>ERZ837487.78-NODE-78-length-130727-cov-25.042687_pt1 | contig 130727 bp, 126 predicted proteins | sample MGYA00519911_ERZ837487 | MGnify/ENA primary metagenome ERZ837487 (study PRJEB31850, sample SAMEA3708818) | human gut metagenome | biome: human gut; feature: human-associated habitat; material: faeces | place: China | collected 2014 ... | reverse complement strand
GATAGAAAATTTCTTCGGACTGCTCAAAAGTGAACTGTTATATCTGCAAGAATTTCAGTCCATGGAACACTTCAAACAGGAACTGATCGAATATCTGGATTACTACAACAACCGCAGGATCAAGGCAAAGCTAAAGGGCTTGCCGCCTGCAATTCACAGACAGCAAGCCCTTTCGGCTGCTTGAGCAATTTTTACTTCAAAATATTGTCTAACTTTTGGGGGTCACTTCAATAAACTTTGCCCTGCAAGTCGATACTGCCCGAACAATAGCGCATTTTAGAATATAATGTCGAAACAAAAAGGGTGCCGACCACATCGTGGTCAGCACCCTTCTTTGCGTATATGTTGCCGTGTAAACTGCCGCTGGCAGTTCGGTTTACTTCTTTCAATGGAATTTTTCCTTTTGGGCTTTCGTTATGTTGCAAGCCTCAACATCTTCACGTTTTCATCTATCTTTCCGCCAAACACCGCACTGCCCGCCACAATACTCCTTGCCCCCGCCGTATAGGCACCGGGCAGAGTTGCAGGGGTAATGCCCCCGTCCACCTGGATGACAACATGGCTCCCCTGCCCTTTCAACAGCTTCTTGGCAACAGCAATCTTTTCGTTGCTGCCGGGCAGATACACCTGCCCGCCGCGGCCAGGGGGTACCGTCATCAGCAACAGCCGCGAAACTTGTGCAAGATGCGGCAGGGCTGCTTCCACCGGCGTTTCGGGGTTAAGCACCAGCCCGGCGTGCATTCCGGCGGCACAGATGGCCCGCAAAGCCGCTTCCGGCCCACCCGGGATCTCGTAATGGACCGAGACTCGTTTTACCCCCAGCTCGGCCAGTTCCGGCAGAAAATCCAACGGATTTTCCACCATCAGGTGCACATCCAGAGGTTTGCCGGTTAGGCGGCCCATGGTGCCCACCATGCCGTTGCCGAAGGAGATTGCCGGCACAAAATGGCCGTCCATGATGTCGATGTGGAAGGCATCCGCACCGGCGGCTTCCGCCGCCTGCACATCCTCTGCCAGACGGGCAAAGTCGGCGGCCAGAATGGAGGCGCAAAGTTCAAACATTTTCTCCCTCCAGCTGGGATACCCGGCGACGGTGGCGTTCCTCCTCAGAAAAAGGCGTGTCCAGGAAGATGTCCACGATCTCCAGCGCCAGGCCGGGACCGGTGACCAGCGCCCCCAGAGCCAGCACATTGGCGTTGTTGTGTTGCCGGGTGGCCCGGGCGGAGAAGCAATCCCCGCACAGGGCACAGCGGATGCCGGGCACTTTGTTGGCGGCAATGGAGATGCCGATGCCGGTGCTGCAGATGACGATGCCTTTATCGCATTCGCCAGCTGCCACCGCACGGGCCACCGCCTTGCCGTAGACGGGATAATCCACCGGAGCGGTGGAATCACAGCCGAAGTCCCGGTATTCCAGCCCGCGGTCCTGCAGGTGGGCCAGGATCTTCTCCTTGAGTTCGTATCCGCCGTGGTCGCATCCGATGGCGATCATCTCAGACCAGCTCCTTCACAGCCGCCACGATGGCGTCGGAACGCAGGCCGAACTGTTCCAGCAGTTCCCAGGCGGGGCCGGAATGGCCGAACACGTCCTTGACGCCCACACGGCGCATGGAGGTGGGGCACTTTTCGCCCAGCACACCGGCCACCGCTTCGCCCAGGCCGCCGAAGATGCTGTGCTCTTCGCAGGTGACCACGGCGCCGCATTCCTTGGCGGCCTTCAGCACGATTTCCTCGTCCAGAGGCTTGACGGTGCACAGGTTGATGACACGGGCCTGGATGCCCTCGTTTTTCAGCTGTTCGGCGGCGATGAGGGCCTCGTTCACTTCCAGGCCGGTGGCAATGATAGCCACATCGTTGCCCTCGGTGAGCTGTTCGCCCTTGCCGATTTCGAACTTGAAGGTGGCTTCGTCATGGAATACCGGCAGAGCTAGACGGCCGAAGCGCAGATAGACGGGGCCTTCGTGCTCGTAAGCAGCCTTGACGGCAGCCCGGGCTTCCACATCGTCGGAGGGACAGAGCACCGTCATGCCGGGGATGGAACGCATGAGGGCGAAGTCCTCGCAGCACTGATGGGAAGCGCCGTCCTCCCCCACCGAGATGCCGCCGTGGGTGGCGCCGATCTTCACGTTCAGGTGGGGGTAGCCGATGGAGTTGCGCACCTGCTCAAAGGCGCGGCCCGCCGCAAACATGGCAAAGCTGGAAGCAAAGGGCACCAGCCCCATGGCGGCCATGCCGGCGGCAGCGGCCATCATGTTGCTCTCCGCAATGCCGCAGTCAAAATGCCGGTCGGGATAGGCTTTCTTGAACACGCCGGTCTTGGTGGCGGCAGCCAGGTCGGCGTCCAGCACCACCACGTCGGGGTGATCTTTCGCCAGTTCCACCAGCGCAGCGCCGTAGCTGTCGCGGGTGGCGATCTTCTTTACGTCACTCATACCTGCGCCTCCAGTTCCCAAAGTTGTGCCAGCAATTCTCCCATCGCGGTCCGGTATTCCTCGTCGTTGGGGGCCTTGCCGTGCCAGCCCACGCTGTTCTCCATGTAGCTGACGCCCTTGCCCTTGGTGGTGTGCATGAGGATGGCGGTGGGGGCGCCGGTCTGGGCGTGGAAATACTGGATAGCGCCTTCGATCTGGGCGAAGTCATGGCCGTCGATGGACACCACACGGAAACCGAAATCCCGCAGCTTGGAGTCCACGGGGTCGGTGTTCATAACATCCTTGGTGGCACCGTCGATCTGCAGACCGTTCAGGTCGATGATGACGCAGAAGTTATCCAGCTTGTAGTGAGCGGCAAAGAGGAAGGCTTCCCACACTTCGCCCTCGGCGATCTCGCCGTCACCCAGCAGGGTGTACACCCGCACATTGTCCTTGTGCAGATACTTGGCGGCTTTGGCCATGCCTGCGGCGCAGGAAACACCCTGGCCCAGGCTGCCGGTGGACATATCCACGCCGGGCACCGTGTTCATGTTGGGGTGGCCCTGCAGGTAGCTGTCGATGTGGCGCAGGGTGGGCAGGTCCTCCACCGGGAAGAAGCCGCGATAAGCCAGGGCGCTGTACAGGCCCGGCGCGGTGTGGCCCTTGGAGAGGACGAACCGGTCCCGGTCCTCCCATTTGGGATTGGCGGGGTCAACCCGCAGTTCCTTATTATACAGATAGGCAAACAGGTCGGCGGCGGACAGACTGCCGCCGGGATGCCCGGCTTTGGCGCCGTGGGTGGATTCGATCACGCCCATGCGCACCTTACAGGCTGCTTTCTGCAGCGCCAGATTCTCTTGTTTTGTCATATCACTCACCAAACACCTTGATGTAATCGGCCTTGAACTTCTCGATGCCCTGATCAGTCAGAGGATGATGGAGCATCTGCTCAATGACCTTGTAGGGCACGGTGGCAATGTCGGCACCGGCCAGGGCGCAGTCGGTCACATGGATGGGGTTGCGCACGCTGGCAGCGATGATCTGGGTCTCGATGTCGGGGTAGTTCAGGAACATGTCATGGATGCTCTGGATCAGCTCGATGCCGGGCTGAGAGATGTCGTCCAGACGGCCCAGGAAGGGGCTGACGTAGGTGGCACCGGCGCGGGCGGCCAGCAGAGCCTGGTTGGCGGAGAAGATCAGGGTGCAGTTGGTGGGGATGCCCTTGGCGGACAGAGCCTTGATGGCCTTCAGGCCCTCGGCGGTCATGGGGATCTTGACGACCATGTGCTTGGGGTCCAGGGCGTAGATGGCTTCGCCTTCCTTGACCATGGTCTCGGCGTCGGTGGTGGTGGCTTTCACCTCACCGCTGATGGGGCCGTCCACGATGGTGGCGATCTCGGCCAGGGTCTCGGCATAGTCGCGGCCTTCCTTGGCGATCAGGCTGGGGTTGGTGGTGACACCGGCGATGACGCCCATGTCGTTGGCTTTGCGGATTTCTTCCACGTTAGCGGTATCAATAAAGAATTTCATGTTACTCCACTCCTTACTTCTTTTGTCCATAATAGGCATTGGGCCCATGTTTGCGCATGTAATGTTTATCCTGCAGGTACTGGGGGGCCGGGGCGGCGCCGGGGTCCACCTGGCGGGTCAGCAGGGCCATTTTGGAAACTTCTTCCAGCACCACGGCGTGGTAGACGGCCTGGGCCGCATCCTTGCCCCAGGTAAAGGGACCGTGGCTGTGGCAGATGACCCCCGGCACCGCCACCGGATCGATCTTGCGGCCGGTGAAGGTTTCAATAATGACTTTGCCGGTGTTTTTCTCGTAATCCTCGTCCAGCTCTTCTTTGGTCAGGTGGCGGGCGCAGGGCACGGTGCCGTAGAAGTAGTCGGCATGGGTGGTGCCGTAGCAGGGGATATCCCGCCCGGCCTGGGCCCAGGCCACCGCATAGGGGCTGTGGGTATGTACGATGCCGCCCAGGGTGGGGAAAGCCTTGTACAGTTCCAGGTGGGTTTTGGTATCGCTGGAGGGATTGAGGTCGCCCTCCACCCGGTTGCCCTCGAGGTCCAGCACCACGAGGTTTTCCGGCGTCAGTTCGTCGTATTCCACGCCAGAGGGCTTGATGACCACAAGGCCGCTCTCCCGGTCGATGCCCGACACATTACCCCAGGTATAGGTCACGAGGTTGCGGCGGGGCAATTCCATATTGGCCTCGTAGACCTGTTTGCGCAGTTCTTCCAGCATAGTATGTGCCTCACTTCAGTTTCCAGGCAAGGTCGGCCAGGAACAGGTCGTGCTCCAGCGCCTCGGGGGTGGTATCCTTGCCGATGTGAACGAACTCAATGCCCATCATGTTGGCCCAGTCGTGCATCTGTTCGGCGGTGACGTCGTAGCTCAGCACCGTGTGGTGGGCGCCGCCTGCGGTGATCCAGCACTCCACGCCGGTGGTCAGGTCGGGCAGTGCCTTCCACATAACGCGGGCAACCGGCAGGTTGGGCATGGGCAGAATGGGCTTCACGCACTCGATATCCTGGCAAATCAGGCGCAGGCGGCCGCCCATGTCGATAAGGCTGACCACGATCGCAGGACCGGCCTTGCCCTCAAACACCAGGCGGGCGGGGTCCTTCTCGTTCATGCCGATACCCAGGTGATGGGTCTCGATGCGGGGACGCTCCGCCGCGCAGCAGGGGCAGACTTCCAGCATGTGGGCGCCCAGGCTGTACTCGGCACCGGGGGCCAGGTTGTAGGTGTAGTCCTCCATAAAGAGGGAGCAGCCGTTGCCGCCCTCACCCATGGCTTTCATAATGGCGGTCATGGCGGCCACTTTCCAGTCGCCCTCGCCGCCGTAGCCGTAGCCCTGGGCCATCAGGTGCTGGCTGGCCAGGCCGGGCAGCTGTTCCATGCCGTACAGGTCTTGGAAGGTGTTGGAGAAAGCCTTGCAGCCTTCGGCGTCCAGCATCTTCTTGATGGCGATTTCCTCCCGGGCCTGGTAGCGGATGGCGTCGATGTTGTCGGTGGCAACGTCGTAGTTGGCGCGGTAGACTTCCATCAGCTCGTCGATCTCAGCGTCGGTGACCTCGTTCATCACCTTGACCAGGTCGCCCACAGCCCAGGTGTTCACCTGCCAGCCCAGCTTGGCCTGCACTTCCACCTTGTCGCCCTCGGTAACGGCAACCTCACGCATGTTGTCGCCAAAGCGCATGACTTTCAGCTCGCGGGAGACGGCCACGCCCACGGCGGTACGCATCCAGCGGCCCAGACGCTTCTGGACTTCCTCATCCTGCCAGTAGCCGGCAATGATCTTGCGGGGCATCCGCAGCCGGGCGGCGATGAACCCGTGCTCGCGGTCGCCGTGAGCGGCCTGGTTCAGGTTCATGAAGTCCATGTCGATCTCCTCGTTGGGGATCTCGCGGTTGTACTGGGTGGCAAAGTGGCAGTAGGGCTTCTGCAGGTCCACAAAGCCGTTGATCCACATCTTGCTGGGGCTGAAGGTATGGCACCAGGTGATAATGCCTGCGCAGTGGGGGTCATAGTTGGCTTCCCGCACCACGTCGGCAATTTCCTTGTTGGTCTTGGCGGTGACCTTGTACACGATCTTGCAGGGCAGATTGCCGGAGGCGTTCAGCACCTCGGTCATCTCGGCGGCACGGTTGGCCACGGTTTCCAGCACTTCGGGGCCGTACAGGAACTGACTGCCCACCACAAACCAGAATTCATAGTCTTGCATACGCATGGTAAATACCTCCTCAGAAATGTTCAACGGCGGCGCGTTCAGCGTGCAGCGCAGCCTTGTATCGTTCCAAAAATGCGGTAAAGCCGCGCACGTCCTCCTCCTGGGGGGCCAGGGTGGAGCCGGGGGCATCGGCAAAGATCTTTTGCTGCAGGTAGTCGGCCAGATTCAGCGTGCAGCCTTCCAGCACGGCCAGACGATACCCCGCCAGCAGCGCCATGCCGTAGGGGCCGCCCTCACCGGCGGTCTCCATCACGGTGACGGGGGCCTGGGCCGCTGCCGCCAGATACCGCTGGGCGACGCCGGGGGTCTTGAAGAGGCCACCATGGCCCAACAGACGGTCCACCGCTACCTTTTCATCCTGCAGAATGTCCAGCCCGATCTTGAGGGTGGCCATCGCCGAGTAGATGTTCGCGCGCATGAGGTTGGCCAGCGAGAAATCGCTGCCCGCCGTTCGCAGCAGCATCGGGTGGCCCGCGTCGAAGTGGGTCACGCCCTCGCCGGAATAGTAGTTCACCGGCACCACGTCGCCGCAGTCCGGCGCGCCTTCCAGCGAGGCATTGAAGAGCAGCGGGAACAGCTCGGAAGCGGAAACTTTGGCCCCGCAGAGGGCGGCCACCTGGCCAAAGAGATTCACCCAGGCGTTCAGGTCGCTGGTGCAGTTGTTGCAGTGTACCATGGCCACCGGGGCACCGTCCGGCGTGGTGACGAGGTCGATCTCGGGGTAGACGTTCTGCAACGGTTTTTCCAGCACCACCATGGCAAAGATGGAGGTGCCCGCGCTCACGTTGCCGGTGCGCTTGGCCACCGTGTTGGTGGCGGCCATGCCGGTACCGGCGTCGCCCTCCGGCGGGCAGACCGGCGCACCGGGCAGCAGCGTGCCGGTGGGGTCCAGCAGCTTGGCGCCCGCCTCGGTCAGGGTCCCTGCGTCCTGCCCGGCGCAGAGCACCTTGGGCAGCAGGTCCCGCAGATGGTAGGGCAGTTTCGTTTCGGCCAGCAGTTCGTCAAAGCTGGCCATCATGGCGGCGTCGTAGTCGCAGGTATTGCTGTCGATGGGGAAGATGCCCGCCGCATCGCCGATGCCCAGCACTTTCTCGCCGGTGAGCTGCCAGTGCACATAGCCTGCCAGCGTTGTCAGGAAGGCAATATCTTTCACATGGTCTTCCCCGTTGAGGATGGCCTGATAGAGATGGGCCACGCTCCAGCGCTGGGGAATGTTGAAGTGGAACCGCTCGGTCAGCGCATCGGCTGCGGGGCCGGTGGTGGTGTTGCGCCAGGTGCGGAACGCCGCCAGCTGGTTGCCGTCCTTGTCAAAGGGCAGGTAGCCGTGCATCATGGCCGAAACGCCCAGGGTGCCCACCGTGGTCAGCGGTTCGCCGCAGGTGTTCCGGTAGTCCTCGGCCAGGTTGCGGTAGGCATCCTGGATGCCGTCCCAGACTTCCGCCAGCGGGTAGGTCCAGTACCCGCCCTCAAAATGGTTTTCCCAGTCGTGGGCGCCGCTGGCCAGCACCGAACCGTCGGGACCTGCCAGAACCGCCTTGATGCGGGTAGACCCCAGTTCAATACCCAATGACGTGGATTTTTGTTCACATCGTTTCATATTCATCACCGCCTAAAATACAATTGACATTTTTGATGGATCTTTATAAAATACAGAAACAAGGAGGGTGTTCCCTATGCGTGCCGTGTTTGACAAAAAAGGTTTGGAAACCTTACTGCAGGATTTTTATGCCCTGACCGGGCTGCGAACTGTCGTGTTTGACGAATGGGGCATGGATATTTTATCCTATCCGAAAGAGCTTCCCCTGTATTGCCGTTTGATCCGTCAGACACCTCAGGGGGAACAGGGATGTCGTTTATGCGATCAAAGAGCCTGCCGTCAGGCACAGCGAGAAGGTGGTCCCCTGATCTACCCCTGCCATGCGGGATTGATCGAAGCCATCACCCCTATTCAGGTGGACGATGTTATCGTTGGATACCTTCTGCTCAGCCACATCGTACAGGGCGCCGACAAAGAAGCGGAGTGGCAATGTGCCAAAAAGTCCTGCGAAAACTACGGCATCCCAGAAAAAGATCTCTATATGGCCTATTCTCAGCTGCCCCGGACTCCTTATAAAATTCTGCATTCTGCCTGTAATCTGCTGTCATTATCGGCACGGGCACTTTGTCAGGCACACATGGCTCATTTGATTCCTGGCAGCCCTCAGGAAAAACTGAATCGTTACCTGACGGAACACCTAACGGATAAGCTATCCAGCGCGCAGATTTGCGAGGCTCTTGGAATGGGACGGACCGCTCTTTATGAACTGTCAAAAGAAACCTATGGCTGCGGCATCAATGAATATATCCGTCGTCTGCGTATCCAACACGCAATCTCTCTTCTCACCACAACCAAAATGACCAACAACGAAATCTGTCAGCAAATCGGTATCTCCGATTACAACTATTTCTTCCGCATTTTTCGCAGTCAAACAGGTCTCACTCCCAGAGAGTATCGCCAGCAATTCACCTTATTGGAATGATTTCCCGCTTGCCATTATAATACCGCTCCCATGGCTCGCAAGAATAGTCACGAATGTTCAATTTACTGGATTTTTGTTCGGCAATTTTCCATCATTCCGCCTGATTTTAGAAAACAATAAAGCCTCGGCCGCTCCCCTCAATTGCAGGGAGTGGCCGAGGCTTTTTGCCCGATTGATTTTGCGTTTTTGTCTGCCCTGATCCTCTTTACTTTAAATAGTGTCTACACAAGATCAGGTCAAAACAGTACACCAAATAGCAATGCAACGAATTTGCACAGCAGCCAGAAAAGATGTTGTAGTTTTTGCATATCGAGTAGCAATGCCTCGCCAACGTTTCAGGTGCAAAAAAGCATTTTCCACCAGATGACGAAGCCGATACAAGTAACGGTCATACTCCCGCTGCTGCTTGCGATTTCGTTCAGCCGGAATGACGATATTCATTCCAGCATCAGCGGCATAAGCAATGATTTGATTGGTGTCATACCCACGATCGGCCAGTAATGTTTCCGCCGATAATCCATCAATCAAGTGAATAGCTTCTTTGCAATCAGCTCGGGTACCCTCTGTGATAAGTACTCGGACCGGCATACCATTTGCATCCACGGCAAGGTGAATCTTGGTAAACACTATTTAGGGGGAGAGGTGTGGAGAGGGGGAAAAGCAAAAAGCCGCTCAGTTCTGGCATTACCAGAAACCGAGCGGCTAAAAATGGGCGCACTTGTCCTATAAACTTTCGCATTATGCGTCCAGGTATTTTGAAGTCTGCATATATCCTATTCAGAAGTGTTTTGGCCCTTTCGACGGGCTATTTCTGCCTGTTCAGCGGGCAGCTTCTTCTCCACATTCCAGAACATCACCATCACTGCGCATAAAAAGAATCCGATGGTCTCCACCCAGATATAGCTTATCGTGATGGTATTCTGCACCACCGTAGACTGGGCCGCTGTGCCTAGAGCCACATCGGCAGCCTGGTCATACCCGGCAGCGTTGAGCATGCCAGAAAAGATTGCATTGCAGATAGGAGTACCAGCCACCATGATGGAGCTGTAGATACTCATGGTCAGCCCATCGGTACGGATGCCCCGGCGGTACTCGATGTGGTCGATGACATCGGCCAGCATAGCCAGAATCAGGTAGCAGGCCGGGGCAGATCCGAAGCACTTGAGTGCCACGCCCACCGCAACAGGCACGATCTGACCATTGCCCAAAGCGGCGATGACGCCGCCCACCGTGCCCAGCAGCATACCAATCATGCAAACCAGCCGCTTGGAGAACCTGTTGGACAGCGGTACCACAAACAAGGCAGCCACCGCCATGGGAATGGCCCCCAGGATGGCAAGCAGAGACTGGGACGCCCCCCAGGCATCCGCTGATCCGAAAAAGGTGTTGTCCATGACCCATTTGCAGAAGTATGCCATGGAACCGTTTTTCATGGCGCCCGCCCACTGGAAAGACAGGTAAAACACCATGACGATCCACCACCACTTTTCGCTAGCAACAGCCCGGAGCTGGTCGGACAGAGGCGCAGCTGCCGGCCGATCCACTCTGTTCCGGCCCGCACGGATCTGCTCTTCCGTCACCCGTTCCCGGGTGAACTTGTATTGCAGCAGGATGGTCAGGGCCGTAAACACAGCCACAGCCAGCATGGCAAGAAACCACCGATGCTGATCCTCCTTCAGGGCGAAGGAAACCAGCATGGGGAAAATCATGGATCCCACCCCCATGACCCCAAGACCTGCCACATTAGTGAAGGATGCCAATGCGCTGCGCTGTTGGGAGTTGCGGGTAGAGACGGGAATCAGGGTAGAGTTGGCCGTATTATAGATGGGATACGCCACTGCATAGAACAGGTTGTACGCAATGGCAATCCAAACCATCCGGGCCACACCCGTAAAGGGAACAATGAACATGAGCACCGAGGCTACCGACATAGTCAGGGCACTGAGCAACACCCAGGGCCTGGCCTTGCCGGCCAGGCAGTGAGTGCGCTCAATGAGCTGTCCTACAATTAGGTTGGCTGCCACGATGAGTATGGTAGAAAACAGCTGGAGTGCCGTCAGAAAGTTGAGATCCAGCTTCAGAACGTCGGTAAAATAGTTTTGGAGAATACTGGTATAAATACCGGAAGCCAGCAATGCGCCAAAAGGACCGATAAAGTAGCCGAAAAGCATCTCCGGCATGCGGACTTCCTCGCTTTTGATCAAGGATGCCGCCAGCGGGCTGGTCCAGAACCCGGTTTTCTGTTCGCGCAAGGTGAATCCTTCCTTTCGTTATTCGAGTTGGCAGGTCGGAGCGACCCGGATGAGAAACCGGAGCCGATAGTCCCGCCGGGCGTCATACAGGAATTCCAGGGCAATGGCCGGTCCACAGGCCCCGGTGCCAATGCCCTGCTGGAATGCCTGTATATTGCATCGGACGTCCTCCTTACGGAAGTTCAGCAGACCGGCACGTAACAGGTGCTCTGGAGGGTGCTGTCGGTCACAGTCAGTTCTACCGGCCCGGATCCGTCTGCCAGCACCACAGCCAGAGCCCGGCCATAGTAAGTGTCGCACTCATCGCTCAGATAGCCGATAGGATTGTATGGACAGCCACTGCCCAGGCCCAGCAACCGTCCACCGCTGACTTTGACCTTTAACCGTCCGCGAGCCAGTGGTTTAACAGTCCCGGCTTCGTCGGAGTATTGAAGCCGCACAAAGACCAAATGTCCGGAAGCAGCCGATAGTTCTTCCGGCAGAGCTTGCAGCAGGGTTGCTTTCCCGGCGGTGTGTAGAGCGTTACGGCCCGTCTCCTGCCCAGCCGTATCGTAGACAACGGCTTCCAAGGTGCCCGGAGCATAGGGCAGGCGGAACCGGGCCACGCAATTTCTGACCGGCTTGCGTTCCACCGTTTTGCCATTGAGCTGCAGTTCCACTACATCTCCTCGGGCATAGACTTCCACATCCGCCGGGTGGCCCTCACAGCCCGCCCAGCTCCAACTCTCCAGAGCGTTGGACATCCGCCAGGCTGAAGGCGAATGTTTTTCCCCGGTGTGATCCACCGGACACACGGCCAGGCGGGGCCCGCTTTCCAGTTCAAAGGCCACCCGGGTGTACAACATTTCCCCCCAGGGGGACCCGGTCAGATCCAGTCGGCCACTGCCGGCCGCCATCCAACCGGGTCCGTGGGAAAAGTCGGGGGCATAATCGGCATATTCCCAGGTGCCGATTCCCACCTCACCCAGATAATCCATTCCGGCCCACACAAAGTCTCCCAGAACCCGGGGTTCCTTCTTTGCCAGGGCATAGAACCGGGCCGCATCCTTACAGAATGTTTCGCTGCCTAGGATCAGCCGATCCGGGTATTTTTTCAGATCGTGGCGATAGCGGTAAATGCCATAATTATACCCAGCCACATCCATTCTAGCAAAGGCATCCCGTGTTTTCCAGTCGCAGGGAGGCAGTGTTGCCCCCCGTTTCATGAACTCATCCCCCAGGAGCCCGGCTAGGTTGTTAAAGAACTCGCTGCCCACCGCCTTTTTCTTTTTTTCCTTGCCCCGATGTTCGGCCCGCATAGCTTCTTTTTTTGCCTTGGCATCACTGTACACCCCGAAGCCCGCCGAACTCAGGAAATTGAAGAAGATGTTCACCCCGCAGCTCACAGGCCGGCTGGCATCCAGGTGATGGAGCCAGTCGGTCAATTCGCCGGTGAGGGCGATCCCTTTGGGCTGTGCAGTCTCGCTGACCTCATTACCGGTAGAGTATAGGATCACCGAAGGGTGGTTGTAATCCTTGTCCACCATATCCTGCAGGTCCTGTTTCCACCAATTGGAAAAGTAGGTGGCGTAATCATATTCGGTCTTATGGATGTACCACATGTCCACATATTCATCCATGACCAGCATTCCCAGGCGGTCGCATGCATCCAGTAACGCTTTGGAGCAGGGGTTGTGGGCAGAACGCAGGGCATTGTACCCGGCATCCCGCAGCAGGCGAACCTTGCGGAATTCTGCATCAGCGTAACAGCACGCCCCAAGGAGCCCATTGTCATGGTGGATGCAGGCCCCCCTCAGGATGACCCGTTTCCCGTTGAGCAGCAAACCATCGCGCCCCCATTCAAGGGTGCGCAGACCGAAGCTGGTCTGCGCCGCATCGGCGCCAAAGAAGGCACTGCAAGTATACAGAGCAGGCGTTTCGGGGCTCCACGGAGCAGCCCCCGGCAGTTCCAGCGTCAGAACGGCCTGTCCATTACTGCCAGTACTTCCTGCAGCCAGAACGGCATCTCCACTCCTCACCTCCACCTCTACAATGCCGCTGCCGGTGGTCTCCACCGTGATCTCAGCCGTAGGCGGATCTAGGGACAACGTACGAATCTTCAGCCCATTGGGTTTAATATGTTCGATCGGTGCAGTCCAGAGGGTCACCGGACGGTAGATGCCCGCGCCGGAATACCACCGGCTGTTGGGCTGATCGGCGTTGCGGGCAATCACCTGCAACCGGTTGGGAGTTTTCCGTTCCAAGTGCGCGGTCAGGTCTACATAGAAATTGGTATACCCATAGGGCCGGAATGCCAGCCTGACACCGTTGAGCCAAACTTCAGCATTGCGGTACACACCCTCAAATTCCAGGATCAGCACCTGGCTGTCCCACTCGGGCTGATAATCGAAGATTTTTTCATACAGATAGTCCCTGCCGACAAACCAGCCTGTATTCGTACCGCCGGCGCTTTCCCGGGTACGGGGTTCTGCCAGCATGGCATCATGGGGCAAGGTGACCGGCGTGCCGTTGCCCTGCTCCTCCAGATGGCGGCAGGTCCAGTGTTGGTTGAAATCATGACCGAGCATAGTTTTTGATTTCCTTCCTAATTTTGCTGTTGCTGTACCACAAAACCGTCCGAGGTGGGGCCCCGGACGGCCAGTGTACAGTTCAGAGTGAACTACATTCAGTTAGCCGTAGGTGTGGGAGGCGATCTGCTCCCCATTCAGCCATACCTCAGCGTTGTGATAAACTCCTTCAAACTCCAAGATCACATCCCGATCGGTCCATTCTATCGGGGCAGTGAAGGTCTTTTCATAGACGTAATCCCGCCCGGCGAACCATCCGGTGTTGGTTCCTTCTGCCCATTCCGCCGCGCGGGGCTCGGCGAGCATGGCATCATGTAGGATGTTCACTGTACGTTTTTGTGATTCCTCGCCCAGACGAGAAAAGGACCAGTTGGAGTCCAGCGCTTGTCTGAACATAAAAAATAGCCCTTCCTTTTAATGGGTCGGACCGGCGGTAAACTACCGGCCGGTCCGACTTATTTATCTGCTTTTTGTCTGCTTCATAAAGCTGGATAGAATCGCAAAGATGATTGTAATCAGCATTGCAATCACAAAAAAGGTAATCATGGGAATGGATGTTCCGGTCTCTCCCAGTCCATTTCCGCTTATTTTAGCGGAGATATTGACCAGTTGCGAACTGATATAGGTGGCCGCCGCCCCCATATAACACGCCCCAGGTAAAATCATAAAAAAATGTATTTTGCAGAAGAGTCCCACACAAGCGCACCCCGCACCAACCAATAGAAGAACAGGCGGTATAGCATAGAAATCATTGACCGACATTCCATAAAGCAAAATGATTATCGCAACTATCACAGACAACACAGGAGAAACCAGTCCAATATAGAATCCAAGGGGTTTCTCTTTGAAAATTCCGCTCATATTGTACCTCCAGTTTTTAATTTTCACTTTTATTCTTGCGGAATGCTACAATATATGCGACTAACAGCATCACTGTCAGAATGGCAAGCCCCCCATCTACTGCATACAAAGCAGTTTGCCACCAGGGGGTGATTTCGACATACTCCATATTGTCGGTCAGTCCATTGATAAGACTGGTGTTAGCAAGCATGTAATAGTAGCGATGCTGTGATTCCCGTAGCAGTTGGAATAGATCTCCATCATCATTTGTTTCAATATACGCTTTCAGCTCAGGACCATTATTGATTGACGAGAGACACCATAGATCGGTACCCCCGACAAGACCTTCCACTGCATGCTGGAAGTCAAAAAATGCGGCGTCAGAGATTGTCGCACCGAGGAATCCCCACTCCTCACGCAGCAAGGATTTCAACAAAGCTTCGTTATGGCCTGCATAGGTGCAGCCAATACGGTTGAATGCGGTCATTGTGCTCAATGCACCAGCCTCAGTAAATGCGCCCTCGAAACACCTCAAGTAAATCTCCCGCATTGCCTGCTCCGTCGCAAAGGTAGCAACACCGCACCGGTTTTTCTCCTGATCATTCATGGCGAAATGTTTGATCGCTGCTGCTACGCCCTTTTCCTGCATAGCTTTGACCTCTTCAATTGCCAAAAGGTAAGAGAGTGTACTGTCCTCAGAATAATACTCAAAGATTCTTCCTCCAAAGGGCGAGCGATGAAGATCGCTCGCAGGAGCCCATGCCTGTGTGACCCCACAAAACAGTGCATCTTCCGCAATAAAGTATCCGCGCTGCGCAATCATTTCCTTATTCCATTGGCTGGCTGCAACCGCTTCGCCTACATACGCGGTGCCGCTTCCCTTAATGCCATCGCTATTTGCTACTCCGGTGAACGCGCTCTTATCCGGGAGATAGGGGCCAGAAATACCGCCAGGGCCATCCGCAAAGCGAGTCTCTGGCTTAAATACTGCTTCAACAGCTTTTGTGCCAAAGTATTCGTCTACTGCACCCACCATATCATCCAAGGTTAATTGGTCGATAAATTGCTCCCACTTCGGGTCGTCAAACGGAACATCCCGCATCTCTACCAGGCTTAGTCCGTTGTCCGCGCCCTGCGTATAGTCGCTGACAGAGGTCGCCGTCTCACTGGTTTTGTATAAGTAGCCATCAATCTCCCGGATCATTTCGTCTGTGGCAGTAAGCCCCTCTACGGGCTGCGGAAAAGTACTTTGCCAATCCTGACGAGTCAGGTAGGTTACAGCATTCTCAATCCAATAGTTTATGTCTGCATCATCAAACAGGTTCGTCACTTCTGCTCCGGTCGCATTGGAATAGCGATAGGTTTCCGTATCCAGTTCATCCTGAGTCCACCGATATGTTTTTGCGATATCGCCAGAAACACTATTTCCATCCTGATTCACCATGCCAGTAGCGCCCTTTGCCGCCAAGATGTTATTCAGCGCATCATGAACATCATCGCCTACAGCGATGTAGTAATCACCGGCATCCATGATATATCCCTTTGCCCCATTCGGGTCATAGCTGGCGAAAAGGTACTTGTCAACATCCACTGTAACCGTCTCAGATTCACCGGGCTGCAAAAGATTGGTTTTATCAAATCCTACCAGCTGAATAGCTGCTTTTTCTACCGAATTCTGGCGGTCGTAGTCTGTATATGGTGTCTGCACATAGACCTCAACAACGGACTTACCAGCCACATTTCCAGTATTGGTGACAGTCACTTTAACAGTCATTGTGTTGTTAGATTCTGAAACGCTGTCCAGCGTCTGTTCGAAGTTGGTATAGCTTAACCCGTATCCAAATGGGAATACGACCTCATCGGCATAATCCCATCCATTTTTTGAGGCAAATGTCCCCGCATCTCCGTCTGCGTTACCCTGTCCCAGAACGCAGTCCTCATATCGAGTTTCATAATATTTATAGCCTACGTAAATGCCCTCTTGATATATGAGATAACGCGAGACCGCCGAGCTTATCCATGCATCATAATCAGCGCAGATCTTGTCCATTTCCTCCGCATTTGTAAAGCCAAAGTCTCCGAAGTTCTGCGTGGCAGCAGCAGAATGGGAATCTGCGGCATATGTATCAACCAGTTTTCCGGAAGGATTTGCGTCGCCAGTCAACAAATCCGCCACACCACGGAACCCCACCAGTCCCGGAGTTCCGACCCACAGGCAGGCATCGATATGGTATTTTTCGAGGTATCCAAGTTCCAGCGGATAAGCACTGTTGTTTATCATAATGATTTTGTCGAACTCGCCCGACTCGTAAATCATATTTAAAAGATCAATTTCCTCCTGATGGAGGGCAAGCGGACTAAGTCCCTGTTCGTCTAAAAGGGGGATGTCATTGTTCTCACCAGCGAATCTAGTAATTACTACAATTGCGGCATCATTATACTCTGCAAAGGTACTTTTTAGCTCATCGGTATAAAAAGATGCGGGACACTCAAGGTAATTTGTAAAGCCAACCGGGCTGTTTGGGTCCCTTCTGGTTGCATCAGCGGCCGCATATGCCTCAAACAAAGTATTGTTAATCTCAAACCCCCGTTCTTTCAGTGCATCGTAAAAACTAATTTGCCGTGTTGGATCGTTATTACCACCCCCGGAAACATCTTTATATAGTGGGTGGGCAGAAGCCAAGCCAAATAGTGTAATCCTGCGTTCCTCCGGCTTCAGCGGCAACGTGTTGTTTTCGTTACGGAGTAGAACAGCTCCTTCTTCCATCTCACGTTCAACAAATGCATCCTCATCCTTCAGCAGGGCATCTAAGTTTTCCTGGGTTAAATTTGTTGCGTCACCATAGTCGCTTGCAAAATAAATCGCATCAGCTCCTTCATCCAATGAAACCAATTCTACATTTTTGGTGTTCAGCGTAGAATTGATAATTGGTTGGAATGAAAAGGCGGTTTTTGTCATAATTAGTGCAAAAACAAGAACTGTACTCACAAGTGATACAAGTCCTCGAAGTATATTTGTTCTTCTCATTTAACATTTTCCTCCTATTTTGATAGTACAGTATGAAATGTCTAGTGCACATTCCCTCCTTTTTTTCTGATCACCCGCAGACAAACCGGCAAGTTTCTTTACCGGTTTTATCACCCCACCTTCTCATACGAATATCAGGTTTGTACCCTCCGTTGTGGAGCGGTATTTCCGTTAGTCTCATTATATCACACCTATCCGGTCTCCTGTTCAACCATTTCGTAAACGATGGTCTTTTTTTCGCAATCGATGAAATGTACCATTTTTTATCCACATTGGCAAAACTTTATGCCATTTTGTACAGTTTTGAATTCTAATTGATCCCGTTTCTTTCCTTCAGAGTTGAGAAATGACACTTGCCTGCGGCATCGGTACATGCTACAATTTATGAAAAGTTCAGGTTACAGGCTGCCTAATGGCAGATAGAAAGGGGAAATGTCCCATGGTCAGAATTGCGATTTTGGAGGACGATGCGCAGGACTTGGCTTCTTTGGAAAAGTGCCTGCAACAGTATGAGACGGAGCAGCAGAAATCCTTTTCTCTCCACAGCTTTTCTGACCCTGCCGTTTTTCTGGAGGGGAATATTTCCGATTATGATCTGATTTTTTTGGACATTGATCTTCCCACTATGACCGGAATGGACCTGGCTCGTCAGATCCGCCAGCGGGACTCGCTGGTAACGTTGGTGTTTGTCACCAATCTGGAAAAATACGCAGTCAACGGGTATGAGGTGGACGCGCTAGACTTTGTGGTCAAGCCTATCAATTACTATCGCTTTACTTCCATGCTGCGCCGAGCGCTGCGCAGTATCACGGCCCGCCAGCCCCGGGAAGTCATCATCCAGACAGCTGGCGGCATCACGCGGTTGAATGTGGTAGAACTGTATTATGTAGAGATCCGAGACCATCTGCTTATCTACCACACCGAACAGGGGAACCTGAATGCCTGGGGAAAGATGTCCGACGTGGAGGCGCAGTTGGTTCCCTTCGATTTTGCCCGTTGCAGCACGTCTCACCTGGTAAATCTACGCTATGTAGATTCGGTATCTGGCAGTGATGTACTGGTGGCCGGTACCCGACTGCCTATTAGCCAGCGTCGGCGTAAAGCCTTTTATACCGCTGTCACCAGCTATCTCAGCCGGAAGTGAGGAACCTGTTATGCTTTCACCCACCCTTGTACATGGACTCGTGGTGCATTTCAAATTTTTTGACATTTTCATCGCTTTTCTGACGGCGACTCTGCTGTTTGCCCGTCATTGCAAGCCCCGGCCTCATTTCTGGCTGAGGGCCGTGGTCGGCGTCTTGCTGGTCCGGCTTCTGTGCCTGGTCTTTGCCTACACCTACAGCGGCAACATCGTGCTGGAAGCCTTCTATTCCTCTATCCTGCTCTCCCTGATGTTGGTCGGTCTGATGGCATGCTACCAGGAAACCGTGTGGAACATGCTGTTTTATTTTGGTTCCGGATTCATGACTTGGTACATCACCGACCGCCTCTTTCTGATCGTCGCTTCCCTGGGACGCCTCAGCCCAGTTTTTGCGCCCTATTTCGTGGAAGACACCCTTCCACACATCCTGCTATACATAGGCACATTCCTGCTTGTATACTTTTTCATCCTTATCACGGTGGAGCGCCGGATGCACCGCTTTTTCGGTGAAGAGATACCCATGCAAAATTCCCTGATGCTCTTTGCCCTTGTCTGCATCCTGACCCCCATCTTTTACTTTGAGAGTCAGGCAATCGTCCACTACAATCTGTTTTTCTACAACTTGCTCAACGCCGGTGAGATTATCTTCTACCTGTTCATGCTGCTCATTCAGGTGCAAACGCTGATTGCCGCCAAAGAGCGGGCAGAACTAGTTACTATGCAGACCCTGTGGGCTGAGGAACAGCGTCAGTATCATTTGACCAAGGAGAACATTAACGCGCTGAACATCAAATGCCATGACTTAAAGCATCAGATCCGCCACCTTCGGGAAACCGGCCGGGTGGACCAGGCCTATCTGGACAGCCTGGAGGAATCAGTGAACCTGTACAACAGCGCCGTTCGCACCGGAAATGAAACCTTAGATGTAGTTCTGACCGACAAGCGCCTGCACTGTGCCACGCACAACATCCAGTTCACCTGCATCGCCGATGGTGCCAAGATGAACTTTATGGAGGTCATGGACATATATTCCCTCTTTGGCAATATGTTGGACAATGCCATTGAGTATGAAATGGGCTTGCCACCAGCCATGCGGTTCATCCATCTTTCGGTGAAATGCACCAACCGGATGCTGGTCATACACGTGGAAAATCATTTTGAGGGCAAGCTCGAAATTCGGGATGGTTTGCCGGTAACCACCAAACGCAATAATGGTGACCATGGATACGGGATGCTCAGCATTCGCCGTATTGTACAGAAATATGACGGTAACCTTGTGATTTCTACCGACTCCCAACTGTTCCAGGTAAACATCGTAATACCGGTACCAGAGTTGCAATAAAAACAGGCGGAGGGGCCAAGCTCCTCCGCCTATCCACATTTTACGAGATAACATCATGAAACCCCGCACTCGTGCAAAAAGTCCAACACAAGATTCAGAACTGCCGGATCATACAGCCGATCATCAGCGTGTTTTCGGTGTGGCACTGGCAGCAGACGCGCAGCCGGGGTTCCATAAGTCTGCTGCAGGACTCGGCATAGCTGTTCTGATTGTGCGGGGGCCACGGTCAAATCAGCCTGCCCATGAACCAGGAGGGTCCGCAACCCCGGATGAGGGCAGGTACGAGCTGCCACCCGTCGGCAAGGCACAAATGATTCATATTCCGACCCGGTCCAACTTTCATGGGGTTTTCCCATCCAGCATTCCTCGGCCGAGGAAAAGCCACCGATGTGACGGGTCAGCCAACCGTTGGCCAGTCTCCGTATCATTCGGGGCACACCGGCGGCGAGAAACTGGCCTTCCTGGGCAGTCACATCGGCAGGTCCATAAAAATCCACTACTGCAGCCAAGGGCAGCGGCGGGAAAAGGTCGCTTTCGGTTTCTCCCTCACAGCGTTCCCTGCTGTATTCTTCCGCAGCCGAATACGCCGCCATGACAGCCAGATACGCCCCGGCAGACTCCCCCCACAAAGCTACGCGGTGGGTGTCATAACCGTATTGATCACCATGCTGCCCCAAAAAGCGGAGAGCAGCCTTCACATCCTCCAGTGCAGCAGGATAAGGCGCTTCACCGGCCAGGCGGTAGTTGATGGTGGCGCAGGCATATCCTTTTTCTCGAAAGTAGCGGTAAAAGAGCTGTACCTGATGAGACTCCGCATCATTGATCACAAAACCGCCGCCATGGACGAGCACCAGCAACGGGACGGGCTCGACAGACGCTGGAACATACAGATTGAGCCACTGGGAGGAAGACCCCCTGGCATAAGGCAGATGCCAATATGTATAGCCGCCACGCCATTGGTTCACCTCTACATGTCGGATTGGTGCCGTCAAATTATCCCAGATTATGCCCTGCATACGCAATATCGAGGGGATATGCCATTTCTCATTCACAGTGTTGGGCTCCTTTACTAAAAAAAGACTGCAACGGTTGTTGCAACCTTTCTGGTGCGGTTTGCAAGTGCATATCCGAACGGATTTTCCCCACCCGGTCTTTGGCGGCAGACGGTAGTTCTGTTCGGATATTTCCCTCTTCAGCGGCAGATGGGGTCCGGGGGTTGTCCCCCTGGCACACTACCTTGCTTGCAAGGTATAGTCTGTTATACCCGCCGGCCACAGAGGCACGGAAACGGGGCGTACGACGTGACAAAGCGCCCTCTACCACCGGCTGGGAAAAGGCTCCGGGGGCTTGCAGGTATACAAAGTCAGGGCAGAGCGCTTACTCGATGGTACACTACTTATCTCGGAAGATACTGTCAGTCCTCCCACTCACTCTTATGGGCCTCCCACCATACCGGGAACGCTGGGTCCTTCGGGGAGAGGGTGGGAAAAAGTGTTGAACTAATCAAACTTGTATCCCCCTGTTTTTTGCTAAAGGGAAAAATACAGTTGATTTCATTACGCGCTCCCAAGTAGAGTAATTTCATCAATGCATCTTCCCTTGCTGCCCATTTGTGGTTGCCGTATGTCATGTAAAATTGATTAAGCGAAAGTGACTTTATATTCTGATGGATACCTGCTAATTGCCCAAACAGATATTGAATTGTGCGTTTGTTTTGTAGTATGACGTTTTTTTCAAAAAAGTCCGTAGTTTCCTTATCAGAATACCCCAATTCCGCTCTGAACACATCACTCCAAAGGTTTTCTCTATCATACCCCTTTGATCACACCGATTGAAGATGGCCTAGACATTGTCCTCATTCAGCTCTAATGGCTGAAAAACCTCGGATTTGATAATTAGTTTCTTATTGAGAAACCTCATTGTGCAATCACCTTTCCGCACCAAACAGGTGCATTTCTATCTGTTTTCATTGTAAAGGGATAAAGTGAAAAGTGCAAGAAAGAACACAAAAAATAATCCGACCCCATCACCCATCGGAAATAAGTTCAGATTATATTGTTTTGGTGCACCATCGGCAACTCGAACCCAGGGCCCAATGATTATGAGTCAGCTGCTCTCGTAAATAGCCTAAGCATCGGTTACAAAGGGGTGTGGATTTTCCAATCAAAGTAATCCTCTTGAGTTATTGCTCCAGCTTCAATAAGTGATTTTTCGGTGCACCAGTCTCTAAGAAAATTTTGGACGGCTTCATCGTGTATTACAATGGCTACAGAACTTTTTCCTTTCCGGTTGCAAGATCGCAGACAGTTTTCTTTGTTTAGAACATACAATTCAATAAGGGTTGTATCGTCCTGATCTAACCAAAGCAGATTGTGGAGCAATGCCTGCAGCGTTTCATCCGCTTCCAAGGAAAACATTTCCTCCGGTACGTTCAAAGCATGGGCTATTTTATTGAGTTGGTCACGTTTGGGTGTTCGATACCCCATTTCATATTGGGCTACGCGATTTGCCCCATTCTTTCGCAGCCCAATCCGCTCACCCAACTCCCGTTGAGTCATATGCTGGTGTTGACGAATTTGGCGAATTCTTGCCCCAATCTTCATGATTTGATGTTCCCCCCTTCGTAAGTAAAAGTAACTTGCAATATTCTCGCTGTATGCTATTATAATATTAATCACAGTTCGTTGGCTGGTTTGCTTTTTTGCCCCCGCTATTGGGCTAATTCCCGAGCAGGTTTTTCTGTCTAATTTCTTCATTTTTCATCCAAGCCGTACAGCATCAGTCGCTTTAACGTTGTTTTTGCGTAATGTTGCTCCCTCACCACGTTACACATGGTAGAGCACCTGACTGTTAATCAGGGTGTCGTCCGTTCAAGTCGGACTGGGGCAGCCAAATAGCGATAGAGTGTAACGCTCTATCGCTTTTCTTTTGTGCTGATTTACTTGTCGATTTCCATAGCTTCGTTGGCCTGCCGATTTTGGCAGGCCAACTGCTGTTCATCATGTATTTTACGCGAAAAATCTTGAAAATCACCTCGCGTCATGCGCTGATCGGTTCGGCTTTCCGCTTGCGGCCATTCTTCGCGGTTTGGCTGGCCTTGGCAGTCTTGCCTGCCTTTGGGCGAACCTTCGGCGGCAGTGTAATGCCGACCGCGGTGATCCCCTGCTTGCCCTTGACGTTCACGCTGTCGATGAACTGCTCGTAGTTCCAGTCCACCTCAAAGTGCAAATTGTACCCGCGATCCAGTTCAATGCGCTTGAAAAGCTGTGCAATGATGATCCGTTTCCGCGCCAAGCTCGCCATGCCAAACTCCATGCTCCAGCCTAAGAAGCGGTCGTAGTAGGTTTGTACGCCGTCGGCAATTTTCTTCTGGTCGGCCAGCTTTTGTTCCAGTTCGGCAGCGGTGTGGTTCAAGGCTTTGTGCTTCTGCGCGGCCTGTTCAATCAGCTTGCTCAGCATCTCGGCGGTGAACTGACTCTGTCCCATCAGGCAGCGGGAAACCTCCATTTCCAGTGCTTCCTGTGCTTTGGCGGCCTCGTCTGCCTGTTTGCGGGTGTCCGCCAACTGACGCTCCAAGTCTTTTACCTCGGCCAATACCCGCTTTTCGATGGATTCGTCCTTGGGGGTGTCCTGGATCGTGTTCAGCAGCATCCCTGTCACCCGCAGCACCAGATCATCCACGCGCTTGGCAACATAGGCTTTCTGCCCGCTGCACGCAATGCGGTGGTTCGCGCCCATGTAGCAGATGTACTCGGCATAGGGGCGCTTTGCCCCCTCTCCGGGGCTGCTGGACGTCATACGGCTGCCGCAGGCGGCGCAGTAGAGATTCCCGCCGAGCAGCACACCACTGCAATTTTGGCGCGGGATATTGCGCCACGCGGCGTTCTGCGTCTTGCGCTGTTCGGTAATCTCCTGTGCGGCGTTGAACAGGGCTTCGTCAATGATCTGCAGTTCGGGCAGGTGCGGTGAAGTAATGTCCTGGGTGATGAGATAGCCCAAATACTGGCGGTCGCGCAGGATTTTGTTTATGGTGGAGACATTGAATTGTGCCCCATGATGGGTGCGCACCCCGCGCGCCGAAAGTTCTGTTGCCAAAATAAATGAACCCGCTCCCTCGTACACTGTGCGCTCAAAAATCTCTTTCACCACGGCAGCTTCTTCAGGGCAAATCTCCAAGTCTTTTACCGGCTTGTCCTTTTTGTTTCGGCGGCCCTTTTCCACGGCGCGGTAGCCATATCGCGGCGTGCCGCCCGTGTACAGCCCCTCGCCGCGCATCTGGTCAAGGCGGGTTTTGATGCGCATGGATGTTTTGCGCGACTCGCCCTCGCTCTGCCAGTAACGAATGTAATTGATGAGCGAATCAGTATGGCTTTCAAACTTCTGCTCACCCTCTTTTACACTGAAAATGCGGATGCCCTGCTTGGCGAACCATTCGACTACAAACGGCGTTTCATCGTCGCGCCGGCCAAGGCGGTCGAACATAAACACGAGCAGTACGTCAAAGCGTTGGTTCATGGCGTCCTCGCGCAGTTCTTGGATGGCATCTCGATCATCGGCGGAAATCTTAAAGCCCGAAACTCCCTTTTCGCACAGTTCCTTGATGATATTCCACCCCTGCTGCTCGGCAAATTTGCGGCATTCGATGCGCTGCATGGGGATATCGTCATGGTCTACCTGTCCCTTGGTGGACACGCGATATAGGCATTCCACTCTTGTCATTTTGCTTCACCTCCTACGGTCTACCACCCAACATATCATGAATCACTCTGTTTATCTATCACCAAACGCAACAAAAAAATTCGGCATCTTATTGCCACTTTTTGACCCGCTCCGTGTAGGCTTCAGATAGTAAGTTTACCAGTTTGGTGCGGGTGTTTTCTGTGCTTTTCCCTGTGAATGTCAGCGTGACGATGCTTTCTCCGATATGCAATTTGACGGTATTTTTACAAGTACTGATAGGACAGGTCGAATCATTCAAACGATCCATGGCACATCCCGCCCCTTTCTGGCGGCACGCTCAAGGAGTTTTTGCTCAATGTGCAGGTCATAATGTAAGGAATAGCGGATGTCACAGGCCACCGTAACAATTTTGGCGTTGTGATCCTGCATCCAGCAGAACAACAGGTACAGCCAAAAAGGGCTGCCATGCAGGCGGGAAAGGTCTTGGACATACAGCACGTTGGCCTCGCCCTTGCGAACCAATTTCAGCAAGCGAAGCAAACCGGGCTTTTTCAAACTGTTGCCGGGGCAATGCTCTATCGCAGCATCGACCACGATGCAGCCGTCCTCTCTGGCAGCGGCCAAAACGGAATTGTACTGGGTTTCCAGCACACCGACGTGTCGGTCTGCCGTGCGGGCGTAGACCACAGCGCGGTTCGGGGTGACAGGCAGAGGCGGAACTTTGATACAGCGCAGCGGAATAGGTTGTGATTCCGCTGCCGGCAGCGCGGGCAGTGTACAAAACAAGTTAAACATCGAAGTCCTCCCAATCGTCCAGGCTGATCGAATCATAGTTCGGCAGCACCATCCAGTGTCGACCATTTGGTTCCAGCCAGTGGCCGCTTTTGGCACAAAAGATATGCACACCGGAGCGCAGCAGCGTGGAAAGCAAACACTCGATCTCCGCCGGACTGCAAAACAGATGCTCAGCGTCCACGATCAGCAGCACGTCGAACTCACCGTCGGCAGCGCTGCGCAAAAGCTCCTGCATACCGGGCCGCAGCGCAAGAGAAGCGGCTTCGGTACCGGCCTCGGCGAACACGGCCTCGCAGCAATACCAGCGCAGCCTGCGCGCCGCGCGCAAACATAAGAGCTGCTGCTGACGCATGGTTAAATCGGCGTTTTTGGTTTCCTGGATAAAATAAACAGCCCGCATAATCATTACCTCCGATGCTTGGGCAAAATAAAAGCGGCCCCTTGCAATTTCAATGCTGAATCGAAATTGCAGGGGCCGTTTCAGGCAAAAAAATATTCCGCGCCTTTCACGGCGCGGATAAAGTGCTCGACATCCTTGATGTCTTGGGTCATATTCATCTTGGGCAAAGCGTCCAGTGCAGCCCTGTGGTACCGCCCTCCGGGTGCAGCACGCGGGTCCAAAATGGCAACGGTGCAAGTATCGGTTTCAGTGCGGATGGCGCGGCCAAAGCCCTGCCGCAGCTTTTTCTGCATGGTCGGGATGACCTCGGCCTGGATATAGCTGTGCAGGTCGGGATACTTGGCCTTTTCCGCGTCGCTGACGGGGTCCGGCACCGGGAACGGCAGGCGGATGATAATCAGCAGCGACACACGGTCCCCCGGAAAATCCACGCCCTCCCAACACGGCCCTGCCGCGAACAGCACCGCGTTCGACAGTTGCTTGAACGCCTGCACGAACAACTGCCCGTTGCGGCGGGCAGTCAGCAAGGGGTACGCCACTCGCCCCTGCAACCTCTGCTGCACGCGGCCCATCTGGTCGTAGGACGTGAACAGCACCAGCGCGTGACCGTGACACACTTGCACCAGCTGTTCAATTTCCTGACTTAACCACTCTACCTCGTCAAACGGCGTACTGGTGCGTTTTGGAAAATATAAAATACAGTTGCGCTTGTAGTCAAACGGCGATTCAGCGCGGAAAGTTTGCGGGTTGTTCAGCCCTATACGCTGCACAGTATGTGTAAAATTCCCACCAGCGGACAGTGTGCCGGAGGTGAGGATGGCCGCTTGCCGAACACTCCACAGGGCTTTGTCCAGCCGGGCAGGCAGGTCACGACAGTCGGCGCAAAGGGTTGGTTTTCCGTCTGAATCGTATTGAATATACAGAATACAGTTCGAATTTTGCTCGATAAAAAGCTGCAAAACATCGGCACTTTCTCTCAGCCGGTGCAGCGGCCATGCGGGCAGCGGCTTGGCAGTACGGGTCACCGCTGCCTGCCGGAAAGCTGCCTGTGCGGACAAAAGTGCAGCATTTTGCACATTGCTCGGACAAAAGGCGACTGCTGCATTTACTATTTCATCTGCGCAAAACGCTGCTTGCAGTGCCGTTAATCGCTCCCGTAGCTGCTGTGCCGTGTGAGTGCAGTGGCTCTTTTCCAGCAGGCGGCACAAATTTTCGCCGTCCTGCACAGAAAAGCGCCTGCCGTACATCTGCGCCGCCGCTTCAGGCAGTTTGTGGGCCTCGTCAATGACGAGCGCCTGATAGTTTTTGAGCAGCCGCGGCCATTTCTCCTGCCTGTGCGTGGCGTCTGCCAACAGAAAATTGTGGTTACAAATTTGGATGGTAACGCGCCGTCCGTTGGCTTCTTCCAAATATTTTCGGTAGCGGCAGCTTCGCCGCGCCGAGCAGCTTTTTGGGCAATGCTCCGGCACACAAATCAGGCGGCGGTCAAAATTGGAAAGCCCCTCGGCCTGATCCAGATCCAAATTGCGGCTTACATTATATAGAGAGCGCATTTCGGCATCGTGCCCTTGGCCGCGCTGTTTAACCTGTGTTTTTCGCAGCTGCAAGCGCAGGTCGCAGGCAAAACGCTCCTTGCCTTTGCGCACCACCGCACAGATCGGTGCTTGAATGATATGCTCCTGCAGCAAAACCTGCGACAGAAACGGCAGATATTCCCGCAGGATGGCTTCCTGCAGGGTCACGCTGCTGGTGGAGATCACGACCGGCTCGACCAATGCCGCGGGACGCTGCTGCTGCCAGAGCACACAGGCCACCAGATAGGCCAGCGTTTTGCCGATGCCGACCCCGGCCTCACAGAGCAAAACTTCTTTGTTGAACAGGGCATCCAGCATGGCGTGGCAGAGGGCAATCTGCCCCTCGCGCACGGCCATGCCGTGGGCGGGCAGCAGATTGCGGAAAATATGTTCCGCCTGCCTGTGCGCCCGCCCGTACCCGCTTTCGTGGTTCATTTTTGCTTCTTTCCCCGTTGATGACAAACTAATACGGCGCAATGCAGAAAGTACACTGCGCCGCACGGATTTGGCATCAACGGTATGGTTGATTTTGCCGCGCTCTATTTGCCGCCCGCCCCCAAGCGCCGGGAACACGACAGGCGGGCTGCTGACAAACAGCCGCTCGCCGGCATTGCCAAGGTCTAACATTGCAACCAAGGCTCGGCCGCCCCGTCTGATGTGCGGGGCAACAGGCGTATCATTATGACTCCATCCAAGGTCGTGGCGAAACAGCGGATCATGGCTGCTTTTGGGGCAAGCGGAATCGCTCGGCACAAGGCAACTGCCCTGTGCGTTATGGCGTGCTTTCCAGTGTCGCTCGTTTGGGTGGGAACGTACCTGTCGTGCTGGATATGAAGTTGTCAAGGTTCCTGCGGCTGTCAGCCGCTATTTCCGAGCAAAGGTTTGGAGTATTTCCTGCAGCGGAACAACATCCTCTGCCGCTGCCGATGAAATTGCGTGCTGCAAAGCACGTTCCTGCAAGGGTGTCATATAGATCCGGTAGGGCTGCCAGTTCTGTTCAAAATACACTCCGCCGCCATACCGCCCGTATGCGGTCTCCAGTGGATAGTATCGGGCCAGATATGTAATATCTCGCTGGATCGTGTTGATGGAAACATCAAATTCTCCGGCAAGCTGACGCATTGTCGCATAACCGTTCAAGCTCAAATACTCAATCAGTCCTCTGCGCCGTGCGTCCGAATCTAAGCCCAATTCCTATCCCCCTTTCCTTTGCTCTGGGCATATCATAACAGGTAACTATACCAGCCCTTGGGGTGGTTAAAAAATATTTTCGTACATTTGTTGCTTGGTTTTTATGAAAGCGTGCGGATATTGCACTTTCGTGTTCCGTTTCGACCTCCGGTAGCACGCAAAAAGCCCTCATGCCAAAGGCATGAAGGCTTTTACAAGATTTTATTCCAAGGCATGGTCAACAATAGATTTTTCCAAAGCAAGTGGAATGGCACAAAAAGCGGCTAATGCTCAGTTCAAAAGCGCCTGCCGCTTTGTTGCTGCGTTGGCGGCGGCCCCGGTTGGTTTGTGCGTTGGGTGGGCTGACCGACCACAACTTCGGGTTGAGGTTACTTGTTAGGGGCCTTAGTCCTGTCCGCCGCAGGCTTTTTCTCCGGGCGGCGGGGCTGGTAAAACCATGTGTGGGGACATTCAGGACCGCCCTCCATGGCGCTTTGCAGCGTGTGCTGTACAATCTTTTTAGCAGTGGCATCGCAAAGGGTATCGAGTTTTTTCATGGTGTTCCTCCCATCATTGAATCACGGTTATTCCAAGCCCCATCCGTGCAAAAAGCACACATAGGGCAACGACACAAGCAGACGCAGAAAGGACGCCAAATGCCTGCGGCTGCACAAAAAACGCCATGCTGGAGATGACGGCATACACAGCCAAGCGTTTTTGCATACCGGTACACAATGCCTGCATTTCATTGCTGTCGAAATGAATGTTGATATCATTGACCGGTGCAACAAGGCGAAGCATAAGCAATGAAAGAATAAGCAGCAGCGCGGCAACCGCAGGCGTCGCTTTTTCGCACGTCCAAAGTGCGGCCAGTTCACAGCACAGCGAGGAAAGCATACAGCCCAAGAACGTATGCAAGTGTAACCCGTTTGCCTTGCGGCGCAAGAACACAACGCCCCAATTCAGCAGTAAAACTTTCCACAGCGGCGCAATCAGGCAGCCGAGCGTAATCAGCACGGAAAAGCAAAGCAGCTGTTCGAGCTTGCACTCCACAAGGTAAGCGCACCACTCCGATTGTTCCGGCGAAATCAGCCTTCGGCGCAGCAGCTTTTCTGTCAGTTTGGCGGCCAGTTTTTGCATAGGATCATTTCCTTTCGGCTATAACACAGAAATACGCCAAAATTCGCCAAAGTTCAACTTTCATGTAGCGAAAAACGAGTTTTTGGTAGCAGAAGGCAAGTCGTTTTCCATCTCTATCGTAAAGGCAAAATAACCGTCCTCATAGGCCATATCGTAGAATGAATCATACTTTTTCAGTGCGGTTTTGACATTTTGAAGCCCAAACCCATGCAGGTCGGGCGGCTTTTTGGTCGTGGCAATGTAACCGTTTACGATTTCCACTGGCGGGGATGTATTGCGGAAAGACAGAAACAGCGTCCCCTCCAATAAAAGCTGGGCATAGATTTCCCTTTCGCCTGCAGGCAGCTTGAGGCACGCCTCAATGGCATTGTCCAACAAGTTGCCGATGATAATCACCAAATCCATGGGAGCGACTTTTGTGCCTGAAAGGTCGTTGACCTTAAAACGAATATCGATGTTGTTCTTTTTAGCCACCTGCGCTTTTTGATTCAGCAGTGCATCGATTGTAGAGTTATGTGTATTGGCGATCAGGATTCGGTCGGTTTGGTGCTCCCGCAGCGTTGCTATATAATCCTGCGCGTCTTTGATCTGCCTGTTTTCCAGATAGGAGGAAAGCGTTGCAAGATGCGCATTAAAATCATGCGTCAGTTTTCTTTGCGCTGCATAAGAGGCACTCAAAGCCTCAATGCTTTCCGCCTGCGTGCGTGCCCGTGCGGTGAGCGTCAGATTTTCCCCTTTGAGCCGTTCATCCTTTTCATTCCAGACAATCAGCACAAACGTCATTACATCGGAAAACAGCAATACAGCCGCAAAATAAAGCAAGAAAGCGCCGTTAATTTCGCCCTGATAATATCCGTTTTGCAATCGACCGGTCATTACAATCGAAACCAATGATATTATGGCCGGAATTGTAAATCTGTTTTGTGAACCATGGCTCTGAGGCTGATAGGGATGTGCTTTGCTAATGATAGCGCATCCACAAAGAATCAGCAGTTCATTGATCCAAATCAGCCAACCTCTTTCATGGTATTCAACCGCCAATCGGATTGCATCGTCCTGGAATATAAGTATTGCACCGACAACAAGGTTTTCAATACAGCAAGCCCACGAATAGAAAATGACCGTAACAGAAAGATATATCACTGGCCTTTCCCGAAACAAAAGAGCGTATAGCAGGGCATATCTTATTACGTTATACAGCGTCTGACGCCCCACACCGTCGCCTACGGCCCCACAAACGGAAAAAAGCTCGTTTGCCAAAAAACCGTTGCCTTCCATCAAAACACAGTACGCTGCAAAGCAAAGCCAGAACTTCCATCCCTCCAACCGGCGCGGCGAAAACGCACCGTACAGAAGAATCGCGCCCAAAAACGCAATAGCAGAAACAATCGCTACCGCAAGATGTTCGATCATTGCCGGTTCCTCCAACGCAGATATTTGGCCTTGATGCTCGAATACATTTTCTGGCTGACCGGCAATTCCGTTCCGTTTGTCAGAATCACCTTGTCATAATTCAGCTTTTGGATGTGCGCCATATTGACAAGATAACTGCGCTGTACCCGCAAAAAGCCGACTGGGGCCAGCTGCTTTTCGGTGTCCTCCATGCTGGCGTAAAAGTACCCGCGCGACCGCGTATCCGTCAGCGTAAACAGGCGCATCACGCGCTGCCGGCTTTCCATGTACAGAATATCCTGATATTTAATGTGGAATTGCTCACCGTTTTCGTTGAATGTCATTTCATCGGCGGAATGCTGTAATTCTTCCAATGCCTTTTGGTAATAGCCGGGCAGCTTTTCTTCCAGCTCACTTTTCAGCAAATAGCGAAAGGCCTGCACCTCGTACCCTTCCAGCGAATATTGCACATAGTTGGTGACGAAAATCAGAATCGTATCAAGGTTCATACTGCGGATATGGTGCGCCAGCTCCAGCCCGCTGTATGCGCCCATATCGATATCCAAAAACGCAATATCGAACTGTCCCAATGCTTTGTCCGTCAAAGCAATAGGGTCGCAGCAGGTCGTTACAGCAGCGCTGCACCCGTCAACCGGCTGACTTTTACGCACCAGATCGGCCATTTTCTTGCAAAAGGCTGCGTCGTCATCGCAAACCAACACCTTGATTCCTGTCGGCATAGTCGTCGCCCCTTTCGGATGGAGTAGAATGTCCTGATTTTTTTCAAACATAATGCCGCACCCCCAAAATGTCAAGTGATTTTGCTGCTAAACGCCAAAATTACACCATAAGCGTATTGTGTACGAGAATAATACACTATTGGCGCATAGTCAAGTGGTAAAGTAAACTTACAAGGCTAAAGTGGGCGGTAGTGAACAATGGCACATCGGTATATCGGCAAAAATATTTATGAGCTGCGCAAAAAGTGGGGCTGGTCGCAGAGCGATCTGGCGCACAAGCTGGATAAAAAGGCTTCAACAATTAGCAGCTATGAGACCGACAGCAAAACACCATCGGTTGATACGATCATTGCTATGTCGGAGCTGTTCGGCGTGTCCATCGACGAGCTGATTTATGGCGAGAACGCGGAAGCGCTTTCGATAAGACATCTGGCAGCGGAGCAAAAGTGCGCTGTTGCGGACTTATTGCAGGGGTTAACACTGTACAACAACAGCAATGACAAAGACGGGTTTGCGCGGGCACGTTTGCTTTTGCAGGTCATAAAAGCGATGGGATTGTAAAAAGCAAACATCAAAATTTTTAAACAGGGCTGTACGCGGTTGCGTGCAGCCCTGCTTTTTTGGTAAAACTAGCCTTTTGCTACATAACACTCTTGAAATACTGCCGAAACGTGGCGAATGTGAAAGCTTTGTGGTATGGTGAAGTTGTTCCAAAGAACTCCCCCACATCCAAGGCTCAGGCATCGGCGCACTGTGCTTGGAATATCGTATCCGAACCAACCCAAATCGAAAAATCTCATAAAATGGTATGGTTGGTTTGGTGTAGAAATTTACCAGAAAATATCAAGGAACCTCTGAATAAATCCCGTCTCACGGGCTTGGCGCACGACGCGCCGCCTATCGCACACCATCCGCGTTGAGAAAATGCTCGAAAAACACACCAAGTATTTTCTGTGTCTTTTACCGTGCCGTACACCAGATTTTATCAGAGCTTCCAGATTAGAGGTGATTCGGATGCCGTTTGTCGGAGCAGAACACATTGTAAAAACATACCTGGATGGAGAACGGCAACACACCGTTCTGCAAGATGTTACTTTCTCGTTGGAGCGCGGAGAACTTGTTGCATTGACGGGTTCTTCCGGTTCAGGAAAGTCAACCTTGTTGAATTTGCTGAGCGGCTTGGATGTTCCCACGTCGGGAACTATCCGAATTGATGGCGTTGAAATCACCGGTCAGACGGATGCCTGGCTGACAGAATTCCGGCGGGATCATATTGGAATTATTTACCAGTTTTTTAACCTGATTCCGCTTTTAACAGTAAGAGAAAATCTGTCGCTGATTCAGCTTCTGAACGGCAAAGAGGGAGACTGCACGAAATTTTCGGATGTTGTTCGGAAACTGCAAATCGAGGATATTTTAAACGAATTCCCCGCAAAATTATCCGGTGGGCAGCAACAGCGGGTTGCCGTTGGACGTGCCATTTTGATGCATCCATCGTTGATTCTGGCGGATGAGCCAACCGGTAGCCTGGACGGAGCCAACGGAAATGCCGTTATGGATCTGCTGCAAAACCTATGCCGCGATTATGGCCAGACCACGCTTGTGGTGACCCATGATCCGGACATTGCGGCTCGGTGTGACCGAATCCTGTATATGAAAGACGGCCGGGTGCTGGAAGGAGGTGCAAGGGGTCAGTGAAGTTTTCGCTGTTGCTGGTTCTCCGGCAGTATCGCCGAAATCCGTTGCGAAGTGCATTTTTATACGGCGGGATGTTGTGCGCCGTTTGCTTAATCTGCGGCACCATGTTCGGGATGGAGTCGCTGAACCATTGTGTGATTGTTTCGGCGGATAGTGTTGCTGCACCGTTGATCCATCGGGCGGCACAGTTGGTTACACTGCTGGTGGCTTTTTTTACGGGACTCCTTTTGAAAAACGGCTTTCTCATCACGCTGGAACAGCGAATGCAGATGCTGGGACGTCTGTATGCACTGGGGATGTCCCATCGTCAGATGCGGCGTATGGTGGTACTGGAAGCGCTGATTGGCATTGGCGGGGCGTTTCTCTGCGCTGTGCCGCTTTCTGTATTCATTCTGTGGTGCGTATTCCAAAAATTGAATGCCATACCTGTTATCCTGGAACGCTTTGGGCCGCTGCAGGTTTGGGTACAGCCTTCGGCCCTTTTGTTCTGCCTGCTGTGCTGCTTGGTGGCGGCGTTCGTGGCCATTCGCAAGCCGCTGCAGATTGTGAAACGTGTCACGCCAATTGCCCTGTTGCAGGATACCGCGACTGCTTCCGGGAACCGCTGCCCTAAAGTCCCTAAACCGTGGAAGCTGCACCGGTCTTTTGTGCTTCAGTATGCGGCGCGGGGGGTTCGGCAGCGGTGGGGAAAATTTCGTCCGCTTGCCGCCGGGATCACTGCTTGCGTCCTGCTGGTGATGGCTTGCCATGCTTTTACAAGCGGTGTGATGCTTCTTTACAACCAGCAGAACGCCACCTATGCCTATCGGGTCTATCTGCAAAGCGACAACGACAGTGTTCCCGAACCCTTGTGGAAATCGCTTGCAGAAATTGTGCCGGGAACGGATGCCCTGTTGGTGGAAGAAATCAATATCTCGGTGGATGGGGGACTGTTTCGACTGTTGATTTTGGAAGATGATGACTTTGCTTCTTGGTATGGGCAACCCCTGACGACACAGGCGGGGACTTTACCCTTTGTACGGGCCGATGCCGTATCGGACGGAGTGCGTGAACCACCGGTGAGCGTTGGCGGTTCTGTGCTGACGCAGGCCGGACGCTGGAAAGAACCCTTGCCACTGCACATTGGGCGCATTCCGGGAGAAGAAAATGTGACGATTGGCGTAACAAACCGCACCGCTTTCACAAATGCCGTTGTAACCCCTGCGCAGATCCGTTCGCTGATTGTCTACTACGATACCACCGATGGCGAATCCGTGACCCCACGCCTTCGTGCGGTTTTGGATAAGGCCGGGTGCAACTATACCGTTCAGGACTATACCCCCACTTCGGAATGGGCCCGGCAGCGGCAGGCGATTGGCCTTTTGATGCAGGCGGTCCGGATTTGTTTCCCGTTCGGTGTTTTGCTGTTGGGCGGGCTGGAGATATTTAGCGTGATCTATGCACAAATTCTTGCCCGCCGCCGGGAGTTTGCCCTGCTTCGCAGTGCAGGGATACGCAGTGTTGAATTGTATGGTATTGCCTTCACCGAATGTGCTTTGTGCCTGCTGCGCGGTGTGTCTTTGGGAATGCTCAGCGGCGTGGTGATGCTGATTGCAATTGCCAATATTTTGCAGCAGTTCTGGTTCGACTTGTTTTCCGGAAACGTGATGCTGATCTGTGTCGCCTGCTTTGCTGCAATGGGGACACTGGCAGTTTTATCCGCAGTAGGCACCATACGGCATTTCCCAGTCGCATATGAATTACGGCACGAATGAATTTTGAAACTTTCTTTTAGGCTATTTGTATCAGAAAAGGTGTGAAGGGAGGCTTCTATGGAAAAGCTTGTATCTATGAAAAAGCTTGTATCTCTCGGATTGGTTTTTGTACTTGCAGCCGTTTTTGCGATTTCCGCATTCGCTGCACCAGCAGATGCCGAGGAAATCGTTCCTCTTAGCAGGGGGAGTTACTATCTTACTTCCGGCTATACAACGATTGCCAGTGTGAGCACTGGCTTGGGTACCTCTTCGATTGAGGTCTACAATTTAGCTGAAAACGGTGCAGGCATTTGGGTTCGAATCGGATCTAACGAACAGGGGATTCACATGGGTAGTTCTGCCGGTTGGACTGTAGGCTATGGTACTCATACGGTTCAGGCCAAGATTGCTGATGGACCAGTTGGGTCATATGCCCTCGAAATTAATGTTGCCACCTAATTAGAATTTCTTGGTATGTACTGACCGCTATATGTTAACTTAAAAAACACCTTTTCTGATACATTTACAGAGCCGCTGCTCATCATTGACGCAGCGGCTCTTTATGGAAGAAAAATAATAAAAGGATTGAAAATGAAAAAAATAGTTTTTGTGTTTTTTGCTCTATTTTTGTTAATGTTTTCTTCTTGTCGCACACTTTCTTATACGGAGACAGAAGTGACTCCAAGCAGTGATGCGTATATCGGTCTCTTATGCGACCCAAATAATAGTGTTCACTGTTTTACAATTGAAAGTGTTGAAAGCTATCTTGATACATTTTTTTCTGACAAAAAAATTATCCACCATACATTAGGAGCAGATGGTTTGTGGTGTTCCGATACTTGTGATTGGCTGAAAAAGATAGCAAATGATTTCCAAAATATTGATGGTAAAGCGTATAATATCGCTATTACATATCATCAAAATTCTATTTATGCTGTTGCAGCAATGGGTGAATACAGGAATGATTTTTACTATGCAGATAAAAATATTCTTTATATAATAGAAAACAATAATATAATATGTAAAGAAGAATTAAATCTACCCGCCTATAATGGGGGAAATTCGGTCCCATACGCACCAAAAATATTTGTTACGGATCAGTATATCGCATTACATACGTTAGCAGGGGTCTGCCTGCTGGATAAAGAAGGCAATACAATTACTGATGAATATACTGTTGCGAAAATAGATGCTATTACAGATAACGTTGCATTGGCAGAGTATAACGCAGATTATGTAGAAGTTTTAGATCTTCCGACACTTACATCTCAAGGATTATTTAAAGCAAGGGACTCATATGTAGCATATCCAGTGAATGCAGATTCTTTTTTTACTTTTACATCGAAAGGAATTTATCGCTACAGTATTAGTGAAAAATCCGAAAAACGCTTTATGAATGCTCAAAATTTTCAACTATCAAATGAAAAGAACCGTATTGTAGGTGGGACGGTTTCTGGAGGCAATGTGTTTTATGTAATTATATGTGATGAAGAAGAAAATTTCCATCTGTATAAATATTCTCCAGAATAAGAAAAAGGAGAGATTTCGGACGCCATGTGGAACACATAAAATGGGCATTACTTCTCTCGCTAATTCCTCGGCTGAACTAAAAATAATTGAAGATGGGGCAACAACCGCATCTCTTACAATATGGTTGCGGTTATAGGCACGGCAGCCAGCCGTGTCCATTCCCATTATCATGAATATTCCAGACTGGATGAATATGGGAACGTGGAATCTAATTATGTATATGACATAGAACTCAATATTTCTAATACAGATAATACGACTGGGTATATTTTCTTTGGACGATATCTTTTGGTAGACAAATCCCTGACGCTTTTCTATAACAGCACAATTCAAGCTCTGGTATATCCCGAACTTGCAGATGTCGGCAGCCTTAAGCTGAAGCCCGGAGCCAACAAAACCCTTCATTTCTTTTTTACGCCGAGCACTGGTGCTGTCCAAAAAAGAGTAAGAAAAGTCGAGAAGATGCTTACGGAAGATGTTTTTTCACTCTGCGTTTCCGAATTCCCTGCTCGTCTGCTAATAAAAATCAAGTGATTGCATCATCGGATACCGAACGCTATGTTTTTCTGTGATGTGATTCGTACGCGAACGGTAGATATCCTCATCTGTTCGTTGCGAAGAAAGCTTCATCTTGAGAAGATCATTCGAACGGTTCCGACAGTTGGCTATATGTTGCGCACACCTTAGAAGTGCTTGTAAAGGGCGTTTGTTCCCGGTGGTCTATAGAGTATGTTGAAAAAGCTGTTTACCAAAATGCAGCGGCAAATCGTTTCTTTCAGAACCGTTCTGATTCTGCTTTGGGGAGCGTCCCCACAAGCCATCATTTTGCTGATTCTCGCCAGTAGTCTAACAGGCTTTCTGACGCCAATTGGGTTGTTATGCACACAGCATTTTTTAGATGCTATTGTTCGTTCCGTATCTGCAGGGGGAAAATTTGCTTCCGTAGTTATTTGGCTTTTGTTGTTACTAGGAGTGACTTTGTTTGGCAATCTAACTTCTATGGCACTTCAAACGCTCCGAGCAAACTTTAGTGATGTATTGGCGCTTCATATCACGCAAAAGACTCTTGCAAAATATCAAGTTATACACGCAGAAGCGTTTGAAAAGAAAGAAATTTATGACCGTATCCATATGGCGGTGACAGAAACGCCGAATCGATGCGCCTTATACATCGATATGATTTGTGGTGTGACCAAGGCAGTTGTGAGTTTAACCGGTGTTATTGCGATTTTAGCTTCGTTTGATGTGCGAATCGTTTTTGCTACTTGCTGTCTAACGATTCCATTGCTGAAAATAAAAAATAAAATCTCCATAAAAAAATATGGTATTTATCGTCAACAAGCCGAGAGCCATCGCCTGTGCAATTCTCTGTTTGCCATTTTGTTGAATGCTCCCAATATTCCGGAGCTCAAAGTCATGAACGGTGGGAACTATATTGCAAATGAAATCGGCACAACCATACAACAACAAAACGGGGACAACCGTGCAATCCGAGCCAGAACTTTAAAGGCCGACACCGTTGCTATAGGTATCTCCAATGCGATCACGTTCGGAGTGAAAATATGGATCGTGGTGTCGGCTATCAGCCAAGAGTTGACTGTTGGTAGTATATATCAGATGCTTAGTGCGTTCGACTCTATGCAGATATTGTTGCAATCACTTGTTTATCAGATCTCCTCCGGCTACGAGCAATCTCTTTATGTGTCGAATTTGCTTGTGCTATGGGGGCTTTCGGAAGAAAGCACAAAAATGCAGGTGGAATTGACTGTTCCGATCCAAAAAATAGAATTTTGCGACGTTTCGTTTTCTTATCCAGGCTCAGCAAGGCCAGCATTAAAGAACGTGAATTTAACGCTGACAACGGGGAGCTTATATACGATTATTGGGGAAAATGGCAGCGGAAAAAGCACACTGATTAAATTAATGTTGGGACTGTATACACCAACGCAAGGAGAAATCATGGTTAATGAAAAGCCCATTTCAACATGGTCTCCCTCTTCACTGCGAAAGCAAATGAGTGCGGTGTTCCAAAACCAGATTCATTATCCCTTCGATGTAAAAACCAACATCGGTGTTGTGGAACCATTCCGCATGACAAATCGCAATGATGTGCACAGTGCTGCTGAACGGGCGCAGGCAGATTCCTTTATTCAGCAACTTCCACACGGATATGAAACACAGCTGTGCAAAGAATGGAAAGATGGTTTTGAACTTTCCGGTGGGCAATGGCAAAGAATAGCCCTTGCAAGATTCTTATTTCCTGATGCCTCATTGTGCATTCTCGATGAACCCTTTTCCGCGCTGGATACCGTTGCGGAAGAACATATCCTAAAAGAAATCCTTGCCAATCAGAGCAACAAGATTACCGTGCTAATAACCCATCGGTACGATGATCTGACGAACCAAGAGAACATCATTGTAATGGAAGATGGAGCCGTCTCAGCATTTGGAAGTTTTCGTGAGCTTTCCACCACATCAAACATTTTTGCACATTTGCTTCGACATATAGAATAATAGAATTTTAGGAGGTTTGCGCGATGGCCCTTACGAAAGAGTGTAAACAGGAGATGGAACACCTGCTCACATTGGTCGAGAGGCAGAAGCAATATCGGACAGGCGTTGTGTTCCCATCGCGGATGAACAATTACTTTTATGATGCGGGAACCGGGAAAATCTTACGGCTGCAAGACGAAGAATATCGACTGCTTAAAGCAATTTTCTCTCCGCAAGCCACAGTGAAAACTGTTATGCAGGCTTTCTCTGAAGAAGCGCCAAACAAGGTTGAGGCTTTCCTTCGAAACACGGCACAGATGAATCTTCTTCGTATGCCGCCCCTGGAAACACTTTGCTGTGATTACCATGAAGACATTTGCCAACAGATCGATCACAACTTGGCGCAGCTAATCCTGGAAGTTACACAGCGTTGCAATTTCCGCTGTAAATATTGCATATACAATTCGAGCTATGAAGGCAACCATGATTTTTCCGCCGCCAATATGAGTTGGGATACGGCCAAACAGGCTATTGACTATCTGTTTGCGCATAGCGCGGAGAGAAAAAATATCTATTTGACATTTTACGGCGGCGAACCACTTCTACAGTTTGACCTGATCAAACAGGCCACTCTATATGCGCAAAATCTGGCCACCCAAGAAAGCAGAAATCTCTATTTCAATCTCACAACGAACTTGTCCTTAATGACAGCTGAAATGGCCCGGTTCTTTGCTGACATTCCCAATTTTTCATTGACTGTCAGCATAGATGGTCTGCAGGAGTGCAATTCTTGCCGCGTCTATGCGGATGGCCGCCCCACCATTTCAGATGCAGAACGTGGGATGCACTATGTCTGCCATGCGTTCCGAGAGGCAGGAAAAGGGCTGACAATCAGCAGCGTTTTAACGCCACCGTTCGACTATGACAAATTGGACCGGATTAACGCCTATTTTGAGAATTTTCCAGAGCTTCCCAAAGAAACTTCCATTGTGATCACATACCCATCTGACGGGACATACGATTGCGAGGCATATACGAAAAGAGTATATAACAATCCTCGCTATTGGGATCTCGGCTCCTATGACCCCCTGGCAAAATGGCAACTGACACAGGCAATAAGGCATTCACTGAGCTGGGATTCGACCAACAACCTTTATTTCCGTGCCCTAGTTGATTCCATGATGCGCATAAAAAATCGTTTTGCATCGGAAGAACCGGCTCTGCGAACTAGCAGGATTGAGGCGTGCTGTGTCCCGGGCGTGCGCAAAGTTTATGTGCACACAGATGGAGGATTGTCTATTTGCGAGCGAATTGGAACCTCTCCCTCCATTGGCACGATTGCGGAGGGCGTCGACAAGGACAAAACCATTCATACTTATATTGATGACTATCTGGCCCAAACCAAACCACTATGCGAGAACTGTTGGGCGTTTAATATCTGCCCTATGTGTTACGCCGCCTGCTTTGATAAAGGCGGCGTCAACATCAAGAAAAAATCGTTTGCGTGTCAAAATTGTCGTACACATACATATTTGATGCTTGGCACGTTCTGTACGCTCATGGAGGAACGCCCGGACGCACTGGAAGTTCTCGATCGTTCTGTACTACTTTGATGCAACGCCGGAACAACGCAAGCACTTTCGGTGTCTGTAAATTTTGTTGCTGTCCAAAACGATGGCGGCGGAAAGGAGAATCTGTTATGAGTTTGCACTATGGCTATTCTGGTGGCGGCGGCACCTGCGGATGTTGCTGCAGCTATTCGGCAGAGAGTTACAATACGGCTCTCTCCTATGGCTACAGCCACTACGACTGGGGCGACTGTGGCGCAAGTTGTACGGATGGTAATTCTGCCAACATGAACGCGAACGTGGCCACTGCAATCAGCCGCGCGACCGGCGGTTGACGCTCCGTAACAGACAGAAGGCGGGCATTGGATTGCCTGCCTTCTGTCATTATGTATGTTGTTTTGCCGGCAATACCAAGCAAAAAGAAGCACCGCCACCTGGCGTATCCTGTACGGTCAAAGAACCGTGCTGCAGGTTGGCCAATTCCGTGGCCACCGTCAGCCCCAATCCATAATGATGGGCGCTGTTTTCGACAGTTGCCGCGCATTCATTTTTAGAAGTTTGCCGGTAGAAATAGGTAAACACCGCCTGTTTTGCATTGTCCGGTATGCCGGGGCCGTGGTCGATTACCCAAAACCGAACCTGGTTATGTTGGAAGTCTACCCGCAGCGCAACAGCGCTACCAGGAGAGGCGTAGGTGTGCGCATTGTCCAGCAAGATGGCCAAAATTTGCTGTAGCCGTTGCTCATCGGCCAAAACCATCGGCAATGGTGCGTCCGGCATCTCCAGCGCAAGCATTTGTTCCGCGCGGGCCAGAACCGGCTGAAAGGTTTCGTAGGCGGTCATAGCGGCTTCCTCCGGCAAAACAGGTCGAAGCTGCAGTGTCCAATGCCCGGTGTTGCTGTTTGTCAAAACTAGCATATCGTCGATCAGACGTCCCATTTGGCGGGTCTGTTGCTGAATCAAATGGCATGGCTCCGCCAAATCTTGGCTTTTCTGTTTCAGAAGATCAGCCGACGTGGAAATCACAGCCAACGGCGTTTTCAATTCATGGCTGGCAGACGCCAGAAAGCGGATCTGCTCCGTTTGCGCCTGTTCAATCGGGCGTACTGCAAAACGGGCCAAGATGGCAGACATCAGGATAAGTGCGGCCCACCCCAACATAAAAGCGGCCGCATACACGGCCAGTAAGCGCAATACTTCGGCCGAATGGACTGTCACAGGTTGCATAACCAGTATATTGCGCCACTGAGTAGTGGACATCGCCTGCCCTTGCAGGAAGCACCGCCAATTTTGCCCTGCGGACTGTACCATGAAATTCCCACTTTGCGCTGCGGAAGAGTATAAGCCTCGCCCAATTGCAGATGCCTGCACAGATGCCAGTAGTTGTGTCAACGTTTCTTTTTGCAAGTCAGGGACGAAGGTCAGCAACGTGCCGCCGTCCACAACCGCCACGGCCAATTGATTCTGCCCGGCAAACTGCAACACAGTTTGGGTATCCACACCATAGGGCGAGGAGACATAGGCGGTTACAGTCTGACATTGGGAGAGAAATAGAGACTCGTCTGCATTGCTCATCTGACGACGGGCGGCCTGCCAGGCAACGGCGAAAGCAATCAGCAGAACCAGTCCGGTAACCAGCGCACAGAACGCAGTGATTCGGTATCGTGATTTCCTATAGATGGCTCCCCGTGTGGTGGATTTATAGCTCTCTTTCATAGGACAGTTGGTAGCCGGTGCCCCGGCTGTTTTGTATTTTCACGGCGGATTGCAGGTGCGCGAGCCGCTGCCGTGTCAGATGGATATAGGTGTCGATGACAGCATCGGTCACTTCCGCGTCCGGTCCCCAGATGCGGTTGAAGATTACGTTGCGAGTAATGGGCACTTCTGCATTTCGCAGCAGTAGTTCTATCAATTGGGCCAGCCGTTTGGGCAGGACTTCCTTCCCGGCGGGGCCGCTGAGCTGCCGCACGCTGGGGCGGTAGCTCAAGTCACCAAAACACAGCTCTCCGGGATCCTCAAGGGATACCGTGCGGCGCGACCAGATACGCAGCCGGGCCAGCAGTTCCTCCATGGCAAAGGGCTTGACGATATAATCATCTGCCCCCGCATCAAGACCGGTGACTTTATCGCCCAGGGTATCCAGCGCCGTCAACAGAAGAATCGGCACCGTGATACCAGCCGTGCGAGCTTCCCGTGTCAGTGTGATGCCATCTTTGCCGGGCAGCATTCTGTCAAGTAGGATCAGGTCGCTGCTGTTGTTGAGCATTTGAAACTCTGCCTCGTTTCCATTGCTGCAAGTTACGACCGTGTACCCCTCGTTTTGTAAAACGGAAGCAATGTTTCGGCACAGGGAAACGTTATCTTCCACAAGCAAAATTTTCATGCCCGCCTCCCGGATGCCTTGTCAAAAATTCAGGATAAATTTAGAGTGTGTTTGCTACAATCAGTTTAGAACAATTCAGGAAGGAAGTCAACAACCATGAAAACAATGCGCGCCAAGGCGTTGGCCTCTCTGCTGGCAGGGTTCGTCACGCTCGCTGGGTTTTCCGGCTGCCATGCATCTTCGGCAGCCATGTTTTCGGAATCGGCAACCATCAGCGCTTCTTCTGCTCCGCAGGACAGCGCGTCATCGACAACACAGATTCCGCAAACCAGTGAGGCGGGGACGTATGTGCAGGACGACATGACGGAACTGATGCCGCAGACCTATGCATATTTCACGGATTTGCGTCTCTCCGCGGATGGTGCTGTAGAAGTGGTGGGGCTGAGCCAGAGCGGCGGCGTACAACTTTTGCGCTGGACCGAGGATGTTTGGAAAACCGCCGTCGAATCCGGCCAGCCGACCGTGGCGAACGGAGCTTTGACCGTCGCGGCAGACGGCACGCTTTGGACCGTTTGCCGCGATGACAGCGGTGCCTACACCCTGCAGAGCGGTACGGACCCTGCCGCCATGCAAACCATTCCGGTCGAGGCTTTGTCGCAAGAGGAAGCGCTGCCAATCAGCCTGCGACTTGCAGCAGACGGAAAGATATTTTTGACCGCTCAAGTCGGGGAAACCACCGTCTTTGTGCTGGTCGATCCTGCCACCCGGCAGGCCACGACCGTGACGCCCGGTTTCTATGGCAGCCCGGCCTTTTATGCAGAGGGTTCCATCTATACGTTTGCGGCCGGAAGCACCAGCTTGTCTGTGCTCGATGCCACGAATGGCAGTGTATTGCAACAATACAGCTTGCCGTTGGCAGAGCCTTTGGCGCGGGCCAGCGCTGCCGCGATCCAACAAAACTGCCTGATTTGGGCAGACAGCAACGGTATCCATCAAATTGCCCTGAGTGGTACTTTACAGCAAAATCTGGCCGATAACCGCAGTTTTGCGCTTGCCAGCAGTTCCTTCATCGTACAGCAGATCGTGTTGGACGGACAGGGAAATTACTGGGTCAGTGGCGTAAATGCCGGCGGTCAGGCACAAATATACCGGTACCGGTATGATACCCAGGCGGCCGTCGCGTCCGGCGGCGAACTGGTGGTTTGGGCCATGGAGGATAGCCTTTTGCTACGTGAGACCGTCAATACATACGCATCTGAACACCCGGAACAGACGGTCACTGTGGAATATGGTCAAGACAGTCTGGACAATGGGATGACAGTGGACGATGTGATCCGCACCCTCAACGTAGAGATCTTTGCCGGTGAGGGACCGGATGTACTTGTGCTGGACGGTCTGCCCGTAGAATCTTACATTCGTCAGGGAATCCTCGCAGATTTAAGCAATATCGATACCAGCAACTGCTACGAAAACATTGTACATTGCTATGCCGATGAATCCGGCTGTTGGGCGCTGCCGCTGCTGTTCCGCCCCAGCCTGGTTTATTGCCAGTCTGAGGAAAACAAAGCACGGTTGTCTGAGGCCCAAAATTTGACCGATTTGCAGGATCTCCTGTGTGTCAAATCAAACTTTCATTATGATGGGTACTACAACCTGTTCAGCGAGTTATACCCGGCGGCCAGCGCGTCGATCTTTGCTGTCGAAGGCGAAGGTGTGAACGAGGATGCTCTGCGAGAGTTTTTGTCTGTCACCAAAGCGGTTGTTGATGCGCAGCAGATCAGCGCGGAATATGATCCGCTTTTTGGGGACGGGGAGGATACCGCCAGCGGGGATGACGGCCAGCACCTGGCTGTGGATATTCCTGTCAGTATGAACTGGTATGGCCGGGCGCAGGATCCGGCTGACTGCGCGGCAGGCAACCCCAGCGACTATCTGCTGACCTATATCTACATGGTCAGCGAAACCGGGAGCGTCCCGGCTCTGATTCGCCCCTTGCCGGGTGATGTGTTTACACCGGTGATGACAATGGGCGTATTGAATACATCTGACCAGGTAGACGCCGGCGTGGCGTTTGTTGGAACCATGTTGGATTGCGAAACGGAAGACCTGGCTGGCCGAGGCAGTTTCAATGGTTACTTTGTGCGTCAAGGCGTCCAACTTGCCAAAGTCAGCCAGCGTTATGATGGTACCGACGGTAACCCTACGCCGTCTGAATTGAATCTGGATGCCGTGATGGCCCAACTGACCACACCGTCGAACACGGATTTGAGTTTGAGGGAACTTGTCTATGAGAACGCGGCTCAACTGTATACGGGCGCGCAGGACTTGGAAACGACGGTGGCCAACATCCTGCAGCGAACGGACTTGTACTATGCAGAGCAACAGTAACCGGGGCCGCAACTGCTGTACGGCCACCCAACGGGAAACTCGTGCGGCCTGGTTGTTCCTGCTGCCCAGCTTGACTGGCGTTGTTCTGTTTGTTTTGCTGCCCTTTGCTGAGACGGTACGGCGCAGTCTGTTTGACACGATGGGAACTGTCTGGGTCGGCTTGAGCAATTACCGCTCTGTCATACAAAACGGTGCCTTCCAATTGGCCGTACACAATACGGCGCGCTTTTTGGGGATTTGCCTGCCGATTCTTCTTTCAGGCAGCCTGGTACTGGCGCTCGTGCTCCACAGCCGTCCGCTGCGGCAAACACGGGCTGCCCGCATCTTCAAAACCACCTTTTTGCTGCCTATTGCGATTCCTGTGGCCAGCATTGTGCTGTTGTGGCAAACCTTGTTTGCCCGGCAGGGGTTGTGCAACGGTTGGTTGACCTGCCTGGGGGTGCAGCCTATAGATTTTATGGGGACAGGTACAGCGTTCTGGGTTTTGACCGGCACCTATCTGTGGAAAAATTGCGGGTATACAAGCATTCTTTGGACGGCCGGGCTGGAAGCGATTCCGGTCGATCAGTATGAAGCAGCCCGCGTCGATGGTGCAGGGACATGGCAGCAGTTCTGGCATATCACCTGGCCTGAGCTCCAGACAACTTTAGCCCTGACCTTGATTTTGAGCCTGCTGAATGCCTTCAAGGTTTTCCGCGAGGCCTACCTGGTGTCAGGACGTTATCCGCAGCAGAGCATCTATCTGTTGCAGCATTTGTTCAACAACTGGTTTTTAAGTCTGGACCTGCCGCGCCTTGCTGCTGCCGCCGTGTTGGTTGCGCTGGTGTTGTTGGTTGTGATTTTGGGATTATTGAAATGGTGGGACCACTGTGCGAAAGATGAGTAGGGTTCACAAACCGCACCGCTGGCAATGGCTCTGGCTGATACCGGCGGCGCTGCTGGTATGGTGGCCACTCTGGTTTCTCTTTATGGGCGCGCTGATGTCCCAGGAAGAATTGCGCTTGACAATTGGCCCGGCCCTAGGGCTGGGCACCGGATATACCGTCTGGCACCTGTTGCCAGACTGGCCGACGCTCGAACCGTTGCTGACCCTGCTGTTGGATACGCCGCAGTTTTTTGTCATGTTCTGGAACAGCATCGGCCAGTCTGTAGCCCAGGTGGCCGGGAACCTGCTGGTGGGCGCGCCTGCCGCTTGGGCAATCAGCCGGCTTCGCTTTCGCGGGCGCAGTATGGTTCGGGGGCTTTACATCGTTCTGATGCTATTGCCCTTCCAGGTAACCATGGTGCCCAGCTATCTGATATTGCGCCAATTTGGCCTGCTGGACACGCCGTGGGCCATCATTTTACCGGGCATCTTTTCTACATTTCCGGTATTTATCATGGAGCGCGGCTTTGACACGGTTCCGAGAGAAGTCTTGGAGTCCGCTTCGATCGATGGTGCAAATCAATGGCAGCGTTTTTGGCGCATCGGGATTCCATTGGGGATTCCCGGTCTTATATCCGCCCTGACGCTGGGATTTTTGGATGCCTGGAACGCCATAGAACAACCGATGACTTTTTTGGAATCTCCACAATATTGGCCACTGTCTCTCTTCTTTACCGACCCGGCCAATCTGGATACAAAACAACTGGGGCTCGCGATGGCTGCCAGTCTGTGGATGTTGCTCCCTTCGATTCTGGCCTTCCGCTTCGGGCAAACATACCTGGAAGCAGGCTTGACAAAAGGGGCTGTGAAAGGATGAGCTCCTTGGACGTGATACATAAACTCAGACAGCGGTTGCACGCTACTGCCGCTGCCAAACCCAACCAGTGGCATACCGGTGTTGCCATGCTGCGCTTTCTTGCGCTCATGCTTTTGTTGACTTTGTTGGTGCGCGGAACCGCGGCCACCACGCTTCCAGTCGTCTCGGTGACCGCCCCGTACCAGGGTGTAGTTACGCAGAGCTTTACAGTTTCCGGTCAAATATCCCCCGGAATTGGAACTCCGCTGACCATCCCGGAAGGTCTTTTGGTCGAACAGATTTTTGTCCAACCGGGCGATCCGGTGACAGAAGGGCAAACGCTGGCGCTCTTGTCTTTGGACGATGTGCGCGCGGAAATCGAACAGGTACAGGCGTCCATGCAGCAGCATCAAGTACAGGCCAACCAGCTTCTGGCAGGGCAGGCGGCCGATCCGTTTGCCTGGCAGCAGGCGCAGCAACAGCTGGATCGAGCGTATGCAGACTATCAACAGGCAGCAGCGGAAGGCGAGGCGGATGTTTCGCAGGCACAGAATGTGCTGGATGCGGCCCACCAGGTTTTGGCAGAGGTAGAAGGCCGGAAACCGCAACGCCCTTACGAGGACGGCTTTTGGGAGATGGCAACGCCGGAACAAGCACAGACGGAACAGGATTACGCGGACTGGGAAGCGGAATACGCGACCGCGCAGGCGGCTGTGCAGCAGGCACAGGCGGATTTGGAAGCAGCACAAGAGGCCGCGGACAATGCAACGGAGGCGGCTCTGTCCGCCGCGCAAAACGCAGAGGATTCGCGTAATAGCGCCCAGCACAATTACGCAAAGGAAACGGAAGAACTGGCTAAGTCAAACCAAACTGATCAAGCGGGCGCTCAGGTTTTGCTAGCCCAGATTCGGCAGGAAGATCAAACCTTGAAATCTCTCGAAGCCCTGCAAGCAGCAGGCGGAGCTTTTTTGGCCCCATCAGATGGCATTGTAACCGAGATGGCACTTACAGTCGGAGCAGATACGCCAGCAGTAGCGGGACTGCTGGCAGCAAACGAACAAGAATATGCGGTCACTGCCTCCTTGACAGCGGAACAAGCAAGCATGTTGAAGGCGGGCGGTACGATTTCGGTGATGCAGGAACAAAATACCGGAACAGCCACATTGGAACAAGTCAATGATAATCTCGCCCAATTCACAGTGTCTGGTACACAGTGGAAAACGGGGGCGGCGGATATAACCGTTACGACTATGGGCGGAACGACAGGGCTTTGCCTGCCAGCCACCGCAGTCAACAGCGATAACGCCGGGGATTTTGTGTACCTGGTGGAAACTAAAAATACCGTGTTGGGCGTTCAAAGCGTGCTGGTCCGGCTGGGGGTTACCGTAGAAGAACGTGGCGATGGTGTAGTACGTATTTCGGGCGCTTTGAGCGGGCAGGAACAGATTGTCAGTGCAAGCAGCAAACCACTTTCCGCAGGAACAGAGGTGAGAATCGATGAGTAGGAAGCTGATGTCACTGATCTGTCTGGGTATGTATTGCCTTTGCCTCTGGCTGGCTGTGCAGACTGTCGAGAAGGTTAGACAAATCAGCCCAGGCGTCAGTTTGCGCTACACGCAGGCGTTGACCGGCGAACAGGTAAAAAAAGCGCAGACTTATATAAAAAGTAGTCAAAACACAGATGGGCTGATGGTAACTTTCTGGGAAGAAACCCAGGTGGCGGTGCGCTCCCCTGTAAGCACACGGACCTGCACGGATGTTTGCAGTATCGGTTTCTGCGGAACGGCCCATGATGCATACGGAGCAAGCTATGTGGTGGGAACTGCACCCGGCAGTGGCGACACCAGCCAGTGCGCTGTCAGTACGGCGCTGGCATGGCAGCTTTTTGGAAGTACAGACATATTGGAGCAAGCGCTTACGCTGGACCCGGATACAGAGGATGCCCGGACTTACCGGGTGTGCGGTGTCTTTGTATCGGAAACAGAGCAGATCCTTTATGGTGTTGAAACCACCGCTGCATTCCAACTTCTTGAATTGACCCATGTTTCTAGAGATAATCCGGGCCAAAGCGTTCAGCAGCTTTTGGCTGCCGCCGGTCTGGCTCAACCGGACCAAATCCTATATGATGCCGCCCTCGCCTGGGTTCTGTCAGCGTTGATTGGAATACCCGAATTGCTTCTTCTGCTTTGCGCCGGTTGTCGTCTGCTTCGCTTATTCCGCAATAAATCTCTGAGAGAAGTTATAGGGTTCGGGATTGCGCTGCTGCTTGTTTGCTTACTTCCGACCGGTTTGGCTTCGCTGCCCGGATGGATGATTCCCAATCAATGGGGAAGTATGGTGGCGTGGCATTCGCTTTTGTCTGCCGCAGGTGACCGGCTGACGGAATGGTTTGCCTTGTGCCCAACTGCACGGGATGCGCAATTAAAAGGCGAAGCAGCACAAGTGGTTGTGTTTACCTGCTGGAGTCTGGTGTTCGCTGTGGCTGCTTGTTTGAGTTGGGGTTCTTCCGTTAAGACAAAAGGGAAATGCTCCTTGTACCCGTATGACAACCACGCGACGTTAAACTTATAAGATGGGATTTGCCTCATTTTTTATGAATAAAAACGCATGGCATCCACACGCTCTCCGTTTTCTCTTACCTCAAAATGCAGGTGGTTGCCCGTGGCGCGGCCGGTGTGGCCGACGTAGGCGATCACCTGCCCGGCCTGTACCTGCTGGCCTTGGGTGACGCAGACCTGGCAGCAATGGGCATAAAGGGTTTGCAGGCCGCTGCCGTGGTCGATCTGGACATAGTAGCCGTAGCTGCCGCCCCAGCTGTCGAGGGCGTTGGCCACCGTGACTGTTCCGTCCGCGGCGGCAAGGATTGGTGTGCCTTCGGGCGCGGCAATGTCGGTGCCATCGTGGTAGCTGGTTTCTCCGGTCAGCGGGTCGGTGCGGTAGCCGAATGGCGAGGTGATGCTGCCGGGAATCGGCAGCGGCCATTGCAGGGAGCCGGTCGGGGTGCGGGTTGTGTCCGGCGTTAAAATTTCACTGTCGCCCGCCGCAAAACCGCCGAGCAGTTCGGCCCACAGCGTTTCATATTTCGGGTCTTGCAGCAGGGTCAGGTATTCGGCTTGGCGAGCGGTGAAGTTGTAGGCGGTTTGCATTTCCTCCGGCGTTTTGTGTGTCAGGTGAATGGTGAGGACGGTTTGGGTGATCGTGGTGGTATCGGCCTCGTTGCTTTCCTGAGATCTCGCGCCGCTATCGTTGGCCGTGCTTTCGGATGCCGTATCACGGCTTGCTTCTGTGTTGGCGTTCTGTGCGGACACTTCCACGGTTTCCTCGCGGGTCGTATAGCTGACTTCATTCATATCCCATAGGATTTCGCGCAGCTCATCCAAGCGTGCCTCATCCAGCGCCGCTATCGGTGCGCCGTCCGCAGCGCCGGACACGCGGGACGAAAAGACCGCCAAGACATCTTGCCAGCGGATATAATAGACACCGTCGTTGGTCTCGATCTCCTGACGGTCGTGGGGTACGGTATCGGAAATGTGCTCCAGCTCGTCACGGTATTCCCCGGTTAGCTGCTCCACAGCCTGCTGCACTGTGATCGAATTTTCATCCGGCGCTTCGGCGGCAAAGAAAATGCCGTAGGCCGAACCGGCGATGAACGCCACAAGGCAAATTATAACGATAATTGCTGTGGCCGCGCTCATGCCAGCCACGATTGCCGCCGTCAGCGTGCGCAGCGCCGCCAAGAAATGCCGAATCACCGAGCGCACAACCTTAATCACCTTGCGAGTCTTCTTGGTAGCGTTCTTGGCGGCCTGTTGTGTGCGTTGGGCAAACTGCTGAGCTTTTTGCTGGGCAGTTCGTTCCGCCTGCACGGTGTTGGCGGCGGTGCGGATCTGCTTTTGGTCACGGTTCACGCCGCGGATTCCATGCGGGGCAGTTTTAACGGCGTATGCCTTTTCTTTGGCAGGCAATCGCTTTTGCTTTGCGGTACGGTTATACGCGGCGTTTGCAGACTCATTTATACTTGCTTCTTCCCTGCCAGCCGGTGCCGCGGGGGCATGGCGTGACAGAGGGCGATCTGCCCCTCGCGCACGGCCATGCCGTGGGCGGGCAGCAGGTTGCGGAAAATATGCTCCGCCTGCCTGTGCGCCCGCTCGTACCCGCTTTCGTGGTTCATCTTTTGCTTCTTTCCCCGTTGATGACAAACTAATACGGCGCAGTTTTCGCTGCGCCGCACGGATTTGGCATCAACGGTATGGTTGATTTTGTCGCGCTTTATTTGCCGCTCGCACCCCAAGCGCCGGGAACACGACAGGCGGGCTGCTGACAAACAGCCGCTCACCGGCATTGCCAAGGTCTAACATTGCAACCAAGGCTCGGCCGCCCCATCTGATGTGCGGGGCAACAGGCGTATCATTATGACTCCATCCAAGGTCGTGGCGAAACAGCGGATCATGGCGGCTTTTGGGGCAAGCGGAATCGCTCGGCACAAGGCAACTGCCCTGTGCGTCATGGCGCGCTTTCCCGTGTCGCTCACTTGGGCGGGAACGTACCTGTCGTGCTGAATATGAAGTTGTCAAGGTGGGGTCTGCTTACACAGGCCAAGCAAAGTCGTTTAGGATGCTTTGGAAAATCGCGCGGTCTTGGGGAGATACGACATCAAGATTTCGCCGAATTGCTTCTGCTTGAATAGGCGTCAAATGTTGCGTGTTTAAGTAATACCCTTTCGGCAAGGCAACACCGCCCGTCCATGTATGTGACGCAGCGGGTAGCTTTCCTCCAAGACCAGAAGATCCCGATAAATTGTAAGCCGCGATACACCGAATTCATTCGCCAAATTTTGCATGGTATCTTGACGGCGCAGATTCAGAATTTCAATGATTCTTCTGCGGCGTTCATTCGGCTGCACTGCGGTTTCCCTCCCTTCGCTTTGCTATGGGGATATCCTAGCGCCTAAACTTTTCACCTTTTGATACATTTACCCCCAAAAATCTTTTTTTGTCAAAAAAATGCCCGTTGCATACAGGATGCAACGGGCAATAGAATGTTAGGTTGGATTACAAACGGTTTTTGCTCTGGTCTTTTGGTTCAGACGGCTTCTTTTCAGGGCGGTGGGGCTGGTAAAGGGACCATTGCGTTTTCGGCGGCCAACCATCGTATTCACGGCGGATCATAGCGTCAAGGGCTTTACGGCCCAGTGCATGGGGCAGAGATTCTTTTGTGTTCATGTTTTTTCTCCTAAAGTCTGGTAATATAAAGCTATTGTGCACCATAGCCTTGCAACGAGATTACAAGTAATAACGCAGCCGCAAAAACACCGAACGCTGTACAGGCACCCCAATCGGGGCGGAAAAATAAAAGAACTGCCGTAAGGGCGACCACAATCAGCAGCCGAATGTAAATGCGCGGCTGAAGTGCTTTCAGTTCTTTCTCGCTCAGGTGCAGTTCCGGGTGATTGGCAGGGCCGAACAGTGCGATTGACAGGCAGGAAAATCCCGCGATAAACGCGGAAACAACCGGGTCGGGCATATGTGCCGATAAAAACAGCATCACGGACTGGCAGCAGACGGAACCTAGCAGACAACCGTGCGGCGTTTTGGCGTGGTAACCGCCGGTGCGTGCTCGCAGAAAGCGAAACACAAACGTGTAAAACAATGTGCCGCCCCAGCCGACGATCAACGCCCCCAAGGGCAGCAACAGCACAAGCAAAGCAATGCTCATAATATTTTTGATCAGCATATAGTGGCACCACTCGGTCTGTTCCTCGGTGATGTACTTGCGCCGAAGCAAAAAATCGGTCATCGTTTCGGCAAGGTGTTCCATACTGTGCCCCCCTTGCTGAATACGATAGACCGATTTGTCTGAAAAGTCTAGAAAAACGGTAAAACTGCAAAATTCCGTGCGCAACTACAAGTTTTACTTATTTTGTACAGTAACAACTGCTTTTTGCTTGGCTGTATCCGGCCATTCAAGGCAGAATAGGAAAGAGCCGTCTTTATAATCCATCAGATAAAAAACGCCATATTTGTGCAGGATATCCATTACATTCGGAAGGCCAAAGCCGTGCAGTTCCGGTTCTGGCTTGGTGGTGGGGATATGATCGCCAAAAATTTCGACTGACTTGCTAGCATTTTCGACTGAGAAAAACAGCGTCGGTGGGTTGTCACTTTTATTATAGATTGCTTTCACGGCCATGCGACGCTCCTGCTTTTCCAATTTTTCGCAGGCTTCGATGGCGTTGTCCAGTAAATTGCTCATCACGACTGTCAAATCGACCGAAGGAATCGACATTTCAGAAAGGTCATTGATCTCAAAATGCAGATCAATATCCTGTTCTTTGGCCGCATAGCCCTTCTGATTGAAAATCGCATCTATGATGGGATTGTGCGTATTCACCAGTAGGATGCGCTCGGTTTGGCGCACTTTCAATTCGTCGAGATAACTTTGGGCCGCCGCTGTATTGCCTTTTGCCAGCAAATCGGACAGGGTGAAGAGATACCCGCGGAACTCATGCGTCATTTTCCGCTGGGCCGTGTAGGAATCACCTAGCGCCTTAACATTGGCTGCCTGAATTTCCGCACGCTGGTGTGCAACGGCCAGCGCTTCCCGCATCTGCGCAGTGGATTCCAGTTGATCCAGCAGAAACAGTGCAACCATATCGACCGCGCACATCACAAGCAGGCAAAACATCCACGCGTTATTCTCACCTGCGGCGCTTCCTGCGTCGTACACCTGGTAGAGCACAAACAACGTACACAACGGGAACAGCGTCAATGCCGGTATCCATGCGCGCGGCTTTCCACTTTCTGGCGGCGGCGTATGGAAACGCCGAATCAGCATAACAAACGCCACAATGCACAGCCACCGCAAAAAGAGAAAAGCAGTGTAAAGCGGTTTATTATACACATACTCCGCTTGCGTCATGCCCGAATAAAACAGCAATGCCCTTTCGGTCAGCGCTGCAATGGAAAAAAAGCAGGAATACCCTGTTATTACAACAAACAATCGCCGATCCCATCTGCTGCGATATAACGTTAAACTCATGGCATAATCGAGTGCAATTTCAATCAAAAAGCGGAGAATATTGATATAGTCGTAATCGTATGGCAGCACATTTACGATGACTGTGGTAATGGCAGTCCATAGAAGCCAATATGACCAGAATTTTCTTCCGCTAAAACGTCTGATGAAAAAGCTGTCCCACAGTTTTGTGTACAACCAAGTCTGTAGAGCATTCAGAAAAATACTCAACACATATCCCATCAGCCGCGCCCTCTCCATACCATATATTTCTTCTTAATCCCCCTGTATCCGTGCAAACTAATTGGAAGCGTCTGGCCGATAGTCAGCGTAACACCGTTCGCTTGCAAGGAGGAAATATAGTTCATATTGACCAAAAAGCTGTTGTGGATGCGCAAAAAGCCGTCATCCTCCAGCTGATTTTCCAGCTCCCGCAATGCCATACGGCTTTTTCGCACAGGTGCGGAAACATCCGCCATGTGGAACTTGACCATCCGTTCGTCTATTTCTGCATAGACTAAATCGTCAAGTACAATATTCGTCCCCTCTCCCTCGCACATCACATTCAGTGTGCGGGTACGGCTGCGGCAGGCCGCCAGTGCCTGGCGAAAATAACTAGGCAACTTTTCCGCCAGCTGCAATTTTGGCAAAAAGCGGAACGCATTCACCTCATACCCTTCAGCGGCATATTCACCGTAATTCGTAACAAAAATCAAAACGAAATCCTTACGGATCGCACGCATTTGTCTTGCCAGCTTCATGCCATTGATATCACCCATATCAATGTCCAAAAACACGAGATCCGCCCTTTGAATGTCCGTCTTTGTCAGGACTCGCGGGTCGTTCACGCAAATGGTCTGCATCTGGCGCCTGTTATAGTCCGGCAAGGCAGCAATCGCGCTTTGCAGCGTATTTGTAAACGCTGTATCGTCATCGCAAATCAAAATATGCAGCATAGAATCACCATTTTCAGGGGTGTGTCGGAAGTTGTTGGAATTTGTATTCAAAATAATGCGCCTCCCTTTTCCTGTCAAGAGATCCCCTTTGCTTTCGGACAAAAGAACGGTTTTAATTTATAATAGTTGATTATCTGTCCAGCGTCAACCTATACACTATAAAATAATGGGGGTGACGCAAATGTTGGTTGATTTTTCCGAACGGCTAAAGCGGCTTCGGCGCGAAAAAGGATACTCGCAGGCAGCGCTTGCCCAGAAAGTTTCGGATATGGGTCAAAATTTGAGTGAGGCGGCACTGGCAAAATACGAAAGCAGCCGAACGTACCCCAACTTGCAGGTGGCCGCCTCTCTTGCGGATTATTTTGGCGTTTCCATTGACTATCTAGCCTGCGGAGAAAAAGCATCTGTCATTTCTGTTGATGGTCTAACAGATGAACAGGTTGATTTGGTGACAGAACTTGCCCGTAGTTTACAGCAGCAAAACAAAAACCATCGGGTCACCCCAAAATCCACCCCGACACCAGAACAGCAGGAATTGGTGTTTAAGGTGATTGAGCAATTTTTGAAATGATTTCAATACAGTCAAGGCCGGACGCACTCTGCGCCCGGTCTTTTTTGCAGTTACGCACGATTTTTTGCAGGTTTGCCGTTTTATTGGATTTTCGAGGTTTTAGGTGTTACAGTGTAACCACAAGGAGCGGTCATCTTATCCTCTGCGGTGCAATATGCGGAGTCCTTGCGTTATTCCATCTTCCCGCAAAATACATCGCTTTTTTCTGCGCAATTTTTATCCTGCTGCTTGCCTGTGTTTCTGCCAAGTACTTAAAAGGCTCCCGTATGCAGTCCGTTCCTTCCTGCACTTTTTCTCAAAACAGAGCTTTCGTATGCTTCTTGTCCATCGTGTACTGCTGGTTTTTGTGGTTCTTCCGGCCGCCATTTCTGTATTCCTGGCATCCGTTCTTTGCGTTCGTCATTTATTTCGTTTCCCGTGCCATATTATCAACCATATTAGGCTATATATCAAAGCCATTGGTAACTTATATTTAAGGCAACGCCGCACAATTCAAAGCTATCGTTTTGGGCAGGGCGGGGATTTATTCAGAAACGCCTTAGCCAACCTCCAAGACACCCCACCAAAGGTTCCCGCATCGGCGCACAGATGCGGAACCCATTCGCCCTGCCGCCGACCCGATACATTTCGGATATGACGAACCATTATAGTGAAAGAGAATTTTAAGAAAACCAAGAAGCGTTTCTTGCCCCTGATGTCGGCGCTTGCGCTGGCCGTCCGCATAGCAGTTACGGAAAATCTCAAAAAGATTCCCAACCATATGAAACAAAAAACCATCGTTCCAGCCCTTCCCTTTCTCCTGCCCAGCCTGTTCGGGGTGGGGGTGTTCTATGCGGTGCCGTTTGCGGTCAGCGTGTTTTTTACGTTTACACAGGGGGTGGCGCACCCGCACTTTGCGGGGCTGCAAAATTTCCGGGAGCTGTGGGGCACTGCCGTGTTCCGGCAGGCGCTTGGCAACACGGTGCTCTTTCTCACCGTTGGGCTTTGCCTGCTTTTGGCGTTGGCGTTGTTTGCGGCGCTTGTGTGTGCCAAGGGGCGCTTTGCGCCGCAGGAGCTGGCGCTGCTGCTGCCCATGGTGATCCCCGTCAACAGCTTTGCCCTGGGCTGGCAAAGCCTTTGGGGGCAGAATGGGGCTGTGAATCGTCTGTTGGGTCTGGCCGGGCGGGAACCGGTCGATTTTTTGAACGGTGCGGCGGCTTTTCCGCTTCTGGTGGCGCTGTACCTCATCAAAAATACCGGCTGTGTCAGCCTGATTTTGGCCGCCGTCATCCGCGCCGTCCCGCAGGATTATCAGGATGCCTACCAACTGGACAGCACCAGCGAATGGGGGTATGTGCGCCGCGTTTTGCTGCCTCTGCTCACACCGACGCTGCTGATCGGAATGCTGTTGGGCATCAGCAATTACTTTTTGATGTTCCGGGATGTGTATGCGCTGTACGGCAGCAACCCGCCCGCACGGCTGTATATGCTGCAGCATTTCATGAACGGCAATTTCTACCAGTTAAACCATCAGCTTCTCAGTGCCGCTGCGCTGGCAACGGTGCTTTTGATTACTGGCACGGTTTGGTTCGGCAAACGCTGCACTGTGGAAAAAACGGAAAACGGGAAAGGGCGGCGGCAATAATGTGGAAAAAAGGCGTGCGGTTTCGCCTGCAAAAGCTGGGGCTGAACCTTTTGGCGGCGTGCTGCCTACTGCCGGTGATCTTTCTGCTGGCAAATTCTCTTTGCGTTGGCGGAACCGTCAGCTTGACACAGTATGAGGACATTCTTTTGTACCAGCGGCCGTTCTACGTCTGGTTCTGGAACAGTGCTGCCTACACGGCATCCACCCTTGCGGTTTCCCTGCCCGTCAGCGTTTTGGCGGGGTATGGATTCAGCCAGTTTTCCTTCCCCGGACGGAATTTTTTGCTGGGATTCTATGTTCTGCTGATGCTGATGCCATTCCAGGCAACGGTCGTATCGCAATATTTGACGCTGAACGCCCTTGGTCTGCTGGATACCCCGTGGGCTGTTATCTGGCCGAACGCTTTTCAGACGTTCGGCGTATTCATGATGACACAGTTCATGGCGTCCATTGACCGGGAACTCCTGCAGGCGGCCCGGCTGGACGGTGCAGGACATGGAACGCTGTTTTTCCGCATTGTGCTGCCGCTGTGCCGCCCGGCTGTTTTCTCCCTGCTGTTGCTGCAATTCCTTGCGTGCTGGTCCCTGATCGACCAGCCGCTGCTGTTTTTGAAAAACGGCGCGCTGTACCCGCTGGCGCTGGAGCTGAACAGCCAGACCTTTGGCAGCTCGGCGTATGCGGCAGGGGCGATTTACGCGGTGCCGCCGGTTTTGGCCTATGGCCTGTGCCGGAAGTATCTGACACAGGGGGTAAAAAGCCTGTGACGCAAAATGTGAAGCGAAACACGATTGGCCGCCTGGCGCTTGGCTTTTTTGCGGCGATGCTGGTATTGACCCTGCTGAACCAAAAAATTGATGCCCTGCGCACCCCGACCGTGGCGACGGTATGGCCCAAAGCGGGGCAGATCAACGGCGCGGAATATTCGACGGTGCTGCCTACAGAAACGCTGCGGCAGGAGAACGGAGAAACCTTTGTTTACATCGCAGAGGAAAGCACCTCCTGGCGATATGAAACCACGGCCCGGCGCGTGCGCGTGACGGTGCTGGAGCAAAACGAAAGCTGGACGGCAGTCAGCGGCCTGTCCGGCGATGCCCCGGTGGTGCAGTACGCCACGCGGGCGCTGAACGCAGACGGCGGCCCCGTGCGGCTGTGGGAGGGGACAGCATGAAACCATTCCATATGGCGCGGAAAATTTTGCTTCCGGCCGTGCTGCTGGCCCTGGCGATCGGTTTGGCATGGAAACAAACGGAATTGGCCGCATCACTGCCCGCTGATCGGGTCGAAATTCTGACAGACGGCGGAGCGTCCTATCTCGTTCCTGCGCGTGCGGCGCTGGAACAGGCCGGTGCAGACGGGGAAGCCTTTGTAGCTACGCTGGAAAACGACCGTCTGGTACTGGCCGAAGTCACCTTGTTTACGGCCCAGCAGGCCGACGCCGCCCTGACCCATGCGGGGATCACTGACGTGCGGGTCCTGGATTACAGTTGGGGCAAAGAGCTTTTGCGTCAGCTCGTCACATTGCGGCGGATGGGGATGGCACTTGCCGCCATTGCCGCACTGCTCTGGTGGCTGGCGTGCGGGGTGCGCAGGGAACTGCGGTGTGCCGGGGCGGCCTTGCGGCATTCCTATTGGCAGGAATGGCTGCCCGACCATGCGGCCGCACTGCTGGCCTGGGGCATTGCGGCACTCCCCTGCCTATTGGCGGTCGCTTTGTTGGCACGTTGGCTGTGGCAGGTCGAAATCGTTTTGCCGGCAGGGCTGATTCCTGCAGGCAGCCTGTTTGACCGCGCCCATTACGCCGCGTGGCTGGAAAGGACGTTCCCTGCAGGGCATTGTTCCGCTTACGCCGCCGCTTTGCGCCAGACCATTGTGCAAAGCCTTCGCCTGGGGACAGCGTCCGGGCTGGCGTTTCTTGCATGGCTTGGTTGGGGGCGCTGCATGAATACGCATCAAAAAAAGTGATTTTGGAAACGGGTTTGCGCTGTGCATTTTGAAAGCGAGAGCGAAAAGAGGTCGACCAACATGAAATCTTCTCCTTTCCATAACCGAATTCGCCTGCTGGCTTTGCTGGCCGCATTTGTTCTGGCTTGTGCCGGGTGTGTTTGGCTTTTTCTGCACAGCGGGCGGGCGAACCGCCGCCAAGAAGCAGAACCGGTTTCCGCCTCCGCACAAACGGCGGAAGCTGCCGCCCTGCCTAACTTTGCTGCGCCGGTGCTGTACGACGCACAGTCGGAAGTGACCGAAGAGCTTCCCGATGACCATGCCTGGCAGCAGGAAATCTTTCCCTATGGCGATGATCTGGTTCAACTGAATTACTGCGGGGATGATGCCCTGTTTGCTGCGGTGTCTGCCTTGACCGGGAGCACGGTTCTGGCCTTCCCGGCGCAGGATTTTCCCAACTTGGGCACGCTTCGCTGTGCCAGCGCTGCCCTTGCCCCGGACGGGACGCTCTGGCTCCTCGGCTATGACGAAACGACGCAGGAATTTGCCCTGCAAGGCTCCGGCCAGGGCGAACCGGCACGGTTGGGTGTCTGCCCCTTTGACTACGCCAGCCCGGATGCCTTTGCGGTGTGCGGGGACTATGCCGCTGTGCTGGGCAGGATCGGCACAGAGCGGATTTTGGTGATGTACGACCGCGCCACGGGACAAAGTACCAGAAAAACCGGCGTACAGTCGTTTTGCTTTGGGGCGGATGGTACACTGTATTGCGTCAAAACGGATGGCACCCTCTGCGCCGCCGACCCCATGCAGACCAAAAGCCTTTGGCAGCAGGAGCTTCCCAGCGGGTCTGCATATCAGCAGGTGTGGTACAGCCCGCAGGTTGGGCTGTTCAGCTGTGCCAGCCGCGGGGGAACGGTTCGGCTGCATGACGCGGAAACAGGAGAACCGACAACGGCGTTTTTTACGGCGGCGGAAAATGGGCTGGATTACACGGCGGAGGGGATGGCGAGCGCCTCCTTTGCCGTCGGGGCGGACAAACGGGTGCTGTTCTGCCAAATCACAACGGACTATGACCAGCAGCCGATAGAAAGCCGCCGCATCACCCGCGTCTTTTTGCCCCGAACCGCAAGCAACGCTGCGGTGACACTGACCATCACTGCGCCCTACCCGGCGCAGGGGTTGCTGTCCTGCGTGCGGCTGTACCAAAGCCGACACCCGGAGGTGGAGATCGTCTGGGACACCGCCTACGACACCGTGAGCGATTATAGCGCCCACTGGGAGCAGTACGCCGAACAGCTGTCGCTACGGCTGATGAGCGGTGACGTGGGCGATATTGTGCTGCTGAACGGTTCCGGCCTGGAGGTGAGCGCCGTGCTGGAGAGCGACGCCATGGCCGATTTGACGCCCTATCTGGAACAATGCCCCTACCGTGACGAGCTGGACGAGGAACTGTTGCAGCCGCTGACCAACAGCGCGGGGCGGCTGTGCGGCGTTCCGCTGGGGGTATCGCCGCAATATTTGATCTACAACGAGACGTTGGGCCAGTCGCTTGGCCTGACATGGGACACCGATGCCCTGACCTGGAAGGACCTGCTGGACTTAGCCACCGTCTGGCAGGCAGCGGGGGAGGCAAGTCCTTCGCTGTTCTGCACGGGCACGGCGCGGGACCCGGATTCGATTTTGGAGGACTTTCTCCTGGCCAATCTGGACAGCTTTTCCGATGCGGCTGCGGCTGCCGCACTGGAGCCGCAGCTTGCGGCGCTTCAAGCGCTGTGGGACGGCGACACCCTGATGCGTGCCGGTACGGACGGCCGCTTTTGGAGCGACGGCTTTTTTGAGAATGTCCTTTTCACCATGGGTTCCGCCGCCAACTATGAAAATTTGCTGGAAAACCTGACGGCGGCGGAGCAGGCCAGCCAGTGTACCCTGCGCCTAGTTCCCATCCCGTTGGGCGAAAATGCAAGCAGGCGCCAAAACTACGCCGTCAGTTGGGGGATCTCCGAACGATCCGGCAACAAGGAGGCGGCCTGGGCGTTGCTGGAAGCCACGCTTGGCGAGGACGGCTTTGTGAACGATATTTACAGCAAAGATTACGCGCTTGTCAACCGCGTGGCCGACCGCCAGCGGTATGAAGCAATCTTCGCCGCACGGCACAGCGTCCAGCCGCAGGAGCGCCACTATGCGCAGTACCGCGCTGTCTGCCTTCAGCCGACCAGCCGTTACAGTGAGCCAAACAACTGGAAAGCCTGCGTTCTGGCACCGATCCAAGAGGCTGTCACAGGCACCGCCCCGCTGGACGAGGCCATCCAAACTGCCGTGACCAACTGGAATCGGGAACGGGTAGAGTAACCAATTTCATATGCTTCATTGCGCCAAAAGCGCTGTGATGAAAAAACTTTGGTAAAATTTGCTGCATCGTTTTCATCAATTTTATACCGAAGTTTATTGAAAAGTTTCCGAATGTCGGCTTTCTATAAGGAGGTGATTATTTGAAAGGCTATTTTGTAGGTACAATTTCAGCGAAAAAAGTTAGAAGAAAACAGATCATCAATTGACAGCACAAGCTATGTTTATGCATCAACAAGAACAAAGCAGGCGCAGCCGAGAGGCGTGCGCCTGCTTTGCCTTGAACGAAAGATTCTGCTTGAAACAATGGATTGTTATTTGAATGCAAATTATCCAAATCAGTTGAATGGTGCCATGTCAGTATTATCTGAAATGAATTTCAGATATTTGGCATGGCACTGTTTTATTGATAATACGACATCGCATCCACTCTCTCTCCGTTTTCCCTCACCTCAAAATGCAAGTGGTTCCCCGTGGCGCGGCCGGTGTGGCCGACGTAGGCGATCACCTGCCCGGCCTGCACCTGTTGGCCTTGGGTGACGCAGATTTGACTGCAATGGGCATAGAGCGTTTGCAGGCCGCTGCTGTGGTCGATTTGGACGTAGTACCCGTAGCTGCCGCCCCAGCTGTCAAGGGCGTTGGCCACTGTGACCGTTCCGTCCGCGTCGGCAAGAATTGGCGTACTCTCCGGCACAGCAATATCAGTACCGTCGTGGTAGCTGGTTTCGCCGGTCAACGGGTCGGTGCGGTAGCCGAACGGCGAGGTGATGCTGCCGGGAATCGGCAGCGGCCATTGCAGGGTGCCGGTCGGTGTGTGTGTCGTGTCGGGCATTAAAATTTCACTGCTGCCCGCCGCAAAGCCGCCGAGAAGTTCGGCCCACAGCGTTTCATATTCCGGGTCTTGCAGCAGGGGCAGGTATTCGGCTTGGCGAGCGGTGAAGTTGTAGGCGGTTTGCATTTCCTCCGGCGTTTTGTGTGTCAGGTGAATGGTGAGGACGGTTTGGGTGATCGTGGTGGTATCGGCCTCGTTGCTTTCCTGAGATTCCGCGCCGCTATCGTTGGCTGTGCTTTCGGATGCCGTATCACGGCTTGCTTCTGTGTTGGCGTTCTGTGCGGGCACTTCCACGGTTTCCTCGCGGGTCGTATAGCTGACTTCGTTCATATCCCATAGGATTTCGCGCAGCTCGTCCAAGCGTGTCTCGTCCAGTGCCGCTACCGGCGCTCCGTCCTCTGCGCCGGACACACGGGACGAAAAGACGGCTAAAACGTCCTGCCAGCGAATGTAATAAACGTCGTCGTTGGCTTCTATCTCCTGACGGTCATGGGGTACGGTATCGGAAATGTGCTCCAGCTCGTCACGGTATTCCCCGGTCAGCTGCTCCACAGCCTGCTGCACTGTGATCGAGCTTTCGTCCGGGGCTTCGGCGGCAAAAAAGATACCATAGGCCGAGCCGGCGATGAAAGCCACAAGGCAAATGATAACAACGACTGCGGTAGCCGCGCTCATGCCCGCTATGATTGCCACCGTCAGCGTGTGCAGCGCCGCCAAGAAATGCCGAATTGCCGCGCGCACGGCCTTAACTGCCTTGCGTGTCTGCTTGGAAGCGTTCTTGGCAGCCTGCCGTGTCCGTTGGGCCATCTGCTGGGCTTTTTGTTGGGCGACCTGCTCTGCCTGCACGGTGCTGGCGGCGGTTCGAATTTGCTTTCGGTCGCGGCTCACGCCGCGGATTTCATGCGGAGCAGTTTTTATATCGTGCGGTTTTTCTTTGACGGACAGCCGATTCGATTTTATGTTGCGGTCAGATGTTTGTTTTGCAGAATCACTTATGCGAGAATGATTCGCGCTTGGATTTTCTTTGCCAGACGGTACGCTACACTCCCGTGGCTCTGTAAGGTTGCTGCTTACTTGGCCGCCGTCCGGTGCCTGTAGCTCAGAAAAAGACTGCTGGCCCGTCTGCTCCTGCCGTTCAACGCTCTGCTCCATATGCCGCTGCCCGGCGCGTTTCTTGGCCAGTTCACGGCCTTTGTGAACAGCTACTTTTGCAGAGCTTTTGCCCACGCTCTGCAAAGCGTCGGAAACTTTTTCGCCAGTTTGATTGGCTTCGGAATATTGTCCTCCCTGCTGCCCGTCGGCTGTACTCTCTATTTCAGTTCGACCTTTTTCTTTGCTTCGCAGCCACAGCTGGCGCATGGCCTCTTTCGGTATCTGCGCTGCCGCCCGCTGGCGCGGGGTAGTGTTTTCTGATTTTGTCCTTATATCTTCCATTTTCACCACCGTCACAAAAGATTCAAAAAATGTTGTGCGTTTGTTCAAATTGCTTTTATGCCTTTGACACAAGCGCGGTGTATCCTATAGATGTAATCAAAAGGCGGGCAGCGCCCGCAACACCTACTGCGCCTTCGGCCATGTGAGGGCAATCGCCCGGCCAAGGCCAGACAACCCATAAGGCTTCGGCCATTATATAAATTTGGCGGCTGTGCGAAACGCACAGCCGTCTTTTGTGTGGGCGGGCTTCTGTTCCTGCAAGGCATAGGTTATTCTTTCAGCCGCTCATCCGGCTTGGTCGTCATCAGGCGGTAGAGCTTGGTGTCGGTCGGGAAGCTGTTCGTGAACGGCACAAGATTGCCTGCGCAGCGGATCAGACCGCAGCCGGCCGGTACGTTCGTGATGTACCCCAACTGCGTGTCCGAGATGTTCAGCAGCTTTGCCAACTCCCCGCGGTCGGTCGCGCTCTGGTTCAGCATGATGAGAAATTCCGAGTTTGCCAGCATCAGCCGCGCCGTATCGGAGCGCAGCAGCTCATCCACGTTCTGCGTCAGGCCGGTGATCAGACCGTTATATTTGCGGATACGCTTCCAGAGTTTGTAGAAAAAGTTGGAGCTGTACTCGTAACGGAACAGCAGGTAAAACTCATCGCAGACGATCCAGGTGCGCCGGCCGGCTTTCCAGTTCTGGATGACGCGGTTGTAGATGGCATCCAGCGTTACCAACATTCCCAGGGGCATCAGCTGTTCGCCCAGCTCTCGGATGTCATAGTCGATGATTCGCGCCCTGGTATTCACGTTGGTGTGCCGCGCAAAGGTGTTGAGTGTGCCCGTGATAAACAGTTCGCTCGAAAGCGCCAACCCCTGCGCCTCGGTCTCCGGCTGCATTTTCAGCAGGCGGTAAAAGTCTTTCAGCGTCGGGGGTGTGCCGGTGCAGCCGCGGTCAAGGTAGGGCTTGTACAAAAGTTCCGTGCAGCGACCCAAAATCGACTTTTCGGCGGCGGTCAGGCTGCCCGCCAGCTGCTCAAACAGCGAAAGCACAAACTCGCTTTTCGCAATGATCGGGTTGCGGTCGTCGCCGTACTCCTTGTCCATATCCAGCGCGTTGATGTGCGTGTCGGATGCGGCGGAGATTTGAATGACTTCGCCGCCGAGGGCACGGGTCAGGTGACCGAACTCACTTTCGGGATCAAGGATGAGAATATCATCCTCGGTCGCCAGCGCGATCTGCACGATTTCCTCTTTTGCAGACATGGACTTGCCGGAACCGGAAACACCCAAGCGGAACGAATTGCCGTTGAGCAGAAGCCGCCGATCCGCCACGATTCGGTTTTTGCTCACAGCGTTCTGCCCGTAGTAAATGCCGCCCGCCTGCATGATCTCCTGCGCGCGGAACGGAATCAGCACGGCGGTGCTTTCGGTCGTCAGTGTGCGCAGCGCTTGGATGCGCCGCACACCGTAGGGCAGCACGGTGTCCAGCCCGTCGCGCTGCTGCCAGCGCAGCGTAGAAAGCTGACACAGATGCTTGCGCCCGACCGAGAGCAGCGTTTCGGTGTCGCTGTCGAGTTGGCGCTTGCTGTCGGCCAGATGCACCAGCGTGACAAGGCCAAACATCATGCGCTGGTCGCGGGTGGTCAAATCGTCCAGCATTTCTTTGGTTTCCTTGCGCTGCAGTTCCATGTCATATGGGATCGCGGCGGAAAAGTTGTTGTTGGCGTTCTGGCGGCGCTGCCAGTTGGCGGCGTTCGTTTCCACACCCAGCAGCGTATTTTGCAGCTGACGGGCGGCCTCGTCGGTCGGCACGGGCAGGATGTCGATGGACAGCATCAGGTCGCGGTCAAGGTCGCATAGCTCTGACACAAAGCTGTCTTTCAGATAACTGGCGAAATCCTGCAAATAGAGCACACGCCCAAATCGGCCGTCGATTTTGAAATGGTCGGCGGCAAATTCCATGCTGTCGGGGCAGAGCCAGTCCTTGAAATGCTGCCCGCGCTTGGCATTTTCCGCAATGTTAAACTCAAAAGCTGGTTCCTGCCCGACTTTGAAAAAGTCACGGAAAATGCGCAGGCGGTCGTTCACGGGCAGTTCTGCTGCCACCGAGGACAGCGCGGCAAAATGCGTGACGAGATCGGTGCCGACCCGCGCAAAATAAGCGCGAGCCTCATCAATGCTGCGCTTCACCACGCTCACGGTCAGGTAGCGTTCCCGCACAATGCTGTTGCTGCCCGCCGTCTGTGCGAGCAGCATTTCATTAAACTCGCGGCGGTATTCGTCCAAGGTATCGCCTTTCATCGGCAACAGCACCGAGCGCTCAAACTCCGCCTTGTTGACGCGGCGATTGCACAGCGTGATTTTGGCTGATGCGCCGGAGTCCAAAGCGTTGAGCAGCTCGGAGTAATCCAGGAACATCGCTGTTTTGTCGTCCTTGCCTGCAATGGCATAGTTGATGTCGGTAAACGACCACGTCTTTGAATATTGATTTCCGCACAAAAAAATCCCATCCGACCAGATACGGCGGATGGGAATGGCGTCCTGCACCGAGCGCGGCACGCGAAACTTCACGCGCTCCTGCTGCTGTGCCTTGGCAAGCGTTTTAATCATGCGCGGCGCTCCTGTTTTTTATCTTGCTTCATGCGTTTCCCTCGCTTTCGCTTTTGATGCAGCCCTGCCTGTATGGCGGGCTGCATGGCGGCGTAATAGTAACTATCCGAGCGGAACACCAGCCGTTTGGGGCACAGCAGTTCTGATTTGCACCATGCCCACAGCAGTTGCTCCGGCGTCATGCCGTGGTAGGTAAAAAATCCGCAGACGGCAAACGGTGCGGCGGCCAAAATACACACCCAGCCGATTTCTTCCGTGTCCAACATCGGCTGCAGCAGAAAGTACACCGCAACAGCTACACCCACTGCTAACAGGGAGCAGACAAACTGCCGCGTGTTCAGCCCAAAGAAAATCGTTTCGTGGTATTCGCGGACTTCTTTTGGTATTTTGATCTCCATAACGGCACCTCACAATCCCATAATTTCTTTTACGATCCTGTCGCAGCCCTTGATCGCACCGACCAACACCAACAGGTTGAACGTCAGCTCGGCCACATAGGTCCAGACGGCAGTCACGACCGATGCGGAGGTATCCACGCTCGGCGGACTGGCGGCCAGCGCCGAAAAGATCACGCACGACAGCGCGATCACCAAGCCCTGCAAGCACACCCCGGCATAGCTGCGGATGAAGTTTTTGCCGACGTTGGCTGTCGGTTCGCCCGCAAAGGCGGCTAGTGGGATCGGTGCGATGGCCGCATACATCCACAAGCTGAACATCCGGCCGTAGACGGTCAGGATCATAACGAAAGACAAAACCGTAATGAGCAGCCCGCCGATCAGTGTGACGGCCCACAGCGGGATCGAATCCCAGAAGCCCACATCATTGATGGCGTCCACCAGCTCCTGCGGCAGCGTGGTGCTGTTCATGCCCGATGTTCCCGACTGCGTAATTACCGTGGACACCGTGCCCTGCACGATGGAAAACACTGCCTGCATGAGCTCCAGCCCATAGGTCACAGCGGCCTTGGCCAGCGCGAAGCGGATAAACAGCTTGAGAGCGTGTTCGGGGCGTTTCACTTCCACAAAGCTGCCGCAGGTCTTTACCACACCGATGGCGAAAAACAGCACGAGCAGCCCGTACCCGATGGCCTGCAGCGCGCCGTGGATACCGACCATGACCGACCACACCTGCCCGCCGCGAAAGGTCTGTGGGCTTTCGGTCAACAGCTGCCAGATCTCGGCCAGTTTGCCGTTCCAGGTGTTGAGGGCGGCGTTGAGGTTGTCTACGATCCAGCTATCGCCCACATGGCATCACCCCCTTGGTTTTGGTTTTACAATGCGTTGGCGCGATTTTATGCCCCCGTGCCCATGATCAAGTCCAAGATTTCTTTTGCAAACGTAATGACCAGCCCGCCCGCAAGCGTGAGAAATCCCTGACTGCGCTGGCTGGGGTCGTGGCTTTGCAGAGAAAGACCAACCTGCACAATGCCCCAGCCGAGCAAAATCAGCCCGATGGCGCGGATCAGGGAAAAGATAAAGGTTGACAGGTTGTTCACGACCGTCAGCGGGTCGCCGTCTGCAAAAGCAGGCAGGGCAAAACAAACGCCGCAGACGAGGGCGGCGTATAGGCAAAAGAAATGCCGCGCACGATTGGGTGCGCGGCGGGTGGCATTGATGCAATTTTTTTCATTCTTTTTGCAAAGCATTGGCATTTACCTCCGGTTTCTGTAAATCAAATTTGTTTGTAAATTCTGTTGGGCGGACACTTTTGGCTTATCCTCAAAATCATCCATGTCCAGCAGTTCATATTGCTCCGGCTGACCGGGCAGGTCGTTCGCGGCTCCGGCAGCGGCGGTGTAATCATACGGCGATGCACCGCCGTCCTCGGTGAAGCGGATGTTCGGGTGCCGCAGCAGATCGTATTTGTCATCCAGAATCGGGCGCTCCCCGCGCACAAACAAAATTGCCTTGTCATCCCCCAGCAGCCGCACCTCATCCGGCTTGAGCAGTTCGCGTCCGCTTGTCTGCCGGTTCACGCTGTAGCTGCCGTTGCGGCCGCGGCTTCGGTTGTAGGACGCGATCGAGATCGTTTCCTTGCCGATCAGCTCCGAAACATACTTGTGCGTGCCCTGCTCGTTGCCGCCCAAGTACAAAAATTCGTCGCACAGACCGACCAGCGACTCCCAGTCGTTTTTGTACATGGCCTTGAGCTGCGCCATGTTCTGCGCGATGATCGAGCAGAAAATACCGCGCGAACGCATGGTCGCCAGCGCAGACAAAAAACTGTCCTTGGGCAGAGAAATGTTCGGGAATTCGTCGATCAGCAGATGCACCGGCACGGGCAGCCGTCCCCTGTGGACGCGGTCAGCCTGACGGTAGAGCGTCTGAATGAGCTGGCTGTAAATCATGCCGACCAGATAGTTGAGCGATTTGTCCGAATCAGGGATGCAGCAGAACAGCGCAATCTTGCGTTCTCCGAGTTCTTCCAGATGCAGTTCGTCGGCCATAGTCAGCCGTGCGATCTGCGGCAGATTGAATGCCGCCAGCCGAACGCCAACGCTGACCAGAATCGAACGCGCCGTCTTGCCCGCTGCCTGCTTGAAAATACGGTACTGTTTGCAGGCAATGCTGTCCGGCTCGCGCATTTCCAGGCGTTCAAACAAAATGTCCAACGGTGATTGGTAGTCGGCGTCATCCTCACGCACCTCGGCGGCTGCGATCATCTCCATGACCATGGCGAAGTTTTGCTCGTCGGCGGGCGCTTCGTGGATCAGGTAGAGCATAAGTGCCTGCAGCAGAGCGGTTTCGGCCTTCGACCAAAACGGGTCGTTTTCATGCGCGTTCGGCGGCGTGGTGTTCTGGATGAGGTCAGCAATAAGCTGCAAAACGTCCTTATCGCTCTGCACATAGCAGAACGGGTTGTAGCAGAACGAGGCGGACGGGTCGATCAGGTCAAACACACGCACCTCATAACCTTGGGCAAGCAAGAACGCGCCTGTCTTTCGCAGGATCTCGGCTTTCGGGTCTGTGATGACCATGGAGCAGCCCACCTGCAGCACATTCGGCACGGCATAGGTGCGGGTCTTGCCAGCACCACTGCCGCCGATGACCAGCACGTTGGTGTTATGCTTATGCTTGTAGCCGTCCACGCCGATTTGGAAGTGCTTGGTCAGCAGCAGGTTGGTGCCGTGCTTGTCTCTATATTTTCGATTCAGCGCGGACACATCGCCCCAGCAGGCGGAGCCATGCTCCGCGCCGGGGCGTGTGTTGCACTTGTCGGAGACAAGCACGACTGCGGCAACTGCATAAGTCAGCGTAAAAAGCAGCAAGAACCGTGCGCTGTGCTCTGTCCATCGCAAAGCAAAAGGCGCGGCCAGCGCGGCGTTCAGTGCGGCCAGCACCGAGTTTAAGCCGCCTGTCTGCCAGTGGCTGGCCACAGCCACCGCCGCCCACCAGACCAACGGCAGGGGCAGCAGGCAGAACCACCAAGGATAGTTTCTTTTCAGCTTTCCACCTCCTGAAACATAAAATGCCCTGCGCGGCAGATACCGCACAGGGCATAGGGTTTATTTGTCGTTTTATAGCATTCGAGGAATATCCTGCGCGCTGTACAAGAACCGACGCACTTCCATCACGCCATCGATCACCACATAGAACACCGTGCAATTGTGGACGTAAATGCGATAGTACGGATATTCGCGCTGTTTCGTGGATGGATACGGTTCAAAGCTCTCTGCAAAATTCAGGCGCTCCAGAATCGCCTTTTCGGTATCATCCACCAGCTTCTGCGCAGCGGTAGGGTTGTCCAGCACTTGGTCGATATACTGCGCCGCACGCATCAAATCCTGCTCAAACAGTCGCGTGTAGCGCAGTTGATACTTAGGGAACCTCTGAATCAATCCCGCCCTTCGGGCTTGGCACACATCACACCGTCTATCGCACATCATCCGCGTTGAGAAAATGCTCGACAATACATCCAGTATTGTCTGCGCTTTTCTCTTAGCGGCTGACGCGCGCTAGCCGCTGTACTGTGCACCAGATTGAATCAGAGCTTCCCTATTTTCTTCCACGGAACTGGGCCCTCACATTCCCGAAAACTTCCTCATGGCTCAGCCGAACAGGATCGCTCTTGGCTGCGGCATCCGCTTCATCGAGTTTGGCGTCCGCGCCGTCGATCAGCGCCGTATATTGTTCAATGCTCATCACGACCATGCTGCCATAACCATTTTTGGTCAAGAAAACCGGTTGCTGCTGTTGGGTCACAAGCCGTTCGACTTCGGGATACTTATTTCGCAAATCGGACACAGGACGGATTTGGATCATATTGCTCACCTCTCGCTTTCTTATCCTTATTTCATCATAATTCTTGTGAAAAGCAAGAGGCTGTGGAAATTTCACCATGAGGAATAGTTGCTTACAGAAACCGGCACAGCGCATCATCCACGGCGTCGGTATAGCCTCCCTCGGCGATGCGCCGGGTGCGCAGCTGGTTGAGGGCATTCCTTGCCAGCCGATATTCGTCCATATCCAGCGCCAGTCTGCCGCCTTTTGGCGGCAGGGCGTGGATGCGCAGCACTAGCGCGCCGGTTGCGGTGCAGTCTGAGCCCGTGGCTTTCTGTGCGTAGTAGACATTGCCCAGTGCCCGCAGCAGGATGCTTTTGTTGGCACGGTCGAGTTTTATATTTCGACGTTGAAGCATGAAGTTTACACCTCGTTTCTGCTTGATCTCGGCTCAACCATATCACAACCTCTGCCGCGTTGCTATCCCGGATTTGAAAACAAACGGAAAATATTTGAACGAACAGCCTTTATCTGGTTCGCTCCATACGCTTGATCTTAACCGGCATCCTGGGGAGCTGTGCGCGGGCATCGTCGCGCTGACGCAGGAAAACGCGAATGTCACCAAGCTCCCTGCGCACGCTGGGGCGCTGACCGTTAGCCCTGATTTTGTCGGCGCGCGGGGAGGGCGTATCGGGCAAAGGCCCTTTGTTGGGCGAGGAAGGCTCGGACGGATTCTTTCTCCCCAAAGCTGTTGTTTCCAAATCCGATTGCTTCGGGGCTGGGGTAAAATCCATGTTGAACTGTTCCTCGCTCTCGCCGACCGCAAAGCTGACCGCGCCGTGCTCAGTCTCTATGGTTTCTTTTTCGGGCACGGGTTGACTTTGGCCCTTTTGCACGTCCGCTACCAGCTCGGCTTCGCCGGTATCCACCACATCAAGCTGCAGCTTGTCAATGACACGATTGACCTTGGCGGCGTCCTCGGCCCAGACGGCGATCTCGATGTTATCGGGGTCAGAACGGTCACGGATGGGCACATACAAAAGCCCATGCGATTTTGCGGCCTTGGCAAAATCCCGCATCTGGTCGGTCGGCACGCTGAAGAATTTCAGCGGTTTGCCCTCGCGCAGCAGACGAACAAGCTTGGTTTTTCCGTGCGTTTTCTTCTGGTCGCGCAGTACGGCCAGCGCAAATACAGCAAAATTCTTTGCCGCCGTTCCGGAGATTTTTAAGGCAAACTCAGTTCCCTCCAATGTGTAGCGGACGACCTGGTCCGCGGGTTCTGCGCCGTAGTTCATCTGGCAGCGCCCCTATTTTTGCCCGATTTAGCAGGCGCGGGGCGCTCCAGCACCTCGAACGAATCCACGCCCGGCACAAGCGCCAGCGTGCGGCCGTTCTGCCAGTCCATGTGGAGCTGTCCAGCGTCATCCACGCAGGTGACGGTACCAATGGTGCCGGGCGGCACGGGGTCATACGGGTCGTTCATGGCAAGAAGGCGGATCTTGGTGCCCACCGGGTAGTGCCTGCGGGCATATTCGGCATGGTAACGATCTCGATTGCTATTGAACATATCATCACTCCATTTCTTGTAATCTTTAACGTGCTTTTTGATTTGTTTTCGTTTGGTTTTGCTGCGGTTTTGTTTGCGGTTCCTGCTGGCGTTCGCGTTCTGCATCCGCAAGGCGCTGACGCATTTCAGCGGAATGGGCGGCAATCTCCTTGCACAGCTTAAGGTCACGGCGCAGCGGCTTGAGGGCAGCGGTGATTGCCGGAATTTCCGGGGAGTTGGGTGCGGTACGGTACAGCCGTTGGCGCTCAGTTTGCAGCTCGGCAATTTTGTTTTCCAGTGCGATTTGCTTTGCTTGCAGTTGCTCTATCGAATCAATGCTGTTTGCCGACAGAAACTCCATCTGCCTGATCCTTCGGTCAAGATTACGGATGTCCTGCCGTACAGCATAGCTGGGGCGGCGGGGCTTATGCGGCAGCGCACCCAGCTCGTACAGATAGCGATAGTACAAGGCCCGCAAGCCGGTGAGCCTGCGGGCCTTGCCATAGCTTTTGCGCAATCGGGCGTGCTTTGCAACGGGCGGCTGTTCCTGTAAAAAGTGCCACCTTGCGTCGGGGTACAAAATGCGTATTTGCAGCGCTTCTGAGGTATACTGCCTGCCAAGCGTTTTAAACCGCACAGGCCGTGTCTTTCCGGGTGGGCGCAGCGTGGGATATTTGTGGTTAAAATTCAGCTCGTAGCCCTTGCTTTCCAGTTCTCGTATAAACTGCCGCCACGTCAGCGCTTCGGCCAGCGCGGCATCCACATCCTGCCGGATCACCGTGCGCCAGGTCGGCTGACCGTTTTTCTCGGCCAGCCATTCGGCGTAGGGCTTTGATACCTGCGCGGCGCGTTCGGTTTGGATGATCGACAAGCCGTACTTCACGCACAGTTCGTCCGACACGGCGCGGATCTCCAGCGCATAGCTTTTGGCATTGCTGTGATATTTTCTGCCGCTGTTCATCGCCACGCTGCTCCACACGATATGATTGTGATAATGGCTCGTGTTCAGGTGTGTGGTGACGATGGCCTGGTACCGCCCGCCCAGCACCCGCTCGGCCAGTTCCAGCCCGATCTTGTGTGCCAGCTCCGGCGTGACCTCGCCCTCGGCAAAGCTCTGTACCAGATGGTACCCCTGCACGCCGTCCGTCTTGTGCCAGCGCACAGCGTTTGCCCGCATATCCTCATAGGCTGACTGCGTGGTACACCCAAGCCCAGATTCAAAGCCGTCTGTTTCGGTTTTCTCACGGTTCAGGGCGTAGTCCACGGTTTCGGCCAGCGGCATCCCGTGCTGCCGTGTGGTCTTTTGCTTGTCCTGTGCGTACCGTACTGCGTTGTCCAACCGATAGACGGGAATCACGGATGTGTAGGCCATATGCTGCCGCCACCTTTGCTGTAATATAAAAAACAGCCGGGAGATTTACTCTCGACTGTTTGGTAGAAATATTGCTTGTTGGCGAAGAATTGTCCCAAGGCACAGGCCGGTTTACACAACCCCGCCGGTTCAAAAGTTACTGGACCAGCTGCGCCTTGTACTTGGCGCGGTCGGCAGGCGAAATGCCAAGCATTTCCATTGCCTTATCGGCAGTGACATGAGTGTTCTGCATCAGGCTTTGAATCAGTCCAATAGTTGCCTTTTCTTCACCCTGAGCCATGCCCTTGGCCATGCCGCGCTCCTCGCCGCGGTCTGCCACAAATTTGCTGTAATTGCACATTTCGTTTAGCCTCCCTTCCAGCCTTTCGCTGGCTTGAAATCCGAATTGCTCTTCAAGCTGTGTACTCTTTTCGTTTTTGCTCAGCTTATCAGAAAGCAGCGTGTTCAAAAAAGCAATCAGTTCACTTTCTCTGATCTTGCTGTTTTCCCCAAGGCAGAGCAGGATCACGCACAGCTTATCGTAATTTCCCTTGTCCTCGTGCTGCTCGCCGCACAGGTTCGTTTCCGCCAGGCTGTACGAATTGACCGCACCGCGCCACTCTTCGCTCGGCGACATACAGATCCAAATCGAATATACTTTGGCAATATTTTCGTACTGGGAGCCGGTGAACTCAATGCCTTTCTGTGCGGAAATCATTCTGGCGCAATAGTATACGCCGCGTGTCACCAGATGATACGTCCCATGCTTTTTGTCGGTGGGGGTAAAATCTGCCTGCGCTTCCAGGTTGATGATCAGGCGGGCGCGATCCTTCGTGTGGGGGAGCAGCGCATCAAACTGGATGTCATACAGAACCGTACCCTCCGATACCGTTTTGTCCTCCGTGTTGTTGCCCTTGATCTTTTCGGTACGGTGTGGATTGGTCAGGTCACGGTCTACGGGCAATTCCCCGACAAGCGGTTGTCCCTCAATGCAGGCGGCAATCTCTTCCTCGGTGCAGTTCCGATATTCCGGCACACACCCTTGCAAGATCCGAACCAGCACTTCCTTGCAGGCCAGGGCCTCTTTGCAGGCTGCATCGGATCGGGAACTGTATTCCCCAATCGACAGCGCCGCGTCCAGTGCTTCATCAGGCATGATGTTCACCCCCCGCCCTCTATTGTATTTGCATTATACCGTAAAGTTGTGAATTTTTCAATAACCCGCCGTACTCTTGGCCGAATTTTGCAGCAGGCCCCTTCATGCTTACCAATTTTCTCGCACTTCTTCCCACACCACCCGCGCAATGCGTGCCATCTCTTCCACGCTCTCCGGACCGGCCATGCCGGTGCTGTTGGCGCGGCGGGCCAGCTGATTGGCATTGTTGCATAACCCCGCTACCTTGCGCAGCAGGTCGGCATGATGGGTGCAGGGGCGCGGCGTGATCGTCTTGCCCATGATGAGGCTGCGCAGATATTCCTCGCGCGGCAGGCCGCTGGCCGCGGCGCAGCGGTTCAGATGCGCCAGCTCTTGATCTGTCAGCCGCAGAGGAATCACATGGCCGCGCTTGCGCATGGGATCACCGCTCTTGATTTTTGCCCAGTCGTTTTGCTTTCTTTGGCTGCCGGGGTAGCTTGACCAACGCTTCGCGGCAGACGGGAACCCCGGCCAAATCCAGTCCTAACTTCGGCAAATCGGCAATGTACTTGATGTATCGGTTCCCTCTAAACTGTGACATCAGAATACCTTGATTCCGTGCTTCGGTCGTGATCAGCAGGCAATCCATACGATCTCCCGGTACAATGGACATAGCCGCCGCATGATCCCGCATAAAGGTGTAGTCGGCCCTAAAATCATCTGCCAAAGCCGTGTAGTCAGTATCGGGCAATTCCAGCACCTCTTTGATCTGACATGGTGCCAGGACATACGATCCGGCACCTCTGCGCAGTTGCGACAGGCTTCGGGGATTTTCGGTAAAAGCGGCAAACAATGTTTCACTCACCTTTGCTCACCTCCATCGGTACGCAACGGGGTTTGGGGCACCGCCCCAAAATGTGCGTTTGGATATCCAAACGCTATGCTTGCAAAACCGTTCACGGGCTGGGACGATGTACTTAACTCAGCTGACAAGCGATTCGCCTCTGGCCGCAGCCTTAATGATCCCATCCAGGGTTGTACAAACTCGGCTGTATTTTTTCGCCAAGCCGAGCTGTGCGTTGACAGTCGCGTCGCTGTCGCGACCGCACACCACCAGCACTGGGCAGCGCAGCAGCTTGTCACGCACAATATCGTTGTAAATATGGCGCTCGTCGGGATCGTCGAGCGCCACAAACTGCCCGTCCTGCAAACGCGGGCAGACGGGAACGTACCCGCACTCGAACACGGTGCGGCAATAACGGCGCAGGTGCGCGGAAGAGGTGCCCTCGGCGGCACAGATAAAAGCCCAAGGTCGTTTCATAGTCAAAAATCCTTTCTTAAAATTAAATTGCCGGGGTGGAATCCACATTGGATTCCACCCCTACGCATTTTTCTGTCATGTGAATCCGACTTGGATTCACTCTGCGGTTTCGGTGGGCTGCAAGGCATTTTTCAATCGCTCCGTGCCCAATTCGTAGTAGGCGTTCGTCACTTCAATGCCGACGGCCTCGCAGCCCTCCTGCACAGCGGCCAGCACCGTCGTGCCTGCCCCCGCAAATGGGTCAAGGATGCGCCCGCCCTGCTCGCAGATTTGGACTACCTCGCGCATAAGCGGCAGCGGCTTCTCGGTCACATGGATGCGGTTGGCAGGATTTGCGTGCCGGAACACACCGGGCAGGCAGCCGACCTTGCGCTGCAAGGGCATCGGGCCGTTGGAGCCCCAAACCATGAATTCGGCCTGCTGGCGGTAGCGACCTTTCTGCGGACGGCTCGTCATCTTATCCCACACGGCCACGCCGCGCCAGATCCAGCCCGCCCACTGCATGGCGCAGGCGAGCGCCGGCAGCTGCCGCCAGTCGATGAACACGCAGATCGGCGCACCGGGCTTGCAGGCGGCGCGGACTTTGCTCATCCAGACGGCAGTCCACAGCATCCAGCTCAGTTGGTCTTTCTGGTCCCCGTCAAAATCGGGCAGGGCCTTGTCAGCGCTCATACTGCTGTACTTCTGGTTGGTCGTGCGGGTTTTCTCGCTCGGCTTTGCCCCGCCGCCCGCATAGGGCGGGTCGGTGATGACCGCGTCGAACGCGCCGGGCTGGAAATGCGGGATAATGTCCAACGCATCGCCGTGTAAGATCGTCCAGCCGTCACCGCCGCGGTGTTCGGGCAGGACAAAGCCGGGTACAAACAAATCGTTTTCCGTTTTGGTCAATGGCATTCCCTCTTTCTGTTACAATAAATTTTGCTTGGAAGCCCAGTATCCGGTGGGGCTTCTTTCCGCCTTTTATAAAAACGCGGAATTTCTATCGTTCCATATCGGCGGAACGAGCCGCTTCCTTTGCTTTGTGGAACGGTTCTGGCGATTTCGGTCGGTCTTTTTCAAACGGATAAACCTGTACGACATCATCTTTGATTTGAATCAAATCCTCAGTCGGGTTGTCAATGGTCATTCCGGGCAGAATCACTTGGCTGCCGTAAATTTCCACTTTGCCGCTCACCGTGCCGTAGATGCGGAGACACCCTTGAAGCCAAGGCGAAGCATTCGTTACCCGGCTGCGCAGCACGCGCCCCTCGCCGCAGACCTGAATGTCAAATTTCAAAACGCCGCTCATCACAATGGCCTGATCCTGTATCATGCATTTGCCCCCGACATCGGCGTCACCGCTGACCAGCGCACTGCCTTTGGCAATTGCTTCCTCGGTCAAGCAGGCATCCCCGGCCACAAGTGCATCCTCGCAGCAGATCGCATCGTCCGCGATCCATGCCGCACCGTCCTGTGAGAGATTATCCGCACTTTGAACATAGCCGCCCAGCGTCCCGGCTTTCACTCCCTCGCGCACATCTTTCAGCGCACGGATGCGGTGCAGCCAGGGATAATGCGGGTGGGCCTGGTTTGTAATTTCGTACTTTTGGTTGTCTGTGGTCATCGTGCATCACCTCGTTCTTTCGGTTTGGGCGTCTTTCCCCGTGCAGCCATATGGTCAGGATCGGACAATTCGGTTTCCACATACTCGGAGATGATAAAGAGCGCGTCATCATAGCTGTGGCAGCCGTACACCCGCTCACACATTTCTCTGGACTGGTCGCGCTGTCCGTTTTCGCACAGCAGCCGCGAGGCTCGGCCAAGGATGGCAAAGATGTTGCCATCGTGGCCGAACAGCGCCATTTTGGGGTGTGTATTTTGTTTACTTTCTTTCTGCATTTTTGCTTCTCTCATCGGGCGATTTCCGCCTGCTCTCGTCTTATTGCCTTTTGCCGCATGGCCATCTGCGCCAGATCGCCATAGTCTGCGCCGTCAAGCTGCGGCAGACGCACGGCCACGGCGTAGCGCTTCCCGTAATGCTCGGCCAAGGCGGCGGTCGCCATTCGGCCGGGCGGGTCGTTGTCCAGACACAGTTCCATGCGGACAACGTGCGGGTGCCGGCGCAGAAATTCTTCCAGTGCGGCGGGCGGCTTTATGGTGTGTGTTTGCTCCGGCACATAAATGCCGCCCAGCGACAGGCGATATTTATCGGCGGCACTGCCCGCCAGTGTCATCTCAGCCATCGCGTCAATGGCGGCTTCAAACACGGCCACGGTATCGCTTTCGGCGGTTGGAGGAATACAAAAGCCGTACCTCTTATCGCTGCCCGACGCTTCGGCCTTGAACGGCCTGCCATATTGATACGTTCCGCGCAGGGCGGCATACTTTGGTTGTCCGTTCTCATCCTTGCCCACAAGCACACAGTTGTGGTAGGGTGTACTCTCGTATAAAATGCCTTGCTCCATGCAATAGGAAATGACAGGTATTGAAACACCGCGTCCCAGTAAATACTGCACAATGCGGTCGTTGTTCGGTGCGGCGGCGGGCAAAGCAAAGGGAGGCCGTTCCCGTTCAATGCTTTCGTGCGCGGGCTCGGTGTACGCAGGGCTTTCCTCACACAGCAAACGCACTGCGTCCACAAACCGAACGCCCTCGACATAGATCAGGTAATCCAGCGCCGACTTGCCGCCGATGCCCCGGCTTTTCCAGTGCCAGACACTGCTTTCGCCGTTGATCTTAAAGCTGTCGTGGCTGCGCAATTCAAATTCACCGCGGGCGCTGCTTTTTACAAGGTCGTTCGGGCGGTAGCGGCGCAGGAATTCTATCGCCGTCATGCGCTTGGCGGCGGCGATCTGCTCTTTCGTAACGCCGTTCATATCACAAAATCGCGTTCAGCAGCAGGCCGACCTTGTCCACGCGCTCCCACGGGAAATCCTCTCGGCCAAAATGTCCGCCCACCGCCGTGCGGGCGTAGAACGGATTTTGCAGATCAAGCGTTTCGATCATACCTGCGGGGGTCAGGTCAAAGACCTGCCGCACAGCTTTGGCAAGGCAATCGTCGGCGCACAGGAGGCAAGTGCCGAACGTGTCCACTTCGACCATGACCGGCTCGGCCATGCCGATGGCATAGGCCAGCGTGACCTGACACCGCTCGGCCATGCCAGCCGCCACCAGATTTTTCGCAATGTACCGCGCCATGTACGCGCCGCTGCGGTCCACCTTGGTCGGGTCCTTGCCGGAAAGCGCCCCGCCGCCTTGCGGGGCAAACGGGCCGTAGGCGTCCACTGCCAGCTTTCGGCCGGTCAGGCCGGTGTCGGCCTCCGGCCCGCCCAGCACAAAGCTGCCGCTGGGGTTGATGAGGATTTCCAGCGCATCATCCACGGGCTGCCCGCGCAGCGCAGGTGCAATGACCTGCTCGGTCAATTCCTGCGCCAGCTCGTCCGGATTTTTATTGGCGGCGTGCTGAACGGACAAAACCACAGTAGAGACGCGCAGCGGTGCGTCCTCGTGATCCGGTTCGTTTACGGCATACTCGACCGTGACCTGTGCCTTGCCGTCGGGGCCGATGCCGTGGATGGTGTCGGTCATGCGGGCCAGTGTCAGCAAGCTGGTCAGGCGATGCGCCAGCACCACAGGCAGCGGCATAAACTGCGGCGTTTCCTTGCAGGCGTAGCCGACCACAATGCCCTGATCGCCCGCGCCGAGTGCGTCCGGGTCGGTGTCGTCCAGAGGTACATTGACCGCGCCCGCGATGTCGGGACTTTGCGCGTGCAGCCAGCAGTCGATCTGAAACGCTTTCGGGTCATACCCGACGCCGCGCACAACATCCCGCGTGATGTTGAACACATCCGGCTGCACAGTCGTGCTGATCTCGCCCGCGACCACGATATGCCCGCGGGTGGCCAGCGCCTCGCACGCGACACGGGCGGCGGGGTCAACGGCAAGGCAGGCGTCCAGGACGTTATCGGCAATAAGGTCGCACAGTTTGTCGGGGTGGCCCTCGGTAACGGATTCGGCGGTATAAAACTTTTTCATGGCAGATTCTCTCCTTTTATAATGTAGAAATAAAAAGCGGCCCGCAGCCGAGAGGGCTGCGGGCCTTGGCGGAATTGAGATCATTCATCTTTCGGGGGCCTGTCGACTGGGCGGACGCCGGGGTCTTGAAACGGCATCCATCGCGGCAGCATAGCGTTCCGTCGTGCAGTGCTCTACCAAAATGCCAAAGGGCGTCCGGTGGAACAGCTGTGGGTCGTGGTAGAATTTCTCGTAACGGGTGAACTGCTCCGGCGTCAGGCCGACGAAGTTCTCTTCGTTATAGCCGCACACAAAGAACGTACCGGCGATGACATCATAATCGCCGAGCGCACGGTTCAGCGGAAGGCCCATCAGCTTGCCCTCGTCGTTCAGAACAACGCAGACGTTGTCATCCGGGAACGGGTAGGCAACATCGATCAACCCGCCGACGATTTTCTGCTTGGCTTCAAGGGTCGGCTCAATGTCGGCCTCGCGGGGATATTGCCCCGGCTCAACGATCAGGACTTTCAAATGTATCCCGATGCTTCTGCGGCCGGCACGCCTGCGCAGCCTCTCGCCATGCTTCCAACATAGGCTGCATAGGAATCCCGTTCTGGCGGCAGCCCTCCAGCACGGTATTCCAGTAATAGCGGCTTGGGCGTTCTGGCTCGTCCTTATACGGCGCATTCATGACGTACACCATTGCCTGATGGCCCACGCCTTTGCCTTGCACATCGACCGTGCGCCGGGCATAAAAATGCGGAAAGCCTTCGTAATGGTTGAGCGCTTGCTCGTCCTGTGCGCTGACTTTCCACAGCAGGCCGTCCACATGGTTGCCCTTGTCGGGCAAAATCGTCAGGTACCCGCCGCCCGTGCGGCGGAATGCCAACCGATACCCGTCCAGCCGCACACGCCCCACCGGCTCTGCATCCGGGCAACGGCGGGCCATCTGATCCAGATTCAAATTGCTGCCATAGGCAAAATATAAAGTTTTCTCGTTCAACCGTTCATCTCCAATCTATCTTGCGCCATCGTCCCGATGGCGTTGGTTGCAGGGATACTGCGCTTTGTCATACCGCCACGCGCGGTCGCCGGGCAGATTTTTCAGCAAATGCTCCCGCACATTTTTGTACTCCGGGCCGATCAACCCCAAGCGCAGCAAAAACGTGCGGAACGTAAAGGCAGGGTTATCGCCGACCGGCGTTTTGTGCGCCAGCGTTTTCTGTTGGTTGATCGCCTGCGCCGAGATTGCCATCGCCAGCACGATGTTGGCCTTGACTTCGCCCGCGTGCAGCGTAGCGTTGAACAGCCGAAACTCGACCGTGCCGTGGTAGAACACCGAATGCAGATTGACGGCATGGTACCGCGATAAGTCGTAGTGATCGTTGCTGCCGTCATTCCCCTGATACCAGCGGCTTTTCAGCATCTCCATGCTTGCGTCCTTCGGCAGCTTGCGGATCGTCTGCAGCACAGGTTCTTCCACGCGTCTGCACCAGCGCCGGGTTCGGCTTTCATCCACCTTCAGCGCCGCAAACAGAATGTCCTCTTTCGAGTACATGATCGACAGCAGGTTCTTCAGGCTTTTCGGTGTGTGCCTGGCTGCATCAATATGAACGTGCATCCCGCAGGAGTCATTGACAAAAGCACCTGCATGGCGCAAAGCGCGCACGACCTCCTGCAGCTTTTCCATCTCGGCGTATTCGAGCTTGGGGGAGTTCATCTCGACCCTGTACTCTCGCCCAGCGGGAACCTGCCGGCCATTGCTTCGGCGAAAGGCATGGATGCTCCCATCCGAAACGATTTTCCAGTCTTTGCCCTCGCGGTCGGTCACGCGGTAACCATCATAGGTGCCGCCGTAGTGTGTTATGCTTGTACCGAACAGCTCCGCCAGCGTCCGTGCCGCCTGTTGTCGGGTCAGGCCGGTCATCTCGATCTCACAGCCGAAATACTGATCCCGAAAATCCAGCGCCATTTATCCGCCGCACAGCTCTGCGTCTATCGCCGCCAGCCGTTTGCCGATCGCCTCGACCACATTCACAGTCACGCCGTTGCCGGCCTGCCGGTAGGCTTGCCTTTCGGACGAAACAACGAGTATTTTATCGATGCGGTCATCTGCCCAGCCCTGCAAACGCAGACACTCGCGCGGCGTCAGGCGGCGGATGCGGCCGCCCTGCAAAACGCCGGAGACTTCGCCCTTGTGGCGGTGAATCCCATTGTCCTGGCGTGTTGTCAGGCAGCGGGCATTTTCCGTGAGCTTCGGGTCAGCGTTCAGGTCTACAAAGCACAGTGTGCCTTGTTTGCCGCAGGCCGTCAGCGTGTGCGCGATGCCGTGCCCCACACGCCCGCGGCGGGTGTTGGATGTGGCGTAGCTCAGGTCGATGCTGTCGCCGACGCGGGCGGTCTGGTAGCCTTTTTTGGTCGCGCATTTGATCTGCGCGGCGGCTTCGGCTGGCCGGGGCTGTACAGCAGGAGCGCCTGCTCCCTCGGTGAAAGGAAATATTTTTCCTCGACATCGTTCATCAAGATATCCGATAAGGTACACGCGCTTTCTTGCCTGCGGTACACCGAAATCTGCGCTGTTAAGAACCTGCCATTCGACAAAATACCCCAGCTTTTCCATTTCGCGCAGGATGGCCGCAAATGTCCGCCCGCCGTCATGGTCGAGCAGGCCGGGAACATTTTCAGCCAGCCAGTACTTAGGGTGCCGGGCTTCAGCCAGTCGGGCAAGCTCAAAGAACAAGGTGCCCCTTGGGTCGTCGAATCCGCCGCGGCTTCCGGCAATGCTGAAGCTCTGGCAAGGAAATCCGCCGCAGAGCAGGTCGAAGTCGGGCAGGTCGGCGGGGTCTGCTTTTCGGATATCGTCAAGGAACCACTCTCCCTCCATGTCAAACAGGGCGCGGTAGCTGCGGTCGGCGTGTTTGTCGATCTCGCAGTGTCCCACGCAGACAAAATCGCCGGCACGGGTCAGCCCCTCGCGGAAGCCTCCAATGCCGGCGAACATATCTAAATAGCGAATGGTTTTAATATCACCCCCCCAAAAAAAAGAAGAAAAAGCCTGCACGGTCGTTAAATGTCAACTGTACAGACTAAATGTATGATTCGGTTCTATGCGTCCGGATCAGCGCTATCCTCGCTTGGTGGAACTTCCTCGGATGCTTCGGTGCGTTCGGCGTTTTCAGTGATTTCCGCATTTACCATGCTCTTGTCTGGCTCCGCCTCATCGCCCAACGCGTTGCTTTCGTCGGACCGCTGCGCAGCCAAGGCTGCCTCGAATTCTTCGTCGGCGTCGGCCAGCGCGCTTTCGATCAGGCTGACAACAAATTCCTTTTGCGTCAGCTTGCGGTGATAGACCTGCTCGAAGCGGGCGAGATATTCCTTGATGCGCTGGAACAGTTCCTCGGATACCTGAAATGCCATGGTTCGTGTTGCCATGTGGACGCCTTCTTTCTGCTGCTCAAAAAAGTTGTGTACGGCCAGTTCAATGAATTGCGCGGTGGTGATGCCCTGTCGTTCCAGTTCCAGCCTGATCTGCTGGTGCAGGTCATCCGGCAGGGTGACGGTCAGTTTGCTCATGTTGACTCCTTTCAGTGTGCAGGTACGCTTTTGGGAAGCAACCAAAGCATACCGCAAAGCAAGCGGCAAAGCTATCACCAGAACCAACGATATTTCATTGCGAATTGCATCTGAATGCAAGCAGAAGCAACAATCCGCACAGCCTGGTTTGAGCCCGCTTGATTACTGCATGGGAACCACTCCCCTCGATTTTGATTACAATGTTGCTAAAAAATCCAACGCCGCCTTTGGGATTCCTTTGCCGTCTTGCGGTGGCGGGGCGGCAAAAGCGATTTGCGCTTTTTCCAGTTCCTCCCGAACGGCCCTGCGCACCGTTTCCTCCAGCCGGTGTTCCTGCTCGCTTTGCAGCAGGGCGCGGACGATGAGCGCCTTGCGGTTTCCGTCCGGGGCGGCCTGCAAAAGCTGCCACGCGCGGCGGTCATCTTCGCAGCGCAGATTGGGGCGGAATACGAATTGCGGCCGCGGCGGCCGGTTCACCCCTCGCTCACACGGCCCGAAAGCTGCGCCAACGCGCGCTCGAATCCGACCGCGTTCACCTTGTCATCCGGCAGGAACATCGCGCGGCACAGGCCGTCTTTGGGGCCGACGTGGCGCTGCACGATCCCCGCGCCGCCGCCCAGCATGACCGTGGGCAGGGCGCGCAGGTCAAATCCCGCTTCGGTCACCAACGCGAACAGCCGTTCGGTGTAGGCGCGGCCTTGCTGCCGCACGATCTCACGCACAGAATCGCCCAGGGCGCAAGGCCCGCCCGCCAGCATCTGCTCAATCTGCGCGTCGGTCAGGGAAAGCCCTGTTTCGCGCCGCACCTGCTCACGCACAGCATCGATGCAGCGGATCATGCCGAATTCCAGGCTGTGCGCGGTCTCCGCCACGGGGCGGGCGTTGTCGATCCGCATGAGATCCACCGTCCATCCGCCGATGTCCATGAGCAGCAAGGACGGCTCATCCAGCAGCAGGTCGGGGTCTGTCAGCAGCGCGGCGTAGCCCTGCGGGAACAGTGCCACATCCTCAACGGCGATCTTGTATTCTGTGCCCTCGAATCGGAACAGGACCGGCTGGGAGCGGAGCAGGTATTGCCGAAATTTTGGCTTGTCCCGGCCAAAGCTTGTCAGCGGTAGCCCTGCTGCAATTTTAACCGAACTCTCGTTTGGTGCGCCGCGCATTTTGATTTCCTGTGCCAACGCCGCGAGCGTCAGCAGGTAGTAGGTGTCGTTCTCGGTCTTGTCGCAGCGCACCGGCTGGCGCCCCGTGCCGCAGACGTAAAACTGTCCGTCCACCTCCAGCACACTCTGCCGCGTGTACGGCTCGTGGCTGCCGTAGCAGGTCAGACCGGCTGGGAAGGAACAATGCCGCGTCTTGATGGCGTAGTATCCGTGGTCGATTCCGATGATCATGTTTTGCCTCTCTTTCGTTGTTGAGATGTCTTTTTTGCAATGCTTTTGCGGTGGAAAGGCTCCTATACAAAAACCGGCTGGGAAGAAATCGACGGCCTTGCAGTGAAACTTTCCTCCCAGCCGGTAAGTAAGAGTTAGGGGGAGAGTGTGAGAGGGGGAAAGAGGCCAAGCACCCGGCCATCGGCAATACCGGCAGCGGAGTGCAAAACCTGGCCCTAAAAATGGGTACACTTCTCCCGTGGCGTTTCGCCTTTTCAAAATCAGGGCGGCCCGCCCGCGCAAAGCAAATTTGCTTCCTTATCCACTCTCTTCCTTTTTATTTTTTCACCGCATCCACCAGTTTGGCTACCACCAAATAGCGTGTGTCGGATTCGCCGGTGCAGGTGGAGAGGGTCAGAATGTGGTCGGTCAGGTTCAGCGTTTCCCCGTTGTCCAGCGTATTGCGCGCGGCTGCCTTTGCCAGAATCTGCGCGAAGGCCGCATCATCCGGGTTCGGCTCGATGCAGTCCCGGTCATCCGCCGCACTGCACACCCCGGCGCTGACAACGCGGTAGGTCAGGGCAGCGTCGGGCAGCGAGAGATAAATGTAAGGATGTTCTTCGGCAAAGCTGTCCTGCTCGTAATTGTGCAGCGCCTTGAACCCGCCCTCATAGCCGTCCTCGAAGGTGTGGCCGTAGAGCACAAGGTTGCGGGAAAGGCTGGTGCTGTTCAAATCACACGCATAGTCGGCAAAAACGCAGCCGTGGACATCGGCATTGCCCGCGGTGTCGCGGCGCAGGTAATAGTCGTTGTCGGACGCCTGCTGCACCGGGGCATCGATGTTGGTGCCGGGCACGGTGATCCACGCGCCGGTTTCCGTGTTGTCCTCCTGCGCCAGACGCGGCTCCGGCTGGGACACCGTGACGGACAGCGCCCTTTCCACACGCTGTTCTGCCAGCGCTGTGCGGTTGTGCCAAAGGCAAAACAAAACGGCGCACAGGACAATGCCTGCCGCCGCACACCAAAGGAAAATTTTCCGCTTGTCTACGTTCTTCCTTTTGCTTTGCATCTGCTCACCTTCCCGATCACCTTTCCGGGATGCCCGTCTGCGGGAAGTATCTGACCAGCACCGTGGGCGCGCTTTCCTGCGCGGCGGTCAGCGTCCAGTCCACATAGCCGAGCAACCCCTGCAATTCCTCCGGCATATTCTGGTCAAGCGTCAGCGTCAGGTTCAGGTGGGCCGTGCCGGTTCCGCTGTAACGTCCCAGCGGCAAATCATTGCGCATGGTGTTGGTGTCGGTGTCCAGATTGCCCCACACGGGGCCGCTGTATAGGGTTTCGTTGTCCGGGCCAGTCACCGTAATCACAGCATATTGTTTGAGCAGCTTCCAGATTTTTTCCTCAGTTTCTGCACCCAGTTTGTTGTTGTCCGCCAATGCGGCGCGAAGCCACAGCGAACACGCGGCATCGGAATCGTTGCGGGCTGTATAGTCGATGGCAACCAACTGGCTGCGGGTCTCACCGGGGCAAAGATTCTGGAAATCCAAAAACAGCTGCCCGTCCGGGTATTCGATCAGCCCACCATTCTCATCGTAGGTAAAGCGAATATGCGCCGTCTGCGTCTTGGCCGCCACTGCGTCCGGTGTACGGCGGTAGGCCGACCAGGTGCGTCCCCACAGCGTGGGGCTGTCGCCGCTGGCCTGCAACAGCTCCATCGTCACCCCAATGTGCCCGGTGCGGCCCGCCAACTCGTTTGTCAGATTCGGGGAAACCGTGAAAGATTCAAACAGCGCCGTACTGCATTGGTTCGGTTCCACAATGTCGTTGTAGTACCAGTAGCCGTCCTCGCCCTGCGTCCAGTCGGCGGTGTTATAGGCGGGGAACACGCAATCGGTGGCGTCCATGTCTGCCGCTGTTTCGTCATCCCAATCAATCACCACTTTGGCCCGCACAAGGGAGCTGGCTGTGCCGGTATTTTTCACCCAGACGCACTTTTCGACCGTCTGCCCCGGCGTGATCGTCTGCCCCTGCTCGTATTTTTCCTCGACGATGCCCTGCACTGTGGCAGTGGAAATGTGGTTGGTCACGGTGCTTGACGTGCGCCAGCCCGCCAGCGTTCCGCCCGCGCACAGCGCCGCCGCCAGGGCCAGTGCTGCCGCGCCAAGCCCGATTTTTACCTGTTTTTTCAAATTATCGTCCTCCCATTCTTTATGAATTATCCTGCTTCGGGGTAATTTCATTCACGATCAGCGCGCAGTCGCGGTCCTCCGCCCAGCTTTGGCGCACATTCCGCGCCGTCACGCTGGCCGATGCGCGGCAGCCGGTCAGTTCCAGCACCGCACAGTCGGCTTTCGCCGTGCCGTTCTCGGCATCCTCAAACTGCACCAGTGCATGGCAGGCGGTCTGGCTCTCGATGACGGTGTAAACGCCGCCCGAAAGCCCCGTGAAGGTCACACTGGCGCAGACATCGCCGTTCTCGTCCGGCTCGGCATCGAGCGAAAGCTGCACACTCTGCCGCTGCACCCGGCCCTTGGCGTCCGTCAGCGTGAACGTAAACACCGGCGCGCCGTGCGCGGCCAGCAGATCGGATGCGGGCAGCTTCTTGGTCACGGTGATCTTGCCCGGCTCGACGTTCGTTGTCACTTCATCGGTCGGCAGAGTAATTTTATCCTCGCGGTACTGCACCGACGCCCTGTTGCTCACGGAGTTGCCCATGACAACCGATTGCACCCGCACCGTGAAGGAAACTCTTGCTTCCGACTGCGTGGGAATTTCCAGCGTCCATACAATCTTTCCGTTGTTTTCCGCGCCGTTCTCCGTGATGGAATTTTCCACCAACTCGGTTCCTTCGGGGATTGCATCGGTGATCGTCACGGTCTTTGCCACGTCGGCCGGATTGCAGCACGTCACGGTGTACACCAGCGTATCCCCGGCCCGCACCGTGCCGCCATTCAGGTCGTTTCCCGCTTCATCCGTCACGGTCTTGGTCGGCGCGTCTACCGGCACATACACCGCCTTGACGGTGTGGTCAGCGTCGATGTCCGCAAACTCAATATTCTGCGGGTATTTTTTCGCCAGATTGTTCTGCATTTTTTCGGCATCCTCGTCCAGATAGATGCCACTCAAAAGGTAATTGCCGCTTGCCAGCGGGGCATATGTCACTGCTCGGCTCTCTCCCAAAGGTACTTCGCTTTCCGTTTTGGTCTGGGTCGTCCCGTCGCTTTCGCTCGTTATGTTGTCGGATACCGCCTGCCCAATGTCCGGCGTCCCGTTCACCGCAATGGCCTTCAGGGTAAAATTGATCCTCTTCCACTGTGCGGTAAAGGTCGTGTCATAGTCGTTGGCGTAGGAAGTTCCCGCAGCCAGCAGACCGTCTGTCAGGGCGGTTTCGCCGTTCCAACTCTGCGTGGCCTTCCAGCCAAGGAAGCGGTAGCCCTCCTTCTGCGGTTCGGCCTGCACGGTGTAACCCTGGCCGTTGTGCTTGGTTTCGGAAAAGCCGTTCTGCGCGCCGTTCAGCGTTCCGCCGTCCAGATCGTAGGTCATGGCAGCCTGCCAGCCCGCATAATACGAAAGAACGGCAGGCTCCGCTGTTACGGTTTTGTGGTTGCCATAGCTGCCCAAAATGCTGCCGCCGTCGTCGTTTATCGTAATATCCTGCAAGGCTGCGCCGCCTTGCAGTGTCGTCACGCCGTCCGCGTAGGTTTTGGCGTCCAGCAGCCAATCCGCAAAGCAGTGGGTCTGCACGGCGGCGCTGTGCCCGGCATTCGCTGAACAAATGTAGTAGGGCGCGGTATCGTCCACATCGGTCGGTGCCGTCACATCCGCCGTGATGCCGTAGAACTTGCGCACTGTGCCCAGCAGTTCCCCGCTGTCGATGCCGTCCACGGTCAGCGCGGTGCCCGCCGCAGCGTCGTGATTGTAATAATAGCGATAATTCGATTTGTAGGACAACCAAACATCATGCGCGTCGGAGTTTTTCATGCCGAAATAGGCGTCCTCAATAGCGGTATAGTATACGTTGGTGTCAATTCCGTTCTCCGGGTGCTGCTCCGCCGTCTGGGCGTTGTTGGATTCCCGGCTATTTTCCCAATCCAGCACCGCCGTGTCCGACTGGATGATCGTCCGCCCCAGCCACGGGTTCTCGCAGGTCACGCCAAGCTGTTCCCGTGTTCCGCCGTTCCAGGTGACAACGTCCGCATCCTGTTTCAGATGGATGCTGTCACCGGCGGGAATCTGCAATGTTGAATCGGTGCGGAACACATCGACGCCGTCCAGCATCACCGCGATGCGCAGGCCGGAATTTTGCAGGGTTTTGTCGGCGGAAGTTTTCACTTCGACGCCGTCCTTGAGTGTCGTGTCTGTTCCGCTTCCCGCGTAGATTTCCGCGTGTTCCGCGCCGTTTTCGGTAAAACTGCCGCCGGATACCGTTGCCTTGGTTCCACCTTTCAGGTACAGCCCGCTGTGGCCGTTTTCGTGCGATGTGACCGGCGCGGTCAGTTCAAGCGTTGCCGTCTGGTCCAGCGATTCATTTTTCATCGCGCTGATGCCGGAATAGCTGTTGCCGTAGCAGTTCAGGTGATCGCCCTGCACAGTGCCGCCGTCCGTGTGGACGCCGTCCGCGGCGTTATTGTACACGGCGGTCGTTTCGTCGCCGTTCGCGGAATCCGCGGCCTTGCCGATCCACAGTTGCCCCTGGGTGTAAACGCCGTTGATCCCGTTTGCGTAGATATGGTTCCAGCCGTACAAATAAGTCTTGCTGTCAGGGTAGCACTGCACGCCGTTGCCCGCATTGTTCAAAATACCGCAATGGCTGATTTTCATCGTGCCTGCGCCTTGTACGTCCAAGCCGGGGAAGGTGTTGGAAGCGGTGTCCCCGTCTGTCGTCAGGAGATTGGCGGTGTTGTAGCCGTTGTTCTCCACCTGGCAGCCGGTCAGGGTCATAACGCTGTTCGAGCGCACATTTGCGCCCGTCCAGCCGTTGCCCCAGAAGAAGCAGTTTTCCGCGCTGGCGGAGCTGTCGGCTTCGGGGATGTCAAAGCCGGAGGTTTTGTTCCACACAAAAGAGCTGGCCGCTGCCTGCACATGGGAACCGGCGGCACAGGTCAGCCCACCGCCGCCAAGGCCCTGTGAGCGCACATTGCCGGAAAGAACAGCCGAACCGTTCTCAAAGCGATACAGCGCGGTTCCGTCGCCCGCATATTCGCCATTGTTGAACACCAGCGAGCCATTGATCTCGGCCTGGCCGGGGTTCAGCAGAATACCGTTGTCGTTTCCGTAACCCACGGTACAGTTTTGCAGGCTGATTTTGCTGTCTGTGCCTTCGGTGTAAACGACGTTCTCGCAGTTGTTATTGCCATTGAGGAAGACGTTCTCACTTTCCAGCGTCGTGCCGCCGGAAATATAAATCATAACGTTGTCATGGTCGGTCTGTACACCGCTGGCGTCGCCCATCCGCAGGCTGGCGTTTTGGGTGTAGGTGTAGCCCTGCGCAACGGTTTCACTGCCCACGCCGACGGTGTTGGTGTATTGGGCACTCCCGGTGCCGACCAGACGCAGATTTTTGCTGACGGACAGCACCTCGTCCAGTGGGATGGTGATCTCGCCGGAAAGATAGATCGTAGCGCCATTTGCGGCAGAGGCGACAGCGGATTTCAGCTCTGTCCAGCTTGTGACGGCATCTTGGGCGGAGGTACCGGATGCGTCGTAGAGAGAGACTTCCTCAACGGCGAGATCATTGGAAAAGGCGCTTACTTCAGCGGGAATTTCCGCGTTGGAATCGCTGTCGGTTTCTTTATTTTCCGTCAGTTCGCTTGATTCGGCACTTTCCGGCGTTGCGTCGGAAAGCGCCGTGCTTTCATCCTGTGTCGATACAGGCGTTGGTGTCGGGGTAGTTGATGCTTGGTTTTCCGCCTGATCCTTTGTGCTGTCACCTTCCGCAATATCCGCTTCAGCGATGCCGCTCCACTCGTCAGCAACAAATTTTCCCTGCGTTCCTTGTGCCAGCACGGCAGTCGCCATACCGAACAACAGCAAAGCGGCCAGCCCTGCTGCCGCCAAAGACAGCAGCGGTTTGTTCTTTTCTTTCGCTTTTCTCATGCAAAACTCCTTTTTGTGTCATTCAGAATTTTGACCGGATATCCCATCCAGGGCAGGCACAACTGCACCCTCCCAACGATGTTCTCCGCCGTGACAGGTGTATCTGCCACGTTGTTTGTCAGTCCCTGCGTCGTGACCGTCCGAGCCGCCTGGTCGATGGCGACGATTCTGTGCGTTACCGTGCCGCCCGCTGTCTTGTAGGTAATGTCCTGCCCGACTTTCAGTTCGTCAAACGACATCGGCACAACGACAAGCAAGCTGCCCACGGGCAATACAGGCTCCATGGAGCCTGTCAGCACGGCGTAACAGCGGATACCGCTGACGGAAATCAGCACGGCGGCAGCAATCGCGGCGGCAAAGATCAGCGGCCCTGCCGCTTTCATCGGTTTTTTCACCACGTTCCGCCCTCCTGAACCGCTTCAAAGTAGACGCTGAGGGTGTAATGATTCAGCGCCGTAGCGTCCGCGCTCTCGCTGTATGTCACAGTATCGAACAGCGCGTCATTGCGGCAATCTTCTCCCGGCTGCAAAGTTTTGGCGTAATACCAGAAATCCTCCGTTTCGTCGTAGCGCCAGTTTTCGGTGTTGTAGTTGAGGGTACAGGCATCCTGTGCCGCGCTATCTGAGAAAATCACGCGGGCGCGAAGACGCAGCGGAAGGTTGCCGGTGTTCACCACATACGGGCGCTTCATGAACGAATTGCCCGGCTGCACCGGAACATCCGGGTTCTGAATGTCCTCTTTCGGGTCAAATGTCACCTCACCGACCGTGAGGGTGTTGGTGCGCGATGCTTGGGCAATAAAATAAGCGCCTGTGACGCCGACCAGACAAACTGTCAGGGCCAGCGCCGCAAGCGCGGCGAACAAGATATTCTTTTTTGCTTTGCTCAAGATTCAGCAACCTCCTTTCCCATGACGGCGGCCCACACATCCTGCGGGGTGTTGGCGTCGGCCACATAGTCGCTTTGGATGGCGGTCAAGCGGCAAATAATATCTACCGCCGTGCCCTGCGGCAAATCGCCCTCCACCACGTTCGCATAGGTCACGCAGTCAAACAGCGGCGGCGTCTGTGCGCCGGGCGCAATGGCGGATTCATACGCATAGATGAATGTGTGGGTTTCCTCCGTTTCAGTTTCTTCCAGCAGGCTCCAGCCGTCGTTGGGCTGAAAACTGACCAGATCGACCGTGTGCGGTTCGCCGCCATTGTCCAGAACGCCCGCCCCGCTGGTCGGCTCCTGATTTGTTTCGTCGCTTCCGTCTGCTTTGGCGGTTTCTGCAATCGTATAAGTTCTCACGCTGGCGCGGGGAATCTCGACTTGCAGGTACATATAGGCTGCGGTCGTGCTTTCCGCCGCGTTGCAGGCCGTGGGGTCTTTGGCTACCGTCTTGCCGGGGTACAGCACCTTCGCTTCATCCGGCAGCTTGTCCCACTCTGGCTCGGTCAGTTCTGCCTCCAGCTGACCGACCGCGAACGTGTTGACGGTTTGCGGCGTCTGGTGCGTCAGGTAAGCCCCCGTCCCGGCCACTGCGCCCAAAACGGCAATCGTTGTGACAGCGCATAGGGCAATGATGTGTTTTTGTTTCATGGCATTCTCCTTTTTGGCTTGATTGTATGGCGAAAAACATAAAATCGTTTTATACGGCAAGCAAAGGCATCACCCCCCCCCAAAAAAATGAAGTAAAGAAAAAGGCGAGCGGCTTCCCTTACGAGAGCTTGGCGCTAGCCTTCGACTTTCTGGCACGGTATAATCAACTTGATTTTGTCGCTTTTTGAGTTATAATTAAAAATAAAGAGCTAGGGAGGCTCTGATTAAATCTGGTGTGCGGCACGGCGGATGGCGTGCGATAGACGGCGTGATATGCGCCAAGCCCTCAGGGCACGATTTATTCAGAGGTTTCCTAGTAGTCGTAAAAGTGCAATGAAGGGAGTCCAAATGGCAAATCGCCCAAAATTAACAATAGAGGATCAAGTGGCGTATATGAAAAACAAAGGGATTACCTTTGACCACTGTTCTGAAAAAGATGCCGTGCGTTTTTTGCAGGAAAGCACATACTTCTTTAAGGTTAAAGCGTTCGATAAAAATTACATTGCTCATCCAAAGACCGGGCATTATTATAATTTGGACTTTTCTTATCTCATGGAGCTTTCAACCTTAGATATGCGCTTGCGAAGGCTTATTTTACACGCAACTTTAGATATTGAACATTTCCTAAAAGTACAACTGATTCGAGATGTAAGTTCAAATCCGGTTGAGGATGGCTATCAAATTGTCGAAAAGTTCTTTTCTGAAAATTCCAGCGTAAAAAATTCCATCAGTGAAAAATCGAAGAATTCCATGTGCAAGGATCTTGTGGAAAAGCTGGAAAGTGAAAATTATGCGATTTGGAATTTGATTGAAGTCCTCTCCTTTGGTGACTTTGTGCGGCTCTATACCTTGTATGATAGGGAGTATGGGAATCACAATAAAGGGCTCATTCAATGCCTTTATGCCGTAAGGTGCCTCCGGAATGCAGCTGCCCATAACAACTGCTTATTAAATAGTTTAAGGTTGCCCTATACGCGTAAGATTCACTCCTCCTATTCCATCAGCCGCGCTGTGAGTCAAATTCCCAACGGACCAAAGACAACATCCCGCGAAAAAAAGCTGGCCAATCCGGTGATTCATGATTTTGTCGCAATGCTGTATGTATACAAGAAAATTGTATCTTCGCCCCGCACAGCAGAGCATTTCACAAAGGAATTGCACGATTTATTCGACATTCGTATGAAACGGCATAGCAACTATTTCGAATCAAATGAGTGCATATCATCTGCCTATCACTTTATGAAAACTGTGATTAATGATTGGTTTCCATCAGGCCAGGAGTTATGAGTCTATATTTGTGGTTGAAAAATCCATTGACATCCCGATTGGAATTGAGGTATCCTATTAAGGATGAACAAAAACAGGTCACTGTTTTTAGAGGGCTGGTGCACGCACCAGCCCTTATTTTTATCCTTATCTAAGCATAGCTGAGTCCCTTGGTAAAATATTATAAAGGCAGCGCCGCAATAAGCGTATTGTTACCCTTATAAAAAGGCGGATTTCCATAGCTTCGTTGGCTGGTCAAACATTAACCTCATATCGTTGGCCTGCAGGGATATTTGCAAAGCAGGGAAGTGTCGCAAATTGGCCTTCAGGACTCCTTTGCCGAAAGAACCGCATTGGAATATATCGTATCAACAAATTATTTTGACGGATACTTTGCCTTAACCTGATACACTACGCTAGAGCACCTGACTGTTAATCAGGGTGTCCTCGGTTCAAGTCCGAGAGGGGCAGCCATTGCGCGATGGAACATATCGTTCCATCGCGTTTTTTGTTGTCCCGAAAATCATCTGTTTTAAGATTGTATCCTGCCATAGCTCAATCGGCCGGAAAAGTGACAGGCGTATGCGTGTTAATCAGATCGCTTGGTTTCTTTCCCTTATTTTGAATCTATTCAAAAAGTGCGGCGGAGGAATGATTGCATTCATTCCTCCGCCATTTCAGGCAGTTTTTCGGGTTTGATTAGCAGCTGCGCGGCTCTGTTTCCTGATTTTGGGCGGTGGCTGAAGGCTGGCATTCTCTACACCTTTTACGCCTTCCAATATAGCATCATTCAAAAATTGCTCGTAGTTCCAGTCCAGAACAAAGCGGAGTTTATACCCACGCCCCAATTCGATTCGCTTATACAATTGTGCAATGATCATTCGTTTCCTTTCAATAGAAGCCATCCCAAATTCTCCGCTCCATCCCAGGAAGCGGTCATAATAGGAGCTAAGCTCTTCGGCAATTTTCTTCTGATTCGCAAGTTGCTGTTCCAGTTCGATTGCCGTTCTTTGTAGCTCTTTCTTTTTTTTGAGACGCCTCTTCGATCAATCGGCTAAGCATTTCGGGGTTGAACCTGCTTTTTCCCATCAGGGATTTTGCAACCTCTTGTTCAAGGTTTTTCTGTTCCTGGGCAGCGTTGTCGGCCTTTTTCTTGGCATCTTTAACCCTATCAGATAATGCTTTTATTTCCTCTTTCATTCGTTTTTCGATGGATGCGTCTTTTGGGGTGTCCCTTATGGAATCGAGCAAAAGTCCGGTTACTTGAATGACCAACCGTTCAACACGTTTTGCCACATACGCTCTTTGTCCGCTGCATTCGATACGGTGGTTGGCTCCCATATAGCATAGATACTCTGCATATTCGCGTTTTGCGCCTTTGCCTGGGTTGCTGGACGTCATTCTGCTGCCGCAGGTGGCGCAATACAAGTTTCCTCCAAGCAGGGCCCCTGTGCTGTTTTGACGTGGAATGTTTCTCCAGTCGGCGTTTTTTCGCTTTCGCTGCTCCACAATCACCTGCGCTTCATTAAACAACTCCTGCGTGATGATTTGCAGCTCCGGCAGAAACGGAGATGTGACATCCTTTGTTATCAGATATCCGGTATACTGCCGTTCTGCCAAGATACGATTCACCGTCAGCGCATTGAATTTTGCGCCGTGATGTGTGCGTATGCCTCTTTCGTTCAGTTCGTTGGCCATGACAAACGACCCGGCTCCTTCATAAACCGTTCTTTCAAATATTTCCCTTACAATGGCCGCTTCCTCGGGATCAATCTCAAGATCCTTGACCGGTTTGTTTTTCTTGTTCAGCCGACCTTTTTCGACAGCCCTATAACCGTATCGCACCGGACCACCGGTATACAACCCTTCAGCCCGCATCTGATCAAGTCTGGTTTTGATGCGCATGGATGTCTTTCGGGATTCGCCTTCGCTCTGCCAGTATCGAATATAATTGATCAACGAATCGGTATGGCTTTCGAACTTTTGTTCGCCTTCTTTGACGCTGAAAATTCGGATTCCTTGCTTGGCGAACCACTCCACCACAAAGGGTGTTTCATCGTCGCGCCGACCTAACCGGTCGAACATAAACACCAGCAGGATATCAAATCGTTGATTAACTGCATCATCACGCAGTTCTTGGATCGCATCGCGGTCATTTGCCGCCACCTTAAATCCCGAAACACCTTTCTCGCACAGCTCTTTTATAATGATCCACCCCTGTGACTCAGCAAACTTCCGACATTCGATACGCTGCATGGGAATGTCATCATGATCCACTTGCCCTTTTGTAGATACACGATACAAGCATTCTACTCGTTCCATTTTCTTCACCTCCTGTGGTCTACCACACAACATATCCTTAATCACGGTAAATAGCTATTACCAATACCAACAACAATCGTGCTGAATTACTGCCACTTTTTTACCCGCTCTGCGTATGCGTCCATCACCAGTGACTTAACTTTTTCCATTGACGGGCTATCCCTTTTTCCAACAAATTCGATGTCAATATGGCTTCCCAAAAAGGAAAAGCTAAGTTGATTGGTTCCCATTGTAAATTCATCAATGCTATATACGTTTTCTCTGGTTTGCCGTTTGTTTTGCATCAATGCCTCCATATAGACAAAATAAAAAGCGGAGCGGTCCTTTCTTGAGGCACCGCTCCGCTGATCTAGTTTAATGGAATCACAGTGTGTTCTATTTTGTTCGTTGTATGCAAGCCTCTACAATAAAGCGCTGTCCAGCCCGTGCCGGTACAAATCATACCGCAAGTCAATCTCGGTCGTGTGTACACAAACGCCTTTGCGCTGGAGCCGCACCAAAATGCGGCGCAGCCGGCTGCGCTTTCTGGAAAGCTGCGAAAGCCGGGTGACGAACACGTCGTCGACCAAACCTTTGCGGACAGCGCGCAGCAGCGCCGCTCGACCCGGATACCGCACGGCCAACCGCTGCCGTGCATCGCTGCTTTGGCCGACGATCTCGTACCCTTCCCGCAGCGCGCTCCGGCGCAACGCATCGAACCGTTCATGCAGCGCAGGGCTGCCGCTGACGCCGCGCGCATACACCCAGGCCCGCGGGTGATGCAAAACTTCTTTCGCGGTACTCATTCGTACAACTCCCCATCATACCCCGGCAGCGCCATCCAGTGCCGTCCGCCCGGCTCGATCCACTGGCCGTCGTTCGCGCCAAAGGTATGAACACCGTATTGCAGCAGCGACATGAGCAGCCCGTCCAGTTCGGCGCGGCTGCAATGCAGGTGCGGGATGTCGGTGACGATCAGCACATCCACCTCGCCGGCCGCGGCGGCGCGCATCAGATCCACCATGCCGGGCCGCAGCGAGATCGGCTGTTCCTCGGTGCCGGCCTGGGCGAACAGTTCCCACACGCAGGGCCACAGCAGTTTGCGCAGGGCGCGGTGGCAGATGGGTTGCTGCTGGCGCTGGGTCAGGTCAGAATCCTTGGTTTCCTGGATAAAGCAGATAGCGCGCATTGTTTTTCCTCCTGTATTGGTTATTTTGTGTTCGTCTTAGAATCTGACTGCTTTGAGTCATTTTCAAAGTCAGGCAAAAAGAAATCCGGGCTTTTGCGAGCCCGGAGAAAGGTTTGTATATCTTCTATGTTGGTTGTGATCGGGATACCGGCGGGCAGCGCGTCCAGCACAGCCCTGTGGTACCGCCCGCCGGGCGCGGCCCGCGGGTCCAGGATGGCGACCGCACAGCTGTCGGTCTCGGTGCGGATGGCGCGGCCGAAGCCCTGCCGCAGTTTTTGCTGCATTTCGGGCACAATTTCGGCTTGTATGTAGGTGTGCAGATCGGGGTATTGTTCCCGCCGGGCCTCCCGTACCGGGTCGGGTACAGGAAACGGCAGCCGCACGATCACCAGCAGCGAGACCCCATCGCCGGGGAAATCCACACCCTCCCAGCAGGGACCGCCCGCCAGCAGCACAGCGTTGGGGCACTGTTTGAACTGCTCCACAAACCGCTGCCCGCCGCGCGGGGCCTTGAACAGCGGCACCGGCAGCCTGCCTTCCAGCTGTTCATACACATGGCCCATCTGGTCATACGAGGTGAACAGCACCAGCGTGTGCCCGTGGGCGGCACAGATGAGCTGCCCGATCTGGCGGGCCACACGCTCGTGGGAAGTCTTTTTCTTTTGCCTGCCCGGCGATGGAGGCGGGAATACCAGCAGGCTGTTGTGCGGGTAATCAAACGGCGAAGGCACCTGCAAAGTTCGCACAGGCGTGCCGCCCTCCAGCCCCAGCTGACGCCGCGCCGGGGCGAAGTCGCCGCCGGCCGCCAGCGTGCCGGAGGTCAAGACAGCCGGTTTTTCCTGCCGCCACAGCAGATCGTAGAGCTGGCGGGGCAGGTCGCGCGGCACAGCGCAAAGCGAAAGATGCGAAAGACCGGGTCCTGATTTTATGCCGCTGTACTCTACATAGCAGACCGTAGTGTCATCCGGCTGGGCGAAAGCGGCGGCACGGGTGCGCATTTCCTTCAATTGATGCAGTAGGGGCAGCGTCAGCCGTACGCGGTATGTATCTTGTATTTCGGCAAGCGTCTTTTGCAGCGCCGCCAGCGCGAGGGTCCCATCTTTGGTCACGGTGAATGGCACCTGCACGGGCGGCAAGTCGCCATGCCCGGCATTCGCTTCGTTTTGCTGCGGCGCGTATACACCCGCCAGCGCCCGCGCGCAGGCCGTTACCTGCTGCGCCGCACGGGTCAGGTGCAGGCCGCTGAGCTGCTGCGCCAACTGGGCCAGCCCCTGGGTAGACAGACGGCAGGTTGCCATCTGCTGCGCGGCTTCGGGCAGGCGGTGGGCCTCGTCGACGACCAGCGCCTGGTAGTCCCGCAGCAATGGCTTCCAGCCGTTTTGGCGGTGGAGGGCATCGGCCAGCAGATAGTTATGGTTGCAGACCTGGATCGTGATCGTTGGCCCGTTGGATTCGCGCAGGTATTGCTGGTAGCGGCAGCTTTCCCGCTCGGCACAGCGGCGGTCACAGTGCGTTGGCACGCAGATGTGCCGGCGGTCATAGCGGGACAGCCCCGCCACATGGTCAAGGTCCAGGCAGCGGCCGGCTTCGCGCAGCAGCGCAGCCCGGTGGGCAAACTGCTCGCCACGTTGGGCGATTTGCAGCCGCCGCTCCTGCAAGCGCAGGTCACAGGCGAACCGTTCTTTGCCCTTGCGCAGTACAGCGCGTATGGGTGCGTCAATATATCCGTTTTGTATTAAGGCGCAGGAAAGAAACGGAATGTATTCTTGCAGAATCGCGTCTTGCAGCGCCACGCTGGCGGTGGAGATCACCACTGGGGAACGCAGCGGGCGCGGGCGTTGCAGCTGCCACAGGATGCAGGCCAGCAGGTAGGCATAGGTTTTGCCGAGGCCGACGCCGGCATCGCACAGGGCAACTTCCTTATTATATAAAGCGTCGATCATGGCGTGGCAGAGTTTGATCTGCCCTTCCCGCACCGTGAGGCCGCAGGCGGGCAGTAGTTGGCGGAACAGCCGTTCCGCGTGCGCGTGCGCAGCTTCGTAGCCGATGGGTCCTATTTCGTTCAAACAATCACCCCAATTCGTTCGGTTGATGGCAAAATGATACGGCGCAGTGGTTTGACGCACTGCGCCGCACGGGTTCGACATCAACACATGGGGTTGTTGAAGTCGGAAAAAGAAGAAAAAGAAGTAATAATATGGATACCAAATTTGCCGCGCGCCCCCCTGGCATCGGGAACACGGCAGGCGGGCTGCTGGCGGCAGCCGCTCACTGGCTCTGCCGGGGTCTAAGGATCGCAACCGGGGCTCGGCCACCCCGTCTGACGCGCGGGGCTGCAGGCGTATCATTGTGGGGCCGCCCCAGGTCGTGGCAAGGCGGCCCGCCGGGGCCGCTTGCGGGACAGGTCAAATCGCTCGGTGCGAAGTCGCCTTCGCACGTCCCGGCGCACCCTCCCGTGTCGCTCGCTGAGGCAGGAACGTACCTGCCGTGCTGGGTATGAAGTTGTCAAGGTGAAGGCTCATGTGGGCCAGGCAAAATCGGTCAGAATGCTTTGCAGTGCTTCTCGCACGGACGGCTCGGCCGTTTTGATAGCTTCGCGTACCGCCTGTGCTTGTTTGGCGGTTAAGTGGCGCTGTGTCAGATGGTATCCATCCGGTAATGCCACCCCGCCGCCATTCCCGCGGGTAATTTCCAAGGGATATTCCTGTTCCAGAATCGTGATGTCACGCTGGATCGTATCCCAGGAAACGCCGAATTCGTCGGCCAGGTTTTGCATCGTATCCCGCCTTCGCAGGTTCAGGAGTTCGATGATCTTTACCCGCCGAACGCTCGGCTGCACCGCTGCACACCTCCTTCCAATTTGCTGGCCCTAGCATACACGCCAAATCTCGCAGGTTTTGCGAGATTTGAAAAATTTTCTCTAAAAATGTTGAAATGTGCCCCTGTCGCAAACATGCGGCAGGGGCACATTTGTTTATGCGGTTAAGCGTTGCAAACTATTCGATACAAATCAGAAAAAAGTTACAGATGGGAAAGCAATTGTATGGCGAGTTTATATAAGTTGTTCCTATGAAAACCATATTAGTAAGAATAAATTCAGTAAAACATGAATTTTTGACCAATAATTCACCTTATATTGACTAATACTAACCAAAAGTAGCGCTCAATTTTCGCAACGGCACCTGCTACGCTTATTTTGAGGTGAGAAGTTTGGAAAATATCTATCTTGAAATCGGCAAACGCATCCGGCAACAGCGAAAAGCCCACGGCCTGACGCGAGAAGAGTTCGCAGAAAATTTAAGTACAACCATGCAATATATCAGTCGTTTGGAACGGGCAAAAAACAAGGTATCAATCGAATATCTGTACAGAATCGCCGATGCATTGGACTGTTCAATTTACACCCTGCTGCCAGCCACGCAGTTACCCCAAAGAAAATTCTTTTCGGAGGAGCTGATGTATCAACTGGATCACTGTTCGCTCAAGCAAAAGCAGTTCATTGCCAATTATGTCACTTGGTTCTTGCAGCAGGACATCGGCGGGGAAAGCGACACATAAAACAGGAGCAACTTATATGCTTTGGATGTATATGGCGATGCTGGAAACAGCGGAACAGAAAGATAAAATCGCCTATATTTATGAAAACTATGCAGGGATGATGTACCATGTAGCCATCGGTGTGGTGGGAGAACACTATTTGGCGGAGGACGCCGTACATGAAACCTTTTTGCGTCTGATACGGATAATAGATGAAGTGGAAATCGATGACGCAAAGAAGCTCAAACGTTTTCTTGTACTGTTAACACACAGCAAAGCGGTGGACGCCGTGCGCAAACTGAACAAGATGAAGCCAACGAGCGATGATGAGCTTGCGAATCATCCCACAACCGAGAATGGCCCCGAGGACGTTGCGCTGAACGCAATCGCTTTTTAGGAGCTGGTTGCTTTTGTGAAACAGATGGATGACAAGTACAGAGACCCTTTGGATTTGCGCATGATGGGATACTCCATCCAGGAAATTGCCGAAATTTTGGAAATCACGCCGCAGAATGCAAAAGTACGGCTTCACCGGGCAAGGCAGATGATTCTGAAAGAAATGGAGGCACAAGATGAATCAGCAGGAAAACCGTGAAATCCGTATCTCGCCAGATGCCTTGATTGCACTTGTAGTGGCTGAGGCTGAAGATCGGGAGCTATCCGCCATGCCGAGTCTGGAAGAGATGAACGCGGCCTTCCATCCTTCGGAAGAATTTCAGAAGAAGATGGACAGGCTGCTCAAGCAGGCCAAACGGAAACAGGAACGTAAAGGTGCCTGGCGCGCTACAAAGCGGCTGTTCGTGGTGGCCACGACGGTCGTGACGGCGTTTGCTTGCATACTGATGCCTGTGCAGGCTGTGCAGGAGGCGGTGGTATCCACCGTGCTGAATTGGCGGGATCAGTTTGTGGAGATCCTCTATTCCAAGGAAGATGATCCAAATGCAGTGATTCTGCTCCAAAATGTTGAATTGACCTATTTGCCGGAAGGGTTTACAGAGACGCCTTCTAATAGAACATCAAACACCAGTTTTTGGAATGAGTATCAATCAGAAAACGGCGAATGGTTAACAGTACGGATATTGCCCATACAAGATAAACAATCAACTTTTGTTGATGACGAATATACCCATTATTATCAGATTTCTTTTGATGGAATCGACGCTGTTTTGGGTTCCACTATAGACGGGAGTAATGTATTAGTATGGCAGAATGATGGCTTAACCTATCAAGTGAGTTCCAGTTGTGACTTATCCGAGATAATCAGTGTCGCTGAAGGGATAAAGTTGGATAGTTCATCAAATGGATGACAGCAAGATAAATTTCAAAAATGTTATTTATGGGTGTAACCTTTTTCATTTTCATACGAATAGAAGGTATGAGGTTTCCATACAAAAGAGGTGTACATATCATGAAAAAGTTTTTGCGCAGTCTGCTTGCTATAACTCTTCTGCTTGGTATTGTCAGCACAACGGCTCTTGCTGCGGAGCCCCGTTGGCGGAATGTAGCATCCATCAGCCCTAGTATGTCGGCGTATGATGGAAGCTATACAAGTGCTATTATTGCTTTGGAGGGTACAACAAAAATAGAATGTACGCTTACACTATATGAAAAGGGCTTTTTCGGAAACTATACGCAGGTATCTCAGGTCAGTGAGACTTACAACGGTCCTCGCCATGAGTTTGTCGGTTATTATGCCATTAAATCCGGGACAACGTACAAACTAAACACCACCGCCAAAGTCACCCGAAACGGTGTAACCGAAACCGTTTCAACCGACTTTGAAAAGCGCTGCTGACCCCAGCGTCCGCCCGCTCCCTTAAACCTTCCACAATCCAAACACGGGAACCTCTAAAATACAGCCGGGATGGCCTGCCAAACCTTTCTGGCTGTATTTTTTGTCGAAATATGAAACCACATCCCCAAAGCATACGTACGAATATATAGTATACGCATTTATATCTCTTGTATGGAGGATGTGGATATGCTTGCCTTTTATGTCGCCATTCTCGACACTGAGGAGCAGAAGGATAAATTCACCGAAATTTACACCACCTACTACGGGATGATGTACCAGGTGGCGCGCGCCATCACCCATGATGATAAACTTGCCGAGGATGCGCTGCACGAGACCTGCCTCGAGCTGATCGAGAAGATCGATTCCATCCGCACGGACAACGCCAAACAGCTCGCCTATTACCTGCGCATGGTCACACGGAATCGCACCATCGACTTCATGCGCAAGTGGGATCGCCGAAGTGCGTTATCTTATGACGCGGTGGATGTGGAACCAGCATCCCTACATGAAGATGCTGCGGATGTCGTATTAACCAAAATGCGGTTGGAAACAACGTTGAAAAGCCTCGATGAGATGCCACCCGTTTACCGCACCGCCTTGATTTTGCGTGTGCAGGGGTATTCCATCAAGGAGATTGCGCACATAACAAATAGCAGCGCCGCGGCCGTCAAAACCCGCATTCATCGGGCCAGGCAGCTCCTTTTGCAGAATTCTCAGAATGACCCATAATACTAACTCATAATACCGCACAAACGACTTTACAAACCGAGCTGACACAAGGTAAAATGGAAAAACAGCACCTCGCTTGTCCGGCACAGCGCGGCAGCGCTGTTTGCGGTGCTGTTTGGCATTCCAGCCAGGGGGAAATCATCGTATGCTCAGAATTGCCATATGTGATGACAGCCAGTTGTGGCTTCAAAAAATTGAGACATTGACAAGGGGTTACTTGAAAAAGATTAATGTCAAATACAGACTCGATCTTTATCAATCGGGCGAAAAGCTGCTGAAAAGCATCACCTCACCGTATGACATCGCGTTATTGGACGTCGATCTGCATAGCACGAACGGCATTGAAGTCGCCTCGCAGCTGCGAGCTACCAATCCACAAATCGTGCTGATCTTTGTCTCGGAGTATGTGGAGTATGCTCCGTTCGGTTATGAGGTGGACGCGATTCGGTATCTGCTCAAAAACCACCTGGAGCAGGCTTTTGACCGGGTGATGAGCGAGGCCGTCAAGAAGGTGCGGGAAAAACACCTGCGGTATGCCATTGTCACCGACGCAGGCAATGTGATGGTCAAGTTTGAGGACATTCTCTATGTCGAGGGACAGAAGCGCAAGGTAACGTACCACCTTCAAAACAACAACCGAGCTTCGTATGATTGCAATGAATCGCTCGGTGATGTGGAAGCACGGCTCGGCACTCAGGGCTTTTTGCGAACGTACCGGACGATCCTGGTCAACATGCGGCATATCTGCTTTCTCAACCGAACCCATCTGACTTTGACCGATGGCACGGACCTCCCGGTCAGCAAACAGAACAGCAACGAAATTATGCAGACATACAACTTATGGGTGGGCGCTTTATGATCGAACAAATATCCTTACTGACCGTGGATTTGATTGGACATATTTCCTGCCTGCTGTTGTGTACCGCGTTGTTCCGACGGACCTGCGCAAAGCGGCAGTTGGTGTTGGCATTCCTGGGAACATTGGCCGCAGGCTATCTCATCACCGTGGTGCCCGTTATCAGGGAATTCCCGATCAAGGCGATTCTGCTAGTCATGGTGTTCACCGTCTTTTGCCATGCTTGCTATGAGGGCAAGATTCTGACGCAATGCTTGTGTGCAGTTTTCAGCTATGTCATTATGCTGGCCCTGGATACGGCAGCCATCTTTCTGTTCTGCAACTGGGTGGGGATGCCGCGAGAGCAGATATTTGCTGACCCGCAGCTTTATATGATTTGTGCATTGTTCTCTTATATTGTTATCTTTGTGGTTTCTTTTGCCATTTGGCGATTTGCGCAGTCATGGACAAAAATTGAGAAAATTTCAGTATCCGGCTTTTTGGCTATGCTGGTTTTTCCGCTGGTGTCACTAGGAACCATAACATTTCTTTTCCAGGTAACGGCCAAAGACCACAGCGTCAGTCACTGGGCCATCGTAAACGCACTGGGATTGGTGGCCGCCAACGCTGTTTTGATGGGCCTGCTGCACCACATTGAGCAGGAAGCCGAGGAGCGAAAGCAAAACGTGGCACTCCAACACCAGTTCGAAACTCAATTGGAAAAAACGCAGGTTTTGCTGGAGGCCCAAACCGCCCAACGTAAGCAGACCCACGATTTCAAACACCATCTCTCGGTTCTCGGCGGTTTGCTGCAGGAGGAAAATTTGGCGGCCGCCAGGCAGTACCTGGCGGAAATCTCCGAGACAGGTCAATTGGATGCGTTGGCTGTCCATTCCAACAACCCGGTGGTGGACGCCATTTTGAACCAAAAGTATGCGCAGGCCTGTGAACTGGGGATTCAAGTGGATTTTGCCATCAACGATCTTGCCGAGTTCCCGCTTTCCAACAAAGAGACGGTAGTGGTACTTTCCAACCTGCTGGATAACGCAATCGAGGCGTGCAAGACGCAGAAGGGAACACGATTGATTCGCGTCAAGATTCAGTGTTCGGAGGAGAAAACCATTCTTTCCGTGATGAATACCATTGACAAAGCGCCCGTAATGGAAAATGGGTTGCCTGTAACGACCAAGGCCGATCCACTTGCGCATGGATATGGACTGCAAAACATCGTCTCCATTTTGGCAGATCATGGCGCCTGTCCGGCCATTCTGTGCCAGGACGGCTGGTTCCAGTTCTCCACGGTACTGTTTCATCAGACTATTTCGCCTGCGCCGGAGCACGATCAAATTACACTAAAATCCCTTTGATTTTTCTACGCATGTCATTTCGGGACATATTTTGAACGTTTCGGGACATATTCCTTGCCAACTCGCAAACAGGATGCTATTTTTAAGCCAAAGAGGTGAAGCGGTTATGCTCCATCCGGCTCAGAAAATAGCATCCTTTTTTGTGGCCAAAAAACTGATCCCGGCGCAGGACTACGAGTGGGCTGTGTACGGATTACAACGCCGGTTGCTGGCGGCAGTCTTTTATCCGATTTTGTTTTTGATCGGTCTCCTGGTCTCGGATGTATATTCCACCGTTCTGTTCTTTGTTGTCTTTACCAGCCTGCGGCACCGCGTCGGCGGTCACCATGCGGGCTCGGCTATACGGTGCCTGATAAATTCTTCGCTGATCGTTCTGTGCGGTCTGTTCTTATACCCGCAGATTACAGCCGGATGGCCGGTGGTGGGGCATTCACTGGTGGGAATGATCGCCTGTCTTGTGATTGGCCTGGCAGGTCCTTGCAATGACCCCCACATTGCCATGACGCCAGCAGAACTCGATCGAAATCGGAAGCGGATGATGTGGGAGCTGCTCGTATTGGCAGTAGCTTTCAGCGTGCTTCCACTCCTCCCTTGGGGAGTTTGGCTTAGTAAAACTGCAGCGGCGGCCGTTACCCTGGCGGCCAGTATGCTGATTGCAGGAAAAATACAGAATGGAGGTTTTACCCATGAACAAGAATGACAACCGATTCACCGAAGCGCTGGCTTCGGCACTGCACAAGATGGTGGAACGGGAACGCAGCGGCGCTGTGGACTGCTATGGCTGGAACTATCAGCCCAAGCGGCCGGAAGCTCTAACAAGAGATCCTAATGAAACCAAGAAGTAACCCCGCCTCTATGGATAGAACACCCATATGCAAAGATACAATAACTGACGCAACACGAACAAGAAAGAAGGTTATTTATGAAAAACTTCTTTTCACTATTACTCGCATTAATGTTCAGTTGTACTTTTACGGTTTGTGCATTTGCAGCAGAACCCTACGCTGAAAATAGTAACCCGCCTACCTTACAGGATACCTTACAGGAAATATTGGATAATCCAACTTATTCAAACGCTTACAAAGAGGCCGCCAAGAAAAAGTGTGATTATTTAATGAGTGTTCGCGATTCTGGACCGTCTGCCTTAACCCGGGCAAGTAATAGTATGACAATTTATGTCCCACATACGCGCCAACCTAATGGTGTTAGCTGTGGTCCCTCTACAGTGCGACAAACACTGGCTCATTATGGTCTTGTGAAAAATTTGTCCACAATTATGTCGGAAATGAGTGATGCTAGTAAACCGGCCACCTATTGTTACAGTCCAACCAATGGCATCTTTGAGATTTCGAAGATGTTTTACTATATTAATACTAGCTTGTATGGAGAAGGCGGTGACCCTACAGGGGTTGTTTATATGGCTTTGTGGAAAAATGGTGCATATACATCTTCCCAACAAATGCTGAATATGATGGCCAGCGTAATTAGCAACAATAACCCTCCAATCTTACATACAGGTGCCATTCAAGGAACAAAGCGGACCAGCTATAATGACACGAGCAAATGGCCAATTAATATTAGTTCCGGCCATTTTATGAGCGTTAGCGGATATAACCTTTCTAATGCAACAATCCAGGTAACTGATCCTGATGTAACAAATCAACAGTCTTCTAGTTCTTATTCCTCGGGCAAATATTACATCAATTCTTCGGTCGTATATTCCACCTGTGACTATTTTGCGGCTTGAAATGTAGCGCGTCAAAAAGGAACTCTACTATGAACCATGATAGGTTATTCCATAAAGGGACGGGTACAGTGCAATCAAAAAAATTATATTTTGTTCTATCTATAGTCATTGTTTTAGGTGTCACAATTTGTTTTTTCTGGCGAGTTTGGCATACTTCTGATCGATTGGTGACGATCCACGGCGAAATTATTACATCGCAAGCTGTAGATATGTACAGTCAGATTGATACAATAGGCAGAACAGACTTAAAGGTGATCGGCTTCTTGGACAATAACATTATTTCTTGTTATTGGATACAAAATGCGCGTACACTTTCAAATGCGGCCCAAGAGGAAGAGTTTGAAGAGCTTTTGGTCACAGCCGATTACAAAAGCGGCGACACAAGGCTCATCAGAAGAACGAATACCTCTCCCATTTCCTCTGTGGATCCGTTTTTGTTTGATTGCCAAACATTGTATTCGTTCCCTTTCCGTAATGGAACCGTGAGCATTATTATGACAGATCTTGTCACAGGTACAACGGAAACGCTTTTAAGAGATGCCGCTGCGGCAACGCCATTGGTTGGATTTGCTAAAGTTGATCAGGACACAGCAGCATTTCTGGTAACAGCCGATTCACAATTGCAAATGGTCCTGCTGTGGAACAGATCCACAGAGAGGCTACTTGAAATTTTTAACACCGCCAATCTATCGTTAGAAAGGCCTCCACAAATTACCGCCATTGCCTCAGATGGAACCTATTTATACTATTTAATGAAAGAAATGGACGGAAGCAATTGGTTGCAGTGCAATTCAATAAACGGGTCGGTTTTGTGGAGGAAGAATCTAGCATTGCCGGAATATGAAGACGCGCAATATACGGCGGACCAACTCTATATTCAAGATCAAACCTTTTTTATAAAGTGGTACAATTGCGGGAGTGCACCCTATTTTACCGTTTTACAAAAGGAAGACACAGAATTTTCGCGGCTACCCATTCCACAGTGCACCCCCTGTTATTTGTTGACCCCACATCCGATTGCCGAGGAATGGCTTCTGTTTAGCACATTTCCCGAGCAGCAGGCATATTTGAAAAAGGATTTTGCTCATCTTGTTTTGTATAACCTAAAAACAGCCACATGGCAATCCGTCCGATTGGATATGGGCACGGAAACAAACTACCGTCTTTTTGCAAACGAAACAGGAAACGTCATTGCTCAGATTTATGCTGAAAACGGGGACAACACAAAGCTTATCCAGTATCCGTGTGCAAATCTGATAAAATGAACCGAGTTGCACATAATGAATGAAGCCTTGCTTGTTTGAAGAGCAAGTGTATCTCACAATCAGTTGTCTTTCGTCGTAAACATAATTTTATCAAGACCTGCTTCTTGGCAGTAATCTTTTTTAGTTGTATGTGTTAAAACATGCTCAGTGTTGCAGTTGCCAATCCATTTCATTCACTGCGAAAAGGAGAAATCTGATACCAATTCAAATCAAGTCCTCTATTGCTCTGGATGGGCACCCGCCCTACCGCCAATCAGCCCCCCGCCGCGGCCTACCGCGCCGTGGGGGCTGATTTGGCTGCCCAGAGTTCGGACATGGCCGCCAAGGGTGACTTTCTGCACGGCAAGCTCGACGAAACCGAGTCGCTGCTGCGGCTCGAAAACTACTACCGCGACCTCGCCTATGGCAACAGCGTGACCTTGCAGTATTACCGTGAGCAGAACGCAGATTTGTTCGACGCCTGGGAACAGACCTACCACGACAAAACCTACACGCTGTACACCGACAGCCTGTCGCTGGACTATGCGCTGCTCTCCCAACTGGTCAGCGAGTACGACACGGTGGCCGGGTACGGCGACTTCCTCGACAGCGTGCAGACCAAGGCCGGGCAGCTGGCGGGCATCTCGATTTTCCAGAACGATGAGACCGGGTATGACCTGAAAAACATTGAAGTTACGGCGGCGGTGTGCGCCGGTTTGGGCGAGACAGCCATTGATTATTACCCGCAAAAAGGTCTGTACACTGCGATCTCCTATGCTTTCACCGATTTGATTTTGCTGGTGTCGATGCTCGTGCAGGCGCTGCTGCTCGTGCGGCAGGAGCGGGACAGCGGCTTGCTGTCACTGGTTCGTTCGCTGCCCGGCGGACGGCTGCAAACGGCGCTGGCCAAGCTCGGCGCGTTTGCGTTGTCACTGCTGGCCGTGCTTGCGCTGCTGTACGGCGTCAACCTCGCCTACTGCGCCGCGACGTTCGGCCTCGGCCCGCTGACCCGCACGATCCAGAGCGTGCCCGCCCTGATGCGCTGCACGATGCAGATCACGGTCGGGCAGTACCTGTTCCGCTTTTTGCTGGCCAAGTGGGCCGGCGCGTTTGTCATGGGGCTGTGGGTCATGCTGGCGGCACTCGTTGCCCGCCGGGCCGCTTGTGATGTTTGGCATCCGCGCCGCGATTCCGGCCACCAGCCGGCTGAATGTGATTAAATACGCCAATTTAGCCAGCCTGCTGCAAACCAACGAACTTTTGGGAAATTACCGCAATCTGTTTTGGTTTGGTTCGCCAATCGGCCTGCCGCTCGTCGAGTGGACGGCGGCGGTTGTGTATGGCGGGGTTCTGACCTTTGCTTTTTGCTGGGTGTTTGCGCGCGCGCAACTGCTGTCTGCGTCAAAGCGCGGGTTCCTGCTGGGGCTGCGGCACAAGACGCACGCGACCTCTGTTTATAAGGAAGAAGCCCGCAAGCTGCTGCTTCTCAACGGCGCGGCGCTGGTGCTGGCGGCGTTCGCCGGGTTTGGCATCTACCAGGGGGTGACCGCCGAGAGCTACATCGGGCCGGATGAGATCTACTACGCCTATTACATGAAACATACCTCCGGGCCGTTCACCCAAGAAAGCTATGATTGGCTGGAGGAGCAGGGAGAAGAATTTGCCCCGATGCTCGAAGTGCAGCGGAAGGTGGCGGCCGGGGAGCTGTCCAGCGATGCAATGTTGGCGTTCAGTTCGCTGCAACAAAAGTACAGTGTCTACAGCCGGGTTATCAACCAGAACATCAACTACTATCTGAAAGAACATCCCGGCGCGTGGCTCGTCTATGAGAGCGGCTACAAGGAGTTGTTCGGCTTCACCGGCGATGCCGACGTGCAGGATACGCTGCTGGCCGGGCTGGCCTGTGCGCTGTGTTTTTCAGGGCTTTTCTCAATGGAGCGCCGCGGCGGCATGGAGACAATCCTTTGCACGACACCGCTCGGCCGCAAGCGCACGGTGCGGGCCAAGCTTGCGGTCAGTGCGGGCGTGGCGGTGCTGATTGCGGCGGCGTCCTGCCTGCCGCATCTGATTCAGGTGCTGCGGGACTACGGCCTGCCCGCCCTGTTCGCCCCGGCCATGAGCATTTCGGAGTTTGAGAGCCTGCCCGCACTGTTTACGTTGTCCGACGTGCTGCTGTTTTGGTTTGTGTGTAGAATCGCCGCCTGCCTCTGCATGGGCGCAATTACCCTCACACTGGGCCGTGTGTTCGGCAACCTGCTGCCTGCGCTGTTCGTCAGCGCCGTGGGGTACTGCCTGCCCGCGCTGTTGAGCCTCTCGGGTATGGATGGCGGCATCGAGTGGCTGGGGTTCTGGCCGCTGTTCCATGCGGCGAACTTCTTCACGACCCAGGGGTACGCCGGTGAGGAGGGCCTTCCCTACAATAATGCCTGGGTGATCCTTCTGTTGTTGGTTGTCGTGTTGCTTGGAACTGCAACCTTGTGGGGATATTTGCGGGATTGTTACGAGTGGAAAGGATCGATCTTGGATGCCGCCGGTTGAACAAGATGCGCTAATCTATGGACCAATCCGTGTGGAACTGTTAACCCATAAAGTTCTGGCGCAAGGAAAATTTGTCCGCTTGGCAAAAATGGAATATCGCCTTCTCTGTTACCTGATCCTGCACGAGGGTCAAGTACTTTCGCGCCAAGAAATATTAACTAATATCTGGAATTTGCCCCCGAATGTAAAAACGCGCACGCTAGATATGCATATTCACACTTTGCGGAAGAAACTCGGCTTGGCCGATTATTTGGAAACGGTATTACAAGTTGGGTATAGACTACGGTCGATAGGTAAAAAGGAGGAATCGCCACGATGAAAACAGAGGAAAAAGCGAAAAAAGTCCAAAACATTGCCACAGCACTTGCAGCGATTTTTGGAGCGGTAGGCGCTTTTTTTGGAATTTTCCAAGCGCAGATGTCGGCCAATCTTAAAAACCAAGTGACCAGTCTGCAAAACGCCTCGCAGCAAACCATTGTAAATGTTATCTCTACCTTGGGAGATGACGCTCAGGCTGCTGATTTGGCACAGTCTGGTGATACGGTCGCAATCACCGAGCAGTTGATCAACGTATATAACTCAACGAAAGATCAAAACGCCGCGCTCACTTCTGAGACGCAGACATTACGAAGTGAAAATGCCGCGCTACAAGAACAGGTTGAAAATTTAAAATCTGTTTTGCTGAACACTTACTCGATGGACGAGATCGATACAGTTGTAGCGCAGGGGTACTTAGACGAGGTGGAAACCAAACGCTTAGACAACCTGGAACTGTTAGACAGCGAGCGATGTGAGCAGGTGGCTTCCGTCCGTGATTTGTACGGAACAACGCACAGTGTATCCTATAAGTTTGACCCTTGGCAGGAAGCATGGGCAAAATTTAAGCTTGATGGTCGGTATGATACATTCGAGGCCAACATTTTGACGTCTGACGATACAAGTCGTGACGCAAACATAAGTGTAGAAATCTATGTGGACGATGTATTGGTTGGCCGTGTCGATAACATCGTTCGAGATGAAAATGTGCGCCCTATCAGCGTAAGCGTTAATGGAGGCAAAGTGTTGATGATCAAAGCTATCAATACAGATTCCGCAAGCGGTAGCATCTGTTATGTGTCCGACACCAATTTGACGGTTCTGCAATAAGAAACGATGAGGAACATGCAGGGAAAAGGTATTCAAAAGAAGGCGTTTAAAACTATAGTATCAAATGTGCTGTAAGCGCGCTTGAATACCAATATGATTCCTGTTTGTACAGGGCTTTATGGTATAGCCAATACCATTCAGGCACCTATTTTAACCGCCTTTCTGTTTAGAGTGCTTTACAAATCTGCAGTGTTTTTCTCTTTACCCCAAGGGGTAGTAGAGAAAAATGCCTGCAGAGATTCACAAACAAATTCTTGACTATCAAGGTGGCGACGCTAACGCTGCCTTAGAACTTGTCGAAAAGTTCAAACCGCTCATAAAGCGGTATGCATTCTTCCTGCACAGGGAGGACAGCTTTGAAGACTTGCAATGCTTTTTGCTCTCAATGTTGAAAACATGGGATACGAGCCGCTTGTCTTCAACGGATGATGCCACCGTCACTCGTTACATAGCCAATTCGGTGAAAAACGAATATATAGCGCTATCAAAACAAAAGGCAAAAGAACGGGGTACTTCTTACCTGGAAGATGCTACGCTTCCACAAGCCCTTGAGTATGCGCAGAAGACAAGTACATGTGACCAATATGACCAATTGACTCTTCAAGACTTGCATAAGGTTTTGAATGAGTACGAGTTTGCAATCGTTTATGCCATCTACTTTGAACAGCGATCCGTTGCCGAAGTTGCACGGCAAAAGCACAAAACCCGGCAAGCCATCAACCAAACCAAAATCAAAGCGCTTCAAAAAATCAAAGAGGCTTGGGACAAAGACAAAAACACTGCAATATAACAGTTAAGATCAGCACAGAATCCGCCACATGGTTGACGTGATCAGCCGGAACCGATATAATTTTATTAGATTATTCGAGCAACTTTCTTTACAGCAAAACAAAAGAGCTTCTGAACAATTTCAAAAAGAATGCAAAGGAGAATGTAGATGAGAAGAAAACATAGTAGAATGATGGCAATCATATTATCCACAATTATTCTCGCTGGGTGTAGCAATTCTTCGCATTTGTCTGTCAGTCAAACACATTCATCGCCTTCTGCCACTGCTCAGCCGCGACCGACGGCCGAACCGCTCGCAGTCTCAGTTTCACCAGAGCGGAGCTGTTATCAGCAACTATACGACCAGCCGGACAATCCCAATTGGGCTCTCTATGCCGAAATAACAATCACCAACTATACAGATCAGCCTCTCACGATCGAAACAATCTTTTTGTATCCAAACCATCAGTTTTATGGCGAGGATGCATCGACGCCGGTCCTGTTGCCAGAGGATGCGATCGTAGCACTGCGGGAAACAGGGCTTTGGGAACTTCATGCGGATCAGATATCGTTAGACTCCTGCCCTGTACACGAAACCTGGCCATTCGGGGAAAATCAGCTGGAATTTCCTTTGGAGTTGGAAGCAGGACAATCACAAACCGGAAATATATATATTCCCGGCGGAACGGATATGACCACCGGCTTGCCGATGGCACCCTATACGCTGGATGTCAGAACGTCTATGGGAGATTTCAGCTATTACGGCATGGCCATTGCGCCCAGCGGAAATGGTTGGGGAACCTATAAAACGTCAGCCGGGCGCATAGAGAACATCCAGGCGGCCGAACATCTGGCCCGCTTTCTGGAAGACAGCCAGCTTTTGCTCTGGTTAGCGCCGTCCACCTTTGTTGCAATGGAAAGTAAAAGCACTCTTGCGGCAGACGACACCATCTACCACGCAGTTTCTGCAACCATACTGTATTTGACTGCGCAAGGCAAAATACAGCCGCTGGTCTACCAATCAGGCATCCCCTACTATTCGCAAGAGGTGTTTGAAAAAGTTCTATTGGAAATGTTTGGGCAGCATCTGGATTGCACAGGGCTGTTGCAGCCGGTGCAGATAGAAACACATGAGGAAGAAGCCATCCCGATCAAATATCCTTTGGCCGGCGCAGCCTATCGCGTCACGCTGCTTTCGCAGCAGGATTCCAGTTCCCTGTATGCGGGTACGCCGGAATCCGCCGCAGCGCCAAGCAGTGAAGCGACGGTATCCCTCACCTACTATCTGCCGTCCTCCGCGCAGGTCGGGGAAATTCTATTCATGCCGGGCGAGCGCCCGTACAGAATCAGCGTCCAGAGTAATGTGTCCTGGGAGTATCTGCCGTTTTGCTTTTTGGGAATTGAGCAAGAGACGTAGTGGTTGGCCAAGGCGCAGGGGTTGGTTTGCCTTAAAAGGTAGGCGGAACACCACCGGCTCACCGCAACATTTTACAAGATTCTACCCACACGTCTTTTTGGCTTCGCTGTTAACTTTGCTTTGCCATAGGCCGCCTAAATGTTCCGACAAAGTGGAGACGGATATCACAATGCAGACAAAGATGCGCCCTGTCGAAGCTTTGTGTCTTCGACAGGGCGCATCTTTGTTCATTGCATCTTAATGGCAGTACAGTACTCTATCGTGCGGGTTTGTCTTATAGCCATAGCATCGTTAGATATACCAACTTCGATAAGAGACTTTCATTTCATTGACCGCATAGGAATAAAGGGTAGATGCCATAGAATTTGAAACAGGCCCCAACTGAATAATCTGGCGCGAATTATCAGGATCGGCATAAAAGGCCGCATAGGTTACGCCGAGAGCCTTTGCTTTGTTCCAAATTGCCGATGCTTGAGAATTCAAAACCGGGCCGAGTTCAATTTTCTGCATGCTCCCGGATGTTTTGATGTTGTACTCGCCTTTTTCGTTTCGAATGCCAGAAAAGCCCACAGGATTATACGCGCCGGAATTGTTTACGTTGCGAGCCTGAAGGTGACAGTGGATATGCTCACCTTCAGCATTGCCAGTTTTGCCTGCAATAGCAAGCGGCGTACCCGTGGTGACAGTATCCCCGTCAGAAACAAGGTTTCTTGCATTATGTGCAAAGGTCAAATAGTGAATGGCGGTTCCATCGACAGTCTGCGGGGTACTCAGTTTAACGGTAACATAATAGCCCCATTCCCAAGTGGAATCACTATGGTCAGTAACGATTCGGGAGCGAGTCACCGTGCCGGAAATCGTTTTACCATTAAAGCTCGGCATGCGAATGACAAAACTATTCACGCCATCAATGTCCATACCATTATGGCGAGACCCACCAGACCGGGGATAGTCAAACACCCCATAATCACGATAAATGCGATTAATACCTTCAAAAAGCATAAATTTACCTTCTTTCGTTTTTTGCCAATTGGCTGAATTTGAACGTTCACTATATACAGAGAACGTTTACAGCGAATTGTAAATCTCAATTCAAAAAATTAGAAACACCAATCAAAGAGCAAAAATAGTTGTGTGTCTGGTGCACTGTGTTATGAATCCAGCTATACTGTATATAAATAGTGGACGTTTACATTTATTGAACTTGATTCTCTTTAAATAATAGATCAAATAACAGAAGTTTTGTGAGAAAAGGAATTTAAAATCATGCAAGTAAACACTGTGGAAAAACTGGCGAGTGTCGGTGCGTTCGGGCTGTGGGCTGCCCTGCACGGTTGGCTGGGGTGGCTGGCGGTTTTGTATGCAATTTGTATGCTGCTGGATTGTGTGACAGGCACCGCGCTGGCCGTTAAGGAGAAAACATGGAATTCCAGCAAGGCGCGGAAAGGGCTATGGCACAAGGGTGGCAGCACCATTATGATTTGTGTAAGTGTTCTGACCGATATCTTTTTGGGTTTGGTGATCAACCATGTGCTTGGCCTGCAACTGCCGTTTGATTACGATATGTTGTTGACGCCCGTCGTTTTGACCTGGTACATTGCCACGGAGCTGGGCAGCATTCTGGAAAACGCCGCCGAGATGGGCGCGCCCGTCCCACCGGTTTTAAGGGAAGTGCTGGAGAAAGTACACAAGGCATCTGACCGCAAAGACACGACGGCAAGCGCCGGACATCAAGACGAATGAACCTCAAAATGCAGATGCGGCCCCGTCGCGCGGCCGGTGTGGCCGACGTAGGCAATGACCTGCCCGGCTTTGACCTGCTGGCCTGCGGTGACGCAGATGCTCGAGCAGTGCGCGTACAGTGTCGTCAATCCACCGCCGTGGTCGAGCTTGACGTGGTAGCCATAACTGCCGCCCCAACTGTCGAGGGCGTTGGCGATAGTGACGGTGCCGTCGGCAGCCGCCAGGATCGGGGTGCCTTCGGGCACAGCGATGTCGGTGCCGCTGTGGTAGCTGGTTTCGCCAGTGATCGGGTCGGTGCGGTAGCCCTGCGGCGAGGTGATCGTGCCCGCCACCGGCAGCGGCCATTGCAGCGCGCCGCCACCCAGCGTGGTGTCGGAGCCGGGCGTTAGGATCTCGCCACCCAGTTCCCCCATGGCAAAGCCGCCGAGCAAGTCGCCCCACAGTGCGGTGGTATCCTCGGCCAGTAACAGCGTCAGATACTCGTTCTGCCGGGCATTGAAGCGGTATTCCTCGCGCATTTCCTCGGGTGTTTTGTGGTGTAAGGTAAGAATGAGGACGGTCTCGGTCACCGTAGTGGTGCCGGGGCCGTCCTCGTTTTCATCGGAATTATCTGTGCCAGGCTCGGCTGTGTCAGAGGCGGTGGCAGCAGGCGTTTCTTCTGACCCTCTGCTTTCCGATACCGAGGCTGTGGTGGTGCCGGAATCTTCTTCTGCTGGGGTAGTCTCTACCTCATGTGTCTGCGTCTTGACTTCCCAGGTGACTTCGTTCATATCCCACATGATCTGCCGCAGCCGCTCCAGATTGGCCTCGTCCAGATACGCCACCGGTGTGCCGTCCTCCGCCCCGCTGGTGCGGGCGGCAAAGACCGCCAGCACATCCTGCCAGGCGATGGCATAACTGCCGTCGTTGGAGGTGATCTCGAGGCGGTCGTGGGGGTAATCTGCTTCGATTTCCTCCAGCCGGTCTTGGTATTCAACGTTGAGCTGGGTGATGGCGTCGGCCAGGCTCATGCCGTCCCCGGCACTTTCCGCGGCAAAGAAGATGCCGAACCCGGAGCCAATCATCAGCGCAATCATACAGATGATCACGACAACCAGCACCGCGACGGTTCCGCCTGCCGCAATGGCTGCCACAATTGTATGAGCGGCCGCCCACAGCGCTTTGAGGCCCACCATAACCATATCGGCCACTCGTTTGACCGTCTCTTGGGCTGCTTTCCCGGTTGCTCGTGCAGCTTGTTTGGCGTGTTGCACAATTTTGGCGGCTTTGGTTTGTGCAGCGGCGGCTCTTGCTGTGCGCGTGGCTGCGGAGGAAGCCATCTTGGGCGTAGGCACCGGTCGCGGCGGCGCTTTTTGCCGTGTAGTTACCTGGAATCGGGCCAAAGAATCGTGCCGCAAACGGCTCTGGTGAAGATTGACGGCATCCGCCCGCCCCGCCTGGTGCGCAGACATCTGAGTGGCGGGTGGTGTGGATGGTTTTCGCGTGGGCTGTCTTTGCCTATTCCGCCTATTATAATAAGGTGAAGAGGCAGTGTTTCGGGCTTCTGGATTGCCCGGGGCAACCGTCGTTGGCTGAGTGTCTGTGCCTGTTGCCTGGCCTACTGTTTGTTCGGGTTTCCCGTCTGCCTTTTCCGTTCTCTGCTTTTGGGCGGCCTGCTGCGCCAGCTTTTTGCCGCCGCGCAGAGTGGCCCCGACGGCAGCCTCCACCGCCGAGACAGCGGTGTCCACGGCGCGTTCTTCCAGCGAAGCAGCCTCCCGGTACTGGCCGTCCTGCGGTTCTTCTGCTGTGAGCCGCCGCGTACCATCACGGGTGCACAGCCAGGCGGCGCGCATCGCCGTGCGCGGGATGCGCGCTTTGTCCGCCGTGTGAACAGGCTTGCCTGCCGGTTTCTGTTTGGGTTCTATGAATGCTGTAGATGAATTGATCCGTCTCTATGCAAAACAGCTGAAGATCCCTTCCTTTGCAGAATACCAGGAAGTTCTGCGGCAGGCAGATCCATCTGCTGGATTTTCTGACCTGCTGCTGGAACTCATGAAAGCGGAAACAGCATCCCGGCAGGAAAACCAGAACAGGCGGCGGCTGAAAGCGGCTGGATTTCCATACCTCAAAACGATGGAGGAATTCGACTACAGTCAGCTCAATGATGCGGTTTCTCCGCTGTTCCTGCAAGAGTTGGCCAGCTGCCAATTTATCCAGAACAGGCAGAATGTCATTATGATTGGAAACCCCGGCCGGGGCAAGACCCATCTGGCGATTGCTCTGGGTCTGAAAGCCTGCACCCAGGGATACAATGTCCTGTTTAAGAATGCGGCAACGCTTTCTACGGAACTGTGTGAAGCCAAGGACAACTACCATCTGGGCAAACTGGAACGGACGCTGGCCAAGGCGGATTTGCTGATTCTGGATGAGCTGAGCTATCTCAGCTTCAACCGGCACCAGTCGGAATTGTTGTTTAAGGTCATCTCCGACCGAAGCGAAAAGAGCAGCACCATTGTGACCACAAATCTGCCATTCTCCAAGTGGACGGATTTGTTTGAGAACACCACAATGGTAACCGCTCTGATTGACCGGCTGACCTTCCGCAGCCATGTGCTGGATATGAACGGAGATTCCTACCGACTGAAAGCGACCATGCAGAATAAAGCTTAGCAGGGTGGCTCAAATATTCGTGAGCAAAGTGGCTCACTTTTTCATGGTCGTTGGTGGCTCAATTATTCATGAGCGCCTGGCTCACTTTTTCGTTGACGTTTACAATGCAGATAAAAAGCGAGAATGTATGGAAGATTTACGACAAGCGATTCAGTTTTGCCAATACAACAAATAACATACTTTTATTATTTTTCTTTACCTAAAGATGCACTCCAACGCAATGAGCTTCTTTACTGCAGGTTTATAATTAATATCCATTTCCTCCATATCAGTACTGCCTTTTAGAAAAATATGCTCCCCCTTTGTGTAATGACAAAGGGGGAGCATATTTATTGTTGTCATTTAAATTGTTGAACCTTTCCTTTTTCAGCTTAAAAGGAACACACGCCTTGAACCAATTCTCCCGAGATTATAATATTTTTCTGAGAGCGTAGTCAGAAATTGACTAAAGGGCACGCAACATAAAGAAGCGTGCGGGCTACTATGAAACCACATGAGATACTCGGGAGGAATAGGGATGAAGACACTGGCACTTTTAATTTCGGATTATTTAGTAGCGGCAGAACAGCAGAAGAAGCTGTCACTACATACCATAAAAGCTTATAGAATCGACTTACATCAATTTGCAGAGTTTACTCAGGGCAATCTGGCAGACACCGATATGCTTCGTGAGTATGTTATTCACCTAAACAAAAATTTTTCTCCACGTTCAGCAAAAAGAAAGTTAGCAAGCATTCGGGCCTTTTACAATGATATATGGACCTCTGGAATTATTGACCTTAATCCATTTGAAAAGCTTCGGCTTTGTATTCACTCGCCTCAACAGCTTCCTCGTATTATCCCACAGGAAACAATCGAAACTCTCTTGCAATGTGCCTATGACAAATATAAAGGGGATCGAACAACATTAAGGGACATTGTTGTTCTGGAGTTGCTGTTCTCTACGGGTTTACGTGTTTCTGAGCTATGCTCATTATCCAATGATAATTTTGATCTCAAAGAAAATAGTGCTCGCCTTTTGATTAATGGAAAGGGAAGAAAAGAACGAATTATTCAACTTACGACTCCAGAGCTGATTACCCTTTTACACGTTTATTGTGATGTATACAAAAAGGAAATCTCAGAAGGAAAATCCATATTGTACAACCGAGATGGCCGTCCGTTATCTACACAGTCAGTCCGTCGAATCATCACCAAATATCTACGAGCCGGGCACATTTCATCACATATAACTCCTCATATGTTCCGCCATACGTTCGCCACATCACTTTTGGAAGCCGGGGTTGATATTAGATATATTCAGTCGATGTTGGGACATAGCTCCATCGCCACCACTCAGATCTACACCCATGTAACCACTCAAAAACAAACACTGCTTCTGGCAGAAAAGCACCCACGCAGCAAGATGAGTTTCTCCATCTGATGAGAATCAGCGCCCCCTCTAGCCAAAGTTGAATCGACAGATAATTCTAAATTATCGGTCGTTTAGGAAGGATGACATGGTATGAGCGGGCCCTTTTGTGTCTTTGTCGGTTTTTCTGCAGAAGATCGCTATACTATCGCAGAGCCGATAGTATACCATCTAAAAAACTACGGAATCTCCACCTGGTATGACCGTCAAAAATTACTGCTTGGTGATAATCGTACAGAAAAGAATCTCATTGATGGAGCTGGAAGATCCACTTATGCTTGCATCATCATAAGTGAAAATACAAAAGACTCTATTTGTGCTATGGAGGAATTCGCCATTATTGGAGAGAGGTTTTTTCGTAAAGAAATAACAGTATTCCCGATACTATATGAATTGTCGCCTTCGAAAATTCCAAAAGATTTGTATTGGGTAAAAGATATTATTTTCAAAGAAGCCGATAGAAGTTCTGGAACACGGGATATTTGCAATCATATTGCGTGTAAAATAACTGGGGATGTTCTAAGTACATACACAATAAAACGAGTAGAGGATATCATTTCCGTCAGCGCAAACTTACTCTCAGCTCCAATAGCAGCACTCTTTTATAGCTATCTCCAAATCGACCAATCCAATCTCAATGGTCGGATAGCAATACTATATTCAATTTTTCTCGTAATGACCACTTCGAAAAAGTTGCCTGATAATCCCCCTATGCATATCGTGAACTGTGTGTATAATCGATTGTTCTCAGAAACAAAACTCAATTTGCCAATTGACTATAGAGAATTATGGCTTTTGGAAAATTGTATATGTATACTTGTAAATCAGTATTTGGAAGATAATACGGAATCCAAAATCTGAACAATAATTTCTGCGAGTTTATCAACCGGATAGTCAGAAGTAAGACAATCAATTTTGCCTTCCAGGTAGGGGTACTCCGTTATACTCTGCTTCACTATATTCCAAATAGAACTAGAGACCATACCAGGATAGGCAATCGGAATAATAGTTTTATGTTGTTGCCGTGCAATTTCAAACTCTTCCATGACCCCACTCGTATTATTCTGCTCATTATGATCTTGGTCCCCAAATATAAAAATTGCCGCCCCACATTGACCAATAATTTTTTCTCTTGCAGCTCTTTTTTTCTTTTCGGCATCACTATCATGTGCAACAAAGGGTCTAATGATCAGATGCCGCTCAATGTCTTTGATTCCTTCTTTCGCCAAATATTCAGTTGCATAGCCGATCAAATGTGTTCCAAAGCGTCTACCGATTCCATTGACGATACGATAATCTGCCGCAAGAACGGAAGACGCAACATGACGCGAGAATCCGTGAGAGTATTCTTCAATTGACTGGTTGTAAGCACTAAATGCTCCAGAAAAAAACACCTTTTTACAACGAATCCGATCATTCAAGTCTGCTAATACAGCTGGGATTTCTTCATATTTATCAACAAGAAGAACTCTTATATGATACCGCTTTTCCAAGTCCTCAACAAAGTACTTAAAGTAAGGGTCCTTTTTATCATTCTTCATGATGGTATAGTGGTAATTAGAGGATTCCCCCAAGTATCGTGTGATTTCACTTAGGCAGTCCAACACAAGGTGATCCGTAAAACTATATCCAATGAATAGAAATGTGTTGGAAATCAGTTCACGCTTAAAAAACATCAACATCACACGATGACTATCGGTATACGCTTCAAAATCACTTTGTGTGGCTACAATACCATCCAAATTCGAAACATCGCCGTTCATCTTGAAAATATTGATTCTTTTATATAAATCCACATTTGAAAAATCAGGATCTTTGAATACTTTATTTGTTAAGATCCCTCTCTGTTGATAGTTCATTTCTAATGCGTTGTCAAAATTTGTGGTCCAAATATTATTGAAGCCAACATTGAGCAATTCACTTAAAAGCTCACTTTGATAGTGGTTTCGGTTTATCCGTTCATTAATTTTCTGCCGGAGGGCAGCTGAACCAAAATTATTAACATAATACTGTGCCAATTGATAATAATCTGTTGATTCGCTTGTTGATATTTGAAGCTCCTGAGCAAGAGGAGCAAATAAGTCGGCCCAATTAGGATAACCCACATCACATGACCCACCAGCTCCAAGAAAAAGCGAAATACGACTATCTAAAGCCTGTTTTTCAAATTGTGCAATGAATTGAGCTCTTCCAATTGGCATTTTGCATCCCCCAATTTATTTTTGTCTTTATAACAAGCTATCCGACGAAAACAGCCGATAATTTAGAATTATCGGTTATTTTTTATTATATCATATTTGCAAATGTTTATCTCCTATATTGCTCAACTCGTAGTGGAATGCATCAATCAGGGAGGAACGGAAAAGCTCCCCTAGGTTGGGGAGCTTCGAATAAAACTCAAATGAAATATTCATCATGGGAGATAAACGCTAAGCCAGCTGCTTCTTAATTGCCTTGATATACATCTCGTATGTTTTCTTTGCATTGAGTGCTGATGTTGTATCTCGCCCACGTTTTTCTAAACCATGAACTATTCTATCCAAGGTCGAGACACAAGCCTGAAAGGTGTTACATATGACATCCGGGTTTATGCTATATAAGAAAAAGGTATAATCCATTTCCTCAGGATTGTTTATCTGGACAAAATCTTTGTCTTCTATATTAACTATTGCTTCGTTGAAATAGAATATGGACTCCATCAAATAAATTATATAGAGATCCAAATCCTGTTTCGGTGTAGCACTTTTCCCAATGCCACTATTTAATTCAAAAGCTTTTTTTTCCAAACTTATTCCAGTGATAATATCATTCATTATCTTTTTGTAAAAGTACTGCTCTTTTTTATATGCTTCCATCGGTGTTTCACGATGGTGTAAGAGAGTTCTTTTCATAAGGAATATAATGCCTTTTGCAATCACTAAGGAAACGATGAAAGTAATTACAAAAGATACAGTGATTGATATAAATGAACAAAATTCCGCATTATATAAAGGAAATGCTTCTAGTTTAGTGATCCATTCGGCTGGCAAAAAACTTTTTACTATCTGTTGAGGAGATGCCGCAGCTAATTCAAGGTAAAATGTTAGACCTGCGCTGAAAATAATTTCCCCAATATTTATAACTCCAGAGAATATTTTATCGCCGACCGATTCTTGAAGTTTAGAGAACTGTTCTTCCAGAAATATTTCCAAAGGCTCGTTGCTTTTATTTAGTTTATACCATTTAGTACCATTCATAATCGATATCTTTGAAGTTGTGTGGGTTACGAAAACAGTATGTTGGTCTCCCAGTCATTCAACACTTTTTTGAAAACAGGCAACTTTTTAAAAGAACTTGCATAACCTTTTACCCGTACATATTTTGAAACAAAATAGTACTGGAAGTAAAGTACGTCTTGAGGAGAGAACTCCATTTCCAGGAGAGGCAACACTTCTTTGGTTACTGAGAAGCGTTGTAATTGAGCCGCCAACTCTGTGAGAATTGCTCCCATGTTACTGCTTGTGATAATAGGAATGTTTTTGCGCGTTCGTGCAAAACACCTGAAATCTCTACGGGGAACCTTAATGCCGTTTCTAGCTAAATCTTTTTTTACCTTGAGTTCTCCAATGTTTCTGAAGTGGTAAGGATGTTTTCCCACTGTGTTCCTATAATAGTCTTGAAAACTATCTTGTGAAGGATCACCACAGTAAGAAATGTATATTCCCAACAGTTCATACAAATCCGCAACGCCATTGACGGCACTTAGGTGAAGAAGGTCTTTTTCAGACCACTTACTATAAATATACACAGCTAATCCCTCGCTTATTCCATTTATTATTATTTTATCACGTAATACGAACGATTGCAATAATCATGATCTCAAGGACTGACCAGAGCAAGGATCACTGGAGTACAAATGAAGAGGGCTATTGATAGAGATAATAAAAGGGAGAGCCTGGCACATGCATGCGTGCATATACCAAGCTCCCCCTTTTGATTTAAAACCCTTCGCTGACTCTAATGCATCATTTTAGGTGCTTTATACACTCAGTTGCTTAGCCTTTTGGTGTCTACCTATCCTTATTCTTTTTCAATCTACACTTCGGAGAAAAAGACCGGTTCAATTACGAGGCTATCCTACCTTTTGGCGAGAAGACTAGCTTACACTTCAAGCCTCTTCGAGTCAACGGGTTGAAGACGGTGTTTTGGCGATGGGATTTCACGGAAATGCCTCAGCTGTTTATGGTGCAACTTATCTAAGCGGCACATCCCCTGGGAGTGGAAGCACCAATGAGTGTTCTGTCAGTGATACTTTGGCTTGGGCTTTGTGGGGGAGCCAGGACGTGATAGGACAAACATTGACATTTGAAACTGCCGATAAACAGTCCTGTACCTATTTGTCGATCTCGCAGTGCCCCATGCAAACAAAATCGCCGGCTCTGGTCAGTCTCTCCCGGAAACCGCCCATGCCGGCGAACATATCAATATAGTGAATGGTCTTACGCATCCTCCCCTTTCTGGATGATAGTGTTGTTATTTAGATCACAAGCAAAGGCATTCCTCCCCTCAAGTGGATATGAAAAAAGCCCTGCAGGTTTTTGCCTGCAGGGCTGGTCGCTATGTCTTATTCTTCGATTGTGTAAGGCGCGTAACTTTCGCCATTTCCCGATTCCTCATCCGGGGATTCACCGCTGTCACCTTCGGGGGCATCGCTTTCATCAATCTCCCCGGTGTCAGGCTCGCTGTCCAGCGCCTCTTCCTGCTCCGGAGATTCCTCTTCAGCTGCGGTGGCAGCCTCGAATTCTTCCTCCGCTTCACTCAGGGCGTCCTCGATGACCTGGAGCATGAACTCTCGCTGGGTCAGCTTTCTGCCGTAGACTTCCTGATAGCGATTGAGATACTCCTTGATGCGCCGGTAGAGTTCCTCGGATACCTGGAATGCGATGGTTCTGGTTGCCATGTTTTTTTCTCCTTCCTTGCTTTTCGTGAAGTATTTTGTGACCACCATTTCAATGAATTGGCCGGTGGTGATGCCCTGTGCTTCCAGTTCCTGCCGGATCTGTTCGTGCAGTTCATCCGGAAGCGTTACCGTCAGTTTGCTCATGCCGGTGCTCCTTTCCTGTGTTTCTGCCCTTGGGCCAAGCAAAGCATACTGCAGACGCGATGGTAAAGCTATTCACAAAAAGCAACGATAAATCATTGAATATAGTGTCCGAAATGCATCATGAGCAACAATGGCAATCCCATGGTCAGTCGCAAAGGGATGCCAAAAAATCCAGCGTCTGTTTGGGCACCTCTTTCTCTGCAGTCGGTTTGGTAGGCTCCTGGATCACGACTCCGCGTATGAGTTCTTCCCGGATCACTTCCTGCAGCATCTGCTTGAACGCTTCCCGCTGTTCTTCGGCCAGGATCGCCCTGACCAGAAAATCCTTGCGCTGGTTTGCCGGCATCTGCTGCAGATAGGCCCACGCTTTCCGGTGATCCGGGATACTCAGTTGCGGCCGGAAAACGTATTGTGGCCGTTTCACCCCTCGCTCACCGCGCCCTGAATGCGGCCCAAGGCGCACTCAAAACCGATGGCGTTCACCCGGTCATCCAGGAGCGGAATGACCCGACACAGGCCGTCTTTGGGGCTGATGTGGCGGTTCACGATACTGGCCCCGCCGCCCAGCATGACCAGAGGCATGGCGTGCAGGTCGAAGCCTGATTCCATGACTGCGGAGAACAACCGCTCGGTATACAGCCGGCCTTGTTTGTTCACGATGCTGCGCACCTCGTCCGACAGGCTGCAGGGCTGGCCCGCCAGCATCTGCTCGATCTGGGCATCGGTGAGCGAAAGTCCGGTTTCCTGACGGACTCGTTCCCGGATCTCGTCAATGCAGCGGATCATTCCCAGTTCCAGACTGTGTGCCGTTTCCGCTGCCGGCAGGGCGTTGTCGATCCGCATCAGATCCACCGTCCAGCCGCCGATGTCCATGAGCAGCAGCGACGGTTCGTCGGTCAGCAGATCCGGCTCAGCCATCAGGGCGGCAAAGCCCTGGGGAAACAGCTGCACATCTGCGATGGTGATGCTGTATTCCACCCCCTCGTAGCAGAACTGGACCGGCTGGGAAGGACGAAGCAGATAGCTGCGGAACTTCGGCTTATCCCGGCCATAGCTGGTCAGCGGCAGACCCGCCGCGATTCGAATCGTACACTCGGTGGGCGCGCCCCGGCTGCGGATTTCCTGCGCTAATGCAGCCAGCGTCAGCAGGTAGTAGTTGTCGTTGATGGTTTTGTCGCGCTGGATCGGCTGCCGTCCGGTGCCGCAAACAAAAAAACACCCGCCGGACTCAAGGAGTCCCTGGCGGGTGTAAGGTTCGTGGCTGCCGTAGGCTGTAAGACCGGCTGGGAAAGAGCAATGTCGCGTCTTGATGGCGTAATAGCCGTGATCGATGCCAATGTTCATGATTTTTGCCTCGCTTTCGTTTTTTGTTGAGATTTGCGGATCTATGTAAACGGCTGGCAGATAACTTCTCTTCCCAGCCGGTAAATTTATACTAGGGGGAGAGGTGTGGAGAGGGGGGCAAAACAAAAAGCCGCTCGGTTCCGGCATTGCCAGAAACCGAGCGGCTAAAAATGGGCACACTACTCCCTTGACATTTTATGTTTTTATTTACTTTCCTTCTCAAACGAATTGCATTTTACTACAAAACATTCCAGAATTGTCAAACAGTTAAACCCGCTGCCGTTTTACGTCGATAAGGGATATAGTTTCTATTATCGTCGCTTTGACGCAAATAGCCACTTTTAACAAATATGTCTATTGTGTCACGAACCGCCAGCCACACTTCTTCTTTAGACGGGCTGTAAAATGATTCCCGGCATTCCTCACAAATCTGATTACTCAAAGACACCGCATTAAATCCTTGAGGCGTTGATAACAATTGATAGGTAACGAGATTTTGCAGATCAAATATTGTCCTAATCTGGGAACCAGGAACCACTTTACACACAAAAACAACCTCCATTCATATCTGGAGCCGAATCTCACATTAAAAACGCTGTGAAATGTAGACTGATTATATCATGTGAGCTTCCACACGTCAACAGTTATCACTAAATTATAACAAGTGAATCAGAATGTTTTTTCGCACTGTAGAGCACCTCAAAATGATACCGCCCGCATCCGTGTATTCAACGACTCACTTTTCGAATAGCTTTTATCTCAGCACCCCCTCCGTATCCACACGTATGCTGACGTTTGGCCACATAGACACAATTGCAGCTTTTAAATAATCCTTATAGCGTGTAAGGACTTCGGTGCGAATATTATTGATGGTTTCTTTTACCCGGCCGTTATCAGTTGGTTCAATGTATGCACAAAGCAGCAAACAATTTCCCATTAGCGCACTGATTTGGTCTCCGACACTACTGCAATCGTATAAGTGTGGAATTTCGTCCTCGCGACCATAAACATAGATTCCGCTATCTTCCGGTAACCCATTTTTCATTCGCGCAGACATATTATCTTGAAACAGATACGCTTTAATTTTCCCATCATCCACAAATTTCTGAAGCACATTTTTTACACAATCAACCAAAATATGCGGATAACGAGCTACTATCCCACTTTCTTTACGCGTTTTAGGATCTTCCGACGGGAAAAGCCCAGGATACTTTGAGTTTAGCTCTTCCACTTTTTCTGGATTTATCGTAAAGAACCTCTCAAGTATTTCAAGATGGCATCCTCCAATGTGAGCTTCAATGTCCTCCAATCTCATTATCGAATCTCGGACCGATCGATTTGTGCAATCTACCGTTCCCTCACTTTTGCCGTCCAAAACCTTTAATTCCTCTGTTCGTATGTCATTCAGCAAAGGTAGGTACGGTTCGAACGCTTCCCTAATGACCTCTTGCACCTCAAATTGTCTTTTATAGACAGAATAGAAGAATTTCTGGTTAAGCAAAAATTCCCGTAACATATCATAAAGGAGCTCCCGATCTTGAGAGTCCGCACACAGGATTCCGTCATCTTCCGAGAATTTAACAAGAACCTCATACAAATGAGTAATCATAACCGAGTCGTTCCACTGTATAATACTTAGCTTTCTCGGTCCACTTGTAAGGTTAACCGAATCCCAGAACGATTTGATATTTTCACACAACGCGTTTCCATCCGCGCTTTCCAAATAGTCTTTTGCAAGCGCTTTAACGATGTTCTGTAATAACAAACTCGTTTTGATGCTTCTGTGGTGATAATTAATCCGTGCTGAGATTTTATACCTTAGCACAAACATATCGTCGATATCGTCGCACATCTTTTGTGGAAAGGCAATCACGAATCTGTTTTTATCTGCAAGATGATAAAGACGAAGTGATTCAATAATGCGTTTGTAAGGCACTTTGCCCCAACTTACTCCCGCATTCTTTGTGTCCCTGACCACATAATCCAGGCGATCCGCATCAACATAACCATCTACAATTTCATGAATGGTACTAAAGAACGGTGTGGTATCGCACCAAATCGCCAAGACGAACTGCGTCACAATAACGTGATAAAGAAGTCTGGTAACTCCTTGTTCTCCATATCTACCTCTTTGTGCGTCCAAACACGTTTTCTCAAGCATTTCTAATTCGTCACGCATCGCCAGCTCAACGATTTTAAGGCCGACCCTTTCGTGAAATGCAAGGTGGCCATTGGGCTGCTGACCCAAGCACCCACATTTCTCCACAGGCGTGAAATACTGTTGCAAATCAGAAATCAATTCTTTTTGTTTTTCATTTGCATTATTTTCATATTCTGATGCAGAGTACTCCGTGAATAAATCTTTTATAACATTTTCCAAAATATGGCTGTACGGTGGATGACCAACATCGTGGAAAAGCGCCACAATACGAATTGCCTCAAGAAGACACTGATAGGAAAAAAGATAACGCTTCCTTTCTCCATCAGTAGTATTCAGGTTCAATGCAAAATGTTCGAGAGCTGGATCTCGTATTGCATCTAGGTTCCTAAACAAAACATCAAGCAAATTATTGGATTGGTTAGGCCTATTTGTATACCTTTCGGTAATTTGACGAACTGCTTGATACGACAAGAACGTATCATTTTTCCCTCTATATATTGAATCCACAATATTTTTAATATTGTCTAATCCTTCTCCCAAAAACGCTTTTACGTCCGCACAATTGGATGCATTATTCGTATTAGCAAGCATAGAAAAGAACATCATGCCAGCTAATCCCATTGTCCCATACGAGTGCTCGTATCTTTTGGTACGATTGCACGGAAACGTCAAATATACCGTGGAACTTTGATAGACATCATGAAGTCTATAAAAAAAGGCAGTCGACATCAGTTTGGATTCTAACTCACTGACATAAACCGTTCCATGAACATTGTCCGCAATTTGCCGTAGTTTCAAGCCCTTCACAATTATCTCCCCTGTCTTTTAACTACTACAAGCATTTCCAATGAAAGTACACAAATTATATCATCATTATTGTTATTTATCAATCATATTTTTTATATTTTCGACTTTTTTCTGTGTACTTCATCCATTTATCTGGGACTCGAACCTAGAATCCACCGATTAAGAGTCAGTTACTCTGCCAATTGCCCTCGCAAATGGGCCCAAGCAATGCTTACAAAGGGGTGTGGATTTTCCAATCGAAGTAATCCTGTTTATTTATTACTCCAGCTGCAAGAAGTGACTTTTCGGTGCTCCAGACTGTAAGGAAATTTTGGACCGCTTCATCGTGTATTACAATGGCTACGCAGCCTTTTTGTGTCTGTTTGCAAGGTCTTGGACAGTTTTCTTTGTTTCGAAGAGACAATTCAATAAGGGTGGTATCGTCCTGATCTAACCAAAGCAGATTGTGAAGCAATGCCTGCAACGTTTCCTCCGCTTCCAAGGAAAGCATTTCCTCCGGTACGTTCAAAGCATGAGCTATTTTATTGAGTTGGTCACGTTTGGGTGTTCGATACCCCATTTCATATTGGGCTATACGATTTGCCCCGTTCTTTCCCAATCCAATCTTCTCTCCTAACTCACGTTGCGTCATGTGCCGGTGTTGACGAATTTGGCGAATCCTTACCCCGATTTTCATAACGTGATGATTCCCCCTTTCGTCGGTTAATGCAACTTGCAATATTCTATCCGTCTGCTATTATAATATTAGTCTCAGTTCGTTGGCTGGTTTGCTTTCTCGAATCTACCATTTGGCTGTTTTCTCAGCAGTTTTATCCGCACAATTTTCTCAACCTTTACCGTTGTCGCCCATTTTTCGTCGCTTTAAAGATATTTTTTTGTAGCATTAGCCCCTCACCACGTTTCACATGGTAGAGCACCTGACTGTTAATCAGGGTGTCGTCCGTTCAAGTCGGACTGGGGCAGC
>ERZ837487.77-NODE-77-length-130762-cov-25.889807_pt1 | contig 130762 bp, 136 predicted proteins | sample MGYA00519911_ERZ837487 | MGnify/ENA primary metagenome ERZ837487 (study PRJEB31850, sample SAMEA3708818) | human gut metagenome | biome: human gut; feature: human-associated habitat; material: faeces | place: China | collected 2014 ... | reverse complement strand
GCTTTATCAAAGCAGGAGAACTAATAGTTGGTGATGAACTTCTTGATGTAAACGGAAATGTTCTTTTAGTTGAAAATTTTGATATTGAGTTGACAGAAGAACCTGTTAAGGTTTATAATTTTAAGGTAGAAGATTTTCATACATATCACGTTAGCGGATTAGCTATATTGTTACTTAATGCAGGTGACGATTATAGAAATGTTCCTGTACCAGAAAGAAAAACGGCTTCTAATGGACTTGGTTATAAATCTAATCCTAAACATACGCCTGGTCAACCTAGAAATAGACCGAATGCAGGAACTGAGCCACGAAATTCTTTTGAATTGTTTGGAGATTCAACACCTTCAGACAAAAATCCTAGACAGCGGTATACTTATGAAAAATCTACAGGGACACTTCATCGTTTTTCACCTACTGAAAATGATGGCTCATTATGGCATTGGAGTGGTTCGACAAATCAGGGACCAAATTCATTAAAAGGCAGTCAGGTTCCAAATGATATAAAGAATTTATTTCATTTGCCCAAGAAAGGATGGTAAAATAATGGTTATTGGAGATCCATATAAATTCTCGATAATATTTGACAGAGTAGACAAATGGAACATGAGCATAAATGATAATAATGGCTATTTAAATTTGAGCATAGATAGTGAAATATTTCCCAAGAAGCTTATAAATACTATAGTAAATACGTCATTGTTTGATATAAAAAATTCTTTGAATAATATTCCTGTTGATACAAGCATTTACAATATGAATACATCTGAAGCCTTTAAAACTTTATACAATCTTGTTTATCCAGTTGAATTTGAAAATGATAATGACTATCGATACGAATTATCTCCAATGGCATTGACAGATGAAAATGCATTTGTTTTTGCCGTTAAAGGAAAAGGAAAGGTAAAAATTGTAGCCTCTATATTAGAATATGATTATGAAAACAGCAGACATATATTCAATGATAAAGTAATAGAAGTTATACTTGAACAAGATGAGATTGCAGAAATTGTAAATAATATTGATGATATTATAAATGGATATATAGAACCTGAAGAATAGTTTTTTGAAGGATGCTTAGAAAAAGTTAACACACTCATTCATCTCACTGTGAACGGTGAAGAAATCGTTACAACTGTTGACCACCCGTTCTATGTAAAAAATCAAAGCTTTATCAAAGCAGGAGAACTAATAGTTGGTGATGAACTTCTTGATGTAAACGGAAACATTCTTTTAGTTGAAAATTTTGCTATTGAGTTGACAGAGAAACCTGTTACAGTGTATAATTTTCAGGTAGAAGATTTTCATACTTACTTTGTTGGTACAAGTCAAATCATGGTACATAACTCGGACTGCGGAATCCAAGAAAATGGATATGTGGACGCAAAAAAAATAGCTGAGGATCCGAGTGAATTCACTGGCAAGGATGTTAATGACTATGCACGTGAAATGAAAGAAGTGGGATATGAATGTAAGATAAAAAGTTCTACTCGTTCGAGAAGTGGTGCACAAAAAGTAGTTGTTGAAAATTGTGCTGGAAATAGAAATATAGCACAATTACAAGTTTCTCCTGGTGGAGGCAGACATGGTTCTCAACCGTACGTGAAAATCAGTACCACAGATCAAGGCATTATCAAAATTGTAACAGGTAGCGAGGCTTCATATTTGACAGATGGAATGGAAACTGCAACAATAATATTCACGGAGGGATAATTACTATGGTTGATAAATACGCTCCAATTATTCCATATAAAGAAATGGGTAATATAAAATTATACTCATCAATGGCTGAACTTTCTGATGTTATATCTATTTCTAAAGAATATATACTAAATGATTTTTGGATTAGATATGATGTTGATAACATAATATCACTATTTTTTCACAGAAAAAACAGTAAATTGTTTAAGATGACAACATTGGAAGGTTATTGTGGTGACCTCTTTGAGAAGATTAATGTTAATACATCTGAATGTGATATAACAACGTTGGATGATTCTTTTAAATATGACGAGTTTGATGAAGTATGGGAATCAAATAAAGGCGTTTTTATTGAAATTGATCCTCTTATCCAAAAGGCATCGTGGATAACAATATATATAAAAGAATTAGATAATGATGATTTTGATGAAGCAAAGTGGTGACTTGTTCATCTCACTGTGAACGGCGAAGAAATTGTTACAACTGAAACCCACCCGTTTTATGTGAATGATCGTGGCTTTGTCAACGCAGGGGAACTAATAGTTGGTGATGAACTTCTTGATGTAAACGGCAATGTTCTTTTAGTTGAAAATTTTGATGTCGAGTTGACAGACGAACCTACCAAGGTGTATAATTTTCAGGTGGAGGTTTTTCATACCTATCATGTTGGCGAATTAGGTGTATTAGTTCATAATGCAGAAAAATATGGTAACGGTCATTATGATAATAATCCTAGTGATAATCCCAAAGTATTAGCTGATGCTGAAGAAGATCCCAATGCAGTGTATGGCTATAAACCCAAAAAAGATGGCAGTTTGAAAAATTTCGCTAATGAGGATTGGTCAGATCCGGAATTTGTTGAAAGTGCAAGGCAAAAAAAGAATTCAGTATATTGAAGATGATAGATCAATATGCGATTTAGTTTCTGATATGAAAAATAAAGGATGTTCTACAGAAGAAATAGCACATTCAATTTGTGATTATCGTAATCAAACAAGGTTAAATTCCTATCTCGATTTAGATGGAAATATTATAAATGAAAATGGATATAATGCTGCTTTAGAACGTATGCAAACTAGGTCTTATGATGCGTTAATTTCTAGTGGCAAGACACCAGAACAAATTATCAGTTCATCGATGAGAACAAATCCGGCAATGGATGCATGTGTAGGACTTTATGATGAAAATTTTAATAGTTATTAAGGAGTAATCATATGTACAAAATTGAAAAGAAAGAAAACTATGAGATTTATGCTTTTGACGAAATTGATTTAAGGATAAAGATTGTTAATAATAATTTATTAAAGAATGTATATATTAATTATAAAGGTTATAATCCATTATTTACAATGCTTTTAGGTGAGTTTTCTGCGGATTGCGAAATAGATTCAATACATTTTGATGTTAAAAGTGAGAATAGTAGACAAAATAATACCCTTTACGCAATTGTACAAAAAGAAGTTTTAGAGCTTTTTATTAAAGACATATATTTTTTTATAATAGAAAATAAGATAGAGCAAAAGCTTAATGAAAGAGATAAATCAATTTGGTCTTTTTAACTAATTGAATGAAGAAATTTACAATTTGCACAGATTAGCATAGCCGGTGTTGCCGTATTTACAGGCGGAATGAATAAAGGCTTTAACAGTGCGGCAAATAATGCCGGAGTTAAACCGTCATGTTTTGTGGCGGGAACGCTTGTCATGGCGGTTGCCGGAATGGTTGCTATAGAAACGATAAAGTCAGGAGATAAAGTCATTTCAACAGACCCTGAAACAATGGAAACTTCTCCGAAAACTGTTCTTGAAACCTACATAAGAGAGGTAACAACGCTTGTTCATCTCACTGTGAACGGCGAAGAAATCGTTACAACTGTTGACCACCCGTTCTATGTAAAAAATCAAGGCTTTATCAAAGCAGGAGAACTAATAGTTGGTGATGAACTCCTTGATGTAAACGGAAATGTTCTTTTAGTTGAAAATTTTGATGTTGAGTTGACAGATAAACCCGTAAAGGTGTATAATTTTTAGGTAGAAGTTTTTCATACATATCACGTTAGTGGTTTTAGCGTGTTGGTACATAATGCAAGTGATTTATATGCAAGGGGATCATTTAGACGCAGTGCAAGACAAAAAGCAGAAAGTGAGGCACCAAGAAACTCTAACGGAAAAATGAAATGCCCAACTTGTGGAAAAGAAACACCTGATAAAATAACAATAAATATCAAGAATGGTCCGGTTGATAGAATAGGTTATGACCTTGATCATTATCCAGAGACTTGGGCTGAGAGAAAGGTAAAATTACAATCATTAGAAACAACTCCTACAAGAACAGAAGTTTTAGACTGTTATAATTCAGATTTGAGAGTTCAGTGTCATGAATGCAATATAAAACATATATTTGAAGGAGTGAAAGGAAATTTTGCTGAATGAGTTTAGGTGAAAGTATACTTGACCATTATGAATTGTTTTTAGGAAAATATATAGGTGTAGATAAATATACAAGCGGCGAATACGTTATACAACTTTTGGGATTTGACAGAACGTTTAAAGATTGTTTAACATTCGCATCTTTGGGACTGTCAAATTATTCGAATTTAATTAATAATTCATGTGAAGTAATTATGCCAGTAGATGATGATTATGATAATTGTGCTGTTGTATTTGCGAATGCTTTATTTTATGTTCTTCAACAACAAATGGATTTTGGCAGAGGTACAATAATTGAAGGTCTAGATAACATAATTGCAGATTTTTCAAAAAGGCATAATAAAACAGCGATTTATTTTACGGAATCATATGTTTTACCAGAAGAATTTTCAAAAATTGAAGATCACTTAAAAATGTATATAGCGTTTTTTATTTCAGAAAAAGAACTTGAATTTATTCATAACTATGGTTGCGAAGAATTTGAAAATTTACTAGAAAGTTCAAAAGCTGATATAATAAATCTTAACAGGGAATCTATAGTGTGAAAAAACCGCTGAGAAAACAGTTGTTGAAACTTACATAAGAGAAGATAATAAGCTTATTCATTTAGTTATAAACGGCGAAAAAATCATAACTACAGAAAATCAATGTAAAAAATATAGAATAACGGAGATGTAAAAATGCCAAGCAACCAAGAAAAAGTTTCACAGCTTTTAGATACTATTAGGAGTTGTAGTAAAATACAACTGTATAAACTCTGACTATTATTGAGAGCAAAGACGATTATTACGACGAGTACTACTACATGAAGCCCGAATGTGAAAAAAGCCGTTGGTAGAAATTCAAAGACGGCTGCAAAAAAGTCGGCGAGTGGTGCAAGGAGCATTGGAAAGAAATTCTCATCACAGTAACAATTGTAATATGAGCAGTATTAGCTATAGTTGCCGTTGTTGCCACTGGTGGAACGGCTCTTGTGCCATTATTAACCACTGTGCTTACAACGTTTGGAGTTTCTGCAGGTCTTGCTACAACAATTGCAACGATAACTAGTCTTTCTGTTGCCTCAATAGCGATACTTTCAGCTTTTGGTTCAGGTACATTAAATATAATTGATACATGGTGAAATATTGATAATTCAGTTTTTAATACATTTCAAAATGTATTAAATTGGACAAGTACAATATCAAATTGTTTTTATTCCATTGGTTCTATTTATAGTAGTGTAAAAGGAATTTCAAATGCTGATTTAAGAAATTATGGAAAGCAATGGACAACTGATCCTCAATTTCGTTCAGCCATAAGCGGTGCAAGTGAATATAATTTCACACTTAAATCTGATTCGTCAACTTTCTGGTCTGGAATTGGAGATGAGGGTATATGTAACGGAGATCAAATAGCGGCAAATTGTGCGGATAAAATGGGAAGATCTACTTTGGAAACAACTCTTTCATCGAAGGGTATTGAACTTCCAAATTGGGATGTTTCCAATCCTTCTACAATAAGCGCATGGAATAGTGCTTATTCCTCCTACGCAATGCATTCTTCAGGGAATGTGGAAGCGTTACTCGGAAATACTGTTCGACCAACCAGTGTATGGAACGTCTTTGAACGTACTATTTTAAGAATAAATCCTAATGCAGGAAATATCACAATATATACGCCTACTGCGGTTAATGTGATTACGCATACTACTCAGGTTGGTTCACTAATAAGGAGTTTGTTTATAGGAACTTCTCAAACGGGAATATTATTAAATGATTGGAATAAAAAATGAAAGAAATTAAAATTACAGGTACGAAATGGTATGTCGATATTGAGTACAAAGAGAATATCGCAAGATTTGGTGGGGAAATGTGCGTAGATGGTTTTTATGCAACAGTAAATAGTATATCTTGGATAAAACATCAAGGATATATCGAGAAGAATGAATTGACTGAACTTATCAAAGCGGTGCGAAAGCAAAATAAGAATAGTTCATTCAAAATTGAGTTTGTAAATGATGATGGAAGCGAATATAAATAATATTTGCTTGATTTTTACCGGGTAAAGGGGTGGATTATGAGATACAATAATGAAGTATTTGTAAAATATAGAATAGATAAAGATTCAATTGTTTTTTGGACTTCGGACATTAATGAAAATATTTCCGATGTTGTGACTATTGACTAAAATGTGGTTGATGCTATTGATTTTGCAATTGCTCTAAATGTGCAACATGGTTCTAATTATGAGAATATTGAATTACATTTTGGATTCTCACGAGAAGAGGGAAATCTTTTTAATTGGGAAAATCCTCCAACTGTTGAAGAGTTTAAAAGGAGAGCAAATGAATTGGGTTCGGAGGTTATGAAAGATTTTGTTCATGAGGCATTACAGTATGTTGAATTTAACGATAATTTAGTCATTGTGGATTTTGCTAATGGAAGTACTGATAGAATGATATCCTATAGTGAAGATATTATTTCGACAAGGTATGACGATCAGGATTTTTTATCTGATATTGATCCGAATAATATACAGTATAAATTTGAGAACAGTAACAGTAATTTTCTGAAAGTTCAACAAGAATATAATAAGGCTGTAATGGATGGCACAATCAATCCTAAATCGGAGTTCATATTAAATACTGGTGGTATTGATCAAATTCGCAATAATATAAATTACGATGTTAAATCTACTTTGGGTGCTTATATTGATGGTGAACTTGTAGGAGAAAAAAAGAAGAGAGCAGATAAATATAAACAGCATATTGATGCCTTTATAACATTTTTGTAAGATTAACTTAATGAGGGATTTGTTTATAATGAAACATAAAACCATATTTTCTACGATGATAATTATTACTTGTATTCTTATAATATTTTTTGCTATTGTAATAGGTTTCGGAATATGGTTCTTAAACAGTGATAATGAAACAGAAGCTGATTTACAGTGGAAACGAAAAACCATTAACGATTGTATTAATCAAACAAGTCAGAATTATGATGAGATACGTGAGTTGGTTTGTGATCCGGGTTCTGATGTTGCACTTTTGGGACACGATTATGATTTGCTCAGCAAATTAACGAATCTTGAAACAATTACTATTGTCGGAATCAGTGACGCTTCAGATGCACAGAACTTTTTTGAAGAGTTAACTAAACTAAAAAAATTAACTTCTGTTAATATTGTAGATTCACCTATTGGTTCAATAAGAAAGCTGGCAGATATCAGAAGTCTATCAAGCTTATGCATTAGATCAAATCCTTATGGGGGTGCTCGTTTTAAAATTGACGATATTGACTTGCTCGGAACAGAGGGAAGCTTCAAGAATTTAAAATCGTTGGAATTATACGATGTTCAAATTGAAACCTTACCTGATTTATCCGAATTAACGGAATTGAAATCACTTTCAATTTCAGGAGCTGATTTTACCAAGCTGGATGATGAAAGTGTTAATTGGGAGAATATTGTATCCCTCAATATAAATTCTACGAATATACACTCAATTGATAAAGAAATTATAAATAAACTTTATAATCTAAAAGCTTTAGATGTTTCTTATTGTAATATTACAGACATAAGCTTTGTGTTAAACTTACCAAAATTAGAAGAGTTCTCATATTTAGGACATGATACTCATGGAATTGATTTGAAATGCTTAAATGAACATCCAAATTATGATGAAGCTTGGATGAAAGATTAAATTTGATATTTTTAGCAGATATTTCAAAACTCTTCGCAATGGTCTTGTGGGTGGATATATAGAAGGTTTTTTTGAGAATATTGGTCAAGGCGGAATTGATGCAATAAAAGATTAAAGGAGTGAACTGTTGATTGAGAACTAAAAACAATTATTTTGAGATTAGACATAATGGATATGTCTTACTGTTTTTAGTAGCCGTACTTTTTTCTTTTGTAATTATACTTGAAATAATTGATTTTGTAGAACACTCTTTTAAAGCAAATTGGTTTATGTATATAGGATTACTTGTTTTTTGTGTTTTGCTTTCTTTTCCTGTATTATTCACTACTCTGAAAATTAAAGTACGAAAAGATGAAATAATGGTTGTTAAAACCTGCGGTATCCGAATAAAAATAACAACTGATGAGATAAAAAAAGTTACTATTATAAAACCGGATACAGTTGATCAAAAAACCAATATTGTTACACGAATAAAAGTATATGCGGGTATACGAAAGTTTTACGTAGACAGCAAAATGAAAAATTATGATAAATTCTTGTATTTCATAACAGAAAATGTTGATGACCAAATAATAGAATATAAGGTTAATTGGATTACAAAATCTAGATCTTAAAAATTGTAATCAGCGTTTGCAATGTTGACGATGTAATTAGTTCTATAAAAGCGTCTACACAGACTCAGGAAAATAAGATCGACGCTCTTGATAATCTCAAAAAAGATGTAAATGAGTTTGTTTCTGATGTTGTGCGTATCGACGGCGATGTCGCTGATGTTATTAATAAGAGCAAGAATGACTTTTATGAAAAATATGAATACTTAAAACCGGATATTGAAAAAAGTTGGTTGGAAGAAAAAGTAGATAACGCTTGTGAGTGGTGCAAGGAGCATTGGAAAGAGATTCTCATCACAGTAACAATTGTAATAGGAGCAGTATTAGCTATAGCAATGGTAACAAGTGTTTCAAAGCTAGCTAATTTTGGAACTAGCAATCAATTATTAATTAATATTCCAAGAACTTTTGAATTTACATCAGGCTTATCAGGTCTATTTTCATTAAATGGAAGCATCATCAATTGGTTAAAGGAGAAGTGATAATTGAAAATGCATATGGAATTTGTAACAGTAGGCAAAGCAAGTAGCGATAAAATTCATGTAAAATATAATGATAAAATAGCAACATTTCATGGAGAAATAGGAATAGATTATTTTTTAGTGCTTGCTAATAAAATAGAGTGGTATCCAAATAAAAAAGCAACAATTAATGAAAAAATAGAATTGATGACTATAGCAAACAAAACCTTTTTGGGTGAGAAACGGTTGTATTTTATAGCAGATGATGCAATATGGTTTGATTGGAAAGGTTCTCCATTAATTGTTATAGAAAATAATATTATAAAATCAATAAAAATATCATGTGTTTGTGAAGTACTAGCTGAAGTTGATGAGTTTAACGATATTTCCGATTTTTGTTATCTAAAAAAATATATTGCTGAATTAAAAAAAGCAAAGAAACTTTGTAAAAAACACTCCATTAATAAGTATGATGGTTATGGACATAAAAAATTTTATTATAAGTGTACAAAATGTAGAAGTGTTTGGGCTTTAACAGAACCTGACGGCAATTTTAACGGAAGATTGGAAAAACTATAGGTTTATAGCTTTATACACGATAAAATATATGATCAATTATATTTCCAATCAAAAGTGTGGAATTGAAAAAATAAGCAGTAAAATAGCGGAATATATTTTACGTTTTGATGGTGCTGATAAGAGTAAGTACGTTTTTTTTACGATAAGTATGAATACTTAAAACCGGATATTGAGGATGGAGAATGGCGAGATCATGTATGAGGCTTTCAGAGATGCGACTGACAGAACTGCAGGGTGGTCATTCTCAGATGAGACTTACATAGCAACATTAGACTGGAAGGAGAAATAATAAATGAAAAAAGTCATCAGCCTTATTTCGAGCTTAGCATTGGTGATATCTCTGAGTAGTTGTGCCATTAAAGAAACGCCTATCATAAACGGTGTTGAGTATAAATATAACGATCAGTTCTACGCAGATACGGTAGATCAATTATTGACATACATAGACGATGGGGATAAAGACGGCGTAAAATCCTTACTGTGTAACGGTCTGAAAAATTCAGATGGTATTGACGCTGATATACAAGCGCTGATTGATGGATTTGAAGGCGATATAATTCGCACGACAGAGTATGAAAAGGATACTGTGAGCGCCAGTTCTTCAGGAAAAAATTATACCAGTGCTTTTCTTTCCAGATCATTTTATATTATCACGGATAAGCAAAAATATGGGGTATATATAGCAGTTTGTCCCATCGATGAAAAGCATGATGATGGGGAAGATCTGGTCGGCGTTTATAACATATCCATAAATACTTTGGATTATGAGTCCGGTGATATCGAGTGTAATACTGCCAATACTATTGAAATTGCAGACCATAACTGCTGCGTTGCTTCCGGTTATGGCGACAGCAGCAGTTATATAGTGGCTCAGACGGGCAATAAGTACGAAGTTATAGATATTTACAGGATAATCAATCCACAAAGTATTGTAAAATATGATGATATAACCGCATGGAACAGCAGAGATTTTCCGAGCTTTAAGGAAAAATTCGGCGCTCCGTATGCCGAATCTCTTGACAATGACAAGGAACATGTTTTAGCCGATGTATATATGTATAAAATTTCAGACAGCAGTAAATATGCGATCGTGGCTGTTGGCAGAGATGACGGCTCGATCAATGCGCTGTCTGTTAAGGATATAGACAGCCGTTGGAGCGAAGATAATAAATATGAATATATTTTAGAGAATGAATAGATTAAAGGCAAGGAATAAAAAACAAATGAGCAGCGAAATAATCGGAACAAAATTCAAGTACACGGTATTAACATTGACACAGTTCCATTTATGCACTGTAAGTACGCTACTTTTCTGTGCCTGAATCTGGGCTGACCATTCAGTCAGGCGAAATTCGTTCTTTACCGTTGCAATCGTTGTTTTCATTATCTTTATCTCCACATCTAATTTGGTCTAAGCAGCTCTATAGACTTTTTGAGTTCGGATAATTTACTCTATGTAGTTGCTTGAAGTTTATTATACTTCTTTAGTCATCGGTGGGGTATATGCGGAGGGTTTGACGGTTACATTCAAATTCACAACGACAATGATAGATGATATTTTAGAAGATGTCCCCGTGATTGATACAAATAGATATATTTGATGTAAAAATAGAAAATGTTTATTTGTCGTTTGGTGGGAAAGGAAATGTTATGAAATTAGATAAACAAATTACAAATGAAGAGCTGCTTGAACTTACAAAAAAAGCATTTGAAAATAACGAGGTTGCTGAGTTCCTTTGCGGAGAGAAAGGATATGCTTGTCCTATAAGTCACTTTGTTCCAGCAAATGTACCAACGGATTTTAGTAGAATTATAGATTTTGGAGTATACAAACTCTATGAGGAAACTAAAAATGAAAAAATTGTTGCCAAATTCGAAGAAGCCATATTGTATCTTCTTGATTGCGATCCAGCAAAGAATTGGATAGCGTTTATGGTATGTTGGAATCAAATTAGGAATGAAAAAAGACACGAAGCACCATTTAAATTCATTAATCAAGAGTTAATTGAGAAATTGAAGGAAACGCTATTAAAACACGAAAAGGAGCTTCGTGTTTGTAAGGAATGGCAAGGTTGGAATGAAGAAAATGGGCTTTGGCAGGAAATTACAAGAATTAATAACATTGCAACTAAAAATTATGGGGTGAGTATATTATGAATATAGACTAAATATTTAGTAAAGGTGCATCTTATCTAATATCTGAAAAAGGTTAAGAAGACTATATTTCAGGCAAAGATGTTACATTGGGACGTCCTGTTGGAGATGATACTGTTGTTGGGGTTGCACCAAGTGCCGAAATTGATGAAGCTATAATTAAAACCAAATCTGGATGTTAACCCTAATATAGGAGAAATTGGCAACACGAATTCAATAAATGGAATCCCAATCAAACAATTAAATAATCTATATAATTCATTATGAAGAGATTCTGAGTGCTTACGTTTCATTCATTGTATTTACTATATAAGCGCAGCAAGAGGTTTTATAAGGGTTCTCTTTAAAATACCCTTAAATACTTTTATTATTGTGAGGTTTAGACTATGGCATTTGTTAATGAAAAGCTGACTCCAACGCAAAGAGAGGAACTGGCTAAGAAAAAGATTAAGAACCCATACGGGAGCTTTAGGGACACGACAGAAGGTATCATGCCCCTGTACTTAACTATTGACAAAAATTCTGAAACATGGTTAGCACATTGCTATAACCATCATGACACGAATAATGATATAGAGGAATTTATCTTTATGTATAAATCAAATCCGATACCTGTTCAAGCAATAAAGAGTATTAATGAACAACAAGTTTGCTGGAAAATAACACGTATTGATTTCCCGAAAGGATTGCTAAACGATAAAGAACACCTTCAAATTTTGTTAACTGACGCGTTCAAAGCTTACAACATATCCGGATGGCCTGGCGAAGAAAGTGGACAGACCAAGGTAATATATGGCTATGAGCAAGGAGGTGTATTTTAATGTTGACGTTATTGGAAGCATTAGATGAGCTCAATTCAAAATCAGAAAGTGAACTTACTCTTGATTATCTTGAAGAACTTGCTAAAAAAGTATCTATCGAATCTGTGCCTCATTTAACGATTAAAGGCTCTGAGATGACCTAAAATTGGTCTTATCAGAACTTTTTGCATTTTTGGCAATATACTTTTTAACGAAAGGTCGTTTAGGGGTGTGCATTTTCAGCAGGGAGGTGTGCATTTTGTCCGAAACTAGAAAACCACTGTGTGCAAACCGTGCCCCACATTTTAATCTTGTGCTGACAGGGCTATGCATTTTTTCGAGCCCTTTTTATGCACTTTCTACTTAAAAAACACAGCACATTCCCTGTTTTGACAAAAACTATTGACTTAAAGCTGATTTCTTGGTATAATGTAATTGGTAAATTCGAATACTTTTTGCTTAAAACAAAATATTATAAAAGGGGTTGGCAAAATGATGTTTGACAAGCAAAATCCAAAAAACTGACAAGCAAAACGCAAAAAAGTAATGAAATGTTTCAACAAAACGAAACACTCATCACTTTTTTTGCATTATCGGGAATTTTTGAAACGTATTTTTTACAGCTCTAAAATGTCATTTAAATCGCATTTTAAAAATCTGCAAATCAGCTCAAGATGTGAAAATTTGAAACCGACAGCGATGTTATTGCAAAGCTGTGAGATCGTGGACGGTCTGATGCCTGTCGCCTGCGCAAGTTCAGCCTGAGTAATGCCCCTGGAATTAAGCAAAGCCCTTAATTTTACTCTCATGATTACCTCCGGTATGTTTTTTACAACATAAATAACGAAATCCGTTATTTATTCTCTAAAAAAAATACTAGAAATTTGTGATTATTACCTCTTTGAAATCACCTGATGAAAGACTGTTATTGCGGGTGACCGCCTGAATATTGTAGTCTTTATACAGGTCTCTCACATACTTGTCATCGTTGTACGACAGTACAAATCTGCCCTTGATCTGGTGAAGAACCCTGCAGAGCCGCTCATGGTCATCCTCGGTAAATTTAACAGTGTAATGCCGCTCTGTCTTGTGGTATGGAGGGTCGCAGTAGAATAAAGCTTTCTCACGGTCGTATACCTTGATAAGATCCTCAAAATCTTTGTTTTCGATCACTACTCCATCCAGTCTTGCCTCGATATCTGCGAAATTATCTGTGTTAAGCCGCTTTTTGTTGCAGCCGAACGTTCTCAGACTTGCTCCGAAGCCTGTCTTGACAAGCACATAGAACATAGCAGCCCGCTGAATGTCTGTAAATCCGGTTACAGATATGCGCTCACGGCAGTCAAGGAACATTTCCCGGCTGTTTAAATAGTATTTTATCTCCTTTTTAAGCTCATCAGAATGATATTTTAAGCATCTGAAAAAGTTGACCAAATCACTGTTGGCGTCATTATAGATCTCTAGATCAGCGTGTTTGCCTTTTGCAAAAAGTATAGACCCGCCTCCGCCGAATACATCGATAAATCTGTTGTAGCTTTCTGTAGGCGGGAAAGACTTGATGATCTTACTTTTAAGCTGGCTCTTTCCACCAATCCATGGTATTGGACTTTTCATAAATATGACCTCCTTCTAATATAGTATACAGCTCCGAGCGGATTGCCCGGAGCTGTTACTTTTAAATCTTTTTTAGCCAATCAGCAACAACATAATAATGCTTGCGACCAAGCTTGATTTTTCTCCAGTAGTGACCGTGATGCAATTCATAAAAATCATCAGCGACTTTTACCGGAGTATTATCTTCGAGAACGCCAACAATCGTTCCGGCGGTGAAGTTGCAATCGCTCCTGTAATTAAGCCTAGTGACTGTCACCATTTGGCTGTATGATGTTTCTTTTGTATCCATAAGCTACTCCTTTACTTTATCGTTACAGACAGCTTTTTAATAAATTTAGTCCCCGCAATACCGTTCTGAGTATAGCCCCACTTTTTCAACAGAGTATTGACCGCCTTTAGGGTACCGTCTCCGAACGTGCCGTTGTTGTCAAGTTTGTACCCTGCCAGCATAAGGAGCTGTTTCAGTGCAAGAACTCCATCGGATTTATCACCTTTCTTAAAGCCCGAACTGTCAAGTACCTTAGACGTGCTTGTGTTAGTAGCCTTAAACCCGTTAAGCCCCTTAGCCTTTATCACAGATGGGTAATCCACATAGCAGTAATCCATGTCTACCGGCACGGAAACACCGCTGACCTTGCCCGTTGAACTGTACTGCCACATACCGTATGTGCCGCCGTAGTTGCACTTGCTGTTGTATTCTGCAATCCACAGTGCATAGCGTCTTGCGACATCATTTGTTATGTAAGTCTGGAGCGGACTGCGGCTGATATACAGACCTGCGAAGTAGCCTGCTTCCTCCAGCGCAGTGCAAAAAGTTTTTACCATGTCGGAGCATACCGTTTTACCGCGTGCAAAAGCTTTCTGCCACTCCAGATCAAAGTAAATCGGGTATTCAAAAGTTTTGCCCTTGATGTAATCGAGACAAAGAACTGCGTCCTGTTTCGCACCGGATACCGTTGTCTGCCATGTATAGTAATATGCACCGACGTCAAGCCCAGCTGCCTTTGCATTTTTGTAATGCGTTTCAAAAAGCGGGTCTTTTACTACACAGTTCTTCGTGTGATCCCAGTTATTGCATCTGATAATAACAAAACTGTAGCCCGCCGCTTTGACCTTTGCGAAATCTACGTTTGTCTGATACATAGAAACATCAATGCCTTTAATTGTCGCTGCCATGATAATTATCCTCCTTGTTATTTTTATAGTTTTTCTGATACTGCGTGCCGAAATAGAACGATATCACCACAGTAAACACCGTGATGAACTGCTCTGCTGAAATCGTGCGGCGCAGTGCCAGCACGCAAAACACCGCTGTCAACAATATCGTCACGATAGACTTGACGTCTATAAGCTTTGCAAATTTCTGTTTCATATCTTGCTCACTCCTTTATCTCAAAAGCAAATCTGCTTAACAGATATTTCTTGCCGTTAAGCAGCACTGTCTGCGTGGGCACTGCATAATCAGGATAGTAGTCGCTGTCATTCTGCCCCGATGTGTGTGAAAGAATGTGATAAAGGTTTGTAAAGCCTTTGTTCAAAGTCGACGATGTCACAGGTGTGAAAGAGGTCAGCCACTTGCGCCGACACACAGGTCTGACAGGCACAGACTTTATCGTCATTCCGTCAGTAAATACAGAACATAACCGTATGTTGTTGTCTGCACAGCTTGTTGCCAAGCCGTACCCCTTTTCCTGCGTTTCATAGTCTGTTACCTCGCCGATAACGATGTTAATGCCTGGGCGGTCATTCTGATTGCCGTCAATGCCTATGGCTGCCAAGCCGTCCTGTTTGTATATGACCCAACGCCTTTTTGGAGAGATGTTGCTATAAGTTCCAACACATGGACAAGTCAAATCTTCCGTTCGCAGGTCAATCCAGCCGTTTGTTCCCGTGTCGCTGAATTGACCACGCAGAAACACCTCATCAGTGACCCACAGATTGAATACAACATCATTCGTGCTGAGTGTTGCACCCTCGCCCTCATAGACTATCTTTTTAAAGTCCCACACCTCGATAAGCTTTGTTATCAGCCCTCTCAGTCCGTCTGTGCCCTCATATATTTTCATCTTCGACCGCCTCCGCTATGCCTGTTATACCTATATTTCCGTACGCTTCTCCCACTGACACTCCCACAAGGCTCTGTCCGCTCGCCATATCGGGTATAGTGTCGATAATATCCATATTGCCGTTGAAGTCCTCGATGCTGAACCTGTCCGACCTGTCGGGCTTTTTAAGTCCGAGATTTTCCGTGAAACTAGCCAACTATACTTCCCCCTTCCGCATTTTTGCCGACTATGAGATAGTACACCTTGAAAGCGTATGTGCCGCCCTGGTCTGAGGTGTGCTCAAGGTATGCCTCCCAGTCGATGTCCCTGCTGTTGCTTGCGACTTTGTATTGAAAACTCTGCGACTTGAAGTGCTTTTTGCCCCAGTCGCACACCATAAACACCGCAGGGTTAGTGACCCCCGAGGGTATCATGCCTGTGCGTGTATTGTAAGTCCATTGTGAGCCGTTGTCGGTGTTGACCTTCATATTCACCGTGAAAGACCCCCACCGCATATACAGTGGGTAGAGCCTGTTCACAAGACTTACTATCTGCGCCGCTGTCTTTGCACGAAACACCGCTGTACCGCCGTCTAAAAGCTCGTCCGTCTGTTCGCCCGAGTACCGCAGCTCATACTCCTCCTCGCCGACTATTTCTTCAAGTGCCGCCACTCTCGCCGTAAGCTGCTGGATAAGCTCCTCGGTGGTGGGCGTTGTCTGACCTGTGTCTGCTGTATCGGCAGTTTTCTCCGCCTGCGTATCAGCTACAGTTGTTATCTCGTTCTCGTCCATAATCTCGCCTCCTAAAGCTGTTCTTCCACAGACAGACCCACCGCAGAAATATCGGCTGAAAGTCCGCCGTCAAAATTGAATCCTATGTTAGTTATTGGTATATCGTAGCTTTCGCCGCTTTCGCTGACGTATGTTATCACGTCCCCGACGTCAAATCGTGGGTCGCCAAGGCGGTGAAAAAGCTCCGTTGTATACCACGAAAAGCCGCCTATCCTATGCCACAATGACCGCAGCAGCGACATTGTCATATATGGATTTTCAAACTCCAGCACACGCCCTGCCGAGCCTGTGGTGTTGCCCAGCCGCAGAGTTTCGCTGTCGCTGACCTTGCAGACAATGCCTGCAAGGATATTCGGACGTTCTCCCAGTGTTGGCAGGTCGATAGTGTTGTTGTCCAGTATCTTCACGCTCGAGCCGTACCATTTGCGGACGTACCGCCCGAAGCGGTCAACGTACCCGAACTCACCCTGTGCCGAAGCTATGTAGCTGAGCATCTGCCGCATTGTGGTGTCTTTGGGTATAGAGCTTATTTTGAAGTCGAAGTTTGCGGTCTTTAAGCGTATATGCCCCTTGCCGTAGAGCCTTGCTCCGCCCTTTACACGGAGTTTTGCAGGGATGGTATAGTCGTTGCCGTTTTGCAGTCCAAGCTGCTTGCATATGTCGTCCTCGACAGCCTTTGACCACGCAGGTAGCTTGACCTTTGGCACATAGGTCTTGTCGGAGAAGTAAAGCCTATCCGCAAAAGTGACCTCAGTATTTCCGCCCGACTTTTTCGATTTCACGCAGGTGAACCGCCCCAGAGGTATTCTCTCTCCGTCAAGCACCTCTCCAAGCTTGCTTATCTGCTCCACTGTCAGCTTTGAAAGTTCTGCGTAGGTGTAGGCTTCTAGGGTGGAGTAGGTGGTCACGCCTGTGAGGTCTGCAAGGTACAGGGACAGGTCATACTCTTTGCCGAGGAAACGTGTTTCAGCATCGTTTATCTGTAATGCCCACGACTGCGAGCACACTGCACCAAGCTCTATGTCGTCACTGAGGCTCGTTGACTGCACGTCACTGGTAGCGGACATTATGTTGTCCCCCATTATTACGCTCTCGTCGTTTTCAAGCCACATACGCCATGTGCGGCAGTAGCTTTCGATGCGTGAGGAGACGGTTGTACTTGTTGTATACATATATCCGCCTCCTACTGCATGATAAGGTCAACAGCAACGCCTTTGCAAAACTGCCGCTTTTCGTCCCAGCCGAATATTTCATAGCTTGGATCTCCTGCATAGACCCTTATTTTGATTTCATTAAAAGTCTCGTCCAAAAGTGTGGCGTTAAAAAATGGGCTATCAACATTTGAGATATACTTATTTATCTGTGCAGTCTGCTCGCCTGTGAGATGATACCATTTAATAGTGACCGTTTTCTTTATAGCCCTGATGTCTCCGACCATAAGACAATTAGCGGTGCGCCCTGCATTGCCCGACCAGATTTTATTGTTACAAAAAGTAATTTCAGCAGGAGTGGCTACCGTTTCTTCTTCAAATTTCAATCCATTTGATTTCATAGTATCCCTCCTATACTTTTATCGGCGATTTGCCGTTGCGCTTGATAAAATCATTTATATCGTCAATAACGATCTGTGACAGCACTCTGCCCTTTACTTCGATCGGTATCGTTACGCTTATTTTCTGATTGCCTACAGCTCCGCCGTAAACAGCAAGCGCCTCAAACAAAGCCTGCTTGATCGTATCCAGCGGAGCTTCGATGTTTGTGCCGCGTTTCTGGTCGCCGAGAACCGCAAGAAACTCGGAGTTCGGCGGAATTACCGCGCCGGTGGCGAGCATTGGAATCTGAGGAACTGGTATAGGGTCATAGTCCCAAAACTCATCAAATGGTGTAAAGCCTGCTATTTCAATATCACGAATATCATTAAGTATGCCATTAAGAAAAACCAGTGGAGTAGAAATAACTTTATTTATTCCGCCAATTATGCCGTTTACAACCGTTGTGAATACTCCTGTTATACCCTCTTTGATACCGTCAAAAATTTTGCCACCAGTCGAAAATACGTCCTTAACTGCTTGCCAAGCCTTTGAAAATATATCTTTAAACCAATCAGCTACCTTAATAAACGGTGATTTTATTGCAGTCCACAAATCCCTGAAAAATTGTGCTGTAGCCGAAAACGCCGATTTTATATTTGTCCACGCAGTTGTAAATATATCTCCAAACCAACTTCCTGCTGCAGAAAAAATGTCTTTGATTCCTGTCCACAGATTTGAGAACCAACCTATAACGGCATTCCAGACAGACAAAATACCGTCCCAAGCTGCTTGGAAAATTCCCGTAAACCATTCTGCCACGACAGCAAATACATCTTTTATGCCTTGCCATATTCCGGCGAAAAAGTCTTTAATTGATGTCCAGACCTCTGTTACCCAGTCTACAAATTGCTGTATGGTCATTTTAAAGCTGTCCCACAAATCAATAAAAAACTGTTTTACTGTTTCCCAATTTTTGTACAGCAGTACGCCGATAGCGATAAGCGCACCGATTCCTAGACATACAAGTGTGATTGGACTCGTCAAAAAATTAACTGCTACACCAAGTGCAGTAATTAACGGTGTCAATACACTTGTTCCTGCCGCCAATGCGGCAAATGCACTTACTACGCCTTGAATTATTCCGGATATTGCAAATGCTGATCCCAAAGTCCCAACTACAACAACAAAATTTTCGACAGCAGTCTGATGATTCTTTATCCAGTCACTAACCCCATTTAAGGCTGATGTAATACCTTTCAACGCGCCTACTATAATACCTCCGGTCCATGTTGCAATAGGCTTCAAAAATTTATCCCACAGCCATTTACCCATAGGTTTTAACGCTGAAATTGCTGAATCAAGAACTTTTATAGCTGCCGCCAGCAAATTAAGAAATGTTGGTATCAAAGTACTTATAGTCCATGATGCCATAGGGAGCAAAATATTATCCCAGAACCATTCGATACCGTCAAATATGTCGGCAGTTAAAGGCTTTAATGCGGATGTTACATTTTCAAATGATGTAATGAGCGGTGAGAAGTCAATGTTCTGCGCCCATTCAACAGTGTCTGCCGTTATGTTTTCAATTGTGTCGAGTATATCATTAAAAATATCAAGAATGTCCTGAATAATTTTTGTACCACTGCTATCAGACCAAGCGGAGGAAAAATTGCGTGACACATATCCGATTGTATTATTAATGTTTGTCCATATACCGAGTAAATGTTCAGAAACTTGCTCGCCCGTTCCGTTACTCCAAACATCGGTGAATGATCCGCCTATGCTTTTGATAATACTCCATACACCCTCGAAAGCAAATCTCATACTATCTGTTACCTTGACTCCATTTTTATCCCAAGCTTGTTTAAATGGCGTAAAAATAGTATTAAAAGATGATTTTACCCAATAAAAAAAATCTTTAAGCTTTTTATCGGCATCAGATGTATCAACATCTACAGTAGTGGAGATCGTATTGCCGCTTAGAGTACCGACCACTGGCGATGCATTTGTATCAGATGAGGAACTGTTGTCCGCCAGCTTATTTATCTGATCAAAGCTTGCAAGTGCATTTTCTTGAGCCTCGACAGTAGCTTCAGCCGATGTTGCCATATCGGAATAATTTTCCGCCGCCTGCGAAGAACTTTCAGCAACTCCATCTGTTGTATTCATCAGTTTAATTCCAAACACCTCAGAAAGTGCTTTAACTGCTGAATTAGCAACAGCTGTCAAACTTTGCAATTCCGCTGTTATGTTTTTTACAACTGTTACAGCACCAGAAAGAACAGGCTGTCCTATTACAGCAAGCAACTGTTTCCAAGACTCTTTCAGATTACCGATGACATTTTCCCAGCCGTCTGCTTCTCGCGCGGCTTGTCCTTCCGCTCCAGAAAGAGCATTTGCATCCTTGACCATTTGCAATAGTGTAAGTTGCTTCTGAGCTTCGGATAATTCCATAAATGATTTTCCATAGAGTTTATTAGCCGCTGTGTTTCGCGTAGTTTCTGTACAACTCAAACCCAAAGCAGCATCGTTTTCAAAGTTGCCTTTCAAGAACGATTTTAGGCTTTCTGCAGTATCTTCAAGGCTTCGATCGTAATATGCCGCACTGTCTGCTGTTACCTGCAACGCTTCTTCCATCATTTTTAGAGCACTAACTGAATCCATACCCGTAGTTTTAGCAAAAGCATAAATAGATGTGCCTACATTTTGAAGTCTTGTCTGAAGAATGCTACTGTTATCAGCAACACTTTTCATAGCATTATCTGCAGCAGATTTTAAAGTTCCAAAAGTCTGTTGCATTTGAGAATTTGCAGCATTTATATCTGCAGCAGCTTCAAGTGCTTCTTTTCCACTGAACACAGTACCAAGTGCTGCACCCATTTTTAAAACTATATTTCGGAGATTATTAAGCTGGTTACCTAAACTGTTTATACCTTTGGAAAATCCTTTTGTATCTATTTTTGTATCGAAATTAAGTCTGCCGTCAATTGCCAATTATATCAGCCTCCTTTCTTGACAAAATCCTCCATACGCTGTATAATGAAAAAATACATAATGGGAGGAAATGTTATGTTTTGCTTTAAATGCGGCGCAGAAATATCCGATGAATCAGATTTCTGCATGAAATGTGGAACTGAAATTCTGCATCACAATAAAACCGAAATTGAAGAAGTCAACTCGATTTCAACTATACCTATGAATGCCACAATAAAATCGGCTTTTGTGTCAACTATAATAGTTTCGGAAACGGAGATCTCATACAAAAGTGGGCTCAAAAGCGAAACTATAAAAGTATCCGACATATCAGATATTAGATATACAGCCGGAACTCCTTCCGAGAACGGTCGCTTGTTTATAACAGCAAACGGAAAATCATATAACGTAATGTTTTTCTTTAACAATAATAAAAAAATTGCTGAGTTATGTGGTTACTTCTCCGCACTTAGCAATAATACTTTTATACCGATGGAAGTAACCACATCAACTTCATCACAAACAGGCGAAACACAACATGAAGAAAAAACGTTATCAAAACGTCAGCGTATAAAGGAAAACAAGAAAAACGGTATTGCTTGCTGTCCTAAATGTGGAAGTACTTCGCTTACGGCAAACAAAAAAGGCTTTGGAGTCGGAAAAGCAGTCATAGGAACTGCTGTTGCCGGTCCAATAGGTCTTGTTGCCGGAAACAAAGGAGCAAAAAAAGTTCGTATAACTTGCCTTAACTGCGGTAATCAGTGGTGGGCGTAATAAAAAAGTCAGTCCAAACGGGCTGACTTTTTTTATAACAGATTATTTATAAAATCAAGTTCATCCTGTTCCTCTGCTGTAAGCTTCACCTTAATATCAATAAGTTCTTTGTTGTTCCGGTAAAAGTCCTGTTCTCCTTTACTAAGTTTTTTATTGTGTGCAAGCTTATAGCGTATATTTATAACATTACTGTATAAACCCTCACCAATCTCATTAAAAAGGCCTAAAACCGTCCACCAATGCATATAATCAATTTCACGAATTTCCTTTCCTGCTACCTTATTGAGAGCTGGAAAAATAATCCCTTCATCCTGATCCCAGTTTATCAACGGTTTAGGTTGACGTTTAGATTTTGGCATATCTCCGCCGTCAAGAAACCATTTGGCTTGTTCTGCCGCTTCGTAAAGATCCGAGTTAGGTATCTGATCGTGATGCTTGTACAACAGTTGTATACATCCATATGTTTTGGCTTTGTCATTAAGCGTATCGTCATTGCACATAGAAAAAATCAGCAAAGCTACGCGATAATCACTATATATTGAATATATTTTACCGTTGACTGTCAAAGCTTTAGGCAATGCACCTATCATTTTGTTTCACCAACAATGGTATTGCGCTGTGCCGCATAGGAATTAAGTTTCTCCTGTGATTTCTTTCTTTCCTCCACAGAACATTCATTTATGTACGCGAAGATGCACTGCATAAAATTCATAAATATTGGTTGACCTCCGGCAGGCGAAAGACATGAATCAGTTCCGAATACTATTAATGAAATATCATAACCAAAGATCTCATTTATAAGATCCTTCACCGCCATATCAAGTTTGTCCACACTATCAGCGGCAAGTTTCAGCTTTTCAAAGTCCGGATTATTCTCATCAAGATTCTGCAGATCATTGATAGAGTTCATATCGATATCTCCGTATCTACTGCGTATATTCTCATATTTCTCATCAAAGCCTGAAATTCGGTTAATAAACTGAGTATCTGTTGGATTAATACGGATTATTTTATCCGGATTCCCATTTAATTCGATATTTTTGTATCCGTCGTCAAAACTAAGCTTAATTGTTTCTGACATAAAAAACACTCCTTAGAAAAGAGGGGCTTAGTCGCCCCTCAAATTATCCTTCAGCCAGCGGCGTAAATGTCACCACTTTATTTGCGATTGTTACAGTACCCTTAATACGATTGCCGCAAGGTTGGATATTAAACGGTATGTTGACACCGCCCTGCGGTCCGCCATATGACTGCGGCTTAACGATGCAATCTTCCATCCATGCATCGTAAGGACCTTCGGTCTTATCGATAAGCACCTCAAGATATTTGCTCTTGCAGTCGTCGCCAACAAGACGATCCAACGCAATAGATTTGATCTTTTCGTAAATCGCATCTTCTGTATTTGCGTAGTAGGTTTCAACAGACAAACTAGGTTCGTAACCGTTGTCATTTACATCTGTTTCATCAAGGATATTCTTAACAGTCGCGGTATCCGGTCCCAAATCCATAGACATATCCTCAATGTTTTTGCCAATCAGGAACCATGACGGAGTTTCTCCGCCAAAAGTGGAATCCAACAAATGCATAAGATGACTTCTTTTAAGCTTTTTTATTCCTGTAGCTGCCATTTATATTTCCTCCTCAAATGTAAAATGTATCTGTATCTGATACAATCCTCTGTCTCCGTCCTCATCCAGAGCAAGCAGTATGCCATTATCAGCGGATATACTGATAGGTTCAAAATTTCCTGCAAGTTCTGGATAATTCCGGCTACTGTTCTGTTTTTCAATCCAGAAGATAAAATCCTCCGTAAAAGCTGATGCATTGAGCCTTGACAGATCATCGGCTGTGTACTCTCTGCTCTGGAGCAAAGCATTGTACTGCCATGTCTGATTTCCGCACACGTCCTCACTGAGTTTTACAAGACCTGATGTCTGTATACTGTAATTAACAGGTTCAGACTCAGTCTGGTCTATGTGCAGATCAATATCTCCAAGATTGGGATACTGTAACACATATTCTTTCATAGCCTCCAAAAGGCTTTTATTTTGCTCCGGCAATTCGTTTCACTCCTTTGATTATTCCGGACAGATGATCGGGTTTCATACGCTCGAACCATAGTCTGCCTCGCTTGCCCCCAAGGTTAAGCCCCTGCTTGCCCATACCTTTGTTATCGTAATAATTTTTGCGGGCGTATGGTGTGTTGTAATGCACCATGCCTGATCCAACTACCGTTGATGTAATACCGGACTGTTTAAGCTTACCGGTAAGCATTGGCACATAACTATCACAGCAACGTAATACTTCGCTGTCGATATACTTCTGTACTCGGCCGCCTTTTTGCAGACCACGCCTCGCAAACAGTTCATTTTCGGGAGCGACCGTGAGAGTTACTTTAATACTGTTATTACTCATTTAGCCGTCACCTCCGTGTGCCGCATTATGGGACTGCCGTAATCCTTGCGCTCTACAGTACTGATTTTGAGCGGGCTTACAGCCTTAAGCAACTCTGCCACAGAGGCTGTCACGTCAAAATCAATATCGCCCTTTGCAATATAGTCGGACTTATCGACTACAGCCAACAACGGCAGATGTATCAACGCCCGGTCAACATCGGTCTTGCCCGTCTTTGCAATGTTTTCGGCTTCGGTGTCCTGCCACCAGCACGGATAATGCTGTGTAATAAATGCACCGTCGGGCTGTTTGTGCCAGACGGTGCATTTTGTATTATATCTCATTTATATCCACCCCACAGACCTGAGATTAAGGTATCTGGAGGCGGTCTTGATCAGCTCATCGGCGACAGCAGTCTGAGTGGTCGAATAACTTATCGAATAATCTCCGACCTTTTCGGAGGCTATCTGTTTATCCGGCTGTGCGGAGTACATGATCTCTGCACAAGCACAGCAGGCTTTGGCAAGGCTGATCTCGTCGGTCTCGGCAAAGCTCAGATTGTCGAGATATTCCGATGCACGCTCCGCAAAATAAGGATAATCCGTTTCGGAAATCTTATTGCCATGAAAATCAGCAGTGTAAAACGTGTAATCAGCATAAGCCATAGCCTACACCTCCGTTTCGCTTGTCGTATCCTCTACCGCAACTGCATCGACGATTTCCTGAATGATTGCGTCCTTCTTGCTTGCCGACCCGAGGTCAATGCCAAGTTCGGCGGCATAAGCTTTTAGTTCAGGGACTGTCATGCTCTTATAATCAATGACATTTTCATTTTCGCAATAGTCGGCAGGCGGTTCTATTGTTATTGGCTTCTCGTTAAAAGTCAATCCTACTGTCTTTGCCATAACGACACCTCCTATGCCTTGTGGTGCAGATAAATACCTGCCGCCTTGTTTTCGTACACATCAGCCAGACCATAAGCACGGAAGAAGAACAGCCAGCTGTCATCCGTCTGATTTTCCTCCGGCGTAACGACCTTGTTTACCGTGTGCTTAGGATACTGGATAACCGCCGACTTCTGGATTATCATAAAGTTTATATCCTTTGCGGTTGTCGCCTTAGCAAAACCGCCTGCCGTTTCATCGACGCCCTCTGATTTTGTCGTGCCGTCCTTAAGATCGATCGCAGTGTAAAATCTGCTCTGAGGCACTTTTACGATCTTAGCAAAGCCGTCAAGTACAGCCTTTGACTTTGTGGTGTCCACATTGATAGCAAGGTTATACAGAGTAGGAGTGATGTACAGAATACGGTTTTCCGGCAATACTTCGTCTTCGTCCATTTTGTTCTGTGCAGTGATCAGAGCGGTAAGGACATCATTACCCGATGAAAGTGTTGCTCCTGCAGAAACCTTAGATATGCCTGTTGTACCTGCATAGGTCGCGAACCTGAATGCGTCCTGTTCGGGAGCAACCTTGACGCGGATAAACTCTGAGGACAGTCTGCCGAAAGCAAGTCCTGCAGTCTCCTCATTGTCCATATTGTCAACGCTGAATTTACGACCTCTGTCGTAATTAAAGGTAACAGTCTCGTTTGTAAGAGTAACGTCGCCCTTTACATAGCCACTGTTTCTGGAGTAGTCCGCCAGACCGTCCATAGAGATCTTAGGGATTATGATCTCATTTGCGTTTGCGCCCGCTTTAACAAGAGTAGGATCGCTGTCGAGATCGGCGGTCAAAGATGCCTGCTTGTAAACCTCGTCAAGCAGTGCGATGTAGGTTTTAAATTTTGTAATTGCGTTTGCCATAATATTTTACCTCCGTAAAATTACTTAGTCGCAGGCAGACCCATTACGGCTCTTGCCTGTGCGTCTGATGTTGTTTCTGTTGCCGAACCGTGGTCAAGACCGGTGTCTATCCTTGCGGTAGGCTCATCACCATCCGCAAAGAGAAATGCTTTGTCGGCCTTAAGCTTGTCAAGCTGTTCGGTAAGACCTGTGATCTTGCCGTCATCGTCAAGCTTGAGGAGCGACGAGTCAAGCTGAGACTTGACAATGTCCACATCTCTTGCTTTTGCTCCGGCAAGGGACAGTTCCAGAGCCTTGTCAAGCTTAAGTGCGGCAATATCTGCATTGTACTTGCTTTCCCAGTCGGACGCCGCTTTCTTAAGTCCTTCAATGTCCTCGCCGTCAAATGCTTTGACCTTATCAGTAAGCTCTGAGATCGTGCATTTTGCCGTTTCCAGTTCTGCGTTAAGGTCTGTGTACTTCTGCTGTTCTGCGGTCAGCTCCGCTGTGTGCTGTTCAAGCACCTTGTTTGCCTGCTCCTCGGTAATACCGAGAGCTGTTAAATCTTTCAGTTCCATAGGGATTTTTCCTCCTTAATTTTGAGTATAAAATTTATCTCCTCGCAAGCGGCTCGGATTTTTGCTCCGCAAAAACGAGGATAAATAAAACGCCCTTGAAAGAGCGTTTTACTATCGTTAAAATGCAGTTTTAATCATCTGATAAATCTACAAGGCATTTAATAACCAAACAAATACCTTTTATTATTGTGAAGACCCATGCGGCTACATAACAGCCAACGGGGATTTGCCCTGTATCAAGGGCGTAAAGCAATATGAGGGTTGAAAGCATAAATTATCAGCTCCTTTTTGCAAAATTAAAAGCCCCCAGTAGCTGGGAGCTTATTCATTATGAATTTGAAAATAAACCTTATCATAAATATCCAATGCTTTATATCCGAAATCTGTCATATTATTCTGATTTTCGTCCATGCCATAAACAACTGATATGTTGCTAATTATGCATTGAAACATAGAAACATCTTTATTATTTATTTCTATCTGACTTGTTTCGGGGAAGAGCTTGTATGGGTATTCCAAATCTTCAAAATCGCCATATTTGACAAGCATTTCATATTCATCTTTTTTGAAATTGAATATCATAATAATACACCTCACTTTGGATTACATTGAATAAGCACGCCCGTTTCAGGATTTATGGATACTGCACATTTATCTGTAACAAATAGCTGAGATATTTTAGGTTTACCATCTTCATCATATAAAATGTTACCGTTTTTATCCCTGCTAATTTTGGGTTTCATTGCTTTACCATTGGTCAAAGCATCCTGAATATCTTGAAGTTCAACGCCAAGACGTTTCTTACCCGTATCAGAATCTTTGATTACACCAATAACACGTTCAATGAAATGATCCGATTGCCCAGTTATTTCAATACCGTTAGTTGTAGTTAAACCAACAAGACTGTTGTTAATCTCATTGTGCAACTTCTTATAATGATCGTAACCTACAAGCGGAGAAATTTTTCCCTTTTTTACAGAAGTAATATATGCATTCATCAATTTGTACTCAGGAGAGTTATTATACTTCATATTTTCAAAAATGTCAAGGCTTTTCGGCGGATTTTCTATGCCGTAGCTTTTCATTTGCTTAACAAAGTAACGATTATTCCCATATACCGCTTTCTGCGAAACACTCTTGTTAAATCCAACAACCCGAACTCTGTCCTTTTCGGGATAAAGATCGTTCGTATCGCAAAACTCAGACAGCCGTTTTTCCTTAGTTTTCAGTATAGCCGAGTGGCGTTCAAACTGATTTTGCAGTCTCCGTTTAAGCACCTCGTCTTCCGTCTCAGAGATAGCACCGTCATATGCAGCTAAACGTCTTTTTGTAGCTCGTATAGACCGCTCCATAGCACGCTGTTTCTGCGATAATTCATACTGTCTGTTGTTTTCGGTCACGTCAACAGGGAGATTAGCACGTTCGGAAATTCCCTCGAAAAACGGATAAAAATCATGTCGGCAGTTCCAGCCTTTCAAGCCGTCACCCGTTCCGTAGCCTGTGGCGGTGCTGAGTTTAGGGTATTTTTTAGATTTGCCCGAAATGCTGTAAACCTTGCCTTGCCATAAAGCGTGTGAGGGACGCGCGCCCATGTGTGCGGTGACCTCAACCAGATCGCAGTCCATTTCTGCGGCAAGATCAAGCTGCATCTGACCTGCGGTCTGACTTATGCCCGTCATTACCGCACGCCGCACTGCAACGTCTGCCCAGTCGGTCTTACCCGATGGATAAGTTACAGTCGCAATACCTTGTTTAGCAAGCTCGACAACTGCGTCGTAAATAGCATCCTGATATGTAAAAGCACCGCTTTGTACCTTTAACCATGCCTTGTCCATAAGATGAGTAACAGTTGCCTGCGAGGACTCTACCATGGACTTACACAGATTTTTTGTCATACCATTTGCATTTTTAACGCCTGCCTTAAGCGTGTTGGATAATGCCACCGACCTCAGAGCGGCGGAGCAGTCCTTGCCGTAAGTTCTGTATATCTTGGCGTCGTTGTTGATTGCCTCCTTACAGGCATCGGTGTACAGCTTTGATATCTGCCGCTTTGATTTGCCTGTAAATTCTGCAAGCATAGCAGTGATCTCTTTTGTAGACATCTTCAGCTGGCTTGCTTTGTACAACTGCCATTCCGCCGAGGGAGTAAGATAGTCCGCTTTAACAAGCTTTTTGGCAATAGACTTGATTATATCAGTCTGTACCTCGCTTACAAGATCAATCAAGTCATCTGGCAGTTTTTGTAACGTCTGAGGGGTAAGCATTACTCCTCACCGTCCTCAAAGCCCATAAGCTCATCGTCGGTAGGTTCACCGTCTGCAAGACGTGCCTTTGCCTCCTCTTCCGATTCGCCGTACCATTTAACACGGTATTCCCACTTCTGCATTAAACCTGCTGTGACATCATCTTTGTCACGTTGTCGCTCGGCATTTTCGTCTACCAGTGGACTTTGGTCAAAGACAATGGATATATGTGCGTCCTCCTTGACCTGTGCGTCGATAAAGCTGTGGCCTATCCAGAGGAGCGTTTTAACAAGACCATGCAAAAAGCTCTCAACTTTTATAAAATGCTTGTGTGCGTTTTGGATCAAGTCCTGCTTGTCGCCTGTGTACTGGGTAGCAGTTACTATAGAGCCTGCATTAAACTGATAATGCTTAGTACCAAATCCCACCTTAAAGCTGAGATAATCAAGCTGTGCCTGTATACCCGCCGTATTGTCTGCAACTCTCAGATCGGGATTATGCTCCTGAACCATACTCTTACCCGTGCCATCGTCCATAGTCTCACCGATATAATAAAACAGTTGTTGATTTACCTCATCGGGAGCAACCTTTTTATCTCCAGACATATCTTCAAGCATATTTTTGTTTAAAAACACTTTTTTCTGTCCCAACCAAAAATCAGAGTTAAGATTATTATATGCAAGATCAACTCCCTTCAAGTTGTCAATCGCTCCGGCAAAAACCGCACAGCCCATCCCATTATTGCCGTTAATGGGATTAACGATAGCAGGTTTGCATATGGTAAACCAAGGCTTGTCTGATCCTGTATGCATTATTCTTGCAACACCGTCCGGCAGAGGTTCTTCGCTCCACAGCGATTTATCTTTTATTCCAAAGATGTGATTTTCTATGACATATTCGCCTTTTTCCAGACGGTGTATCTCAAGATACAGCTTGTTGCTGCCTTTTGTACAGATATCGGAGCAAAACGCTGCTTCGGTGATAATGCCGTTGTCCGATGATAGGACTATTATCCTATCCGCCTCAAGGTAATTTAGATCTATCCATGCGTCCGGTGACGGCAGAAGTCTGCCGTCTGAGCTTACCACAGCATTTTTAAGACGTATCACAATGGCACAAGTGCCGGAATACATCATTTTTTCCATGAGGTCGTTAGCCTGATCCCAGAAGTTGTTGCTGCCGAACACTCCGCCGTTGTCGGTATCGCCAACGATGAACTTTTCCGAGTATTCATCATCTACTTTTACAAACGTTTTGTCGTTTATTAATATGCTTGCCCAGTCCTCGCACACCTTTTTGGCCATTTTCATGGTATACATATCACGACTCTTGCGTTTTTCTCCGTTTTCAAAAGTTATCCTATGAAATGGTTCATGAAAACCCTTCCACCAGTCTTTCCATACGGATATATTATTATAATAGTTGGTCGAAATGTTATAGCCGAAGTTATTATTCAGCCAGTTTATTATCTCACTGTTCAAATGTTTTCACCTCCTGCCAGCGTTAGCGGCTTGATAAATTTGCTAAAGCTGTACTCCAGAGCGTCAGCGGTATCTATATCGCAAGTACCGTCGTCAAGACGCTCGTCTCTGTCCGGAATTTTAGGATCCCATATCTGCTCCGACAAGCTTCCGATAACATTTTTGCAAATGTCAAGCACCCAAAATCTGCCCTGAGCCATCAAAGACGTAAGCATAGATATTCTGTCGTTTCGTGGAGCTTTGTAGCAGTCCACGATCTTGACCATCAGTCTTGCTCTGGCACAGGCTACTCTCAGACCGTTTATTACCGCTTGGTTTTCGTTGTCCGCCCATGCAAATTTAATTAAAAGCGGATTAAAACGCATATATAACGTCTTTACAAACTTTATAAAAGCAGTGTAAATAGTATCGGGACCGACCTCGCCCTTGCCGCCGTCTATTTTGTGATCTGCAATAACGACAAGCTTTTTAAAGCCCTCAATAAAAGCCGTAGCCACGAATGTGGTCTTTGACTTGTTGCCGCCGAAGTCGATACCTATCTGTATTGATGTGATCTTGCTTTTGTCAAGCTGTGATTCGGGTATTATATACTTTTCGGGGTCGTTGGCAAAGCTCTGGAAGATAAGACCCTCTGCCGCTATCCTTAACCCCAGTATATCTCGCTTGTACCAGATAGATGTCGGATCGTACTGAGATTTTACCTCAGCCTTACGCTGATCTGAGATATTTATGTTATCGTCAATAGTAAAATGTGCGTAGTTGTATCCGCCGAGGAATTTGCAATCGGCGGCGTCCTGCTGGTACTTGTCAATGTACTCGGTGTATATCCAGCTTTTTGGATTGTCCGGGTTAAGATCCCACCATATCTTACGCTTATCTGCGGCGATAGATCTGTTAAAAGCCTCCTGCACAAATGATTTGTGATGCAGATTGATCTCAGTACCTATCCACATACCATAAGAGTTGCCTCGTATGGACTTATAACTGCTGGCAAGCATAGCGCCGGAAAAGATGACGATCCTTGTTTTAAATCCTGTATCCTTGCCCTTTATGATAAGAGCCTCATTGCCCTTGTACTTACCCCAGCGGCATTGACCTCGAAAGAAATGCTCAATACCAAAGCCGTTACAGTCGCCAAGAATGATTTTCGCATTGCCGAGTGTTGACGCCGATGCAAGATGTATCTTGTCTTTAGTAGTCTTAAGCTCGTGACAAAAAGCAAGAACGTTGTCCACTGTCTTTCCGGCTCTTACCGCTCCCTCGGCAACGTTTATCATGCAGTCCTGTGACTTTCGGATATATGCCTTATGCTTATCGCCAAAATTGTAGGGTATGGTCTTTTTGCGTTTCTCAGGCTTAGTTGTCCTTGCCATAGATATCCTCCTCAATTTCCGACGTGTCCTCCAGCTCAGGATCAGCCTTGGGATTCGGTGACCAGTTTTCTTTGTCTTTATTCTGCAAATAGCTCAGAGCGGCGGACGGATTGGGAGCGACTTTTTTTACCCTGCGCCTGATCGTTTTGCGCCCTCTGGCGTCAACTCTAACTTCTTCCTCTGCATATTCGCCGCCCAGAGCCGCCGCAAGCAAAGCTCTCTCCACTTCGGAGTTTACAAGTTCAGGATTGTCGTCCAAAAAATCCTGAAGTTCCTTGTGCCGCTTTTTATAATCTGTGGCAAGCTTTTTCCGTTCTGCCTTGTCGGAGGTATTAATAAAAGCCTCCGACAGCTCGCCGAGGCTTTGTATATCCGTCTGTATTTTTACATCATTAATGTTGCTTACAGCTGCCGACAGCGTGTCGATAGCCTGTTTTCTCTTTACATTCACATTAACACCTCCGTTCGCTCAAACTCAAACTACACGCCCGTTTTAAGGGTTTTCTCTTTCAAGTGTGAAATTATCCTAAGAATTATTTCAAAACGTGCTATAACGCCGTTAAACGCCGCTAAAATGAAATCAAATAGCAATGCTTCGCCATTCGGATATTTTTGTTTCAAAATTCCGTTGATGTCCGGCGCTATGTAATCTGAGCTTAAGCGCAGGGGACGAATCAACCTTACGCTTATGATCAGATCTTTTCCAGTTCTGCAGCAACGTCAAAGTAATGACGCCTGCCGTTTATCTCACAGTACAGCGTACAGCGTTTACGCCGCTTGCTGTATTTAACAATGCAGTGTTCTCTGCCTTTGAGCAGTCCCTCTGTGATAGTCACCTTTCCGCTGTTTATGTAACCACGGCTGACGGTAAGATTTTCGACATCAAGTATCCACCGAAGTCTGACTTCCTCGCTCATCGGCAGCGGAGTGGGCGGTCTGCCCAAAAATCTCAATACGCCGACAGTATTTTTCACGGTGTAGTAAAGCTCGTCTGTGATGCCTTCACTGTTAACAAAAACATATGTGGGAAATATCATCCGGCGTACCATGCGCCACACGCCGCCTTTACGTTCCAACAGGTCGTGAGCAGGCGCATAGGCGTTAATATTTTTATCTCTGAGAGTGGCAACAACGTCATGCTCTCTGCCGCTCTGAACATAAATAACGTAGATCATATATCGCTCCTTTTCTCCTCAAGGAACTTAGCCACATCCTTGTAAAGATCGGGACGTTCCCTTGCCATTGCCTCGAACACCATTGACTTGACCTGTTCAAAGCCCGCGTTAAGGATATCCTCGTTTTTCAGATCCATATTCTTTTTATACGCCGCAGCCTTTACAAGGCTGGTAGCCTGTTTGAGCAAGGCTTCCGGGTCTATGTTCTTCCATTTTTCTTCGGGAGTGTTCTGTATAGATTCCAACACGTTATGCGACAGCAGCCTGATTATTCCCTCGCTGGTATCGAGAGCCGGATACTTGTTTATCTCCTCCATTATGACCCTGAAATTCTCCTGAGCCATTCTGAGGGTCTCAACAGATTCATTCAGATTTGCGGCGTATCTGCAAACCGAGGATATTGATATGGGCTGATCGGTCTGATCCTTTATATAGTCTGCGATCTCCGCATATGTAAAATCGGCTTTCATCATATCTTCGACCGTTGCTTTAAGTTCCGGCGACAGCTTGTCTATTTTAGAGTGCTTTCTGCGCTTTCTTGCCATTATCCGCACCCCCTACAGCTTTATGCAGGGGTCGTTGATACCTCCGGCAAGCAGGCTGATCCCCTTTGCCGTAAGCTTTGCCTCGAGATCGTCAAAATCGCTGTCTGCCAGCGTAGACGGCTCTTTGGACAACACCGTCCTCAGATGTATGTATCCGGCTTCATAAAGATAGTTCACGCTGTCGGTAATTTCGCCCTTTGTTATATCGGGAAGAGCATACTCAACGCTCTTAAGCTTATGATACTGATATCTGAGCATATTTATAGTGCGCATAACAGAGCCGTTATTTTCTTTAAAATTGCCTGCTCTGATAAGCTGCATCTGCTTTTCCATATCCATGCTATTTTTCTCCCTTCATTTCCATCAAGATATCCATGATCTTGTCCAGCTTCTGTTCAGTCTTAAGCTGTTCTCTGTAAAAATCCTCTTTGGTAAGATAGTTCTGCTTGACGTCGGTAATATCGGTCTTGCACTTGTCAAACTCGTCTTTAGAGACGTAATTTTCTCTGACCTTATCCAGACCGCTTTTGCATTTATCGATGTCGTCCATAGTCCGCTTTAAAAAGTAGGTTATAATACCTATACCGCCTGTAAGAACGAGCTGAAATACTATCGTAAATATCTGCTGACTTGTCATAAAAACACCCCCAATATATTTAGTACCGTTATCCGTTATAATAACTGTACCATATATATTGGGGGTGTTACAGATGAAGCGTTTCAGCGAGTTTCTGCAATTATATTTCATCAAAGGTAATCTGACCCTCGATAGGAGCGTTTTGCTTTTCCTGCCTTATCTCAGCCGTTATGCTGCGGATCGTGCGCTCAGACAGATTATATTTATTGACAAGAAACTTGAAGTTATATCCGTTAAAATCCCTGCGTATCTTTTCGTCACGTGCCGATCGGATAACAGAATCAGCTTTTGCAATGTAAATTGACAAACCACCGTAACGCTGCACAAGCTTTTCGTATGCCTGTGAGCCGATGCAGTCGTAAATATCCCGCTGCTCTGGAGTAAGGTCTTCTTCGTATATATCAAGTTCCGGCATATTTCTCACCTTGCCTTTTCGCCCGCCGCTCTGCCGAATTAACATAACGCTTGAGCTGTTCGATAAGCTTAGAACACTGTTCCTGATCTATCCACCGAAACGGCTGCTTTTTTGATGCCGTAACGCCCAGTACTTTGCCTATCACGCCAATTAGCCTGTCTCCAACGTCAGCTGACTCTGGATTAGTGTCAAGTTCCTTGAGCCTGTAGCAGTATCTCCAGCACAGCCGCTGCTGTTCAGGCGTAGCCATACCGTTGCAGCCGATCTCTTCAGCTTCTTTCTTTTTGTTTCTAGATTTGGTATTATGCAGCAGATGGTTTGGATCGGCAAGCTTCATGCGATTGATAAGTTCCGCCTGAACAGCCTTGAATTCGCTATCGTCAAGCTGTTTTACCGAATCTTTACCGGTAATGCTAAAGATCAATTCGTGCAGCATATCATCTTTATCTTTGCCGACAATACCAAGACCTGCTCCCAGACCGTAAATTCTTTTAATCTGCTCCTTTGTTGCCATATCCAAATCCTCCTGTCCTTATTTTTTAGCCGTGAATTTCGTTTTCGGCGTTCTTTCAACTACAACCGCGCTGTCAATCATATCCACAGCACGCTCCACAATCTCATCGGTAAGCCGTTCGTTATTAATCATAAGCAGACGTTTAAGATTCTGCCAAGCGACGGCTTCGGATACCAGATAAGCGTTCTCTTGCGCCGCCTTTTCATCCAGATCGCCAAGCTGCATAAGATTTTTTACGTCGGTCTCATATTTCGCACCCTTAAGCTTTTTCTCCAGAGCTTTGCGGCTCTTATCGTCAAGCCCAAGCCCGTCCAGTATCTTAGCAACGCTGCCGTCCTTTATGTACTCCTTGTTGTAAACGGCGGAAAGCAAGCGTTTTGCAGATTCTGACAAGGTGTAGGTTACGTCCTCTTTTACAACGTCGCCGTACGCTTTACCAAAGATCTCCTTAAGCATTGTGGGGTACACAAGCTTAACGTTGTCGGCGTTGGTGACTGTGATTGCATTGCCAGCATTGTCGCTGTAGACAGCAGATTTAAACTTTGTATCCTGCAGGTCGGCTTCCGAAGCCTTAAGGATATCAGCCTCGATGCCGTCTGCCTCTGATTTAAGCTCCGAAATTTCCGCCTTGATCTCAGCATAACGTTTTACCTTTTCAGACAGATCCATAAGCCGTCTTTACCTCCTCTATGATTTCTTCGGCGCAGTTTCTGCAGGTATCACGTCCCTTGATAGAGCGCACATTATCAACACTGCCACAATAGCAACAGGTAGGTCTGTGCTTGCGAATCATGATACCGTCCGCTGTCTTCTCGATGTCAACAGCCATGCCTCCCGCAAAGCCCGCTGCAAGTCTGATGTCCTTCGGGATCGTCAATCCAGCTTTGCTTGTAAGCTTTTTATGTTTTGTTTCCATAGCGTTTTTACCTCCTTGTTTTTCTGCACTCTGCATTTATCAGGGCTTGTGACCTGCGCCGATCGGCGGCTGCATTACAGGAGGGGCACAGCCCCTCTGATACTTATTATTTCTTGTCTACAATTGAGCATTCATTGCATTCTCCGTTACTGTTGCAAATATTATCACAATAGCCGCATTTATCGCAGTACGGACAGTCATCACAACACATTTTCATAAAAAAGGCACATTCTGCGCTGCCTTTCATAAAACATTCAAAATTATTATGCATATTTAGTCGCCTTTACTTTCCTCGGCTCCTCGATGCGTACCATGTCTATCCAGCGTATCTTATCAGTATATCTATGTACAAGGCAAAGCTGCTTGTCCGTCGCCTTCGAAACCATCCAGTCCGCAGGATCAAGCTTGTAATACGCTATTATTCGTTTCTGAGCTTTGGTGGGATTTTTTCCGTGCTTCATTCTTTTTGTCCTCCGTTTCACTTTTTATACCGCCATATCCATATATTTAGCGATTGCAGACAATCCCTTGGCGGTCACATTGCCGTTATCGAGGGCGTTGGAGTATAGATTGACCGCTCCTCTGATAGCCTGTGGACTTTGAGCGATACACAGTAAAAATTCAACAGCAGTAGTGTCCTCTCTGATATCCGGAAAGAGCATTTCGATGTCGCTCTTCTTTATCTGCTTAACGCTGTAAAACCGGGTATTCTTCGTCCTGTTGCGTATCTGTGCAAACTCCGCTTTCTGCTTTCCGCCAAGTCTGCTTACCGTGGTCTCGTTGCCGACAAAGCAGATTCCAAGGGTCTGTCCCTTTTCGTCAAAGCAGTCGCAAAGGCTTCGGAGAGTATCAATGGCATTTCTGGTGAGATGCTGGGCTTCGTCCACGATTATCACCATGCCGTCCGAAAGCTTTGACGAGATTTCCAACCAGAGTCTGCTCACAGAGCCGGAGGATACGTTCAGCTTAGAACCGATAAGTTCCAGCACGGATTTTGATGACTTGATGCACGGATTTACCGTTATGTATGTACAGTTTGTGCCGTGCTCACGGTAATACTGCCTGCAAGCCTGTGTTTTGCCTATACCTGCGTCACCGCAGGCTATGGCAAGACCGCCCTGAAGCTGACAGTTGCGTATGATCTTGTACACGTTAGACGATATTGACGTTTCCTTATAGTCTGTGCCGACATAGATTTCAGCTGCAGCCTGCTTGGTTTCAAAGTATTCAATTACTTTTTTCATCTGCTTATCTACATCGCCGTTGTAGGTACCTGACTTAATTGCAGAGTATGAGCTATCGGATATACCAATCTTTTTGCAGACTGCAGCCGCAGATAGATTTTCCGAGTACTGCAGCTGTTTAATCTGTTCCAATGCCCACTCCTGTTTAGCTGTTAGCTTTTTCATTTATTAATCACTCCTCCATTTATTCTTCCGCCTCTCGGCGTTTTCGTTCATTTTATCTATATTGACCACAATATCGTCTCCGGAAGCCTTTGATATACTTTCCGGTTCATTATCAGCTCTTATCATAATCACATTGGACGGCATAACGATCTTAAAGCTCTGCTTACCATGTGCTGCCTTGAGAGCGGCGGCCTCCATAAGGTCGATCTTATGCTCTGAGTTTAAGCCATCTGTGATATTCTGAGCCTCGGCTTTAATAAACCGTTGTACTCTGCGCTGTAAAGCCATTGCATCGGAAATCTCTTCCTTGCTTTCGGTGATGTAATCTATAAGCAACTTGTCCGCACATTCCCAAGTCCAAAGGTAACGGTCCGATTTATCGTAAACCCTTACGCTTCTAAGATCGGCGGGATCGTATCTTACATAGACCTCCTCGCCCAGGTGACGGTAAGTGTTTTCATAGTCCATAAACCAGACCTTTTCGCCGGATATTTCAACAAATACGCCGTTGCGCTTGATCTTTTGCACCCTTGTTGATCTCATAAGCATAAGATTAAGTTCGGCTTCCGGAGCTTTGCGTATTCCTACAGACTTTATATCCATATTCCATACGTCGATACGACTCATTCCTTTGTACTTTGTCTCAGCTCCGCCATATTCCTGCATATTAAAATCACCGTCAATATACATATCAATATATTCTCTAATTTCAAAGTCGCAGGGAATCTTGCCTTCTTTAATTCTACGCTTAAGGCTCTCAGGTCGCTGCATAATAGTGCCGCCGCAGTAACCTTCAAACATTCTTGCAAACTGCATTGTGACCGTGCTAAATGTACGCTCAATAGGCTTTGCTTTAGCGTTACGGACGATTGCGTTATGCATCGTGATTCCAAGCCTTTGGAGTATTGTCGGTGGTTCGATCTCAGGGTTATCGGTTTTCCTGCTTCGATGACCTTTTCCGCCAACGTCATGGGTCAAAAACTCTCGACCGTTATCAAAATATACGGCTTTCGGAATGCCAAATCGCATAATTCCATGCCTTAATGCGATGATTGTTGACTGGGAGTTCGGACTGTCGCATATATTCCAGCCGACCAGCACTCCGCTTTTGGCATCCAAAAAGGCTGTAAGGTACAGCCTGTGGATCGTGCCGTTATCTTCATCGTAGGACTGTATATCGAACGTGTGGTTATCTGCGATCCAGACGTCGTTAGCGTGGAGACCGTCGTACATACGGCTGATATATGGCAGGCATTTATCTTTCATAGCCTTATCGCCGTCGCGCATATATGTAAGCACGGCTTGTGGTATTTCCGACTTTATATGCCGCCTGAAAGTATTGTCTGACGGGAAGTTAGATACCATTGACGGATACCACTCTTTTGCACATTCAAGCGTTAGGTCATAACAACGCGAAACGGTAGGTTTGTTTTCGGAAAGATAGAAATAGCAAAACTGCTCCCACAGCTCCGGTGGAATACTGCTCTTACCCTTATTGGCTCCGCCTCGATTTTCACAAAGCCCCTGCAGATTATTATTTCTGTAGGCTGCATACTTGCGGTATAGTATATCCACCGACACTTTGATATCATTATGCTCGAGCTGACACTTGCCGACGTAAAGCTTATCCACTTCGGTTTTTTTTCCGGGGTATTGATCCCGGTAACGCTGCCAGTCTCTGAGGATATCTACCCAGAGTGCGATTTCATCACGCTCATCTTCGGAAAACTCTTCGATTGACGTTTTCACAGGCTTTTTGGGCTGTTTTAACGCATTTTTAACAGGCTGTGCAACAAGTTCTAAGCCCGCTTCCGCTCTTTTCTGAGCATAGTATTTTGCCTGCAGGTCTTCGGGGAGTGATGATATTGGGATCATATATTTAGGACGGTTCCTGTCGTTGATTTCGATATTGCATGACAATTTTCCGTCCTTGCACAGTTTCTTTATATATCGTTCACTGCAGCCTTTAAGATCAGCAGTTTTGGCAACCGTCAAATATTCCACATCATCACCTCCCGAAGTTACTTGACAAAACTAATGTTTTCTGATATACTAAGTATCAGAGCCAGAACGGTTGTTTACGAGGTCGGACAGAAAATCTTCTGTTTCGGTCAATACTGCAAGAATGGTCGCAACATTCCTGCGGAGCTGTTCAGGCTCTATTTTTATGTCCTCAAGGCAGCTTGCCTGAGCCAGAAGCCGGGCTTGTCCCACCGCATGAGACAGTACTTGTGTTTTAAATTCCTTGTATTTCATTGGTTACACTTCCTTTCTCGGTCTGCCATCATCAGTACCGGGAGACCGTCCCCGGCAGACCGAACCGCCTGTTGCGGCTCGGTTTCGGCTAGAAAAATCGGAATGTATAAGTCTACTCCTTCCGAAAGAGTACCCTGCGCACTTATACTGCGTTGCACAACCTTGTCGACTAGGTTGATTGAGTTGGCTTTCACATCAGGACTTGCACCTGATAGGCTTACGCTTGCGAACCTAGCACCATGCGTGAACATTTAGCCGCCCCGATTATTACCGAAACGGCAAGGTAGATAGGATAAAAAGTTATCCTAAGTGGGTCTGATACGCTCAGACGGGCGGTATCTTTATGTTGTCTTTAGACTGTGTTATAAAAATACAAAAAACGTTCCAGCTGGTGCAAACATTAAGCTCATGCGCTCTCAGCTTGCATTTACGAGTTCGCACCTTAAGGAAAGTCGGAACCCTTATAACAAAACCTGTACCTCGGCTAATTCAACCCGACGACACGTAGCCAGAACACGTGGTTTTTAAGTCATACGCTACCGATATTTTATGTCCTCGGTTTACAGACTGTATGACAGGCTTGGTTCAAGATCTAAGTCGTTACCTCTGAGCTTGCAAGCTGCAGGTGATTCACTATATCCCCTATGGCGGGCAAGCACGGCACCTGCATATTTTGGTCTGCCATCATCAGTACCGGGAGACCGTCCCCGGCAGACAGCCGAGTTACTGTCGGCTGTTCCGGCTGTTTCGTGATCTGCCGCACAAATCGTCAAGACTGCATTGCAGCACATTGGCTATCCTGATCGTAGTCTTAAGAGAGGGCGTCAAAACGCCCTGCTCTATCTTGCACACGGTCACATTGCTGATCCCCGCATACTTAGCAAGCTCTCTCTGATTAAGATCACGCTGCTCTCTAATCTGCTTTATGCTTTTCCCAATATCTGCGCTCATAAAGGCGTTCCCTCCTTTTAGCAAAGTATATATCTCTGATAAGAGAGAGGATAAGGTGCATACAGATCAATCCGGATAGTGTAAGCAACGGTATGATCCAGAACTCGGAATGTCCGCTAAGACTTGTTATGGCACACCATAGCATGATAATGGCAAACATGGTAAGCACCTTTCCCTCGTCCGTAAGTTTTTTCATAATAAACCCTCCTTACTTATACATCATAACGGTGATAACGTCTTTAGCGGCAGCAAGCGGACTGTCTCCTGTGATGCCTATATCATACACATGACCGTTCTTCATGGTTACAAGCACCCACTCTTCTCCGTTGTCTTCGCAGTAAGTTATATCATCAACATCATCATTGGCGGCATGGAGCAGGAAGTAGAGCTCTTTTTCTACGAATAAAGCTTTATTCATTATATATCCTCTTATTGGCGGAGTTTGTTCCGCCCTTGTTTGCTGCTCGCCGTATTTTTCAGCTATGCAATCAAGATCATCATCTATTGCTGCCTTAGCATCCTCGATTGTATTATAAGCCTTTGGCGAGAAAGCCCCGTAAGGTGATATGCAAACATAGCCTATCCTATCGTTACCTGATATCGTATAGCCTCTGTACTCATACATATTCACATCGGTTTCCTTAATCTTATACTTATTCATTAAAATTCCTCCTTTTTCGATTGACGTTTAACGCTTTTTGTGTTAAACTTAATTTATCATGGGGTAACTATGCCCTAGAGGTTACCCTATAGTAAATTATAACTAGATTTTTTCTAATTGTCAAGTGAAATTCTAACTCGAAATTAGAAAAACGCTAATTTTGTGATAAGTAACAAAGGAGATGATTGAATTTTGGATATTTTGGATAGAATAACTATGCTTTTAGGCAATCGAGAGCAAAAAGAATTGACTAATTACCTGAAATTAAATAATGTTGCTTTTTCAGAATGGAAGTCTGGGAAAAGCAAATCATATAGAAAATATCTAATTGAAATTGCTGAATTTTTTGATGTTTCAATAGATTACCTTGTTTACGGCAAAGAAAAAAGCTCACTAGCGGAACAGTTGACCGCTGATGAGCAGGAGTTACTTACATATTATAAGGAATTAGATTTAATGAAAAAGGGTCAAGTCCTCGAACGTGCCAAGGTCCTTTTTGAGCAGTCAAAAATACCATTAAAAGAGCTTGAAAACAGTGTTTTCATAGAGTACTATTCGTTGCCTGTCAGTGCCGGAACTGGCGTTGATCTGGATGGCTGCGAAAAAGGTATGTTGGAGGTTAAGAAAACGCAGCTCACTCTTGAGGCTAATTTTGCTCTAAGAGTGTCTGGCAACAGCATGGAGCCTGTATTCCACGACGGAGACGTAGTTCTGATAGCCTCGCAGCCATCTGTTGAGATCGGCGAGATAGGCATTTTTATACTTAACGGGGAAGGATTTATAAAGAAGTTCGGCGGAGATCGCTTGATTTCCCTTAACCCGGATTATGATGATATTCCGCTGCATGATTATGATAGTATCTATTGCCGGGGAAAGGTTATTGGAACTGTATGATATAAAAATATGAAACTAAGCAACTTGTGCTTGATCTTCCGACTGTAGTGATTGTTCGAGCCGCACAGTGGGACATTGATAAGTTAATGGGAACTAGTTCCCATTAATCGAATTTTTAGTTCCTATATTCCCGTATAAAATATGGAAATCTTTCAATGAGATTTTTCAATTGAACATTCAAACTATTTTATAAACGTTATAGCTTTAAAATGCGTAAATACGCTGTTTTGTGACAATTTTAAAATTTGAAAACAGTTCTAAAACGTTCTAAAAAGGTAAAATTTAAAGGTCTTAAAATGCTTTTAAAATTGCATTTTAAGACCTTATTTTTTTGACATTCAATTTTCTTATCCGCAAAGCACGTCAACTTTTTGCATATTCAAACCGCCGCATTTGCGCCACTTTCGTGGGTTTTCTATGCTAATTCCGAGTTATTCCGCATTTTTGCGTTTTTCGGATTTTGCGTGGCGAGCAACACAAAACTATGTGGGGTTTATATGATAAGACAGGCAGGGTAGTTCTGTTAATTTTGGAATATAAATAATGAGCGCAGTGCGTCCGGTGAGTATCGGGTGTACTGTGCTTTTTGTGTATAAAAGCGGATTTGAAGTATTGAAAGGATTAGTGATCGAGAATGTCAGATGTATTTTTGAGCCATAGCTCTAAGGATAAACCGATAGCAGATAAAGTCTGCCAGTTTTTAGAGGAAAAGGGACTCTCATGCTGGATAGCACCGAGAAATATCGTTCCCGGCAGCGACTGGGCAGCTTCAATAAGCACTGCAATAACAGCTAGTAAGGTGTTTTTGCTCATATACAGCGAAAACTCTGCTGCCTCTAGTCAGGTCGGACGTGAACTTAGCCTTGCGGAGAGCAAGGATGATGTTTTTGTTGTTCCATACAAGGTGGACGAAACCGAACTTTCGGGATCTTTTGAGTACTATCTGACTGGAGCTCACTGGATATCCGCCAACTATGCCAAGAAAGATTACAAACTGGAGGAGCTATATAATCTGGTCGTAGGTATAATAGGAAGAAATGTTCAGAATATAACCAATAATACCTATATCGACAATTTGCATATCCATACGGACAATCCCGGAAATTTGCAGGATGTGCAGGGAATGGCACAGGCGGCTGTTTCGGCAATGACCGCTGGTGGAGCTATGCCATATGACCCTTCTGCTCCTGCGGTAAAGGCTGATAATAAGAAGCGTAATATTATTATCGGTGTATCGGCGGGTGCAGTGGCTCTCATTGCCATAATTGTCTGCATATCCGTTTTCGGCGGAAAGGATAATGACAAGGTTCAAACTGCCAACTCAAAACCCGAAAGCTCAATCACGGCGGTGGAAAGCACAACAGGAACTACCGGCGAAGGAAAAACAGAGACCTTAAGTGATATAAATGTGAATTATGGTAACGATACATACACAGGCACTTATTCCGGAGAGGTGAACGGTGATATCCCCGAAGGCAAAGGTGAATTTACAGGAACATTTACGTCCGATAGCGGCGAATGGAAAATGACCGCCAAGGGTGAATTTTCAGATGGCAAACTCAACGGTCAAAACGCCGTAAATATAGATAATCCAAATGGATACAAATTTGTTGTTGAGGTATCCTTTGATAATGGCTTTGAAAATGGCGTTGGTACTCGCGAACAGATTTATCCCGATGGAAAAAAAATTATCAAAGATGTTTATGAGGGTAATTTTAATAACGGAAAATTAACTGACGATAAAGGAACTCGTACTTATTATTATAGCGATGAAAATGACAAGGATATACAGGTGCGTGAAGGACAGTTCCAGAATGGAATGCTGAGTGGTACTGGAAAAGTTACTAACACATATAAAAGTGGTAATTTAAAAACAGCGGTAACAGAAAGTGATAATTGGGAAGAAGATCTAATACAAGGAAACGGAAAAGTTACAGTATACTATACTAATGGAGATATAAAAGTATACGAAGGTGAATATAAAGACGATAAGTGGAACGGTTCTGCAACTTTGACATATACCTATGCTGATGGCACATATTACTATCAGGAGGGTACGGCAGTAAACGATAGCTTTACTCCTTCCATTACGATAAATTACGATAAGGACGGCAACGAGCTTTCGAGAGAGGAGAGCTAAACGGAGGGTCAGACCATGAACGAGCCGAAAGGACTTTTTAAGCACAAATTTATACTTATACTTACGATATTCTCTTTTGTTGCCGCATCCGCTGAGGGAATCGTTTTCTACCCCGATGACGACGCATTTTTTAAATTTCTTATGGTGCTGCAAAACAGCATCAGTGCATTCGCTTTCCGACCGTCCATCGGGTTAAGAGATGCAATGCAGAAGATGGTTGAAGATCCGAACACTGTTAGAATGGTGATCTGTTATGCATATGGACTTGCGGTGTTTACTGCTCCTTACTGCACGGTTGCAGCCGTTTACCGACTGCTTGAGAATATGCTGAGGTTTGCGTTCCGCATAAGAAAGAGCAAAGGCGGCAAGATGACGACACTTTTCGGCTATAACGAAGAGGTCAAGACTCTTATAAACGATTTTATAAAAACCGCCGACAAGGACAGTTTTCTGTACGTTGTGACCGATAAGGAAATTTCATCCGATGAGCGATTTGAACTTAGCAAGCACAACTGCTTTGTAAGCACGCTTGACATGACCGTTCTTACACCTGAACAGGCGGAACGGGAGTTTAAAAAGCTGCATATCGACCGTGCCGAAACGTTGATACTGTTTGATGAATCCTCATTGAAAAATTTCTCGGTGCTGCGAATGTTCCGTATGGGCAATGAAGAAACAGGAGTTGCGCTTATGTCGGGGGCAAAGGTTATATGCCGCTGCGAGGACGAGGGAATGAGCAAGCTTGTCGAAGACTATTACGACAGCAGGCGTGGCGGGCGTTTTGCTTTCGACCTCGAAACTGTAAGCCTCCCAGAACTACAAGTTTATAAATTGTACAACGACGTTCCGCTGCACACCTTTTATCTTAATTCTGACAAAAACCTTTCTGAATGGAATATAAGAATGCTCGTTGTCGGTTTCGGTGAAACAGGCAGACAGGCGGTGTTAAAGGCGATGAACCTAGGCGTAGTCAGTGTTGGCAACTCGATAGTTATAGATGTTTTTGACCTCGACGGCAATAATAAGCTGGACATTTTTGCCAACACGTTTGGCGAGGGGACGTTTCACAAGGATAATAACAGTCTTATTATGGATAGCGATACAGCTGACGGAAGACTTGAGATCAACTTTCACAGCATAAATGTTCGCAGCAGACGTTTTATCGAAACGGTAGAGGCGAACGACCGGATTTCTCCGTACACATATGCATTCGTTTCGATAGGTGATACTTCCGCCTCCGTCGACTGTGCCATGCAGTTGAACCGCTATTTCTCTTCAAAAGTCGGTGTAAAAACGCCGGTTATCCTGCGCTCTGATGACAACCCAATGATAGCTGATTATATTGCAGGCAACGACACTATCTTCTCCGACATTCGTATTATGGAGAAACGTTCTGATATACTTTCGCTTGATCTGCTAATGGGCAAGCGGTTCGACAGCGAGGCTAAGAATTTCAATAAACTGTATCATAACATCAACATAGTTTCCGACGGCGGTGATTTTGCCAACGACAATTTCGATGCTGAGAGGGCGTGGCTTGAAACAAAGCTTTTCAAGCGAGCTTCAAGCAGGGCAGCTGCGTATCATGAACCTATAAAACAAGTCGTTATAGATCGTCTTGCTCATGAACTTAATGTCGATCTCGATAAGAAGATAGATGAACTGGTCGGAAAAAATGGTTCACTGTTTATCGATACTGGCAGTGCGTGGCGGCTAAATGGCAGTGAATCCGACGTGCTGGAAAGGCTTACCGAAGACGATTTTGCCTATGAGATCGCCTCTATGGAGCATAGACGCTGGTGCTGCTATATGGTGTCTGCTGGCTGGACTTTCGGCGAACGTAGTGACATTCTCAAGCAAAATCCCTGTCTTGTTACGCAGGATAGACTTGTAAAGACTGCTCCAGATATGTGCAAATACGATGTTATGTCACTTATGGCTAGGTATAGGAGTTTTAATAATTAAATCTCGGTATGTGATTTTTTATGCAAACGTTTTGATTTTAAAGGCTTTTCTACAATATTTAACGATTAAAGGCTCTGAGATGACCTAAAATTGGTCTCATCAGAGCCTTTTGCATTTTTTTGCACTGTACACTTTAGTGAAATGTCATTTTAGGTTGTGCATTTATTCTGGCAGCAGGACGCAGGCACAGAAACCGGGTTCGGGCTGATAGCAATATATGGTGAGGTCTTTCCCGATCTCAGGGCTAAAATCCTTCAGCGTGTGCTTTGTGCCGTTGAGTGCTACATCTGCGTAAGATACCAGCCATTTTCGGTCTCCGTTGCGAAATACTTCATAAAAAGACCGATTCAGCATTTCTTCCACGGGCACACCCTCAACTACCGCCATCTCCTTGTTGCAGTAGCGGAAAATAAAGTCAACACCGTGACCATCCTCATCGAATACAAGCTCGATAACGCAGTAAGCCAGAGGCATTTCGTCCATAATACTGCACTTCTCGTAGAAACCCAACGGCGTGTCGAATTCCTCCTTAGGCGACGGAACGTCTAGCCCAAGCTCCTTACGCAGCCGATGTGGATGGGCTGAATGGCAGCTTTGACAAGACCGAGTTTGATCTTGCTTCTGCAGAGAATACAACAATTGAAAACGCACCAACAGACACAACTGCTTTTGGCATTTCCGGAGGTGCGATCACAAAAGATCAGAAGATCGGAACTATTACAGTAAAGATCACCTCAGACTCCTCAGACACCACTATGGTGAAAAATTTGGAGGATCTGCGCGGTGTATTTGAAAATGGCGGCAAGGCAAAGCTAAACAACGATCTTAACGGAGCATACGAGATGCTGACGATTTCGTCAGGAAAAGATCTGGTGTTTGATCTGAACAGAAAGACGCTGAGCGTCGAATCTATTTCACTCTCAAATGATGGCAACGAAACGCTGACGCTGCGCAACGGTACTATCGGTTGTTATGTGCAGATGAATGGAAGAGCTGAACAACATCTGATCGTTGACAATTGTACTCTGAATGGGTTGGGCGACAATAATAATTACTCAGATGTGACCTTGAGAGATTGTGTCATCATGAAAGATTGCTTTACTAGCTATGGCGGCATTTGGAAATTCGAGGGAGTCAATAATATTACCGGAACAATGAAAGTTAAAAAAGATGTCATCATTTCCGGCGACTTTACGTTAGGGACGCTTAAAGTTCCCATGGTTACTACCGGTACGCCGACCTTAAAACTGTCGGGTAATATTCGGATAGGCAAATTCTCCTTTGATAGTGTTTACAGAGAAGAGGCAAAGATCATCTGCGGTGTGGGTACATATAACTTTAAGCCGGATGAATATGAAACAGGCAGATATGGCGGTATTCAACTAGCAGAGGGATGCACCGTCAGCGGACCTGATGAGAACGGCATTTACACCGTTACAGCGGAATAAGGAGGGCAAAAAAATTAGGCAGCCGTTACCGACTACCTAAAGAACTTATTCTATTCTGCAATGACCTTGTATATGATAAATGCCCATAGTGCAAGAGAAATTATCATCACCATATAAAAATACCAGTGTTTTGTTTTGTGACGGAAAAATTCCATGCCCAGAAATCCTCCTGCAAAGCCGCCAAGCAGGCTCAGACCAAGGAGCGTTTTCTCAGGTATCCGCCATTTGTGTGCTCTTGCCTTGTGCTTATCTGCACCAAAAAGTATGAACGTCAAAAGGCTCATTGCGGAAAGATATATTATAATGTATTTCAGCATATCTTTGTCCTCATATAAACAAAGGACGGAAAGCTCCGCCCTTGTATTTTTGTTTTTTACTTGAAGTAAGCTACGCCGCTTTCAAATATCTTCTGATCCTTTTCACCAGGAACGTTCTTTGATACGCAGCAACCCTTACGCTCTGAGTGACCCATTTTACCAAGAACACGTCCGTCAGGTGAGGTGATACCCTCGATAGCCTGGAATGATGTGTTAGGGTTGCAATGAATGTCAAATGTAGGTTCTCCGTCAAAGTCAACATACTGTGTAGCGATCTGTCCGTTTGCAGCAAGCTGTGCGATTTCCTCTGCTGTTGCAACGAAACGTCCCTCACCGTGTGAGATAGCCACGCTGTGGATATCGCCTACCTCACAGCCTGCAAGCCATGGTGACTTGTTGGAAGCGATCCTTGTGTTTACCATTTTAGACTGGTGTCTTGCAATGGTGTTGAATGTCAGTGTAGGGGAGTCGTCTCTCATATCTCTTATCTCACCATATGGTACAAGACCAAGCTTGATAAGTGCCTGGAAGCCGTTGCAGATACCAAGCATAAGACCGTCACGATTTTTCAGCAGGTCATGGATAGCGTCTGTAAGTCTTGGGTTTCTCAGGAATGATACGATGAACTTGCCTGAGCCGTCAGGCTCGTCGCCACCGCTGAATCCGCCTGGGAGCATTACTATCTGTGACTCTTTTATCTTCTTCTCCATTGCGTCAACAGACTCCTTGATAGCCTGTTCTGTAAGGTTTCTTACAACGAAGATGTCAGCCTCAGCGCCTGCCTTTTCAAAGGCTCTTGCTGTATCGTATTCGCAGTTTGTGCCAGGGAATACAGGGATAAGCACCTTTGGCTTTGCCACCTTGATAGCAGGTGCAACTCTCTTGTCTGCCTTGTAGCTGTACTTTTCAGGCTTTTCAGCAGGCTCTTTCACATGAACAGGATATACAGGCTCAAGCTTGCCCTCCCAAAGTGTCTGGAGCTTGTCAAGGCTTATTGTGTAGTTGTCTGACTTTATCTCGTAGCTTTCTGTTGTTTCACCGATAACTCTCTCGTCAGTGTCAACGCCCTCTGCAAGCTCGATAACAAATGCGCCATAGCAAGCTCTGTAAAGCTCTTCTGCTGTGAGCTTGTCTGTGAACTTAAAGCCTATCTTGTTACCAAATGCCATTTTTGCAACAGCCTCAGATACACCGCCGTAGGATACAGCCCAGCATGAAAGCACCTTGCCCTCAGCGATAAGCTTTTCTACCTTTTCAAATACAGCCTTCAGTGAATCGAAGTTCACAAGCTTGTTGTCGTCATATTCAGGCTTGATAAGGATCACCTTAGAGCCTGCTTTCTTGAATTCCTGTGAAACTACCTTGTCTGCGTCTGTTACTGATACAGCGAATGAAACAAGTGTAGGTGGAACGTCTATTTCCTCGAATGTACCTGACATTGAGTCCTTACCGCCGATAGAACCGCATCCCAGCTCTATCTGTGCCTTGTATGCACCGAGGAGAGCAGACATAGGCTTGCCCCAACGCTCAGGATCATTCTGTGTTCTCTCAAAATACTCCTGGAATGTGAGCCAGCACTTCTCATATGTACCGCCTGTTGCGATGACCTTTGCGATAGACTCAACTACTGCACTCATTGCACCATGGTATGGGCTTACAGATGAAAGATATGGGTCATAGCCCCAGCCCATAATGGAGGTTGTCTTTGTATTGCCGTGAAGAACAGGGAGCTTTGCAGCCATTGCCTGTGTAGGTGTGTTCTGATATTTACCGCCAAATGGCATAAGAACTGTGTTTGCACCGATAGTTGAGTCAAATCTCTCAATAAGACCCTTCTGTGAGCAGATGTTGAGGTTTGATATCATAGACTCCCAGCGGTCAGCAGTGTCAGCATCGTTGCTCTCTGCTGCGAAAACAGGAGCAGGGATAGAAATATCTGTGTGCTTTTCAGCACCGTTTGAGTTAAGGAACTCTCTTGTAAGGTCAACGATAGTGTTGCCGCACCAGTTCATTTTAAGTCTTGGCTCAGCAGTTACTTTTGCCACCATTGTTGCTTCAAGGTTTTCCTTTGCAGCCTCAGCCATGAACTTTTCAAGGTCGCTCTTTGCGATAACAACAGCCATTCTCTCCTGTGACTCAGAGATAGCAAGCTCAGTGCCGTCAAGACCGTCATACTTCTTTGTAACAGCGTCAAGGTTGATAGAAAGTCCGTCAGCAAGCTCGCCGATAGCAACGGAAACTCCGCCTGCACCGAAGTCGTTACAACGCTTTATCATTGAAGTAACTTCAGGATTTCTGAACAAACGCTGAAGCTTTCTTTCCTCAGGTGCGTTACCCTTCTGTACCTCAGCTCCGCAGTTTTCAAGTGAGTGGAGGTTGTGTGATTTTGAAGAACCTGTTGCTCCGCCGCAGCCGTCACGTCCTGTTCTTCCGCCAAGGAGGATAACGATATCCTCAGGCTCAGGTCTTTCACGTCTTACGTTCTCAGCAGGAGCAGCACCTACTACAGCACCTATCTCCATTCTCTTCGCAACATAGCCCGGGTGATATATCTCGTGAACGTGACCGGTAGCAAGACCTATCTGGTTGCCGTATGAAGAATAACCGTTTGCCGCACCTACAACTATCTTTCTCTGTGGAAGCTTACCTGTGATAGTGTCCTCAACAGGAACCAGCGGATTGCCTGCGCCTGTTACTCTCATTGCCTGATATACATATGAACGTCCTGACAGAGGGTCTCTGATAGCGCCCCCAAGACAAGTTGCCGCACCGCCGAAAGGCTCGATCTCTGTAGGGTGGTTGTGTGTTTCGTTTTTGAACATGAGCAGCCATTCCTCAGGATTGCCGTCAACGTCAACAGTTATCTTAACGGAGCAAGCGTTTATCTCCTCACTCTCGTCAAGGTCTTTGAGCAGACCGGCTTTTTTCAGCTGCTTTGCACCGATACAAGCAAGATCCATAAGTGTAACAGGCTTGTCAGTTCTGCCTGCATAAAGGTCTTTTCTTGTGTTGATATAGTCTGCAAAGGTAGCAGCTATGTAGTCTGAGTCGATAGAAACGTTATCGACGATAGTGGAGAATGTAGTATGACGGCAGTGATCAGACCAATATGTGTCTATCATTCTTATCTCAGTGATAGTAGGATTTCTCTTTTCAACGTTCTTGAAATAATCCTGACAGAACTTGATATCGTCAAAGTCCATTGCAAGACCCAAGTCTGTGAGCATGAATCTCAGGTCATCGTCTGTTGAATAGATAAAGCCCTCAACAGTCTTGACTGTGGTAGGGATAGTATACTTGATATCGAGTGTATCGAAGCAATCAAGGGAAGCTTCTCTTGACTCAACAGGGTTTATCATATAGTGCTTGATCTGGTCAAGCTCTGCTTCTGTGAGTTTGCCAGAAACGATATAAATTCTCGCTGACTTGATAGTAGGTCTTTTTCCTCCAGTGAGAAGTGAGATACACTGTGCGCAGGAATCAGCTCTCTGATCGAACTGACCTGGCAGATACTCAACTGCAAAAACAAACTCGTCAGCTTTTACAGCAGGCAGGTGATCGTAAGTAACGTCAACAGCAGGCTCAGAGAAAACGACTGGTGCTGCAAGGTCGAAATCCTCTCTTGAAAGACCCTCTGCGTCATAGCGGTTTATAACTCTCAGACCTGTAAGGTTATCAAGTCCCAGAGCTGACTTTATTCCGCTGATAAGTGAATTTGCTTCAACTGCAAATTCAGGCTTTTTTTCTACATAAATACGGTAAACAGACATGGCTACATCTCCTTATAATAGTTACTTCTATTATACTACATTTTTCGCATATTTGTCAATAAAATTCTTATTATTCGGCAGGGCATATAATTATGTGTGAATAAGCGTTGGCTCACTTGTTGATTTTTTAGTTCATAAAAGCAGAAATACCGCACCATTACAGTGCGGTATCCCTAAAATATTAATCTGCAAACGGATTTTCTGTTGGATAAAGCATACCCTTTGGCTGATTGAAGCCTATGTCTGTCATGCCAAGATATGTCATAACACTGTGGAGTGCCTTTCCATAGTGACCAAAAGCAACAGCACCGTGGTGAGGATAGTTCTTCTGAACGAGAACATGGCGGTAAAATCTGCCCATTTCGTTGATAGCGAAAATACCGATAGAGCCGAATGAACGTGTTGCCACAGGAAGAACTTCGCCCTCTGCAATATATCCTTTGAGCTGTGCGTCAGCCGTTGACTGGAAGCGGAAGAATGTTATATTTCCGTCAACGATATCGCCCTCAAGAGTACCTCTTGAAATATTAGGCTCGCTGTCTGGCTCAAGATTTCTCTTCATGATACGCTGGAACTTCATCTCAGGCTCTTTTACAAGGCATGAAGCTGTGTTTCCGCAGTGGAAGCCCATGAATGTATCCTTATGTGTGTAAGGGAACTTTCCTGCGATATCATCATTGTATATGTCCGCAGGAACAGTGTTGTTGATGTCAAGGAGCGTAACAGGCTTTTGTGATACACAAACGCCTATGTATTCGCTGACAGCGCCGTAGATATCTACTTCGCAGGCAACAGGAATGCCTATCTTTGTAAGTCTTGAATTAACATAGCAAGGAACGAAGCCAAACTGCGTCTGGAATGCAGGCCAGCACTTGTTTGCAAATACAACATATTTTCTTGAGCCTTTGTGAGCTTCTGCCCAGTCAAGAAGAGTAAGCTCATACTGCGCAAGTCTTGGAAGAATGCCTGCCATTTTATTACCATTGCCAAGCTCTGCTTCCATGTCAGCCACAACAGCAGATATTCTCTCGTCGCCGGCATGGGCGTTGAATGACTCGAAAAGGTCAAGCTCTGAGTTTTCTTCTATCTCAATACCCATGTTGTAGAGCTGTCTGATAGGTGCGTTGCAGGCAAGAAAGTCCTGTGGGCGTGGACCGAATGAGATTATCTTCAGATCCTTAAGACCGAGGATAGCCCTTGCAACTGGAACGAACTCGCTTATCATCTTTGCACACTCGTCAGGTGTACCAACAGGGTACTCAGGGATATAAGCCTTGATGTTTCTCAGTGCAAGGTTATAGCTTGCGTTGAGCATTCCGCAGTAAGCGTCGCCTCTGTTGTCGATAAGTGCATCACCGCATGGTTCTTCAGCAGCCGCAACGAACATAACAGGGCCGTCAAACTTCTTTGCTAGAAGTGTTTCTGAGGACTCAGGTCCGAAGTTTCCAAGATATACAACAAGTGCGTTACAGCCTGCTGTGTTTACCTCGTCAAGGGCTTTGAGCATATCATTCTCGTTCTCCACAACTGTAGGACATTCGTAGATATCTCCGTAAGCCTTTTTGTACTCCTGACAGACCTTGATACGTCTTGATTCTGAAAGCGACATAGGGAAGCAATCTCTTGAAACTGCAACGATGCCAAGTTTTACTTCTGGTATATTTTTCATGTTTCAACCTCCGATTTTCATTTATTTATGACTTTATTCTAGCATACCTTTGTGCTGTTTTCAATAGCTTTTTGTGCAAATTTTCGTGAAATTTAGTTAGCTGCCCAGCATGAAAAAGTGCGTTAGCCCAAGCCACTCTCTCACCCAATATGTGAACAGGTATCGTGGCTCGGTGTAGGCTGAATAAGCGGTGACATTCTCCACGCCCTGAGCCTTTGCTATAAGGCTTGCACGGTATTGATGAAAGCCGTCTGTGACGATAGTCATATCATGGCTCATGCCGAGTTCATCGAGTATCTTGAGAGAGTTTTGGATATTTTCGTAAGTTGAAGTGGACTTGTCCTCCATTATTATCCTGTCGCTGTCCATGCCTTTTTCAAGCAGATAGTTTTTCATTGCCAAGGCTTCGCTTATTTTCTCATCATCACCCTTGCCACCTGAAACTATACAAAGCGTATCAGGATTGTCGTTCATAGCCGTAATTGCAGCGTCAAGTCGTCTGCGTAACATTCGTGAGGGACGTTCGCCTTTTACCTGACAGCCAAGCACAACTATAACATTGGCTTTTTCAGGGCGGTTTTCCTGTGCTTTGTACATAAGTATGGAAAGAATGCCCACATATATTATCCCAGCAAGTATCAATGTGCTTACAAAGATAAGCCCGAATTTACCTGCGCCATGTCCCCATATTTTTGATATAATACCGCAGAATTTTGTCCAGTTTGCCGTTATGATCATTAGCATCACCGAAACGATGATGCCAAGCAGGTTGCCCGAGCATATAACAGGTAATGGTACAAGAAACAGAAACAACAGCAAAGTTTCCAGTGCAAGCAATATTATTTTTACGCTCATTAGTTATCTCCTTGTCTTTTTTGTACTATTATAACATATAGCTCTTGTGATTACAAGGGCAAAAGAGAAAAGCGCTCCGCAGCAGCAGAACGCTTTTATAAGGAATGATCTAAGTTGAGATCAGATCACCGAATTTTTCGAGAAAATCACGTTTGTCGTCATATTTAGCTACCAGCGATACAGTTTTCTTTGTGCCAAGACCGAAAATACCCATAAGTGATTTTGGATTGAGTATTTTTGTTCCTGACTGCACCACCAGATCGTATTTGCAGCTTAAAGCCGCTTCATGCAAAGTCTTGATGTCATTAAGATCGTTTATCCTGATATAAGCTTTGATCATGTTCGTGATTATGCCCTTTGGCATATCCTCCTTTCGCAATAATAACCTCTGAAAAACTAAAAAGAACCGAAAATTTCTGAGATTTTCGTTTCTTTTTACATTGGCAACAGCAGTTCTATACTTATATGTCACATATCTTAATCCATATATAATTATATGCCAATGTGAACAAATAGTAAACAGATATTGTGTAAAATATTATATGTGAAGATATTAATATGAATTTTACTTATTTCATGTTAATTTATTATATAAAATTTGGATAATTAATCATATTAAAACGTTTTAGTTAATGTGGAACTTATATAAAAGCTATAACAAATCAGCTAAAAGTTTTCTTATTACGAAAATATCAAACGTTTTATATGCGCTTTGAATGAAAATACAGCAAAAGTAGAAAGTGTATATTCGTAAATATATTAAACTATATGATGAAATTTTGCAAAAATGCGAAATCGTTTAAATTTTGCAACAAAAAAAGCACTGAGCTTTTAAAACTCAGTGCTTTCGTGATATCAAAGTTTAGTCAACAATAAATTCTTTGATCTCGTCAAGGAATTTAGTAGCGTCGTCTGTGTGTGCTACGAGCTGGATAGGATTTGAAAGGTCAAGGCTGAAAATACCCATAATTGACTTAGCGTCAACTGCATATCTTCCTGACGCAAGATCCACATCAAAGTCGTACATAGAAACTACGCTTACAAACTTCTTTACCGCTGCAATGGAATCGAGCATGATTTTTACCTTTGTCATAAATATTCCTCCTTCAGAATGATCGGTATATCCGATCTTGATTCCCACATAAATTCTGTAGATCTTTTCTCTACAATTTATATTATAAACGATTTTTCTGATTTGTCAATGGATATTTGCAAAAAAATTTAAAATATGGTACAATAGTCAAGAGTGATAAAAATCAAAGTTTAGATTTATACAATATGCACATATATAATTGCAATTTATTGTGCATTATAAACATTTGGCTATTGAAAGGAAATCAAATATGAAAGCCTTTTTCTATACATTCGGCTGCAAGGTAAACCAATATGAAACAGAAAATATAAAGGAAGCAATGCTGTCCGAGGGGTATGAGGTCACTGAGGATTATGCTGATGCAGAGGTCTGTGTTGTAAATACCTGCACTGTTACCGCTCAGTCGGACTCAAAATGCCGACAGCTTATCCACAAGATAAAAAAAGCCAATCCTGAGTGTCTGATAGTTTTGGCAGGCTGTTTTCCGCAGGCTTTTGAAAAGGAAGCTTCTGCTCTTGACGAGTGCGGTATCATAGTTGGCACAGGTGCAAAAAAGGAGATACCTGCCCTTATAAAAAGGTATATCACAAGTGGCGAGCGTATTATCAGGATAGTTCCTCGTGAGAGGGGAGAGGCTTTTGAGAAAATGACAAACTCAGGTGCTGACCAAAAAACTCGTGCGTATATCAAAATTCAAGACGGCTGTGATCAGTATTGCACCTACTGTATTATCCCCACTGCTAGGGGACACATCTGCTCAAAACCTTTGGAGGATATCGCTCCCGAAGTTCAGCAGCTCGTTGACTCAGGTCACAAGGAGATAATCCTCACGGGCATAAATCTTTGCTGTTACGGCAGAGACTTCAAAAACGGCACACGGCTCATTGACGCTGTTGAAGCCGCCTGCGGCTGTGATGGCGATTACAGAGTGCGTATCGGCTCTGTTGAGCCTGAGCTTATTTCAGATGAAGATATCCTGCGAATGTCAAAGCTTGAAAAGCTCTGTCCGCATTTTCATCTTTCCCTGCAAAGTGGCTGTGACGAAACTTTGAAGCGCATGAACCGCCATTATGATACGGCGGAGTATGCTGAGCTTTGCGAGAAGCTTCGCAGGCATTTTCCAAACTGCGCTATAACCACTGACATAATGGTGGGCTTTCCCCAGGAAACTGACGAGGAATTTGAAAAGTCGCTGGCATTTGCAAAGAAGATATCTTTTGCAGAAACGCATATTTTCCCGTATTCACGCAGACCTACCACTGTTGCCGACAAAATGAAAGGTCAGCTCGACCGCAAGACCAAGCACAGTCGTGCGGCTCAAATGGCAGATGTATGTAACGAAACAAAGGCTTTGTATCTCAAAAGCCTTGTTGGCACAGTGCAAGAGGTTTTATTTGAAAAGGAAACAAGCCCTCAGTGGCATCAGGGTCATGCACCAAATTATGTTACTGTGAAAATTCCAAGGGACAGCGAGGACGTTTCTTTGCGCCGACAGCTTTTAAAGATAGAGATAACCTCGTCAGATGGCGAGTTTTGTTACGGAAAACTTATATGAGTACAAAAAAGAGGACCGCAAATGCGATCCTCTTTCGTTATATCAGATTTTTCTGTGCTCAGCCAAGCTTTGCAAGAATTATCTCTTTCATTTTTCCAGGGTTAGCCTTGCCCTTTGAAGCCTTCATGCACTGACCTACCAGATAGCCCAGAGCATTTGTCTTTCCACCCTTGTAGTCATTTACAGACTTTTCGTTTGCGGCAAGAACTTCGTCAGCGATCTTTTCAAGTGCGCTGTCATCGGAAACCTGTGCAAGACCCTGTTCCTCAATAATGTCGCTTACCTTTTTGTCCTCTTCAAGAAGAACTGCAAAAACTTTCTTTCCGCCAGCGTTGGAAATGGTCTTTGCTTCGATAGCAGCGGCAAGGTCAGTAAGATTGTCAGCAGTGAGCTTTGTATCTTCGAGAGTCTTGCCTGTTGCGTTCATGTACTTAACAAGGTCGCCAAGTATCCATGTTGTATAGCACTTTGCAGGGAACTTGTCCTTTGCCATGCAATCGTCAAAAAGCTTTGCAAGGGAAACAGACTCAGCTATAAACGTTGCGTCCTTTATGTTCAGACCGAACTTCTTTACATATCTGAGTATCTTTACGTTTGGAAGCTCTGGGATACTCTTTTTAAGCTCGTCAACACGCTCCTGCTCAACAACGATAGTGAGCAGGTCCGGCTCAGGGAAGTAACGATAATCCTGTGCGTCCTCTTTTGAACGCATTGGAATGCTCATTCCCTTTTCGTCGTCCCAACGGCGTGTTTCCTGCTCGACCTTTCCGCCTGCTTCAAGAACAGCTATCTGTCTTTCTACCTCGTAGTCTATACCTCTTACAGCGGCAGAGAAGCTGTTTACGTTCTTCATCTCAGAACGTGTGCCGAATGGCTCGCCAGGCTTGTGAACAGATACGTTTACATCACATCTGATAGAGCCTTCCTGCATCTTGCAGTCGCATATGCCAAGATACTGTAGGATAGATTTCAGTGTTTCAAGATAAACCTTTGCTTCCTGTGAGGAACGCATATCAGGCTCAGAAACTATCTCGATAAGCGGAACACCGCAGCGGTTAAGGTCAACAAGTGATACGCCATGGAACTTGTCAGAGTGAAGAAGCTTACCTGCGTCCTCCTCGATGTGTATTCTTGTGATACCTATTCTTCTTTCCTCGCCGTCAACAAGGATATCAACATAACCCTTGCCGCAGAGAGGAACTTCTGCTTGTGATATCTGATAAGCCTTTGGCAGGTCAGGGTAGAAATAGTTCTTTCTGTCCTGCTTGCAGACACGGTTTATCTCGCAGTTGAGTGCGTGACCCATTCTTATTGCATAATCAACTACCTTTTCGTTAAGAGTAGGCAGTGTGCCAGGCATACCCATGCAGATAGGGCAAACCTGTGAATTGACTTCAAGACCGAACTGGTTCTTGCAGTCGCAGTATATTTTAGACTCGGTATTAAGCTCAGCATGAGTTTCAAGACCGATTACAACTTCGTAGCCTTTTACCATTTTTGTGACCCCTTTCCTTAAAGCTCAGGCATTTTGAATCCGCCAACAAGCTGCTCATAAGCATAAGCTGTGTTAAGCAGACGCTGCTCTGTAAACTTTCCGCCGATAAGCTGCATGCCAACAGGCAGACCCTTGTCGTCATATGCACAAGGAATGCTTATTGCAGGCAGACCTGCAATGTTCACTGTAACAGTGCAGACATCGTTTGCGTACATTTTAAGGGGATCGTCAGTGTTTTCACCGATCTTGAATGCTGTTGACGGAACTGTAGGAGTAGCGATAACATCAACGTCAGCGAACTGAGATGCAAACTCCTGCATTATTCTCTTCTGAACGAGCTTTGCTTTCTTGTAGTAAGCGTCATAGAAACCTGATGAAAGCACGAATGTGCCGAGCATTATTCTTCTCTTTACTTCGTCGCCGAAGCCCTCTGAACGTGTTCTCTCGTACATATCAACAAGTCCGTCATATTCCTCAGCTCTGAAGCCGTATCTTACACCGTCAAATCTTGCAAGGTTTGAAGAAGCTTCTGCAGAAGAAATGATGTAGTATGATGAAAGTGCATAATCTGTAGAAGGCAGAGAAATCTCCTTTACAGTTGCGCCCTGCTTTTCAAGCTCTTTCACAGCGTTCATTACAGACTGCTTAACGAATGGGTCGATACCATCACCGAAATACTCTTTTGGTATACCTATCCTCAGACCCTTTACGTCAGCTTTAAGGTCAGCCGCGAAATCAGGATACTCTCTATAGGAAGAAGTGGCGTCATACTTGTCATGACCAACGATAGCGGACTGTACCATAGCAACGTCCTTTACGCACTTGCCAAGAGGTCCGATCTGATCCAGTGATGAAGCGAAAGCAACAAGACCGTATCTTGAAACGCTGCCGTATGTAGGCTTCAGACCTACAACGCCGCAGTATGAAGCAGGCTGTCTGATAGATCCGCCAGTGTCAGAGCCAAGAGTAACGATAGCCTCTCTTGCTGCAACAGCCGCAGCAGATCCGCCTGATGAACCGCCAGGTATCCTCTCTGTATCAAATGGGTTTTTAGTAGGCTTAAAATGTGAGTTCTCGGTTGATGAACCCATAGCGAACTCGTCCATGTTGAGCTTGCCTGTTACAACGATATCGTCAAGCTTGTTCATTACAGTCGCATTGAAAGGCGGAACATAATTGCCAAGCATTTTTGATGCACAAGTTGTTCTCAGGCCCTTTGTTGAGATATTGTCCTTGATACCAACAGGTATACCGGCCAAAGGTGAAAGCTCCTCGCCCTTTGCAAGCTTTTCATCTATCTCAGCGGCTTTTTTCATAGCGTTTTCTTCGTCAAGTGTCAGATAAGCGTCTACCTTGCCCTCAACTGCTTTTATTCTGTCAAAAACAGACTTTGTAAGCTCTGCGGAGCTTATTTCCTTGTTCTTTATCATTTCTGACAAGTCGCAGGCATTTCTTTCAAAAAGTTCCAATTATAACACTCCTTATTCTACTGTTTTAGGCACGACAAGACAGCCTGCCTTTACCTGAGGAGCGTTCTGCATAAGCTCCTGTCTTGTGAATTTATCCTGAACAGCCACGTCTTTTCTGAGTATCATCGGGTTGTCAGGGTCAAGGGTCATTTCGTCCTGAATGTCGGGAAGCTTTTCAACCATTCCCACGATATTTTCCATTTCTGACTCAAACTTATCAAGCTGATCGTCTTCGATGCGAAGTCTTGCCAGCTTGGCAATGTGTTTAATGTCAATGTTCATTTTACATTCCTCCTGTTTTATTTATATAAAAAGATATTATCTTATTTTATCATATCCTTGAACTGTTCTTCGGTGATTATTTCGATACCGAGCTGCTGAGCTTTATCAAGCTTGCTTCCTGCTTCCTCACCTGCAAGAACATAGTCCGTTTTTTTGGACACAGAGCCGCTTGCCTTGCCGCCGTATTTCTCAATGAGTGCTTTTGCTTCGCTTCTTTTCAGCGTCGGCAAAGTGCCTGTGAGAACAAAAGTCTTTCCTGCAAAGCGGTCGTCTATCTGTATCTTCTCATACTTTGTGTTTATCCCACATTCTTTGAGCCTTTGGATAAGCTCTATCATATGCTCTTCATGGAAAGCGTTGTAAACGCTTTGCGCCATTACGCCGCCAAAGCCGTCTATCTCGGATATCTGCTCAGCGGAAGCGTTCATGATGTTGTCAAGGTCGCCGAACTTGTCGCACAGAAGCTTCGCAGAAGCCTGTCCGATATTTCTTATGCCCAGACCAAACACAAATCTGTCCAAAGAATTGGACTTTGACTTTTCTATAGCACTAAGCAGATTGTTCACTGATTTTTCCTTGAAGTTGTCAAGCTGTAAAAGCTTGTTTTCGCTCAGAGTGTAAAGGTCAGCCACAGAGGTGATAAGCTTGTTGTCAAGAAGGGTGTGAACTATCTGCGGACCAAGACCGTCAATGTTCATTGCGCCCTTTGAAGCAAAGTGAACAATGCTTCTGAATATCTGCGCAGGACATTCAACGTTCGGACACCTTACCGCCGCTTCTTCCTCGGACTTCACAAGCTTTGTTCCGCATACAGGACAGCACTCAGGGAGCGTGAAAACTCCGTCGCCATGCTTTTCCACAGAACCCAGCACCTCGGGAATGATATCTCCTGCCTTGCGCACCTTGATGATATCACCCACGGAAATGTTTTTCTCTCTTATAAAATCCTGATTGTGTAGGGTCGCCCTTGAAACGCTCGTGCCTGCAAGAAAAACAGGCTCAAACACGGCCACAGGTGTTATAGCACCAGTTCTGCCCACGTTAAGCTCTATATCAAGTAGCTTTGAGGTCTTTTCCTCAGGCGGAAACTTGTAAGCCACAGCCCACTTTGGCACTTTTGCAGTTGCACCAAGTATCTCACGCTGTCTGAAATCATCGACCTTTATAACAACGCCGTCAATATCGAATGGCAGGTCAAAACGCTTTTCTCCGATAGCCTTTATGCAGCCTATGACCTCATCAGCGGTAGACACACGCTTGTAATCAGGGATAGTCTTGAATCCTAGTGTTTTCAGATAGTCAAGAGACTCCTTGTGGGAAGTAAGCTCCTTGCCCTCTATCTGCTGAACATTGAACACAAAGATATCAAGCTTTCTTTTTGCCGCTATCTTAGGGTCTTTCTGTCTAAGAGAACCTGCGGCGGCGTTTCTAGGGTTTTTGAAAGGCTGCTCGTCATTATCCTCCTGCTCTTTAACAAGCTTCAGAAAAACATTTCTCGGCATATATGTTTCACCTCTGACTTCTATCAAAGGCAGTTCCTCGTTTATTTTTATAGGAATGGACTTTACAGTTTTCAGATTAGAAGTAACGTCCTCGCCCACAAAGCCGTCACCACGGGTAGAGCCTATGGCAAGCTCACCGTTATGATATTCAAGGGATACCGAAAGTCCGTCTATTTTCGGCTCAACAACGAATTGGGGCTTATCAACAGCCTGCTGAACTGTCTCAATAAAGCTTCTCACCTGTTCAAAGGAAAAAACGTCCTGCAAAGAACCCATTTGCACACGGTGTGTGACTTTCTCAAATATTGATATCGCCTTGCCGCCTACACGCTGAGTAGGGGAGTCGCTTCTGATAAACTGCGGAAACTGCTCCTCAAGACCCTTTAGTTCCTGCTGGAGCATATCGTATTCATAGTCTGTGATCTCGTTCCTGTCCTCAACATAGTAAAGCTGAGAGTGATAATTCAAAAGCTTCACAAGCTCGTCTATACGTTTTTTAGCGTCCTGTTCGTTCAAAATAACACAACTCCATTTCTGCCAACTTTTTACGGCATATCATACGCAGGGCAATACCACATAAGGATTGTACGCAAGATGCGTAGCCAGATTTTTCGTTAGCTTGTATAGAAACGACGCAGGAATACTTCCGTATTTCAAGGAGTTTCTGTGCGAGATAACGGAAAATCTGCAAGCAGATTGCGTGCAAAGCCGTTAGGCGTGCCTTATGCGGTATTGCCCTTTATATTATACCATAATTGCTGGTGAAATACAAGCCTTTTTTCTATAAACTGCGAAAAAATCAGCCTTTTCCCTTGTCTAAGTACATATCAGGTATCTCCCCTATGATAACAGTTTCGCTAACGGGATAGTCATAGCTCACCACGATATCCGTAGAGTGTGCAGGAAGAATGGCTGTCATTTCTATGGTCACAGTGAGATAAATGCTGTATTTTGTCTGATTTATCCCTGCTTCCGTTAAATCGCTTTTAAGCTCTGTTTTTGCCGCACCTATCTGATGAAGCCGCAGTGGTATGTCAAAACCTCTGCCTGTGAGGATATTTATTCCTGAAAGTGTGCCGATGGGTACGCTGAGTTTTGTACCCTCAAGCTGTGAAAGGCTTTCGTTCACAGCCCTTGAAACACTGCTTTGAAGCCTGTTCACAGCGTTCGTATCGCTGTTTATAGATGTTATCCTGCCGTCAGTTTCAGATATCTTTATATAACTGCTCTGAGGCAGTTTTTCAAGCTCTCTGTTTATGGCCGCATTAATCACGTCAAGTGCCGCCTGCTTGCTTTCAAACTCGCTTATTTCGCTGATGTGCCTTGAAAGTTGTGCAAAAAACACCGTCGTGAGCAGTGCAAGAATAATAACGACAGCAAGAATTATGTATGAAATTCTGTTCTTGAAAGAACGCTTGTGGACGCTCAAAAAAATCACCGCCTTTGGCTTATTATATACCAAAATGCGGTGATATGTGATTATTTTACTTTAATTCAACGATAGTTACGCCGTCCTCACCCTCTCCGTAAACGCCTTTTCTGAATGATTTTACAGACGGGTGGTGTTTAAGCGCACGCCTTATGGCGTCACGGAGAATACCAGTGCCTCTGCCGTGGATTATGGTAAGCATTGTCACCCCTGACATGATAGCGTCAGAAATAAACTGCTCCATTTCGTGAACGCCCTCGTCAGCGGCATAGCCCCTGATATCAAGCTCGGTGGATACCTTTCGTGTCATACGGCTCTCAATGCCGTTTTTGGATACTCCGCCTTTTTTCGCAGGCTTCTTTGTCTGCTTTTGCGGCTGTTGTTTTTCAATAAGCTGAAGCTTCTTTACATCTATCTTGGTTTTCATTATGCCTGCCTGAATGAAGCACATTCCGCTGTTGTCAGGGGGAGTTATAATGATACCCTTTCTGTTTGTGTCAACGATAAGCACGTTGTCGCCCTTTTTCAGCGGTCTTGGCAGCACATATCCCTCGTTCCTGCTTTCAGAAACAGGGTTAGCCTCGCTGTATAGCTTGTTCATTGTGGACTTCTGCTTGTGCCTTGCGTCAATGGCTTTCTGAGTGAAGTTCGGATTTTCTTTCTCTTTTCTCAGCTTATCAAGCTCGTCAACAAGCGCCTGCGACTCACGCTGAACACGATTTACGATCTGCTGAGCCTCACGTCTTGCCTTTTCAAGCTCGGCTTCTTTCTGGTCGTAGAATTTTTCTTTCTGCTCTGCAAGCTCTTTTCTGAGAGCCTCGCTTTCCGCACGATATTTCTCCGCAAGCCTGTTGTTTTCTTCAAGCTGTATTCTTGTGCGTTCAAGATTGTCTATGATAGTTTCAAACTTTCTGTTATCCTCAGAAATAAGCGACTCAGCGTACTTGATTATATCCTTGTCGATACCAAGACTTTCAGAGATAGCAAAAGCGTTGGACTTACCGGGTGAGCCTATGATAAGCCTGTATGTCGGGTGTAAAGTCTGCACGTCAAACTCGCATGAAGCGTTCTCAACGTCAGGAGTGTCGATAGCGTACATTTTAAGCTCCTGATAGTGTGTAGTTGTAACTAGCGTCGCACCGAATATCCTTATGCGTTCGATTATAGCCACCGCTAGCGCAGCACCCTCCACAGGGTCAGTGCCTGAACCAAGCTCGTCAAGAAGCACAAGGCTTTCGCTGTCAGCCTCGTCAAGTATGGTCTTTACTCTGCTTATGTGAGAGGAGAATGTAGACAGATTGTTTTCTATTGACTGCTGGTCGCCGATATCAACAAGCACGTTTTTATATACTGATACCCTGCTTCCGTCTGACGCAGGGATAAGCAGACCGCACATTGTCATAAGCGTGAGCAGACCCACAGTTTTAAGCACAACTGTTTTACCGCCCGTGTTAGGACCTGTTATTATCAGGGAGTGATAGTCAGTGCCAATAGAAAAGTTTATAGGCACGACCTTTTTCGGGTCGATAAGAGGGTGACGTGCCTTGTTCAGCACGATAACACCGTCATTGGATATCTCAGGGAGCATTGCTCTCATTTTTGCACCGAGGTTTGCCTTTGCAAAATAAAGGTTAAGCTCTGTTACCGCATTGTAGTTTGAAATGAGCTGGTCTTTCATTTCGGCACATTCCATGGAAAATTCAGCGATTATCCTGTGTATCTCGTCCTGTTCCTGACCCTGCAAAATTCTGATATCATTGTTTGCCTCCACTACCGACATAGGCTCGATAAAAAGCGTTGAGCCTGTTGCGGAAGTGTCATGAACAAGACCGCTGACATTGCCTTTGAACTCAGTTTTTACCGGAAGAACGAAACGTCCGTCACGCATTGTGACAATGCTCTCCTGCAAATATTTCTGAGTGCTCGGGGATTTTATCATCTTGTCAAGGGTCTCTCTTATCTTAAGCCCTGAACGTGTTATCTTCTGTCTTATGCTTCTCAGCTCCGTACTTGCGTCGTCAGAAAGCTTTGTGTCATCTATGATAGCCGTTTCAAGTCGCTGTTGCAGATACTTGTTTGGATAGAGCATTTCAAAGAGATATGAAAGGGAAGTGTCCTTGTTCTCACACTGCTCATACCAGTGGTGAAGCTCATAGGTCTGCGCAAGCAAGCGTCTTATCTGAATAAGTTCTCCAAGAGAAAGCACACCGCCTGCTTCGGCTCTTTTGATGTAAGTTGATACGTCATTTATGTTGTAAAAATTCGGCGTGCCGTATCTCACGCTGAGTTCAAGTGCTTCGGCGGTCTTGCCTGTTTCTTTCTTGACCGTGTAAAGGTCAGAACAAGGCTTTATCCCCAAAGCCATTTTTTTCGTTTTTTCGTTGGAGCATTCTTTTGAAAGCATTTCAAGAATTTTGTTCAGCTCCAGCGAATCATAAAATCTTTCGTCCATTATATATACCTCAAAATATGACAATAGGCAAAGCTGCGCAATGCCTACAAAAGTCTGTAAAAATCAAGCGACGGAAACTTGCCTTTCAGATTATATCTCACAAACCGCTCTGTAAAAGCCGTCAGCTTTTTCTGATATCTTTCGCTTATCTTGAAAGCAAAAAGCCGCTCATATTCCGTCAGTGCAATAAATCGGACTATGTATAGCATAGTCCTGTCTAATTCAATATCGTAAATACTGTCAGGATTGTAACAGCACTTGTCACACTCCAAGACCCCTGTTGACAGATTGAAGTGCATAATGTCAGCCTCATACGCCATGCAAACCGAACAGCCAAGAAGCGCAGGTCTTAATCCTGCTTCGCACAGCAGACGAAACTCAAATATAGATTTGAGAAGTTCGTTATCCCTGTCGCCTTTATCGAGAAAATAAAGTGTGTTCAGCGTCAGCCGCATTATCTCGTCACAGCCGCTTTCCTCTGTTCGTATATACATGAGAAGCTCAGAAAAGTAAGAGGCAAGAGCCGTTTTTTTAGGGTCTAGCCTGATGTTGTAAAAAAGCTTCTCTGATTCACTGCTGTTGAGAAAAAACATTGATTGGTCTTTAGCGTTCTTCTTTTCCTCAACGCACAGCTTAGAGTATGCAAAAAGCTGCGTTGATGACGCGTTTTTCGTGCTTTTCCTGCCTCCGCGAACAAATATATCTATGACTCCACGCTCTGCTGTGAGAACAGTGACGGATTTGCTTGTTTCGCCCCTGTCATTTTCCCTCAGTATCAGTCCCATAAAGGTCAGCATTGTCAGTATCCTCTTTTCTGTGTGCGGCATATGTGAGATAATCCTCTATCCTGCCGCTTTCAAAGAACTTGTCCCATAAAGTCATGATATTCACCGCCTTACTGATATTATCAGCTTTTTTGGCGGTCATTATAAGCGGAAAAATATGTTGCCTTTATTCCAAACCGAAATTCTTTATCATGCCCTCACGGTTTCTCCAGCCCTCTTTTACCTTGACCCAGCACCGGAGATTTACCTTTATCTGGAAGAAATCTTCAAGGTCAGCTCTTGCTTCCTGACCTATCTTTCTAAGCATAGAGCCGCCTTTTCCAATAAGAATACCCTTGTGTGACTCTCTCTCACAGTAAATAGTAGCGGTAACGTCAAGTATAGCTTCACCGTTTCTATTTTCACGCTCGTTAAGATGTTCGATAGTCACAGCTATGCCGTGAGGAACTTCGTCATTAAGGTTATTGAGTGCCTTTTCTCTTATTATCTCAGCCATTATGACCTTTTCAGGCTGGTCTGTGAACTTATCGTCAGGAAAGTAGTGCGGACCCTCCACAGCATTCTTTTCAAGATCTTCCATAATAATATCGAGACCGTCCTTTTCAAGAACGCTCACTGGTACGATATCTATAAAATCAAAAAGCTTTGAATACTCTGCTATCACTGCGATAAGATCCTCTTTGTTTTCAAGAAGATCTATCTTGTTGAGCACAAGTATGACCTTTGTCTTGCCTGCCTTAAAGCCCTTTACAAGCTCACGCTCGTTTTCGGATATTCTCTTTGTGCAGTCAGCCATAAGGATAATAAGGTCAACCCCTGCAACAGACTCGTTCACAGCGTTGAGCATATGCTCGGAAAGCTTGTTTTTAGCTTTGTGCATACCAGGTGTGTCCATGAAAACGAACTGCGTTTCTCCCTTTGTGAGAACACCTGTTATCTTTGTTCTTGTTGTCTGCGGCTTGTTGCTCACTGCGGCTATCTTTTCGCCCACAAGTGCGTTTAGCAATGAGGATTTGCCTGCGTTCGCACGTCCAACAATAGTGACGAACGCATTTTTTGAATTTGCATTTTTCTTGTTCATATATATTTTTCCTTATCTTTTTTATCTTTGTCAGCAGGCGTTTTGAATACCCATACGAGCCACAGTATCACACCTGCGGCTAAAGCTATCCCTAGCCATATGTTTCTTGCAAAATAAGAGGCTATCGCCATAAAAGCATAATAGTCCCAGAATATCCTTATTCCCACAGCCACAGAAGCTACCGCCGCAATGAGAACAGCCCCTGCCGCACAGTCTTTAGCCTTTTTAGCAAGGGGGTTTTTATCTTTACACGCCATATCCACAGCGGCTTCAACAGCCGTGTTCACAAGCTCTAGTGAAATAACAAGCCCTATGCAGATATAAACTGCGGCAGTTTCGGCGGCGCTAAGCCCATAAAATCGCATTAGCAGTATCACAAGCACTGCAACGCCAATGTGAAAACGCATATTGCGCTCTGTTTTTATACAGCTCACAACGCCCTCAAAGGCATAAACAAAGCCCTTGAAGAAACGTCCTATCCCTGTTTTACCTGTGTTCATGCTCGCCTAAAAAAGTGGCGTCACGGGATATGCCCAGATTGCCAAGTATAGCTTCTTCCTTTTCACGCATTATCCTCTCCTGAAGATTGCTTTCTTCATGGTCATAGCCAAGGAGATGAAGCATTGAATGTACTGTCAAAAAGCCTATCTCTCTTTCAAGAGAGTGACCATATATCTCAGCCTGACGGTAAGCCGTTTCAAGGCTTATGACTATATCTCCCAGCAGGAAAGCACCTGTTTCGTGGTTCATGTCAAAATCACCGTTCTCGCCAAGAGGAAAGCTCAGCACGTCTGTTGAGCGGTCTATGTTTCTATGTTCCTTGTTAAGCTCATGTATCTGCTCGTCATTCACAAAAGATACAGAAACTTCAAAATCATCATTGTGGCCCTCATATTCCAAAACAGCATGGCAACAGCGTCTTACAAGAAGCCTTATGCCAACAGGTATCTTTACCTCTGTCTGGTTGTTGGTTATCATTACTTTTACCTTGCCCATTACTTTTTCACATTCCTTTTTTGTTATATTTTTCATAAGCAAGGATTATGTCCTGCACAAGCTTGTGACGGACAACGTCCTTGTCGGTAAATCTGTTTATTGATATATCGTCAATGCCTTTGAGTACGTTCATTGCCTGAATAAGTCCTGACTTTCTCTGGTCAGGCAGGTCTATCTGCGTTATATCGCCTGTTATGACTATCTTTGAGTTGAATCCAAGACGTGTAAGGAACATCTTCATCTGCTCGTGAGTGGTGTTCTGCGCTTCATCAAGGATAATGAAAGAATCGTCAAGAGTGCGTCCTCTCATGTATGCCAGCGGAGCGACTTCGATACAGCCGCGCTCCTGCTGTTTAGCGAAAGTGTCAGGACCGAGCATTTCAAAAAGTGCGTCATAAAGCGGTCTGAGATATGGGTCTACCTTACATTGCAGGTCGCCCGGAAGAAAGCCCAGCTTTTCTCCTGCTTCAACCGCAGGACGTGTGAGGATTATCTTCTCTACCTCGTGCGCCTTGAAAGCTTTTACCGCCATTGCCACCGCAAGATAAGTCTTGCCCGTTCCCGCAGGACCAATGCCCATGACGATAGTCTTTTTCCTTATTGCTTCAACATATCTTTTCTGACCGAGAGTTTTCGGCTTAACGAGCTTTCCGCTCACCGTTACGCACACGCCGTCATCAGACATATGCTTTATCTCATACTGCTTGCCCTCACGCACAAGTGTGAAAACATATCTTATAGTCTGCTCAGTGATAGCCTCGCCCTTGTTGATAAGAGCAATAAGACTGTTTATAGCCTCCGAGGCGTTAAATACGTTCTCCTCATCGCCTGTTATCTTGATATCGTCACCTCTGCCGAGAATCACAACATTATACTCTTTTTGGATAAGATTAACATTCTCGTCATAATTGCCGAAAAGGCTGAGTACAGTTTCCATTCTGTCCACGCTGATAAGTTTTTCCGCCATTAGCACAACTTCCTCTTTTTTTGTTCTGATATACCTATTATACAAAGCTATTATATCACATTTTTCCTCTGATTGCAACAATCTCAGTAAGATTTAACACTTTTTTTATGCACCTTTTCACACTTTTTGATCATTTCTTAATAAAAAATTCCACCTCTCTGCAAAGCTCGCCGTATAGGGTGTATGTTACAGTAGCGGTTACTCCGTTTTCTGTCACATTATCCTCAATATGTCGGTCTTTTATCTCATAGTCTGAGAGAAAATTTTCCTCATATAAATACGCCTTTTCATGAACGGCATCAAGTGCCTGCTGTTCTGTCAGGGTGTCTTGTGAAAATTTATATTCTTCAAGTTCGCAGGTGGTTATGCCAAAAGGCATTTCAAGTCCGAAAAGCGACAGAGGAGAATATCTTTGCTCATTTTTCCAGTAACCCTCAGGCTTTGAGAAAAAAAGAGGGATATCAGCGTCAAACACAGTGAAAAAACGCTTTGTATCTCTCTTGCCTGTCGTCTTTTCTGCCTTGTACTCAAAGGGCTGTGTGAATGTGACAGTGCGCTCAAAAGTGCCTAGTATCTTACCCTTGGAGCGTGCATAGCTTGTCTTTGTTTCAACGTTTTCCTTGCCGTCTATCCAGCTTGATTTTGATGTGATGATCTCACCGCCTACAACGATATCGCCCTTTGTCACACCGCTTCCCACAGGTATCTTTAGCTGTCCGTCATAAACCTCGATTTTTTCGATAACTCCGTTTTCGCAGGCAACAAGATTTGATGGATAGCGGTTTGACTCACGCTTTGTGTCACCCTCAGTTTCGATAACGTCGATTATCAGCGTGTCACCCTTGCGTGTTATGCCTGCCCATGATATGCCCTCCACTTTTTGCTTTAACGCACGTTCTGTGACTATGAGGTCAATGCTTGGGATATAAGTGCCGGTTTCAACGCCCTCCTCTTTAAGCACCGACATAACGCCTTTTCTGATATTTTCATCATCACTGAGTATGTCAAACCGCACCACCACGTTTGATAGATAGAAGCACGAAAGCATGACAGCCGCAGTGCCTATGACAAGTCCTCCTCTTCCGAAAAAACGTTTTGCAAGAACAAAGCTTCCGTGACGTTTTGTGGCGGTGTATTCAAGTCCAAGTTCATTGCATAGTCTTTCAAGTGCCTTACAGTGTTCCGCAGGCATACGCAAAGTGAGCTTTCCGTTCTTTTCACACATTTTGCTTACGGGAAGCTTATCCGACATTATCCTGCGGAAAAACTTGGTGAAGCTGTCCCCTGTGATAACATAATCTATATAACCGAAAATCATTATCCTCTCTCCCTGATACTTCTTGACACAAGCTTGACCGACTCTATTTTTCCTCTTATCTCCACGCTGTCGGAGCAGAAATTTGACATTGTTAGTCCGCTGCCCCATATCTCTATCTCAAAAGAGCCTGTCAGCACCTTTGCCATTATCTCACTGCACTCAACTATCTGCTTGCAGTTTTCGATAACGGCGGCTCTGTCGTCAGTTATGCTTATGTATGAGCTTAGTGCGGTCAATTCTTTTGTCATGCCGAAAAAGCTTAAAAATGGTATCTTCTTCATTTTTGCGTCCTCCGTTCATTGTCTTATGCTTAATTATATTATTAGACAGACTGACATATACTTAAAAAGTAAAAGTAGGGAGGTAATAAAAATGTTGAAAAGACTTGCAAAGGAGCTTTGCGTATACATACTTGCGGGGGTGGTCATATGGTTCTGCATTATCACAATATCAGGGGGTGAGAGCGTAAAGCTTGGTATCTCCGAAGCCGTTGACCGCTGTATGAATATCATAATCCCGTCGCTGTTCGTTTTTATGGCGCTGTCGCAGATACTTGTTTCAAGTGGGATTTACTACTGCGTTTCAATGCCTTTTTATCCTATATCGAGATTTATAATGGGCATACCGCCTCAGCTTTTCTTTGTATTTCTTCTTGGCAATACCGCAGGCTATCCTGTGGGAGTAAAGCTTCTTTCAGATCTGTGTCAGAGAAAGATAATATCCCAGCGTACTGCAAAGATAATGTCCTGCTTTTGCTGCTGTGGAGGGCCTGCTTTTTATTCTGGTACAGTGGGTCTTGCAGTGTTTGGCTGTACAGGAGCAGGCATTGCAGTGTTCGTATCCATACTAGCGGCAAATTTTCTCACTGCACTTGTTCTCGGCAGAGCTATAAATGAGGATAAGAAAACATCAAAGCCGACTTTCAGACTTGACGGCAGAATGTTCACCGACAGCGTTATCTCAGCAGGAAAGTCACTTTTTGTTATCTGCGTTATGATAGTCTTTTTCGGAGCGTTTATGTCCTCTCTTGAATACTGCGGAGCGTTCAGCTTTCTGAAAAATGCGTTTTCACTGTCAGAAAACGAACTTGTGCTTGTTAAAAGCTGTCTTGAAATAACCTCTCTCACTGAGCTTTCGGGAAGTCCATTTTATCTTCTGCCATTTATAGCCGCTGTCTGCTCCTTCGGTGGTCTGTGTGTGATTATACAAATATCTGCACTTGGCGTGGATTTCTCCCTTGTGCCGTTTTTTATCTCACGTTTGACATCAGCCTTTTTGTCTGCTGTCATATGCCGTTTTATCTATCCTTTCTTTATTCCTGATTCAGTTTTGACTTCTGTTACAAATAATGTTAAATTCGTCAAAGTGAACAATTTTGTTCCCTCGTTTTGCTTGATTATGATGATTTTATTACTAACTTTGAAGAAAAGACTAGCATTTTCTAAAACAGTATGATATAATTAATAACAAATGAAAAAAGATTAACTTATCTTAAAGGAGTTGTATAAATCATGGCAAAGAAGAGCTATTTTGGTAACAGAATTTCACCGTCATGTTCTTACTGCCTTTTCGGCAACAGATCAAGAGAAGGAAATAAGGTCCTTTGTGAGAAGCAGGGTCTGGTAGACGCTGATTATAGCTGTAAGAAGTGGGTCTATGATCCTATCAAGCGTGTTCCAAAGAAACAGCTTAACATTCCAAATCAGGAAGACGATGTTATCTGATACATAAAATATGCCGTACATTTTTTGGTGTACGGCTTTTATATTGCAAAAGATCCGCAGAGCATTTTGTTTCGCCCTGCGGATCTTTCTGTCTTATATCCTTATATCTTTTTTATCTTCGTGTAATTTGCCATTATCTTCTTTGTGCCACGATTATCGAATGCTATCTCAACAAGAGTATCGTTAGCCATAGATTTTGAGCTTAAAACAGTGCCTTCACCGAATATCTTGTGCAAAACTCTGTCGCCAGGGGCAAAAGTTTCAGTATTAACAGAAAAATTGCTCTTATCAGCCTTTCGCTGAGCCAATTGCTGTTGCAGACTCATGCTGTGAGGCTTTTCATAGCCGTTGAGATAAGGTGAAGCCTTAGTTTCCTCGGCTTGCTTTTCTATGCAATCGGCAGGAAGCTCTTTTATAAAGCGTGATATCCTGTTTCTGTCGGTGCGGCCGTAAAGCATACGTTCCTCTGCGTGGGTAAGATAAAGCTTTTCCTTTGCTCGTGTCACCGCAACATAGGCAAGTCTGCGTTCCTCTTCCGTGTCAGCTTCTGATTCAAGACTTCTTGATGACGGGAAGATGTTGTCCTCCATGCCTACCACGAAAACTATGGGGAACTCAAGGCCCTTTGCAGAGTGCATTGTCATAAGCACAACATAGTCAGCGTCAGAGTCGAGATTGTCAACGTCAGTGTAAAGTGATATTTCCTCCAAAAATCCCGACAGCGACGGCTCGTCAGCATTTTCTTCGTAGCTTGACATGGTGGATTTAAGCTCGTTGATGTTTTCAAGACGTGTAAGACCCTCGTCGCCCTGCATTTCAAGATGACGTTTGTAGCCTGTCATATCAAGAAGCTTGTCCAAAAGCTCCGCAAGTGGCAGAGTGTCAGAAAGCTCAGTAAGCTCTGAGAGCATATCGCCCACAGGCATAAGCTGTTTTGAACGCTTCACAAGGGGTGCAAGCATATCGGCTTCCTGCATGATGTGGATAGGTGAATCCCCCAGGTCTGAGGTTATCTGCTCAAGAGCGTTTACAGTGGCTTCGCCGATACCACGTTTCGGCTCGTTGATTATTCTTCTCAGACGGAGAAAGTCAAAATGGTTGTTTATTACAGAAAGATAAGCGAGGATATCCTTTATTTCCTTTCTGTCGTAGAATTTCAGACCGCCTATTATTTTATATGGTATTCCACTTTGTATGAACGTCTGCTCCAAAGCGTTCGATTGTGCGTTCATTCGGTAGAGAATTGCATGGTCATTGTATTTTCTGCCCTTGTTTATGTCCTCAAGAATGGTGTCAGCCACAAACTTTGCTTCACTGCGCTCGCTTGAAGCCTTGTATACTGTGACCTTTTCACCGTCACCCGAAGCTGTCCACAGATTTTTGCCCTTTCTACCCTGATTGTTGCTTATAAGCTGATTTGCGCAGTTTAGGATATTCTGCGTTGAACGGTAATTCTGTTCAAGCTTTATAACATCAGTGTCAGCATTGCAGTCGAACTGCTCCTCGAAGTTGAGGATGTTCTCGATAGTCGCACCACGGAACTTGTAGATGCTCTGGTCGTCATCACCCACAACGCACAGGTTGTTATACTTCTGTGACAGCAGCGAAACAAGTCTGAACTGAGCCTTGTTGGTGTCCTGATACTCGTCTACCATTATATATTTATACAAGTTCTGATAGTGGTCGAGGACGTCAGGAAACTGCTCAAAAAGCTTGACTGTGTGGCAGATCATGTCGTCGAAGTCCATAGCGTTTGCGGCTTTGAGCTTCTTCTGATAGTGCTTGTATACCTTGCCTATGGTCAGATTACGATAATCTCCTGCGGCTGAGGCGATGTATTCATCAGGCTCTTGGAGCAGGTCTTTAGCGTGGGATATCTCGCTGAGTATGGTTCTCGGTGGAAACATCTTCTCGGATATGCCAAGCTCTCTCAATATGCTTTTCACAGTCCTCTGCGAATCGTCTGAATCATAAATGGTGAAACTGCTTGAAAATCCAAGCTTGTCACATTCACGCCTGAGTATCCTTGCGCAGGCGGAGTGGAAAGTCGCCGCTGTAATGCCTTGACCTGCCTCTCCCAACATTCCTGCAAGACGTTTTTTAAGCTCGCCTGCCGCCTTGTTTGTGAACGTGATAGCAAGTATGCTCCACGGCTTTATGCAGTCATATGCCACAATGTCTGCAAGGGTAGAAGCGTCATTTGTCTTGCCGTCAATGTAGTCTTTGAGAAACTGTATGTCCTGCTCAGAGGGCGTGCCGTAGGTCTGCTCTGTGTTGTATGCGTTGCCGAAGTATATCATGTTTGCGATGCGGTTTACCAAAACAGTGGTCTTGCCGCTTCCTGCTCCTGCCAGTATAAGGAGAGGTCCTTTTATTTTGAACACAGCCTTGCGCTGTTGGTCGTTCATTCGTGAAAAATATTTTTCAAGTGCTTTTCTTTTAAGAGCCGTAAACTGCTCCATTATATACACCTCCGTAAAATTTCTTTTATGCCGTATCCTACATTATAGCATATTTTTTCTATCTTGAAAAGGGCGGCGGCAGATTTTTTTCACATGAATAACGGTGGGTATGTTTTCCAATAATACATTAAATCAAATATTATGAACGGAGGAACATATATGAAAGCTGTTGTTTTATGCGGAGGACGTGGAGAAAGATTGATGCCCATGACAGACAGGCGACCTGCGGCTCTTCTGAGATTATGCGGAAAAGAAATTCTGCTTTTTACTCTTGAAATGCTGGAGAAAGCAGGCTTTGAAGAAGCTGTCCTTGCGGTGGGCTATGGCTCTGAACAGGTAGAAAGGCTTCTTGATGAAAAATACTCAGGTAAGATAAAGCTCCATATGATAAACACCGCAGGAAAAAGCACTGTGCAGGCTGTTAGAACAGCAATGTGCGATGAAACAGAAATTCTTGCCGTGGAATGTAACTGTATATGCACTCACCCTCTTGATGAGATTATAAAAGTTCATTTGAGCCACGATACCTTTTGTACAGCTCTGACTTATGATACTGAAAACAAACCTGCTGGCATATATATAGTGAAAAGAGAGCTTTTTGATAGTCTTAATCCTGAAAAGCCTATGGATATGACGGAGGATATTATCCCCGAGGCTGTGAAAAGTGGCGAAGTTGTCCTGCTTGACGGAAAAGGCTATTATAAAAGGATAACCACGCCTGAGGCTTTTCTCAATTGTCAAAGGCATATGCTTTACAAGGAAAATATGTCACAAAGGCTGACAGAAAATAATTTCAGCGGTGCGGCAATAGGTGAGCCTGTTTATATAGGAGAGAACGTTTCTGTCATGTCAGGGTCGGTCATAGAAAGCGGAAGCGTCATAGACAATAACGCTGTTGTAAAGGGCGGCAAGGTGAACGGATATGTTGGCATAGGCTCGGTGATATCCGAACGCTGTGATATAAACAGTGCAGTGGTATGCCGTGGGGCTGTCCTTGACAGCGGTGTGAAGTGCGGTGAATATTCCGTCATAGGCGAAAAGGCTCATATCGCAAGCGAAGCCGTAATTGAAAAAGGAGTAGGCATATGGTCTGGAAAAACTGTTGAAAAGGGCGCAAGGCTTTATGAAAACGTGAAAATATCATCTGACAGCCGACTTGTCATTGACGAAAACGGCGAGTGCAGTTTGTGGGGTGGTGAAGCCACAGCGCAAAAGGCTATGCTTTTTGGACTGTGTGCCGCAAGCGCCGCAAAAAAAGGCGGAAGTATAGTGACAGCCTATGGCTCTGACGAAAGCCTTTTGCTCAAACAAGCCCTTGACTGCGGCATATGTCAGGCTGGAGTGAACGTGTACAGTATAGGCAGAGCAGGCATTTCAGAGCTTTCTTATGCTGTGAACAGATTGGGCGGAGAGTTCGGCATTCTCATAGGCGCAAACATTTCAGGTCACGCAAGGCTTATTTCGGCTGGGGGAATGTTGCCTGATGAAAAGCTTCTTGACCGCATTGGAAGCATAGCTGACGACAGAGCTTATCGCAGTGTGGGGCTTTCTCAGACGGGTTGTGTGACAGATTTTTCAGCGGTGAGGGAGATATACGTCGCAGAGCTTGAAAAAATACTCCCTGACCGATTTAAAGGCGTAAATGTGGATATCCGCACATATGATGTTAAAAAGGCGACCCTTGCAGACAGACTTTTTCACGGCAGGAACGATATAGACGGTGAGCGTATAATATTCAATCTTTCCTCAGACGGCACAAAAGTATCAGCTTACAGTGAGAAAACAAGCTATGTCATGTGGGAAAAGCTGGTGGCAATGTATGCAGGGGTGTGCTTTGAGAAGGGGTTTGCGGTGGCATTGCCTGAGAATTTCCCCTCTAATGCCGATGCCGCTGCTGAAGACCACTGTGGCAGGCTTTACCGATACAAAAGCAATGCTGACATAGCAAAGGACGTTGCCGTTTCGACCCATAATATGTTTGCCTATGACGGACTTTACCTTGCGTCAGCGGTGACGTCTTATCTGTCAGAGCAGGGGATAACGCTACAAAAAGCTCTCTGTGATGTGCCTGACGCATACACCTCAAGCCGATTTGTGGGCATAACAATGAGCCGTGAAAACAAGGAAAAGATATTTTCAGAGCTTGGCTGTTCGGCAGAGGGTGAGATAACAAGGGGCAAGACACACGCAGTTATTAGACCGCTGAGGGATAAAAAAGGTATAACAGTGTTTGCAGAAAGCGTGAGCTGCGAGCAGGCGGCTGCCTTTTGCGAGAATATAACAAGCAGGATAAAGGGCATATTCAGATAAATGTAATAAATTGCTATTGACATTGAGACGAAAATGGAGTACAATATAATCAGATATTTTTGTTCGGACAAAGGCGGCTCATGCCGCTGTATTTAAACTGCGTTCATCACACCATTTTGTCTTTCTTTGAGGCTTTAAGCGTTTTTGACAGCACATGATAATAAAGCCCAAACGCAGCGGTATATTGAATCTAAACGGAAAAATCGAATATTATTTGAGCATGATAAAATGCAGCAGGAAGGAGATAATTGCTCCTGCCGTATGTTTGTGCTGCTTTTTTGCGGCATTTTGTGCCTTTGAAGGCTTAAAAGCAGAGTACAGCAGGGCAAAGTACATTATTTTATGAACGAAAAGAACAACACAGTAAAAAATCCTACACAAAAACGTTTTTTTAGAAAAAAACAGAATAAGAGCGAGATACCTCTGGCTCAGGCTTCAAAAGAGCTTGACCGTGTAAAAAGTCAGAGAGCTTCAGGCAGTGTGAAAAAAACGCTTCAGCCGAGAAATGAAACTCCACAGAGAAAACCGCAGAATAGTCAGCAAAGACGTCCAAGACCTGCGGCGAACAGAGTGAAAGAGCCTGTAAGAAGAACGCCTGTGAAGATAATCCCTCTTGGCGGTCTTAACGAGATAGGCAAGAATTTCACTGTTATCGAGTGTTCAAACGATATGTTCGTTATCGACTGCGGATTGGCTTTTCCTGACAGTGAAATGCCGGGCGTTGATATCGTTATCCCTGATTTCTCATACGTCGAGAAAAATCAGGAAAAGCTCAGGGGCGTTGTGCTTACACATGGTCATGAGGATCATATAGGCGGACTGCCGTATTTTCTGAAAAAATTCAACGTGCCTGTTTACGGCACAAGGCTTACCCTTGGTCTTGTTGAGGGCAAGCTGAAAGAGCATGGGCTTCTGGGAACTGTAAAACTCAACGTTGTAACGCCAAGACAGACAGTTAAGCTTGGCTGTATGGCGGTGGAGTTTATAAGAGTAAATCACTCTATCCCTGACGCCGTGGGAATGGCTATCCATACCCCTGCTGGTGTGCTTATCCATACTGGTGACTTCAAGGTAGACTATACACCTATCGAGGGCGGCATAATCGACCTGCCTAGATTTGCAGAGCTTGGAAACAAGGGCGTTTTGGCTCTTATGGCTGACTCTACAAACGCTGAAAGACCTGGCTATACCATGAGCGAGCGCAAGGTTGGCGAAAGCTTTGTGAAGCTTTTCAACAAGGCTGAGGGCAAGAGGATAATCATTGCCACTTTCGCTTCAAACGTTCACAGAGTTCAGCAGATAATAAATAACGCTGTCACACACGGCAGAAAGGTAGCTGTGTCGGGCAGAAGTATGGTGAATGTTATCTCAAAGGGCATCGAGCTTGGCTATCTTAAAGTGCCTGACGGTGTGCTTGTGGATATCGACACTATATCGAGATATGCACCTGAAAAAATGGTCATCGTCACAACAGGAAGTCAGGGCGAGCCTATGTCGGCGCTTACAAGAATGTCGGCAAACGAGCATAGGAACGTTACTATCACTCCTATGGACTTTATCATAATCTCGGCTAATCCTATCCCCGGCAATGAAAAGTATGTCACAAAGGTAGTAAACGATCTTATGAGATTGGGTGCAGAGGTAATATATGAGTCAATGTACGAGGTGCACGTTTCAGGACACGCTTGTCAGGAAGAGCAGAAATTGTTGCTTTCTATCACAAAGCCAAAATTCTTTATCCCTGTACACGGCGAGTATAAACATCTTATGAAGCACAGAGATACGGCGCTTTCTGTGGGAATCCCTGAGAGCAATATAATCATTGCTGATATAGGCAACGTTATCGAAACAGACGGCGTTGACATGAAGATAACAGGACAAGTGCCTGCGGGCAAGGTGCTTGTGGATGGTCTAGGCGTCGGCGACGTTGGCGCAATAGTTCTCCGTGACAGAAAACATCTTGCTCAGGACGGACTTATCATTGCCGTGGCGACTATCGACAGGGCTTCGGGAGATATCCTTGCAGGGCCTGATGTGGTTTCAAGAGGCTTTGTATATGTAAGAGAGAGCGAGGAGCTTATGACCGAAGCTCAGAAGCTTCTTACCGAAACACTTCAGGATTGTCTTGACAGAAATATGAAGGATTGGAATACCATAAAGGGCAGAATGAAGGACAATCTTTCGGACTTTATTTTCACAAAGACAAAGAGAAGTCCTATGATTTTGCCGATAATAATGGAATTATGACCGCCTGACAACAGTGCGGTTGTTTATAGAAATGCAGGAGCTTTAAAATGAAAAGTAACAACGGATTACAGATCATAATAAGAATAACAGTGTGCGTTACCATGCTTTCGTCACTTATAGGCGCTTTTATGCTGCATTCTACTCCGTCTCACAGAGAGTCGGGCAGTGTGCTTATCCTAGTGTCTGTGGCGGCGGCTGTATTGTGGGTGCTTGAAGAAGTGGTTTTCCACAATCACACTCGCAAGTATGTGGCAAAGCTTTCCACGATGATCTCAAAGACGGAGAGAGATTCTCTCCTGAATTTTCCTGCTCCTGCTATAATAATCGACAGCGAAAACGTCATCGTGTGGTATAACAGACTTTTTGGCAGACAGGTCTACTCTGAGGAAGAGGCTTACGGCATTGACCTCACTGAGCTTATGAACATTGATATGGATAAGATATATTCCTCTGACGGCGACCTTGTGTGCATAAACGCCCATTTTTATAAGGCGAAGGCTATACACACAGATGTGAACGGTGAGCTTTCAATGGTCTATTTCAATGACGTTACCGATTATGTGGAGCTTGAATATGAGTTCAGAATGTCCCACAAAGCGGTAATAATCATAACTATCGATAATTTTGACGAGCTTATGTCAAATATCAGAGAGAGCGAAAAAGCTCACGTTGTTGTTGAGATAGAAAAGCTCATAGAGGAATTTTTGGAGAATACTACTGCGGTGTCAAAGAAAGTAGCAAGCGACAAGTTCTATGTTTATATGGAGGAACGCCACCTTGCACCTATAATCGAGCAGAGATTTAAGATACTCGAGCAGGCAAGAAAAATAGCCGTTGGCGAGCGTTCTAACCTTACATTGTCCATAGGTGTGGGCAGAGATGGTGCAAACCTTGCTGAGAGCGAGAAGTTTGCAAAGCAGGCTCTCGAAATGTGCCTTGGACGTGGCGGAGATCAGGCGGCTGTCAAGGAGGACGGTGAGTTCAAGTTCTTCGGCGGCATTTCTTCTGCACCTGACAAGAACAATAAGACCCGTATTCGTATGGTGGCAAAGGCTATGCTGGAGCTTATCTGCAATCACGATAAGGTGCTTATAATGGGTCACCGATTTGGCGATCTTGACAGCGTAGGCTCTGCAACAGGCTTCTGCTGTGCTATCAGAAACATGGTAAAAGAAGCTTACGTTGTGGTAGACCCTGAGCAGAATTTGTCGAAAACGCTTATAAATTATATAAATGAAAACGAGTCGGAGCATTATTACATAACCCCTCAGGAGGGTCTTGAAAGACTTGATGATAACACGCTTCTTGTGGTAACTGATACCCATAACCCTGCACTGGTGGAGTCAAAGGAGATACTTGCAAGGGCGAAAAATGTGGTAGTTATCGACCACCACAGAAGAATGGTGAACGGTATCGAGCCGACTATAATGTCGTTCTTAGAGCCGAATGCGTCATCAGCCTGCGAGCTTGTGACCGCTCTTATCGAGTATTTCGGCGAGGATTCCAATATCACAGTCCATGCGGCGGAAGCTCTGCTTGCGGGAATAATGCTGGATACAAAGAATTTCATTATGAAAACAGGCGTAAGCACTTTTGAAGCGGCAGCATTTTTGAAGAAAAAGGGCGCTGATACCATAGCTGTCAAAAAGCTTTTTGCAAACTCTATCGAGACTTATCATCAAAAATCGTCGCTTATAAACAGTGCTCACCTTTATAAAGAGTGCGCAGTGGCTTATACAGAGGAAAGCTTCTCTGAAATAAGGATAGCGGCTTCACAGGCGGCAGACGAGCTGCTTGGTATAACAGGCGTAAAAGCTTCGTTCGTTATCTATGAAACGAACGGTGTGATAAATATCTCTGCACGAAGCATGGGTGCTTGTAATGTGCAGATAGTCATGGAGTCTTTGGGCGGCGGCGGTCATCTTACTATGGCGGCAACTCAGCTCAACTGTTCAATGAATGAGGCGAGAAAACGCCTTGCAGACGCCATTGACGAATACTGGGAAAATAATTCGCAGGAATAAAAAAAGAAAGGCAGAGTGAATAATATGAAAGTTATTTTGTTAAAAGATGTAAAGGGTTCAGGCAAGCAGGGAGATATCATCAACGTTGCAGACGGATATGCAAGAAATTTTCTTATCGGAAAGGGTCTTGCACTTGAAGCTACAGCTAAAAACCTTAATGACCTTGCAGGAAAAAAGGCTTCCGCTCAGCACAAGATAGATGTTGAAACAGCCGACAATAAAGCTATCGCAGAGAAAATAAAGGATAAGGAAGTTTTGGTAAAGGCTAAGGCAGGTCAGGGCGGAAAGCTCTTTGGCGCAGTTACAGCAAACGTTATTTCAGATTGCCTCAAGGCTCAGTATGGCGTTGTTATCGAGAAGAAGAAGATAAATCTTACAGCCGAGATAAAGGCTTTCGGTGACTATACTGCACAGATAAAGCTTACTCATGGCGTATCATGCAGCATTAAAGTAAAGGTCGTTGAGGAGTAATCATGGCTGATAATTTCCGTGGGCTTACCACAGGAGCGACCCTTGGCAGGGAGCTGCCATTTTCTCAGGAGGCTGAGGAAGCCGTTCTGGGAGGAGTTCTTCGTGATCCTTCGGTGCTTCCGAAGGTCATTGAGATACTAAAGCCTGAAAGTTTTTATCGTCCACAGCACCAGCAGCTTTTCACCATAATAGTGAGAATGTTCACCACAGGCAGCAAAGAGGACCTTATCACGGTAATTAATGAAGCCGTCACAATGGGTGTTTTTGAAACGTCTGCAATGGCTAAGAATTATCTTCTTGGTATTATGGAAATGGTGCCGTCAACGGATAATATCGAGAGCTATTGCAAGATAATCGAGGAAAAAGCAAGGGTAAGGTCGCTTATAAATGCCGCTAATCAGATCCTTGAAAAGGCATATGACGGCGGTGAGGATTCTCAGACGCAGCTTGACGCTGCCGAGCAGTCTATATTTGAGATAAGACAGGGCAGAGATGTTCAGGGTCTTACACGAATAAGCGACGTTATCGTTGATACATTCGAGCATTTGCAGGAGATATCAGGTCCTGACGCAGGCGAACATCTTGGCGCAAAGACAGGCTTTGGCCAGCTTGACGCAATCACAACAGGTCTTAACAGAACTGACCTTATCATTATCGCTGCACGTCCTGCAATGGGAAAATCTGCATTTGCACTTAATATTGCGGTGAATACCTGCAAGGCGACAAAGCGTGACGTTGTTATATTCTCTCTCGAAATGGGTAAGGAACAGCTCGTGTCCCGTATGCTCGCTTCAGAGGCACTTGTTAATAATACCCTGCTTAGGTCGGGCAATCTTGAGCCTTCCGATTGGGAGAAGATAGCAGGTGCGGCAGATACGCTGTCACAGCTTCCTATATATTTTGATGACGGTGCAGGCTGTACAGTGCCGCAGATGAAAGCAAAGCTCAGAAGAATGAGAAATCTTGGACTTGTGGTCATCGACTACATACAGCTCATGCAATCAGCAAATAAAAACGCCAGCCGTGTTGAGGCGGTGTCTGAGATAACACGTTCCTTGAAGCTTATGGCTAAGGAGCTTAATGTGCCTGTTATCGCACTTTCACAGCTTTCCCGTAGCTCAGAGAAGCGTGACGATAAAAGACCTATCCTTTCAGACCTGCGAGAATCAGGTTCTATCGAGCAGGACGCTGATATCATCATGTTCCTCTATCGTGACGCTTACTACAGCGATGAGGGCGACAAGTCTGTGGCTGAGTGTATAGTTGCGAAAAACCGTCACGGACAGACAGATAAGGTGCAGCTTGGCTGGATAGGCGAATATACGCTGTTCAGAGGTCTTGATTTCAGGAGAGATGATGAATAATTTTCTTGTAAAGGTAGCTTCTACCATAGAGAAATTTAATATGGCAAATAAGAGCGAACGCTTGCTCGTGTGCCTCTCAGGAGGCGCCGACAGCGTTACGCTCCTTTTGTGTTTATATGAGCTGGGCTATCATGTGTGCGCTTGTCATGTCAATCACCACCTCCGTGGGGAGGAAAGCGACAGAGATCAGCATTTTTGTGAAAAGCTTTGCGAGAAGCTTGGGGTCGAGCTGAAGGTGTTTCATGCCGATGTTGTGGGTTATTGCAAGGAACATTCTGTATCCACTGAGGAGGGGGCAAGAAAGCTTAGATATGACTTTTTCGACAGTATCGGTGCAGACAAGATATGCACAGCACACAGTCTTTCAGATTGCCTTGAAACTGCCATATTCAACCTCGCAAGAGGTACAGGTCTGAAAGGTATTTGCGGAATACCGCCTGTGAGGGGAAATATCATAAGACCGCTTATAAATTGTACTCGTCAGGAAATAGAGGGCTTTCTCAAAGAGAGAGGACAGGACTTTGTTACTGACTCCACAAATCTTACTGACGATTATACCAGAAATAAGATTCGCCACCTTGTTGTGCCAAGGCTTGCGGAGCTTAACAGTTCGCTTTTTGGCTCATATGCCATGACAGCTGACAGGCTTAGAACAGACAGCGACTATCTTGAAAGTCAGGGGCTTGAAGCTTTTGAGAAAGCGGTCTTGCCAAAGGGCTATGACGCATTGTGTCTAAGACAGCTCCACGAAAGTGTACGCCGTCGTGCAATAATGCACATTCTTGAGAAAGAGGGGCTTACTGTGAGCCATGACAGTATCGAGGATATCGACAGGCTGATACTTGACGTTGGTAAGGCGAACGTCAAGGGCGGAGTCTTTGCGGTCTGCTCAAAAGGTGTGCTCAGCTTTGCAAAGGGCGAGATGCTTGAAAACAGCAATCTCAGGAGCGTTAAGGTAAGCGACGAGGGCGTTTATCAGTTCGGCAATAGGGAGATAGAGTTCAAAATCTATCCTTTTGACGGAAAAATCGCAAATGTTCATAAAAAGTTTGCAAATTGTTGTCTGGATTATGATAAAATAAAGGGTGAGATTGTTGTCGAAAATCGCAGAGAGGGCGAGAAGATACGCCTTGTGAACAGAGATTTTGACAGCGATGTGCGAAAGCTGGTGAACAAGTCCTTCAGACTTGAGGACAGGAGCAGTGCCGTTATCCTAAAAGATAGTCAGGGCGTTGTTTTCGTTGAAGGAAGCGGTGCGGCTGAAAGGGTGAAGATAGACTCTGAAACCGTTAAAATATTGGCTTTTACCATAAAGTGAGATGAATATCACCCTAAGGTGAAAAGTTTTTTGTGTGAACTTGTATTTTTTCACTTTTCTGTCACATTGATAATATATAATCAGAGAGGTTGTTAGTTAATGAACAATATATCGGTTCTTTATTCTGAGGAAGAGCTTGCATTGTCTGTGAAAAAGCTTGGAGCAGAGATAACTGAGGAGTATAAAGGAAAAAAGCTTCTTGTTGTGTGCGTTCTTAAGGGAGCGTTCGTGTTTACTGCTGATCTTGTAAGAAGTATCGACAACGATATGCAGATCGCTTTTATTACTGCAAAGAGTTATGTTGGCACAAGCTCAACAGGAAATGTTTCAATTTCAGGAGATCATGATTTTATGGGTCTTGACCTGAGAGAGTGGGACGTTTTATTGGTTGAGGATATTCTCGACACAGGAAGAACGCTTTGCGAGTTAAAAAAGAAGTTTTCGTCAATGGGAGCGCCAAGTGTTAAGATAGCTGTTATGCTTGATAAGCCGTCAAGACGTGTTGCAGACATAACACCTGATTTCAAATGCTATGAGATCGAGGACAAATTCGTTGTTGGCTGTGGTCTTGATTATGATGAGAGATATAGAAATCTTCCTTTTATCGGTATAGTTTCCGAATAAGGAGCCAAATATAATACAGAACAAAAGGTTGTGATCGATTGAAAAACAATAATAATGGAAAGACCCTGTTGATCTATCTGCTGGTATCGGTTGCCATAATCTGCGGATTGGTCTATATGTTAACAAGCATGAGCACAAAATCTTCTGACAAAAAATATTCGGAGATAATGGAACAGTTTGACAGCCTGAACGTGTCACAGTTTGAGCTTGACCTTGGCTCCGGACAGCTTAAGTATAAGCTCAAGGGCGAGGATAAGGTATATAGTTATACAGTTCCAAATGTTTCACTGTTTGCAAATGAAGTCCTTGGCGGTGAGGACGCTGAGAACTATCGTAAGAAATATAATACTGAAAATCCAGACGATCCTTTGCAGTATAATCTTATACCGATATCGGATAACAGCTTCTGGCTCAATCTGATACCGACGCTGCTTATGCTGGGCGTTATGATATTCTTCTTTGTTTTCATGATGAAGAATGCAGGCGGCGGAAAGATGTCATCTTTCGGAAAAACAAATGCCAAAATGGCGCCAAGCAGCAAGAAAGCTACCTTTGATGACGTTGCGGGTGCAGACGAGGAAAAGGAAGAACTTAAGGAGATCGTTGATTTTCTCCGTGATAATAAGAAGTATACCGAGATCGGTGCGAGAATACCTAAGGGCGTTCTGCTCCTAGGCCCTCCGGGTACAGGTAAAACGCTTCTCGCAAGAGCCGTTGCAGGCGAAGCAAAAGTTCCATTCTTTTCGATCTCAGGTTCTGACTTCGTTGAGATGTTTGTGGGCGTCGGTGCTTCAAGAGTAAGAGATCTTTTTGAGCAGGCTAAGAAAAACGCTCCTGCTATCATCTTTATAGACGAGATCGACGCGGTGGGCAGACAGAGAGGCGCAGGCCTTGGCGGCGGTCATGACGAGCGTGAGCAGACCCTTAACCAGCTTCTTGTTGAAATGGACGGCTTTGAGGATAACGATTCTGTTATTGTTATGGCTGCAACAAACAGACGTGATATACTTGACCCTGCACTTCTTCGTCCGGGCAGATTTGACCGACAGATACTTGTTGGCTATCCTGACGTTAAGGGCAGAGAAGCTATACTGAAAGTTCACACAAGAAACAAGCCGCTCGCTCCTGACGTTGACCTTGAAACTATTGCAAAATCAACTGTGGGCTTCACAGGTGCAGACCTTGAAAACCTTGTGAACGAGGCTTCGCTCCTTGCGGCAAGAAAGAATAAAAAGGCTATCACCAAAGATGAGCTTGAGGAAGCTTCTATCAAGGTTGTGGCAGGTCCTGAGAAAAAGTCTAAGGTCATCACAGAGGACGAAAAGAAGCTTACCGCTTATCACGAGGGCGGTCATGCACTCTGCACATACTACAGCAAATCACAGGATAAAGTTCATCAGGTGTCTATCATACCGAGAGGTCAGGCTGGCGGTTTCACAATGAGCCTGCCTGTCAAGGATAAATCTTATGTTAGCAAGAACGAGATGTACGAAAATATCGTGGTTCTTCTTGGCGGACGTGTTGCTGAAAAGCTGATCCTTGATGACATCTCAACGGGTGCTTCAAATGACCTTGAGAGAGCTACTTCCACAGCTAGAAACATGGTAACACGCTACGGCTTCAGTGACAATCTTGGTCCAGTTGTATACGGTCAGGGCGATCATGAAGTATTTCTCGGCAGGGATTACACTAATACGCCAAGCTATTCCGATAACGTTGCGGCTGAGATCGATAATGAGATAAGAACTCTTGTTGAAAGTGCATTTACTGACGCTGAAAAGATACTCAACGAGCATATGGATAAGCTTCATGTTGTGGCTAAGTATCTTATGAAGTATGAAAAGGTTGACGGTGCAACATTCGAGAAGCTTATGAATGGCGAGCTTACAGAAAGCGAGTTTATGGGCGAACCTGATAAAACACCAGAAATCCAGGATACTCCTGAGATAGTTGATGATATTTCAGTTGACGATAATTGATATGGAAAATCAGACGTGTAAAAGCGTCTGATTTTTTTTGTGATGTCTGCTTGATTTTGCAGTAAGGATAGTGTATAATAAGGGTAACTGTAAAATGCAGTATAGAACGGAGATAGCAAATGAACTTACTTTTTATCGGAGATGTTGTGGGACAAAGCGGCTGCGATTTTCTTGAAAGCAGAATGTATAAGCTGAAGCGTGAATATGATATAGATGTGACCGTGGTGAACGGTGAAAACTCTGCTCAGGGCAATGGTATCACACCGCAGTCTTACAGACAGCTTCTCAACATGGGGGCTGACGTTGTAACGACAGGAAATCATTCTTTCAGACGACGTGAGGCTGAGGAGCTTTATGACACAAACGAGCAACTTTTAAGACCTGCCAATTACCCTGAGGGCGTTATGGGACATGGTGTGACTTATATCGATATGTGTCCTTATAAGATAGCCGTGGTAAATCTTATGGGAACGATGTATATGGAAGCAGTGGAAAATCCTTTTAACTATGTTGACAAGCTTCTTGAAAGCATTGATACACCTAATATAATCGTTGATTTTCATGCGGAGGCAACTTCTGAGAAAAAGGCTATGGGCTTTTATCTGCAAAAACGATGCACTGCTGTGCTTGGCACTCATACCCATGTTCAGACGGCTGATGAAATGATCTTAGGCGGACATACCGCCTATATCACCGATGTTGGAATGACAGGCCCTGAGCTTTCCGTACTTGGTGTAGACAGTGATATAGTCATAAATAAGTTCAAATATCGCACCCCTGTGAGGTTTTCAGAAAGCACAAACGATTGCTTTATAAACGGAGTTGTGGTAAAATTTGATGAAAAATCGGGAAAAGCAACAAATATACAGCGTGTTATTAAGCGATAATAACGAAAAGTATTAATAAAGCTTGAAATTTTATTATGTATGTAGTATAATATAGTGAGTATAATAAGTGGGGTAAATTCTTTGAATTTACTTATGGAGGTATTCAAGTGGAAATTCTAAAGGTTTCTTCAAGGTCTGTCCCTAATTCGGTGGCAGGAGCAGTTTCGGGCGTTATCCGTGACAGCGGTGCAGTTGAGGTACAGGCAGTGGGCGCAGGCGCAGCCAATCAGGCGATCAAGGCTATAGCGATCGCAAGGGGCTATCTTGCACCATTGGGCATTGATCTTATTTGTATCCCAGCATTTGCAAGCGTTTTGATCGACGGTGAGGAAAGAACTGCGATCAAGCTTATTTGTGAAGAAAGATAATAATGCGGCAGCAAGGCGTGTTAAAGTCTTGCTGCTTTTTGCTACAAAGGAGGGGACAGCATGGAAACTGTTTTGCAGACTTATGGGCTTACAAAGCAGTATGGAAGCTTTACAGCGCTGAGCAATCTTGACCTTGCGCTGGAGAGGGGTAAAATTATCGGTCTGCTAGGGCCGAACGGAAGCGGAAAAACAACATTTATCAAGCTTTGCTGTGGACTTATAAAACCTACGGCAGGGGATATACTTATATGCGGAATGCCTATTGGCGTGGAAACTAAAAAAGTGGTTTCCTATCTGCCTGACAGAAATTTCATACCTGACGATATGAAAGTAAATGAGATGCTCAGGTTTTTTCAGGATTTTTACAGCAATTTCAATGTAGCAAAGGCTCAGGATATGATGAACAGGCTAGGGATAAACCCTGCGGCAAAGTTCAAGACAATGTCAAAGGGTACAAAAGAAAAGGTGCAGCTTTGTCTTGTTATGAGCCGTGAGGCTGACGTTTATCTTCTTGATGAGCCAATTGCAGGCGTTGATCCTGCGGCAAGAGATTATATCCTCAACACAATAATCTCAAATTACAACGAGCGGGCGGCTGTGGTAATTTCCACCCACCTTATTGCAGATATCGAACCTGTTCTTGACGACGTAGTGATGATACAAAACGGTATGCTAAGGCTGCATAAATCTGTTGACGCTATCCATAACGAAACCGGCAAGTCTGTGGATCAGCTTTTCAGGGAGGTGTACAGATGTTAGGCAAGCTTTTGAAATATGAGCTTAAACGCTCGGCAAGAAAGTTTTTCCCTCTTGTGGTGGGATATATGATAGTTGCACTGATATTTTCTCTTATGCTCCGTTACGGTGAGAGCGTTAAAAGCCCTAATTTTCTGATGATATTCATTGTTGTGAGCATTGCCTATGGTATTGCCGTGGGGGCGTTGTTCACTGTGGGCTTTACCATATCTCTGACCAACTTTCACAAGACCCTTTTCACTGACGAGGGCTATCTTATGCTGACAATACCTGTCAAGCCATATTATCATATTTTCACAAAGTTCATTTCTTCTGTGATATGGTCAGCGGCAAGCATGATCGTTTTTGTGCTTTCGCTTTTGCTTATTGACCCAACAGAGTATCTTGACTCTGTGGGAGATTTTATAAACGCTTTGGGCAACGGCTTTGCTGAAGAACCGCTCACTTCGTTTCTGATATGCCTGTATACTCTGACGCTGTTTGCAGGAATGCAGATATTCTTATATTTTGTTATCTCCCTTTCAAACTGTTTCAAGCATAAAGTTCTTGTAGGCTTTGCCATAATCTTCGCTTGCAATATGTTATCCTCGATGATAAGCAATCTGGCAGGCGACCTTTCTCTGTGGAATATGCTCTTTATGCCAACATCACGATTGCCCGATACAGAAGTGGCATTCAACCTAAGACTTGTGTTTATGACAATGTATCAGTTCGCATATATTTTGGCATATTTCTTGTTGACTAACTTTATAATAACACGCAAACATAATTTACAGTAAAAAAAAGGCAGACGATGAGTCTGCCTTTTTTGTGTTGTGATCTTTAGTTAAGTATCCAGATCTGAGCTGAATTTTCAGGCTCAAGGTCAGCAAATGAGAGCTTTCCGCCCTTTGAGTTTGCAAGCACCTTTACATAGTCTGTGGACTCAGTGGATATTCTGAAACGTCTTTTTCCCAGCGCAGTGACCCTGAACTGAACAGGCTTGCCGTCTATTTTCAGATAGTCATAGCCCTTGCATGAAGCGTTTACATATCCGCCGTCGCCTATCTTCAAACCGAATGTGCCGTCCTCTGTAAGACAGACCGTCAGCTTCTGTTCAAGCTCCTTGTCAGGCTTTTCAATCTGTAATCCCTTTGTGGTAACAGTGAGTACAAGACCTGATATCTCGTTTTTGAATGTGTAAGCCTTGCCGTCAAGTATGTAATTTCCTGCGTCAGAGGTGCAATCGTCATAGAATTTCAGAAGAAGCGCTGTGACATTCTGCTGTGTGACCGGCAGAGTGTTCTTTGCAACGTCATCAAAAGCTCTTGGGTCAAGGTGAGAAATGGTGTCAACGAACTTGCCTGCGTATTTTACAAGCTTATTTGAAGCCTCGCCAAAGTTATCCTTGCCGTAGTATTTCAGCAGACGCTTGTCGAAGCTGTCGGCTGTGTGTCTTGTGCAGGTGGTGGAAACGTGCTTCTCAAAAGCGTAATGCACGTTGTTTGCCTTGTCCTGATATTTCATGTTTGCAACGTGAACAGTGCATCCCATGTCTGAAATAAAATGTGCGGCTCTGCCAAGAACACGCATGGCGTTTTTTATGTCACCGCTTTTGTAAAGAGATACTGCGGCGGTGTAGTTTTCTTCGAGGCAAGTTCTTGCGCTCACTGCAAGGTCACCAAAGCGGTTGCGGTAATAGCCGTTAGTTTCAGGAAGCTCCTTGCCCTTTGGATTAACGCAGGAGTAATAATGCTTGCCATGACCTTTGTCCATATCGTTCTCCTCGTCAGGCTGTGTGCAGCCCTTGAGTATCTCGCTGTGATAGTCTTTATAGAATGTCACCTGCTTCTGCTTTTTCTCCTTTTCCAGAAGTGCAAGTGATTTTTTCACAATGTCCTCGTGAGTAGTGCCGCTCCATGCGTACGCTTTGATAGGTCTGAGCCTATAGCATACAGCCAGCGCAACTGCGGCTGTGAGAATTTTTTTCATAACTCTATTTTCCTTTTCTGATATTTTTGTTGTTTTTCTTTTTCCTTACTGAGTAGCCGAACGTGCCAAGCTTTTTGCCAAGACCGTAATACTCTCCATGAGCGTAGGCAAGAAGCCCCGCTTTGTCAAGGCAAAGCTTTCCTTTTTCGTCAAGCAATTCTTTTGCAACGTCAAGCCCCACGATATCCGCAATGAACATATCATGTGTTCCAAGGCTCACGACCTCTCTTACTTTGCACTCGATATTCACAGGGGATTGGGCCAGCAAAGGTGCCGATACCTTTGCGGACGGCTCTGCGGTAAGGTGCATTTCCTTGAACTTATCCACTTTTCTGCCGGTTTTCACACCGCACCAATCCACAGCTTTCACAAGCTCTCTGGTAGGCAGATTTATGACGAACTCACCGCTTTGAGTGATAAGCTCGTGGGAATATCTCTCAGGTCTGACGGAGATGTAGGTAACAGGCGGCTGAGTGCAGAGAATGCCTGTCCACGCAACTGTGAACACATTGGGTTTATCCATACTGCCGCAGGTAACGAGAGTAGGTGGCAGGGGAGAGGTTATGACGCTGCCTTTCCACTGCTCCTTGGTGTATTTTGTGTACTCCATTATTTCACGCCTTTCTCGTTGTCGAGTCCAAAATTATGTACTCGTCTGTATATTTTGTCGTAGTCCTTATAAAGAAGCTGAGTCTGATTTTCAAGAAAATAGTAGTGCTTTATATAAGGCACAAGCAGTACGAGAAACGCAATGGCAAGGGGTATGAGTATCATGACCTGCCAAACTGCAATGGCAATGAACGTCATGACAGTACAAAGTGCAAAAAGCACCGTCACGATAAGATGTATCAGCCGTTCGTGCTGAAAAAAAGCGATATGTTCTTTGTGATAATCAAGGAGCTTTGCAAAGTCGCAGTCTTTATCATCAAGACAGCTTGCAACAAAACTGCGGTAACGCTTGAAATATTCCGTCATGATATCACCTACAGTTCAATAAACTCAGCGTCTTGTATCTCAAGGTCACGGAGCTTGGTCTTGTATGAATTTTTCTTTTTAAGAGCCGCACGTTCCTGCTCTTTTTTCTTGACGTCCTTTGCAACTGTCATAAGCATTATATTGTCGATAGTTTTATAGTGCTTTGAAACACGCTGAGCAAAGCTTTTGCGCTTTGCAGGCTTTTTCTTTTTGCCGTCAAAAATAATGGCAAGAACAACGGATATCGTCATTGCAATAATAGTTTTCTCTGCATTTGAGTTCACAGAGATAACTCCTTTTTTCATACTATCACCATTCCTTCTGCCTGAGTTTTCCTATCAGGATAACAACATATAAAGCTATTATACTATATTATCCCGAAGATTTCAAGTATTATCTATTAATAAAAAAGTAACGGTGTTATTATGAGAGCTATCGTTTTTGTTGTGCCTTAACGGTCACGGAAATGTTGAACTGTCAAAAAATGAAAGCCATATGTATCAAAAAAACTACCGCTTGTGCATTATTATTACCACTTGTGCAAATGTTGTTGACTTTTTGTTAATAACAATGTACTATTATTGTGAACATTAATGCTATTTGGCAGGAATGTCTGGCTAATGCACAAGCAGGAGGATAATGATGGAGAATAATGAGAACAAAGCAAAAAAACAAAGGATCATAATAGCTGCACTTATTCTGGGCATGATGTTTTGCATAGGCATTACGATTTGGGCTGTGTTTTTCAGAAAGCCAGAAACAAAATCTCTAGTACCTGATTATGCACCTCAGCAGACAGAGCAGAATGCTGAACCTTTGGAGGACAACAGCAGAAGTCTTGATGTGCCTGAGGGTGGCGGAGGAATTTCTCTTGAATACGAAAATACAGTGAATATCAAGCTTTCTGATAAAACAGCTTATTTTAGTTATAAGCATCCAAGCAGTTCAACTCAGGATATCGTGCTTTGTATCGAGGTAAATGGTGAGATCATCGCACGCTCAGGTACCATAAAACCAGGTAATCAGCTTAAAACGCTTCCTTTGCTTGAGGGCGAGGCGGACAAACTTAGTGAAGGCACTTATACAGACGCAAATTTCAGAGTTTTAAGTTATGATCCGCAATCAGGTGAAAAAGCAATGGTCGATACGGTTGCAAAAATAACTGTCACTGTGGAAAAATAAATAACGGAGGAATTTATCATGAAAAACAAATTGGCGATCATCGCCGCATTAGTGCTTGCAAGCACTAGCGTGGTTACAGCATATGCGGTAAATTCAGAAAAAAATGACGACAGCGAACCAACAAATATCAAGGTTACAGGAAGCTATATTGATTCCAAGTCAACGACAATGTCTGTGGACGTTGAGTGGGAGGAAATGAATTTTACCTACTTTGGCGGACATAAGGTATGGGATCCTGAAACACATAGCTATACCACAGAGTCTGCGTGCTGGTGGAATGAGCCTAAGGCGATAACTGTAACAAACCATTCAAATTCGGCTATTAAAGCACAGTTGAATTTTGCATCAAAGGTTGAAGGACTTAACGGCATGTTTGATGAAGATGTTATTTTATTGGAAACAGCCGAAGGCACTGCTGTTGACGCTGCACCTAAAGATTCAACACATTTCAGTGTAAGTGGAGCAGGGATAGAAACAAACAATACAGATCTTGGCACTATCACAGTAACGATCTCTGAAGATATTCAGTAAGTAACTGACACAATGGTTGCTTCTACCCATGTTGATACAACTCTTTATTATGTAACAGGATCAAATGGAGCATGGAGGGTAGTAAAAAACAATGATATTGAGATTGTACCGATAGTGTAATTAAAAAGTATTCATATCAGGGGGCTTATGATGGATAAGCAAAAAAATGACGGGAAGCTGATCGTATCAGTGCTTATGGTCTGTTTTGCAGTTACCATTGGCGTGATGATATTTGCATTGTGCCGTCCAAATGATAAAAAAAGTGCAGAATTTACTCCACCGCCTTTTGAAAGCACAGCACAGCATGGCAAGCCTGAGGTTTCGGAAAATTTAGGCTATAGCTCTCCGAACAGAGATGATATGAGCTATGATTTTGCGGTGTGCGGAAACGTCACTATGGAAGGCGACAAGGCAATAGTATATCTTACAAATATCGAGGGCAACAATGCCTGGATAAAGCTCAGAGTGTTTGACGAACAGGGAAATATGCTTGGAGAAACTGGTCTTATCAAGCCAAACGAGTATGTGAAATATGTTACGCTCTCAAAGACGCCGGAGGTCGGTACAAAGATAAAGCTTAAGATCATGTGTTACGAGCCGCACACTTATTATAGTGCAGGTGCGGCTTCCTTGAATACACAGATAGGGGGTCAAATAGACCAATGAAAAAAATGACTTTATTTCTTGCTCTTGTGCTTGCATTAAGCATACCTTCTGGTGCTTATGCGGCAGAGGCAAAGCTTGATGATAATAATACAACTGCAAATGGAAATGTTTATGCGGTCTATACAGAAGATGTTCCATGGAACAGTGTGCCTGTTGACGACGATGGAAATGCTGTTATTGATTTTCCAGATGGCACAAGCGTGAAGATTGAGAATGCCGATAAAGATAAAAATCTTGTGGTGGATCAGGTCACAGAGAAGGAAGCTCTTGACTGGTTAAACAGCGTCATGGGAAAAAAGTCTGAAAACACCGTAGCATTTCATATTTATTACATTGACGGAGATTCTATTCTGCCGGCAAATGGAATAAAGGTAACGATAAACATAGACAAAGATCAGGTAAATTCCGTTAAAGCTGATGGTACAGTAAGCAGTCTTAAATGTGAAGAGTCTGATGCAGAAATATCATTTGTCACAGACGATGCACCTTTCTATGTCCTTGGTACAAAAGCACCTGAAAGTTCATCAGATATATCACCAGACAGCACTGGTAAAAAAGATGATAGCTTACAAAACAGTTCACAGACAGCAGTTCAAAATGTAAACAAAGACGGTGATAAGTCACCTAACACAGGCTTAGGAGCAGGTGCAGCATTGACAATGTTGCTGCTTGGTGCCGTTGCCGTAAGCGTGTCAAAAAGAACAAAGGATAAATGATCTGATATTCATAAGGCTCGCCGTTTGCATTGGCGTTATTAAGCAAAAAAAGACTCGCACGAAATTGTGCGAGTTCTTTTTTTATGTAGCAGATATATAAAATACAGTTATATTTCAATATAATCCCAAAGCTCGGAAACAAGTTTTTCTGTAAAGCCCTTGCACAAAAGAAGCTCGTTAGGGCTTTCGTAATAGGATATAAGCTCACGAAGTTCTATGACAGCATTCGCCTTGTCCATATCAATTAGCAGCTTGTCTGATATCTCCTGAGCGTCAGCCTTGTTTATGTTCACTTTCTGCCTGACTTTCTCAGTAGTTTCAGCCGTTGTAACAGTTTGCTCCTCTGTGGCCGGAGGCTCTGTTACAGTATCAGCAGGGATTTCTGTCTGAACAGGCTGAGTTTCTGCGACTTTCGTTTCCTGCGGCATATCATGGTAGTCTGCACTGTCAACATAAAAATAGCCTTTGAGAAGTTCAAGTGTAGAGTCTCCGATGCCGTTTACTTCAAGAAGCATATCCATGTTGCTGATAACACCAACTCTGTCACGATATGCTATTATCCTGTCGGCTGTTACCTCGCCTATGCCGCTCACCGCCATAAGCATTTCCTTATCAGCCTTGTTTATGTCAGCAGGAAATCTGTATTCCTCTTTTGTTTCAGCAATACTGCTTGTGACGGCTTTTGATGTCACTGTTTTCTTTGTGGTGTGTGCCTTTGCAGTCTTGCTAATGACCTTTTCACTGCCTGAATTGTCCACCTTGTCAGCCTGAGAGCTGTCAGCAGGCGGTGTGAGTATCACCACATCATCACGCTGTGGTCTGTTAACAAGTGCAGAAGCGATCGCTGTAGTAATGGCGATCGCAACTGCGATCAAGCCTACGAAAAGTTTTATTCTGCTTGTTTCTACTTTTGAAGCATCATTTTCTGTCACATTCGATTTTTCGTCTTTGTTGCTGTCTAACTTGCTGTCCATAATTGATTATTTTTCTGCAAGCATTTCGTTGAGATTTTCCACCATTTCTGACATCTTCGCTCTTGTGATGTCTGGAACATTTGTAAATGTAACAAGGGTTCTCAGTGGCATATCTCTTATCATTGCTTCCATCATTTCCTTTGCAGAAGCGCCAAGATCGTCGGAAGCCGTGTCGCCAAAACCGCAGTCTATTTTGCTTAAAATGTCCTCGAACATAGCTCTTCCCTCTGGGATAGAATTTATCTCGCCACAGGTGGTGTTCAAGGTGAAATGCACTGGGAGTTTTGTATCGGAAGATACATAAACAGAAGTCGAAAGTCTGATATCTCTTGAAGAAGAGCCTGCCTCGATAATAAACTCACCATATTCAACGAACCAATCGTGTATATCAGGCTCGTAGTATGCAAATGAACGCTTATCAAGGTGGAACACAGCCTTTTTGGTCTCGCCAGCTTTAAGGAAAAGCTTTTCAAAGCCCTTAAGCTCACGGACAGGTCTGCGCACTGAGCTTTCCTTGTCGGAAACGTAAAGCTGAACGATCTCCATACCGTCTCTGTCGCCTGTGTTTGTTACGTCCACCATGACCGTCAGGGTCTTGTCGTCTTTTATCTCGTTTTCTGAAACAGTAAGATTGCTGTATTCAAAGGTTGTGTATGAAAGTCCGTGACCAAATGGGAACAGTGGCTTTATGCCCTTTTCATCATAATATCTGTAGCCCACGAAAATTCCCTCGGCATAGTCAACATCGTCCATATTTCCCGGGAAATTAAGATAAGACGGATTATGTGAAAGCTTTTCAGGGAAAGTTTCCGCAAGCTTTCCGCTAGGGTTAGCTTCGCCAAAAAGCAGAGCCTTTTCTGCAGTGCCAATGTTCTGTCCGCCAAGATACATTTCAAGTATGCCCTTCACCTTATCTGCAAACGGCATTTCAACAGCCGAGCCGTTGTGGAGAACGATAACAACGTTTTCATTTACCTTAGCAACTTCATCAATAAGCTTGAGCTGACAATCAGGCATTCTCATATGCTTTCTGTCAAAGCCCTCAGACTCAAAGCTTTCGGGCAGACCTGCGAAGATAACGGCAACATCACTGTTCTTGGCAAGCTCCACAGCTTCATCGAGAAGCTCGTCAACAGTTTCGTCACGGTCGGTGACGAAGCCCTGTGCGTATGTGATATTATCCATGCCCTTGACAGCTTCAAGAGCAGATGTTACCTTAAATGAATTTATGTGAGAGCTTCCACCACCCTGATAACGTGGCTTGTCGGCAAATTCGCCAATGAAAGCTATCTTTGCAGACTTGTCAAGCGGCAGTATCTTATCATCATTTTTGAGCAGTACCGCACATTCGGACTCTATCTTGCCTGCAAGTTCATGCTGTTTTTCTTTATCCCACTTTGTTGCAGGGGCATAGCCGTCCTCGGCTTTCTGAATAAGCGTAAGCACGTTTCTCACAGCCTTGTCAAGGTCTTTCATTGAAAGCGAGCCATTGTTTACGGCTTCTATGATAAGCTCGTCATTTTTGCCGTTGCTGGTAGGCATCTCAAGGTCAAGACCTGCGGCAATGCCAAGAGGTCTGTCATCAACTGCGCCCCAATCGCTAACTACAAGTCCTTCATAGCCCCATTCGTTTCTGAGTATATCAGTGAGCAGGAGCTTGTTCTGAGAGGAATATTCGCCGTTTATGCGGTTGTATGAACACATCACTGTCCAAGGCTTTGCTTCCTTGACTGGTGTTTCAAAGGCACTTAAATATATCTCATGGAACGTTCTCTCATCAACGTTGGCAGAATAGCTCATACGTCTTGTTTCCTGATTGTTCATAGCAAAGTGTTTAAGGGAAGTTCCTACGCCCTTGCTCTGAACGCCCTTTATGTGTGCTGTGGCAAGCTGTGAAGCAAGATAAGGGTCTTCTGAGAAGTATTCAAAGTTTCTGCCGCAAAGTGGTGAACGCTTTATGTTACAGCCAGGGCCAAGTATAACTGAAACGTCCTCAGCCTGACACTCCTCGCCAAGAGCCTTGCCGAGAGTTGTAAGCAGCTTTCTGTCAAAAGAGCAGGCAAGTGCGCAGGCACATGGGAAGCATACTGCCTTGATAGCTTCGTTAGGATTGTCTGTATCATCACGCATTTTTCTAAGTCCGTGAGGTCCGTCAGACACCATTATGCTTGGTATATCCAGCCTTTTTATTTCCTCAGTGTGCCAGAAGTCAGAGCCTGAGCACAATGAAGCTTTTTCTTCAAGTGTGAGTTCCTTCAAAATCTTGTCTATGTTCATTGTGAAAACCTCTTTTCTATAAAACTATAGTTTGATTGTAACACAATTTTCTATGAAATTCTATATATTTTGTGCATATTTTACATAAAGTTAATATTATCTTCGATTAGTTTGGTAAGAGCCACCCTGAAATCCTCGTCCTGCTGTTTGGTGCGCTTTGGCGGACCTTTGAGCCTGCCACCGCTTCTGCGTATCTTCTTTGCAGTATGTCTTGATAGGAGAAGTGCATCAATGTTGGAGCTGTCATATATCCTGCCGTTCTGGTCCAGAGCAAGGACGTTTCTTGCAAGACACATTGCCGCAAGACCATAATCCTGCGTCACGGCAATATCGCCCTTTAGAGCGATGTTCACAAGCTTCATGTCTGCACTGTCTGCACCTTTGTCGACAGTTATCACCTGTGCATAGTCAGAGCTGAAAATATGCGAGCTGTCGCAAACTATGATACATTCAAGCCCATGGCTTTTGCTTATAGAAACTGCGATATTCGTAACAGGACAGCCGTCAGCGTCTATAAGTATCCTCACGCCTTGCCGCCTTCTATACAAAATGTAGATTCCATATCTGCAATGTGGGTCGCCAGTGCGAGAGGATACATTTCAAGGGCAAGACCGATACTATTCTTGTTTTCTTCTCCTGAAAAGCCCATGTGCCAGCGTATAGCCATGGCTTCCTCACGGGTCAGTCGCATATAGCTGCTTACTATGTAGACCGACTTTTCACCGTGACCATATGGCAGTGTTTCGTGAAATTCATAGTATGGAACTTTCTCCCACACGCCCTGTTCGTTCTTGGCGTTGCGGTAGCTTACTCTGTAAAGATTTACCTTGCAGATGTCGTGAAGCAGTGAAACGATAGCAATGCTCTCGTCAGAGTATTCCATGTTGTAATCTTCCTTTACACGCTCACGCTCCAGATAGCTTTTCAGGCACTCATAAACGTGTATGCTGTGTTCGCACAAGCCACCCTCGTATGCTCCGTGGTATCTTGTAGAAGCAGGTGCAACAAAGAAGTCGCTGTTTTCTGAAAGCAGATAATTGAGCAGCTTTTCCGAACCCGGGCGCTTTATGTTTTCCGTGTAGATCTCAACAAATTTGTCTTTAAGTTCTGTTACCTTTGACATAGTTGACCTCCTGTAAAAATATTATATTATGATAAGCTTTAGCGTTTTAGTTTTACCAAACTAATTATAACATATTTTTTGTAAGATTAACAGTACTTTTCGCTAATTTTTGCATTTGCTATTGCTTTTTCATGCAAAATATGCTATGATATATTATATTTATGTGGATATAGTTTGGAAAAATATAAGAAATTTAATGATTTTTAACAAATGAGAATGAAAGGAGTTGCTTATACATGTGCGGAATAGTAGGCTATGTTGGAAAAAAGGATTGTACAAAGGTGCTGCTTGACTCACTGTCAAAGCTTGAATACAGAGGTTATGACTCAGCAGGAATAGCTGTTTTTGAGAACGATGCTATCAAGACAAAAAAGACAAAGGGCAGACTTGCTGACCTTGAAGAAAAGCTTAAAAGAGAGGGCTGGCTCAACGGTACTTGCGGTATAGGTCACACACGCTGGGCTACACACGGCGAGCCGTCTGATATAAATTCACACCCTCACGGAAATGCGAATATTTCTATCGTTCATAATGGTATCATTGAAAACTACAGAACTATCAAGGATTTTCTGCTGAAAAAGGGATATATCTTTGAATCTCAGACAGATACAGAAACAGTTGCAAAGCTTCTTGATTATTATTATGAGGGCGACCCTATGGCGACAATACAGAAGGTTCTTGCTGAGATAGAGGGTTCATATGCTCTCGGCATCATATTCAAGGATTTTCCAAGAAGAATATATGCAGTAAGAAAGGATTCTCCTCTTATCGTTGCAGTTGGCGAGGACGAAGCTTTTATAGCTTCTGATGTGCCTGCAATACTGAAATATACGAAGAATTACTATCTTCTTGACGAGAACGAGATAGCTGTCCTTGACGATGGCAAGGTGGAGTTCTTTGACGTTCACGGAATGCCAGTTGAGAAAGAGATGCTCGTTGCTGACTTTGATATGGAAGCCGCTGAGAAGGGCGGATACGCTCACTTTATGCTCAAAGAGATTCATGAACAGCCAACAGCTATAAAAACAACTATCACACCAAGAATAGTTGACGGTATGCCAAACCTTGAAGAGTGTGGTCTTACATATGACAGACTCAAGGGCTATAACAACATCTTCGTTGTTGCCTGCGGTACTGCTATGCACGCAGGTCTTGTGGGCAAGTATGTGCTTGAAAAGATTGGCAGGGTACCTGTTACAGTGGATATGGCTTCTGAGTTCAGATACAGAGATCCTATCATTGCAAAGGGAGATCTTGTTATTCTTGTTTCACAGTCAGGTGAAACAGCCGATACTCTCGCAGCCCTTAGAATGGCTAAGGAGAGGGGTGCTGAAACACTTTCTATCGTAAACGTAAAAGGCTCGTCTATCGCAAGAGAGTCTGATATGGTGCTTTACACCCATGCAGGCCCTGAGATATCTGTAGCTTCCACAAAGGCATATATCGTTCAGCTTTCTGTATTCTATCTGCTGAGTTTTGCTATAGCATACGCTCACGGAGCTATCTCAAAAGAGGAGTGCATGAGACTTACAGCAGAGCTTCAGAACGTTCCTAATATGCTTGAAGTTGTCCTTAAAACACCTGATAATTGTCAGTATGTTGCTTCACAGCTTGTAAACAAGGAAAATCTTCTTTATATCGGCAGAGGTCTTGACTATGCGCTTTCTATGGAAGGCTCACTGAAGCTTAAAGAGATATCATATATCCACTCTGAGTCATATGCCGCAGGCGAGCTTAAGCATGGCACTATCTCACTGGTAACAAACAATATGCCTGTTATCGCAGTTGCAACACAAAGAGAGCTTCTTGACAAGACCATAAGCAACGTCAAGGAGGTCAAGGCAAGAGGAGCATACGTTGTCCTTGTTACTCACGGATATATCAACGTTGACGATGAGGTGGCAGATTATAAGATCGGTCTGCCGACAATAGACGATCTGCTCATGCCTATGCTGACAGTGGTTCCTTTGCAGCTTATCGCTTACTATACCTCAGTTCTCAGAGGCAATGACGTTGACAAGCCGAGAAATCTTGCAAAATCAGTTACAGTTGAATAAAATACAGGGCAATCCGCAAAGGGTTGCCCTTGCTGTTTGAAAAGGAGTTTATTATGAGCAAATACAGATATTTTGTTTTCGATTTTGACCTTACTCTTGCAGACTCTTCCGAGGGAATTCTGGAGTGCTTTAAGCACGTTTTGAAAGAGTTTGGTTATCCGCCAAAGGACGACAGGACTATCTACAACACCATAGGCATGACCCTTGTGGACGCTTTCGACCTGCTGACAGATATGCCTGACAATCCTCAGCGTGAGGATATGCGCAAAGCGTATGTAAAAAAGGCAGACGAGGTAATGGTGAAGAAAACATATTTTTATGACGATACTATCGCAATTTTGCAGACTTTGCAGAACGCAGGGGTAAAAGTCGGCATAGTTTCCACGAAATATCGCTATAGGATAGTCAATACTTTCAATGAGCAGGCAGGCTCTTTGCCTGTAGATATCATAGTTGGAGGCGAGGACGTCACAAGGGCAAAGCCTGACCCGCAGGGACTTGACCTGATAATAGAGCGTTTCGGTGCGGATAAATCGGACGTGCTTTATATAGGCGACAGCTACATCGACGCTGAAACTGCACTCAATTCAGGTGTGGATTTTGCAGGAGTAACAACTGGCTCTACCACTAAAGAGGATTTTGAAAAATACCCTCATATCTATATCGCCTCGTCTCTGTTGGATATATTTCAGAATATATAAATTTTAAGTAAATATAATTTTAAATAAATGTGAAAAACTATTGCTATTTACGGAGCTTGATGTTATAATATAATTTGATGTACTATGTTAAGTACCAAGCGGATAACATAAATATTATTATATGAAAGGACGGGTATGCTATGATAAAAAGCATGACCGGTTTCGGCAGAGAGCATATCGTGGCAAACGGCAGAGAGATAATCGTTGAGATACGCTCTGTAAACCACAGATATTATGAATTTACTTCGAGAACTCCGAGAGCCTACGGCTATCTTGATGAAAAGCTGAAAGGCTTTCTTAAAAGCGGTATTTCCCGTGGTAAGGTAGAGGCGTCTGTTTCTATCTATAATCAGGAGGGTACTGACGCTGAGATAGAGCTTAACAAGGCTGTTGCAAAGGGCTATCTTGACGCACTGAGAGGTGCGGCTGACGAGCTTGACCTTGATGACGATATCACATTGTCACATATCATGAAGCTTCCTGATGTGTTCACAGTTGTGAAGAAAACAGATGATGAGGAAGTTATCTGGAACGAGGTCAAGGACGTGGCTCAGGTGGCGTTGGACAGATTCGTTCAGATGCGTGAAACTGAGGGCGCCAAGATGTATGACGATATCAGCGGCAGACTTGATTATATCGAGGAAACTGTGGGCAAGATAGAAGATCAGTCACCTAGCGTTACTGAAAGCTACAGAGAAAGACTTTATGCAAAGATAAAGGAAACTCTCGGCGATAAGGACATAGACGAGCAGAGGATACTTACAGAAGTGGCTATTTTCGCCGATAAGGTGGCAATAGACGAGGAAACAGTAAGGCTCAGAAGCCATATCTCACAGTTCAGAGGGCTTATCAAGTCGGACGAGCCTGTGGGAAGAAAGCTTGACTTCCTTGTGCAGGAGCTTAACCGTGAGGTGAATACTATCGGCTCAAAGGCTAACGATCTCACTATCACAAAAATGGTGGTGGATCTTAAGGCTGAGATCGAAAAGATCAGAGAGCAGATACAGAATATCGAATAACGGCGGTGTGAGATATGCAGCTTATTAATATCGGTTTTGGAAATATGGTGTCCTCCGCAAGGGTCATTGCCATAGTTTCCCCTGAGTCTGCGCCTATAAAGCGTATCATTCAGGAAGCTAAGGATAAGGGTACTCTTATAGACGCCACCTACGGCAGAAGAACAAGAGCGGTGCTTATTATGGACAGCGATCATGTGGTGCTGTCGGCAGTTGCACCTGAAACTGTAGGCGGACGTGCCGCTGTTGACGAGGAGGACGATGACAATGTATAAGAACAATGCAAAGCTGTTTGTTATATCAGCTCCCTCAGGCTGCGGCAAGGGAACTATACTTGCAGAGGCCTTTAAAAACAGAGATGTGTTCTATTCTATATCCTGCACTACAAGAAAGCCCAGAGAGGGCGAAAAGGACGGCGTTCATTATCATTTTATAAGCGATGACAGCTTTAAGAAAATGATAGACAGCGGTGAATTTCTTGAACACGCAGGCTATGTTGGTCATTATTACGGAACACCAAAGAAGCCTGTTCTCGCTAATCTTGAGCAGGGCAGAGATGTTATACTTGAAATTGAAACTAACGGTGCGTTTCAGGTGAAGAAAGCCTTTCCTGAAGCTGTGCTGATGTTTATACTTCCACCGTCTGTTAAGGAGATAGACAGACGGCTTAGAAAGCGTGGAACTGAGTCTGATGATGTTATTGCTGACCGTGTAAGTCAGGCTGCCGGTGAGATCGGCAAAGCCGGCGGTTATGATTATGTGATAATGAACGACGGACTAGAGGACGCTGTGGAAGATTTTGTTGCAGTTATGAACTCCGTGAAAGCCGAGGACGGCAAGGCGGATAAATTCAGATCAGAAAATGATGATACAAAGAAATTAATTGACGAGGTGCTTAATTATGATGCTTAGACCGGCCGTAAGCCAGATTTTGAAGAACAATGAAAGCTATTATTCTCTAGTTATTGCAGTTGCAAAGAGAGCAAGAGAGATCACGAGCGACGCTTTTGACAACAAGCTGGTGCTTGATGAAAAGCCAGTGAAGACAGCAGTTGACGAGCTTTATAATGGCGAATACAAGATAATCGAGGATCCAAGCCTCAGAAAATAATCGAGGCTTTTTATGGGGAGGTGTACGGCTGTGCGTGGAGTTTTTATCGTGGCAAAGGTTGCAATAAGCCGTGCATCATACAGCTTTGACGCACTGTATAGCTATAGTGTGCCGGAGGAGCTGGCTCAGAAAGTGAAAAGCGGAGTGCGTGTGCTTGTGCCTTTTGGCAGAGGAAACCGCAAAGCCGTAGGGTTTGTTGCGAGAACGTATACGGAAGCCGAGTATAACGATAAGCTGAAGCCTGTTATTTCCGTGGTGGACGGGGAAAGCCTTGTCACCGAGGAAATGATGAGGATAATAATGTGGCTGAAAGAAAACACTTTCTGCACCTATTATGACGCTTATAAATCCGTTGTGCCTACAGGCTTTTCCTACACTTTTTCACAGCATTACAGCCTTGTCAATACCTATATTGACGAGGATACTTTAAATGAAGATGAGAAAAATGTGGTGGACTTTCTCCGATGTGCAAAAAGTCAGAGGGAGATAGACAGCTTTCTTGACGTGCATAATGACGCACGAAAGAAGAAAACTGTGGATTCTCTTGTGGATAAGGGCTATGTTGAGATCAGCGACGCTTTGAAAAGAAAAGTCGGTGATGAGAACGTCAGCATGGTAAGGCTTTCTGACGAGTATGTGTCAGGGGAGATACAGACCACTCTTACTCCAAAGCAGACCCTTGTGGTGAAGCTTCTTGAGGAGGGCGGCTGTGCCTCTGTGAAAGAAGTCTGCTATATGACCAACTGCACTTCAAGCATATTAAAAAGGCTTGCTGACAAGAAAGTTATCGTGCAGTATAAATACGAGGTCATGCGTGACGCCATAGGAGAACTTGGCGAAAGGCAAGACCCTGACGATATCAAATTAAATGATGAACAATCAGCGGCATATGAGGGCATAATGGGGCTTATAAAAGCCGAAAAGCCCGCAGGTGCGTTGCTTTACGGTGTTACGGGAAGCGGCAAGACCTCTGTGTTCATAAAGCTTATAAAAAGCGTTATGGATATGGGTAAAACAGCGGTCATGCTCGTTCCTGAAATATCCCTTACACCACAAATGCTCGGCAAATTCAAGTCACTTTTCGGTGATAAGATAGCCGTTATGCACTCGTCATTGTCGTTGGGACAGCGTACTGACGAGTTCAAACGTGTAATGCGTGGGGAAGCAAGAATAGTTATCGGCACAAGAAGTGCAATATTTGCTCCTGTCACCAACGTTGGAATAATCATCATGGACGAAGAGGGCGAGCCGTCATATAAGTCGGACTCAACGCCTAGATACCATGCACGAGATGTTGCCATACAGCGGTGCGGATATAATAACTGCGTGCTGTTGATGGCTTCTGCAACTCCGTCTTTGGAGAGCTTTTATTACGCTCAAAAGGGCAGATATCACTTGTTTGAACTTAAAAACAGATATTCAAAGTCGCCCCTGCCGGCAGTTGAGATAGTCGATATGCAGGAGGAAGCGGCAGAGGGTAATGACAGCTTGCTCAGCCGTGTTATGTGTGATAAGCTCACAGAAGTGCTTGCGAAAAAAGAGCAGGCTATCCTGCTTCTGAACAGGCGTGGCTATACAACGTATATCACTTGCATGGACTGCCGACAGCCTGTGGCTTGCCCTAATTGCAATATACCCCTGACCTATCACAAGAAAAATGATCGGTATATGTGCCACTACTGCGGATATACCATGGATAATATAGAGCACTGTCCACAGTGCGGCTCACAGCGGCTCAAATCAAGCGGTGTGGGAACTCAGCGTGTGGAGGACGAGCTTGAAAGGCTTTTTCCGCAGGCAAGGCTTCTGCGAATGGACGCTGACACCACTTCTTCGAGATATTCCTATGAGGAGAATTTCAAGGCGTTTGAGAAAGGCGAGTATGATATAATGCTCGGCACTCAAATGATAGCAAAGGGACTTAATTTCCCTAACGTCACAATGGTGGGTGTCATATCCCTTGACAAGGCACTGTTCACAGGGGATTTTCGCAGCTATGAGAGAACATTTTCACTGCTCACTCAGGTGGCAGGAAGAAGCGGCAGAGGAGATAAACCAGGGGTCGCATACATTCAGACCTTTGTGCCTGACCATTATGTGCTGAACCTTGCGGCAGAGCAAAATTATGATGAGTTTTATAAAGAGGAGATAGCACTGAGAAAGTCGCTGACATATCCGCCTTTTTGCGATATATGCGTCATAGGCTTTTCGGCACCCCTTGAAAGCAAGGTAATAGGCGCTTCACGCTGGGTGACTCAGCTTATAAAAGAGTATATCTCACAGCATAGGGTGAATTTTCCCCTCAGAGCGCTAGGCCCTGCACCATGCACATTTGAAATGATAAATAATCGCTACAGATACAGACTTATCCTGAAAACACGCAATACTGCGGATTTTCGTGAGATGATAAAGCACGTTCTGGGCGAGTTCTATAAAAATAAAGATTATCAGACAGTTCGTATCTATGCCGACATAAACGGCGATATCGGACTTTAAGAAAGGATAGTTAAATAAATGGCACTCAGAAAAATACTTAATAAGAGCGACGAGATACTTCACAAGGTCTGCAAGCCTGTTACAGAATTTGACGACAAGCTTGGTCAGCTTCTTGACGATATGACAGAAACCCTGAAAAACGCCAACGGCGTTGGTCTTGCAGGTCCACAGGTGGCAAAGCTGAGAAGAGTGGTTGTTATAATAATCGACGATAAGGTTTACGAGCTTATCAACCCTGAGATAACATGGCAGAGCGAGGAAAAGCAGAGAGTTCTGGAGGGCTGTCTTTCATGCCCGAACGAGTGGGGCTATGTTACAAGACCTATGAGAGTTAAGTTCAAGGCGCAGGACAGACACGGCAAGTGGTACGAAATGGAAGTATCAGAACTGTTTGCACAGTGCGTTTGCCATGAGCTTGCACACCTTGAGGGTCATCTGTTTACTGAGATAGTTGAAGAATTTGTAGAGGTCGAGGACTAATGAAAATAATCTTCATGGGTACGCCTGATTTTGCCGTACCAACGCTGAAAAAGCTTTATGACAGCGGATATGAGGTGCAGGCTGTTTTCACTCAGCCTGATAAGCCAAAGGGCAGAGGCTATAAGCTTACTCCGCCCCCTGTAAAGGTGCTTGCGCAGGAGCATGACACTCCTGTTTATCAGCCGCAAAGCCTTAAAAAAGACGGCGAGGAGTATGTTAAAATTATCAATGACCTTGCCCCTGATTGTATCGTGGTGGCGGCTTATGGTAAAATGCTCCCTAAGTCGGTGCTCGATATACCAAGGCTTGGCTGTGTGAACGTCCATGGCTCGCTGCTTCCTAAATATCGTGGAGCAGGTCCGATACAGTGGGCTGTGCTTAATGACGAAGCTGAAACTGGAATTACAACGATGCTTATGGGCGAGGGCATGGATACAGGAGATATCCTTGTGGAAAAGGCTACTCCTATCGGCGAGAACGAAACAGCCGCAGAGCTTTTTGACAGACTTGCCGAAATGGGCGCAGAGGTGCTTGTTGATACCCTTGAAAAGCTCGGTAAGGGCGAGATAACTCCTGTTAAGCAGGACGAGAGCCTTGCGACTTATGCACCAATGCTCTCAAAGGAGCTTTGCCCTATAGATTTCACAAAGCCAGTGAGAAAGATACACAAGCAGATATGCGGTCTGTCTGATTGGCCATGCGCTACTACAGTGCTTGAGGGCAAAAGGCTGAAAGTATATAGATCTGAGATAGCTTCCACAAAGCCTTGCGGAAAGCCTGCGGGCACTGTGGTGGATAACAGCGACTTTTCCGTTGCTTGTTCAGACGGAGTGATAAGATTTACTCAGGTGCAGGCTGAGGGTTCAAAGAGAATGGATACCGCTGATTTTCTCAGGGGCAGACATATCGAGAACGGCACTGTGCTGGGATAATTCGGAGGAGTTATGGGAAACGCCAGAAAAACGGTTTTAAGGCTGCTGACAAGGCTTGAAAACAGCGGCTCATATTCAAATATACTTCTTGACGAGGGCCTTGAAAGGTCTGACCTTTCACCTCAGGACAAGAAATTCGCCGCGGCACTTTTCTACGGCGTTTTGGAAAGACAGATAACTCTTGACAACATTATTCGGGAATATTCACGCAACCCTAAGAATAAGCTTGGTACTGAGGTCAGAGTTATACTGAGAATGGGTCTTTATCAGCTTTTGTATATGGACTCTGTTCCTGACAATGCGGCTGTGGACGAGTCTGTGAAGCTTGCAAAGAAAAACAGAAACCCCGCGGCAAGCGGCTTTGTGAACGCAATGCTAAGGGAGTTTATAAGAAGCGACAAAAAGCTTCCAAAGGGCAGAAGTGCCACGGAAGAGCTTTCTATAGAATACTCCGCACCTGTATGGCTGACGGAGAAGTGGACAAGGGAATACGGCAAGGATATCTGCCTTGAAATGCTGAAAACCTCTGTGGGACAGGCACCTGTCACCGCAAGAGTGAACACGGTCTTTCATTCTCTTGAAAGCACACTGGATATGCTCGCTGATGAGGGCATTACATTTGAAAGGCTGTCCGTCCTGCCTGATTGCATAAGGATATGCGGTGCAGGAGCGGTGGAGCATACTAAGGCTTACAAAGAGGGCAGGATACACGTTCAGGATCTTTCGAGCCAGCTTTGCTGTGCGGCTCTTGATCCTAAGGAGAACGATACAGTTCTTGACCTTTGTGCCGCACCTGGTGGAAAGACCTTTACCATTGCCGAGCGTATGAACAACAATGGCAGAGTGCTTGCTTTTGATCTGCATAAAAATCGTGCAGGGCTTATTGAAAGCGGGGCGAAAAGGCTTGGGCTTGACTGCATAAGCGCAGGTGTCAACAACGCAAAGGTCTATGACGAGAAAATGCCAAAGGTTGACAAAGTGCTTTGCGACGCACCTTGTTCCGGACTTGGCGTAATAAGAAGAAAACCTGAGATAAAGTATAAAGAACCCTCAGATTTCGACAGACTTCCTGAAATACAGTATGATATACTGAAAACGTCAGCGGAGTATGTAAAAGTCGGCGGAACGCTGGTGTATTCCACCTGCACGCTGTCAAGGGCGGAAAATGACGAGGTGGCAGACAGATTTTTGGCTGAACACCCTGATTTTGAGCCTGCACCGCTAGGCGAGGCTTTCGGCAGCGACAGCGGTCTTTGCAGAATGTCTATCACACCTGCAAAATATAATTCAGACGGATTTTTTATTGCTAAGTTTATCAGGCTGAGGTGATCTTTTGGTAGCATTTGATGATAATGGAAAAATAGATATATTGGGGCTTCTGCCTGATGAGCTGGAAGCTGAGATACTAAAGCTTGGAGAAAAGAAGTTCCGTGCAGGGCAGATATTTGATTGGCTTCATGTAAAGCGAGTGTCAAGTTTTGATGAAATGACTAATCTATCTGTACAATTAAGGAATCTGCTTAATGAAAAATTTTGTTTAAAATCACTATTTGTGTCAAAAAAGCTTGAATCTCATACCGATAATACTGTAAAATATCTATATGAGCTTGAGGACGGAAATCATGTGGAATCCGTAATAATGGAATACAACTATGGAAACACCATTTGCGTGTCAACTCAGGTGGGCTGCAAAATGGGCTGTCGCTTTTGTGCGTCAACTATTGCTGGCTTCAAGCGTGATCTGACTTCGTCGGAGATTCTGGGACAGATATACGCTTCTGAGCGTGACAGCGGAAGAAAGATATCAGGCGTGGTGCTTATGGGAATAGGCGAGCCTATGGATAACTTTGATAATGTGGTGAATTTTCTTGAAGTGCTGTCCTGTCCAAAGGGCTTTAATATGTCGCTAAGGCACGTTTCAGTATCTACCTGCGGCATTGTGCCGAGGATATATGAGCTTGCAGAGAAAAAGCTGGGCATAACATTGTCTATCTCTTTGCACGCTTCCAATAATAAGAGCAGGAGCGAGATAATGCCTGTTAATGACAGGTATGATATCAACGAGCTTCTTGCCGCCTGCCGATACTATTTTAAGGTAACAGGCAGGAGAATTTCTTTTGAATATGCTTTGATAGACGGGCATAACGATTCTATGGAGGACGCAAGGGAGCTTGCGGAGCTTCTGGGCGGATTTGTCTGTCATGTGAATATAATCCCTGTTAATAAGATAAAGGAGCGTAATTATCATTCTGACAGAAAGTCAGCCAACAGATTCAGAGGATATCTGGAGAAGCTTGGGATAAACGCTACTGTGAGGCGGACCTTGGGTGCGGATATAGACGCTGCCTGCGGTCAGCTAAGACGAGAATATGAGATCTGATAAAAGGTGGTGAATCGCTTGTTTATAGCGTCTGATACAGACATCGGAAAAAAACGCAGTGAAAATCAGGACAGAGTGCATGCAGAATTTCTAGCTGACAATGTTGCCGTTGCGGTGGTCTGTGACGGTATGGGCGGAGCGTCATCAGGCGGAGTTGCCAGTCAGCTTGCCATTGACGCAGTAGTTAAACGTATCAAGGAAAATTTCCGAAAAGATATGAAACCAAATTCCATAAGAAATCTTATGCTCACTTCAGTGCATTATGCGAATACGATCGTGTATGGCAAGAGCAAGGAGGATATTGACAAAAACGGCATGGGTACTACCTGCGTTGCGGCATTGGTGGTGGATAAGACCGTCTATATGGTGAGCGTGGGCGACAGCCGTGGATATCTTCTTACCAAGGACGGTATAGCTCAGATAACCACTGACCATACTTATGTGGAAATGCTTTATAGGTCGGGTCAGATAACCAAAGAAGAAGCGAAAAATCATCATATGAGAAACGTTATCACAAAGGCTGTGGGTGTTGAATCAGATGTTGAGGTCGATTATTTCGAGCTTGAAGAAAATGATAATTTTGCGGTGCTGCTTTGCTCTGACGGTCTGACCAATTATTGCACAGACAATATGATATATGAAACTGTGTTTGGCAATAATCTTGACGAGGCTATAAAACAGCTTATTGCTTTCGCAAACGAATGCGGCGGTAAAGATAATATTACTGCTGCGGTAATAGCAAATTAATGGAATGACAATAAAACATGAATAATATAGGAGTTGAATTACATGGATTCTAATATCGGCAAAAAGCTAGACGGCAGATATGAGATAACCGAACTTATCGGCGTGGGCGGAATGGCTGACGTTTATAAGGCAGTTGACGTTATGGAAAACCGTACTGTTGCGGTAAAGATACTTAAGCCTGAGTTTTCACAGAACGAGGAATTTCTCAGACGCTTCAGAAACGAGAGCAAGGCTATCGCTGTACTTTCTCACCCTAATATCGTAAAGATATATGACGTGGGATTTTCTGACGAGATACAGTTTATCGTTATGGAGTATATCGACGGCATCACCCTTAAAGAGTTTATCGAGCAGCAGGGCGTGCTTAGATGGAAAGACGCTTTGCACTTTGTAACTCAGATACTCCGTGCTTTGCAGCACGCTCATGATAAGGGTATCGTTCACAGAGATATCAAACCGCAGAACATAATGCTTTTCCCTGACGGAACTATCAAGGTCATGGATTTTGGTATCGCAAGATTTTCAAGGATCGACGGAAAGACACTTTCTGACAAGACTATCGGTTCTGTTCACTATATCTCACCTGAGCAGGCAAGGGGCGATATGACAGATGAAAGATCTGACATATACTCTGTAGGCGTTATGCTCTATGAGATGCTCACAGGCAGAAAGCCTTTTGACGGCGAAAATCCTGTGGCTATCGCTCTCAAGCATATGCAGGAGGATCCAGTTCCGCCAAGAGAGATCATGCCTTCTATCCCAGAGGCTCTTGAAGAAATAGTTATGCACGCTATGGAGAGAGATCCTGCAAGACGTTATCAGTCAGCAGCAGAGATGATAAAGGATATAGACACATTCAAGCTCAATCCATCTGTTGTTTTCGGATATAAGAACAGCCCTGTTCCTATCCCTGTGGCTGATGACAATAACAAATATTTTGACGATGAGCATAGTGAGAACTATGACGACGATGAAGAATATGAGGACGATGACGAAGAAAACGATGACGAGGAAGAAGAGGAAGAAAAGAAGCGTTCTTACGTTGTTCCGATACTCCTTGCTGTGACAGTTGCAGTAGTTATCATTGCAGCGTTCGTTATCGTAGGAGTTGTATTCAAGTCATTCAGCGGTTCAAACGGTATGCACACAGGCACAGTTACACTGCCAAACTTTGTGGGCAAGAATATCGTTCAGGTTGAGCAGGATTATAAGGATAAGCTTAAATTTGATATCACCGAAGAGTATAATGACCAGTATGACGAGGGAATAATCACATTCCAGGGTCAGGCAGCAGGAAAGTCTGTTAAGGAAGGCTTCACGGTTACACTTACTGTAAGTAAGGGTAAAAAAATGGCAACTATCCCTGACATGGTGAAGAAAGACGGCACTGTGGCTGAAAGCGAACTTAAGGCTGCAGGATTTATGGTCGTTAAGAGAGATATATGGTCTGAGGATATAGCTTCAGGTCTTGTTGTGAAAACACAGCCGGCAGCAGGTGAGCAGTATGCCGTAGGTGCGACTGTTGCTTTGTTTGTAAGTAAGGGTCCTGTTGAAACAAGAGTCAAAGTACCAAGCGTTGTAGGTCTTACAGAAGAAAAGGCAGTTGCAATGCTCAAGGAGAACAAGCTCAAGGCTGAGGTCAAGGAGATCGAGCATGAGGGCGATAAGGGCAAGGTCATCGAGCAGGATACAGATGAAGGCACATATGTTGAGCGTGACACAACTGTTACTATTTACGTTTCGACCGGAGAAACTTCACCTGTTGAGGTAACATTCTCACTGCCACTCCCAAGTGGTATCCACGGCTCATATTCTATAGACATCTACAATAACGGCAACGTTGCATATACACAGAAGATCGGTAGTGGAGAATCTGTTGCAGGCGGTTCTGTAAATGTAACAGTAAAGGGCAAGAAGACAGAAACTCTGACTATCTTCATCACAAATGACGAAAATCAGCAGAAGTGCCGTTATGCAGTATATGACATAGATTATGATAAGCAGACAGCTACTCTTAGTGGAAGCCTGAATGAAAGCGGTCTGATCGACATTACTCCGACAACGACCACAACTACTACAACTACGACCACAACAACTACTACAACTACCACTACTGAAGCACCTGCACCGGAGCCTCAGGAGCCAGACGAGCAGGGTCAGTAGTTCATGAATGGAATAATCGTTAAAGCTATCGGAGGCATCTACTATGTAGAAGCCTCCGACGGCATTTATGAATGTAAGGCAAGAGGAGTATTCAGAAGAAAGAATATTTCTCCTGTAGGCGGCGACAGAGTTGAATTTTCATTGGAGGACGACGGAAGCGGAGTTATCGAGAAGATAGAGGAAAGACGCTCATTGCTTATAAGACCGCCTCTTGCAAATCTTGATATGCTTGTGTTCGTTTCGTCTACCTGCGAACCAAGACCTAATCTGCTGTTGCTAGATAAGTTTATTGCAATAGCTGTTTTCAAAAAAATAGAGCCTGTGGTAGTCTTTACAAAGATAGACAAGGAAAGCTGTGACGAGCTTGTGGACATATACAAGGGCGCAGGGATAAAGACCTTTCAGGTAGACAATACCACCGGCGAGGGCAGTGAAGCTGTTAAGGCAGTGCTGGAGGGCAAGCTGTCGGCATTTACAGGAAACACGGGCGTTGGCAAATCGTCATTGCTCAATAATATGTTTCCTGCATTGGGGCTTGCCACCAACGAGATAAGCAAAAAGCTTGGCAGAGGAAAGCACACCACACGCCATGTAGAACTTTATAAGCTGGAGGGCGGTGGTTATATTGCCGATACCCCTGGCTTTTCGTCGTTTGATACCAACAGATATGATATTATTTTCAAAGACAAGCTTGCAGGCTGTTTTCCTGAGTTTCAGAAATACGAGGGCAAGTGCAGATTTCCTGATTGCAGCCACACAAAGGAAAAGGGCTGTGCGGTCATAGAGGCGGTAAAAAATGGCGAGATCGCAAAGTCAAGGCATGAAAGTTATGTGGAAATGTACGAGCAGGCAAAGCAGCTTAAGGAGTGGGAATACAAAAATGACTAAGAAATGCACTATCTTTTCAGGCGGTGAAGCGGTGTCGGCTCAGTGTGTGGCAGAATATAAGTCTTTTATCGACGATTCTCTTGTGATATCCGCTGACAAGGGCTATAAGCTTGCACAGGCAGTGGGCGTAAAGTCGGACATTATTATGGGCGACTTTGATTCCGCTGAAAAACCTGTTTTTGATAATATCGAGATCTTCCCCTCAGAAAAGGACGATACCGACCTTATGCTTGCCATAAAGCAGGGCTTTGAGTCGGGTTGTGATGATTTTCTCATATTAGGCGCAACAGGCGGACGAGTAGACCACTTACTTGGAAATATCCAATCTCTGGGATATATTTTATCTTGTGGCGGTGAAGGAATGATAGCCGCAGATAGGGAGATAATTCGGCTTTATCGTGCAGGCAGTTACAGGATATATGACCGTGAGGGCTTTTCGTTCTCACTGGTGGCATATACCGATAAGGTAGAGGGTCTGACCATAAAGGGTGCGAAATATGAAGTAGAGGACTGTCTGCTGACCAATGCTTTCCCACTTGGCATATCAAACGTGGTGAAAGGCTTTGATGGGCAGGATAGAAAATACGCTGAGATATCATTCAAAAGTGGCTATCTGCTGTCAGTACAGTCAAAAATGGTAACCGATTTTTGATTTTTGAATAATATAAACTATAACTATTCGGGAGGTAATACTTATGAAAGTAGTAGTTGTAAAAAGTCCAAAGGTCATATCGGGTTTAATGAGGCTTATTTTCAAGATCAAAAAGGAAGAAGAATAGGATAACTGGCGGTACTCGTGTGAGTGCCGCCGATTTTTTTGCAATAGCAGAAAAGCTCTTAGATCACAGGAATGATCTAAGAGCTTTTTTATTTTGTTATTTTATGATTCATCATGATGTGCTTTTGACGGCAAAATTACGTTATTCGTATAACGATAAATAACTATTTTACGATCCTTTTTAAGCTTTGCTCTGTCGAATTTCGTCAAATCCTCTATTTTACGAAAAAAGCTTGTCATAATAATATGCACTTTAAAATCGAAAATATAGGATATATAATTTAATAACAGATGCACATAAGCTCAAAAGTAAATTTTTGTTTACCTATGTTATTATACACCTTATTACTGTATTTGTCAATAAGTATGAACAAAAAATGTAGAAATAGAATTAAAAACAGCAAAACTTACAATATATATGAAAAAACTTACTGAAATTTGGAGGGTTTAAGATGAATTATCGAAATGTTTATCTCAGAAAAGACGGAAGATATGAGGGAAGGGTATTTTGGGATACCTCAGGATCAAAACGAAAATATCATGCTTTTTTCGGCAAAACGCAAGATGAAGTAATTGCAAAGATGAAAAAATATCACATTGATCTTATATCTAAAACGCAAATAAGAAAAACATTCACAGAAGTGTATGAGGAATGGTTTGGCACTGTCACAATACGCATAAAAGAATCAACCGCTGCAAATTATATTTTAAAAGCTGACAAACATATTCTGCCTTTCTTTGGGCAGAAACGTATATGTAAAATAACCAATGACGATATATATGATTTTATCAGAAGAAAACAGCAGGAAAATCTCTCGAATCGTTATATTACTGACATTTTAGTTCTTATGAAATCTATTTTCAAATATGCGTATAAAACTTATAAGATAGATAATATCATGGACGGTATTGTAATGCCGAAGAAACACAGAGTTGAAATAAGAATATTGAATGACGATGAAGACAAAAAGCTGTGTGATATACTGGCTCAAAAGAATGATCTTACATCTATAGGAATTTATCTTTCAAGAGTAACGGGTTTACGAATAGGTGAACTTTGTGCCTTAAAATGGGGAAACATTGACATTGAACAGGGTATCATAAGTGTGAATAAGACTTTGCAAAGAATACAAGTAAAGAATGGGCTATGCAAAACTAAGCTTATGCTTGGAGAACCGAAAAGCGAGTCTTCAAAAAGAAAAATTCCCATTCCAAAATGTGTTTTAGAGCTTTTGAAAAACAACAGAGGAGATAATGATAATTACATACTTTCTAACAAGAAAAAGCCAATAGAACCAAGGACGATACAATATAGGTTTGCCAAGATTTTAAAAAACGGAAATTTGCCGTCAGTACATTTTCATGCTATAAGGCATTTCTTTGCCACAAATTGTATAAAGCTCGGCTTTGATGTAAAAGCTTTGTCAGAAATACTGGGACATAGTAATGTAAGTATTACACTTGATCGCTATGTTCACTCGTCTTTTGAGCAGAAAGCGGAATATATGAATCGAATAAGATAAATTATAGAATTGTAACTTGATAATTGAATATTTTCGTAAAATAGAGGATTTGACGAAAAGGGGATAACTGGCAATGTACAAGATCGACCCGATAGTAAAAAAGATCAGTTCTGAAATAGTTGTCTGCACAGGTGATCAAAAGCTTGAGTACTGTTCAGGTATTGAATTATCAAAAGCTCAATTTGATAAGAGATATGTTATTGATAGGATCTATGCAGAGAATGAAAGAATAATCATTGATCTGAAAGAGGCTGATATAAACAGCACTGATTGGTGTCAGGATAAGGACGTTGGGTTCTTTTAGGTGATATGGTTATGACTTGAAGTATAAATGTAATATCAATACTGGAGAATAAAGCTTGAATTTGTTAATTATAGGTGCAGGACAGTATGGCATGGTTGTCAGGGAGATAGCTCAGGCAACAGGTCGGTTTGACAAAATTGATTTCTTAGATGATAACAATGCTGTCGCTATCGACAGTACAAACAATATTTCAAAGTGGGTAAGTGAGTATAAAATTGCGATAGTGGCGATCGGCAAGGCAGATGTACGAGAAAAATATCTGACTTTGTTGAAGCAGTGTGGATATGAGCTTGCAACAATCATTCACCCTGACGCATATATTTCACCTACAGCAACGATTGGGAGTGGCTGTGTGATCGAACCCAAAGCGGTCATATATACTGATGTCAGAATTGGCGACGGATGTTTTATTTCTGCTGGAGCGGTTGTAAATCACAACAGTGTTGTAGAAGATACTTGTCATATAAATTGCGGAGCAATCATAGCATCAGGTGTTATTGTGCCTAAAGGCACTAAAGTTGATTACGGATTGGTTTTTACTGGAGAGAAGTAGAGTATGGATAAGAGAAAAGTCAAAAGATTTATAGGAAAGTCTGTGGCTGTTTTAGCTGTGGCTTTTGCAATACTCAGTATCGTGTCAAAGCGTAAAAAAAGAGATACTGTTTATGATAATGAGCCTGAGCAGAAAAATCCTCTTGAGGGTAAAAAGGTCATTTTTGTGGAAGACGAGAATGATAAGGAAAATGCTGACGGCATAAGAGGTCATCTCGAGGCTATAGGTGATTGCGACCATAGGCCAAGCTTCTACGAAAGATACATAAAGAGAGGCATTGACATTGTGCTTTCTTTTGGAGGACTTGTTGTTCTTAGCCCTGTTTTCGCTTTGACAGCTTTAGCAATAAAAATCGAAGATCCGGGTTCTGTATTTTTTACTCAGAAAAGAGTAGGGCAGAATAAAAAGTATTTCAAGCTACATAAATTCAGATCTATGAAAATGTGTACTCCGCATGATGTGCCTACGCATATGCTCGACAATCCTGATCAGTACATAACCAAGGTCGGCAAGTTTATAAGGGCGCATAGCCTTGATGAACTTCCACAAATCTGGGATATTTTTGTAGGAAATATGTCCGTAATAGGTCCTCGTCCAGGTCTTTGGAATCAGGATCTGCTTACTGCGGAAAGGGACAAATACGGCGCAAATGACGTGAAGCCTGGACTTACTGGCTGGGCGCAGATAAATGGCCGTGATGAGCTTGAGATTCCTGATAAGGCTAAGCTCGATGGCGAGTATGTTAGAAAAATTGGTCCGATAATGGATGCTAAGGTTTTTCTCGGCTCGCTTCATGTGTTTGGTAAGGATGATTCTGTTGTTGAGGGCGGAACGGGGGAGATCTCTAAGGTAGGTCGCCATTATACAGACGGAAAAAGTGATGAAGAGCTAATAGGTCATATTGGCTTTGGAGAGCCTGTAACTGTTGATACAGAAACTAAGAAGAAAGTGCTTATCACTGGTGCAGGGTCATATATTGGTGAAAGTTTCAAGAAGTATGCTGAAGAACACTATTCAGCACTGGATATCGAAACTCTTGATATGCTTGATCCTGATTGGAAGAAAAAAGATTTTTCTAAATTTGACATTGTGTATCATGTTGCAGGTCTTGCACACGCAGACGTAGGCAGTGTTGATGACGATACTAAGGCAAAGTATTATGCTATAAATACTGACTTAGCCGTTGAAGTTTGCAAAAAAGCAAAGTCAGAGGGCGTAAAAGAATTTGTATTTATGTCATCAATGATAGTGTATGGCGATTCTGCGCCTTATGGAAAAGATAAAATTATTGATGAACACACAGTACCAAAGGCAGCGAATTTTTATGGTGATTCAAAGCTTCAGGCTGATGTTGCCGTTAGATCTTTTGCGGACGATAGTTTCAAAGTTTTGGTTATCCGTCCACCTATGATCTATGGTAAAGGCAGTAAAGGAAATTATCCTACACTTGCAAAGCTTGCTAAAAAGCTCCCTGTTTTCCCAGATGTTGATAACAAGCGCAGTATGCTTCACATAGATAATCTCTGTGAATTTCTGTGTCAGATAATGCTGGTAAGCGATATAAAAGAGAACGCAACAGTTTTTATGCCTCAAAATGCTGAGTGGACAAAAACAAGCGATATGGTAAAAAGGATCGCAGATGTCAGTGGAAAGAAGATAAGAACGCTGAAAATCTTTAGACCGGCAGTGTATATTGGCAGCAAAGTGCCTGGAAAGATTGGCGGGCTCGTTAATAAGGCGTTTGGAAATAGTTGTTATGAGAAGAAAATTTCTGAGTATTGTGGTATAAATTATAGGGTGGTTAATTTGAAAAATTCGATAATTCGAACTGAAAATGATGAGAGCGTTTTTAATGATATACAAGATGTTACTTTTATCGTTTTGACTAAAAATGAAGAAATAAATCTTCCTGACTGTCTAGAATCTATTAAAGGTTTTGCTAAAAGGGTTGTTGTCATTGATAGTGGTAGTTCAGATAAAACCGTAGAAATTGCTAGGACATATGGTGCTGATGTGTATGAACATGAGTTTGAAAATTATGCTCGCCAATTCAATTGGGGCATAGATAACACCAATATTACAACTAAGTGGACGTTTCGATTAGACGCTGATGAACGCTTAACACCAAAGCTTTGTAAAGAACTGGCTGATCTTATGATAATTCATGATAATGATAGTGTTAATGGAGTGACAATGGAAGCTTGGCTCTATTTTATGGGACGTAAGATCAAGCATGGCTGTCATAATAAAAGAAAACTTATGCTTTTCAAGACGGGAATTGGTAGAATTGAAGATCGAAAAATGGATGAACATACTGTTCTTTCTATCGGTACTGCTGTTTATGCCAAGGAAAGATTTATTCACTACGATTTTAAGGATATGACTCATTGGATAAATAAAATGAATTGGTATGCTACCCGTGAAATGCAGGATTATTTTGATTTTATAAATGGCAAAAACTGCGATATAGATGGTGATTCTACAATTTCAAGCACAAGAAAAAATAAATTTGGGGTGTATTATAGATTTCCCATTTTCTTAAGAAGCCATTTGTTATTTATATATTATTATATTTTTAGGCTTGGCATTTTGGACGGAAAAGAGGGTTTTGTATACCATTATATGTATCATAGGTGGTATAGAACACTGGTGGATGCAAAGATCCTTGAACAGGAGTTAATTAATAAATCGTTGAAAAAAAAAGGACGTATTGTAATAGGGTGAAGTTTAGTGAAAGTGCTTATGATTAACACAGTTCCTATGGAGAAAAACGGAATTACAAATGTTATATGTAATCTAGTAACTAATGTTAATAATGAAAATATTCAGATTGATTGTGTAGCAATCAATGATGTTGATTTAAGCTATAAAAATATTTTTAAAAAACATGGTGGTAAAATCTTTGTTATACCACAAAGATTATCGAAACCAATTGCATATATAAAAAAACTGGTTAGTATTATAAAAAAAAATAAATATGATTGTATACATGCGCATGGAAATAGTCACACGCTTGCTTTGGAATTATTTGCTGCTAAAATAGCAGGATGTGGTTTTAGAATAGCTCATTCTCATAGTACCTCCTGTAAATATAAGGCGATAAATAAACTGCTTACTCCATTATTTTGGCTGTGTTGTACTGGTAGAATAGCGTGCAGTGCTGAGTCTGGAAAATGGATGTTTGGTAAACGAAAATTTTTAATAATAAACAATGGTATTAATACAACAAAATTCAAATTTGACTTAAATAAGAGGTTAAATATTAAAAATATCTACAGTATTAATGAAGATTTGATAGTTGTTGGACATGTTGGTGAGTTTAATAATGTAAAAAATCAATCTTTTTTAGTTTCTGTATTTTCTGAAATTCTAAAGAAAAAGAATGCAGTGCTGATGATGGTTGGAAAAGGAAATCAAGAAAAAGCTGTTGTAGAAAAAGTTGAAAGTTTAGGAATTAAAGACAATGTGATTTTTGTTGGTGCAGTGGATAATGTAAGTGATTATCTTTCTGCGTTTGACGTAATTATAATGCCGTCTTTTTTTGAGGGGTTTCCATTAACTTTGGTAGAAGAGCAAGCCTCAGGTTTAAGTTGTTTTGTTTCAGACTGTATAACTAAAGAAACAAATTTAACAGGTAATGTACACTTTCTATCTTTAAAAACATCAGAAAGTGATTGGGCAAGTGCTGTGCTTGAAGGCATTTATGAAGGTAATCGTTCTGCAATTTCAGAAAGATCAATTGAATTAATTGCAAAAAGAGGATATTCCATACAAAATGAGATTTGTAAATTAGAAAATTACTATATAAAAAATTTTAAATCTATAAAATAATATAGGAGTTGCTATGAATATAGCTGTTGTGACAAGAAATTTGTCTGCTGGAGGAGCAGAGAGAGTAGTTGTTCAATTGTTAGATGAATGGGTAAAAACTAATAATTGTGAACTGATTCTATTGGATAATTGTGACGATTTTTATAAAGTTGATTCACGTGTTAAAATCACTAGAATTGGGCAAAAAAATAATAATCCTTTACTTGATAAAGTATCAAGATATGCTATGGTCAGAAAAAAAATTATGGCTGATAATGTAGATATAGTTTTATCGATGCCAGAAGAAATAGGAATTTATGTAATAGGTGCAATGTTATTTACAAATTTGCCGATTGTGGTGTCTGAACGAAATAATCCGTATGTTATGCCATATAAAAAAATTACTCGTGCTTTGAGAAAGCTTCTTTATCCCTTTGCTAAGGGCTTTATTTTTCAAACCCAAAATGCTGCCAACTTTTTTTCTGATTCTATTCAGAAAAAAAGTATTGTTTTGTCAAACCCATTAGATTTATCACGTATTCCGTCCATGCATATTGGGCCGAAAGATAAGGTAATTGTATCAGCGGGACGCTTCGAAAAACAAAAAAACTTTAAACTTTTGATTGATGCATTCTCAATATTTGTAAGAAATCATGATGATTATAAGCTGATCATATATGGAGAAGGATCACTCCGACAAGAATTAAGTGACTATGCAAGATTAATTTTAGGTGACGGAAAGTTTTCGTTTCCAGGGAAAAATGATGATTTATTGAATCAGATAAAAGATTGCGAAGTTTTTGTTTTAAGCTCTGATTTTGAGGGAAGTCCCAACGTATTGATTGAGGCAATGTCTATGGGAATGGCAGTAGTTTCTACTGATTATGCGCCAGGCGGAGTAGAAACAATAATAGATAATAATAAAAATGGTTTAATTGTTCAATCGAATAATCATGAGATACTTGCATCTGCTATAACAAGACTTGTTGAAGAAAAGGATTTGGCAGAAAGATTTAGACATGAGGCGACTGAAATAAGAAAACAATTTGATTCATCGATTGTTAGTAAGCAATGGCTAGATTATTTAAGAAGTATGGTTTGAAATGATAAAATATAATTTTGCTTAAAAATCAGTGCAATTTTATTTTTTGTGTGAAAACAGGCTGCAAAGTGCTGCCGAAGGTTATGAATTGTTTAAACAAGGAGAAAACGTTAATGCATAGTTGGCTTACAATGCCAGATGTATCATTCTTTCTATGGATGGCAACGGAGTATATTATGCCACATTCGCTCGCAAGTAACATATGTTTGCTTGCTTTTTGTGGATTAAACATTATAAAGAAAAACAATAACAAAATAAAATTCAATTCTACTTTAGCTATATATATATTGTTTGTATTTGTTTGTTATTTGAAAATTAATGATTCTATAATGCCATATCTATCTCAGAAAATGGTAAAAACTTTAATGTTGAACTTGATATTCATGATAGCAATGTTTAGATACATAATGAATGAAAGAATAGATCATTTTAAAAACGTATTTGCATTTTGTTCAATAATAATTTCTTTAATATTACTATGTATAAATGTTGTTTTACATGGGACGTTGATTCTCAGAGATAATTCTGATATAAACGCAAATGCATTAGCTGTTTGTGATGCTATAGCAGCTTGCTGGGTAATATGTTCAGATAAAATAAGTAAGAAAAATTTGGCATCAATTTCAATTTTAATAATATTTTGCTTACTAGCAGGAACGAGAAAGGCGTTATTGGCAATTTTTATTGGAGTTTTTATCTATATAGCATTAAAAAAACCTTCTCGCATAATCGTAAATATCATGATAATTTTTATGATATTAATTGTGTCTTATAACCTTATGATGAATGTTGAGGTAATTTATAATCTTATTGGATATCGGTTTGAATCATTATTTAATTTGCTTCAAGGAGAAAGCGGTGCATCTTCTGAAGAAACACGACAGCAATTTATAAAGCTTGGTATGTTGTATTTTAAAGAAAGACCTTTTACTGGATATGGGCTGGATACATTTAGGATTTTACCAGGAAGCTATGGTACATATTCCCATAACAATTATGTAGAGCTTTTATATGGCGTAGGGATAGTAGGTACATGTGTTTATTATTTTATGTATCTTGATTTACTAATAAGATTTATACATAGAAGATTTACAAACGCTAACACTTTGAATATAATAGCGATCTCATTTATAATGATTTCTCTAATGATAGATTATGCAATGGTTACATATTATGAAAGAGCAAGTTTATCGATTTTGGTGATTATTGCTACGATTAATATGAAATTTAAAGCAAGTAATCAAGTATAAATTTAAGTATAATCTCAATATTACAGCAATTAGCTAACATGGGTTAAAGAGGCGAATTCTATATAAAACTGGTAAAGCGTAATTAAGTTTGGAGAGGAAATGTTTTTGATGATTTGTTTAAAAAAAGGATTAAGATTTATTTTTGATAAAAGGTACAGATTTGTCATTCTTGCAAATAAAGGCGTGTATGACAATATGCAAGATGAGGCTTTGCTTAATAGAAAATATGAAGCGATATTTGGCAAAAGATTAAATCTAGATAATCCTCAAACATTCAATGAGAAGCTGCAGTGGCTCAAGCTTTATGACCGCAATCCCGAATATACAATAATGGTTGATAAATACAAGGTACGTGATTACATAAAAGAAAAAATTGGAGAAGAGTATCTGATTCCGCTTATTGGCGTATGGGATAATCCTGATGACATTGACTTTGATGCTTTACCAGATAAATTTGTTTTGAAATGCAATCATAACTCAGGTTTAGGAATGTGTATCTGTAAAGATAAATCTAAATTGAATATTGAGAATGTCAAATCAGAACTAAAAAAAGGTTTGGCTCAGGATTATTACCTTACCGGTCGTGAATGGCCATATAAAAATGTACCTAGAAAAATCATTGCGGAGAAGTATATGACAGATACTTCGGACAGTTCTGATTTTACCGATTACAAGTTCTTTTGTTTCAATGGTTACGTGGATTGTGTGATGGTGTGTCTTGAACGTTCAAGTGGAGATACAAAATTCTATTTTTTTGACAGCAATTGGAACCTCAAACGTTTAAATACTCGTGGAAAAAATGCCCCAGATGGATTTACTATCTCGAAGCCCAGTCAGATGGACAAAATGTTTGAAATTGCGGCTAAGCTTTCAAAAGGATTACCATTTGTTCGTATTGATTTATATCAAAGCAATGACCATATTTATTTTGGAGAAATCACCTTTTTCCCTGATAGTGGCTTTGATGCAAATTTGCTTCCTGAAACCGATAAATACTTTGGTAATTTGATTCACTTGGAGGATGTAAAATGAAAACAATAGGATTTCCGATAAGTCACAAAGAAAATGAAAATCGCCGTGCTATGATTCCGCACGATGTGAAAAAGCTTTCTCATCCCGAAGTGCTCTATTTCGAAGAAAATTATGGTGATGTGATTGGATTTTCAGATAAAGACTATGTAGATGCTGGTGCGAATATTGCCTCGCGGAGTGCTGTTTTGAAGTGTGATATCATATGCGATCCGAAAATCGGAGATGCTGATTATTTGAATGAACTTAATGAACAGGAAATTTTCGGATGGGTTCACGCTGTTCAGAACAGAGATATTACTGACAAATTGGTTGCAGGAAAATTGACGGCTTATGCTTGGGAGGATATGTTTTATATGGGCAGACATATTTTCTGGAGGAATAACGAGCTAGCTGGAGAGGCGGCAATTATGCATGCCTTTCAATGTTATGGTAGAATGCCATATGAAACAGATGTTGCGGTAATAGGTAGAGGTAATACCGCACGCGGTGCTATTAAGGTGCTTAATATGCTCGGAGCTAATGTAATGCAATATGATCGACATATGGAGCAGTTGCTACGCAGTGAAATCGGTCAATACGACGTTATTGTAAATTGTATTCTGTGGGACATTACACGTAAGGATCATATTATTTATCGTGATGATCTTTCCAGAATGAAAAAGAATGCCATGATAGTAGATGTCAGCTGTGATAGAAATGGTGGTATCGAAACCAGCATTCCAACAACAATTGAAAGTCCTATTTATGTTATTGATGGTATTGTGCATTATGTTGTGGATCATACGCCATCTCTGTTTTACAAGACGTTTACATATAATAATTCCGATGCAATTGTGCCTTTTATAGAGGCCCTCAGTATGGAATGGCATAATGATGTGCTTGATGCTTGTAGGATTATTTCTGAAGGAAAGATTATTGACACCAGAATAAAGGAATTTCAGAACAGATAGCTTTATTCTAATGCGAGCTGCGAAGAGAGGTTATATATGAACATACTTATCGGTGCAGATTTCTGCAATAAAAGGTTATAAAGTTGTTGGGGTTGATTTTTTTTGCTTTGGTAAACAATCATGTTTTTGACGATAAAGAAATTAGGTTAAAAATCACTATAAATACATTAAATAGTGCGGGGGTTTGCTATGTTGGTGTGGATAATACACCAAATGAGGCGTCAAAACCATTTGTTTTTGATTGTGATGGTAAGAAAATAGGCGTATTATGCCTGTGTTAAACATCAATTTTCTACTGTGGCAAAATTGACTATTGATAGAGATAAAAGTCAATTCTGGAATAACTTATATAAGATAAGAAATCATAAGGCTTGCTTAAGGTTACTAAGCAGAGCAGATTATAAATTCTTTTTTTTGAAAGAAGTAAATACATTCTTACATATTACTTTGTGAGCCAAAAATATTCGATTTTTGCTGTTGTTATGCTCCAACTTATCTTATGCATATTTCGTTATATGGGTTGAGGATATTTTCATTTACATGCCATAAGATTTTAGGATATCATCTGATATCGCACTTGTTACACCGAAAATGTGGACAATTCAAAATGTTTGCAATGTGTGAAATTCGAAGAATTTACATCATCAAAAATGAAATTTTATTTTAGAATCATTAATACAACTTCCTGATAAGAAAGGATAAGTCAATAGAATGGCTGGTAGAGGTAAAAAATTAGCATTAAATACCATAACATCACTTGGCTTACAAGTGGTAAGTGTTATATGTGGTTTTATATTACCACGTTTGATACTTGAGTCATTTGGCTCTGATGTAAATGGTCTTGTAAATAGTATTACGCAGTTTCTTGGAGTCATAACACTTTTGGATTTGGGCGTTGGTGCTGTTGTACAATCTGCCTTGTATAAACCATTGGCTGATAACAATACAAACATGATTAGCAAGATATATGTATCTGCGAATAAATTTTTCAGAAGACTTGCGGAAATATTGCTGGTTTATGTAGTATTGCTTATGATATTTTATCCGATGCTTGTCAATAAAAGTTTTGGCCATATGTATACTGCATTGTTAATTGCGGCTATTTGTATCAGTTCCTTTGCTCAGTATTATTTTGGTATCGTAAATAGCTTGCTTTTAAATGCGGATCAGCGTGGATATATTCAGTATGTAGCTCAAATTATTACACTTATTTTAAATACATTTGCTTGTTATATAATAATCAAATTAGGTGCTTCTATTCAGATTGTAAAACTTACAACATCGCTTATTTTTTTGCTTCGACCATTATTTCTTGTGTTTTATGTGAAAAAACATTATTCTATAGACCCCAAAATTACATATACTGATGAACCAATCAAGCAAAAATGGAATGGTATGGCTCAGCATTTTGCTTCATATGTACTTAATGGAACGGATAACATTGTATTGACTATGTTTTCAACACTTGGAAATGTATCGATTTATTCTGTCTACAATGTTGTTATAATTGGTGTGAAAAATGCACTTTTGTCCGTGACAAACGGTTTTCAGTCACTTATAGGAGAGATGCTTGCCAAAAAAGAAACTATGAAACTTAATGCATTTTTTGGATTTGTTGAATGGTTTTTACACACTGGTACAACGTTGGTTTTTGGTTGTACAGGAGTTTTGATTGTAGATTTTGTAAGAGTTTATACTTATGGTATTAATGATGCTGACTATATACAGCCATTATTTGCAGTTTTGATAACTATTGCAAATGCGGGACATTGTCTTAGATTGCCATACAATATTTTAATTTTAGCTGCCGGACATTACAAGCAAACGCAGAGTAATTACATTATAGCAATGATTTTGAATATTGTTGTTTCAATTGCGACTGTGAAAATGTGGGGGCTTGTCGGAGTAGCTATAGGAACATTAATAGCTATGGCGTATCAGACAGTATGGATGGCAAAATATGATTCAAAGAACATTATTTGTTGGCCTTTTAAGAATTTTTTGAAACAGTGTGGGATTGATGCAATAACAGTAATCATTGCAAGTCTTGCAACGTTTAAAATACCTATGTTGTCCGTTTCTTATGTTTCATGGTTTTTACTTGCTATTGAAGTCTTTGGTATTTGGCTTATCATTTCCATTGTAATAAATACTATATTTTATCGAGAAAGAGTTCTATCAATATTTATAAGAGTGAAAAGGAGATTTGTAAATTGAAAACAATCTTAGTCACCGGCTCAGCCGGTTTTATCGGAAGCAACCTTGTAAAAGAGCTTCTGAAAACAAATGAAGAAATAAGCATCATAGGCTTTGACAGTGTAAATGATTACTATGATGTCTCAATAAAGGAATATCGTCTTGCTGAAATAGAGAAGCTTGCAGAATCAAAGCCGAAGTGCAAGTATAAGTTTATCAAAGGCAATCTTGCTGATAAAGCGTTGATAGAAAAAATATTCACAGAAAACAAGATCGATATTGTGGTAAATCTTGCAGCTCAGGCAGGTGTTCGATACAGCATCACAAATCCTGATGCATATATAGAATCAAACATCATAGGTTTCTATAACATTCTTGAAGCTTGTCGAAATCATCCCGTTGAGCATTTGGTTTATGCAAGCTCGTCAAGCGTATACGGAGGCAATAAGAAAGTGCCTTTTAGTACAGATGATAAGGTGGATAATCCTGTAAGCCTTTATGCAGCGACAAAGAAAAGCAATGAACTTATGGCTCATGCCTATAGTAAACTATATAATATCCCATCAACAGGCCTGAGGTTCTTTACAGTATATGGTCCCGCAGGTCGTCCTGATATGGCATACTTCGGATTTACCAATAAGCTTGTAAAGGGTGAAACAATTAAGATCTTCAATTATGGAAATTGCAAGCGTGACTTTACATATGTTGATGATATAGTTGAGGGTGTAAAGCGTGTCATGATGAGTCCACCTGAAAAGAAAAATGGTGAGGACGGACTTCCTGTGCCTCCTTACAAAATATATAACATTGGAAACAATAACCCTGAAAATCTTCTTGACTTTGTGCAGATCCTCAGTGAAGAACTTATCCGTGCAGGAGTATTGCCGCAGGATTACGATTTTGATGCACATAAGGAGCTTGTTCCAATGCAGCCAGGCGATGTACCTGTAACATATGCCGATACAAGTGCATTGGAAAATGACTTTGGTTTTAAACCGAGTACGAGTCTTAGGGAAGGACTTAGAAAATTTGCTGAATGGTATAAAAATTTCTATAAGATTTAAAAGGGAGAGATCTTTTTATGAAAATCGCAGTAGCAGGAACAGGATACGTAGGACTGTCAATTGCAACATTGCTTGCACAGCATAATACAGTAACAGCAGTTGACATTATTCCTGAAAAGGTAGAACTTATCAACAATAGAAAGTCACCGATCCAAGATGACTATATCGAGAAATACCTTGCAGAAAAGGAACTTGACCTGACAGCAACTCTTGATGCAGAATTAGCATATAAAGACGCCGATTTTGTAGTTATTGCAGCGCCAACTAATTACGATAGTAAGAAGAATTTCTTCGATACAAGTGCAGTTGAGGCTGTTATCGGCCTCGTAATGAAATATAACCCAAATGCAATTATGGTCATCAAATCAACGATCCCTGTAGGATATACAAAGAGTATTCGTGAAAAGACGGGCAGTGAGAATATCATATTCAGCCCTGAATTTCTGAGAGAATCAAAGGCTCTTTATGATAATCTTTATCCGTCAAGAATTATCGTTGGCACCGATATGAATGACAAAAGACTTGTGAAAGCTGCTCATACATTTGCAGAGCTTCTCCAGCAGGGTGCGATAAAGGAAAATATCGATACGCTGTTTATGGGCTTTACAGAAGCCGAGGCCGTTAAGCTTTTTGCAAATACTTATCTCGCACTTAGAGTTTCATATTTCAATGAGCTTGATACTTATGCTGAAATGAAGGGACTTAATACTCAGCAGATCATTGACGGTGTGTGCCTTGACCCAAGAATCGGTACACACTATAACAATCCAAGCTTTGGATATGGTGGATATTGTCTGCCAAAGGATACAAAACAGTTGCTTGCAAACTATGAAGATGTACCGCAGAATATGATGTCTGCTATAGTTGAATCTAATAAAACAAGAAAAGACTTTATTGCTGACAGAGTTCTTGATAAGGCAGGCTATTATAGTTCAAACAGCGAATGGAATGCAGATTTTGAGAAGAAGATCGTTATTGGAGTATTCCGCTTAACAATGAAATCCAATAGTGATAACTTCCGTCAGTCTTCAATACAAGGTGTTATGAAGCGTGTTAAGGCTAAAGGTGCGGAAGTCGTTATATATGAACCTACGCTTAAAGACGGAGAAACTTTCTTCGGAAGCGTCGTGGTGAATGACCTTGCAAAATTCAAGGAAATGTCTGACGCTATCATCGCAAACAGATACAATTCTTGCCTTGATGATGTTGAGGACAAGGTGTATACAAGAGATATATTTAGAAGAGATTAAAAAAAGGAGACACTGTTATGTGTGGAATTGTTGGATTTACTGGAAATAACGAGGCAGCCCCGATCCTCTTG
>ERZ837487.65-NODE-65-length-139999-cov-10.788851_pt1 | contig 139999 bp, 135 predicted proteins | sample MGYA00519911_ERZ837487 | MGnify/ENA primary metagenome ERZ837487 (study PRJEB31850, sample SAMEA3708818) | human gut metagenome | biome: human gut; feature: human-associated habitat; material: faeces | place: China | collected 2014 ... | reverse complement strand
AATGAATATATTTTTTAAAACTCTGTTGCATACTTGTATGCAAAACAGAGGGAGAAAAAATATATGAGTGAAACGAACAGCGAGGAAACCTGTTTACGGGCTGACATTTATTTTGAATGAATATATTTTTTAAAACTCTGTTGCATACTTGTATGCAAAACAGAGGGAGAAAAAATATATGAGTGAAACGAACAGCGAGGAAACCAGTTTACGAGCTGACATTTATTTTAGCTGAATATATTTGACAAATTAAGGAGTAAAAAATGATAAAGTTTAATAATACGGCAGTAATGAATTTTGAAAATGCGATGCGTGGTGCAAGAAATCCGTTAAACAGTTGGGCGAGAAGCGACAGCAGTTATGATGAAAACGGAAACTTTGTTTTTGGTTCAAATGACCTCGATCTTGCAAAAAGGTTATGTCAGGCTGGAAATGACCACAGAAAATTTATAAGACAGATATTTATCTCGGTAGATATAACTGCACCTATTTACTGGTGGAAAGAGTACGATACATACAAGGTAGGTACAGTGGCAAATTCGACGAGTACCATGCATAAGATACACAGCAAGCCGTTTGAACTTGCTGATTTCAGCACAGACCATATGACTGACGAGGCACTTGATACGATGAAAGTTATGGTAGAGTCACTTGAAGAAATAAGACTTAAATATATGGAGACAAAAGATAAGGCACTTTGGTACAGTCTTATACAGCTTTTGCCTGAGAGTTATCATCAGATGAGAACCTGTACGATGTCATACGAAAATGCCATAGCAATGTATAATGCAAGACACAATCATAAACTTGAGGAGTGGCATACATTTTGTGACTGGGTATGTGAACTGCCTTATTTTATGGAACTGTTTCCGTTTATCAAAGACGGGAAGCAGGCTGAATGAGCAGAATGCTCATAAATGAGGATAGTGTTAAAAATTCATGTATGTAGGATTTTTATCTATGCTATCTGATGCAGATATGATATACACAAAAATAAAAGAAAAGATATGTACTCTCGAAATTCTTCGTTTTGACTAGTGTAATGGCATGTTGCTATTTAGTCAAATGATGCGGAAGAATGAGCCGTAGCGGGCTACGGCGATTGATGACAACGCAGCAAATGTAAATTCAAGCAAGTCATTTGGCTGAATATGAACATGTCACTACACTGGATACTGAGAGGACATAAGATAAATAAGGAGGACATAACAATGGTTAAAAAGGGAATTAAAGGACATGGAGAAATAGTGGTAACAGCAGCACTTTCGGCTGAGAAAATGGGCAGTGGGGTAATGGATGTATTCGCAACTCCTGCCATGCTTGCACTTATGGAAAATACAGCATATAAAAGTGTTTTGCCATATCTTAATGAGGGATGTGGAACAGTCGGAACAAAAGTAGATATAGAGCATATGGCTGCATCACCAGTCGGAATGAAAGTAGAGTGTGATACGGAACTTATCGAGGTAGACGGAAGAAGACTTGTGTTCAAGGTAGAGGCATCTGATGAAAAAGGTCTTATCGGAAAAGGAACACATGAGAGATTTATTATAGAGAGTGAGAAATTCCGTGAAAAGACATACAATAAATTAAAGAAAGATGAAGAGTAATCTAAGATAGCAATGCATATTTATATGCATTGCTATCTACTTTTGACCCTAACATCATAATAATTTAATAAATTTAGGTCTTGACCTAAAGGTAACTTTAGGTATTATACTTTCGTTAGCATGAAAATATCAGCTTAGGAGGAAAAATATGTATTTAGAAAAAATAAACGGACCTGAAGATGTAAAAAAATTAACTGATGATGAGATGATAAAGCTTGCAGCAGAGATGAGAAGTGCACTTTTAAAGAGGGCGAGTATCCACGGTGGTCATTTTGGACCAAACTTCGGAATGGTTGAAGCAACGATAGCACTTCATTATGTTTTTGACTCGCCAAAGGACAAGATAGTATATGATGTATCTCATCAGACATATCCGCATAAGATGCTTACAGGCAGAAAAGATGCATATCTTTATGAAGATAAATATAATGATGTTTCAGGATATAGCAATCCTCATGAAAGTGAACACGACTTTTTTACAATAGGTCATACATCAACTTCCATCAGTCTTGCATCCGGTCTTGCAAAGGCAAGAAATTTAAAGGGTGAAGACGGAAATGTTATAGCCGTTATAGGTGATGGCTCTCTAAGCGGTGGTGAGGCATTAGAGGGCCTTGATTATGCTGCTGAATTAGATGGGAACTTTATTATCGTTGTAAATGACAATGATATGTCTATAGCAGAAAACCACGGCGGAATGTATAAAAATCTTAAAAAACTCCGTGACACCAACGGAAAGGCAGAGTGTAACTTATTTAAAGCAATGGGACTTGATTATGTCTATGTAAATGAGGGAAACAATGTAAGAGCACTTATAGATGCGTTCACAAAAGTTAAGGACAGTAAAAAGCCTGTTGTTGTACATATAAATACACTCAAGGGTAAAGGTTATAAGCCGGCTGAGGAGCATAAGGAAGAATGGCATTACAATGGTCCGTTTGATATAGAAACAGGCAAGCCTCTCGGTGAGATGGAGGGTGAAGATTATTCCGGTGTTACTGCTGACTATCTGCTTAAGAAGATGAAACAGGATAAGTCGGTTGTTGCCATAACATCAGCAACCCCTACGGTACTTGGTTTTACTAAGGACAAGAGGGACGAAGCAGGAAAACAGTTTATGGATGTTGGTATTGCTGAGGAAACAGCCGCAGCCATAGCCTCAGGAATAGCAGTAAACGGCGGCAGACCGGTATGGGGTGTTTACAGCACTTTCATACAGCGTGCATATGATCAGATTTCACAGGATATATGTATCAACAACAGTCCTGCAACTATAGTTACTTTCTCAGGTTCGGTATATGGAATGAATGATGTGACTCATCTTGGACTTTATGACATACCAATGCTTAGCAATATACCAAATCTTGTTTATCTTGCACCGACAACAAAGGAAGAATATCTCGCAATGCTTGACTGGAGTATAGAGCAGACAGAACATCCTGTAGCAATCAAGCTTCCGGGAGGAGAAATGGTATCTGACGGAAAGCAGATAACAAAAGATTTCTCTGCATTAAACAAATATGAAATGACACAGCAGGGAAAGAAAGTTGCATTTATCGGACTTGGAACATTCTATTCTCTTGCCGTTGAGGCAGCGGCTGAACTTGAGAAAAAAACAGGTGTTAAGCCTACGGTCATAAATCCTTATTACATTACGGGAACAGACGAACAAATGCTTGAGGAACTTAAAAAAGAGCATGATGTAGTTGTTACGATAGAAGACGGAATTTTAGACGGCGGTTTCGGAGAAAAGATAGCGAGATTTTATGGAGACTCAGTTGTAAAGGTATTAAACTTCGGACTTAAGAAAGAATTTCCAGACAGATATAATGTTGATGAGATACTTAAGAAAAATCATCTTACAAAAGAACTTATCTTAACGGATATTATGAATAATCTGTAATTAAAAATTAAAATATAAAGTTCAAAATACATTTTGAACGGGACAAAAATTAAGTATTTATACTAAGTGTAATAAAAGGTGGCATATTAAAAATAATATATGCCGTCTTTTTTATGTATAGGAAAATGCTCGTAATGTAGAGTTATGCCGTGGCAAAAAGAAAGCAGCTTTGCTACTTGCAATAATTTTGTTGATATGAGAAAATAAATATAATTATTATGAATTATAGGTAGTCGGTACGAAAATAAAAAATTCATACTATGAACAAAATACAGTGCAAGAATGGAAAATAGTGTAAAAAATCCGTGCAGAAGTGAGGGGTAATATGAAAACTTTTTTATATGAAATGCATAAAAAAATTAATTTATATGTTTTATTTTTTGGTCTGATAATGATATTGCTGCCGGTTTCAGCCGCAAAAGCAGAAGAGCGGGAGATAAGGGTTGGCTTTGCCAATTCTTCAAAAATGATTTCAAGTGACACAGTAGGGCAGGATTCGGAGTATAAAACAGGCTATGGATATGATTATCTGCAGGATATTGCGTCATATACAGGGTGGACATATAAGTATGTTTATGGAGAGTGGAGTGAATTATTTGAGCTTTTAAGTGAGGGAGAGCTAGATATATTATGTGGTGTATCTTATAGTTTTGCGAGAAGTACACAAATGTATTTTTCACAAAAACCTATGGGTACGGAGGGATATTATATATATGTAAAAGGTGATAATGACGACATAACAGCGGATAATATAAAGAGTTTTGATAATAAAAAAATTGGAATAAATGCTGGAAGCGACAAGGTTGAAAAACTTAGGAATTGGATAATACTTAACGGCATAAATGCTGAAGTGATAGCAGCAGATGGATACAATGAACTTAAATCGGGGCTTATGTCAGGAAAGTACGATGCAATACTTGATACAGAAACTTCTGAAAATAATCAATTTATTCCTATTATAAAGATAGATGATTCGGAATATTATTTTGCCATAAGTAAAAAATATCCTGATATAAAGGATGAACTTGAAAAAGCACAGGATAAATTATTTTCATCAGATCCATATTATAATCAGAATTTACAATATAAGTACTATAGAAATGTAAGTGCAAGAAAAATACTGGATTCTGATGAAAGAAAATGGCTGAACAGACATATGTATATTAATGTAGGCTACCTTAAACATATGCTTGCTTTTTGTGATGAAGATGAAGAAACCGGAGAGCCTATAGGTGTGATAAAAACTATTTTTGATCAGTCGGTAAACCGCTTTCCGGGATTTAGCATAAAATATAAATATCACGCATATGACAATCTGACACAGATGACAAACGCTTTGAAAAATGAAGAGGTTGATTGTATATTTCCTTTCTATGGTGATAAGTGGTATGCCGACAAACAAAATTTTTCAGTTACAAGAATGGTTGTGGATTCTCCTATAGTTGCTGTATATAAAGAAAATTATACAGATAAGACAATGACAAGGATTGCCATAAAGAAGCAGTCAAATTATCAGAGTATATATGCAAAGATATATTATCCTAAAAGCAAAGTGATTATATATGATACGCCGCAGGAGTGTATAAAAGCAGTTAAGGACGGAGAAGTCGGAGCCACGATTTTTAGTGCATACCGTGTCGACCAGGTATTTAATCTGTCAAAATATGATGATTTAAAAACCGTAAACCTTTCAAGTACAGTGCCGCTTAGTATTGCGACAAACAGAAGCAATACAACTCTTGTGTCTATTCTTAACAAGATTGTGCTTCTTTCGGATGATTCTGAGATAATGCGTACAATGATGACATACTCAAATGCAAAGCAGAATTTTTCTATGTCCCAGTTTGTCAGAGAAAATGCTAATTTTATTATAATATGTATGTCAGTAACATTTCTTATAGTCATACTTTTATGTTCTGCACAGCTTAATCATGTAAAGAAAAACAGAGCAGAACTTGCACTGGCAAAGGAGGATGCAGAACGGGCAAATGATGCAAAATCAAATTTTCTTGCGAGAATGTCGCATGATATAAGAACTCCTATGAATGGAATTATGGGTATGACAAGGATTGCAAAAGAAAATGTCAGTGAGCCGGAAAAAGTAGAATTTGCACTTGACAAGATTGATAGTGCATCAAATCAGCTTAAAAATCTTATAAATGATGTACTTGACATGAGCAAGTTAGAGAGCGGAAAAACAATTCTGTCTTATGAGCCTTTTAATATAAATGATATAATAACTAATTTAAGGGATGTATTTTCTGAAGCAATTGCGGAAAAAGGAATAGAATTTGAAATAAAAAAACATAATATAATACATGAAGAACTTATAGGAAGTCCGTTGCATATTCAGAGGATTATCCAGAATATAGAAAGCAATGCTATTAAATACAATAAGCCGAATGGCAGCCTTAAGATAGAGATTGAGGAGCTTAATGCAATAGAGGATATGACAAGATTTCGTTTTACCATATCAGATACAGGAATCGGTATGAGTAGAGAGTTTACAGAACACTTATTTGAACCATTTTCAAGAGAAAATGACAATGCGGGTACAGAGTATATGGGGACAGGACTGGGAATGGCAATAACAAAAGAGTTGTTAGAACTTATGAATGGCACTATTTCAGTTGACAGCTGTCAAGGGGTTGGCACGGAGTTTGTTGTCGAGATTCCGCTTGACATAAATAAGAATATCAGTCCTGAAAAAAATGAGGAGAAAGTTTTAGATAACTTATCCGGTATTAAGATACTTTTGGTTGAGGACAATGAGATAAATGCAGAGATAGCAAAATATATCCTTAATGGTGCAGGGGCTGGCATAGAGCTTGCTAAGGACGGAAAAGAAGCAGTAGAGGCTTTTTATGCATCAAAAGAATACTATTATGATCTGATACTTATGGATGTGATGATGCCTGTCATGAACGGCTATGAAGCGACAAGACAGATACGCAGTCTTGACAGAAAGGATGCAAAAGAAGTCCCTATAATTGCGATGACAGCAAACGCGTTTACGAAAGATAAACAGGATGCCATTGAAGCAGGAATGAATGAACATGTGGCAAAACCGCTCGATATTAAACTGCTTTTGAGAGTGATTTCAAGATATAAAGATAAAATAAGTCGTTTCAGGTAACTTTTTTTGAATCACATAGGAATTGGAAATTGAATACACTGAAAAAAATGTCTACAATGAGAAAAAATGGATACATTTGATTTACATAAGGAGGACAATTAAATGGCAAATACAGATGTTGTTGAAAAGCAGCCATTAACTGAGGATTACCTCAAGAAGATGGACGCATACTGGCGTGCAACTAATTATCTTGGAGCAGCACAGCTCTACTTATTAGATAACCCATTATTACGTGAGCCTTTAACAATGGAGCATGTAAAGAAAAAGATAGTAGGACATTGGGGAACTGTTCCAGGACAGAACTTCATCTATGTTCACTTAAACCGTGTGATTAAAAAATATGATCAGGATATGATTCTTATCTCTGGTCCTGGACACGGTGGAAACTTCTTCGTTGCAAATACATATTTAGAGGGTACTTACAGCGAAGTATATCCTAACATCAGCGAGGATATGGACGGACTTAAGAAATTATGTAAGCAGTTCTCATTCCCAGGCGGAATTTCAAGCCATGTAGCTCCTGAGACTCCTGGTTCTATCAACGAGGGTGGTGAGCTTGGTTATTCACTTGCTCATTCATTCGGTGCTGTATTTGATAACCCGGATTTAGTTGTTTCATGTATTGTAGGTGACGGTGAGGCTGAGACAGGACCACTTGCTACTTCATGGCAGTGTAACAAATTCCTCAACCCTAAGACTGATGGTGCCGTTCTTCCTATCTTACATATGAACGGATACAAGATCAGCAACCCAACAGTTCTTTCTCGTATCCCACATGATGAGTTAGAGCATTTCTTTGACGGATGCGGCTGGAAGCCTTACTTCGTAGAAGGCAGCGAGCCAATGGATATGCATAAGAAGATGGCTGAAGCTCTTGACGCAGCTATGGATGAAATTAAAGCTATCCAGAAGGATGCAAGAGAAAACGGAAATACAAAGAGACCTAAGTGGCCTATGATCGTTCTCCGTACACCAAAGGGATGGACAGGCCCTAAGGTTGTTGACGGAAACCAGATTGAAGACTCATTCAGAGCTCATCAGGTACCTATTATGATGGATAAGCCTGAGCATCTTGATATGTTAAAAGAGTGGTTAATGAGCTACCATCCTGAAGAACTCTTCGATGAGAACGGAAAACTTATCCCTGAACTTAAAGCACTTGCTCCAACAGGCGATAAGAGAATCGGTTCTAACCCACACGCAAATGGTGGTAAACTTCTCCGTGATCTTCGTCTCCCTGACTTTAGAGAGTATGGAATTGATGTTCCAAAGCCGGGTGCAGTTGAAGCACAGGATATGATAGAACTCGGTGGATTTGTAAGAGACATCTTCAAACTCAACGAGGAAGAAAGAAACTTCAGAATTTTCGGACCTGACGAGACAATGTCTAACCGTCTTGGTAAAGTATTTGAAGTTACAAACCGTGACTGGAACGGTGAGAAACTTGATACAGACGAGTTCCTTGCACAGGATGGTCGTGTCATGGATTCAATGCTCAGTGAGCATATGTGTGAAGGCTGGTTAGAGGGATACCTTCTTACAGGTCGTCATGGATTCTTTGCAAGCTACGAAGCATTCATCCGTGTAGTAGATTCTATGTGTGCACAGCATGCAAAATGGTTAAAGGTTTGCAATCAGCTTCCTTGGAGACAGTCAATTGCTTCACTTAACCTTATCCTTTCATCAAATGTATGGCAGCAGGATCACAACGGATTTACACATCAGGATCCTGGATTCCTTGACCATATTGCAAATAAGAAGTCAGATGTTGTACGCCTTTACCTTCCACCGGATACAAACTGCTTACTTTCATGTTTTGATCACTGCATCAGAAGCCGTGACTATGTAAATGTATTAGTAACATCTAAGCATCCAAGACAGCAGTGGCTTACTATGGAGCAGGCTGTTAAGCATTGTACTCAGGGTATCGGTATCTGGGAGTGGGCTTCTAACGACCAGGGACAGGAGCCGGACCTTGTTATGGCTTGCTGTGGTGATACACCAACACTTGAGACACTTGCAGCAGTTACAATCCTTAGAAAAGCAATACCTGACATCAAGATTCGTGTAATCAATGTAGTTGACCTTATGAAACTTGAGCCAAATACAAAACATCCTCATGGATTAACAGATGCAGAATATGACGCTCTCTTCACAAAAGATAAGCCAATCATCTTCGCATTCCATGGTTATCATACACTCATCCATGAGCTTACATATCGCAGAACTAACCGTAACATTCATGTATATGGTTATCAGGAGGAAGGAACAATCACAACTCCATTCGATATGCGTGTTCAGAACGAGATTGACCGTTTCAATCTTGTTAAGAATGCTATTTCAGTTCTTCCACAGCTTGGAAACACAGGAGCATACCTTATCCAGCAGATGAACGACAAGCTTGTAGAGCACAAGCAGTACATCCATGAGTATGGTATCGACCTTCCGGAAGTAAGAGACTGGAAATGGGATTTATAGAATAGAATCAGAGTAATATCTGAAATGTGATATAAACAGAATACTAAAGATAAGGCAGGCAGACCATTTATGGTCTGCCTGTTTGTGTTTGTAAGATTAAAAATCAAATGTAGATTTCTAAAGATAGCGTTGTTTTTTATAAGGACAAAGTTTAATATGTTTGCCATCTGAAACTTTATTTTTTATATATAAAATTTTAGGCATTTCTTTTTAAACTGTGCCGGTGTGAGACTGTATTTTTCGGTAAATATCTTATAAAAATATCCTTTGTTGTGATAGCCTATCATTTCTGCTACCTGTTCTATGGTATAATCCGTAGTAAGCAATAATTTTTCTGCGTGTCTGAGCCTTAGAAGCTGTATATATTCAGTGTAAGTCATGCCGGTCTGTGTTTTTAGAAGTCTGTTAAAATAGTCTTTTTGAAAATGAAATTCCGATACGAGCATCTGTATGGAAATATCCGCAAGATTTTCGGTGATAAACTGTGTTATCTCTTCAAACAAAATAATGTTCATCTTTTTTCTAGTCTGTTTTGAGAGAGAAAAGTCATATTTCGTACCGAGTATCTTAAATATCCTGAGCAAAAGTCCCTGACAGATAAAAGGTGACGCATCATCATATTTTTTCAATTCATCTATAAGCGACATAAGCGTATTTTCAAGTTTTAAACAGCTTTCTTCGTCATGGGACGGTTTGAAATGAAGATATTGCTGTATGTTTTTCTGCTCTAAGATTGCCGTGTTCAAAAATGCGTTTATTCGCCCGGCGTTACTTAAATGGGTCATCATTTCGTTGAACATATGGCTTGTAATTCCTATAAAAAGTATCGTGGATGAACCATCATCGAGTATTTCCTGATGATGGCAGTTCTTATCTATCAGGCACAGCTCTCCCTTTTGGAATACATATTCCCTGCCGAGTATTTTCTGGTGATATTCACCGTCTATAACATAAAACAGTTCGAGATACTCATGTGAGTGCATCTGGGTACGCATACCGTTTGTAATGTTTTTTTCATATACAAAAGGGGTGGGAGATGGGACTATTGTAGAGGAAACGGTTCCGGAGGAATGAATATCCCATATAAGTGCAAAAATATTTTTACTGACAGACTGCGGATATGTCTTTACCTCGACTTCATGAGGTGAGTGCTCAGGACTTACTATATTAAAATTGGCATAATAATCGGGAATCTGTTTTTGATTATTTTTATTATATATAAGTTCTGTTATCTGTTTTTTTATATTATCGTTTTTAACCATAAAAGTCCTCTTTTCATACTTTCTTATGGTTTAAATCATAATTTTTTTGCTCTCATTCGTCAAGTATGTATATGATTTGATTTTAGTTGAAAAATATGTATAATAAATTAAGCAGGAGAAAATGAAAAGGAGGTATATATGAAATCATACATAGGAATTGGAAAAGGAAAGGTTGAGCTTGCGGTGGATGAAGCAGTCCGGGGAATAGGTTCGCCCGTGACGATCATATTTTTAAGCTCATATGCACAGATAAAAGATGTATCGAAAATTCTTCATGAAAAATTTCCCAAGACACAGATTATAGGTACTCTTGGAACAAAGCTTGCCAATGGAACATATGGTGATGATAATCTTGTTGTACTTGGACTTTATGAAGATGCTAAAACAGAGTGTGGTATCATAAGAGATATAAGCCTTTGCCCTGTAGCTTCAGTTGGGAAGATAAATGAAATGATAAGAAAAGTGTCGCCCGGCAGAGATAATACCGTATGTATAGAGTTTTGCACAAATGATGAAGAAAAACTTGTCACTACATTTAATTCATGTCTGGCACCAAAAGGAATAAAACTTGCAGGAGGAACAGTATTCGGGGCACCTGACGGCAAAAAGACAGTCGTATCATATAACGGAAAAATTTATGAGGATGCGTGTGTTTTTGCAATTATCAAAAATACGACCGGAAAAGCTGATGTATTTAAGGAAAACATATATGAAAAAAGGACGGACAAATATCACTTTGCAAACAGGGTTGACACAGCAAAAAAGGCAGTGATAGAGCTTGACGGAAGAGCTGCTGCCGATGTTTACAGTAATGAGGTGGGAGTGCCAAAAGACAAAATTGTTGAGAATGTATTTAATAATCCGATGGGGCGTGCTGTCGGTGATGAAGTTTATATTTCTTCGATGATGGATATGGATTCCAGAGGTGCATTATACAATTATAAGAGGATAAATAAAAACGATTGTATCTATTTCCTGTCGTTAGGTGATTATAAAAATATTGAGAAAAATCACAGAGAAGAAATCAGAAGATCATTTTCAAAGATTTCGCTTGTATTTTCTATTGACTGCATATACAGGTATCTTTTATATCAAAATGAAAAGTATTTTGGTACATATGCAAATGACATGGCATCACTTGGCGGTCATGTCGGAGTTATCGGTGGCGGAGAACAGTTTAATAACCAGCACGTAAACCAGACTATGGTATGTGCGGTTTTTGAGTAAAAATAGTGTACAGGAATGGTGATAGTATGTTTGAAAAAAAGAAAAATTATGAAAAAAATACATCAATAATGGAAAATGATGATGTTATGATAAATGACAAAAAGGCAAAAGTTAATGAATATCTTGATTCAATGGAATATATGAGCAAGGTTGTTCTTGAAAAGAAAGAAGCTCTTGCCGATGAGGAGATTAAATCCATAACGGAGATAGACAAGGTTAAGGGGGCTTATGAAGCCGTGCTTAATGATAACAGGTTGTTTAGTGAAACGATTGCAGATTTTGGAGACGAGTTCATAAATATTGAAAATATGTCCGGTGATTTTAGCAGCAAGATAAATAACATAAACAGACAGTCAGAAGATGCACTGGAGGACATGAATCTTCTGATAAGCGGCACGAAAGATGTTGAGGATGAATTTAAAAAAATCTCTGCAATATATGATGAATTCAGAATACGTTTTGATGAGATAAAAACTGCCATGTCAGGAATTGTTGCCGTGGCAAACAAGACAAATCTGCTTGCCTTAAATGCTTCTATTGAAGCGGCAAGAGCCGGGGAGCATGGAAGAGGATTTGCCGTGGTAGCCGGGCAAGTTACAGGACTTTCACAAAACATAAAAGAGCTTGTCTCTGAGGTAGATAAAAGTATTGAGGGATTGGAGAAAAGCTCAAAGCAGCTTACCGATTCGATAGACAATGCAAATGAGACATTAGCGACTACAAGAGAGCAGGCGAATACTACACAGAATGTATTTATGGAAATAGTTGAATCTGTTGCCAAGACACAGGATGACAGAAACGGTATAGCACAAGCTGTTGACAGATGCAGTGTTAAGGTTAATGACATAAAAAACAGCATTGAGTCAAATAATGAGCGATATGAGAGAGTTATGCAGCTGATAGATGGCTTTAAGAGTATGACTACGCAAAAGGGGTTTTTATATGAAGATATATCAAATATGATGGAGCAGGCAGAACCTCTTGTAAGAAAAATAAAAAAAGAAATACAGTGATGGATTTCGTATGCATCTGTTATCAGATGCAACATATGAACTGCTGGTTGATTTTGAAGTGACAAAAGCATCAAACAGTGAAGTTAAAGAAACCGAAAAGCTTTTAGATAACATAAAAGAAAAATATCCAGAGAAATATTCAGAATACCATTAAAGACAGACCCGCGTATATTTACAAAGGTGGCAAGAAATTCAAAGAAATGGAAAAGACTGTATAAAAAAAGAACAAGCATCGAAAGAGTAAACGGATGTATAGACCGTGATTTTCAATTTGAAAAGCATACGATAAGAGGATTGAAAAAAATGAAGATGTTCCTGGCTGTGACATTTATAATACAGCTTACATTAGCAAAAGCAAAAATAGAGTCAGGGATAACAAATGGACTGGCAAGATACACTGCATAAAATAAAAAAGCATATATAAACAGCAGAGACTGATATAAACTTTTCAGCGAATGGCGTTAGAGGCAGAGAGCCGTCCATGAGTCGGAAATTTTATATCAGTCTCTGCGTTAAAAAGCCACAGCGAAAATAATTCATTTTTGCTCTTTCTTGACAAAATATTAAAAACGAATATAATAATTGGTAGAACCAATTTATAATGGTTAAATATTTCTAAATTATTCAGAAAAAATAATAAACGAAAAGGAGCAATGATGAAATACTTAAAACAATTTCTTATTATTCTTGCAATCTCAATGATAGGTGAGATATTAAAATATCTTCTTCCGTTACCTGTGCCGGCGAGCATATACGGTATGCTCATATTGTTTGTCGGACTTATGACTGGAATTATCAGGCTTGAAAGCGTCAGGGAGGCGGGTAAATTTTTTATTGCCACAATGCCTGTTATGTTTATACCGGCAGGTGTGGGTCTTATGGCATCATGGGGAGTATTAAAACCTGTGCTTGTCCCGGTGAGCATAATCACGGTCGTATGCGTATTTACGGTAATGGGTGTGAGCGGTGTCGTTACACAATTTCTTATAAAGATTAAAAAGAACAGATAAAGGAGGCTCATCATGGGCAGTACATTAAATGAATTTTTTGAAATATCAGCATTTGCAGGAGTTACATTAAGTCTTTTAGCATACGCACTCGGTATGTTCCTGAAAAGAAAGACACATCTTGGGATATTTAATCCTCTGCTGGTATCTATCGCAGTCACCATAGTAGTCCTTCTAATAGCAGATGTTGATTATGACACTTACAATAAGGGGGCGTCATATCTTAGCTGGTTTCTGACACCTGCCACGGTCTGTCTTGCCATTCCTCTGTACGAGCAGATAGAGCTTCTTAAAACTCATTGGAAAGCCGTTATCGCAGGTATCCTGTCGGGAGTTCTGACAAGCCTTGTGACAGTGTTTGTTCTGTCAAAAATAATGTCATTGTCACACAAAGAGTATGTCACAATGCTTCCAAAGTCAATCACAACGGCTATAGGCATGGGAGTTTCCGAGGAGTTAGGCGGATATGTGACTATCACGGTAGCCGTTATTATAGTGACGGGAGTTTTAGGTAATATACTTGCTGATTTTATATGTAAGATATTTAGGATAACAGAGCCGATAGCAAAAGGACTTGCCATAGGTTCAGCATCCCATGCCATAGGAACGGCAAAGGCAATGGAAATGGGAGAGATAGAGGGAGCAATGAGCAGTCTTTCTATTGCTGTTGCAGGGATAATAACTGTTGTCGGGGCTTCTATTTTTGCCAATTTTATATAGTGTATTATATCTCACATTATGCACAAAAAAACGTGTGCAGAAATGAGGATTAACACTATCAAGCAGGCGGCAGACAATAAGATAACAATAACTTTGTATATTTAAAGACGGGAGGGAAAGAGATATGATAATAACTATAGGGAGAGAATGTGGATGTAAGGGTGATACTGTAGGCAGGGCACTTGCCAAAAAATTTAATATTCCATTTTATGACAAAAAGGGGATAAAGGAGTTGGCAATAAAAAGCGGTGCATATGACAGATATCCGAACTTTTTTGCTGAAAAACCTGTTAATTCACTTATATATTCGATAGCTTTAGAAGAGAGTGTGTCTACATATGATACGCCAAAGAAAGCTTTTGAAATGCTGCTTAAGGAAAATTCTTTCATTGTCATAGGCAGGGCATCAAATGAGGCATTTAAGGACAGAAAAGATGTAATAAGACTTTTTATAAGCGGTGATAAAAAAAGCAGAGTAAATTATATACAGAAAAAACATGGTATATCAGAGAGAAAAGCGGAAAATCTTGTGGATGAAACTGATGAGAGAAGGTCAAATTATCAGAGTTTTTACGCAGGGACAATCTGGGGATATTCAGGAAACTATGACCTTTGTCTTGATGTGACAAAACTTGGTGTTGACGGGGTAGTGGCTATGGTAGAACTTTATGTGGAAAGGATGGGGTATGCAGGAGACAAATAAACAGGAATATAAAAAAGTAATAGAATATATATGTGGTCTTTTGCAGGAAAATATATTAAAAGTCGGGGACAGACTCCCCGCTGAAAGAGTTATCGCACAGAAGTTATCAATAAGCAGAAATTCAATCAGAGAAGCTTTAAGTATGCTTAATGGAATGGGCATTGTTGAGAGGAGGCAGGGCTCCGGAAATTATGTTTCAAAAAATTCTGTTGGTGCGATACAGGATATGATACGCATAATGCTCACTATTGACAGCACCACAAAAGAAGAAATATGTTCGTTTAGAAGATATATGGACAAGATGGTGTGTATGGCAGTGTTTGATAAAGGTACACAGGAAAAGTGGAGGGTTACAATGCAGCTTATCCTTGAAAAAATGGAGATTGCCGGAAATGATGAGATTGCCCTGCTGGATGAAGATTTTCATAAAAATCTGATGCTTGCAACTGATAATTCATTCTGGATAACGATAATGGATGCTGTTATAGGTGTTTACAGAGAGTGGATAAATAAAGTGCTGGAAAAGTCAGATGCAGAGGATTACAAAAAATTATTGAAAAGCCATTCACTTATATTCAGCGGACTTGTAGAGAATAAAAGAGATTTATGTATGTACGCTATTGATATGCATTATGATATTATTGACAGACTACTGAAAAATGATAATCAATAAAATATTTGTTAAAAGAGAACTTGAATGTAAGAAATGCAAGGCTGAACTGTTACACTTGAATAGTAATATTAGTGTGGCTGAATGTGAAAATTAAACAGAGATATAAATGATTTGTAAATAAAACAGTTAGAATTGGAGATTCCGGTTTCATATATTTGATATATGGAGTGAATACCGAAAATTTGATTTTAACTGTTTTTTTTTAATTATATTTGATTAAAATAGTTTTTGATATTGTGAAATATGTGAAAAATATGTGAAAAAGCATAGATTTGTTTATGAAAATTTAAAATAATTGATGAAATTATAAAAAAAATATGGTAAAATATTTTATGTATTTGTGAATTAAATACTCAGATATTTGTATAAAATATACAAAATCTGATATATAATCTGATAAAAGAGAAGGAGAGAAAATATGAGCAAAGCTAAAATCAGTCTTGCGGGTGTGAGCAAGAGTTATATTTCTGAGAATGAAGTTACTCAGGCACTTCACAAGATAAATCTTGATTTTTATTTTGGCGAGTTCGTTGCGATAACGGGCGAGAGCGGTGGAGGTAAGTCCACGCTTCTTAATGTTATCGGAGGAATGACAGGTTATGATGACGGTGAGATGTATGTTGACGGTGAGCCTACATTTCAGTATGACGATGCAGACTGGGAAGAATACAGAAGAAGAAAAGTCGGCTATATTTTTCAGGATTACAGTCTTATAGGACATTATACGGTGCTTGACAATATCGTGAGCGGTCTTTTTGCGATGGGAAAGAGCAAAGAAGAAGCAGAGAGTCTGGCGATGACTTATATAGAAAAGGTTGGTCTTAAAGGATATGAAACACATCCTGCAAATGAACTTTCAAGTGGCCAGAAACAGAGATTATCCATTGCGAGAGCACTGGCAAAACAGACAGGAGTGATACTTGCCGATGAGCCGACCGGAAACCTAGACAGTGAGACAGGACTTTCGATAGTTAAACTGTTAAAAGAAATATCCAAAGAATGTCTTGTTATAATGGTAACTCACAATTATGAGCAGGTTGAGCCTTATGTGACAAGAAAGATAAGGCTTCACGAGGGAGTTATTATTTCTGATATACAGGTTCGGGAAAGCAAAGAAAACAAATCTGATGAAAAAGCAGGTACGGCTGATACAGGCGAAGTTGTAAGTAGCAGCGTCAGTACGGAAAAAAACGGAAAAAAGGAAACAGCAGAAAGTGACGAAGCAGCTAAATATACTGATACATGGTATGCAAAGTTTTTTGTAATGCTTAATTTAAAAACACAGCGTGCAAAAGCTATGCTGTTTACATTATTCCTTATTGTGGTAAGTGCCGTTTCATTTGTACTTATAGGTGAGCTTAATTTAAAGAGTGACGACATATGCACAAAAAATTATGATGGACTTGCATTTGCAAGACAGAGCGACAAGAGAATATCTGTCAAAAAGAAAAACGGTAAGAAGATAACTGCTGATGATATAAAGCAGATAAAAAAGATAAGATATGTAGAAAATGTGGATTCGTGTGATTATGCAAACGATATAAATTATTACATAATTGAGGACAGGGATTATGAAATGCAATATGGTATGCAGATAACACAGCGTGAGATCCAAGGTTCAGCTACACCTGCATTTTTGAAAGATGATAAATTTATGTTATCTACTGACTGTATCACTAAAGATGATCTCAAAAAAGGAGAGCTTCCTAAAAAAATGGATGAGGTAGTCATGTATTCTGATGACGATAAGCTTATAGGTAAAGAAATGGATTGTTATTTCTCCGCTTATAATATCTGGGATGGTGACGATTATATCAAATGTACGGTTAAGGTTACAGGTATTTTAAAGAAAAAGACAACTCAGGTATATTTTACAAAAGAACTGTGTAATATGCTTTCCATGAACCTTGATTCAAGTGATTTCAGATTACTTTATGATTATGATGTTTCAATGGGAGATTATAAGGCAAAAAGAAAATTTATACCGGTTATAAACAATGAACTTAAGGGAAATGAAGTGACTTTATCGAAAAACTTAAATGGAGATTATCCGGGAGATGGAAAGCATAAATTGAGAATTCAGAAGCTTGATGAGAACGGTAAGGCGGATGGTGATTATATTGAGGAAGAAATGGAAGTGCTTTCTAAAAAAAATGAGGACAGCAGAAATTTCATGGAAGTAAGCAGGGAGTTTTTCTATAAATATTATAGTCCTAAATATCTCCAGGCATCCGTGTATATTGCAAATTACGCAAAGACAGATTATATCTTAAAGAAACTTGAAAAAAGCGGATATTATGCAGTGAGCACTTACAGAGCAGGAGCAACATCTAAGAGTGACACGAAAGAACAGCAGCGTTTAGTTATAATAGGAATCTGCACGGCAGGTCTTGTGGTTATGTTCATAGCAGGATTTTTAATATTGCGTGCGATGATGACTCTCAATGTAAAAGAATATATCGTGTTTAGATTTATAGGCATGAAAAAAGGTGTGTTAAGGCGTATCAATTATATAGAGCTTGCGATATACTGTGTTATCGCAATGGTTGTTGCACTTGTGCTTGCTTTTATATTGAGACTGGCAGGAGTAGGTTTTATTACTGATATTACATGGTATTACAGATTTGGAACTTATATATGTTTTGTTCTATACAATATATTATTATGTGCAGTGACGGCTATGGGCTTTAATCACTATGTTAAAAGGAGGTTTCATCAATGATTCGTATAAATAATTTGAATAAATATTATAATAAAGGTAAAAAGAGCGAACAGTGTGCTTTAAATGATGTAAACCTCGAGTTTGGAAATACGGGGCTTGTGTGTATTCTTGGAGAGAGTGGCTCAGGAAAGACGACTTTATTAAATGCCATAGGTGGTCTTGATGATTTTTCCGGCGGTTCTATAGAGATAAACGGCACTAAGTTGACAGGTTATTCTCCTAAACTGACTGATGCCATAAGAAATGAACATTTCGGCTACATATTCCAGAATTATTATATCCTTAAAGATTACACGGTCGGCTATAATGTTAAACTTGCACTGAACAGATATGACCTTACTGAGGAGGAGAAAAACGAGAGGGTTGATTATATCCTTGATATGCTGGGTATTCTTAAATATAAGAAAAAAGTAGTATCAAAGCTTTCAGGAGGACAGCAGCAGCGTGTATCAATAGCGAGAGCACTTGTAAAAGCTCCGAATATAATACTTGCAGATGAGCCTACGGGAAACCTCGATGAAGAAAATACATTAAAAACGATGATGATACTTAAAAATATCTCAAAAGAGTGTCTTGTTATCGTTGTAACGCATGAAAAAAGAATTGCAAAATTCTTTGCTGACAGGATAATACAGGTATCAGACGGAAAAATAGTAAGTGATAAAGTAAATAATGCGACAGCTTATGAGAGAAGTGATGATTCAAATATTTATCTTAAGGAATATGAACAGGAAATTATTGATGATAAATATGCCGAATTTAAACTTTATCACAAAAAGGATGATATTCCTGAAAAGATCAGGCTTAATTTTGTGTTCAAAGATGGAAAGCTGTATATACAAAATCTCTCGGAAAATGACCTTGTCATTGCAAATGTCGAAAACGGTGTCCAGATACTTGACGAGGAAAGACCGTCACTTGATGCACAAGATGTTGATAATTTTGAATATAATCTTTCAAGGCTTGACGAAAAGAAAAATGCAGGACTTCCATTCAGGGAGATATGGCATATGGCGATGGCAAATATTGCGGCACTAGGAAAGAAACAGAGGTTTATGGTGATAATACTTCTTGTGTCGGCTATACTTCTTTCTATCACAACGGCAAAATATGTAAATGATAAAGTTATTGACGAGGCGGCAATAGTTACTTCTGATTCACACTGTCTTAAAGTAAATTTAGAAAACACTGATATATTTAACGAAGATGAACATATGGATATGCATGAGTTTATAAACAAATATTTAAATAATAAAAAATATGGTGATATAATATGTCAAAATACATCAGGTATGTATATTGAGGGAAGAACCTTTACACAGATTAAAAGTCAGGATATTAGTCTGTCAGATTTTTCATATATACCATATGAGCATCTTGACAAAAATAAACTGTTATATGGAAGAATGCCTGAAAAGAGAAATGAAGTAGTTCTCGATAAACAGCTTATTGATAAAGTTACAGAATACACAAGTGCAGTTTCGCTTATGTATGACGGATATGAGTCATATGTCGGTGCAAAACTCCACGGAAGTGATGCAACTGTAAAATACAAGGTTGTTGGAATAAGTGATATGGGTGAGCCGTCTGTTTACTGTAGTCCGAATGTAATACTTTCTCTTATGGAAAATACTACTCTGGTTGAAAGTGATGAAGAATTTAACAGGGAAAATGTTAAGGGATATAAAAAGGTTAAGCTTAAAGATAACGAGGTTCTTATAAGAAAGGGATTTGCGGATAGTGAAGGATATAAGATAGGAGATCAGGCGAATCTTGATGGTGATTATGTTATCAAGGGCACATTTCCGGACGGTCTTGGTGTCGATTATGTGATGTCTGATAAGGGCTGCAAAATGCTTATGTGTGAACAGATATATATGGATAACGCCTGCTATTCGTACACGGATAATATTCCTGAGACAAAGAAATATTACAAAAAAATAAGTTCAAAATATTTGGAAAAATTTGAGCCTGTAATGACCGTGCCGCATGATGACCAGATAAAGGAATATCTTGAGCAATATTCAACTGTTTCAGTATCAGGAAATGTCATCATGATTGCAGCGGCAGTTATCTCATTGATAATGATATATTTTATGATAAAATCAAATGCAATGTTGAGAAGCGAGGAGCTGACTGTTTACAGAATGTTTGGAATATCTAACAAAAGTATAATATCGGCATTTATATTGGAAATATATGCAATGGCATCAGTTACGACACTTCCGGCGGTACTTGTCACGGCAGGTATCATCAAGCTGATAAGCTTTGCACCGTCGTTAAATGTCGGTGTTATCTTCCCGTGGTGGGCAGTTGTGGGACTGCTTTTGTGCAACTATCTGGTATATGCCATTATCTGCATACTGCCGGTAAAATCAATACTTGCAAAACCACCTGCTGCACTCGACCTGAAATAATGCAGACAATTCTTGAAGAGCAAAACATTTGTTTTGCTCTTTTTTCATTGAATATGTTTTAGAAACTGTTACAAATCATCATGGTTTTGTAAAAAAAAGTGGGAATTAGTGAAGTATTTATGATATAATAAATTCGAATGTGCTCATATTTATGATACAATAATTCCAAAATCCGGATGCTTTGCATCTGTCGCATTTCGTGCTATATGATTTTGTTGTTAATAAATTCTAAATTTAGAATGTGGAGAGATGATTATATGCAGATAGATAACAGACTTATTCAAAAAGAAACAATATATTTCACTAACAACGGCTTTAAATTGTCTGATGTTAATTATGAAGCAGTAAAAGAAGCAGTGGATTCTCATAGTATGGTTGGATTTCTGACAGGATATTATGACGAAAGATTGACTATTTCAAGTGTGAGCGGTTTTTTTCTTGAAAATCTGGGCTATAAATATGAAGAGTTTATGGAGGCTTCTTCAGGTTCGCTTAAAAATATTTTTTTTGGCGAAAATCAGAGCTTTTTAGATGTCGAACGCTTTAAAAAGATTCACGGAACAGGTGAGGGAAGAATAGTCAGCAAGTCTGATGTACCGTTTTATGTGCGTATGTATAAAACTGATTCCGTAGATGAAAAAGGACAGAAGATGTGGGTGTTGTCCGTGCAGACTGACTGGACACAGCAGAACTTAAAACTTATAAACAATGTTTTAAAGTCTGGAATGTGGTACATGGAACTTAATGATAAAGATGAGATAGTCAGTGCGTTTTTTAGTCATGAATTTAGAAAAATGCTTGGCTATCATGATATTCTTGATTTTCCTAACAGATATGAAATGCTTGTTGAAACGATACATCCCGATGACAGAGATAGAGTAGTATCGCTGTTAAATAAAGTTATTAGGGATGAGAAAGAAACTTTAAAATTTAATTCGGACTGCCGTATGCGAATGTCTGATAAAACATATCAGTGGTTCAGATTTAATGCGGAGATAATAAGGAGGCGTGACGGTTCGCCTTTAAGGATGGTTGGAACATTTATAAATATTGAAGAACAACGGGCAAATGAGCTGTTCATTAAAAAGAGTGATGCATTCCATAGGGCATATACGGAGTCGAATATCTGCGAGTATTATGTAGATCTCAGGGAAAATACATTTGATTCGCTCAAAGTAGATGAGTCTATGCTTGGATTATTTGAAAAAAGTTCGACCTGGGACGAGATGATACATGAATATATAGACAAATTTGTCTGTGAGGAGGATAAATCGGCTGTTGAACTTATCTATAACAGGGCATATATGAGAGAAAAATTCAAAGAGGGAAATCACGAAATAAGCATTGAGTGCAATATTATTATTGATGGGAAAAAACGGCTTGTAAGAAATGTAGTTATACCTGGAGAAGATACTAGTTTTTCACATTATGCGATGATTTTTGTAAGAGACATAACCGAGGCAAGAAAACAGGCGGATGAAATATGTGAGATTACACGAAAGAATACTGTTATGAATCAGCTTTTAGATGGAACTATAAGACTGGTTGACTGTTTTTCAATGTGTGATATAAAAAAGAATACATATAAGGTATATGGTATGCTGCCAAGTGATTCGGAATATACACCGGTCGGGGAATACGATGAATTTATAGAAAAGATTACGGGGATATTCAAACCGATTTCAGAAGAAAAGACTTTAAAAGAAATCTTGTCCAGAGACTCTATAAGAAAAATATTTTATGGAAGTGATGATATATACAAATTTGAGTACAGCACAAATGATGAGACTGTATTTAAAAATATGGCGGTGATACCTCTTTCACATGATAAAAATGATAACATTGAGAAAGTTATGTTCATCGTGCAGGATATTACGAATGAAAAGAAGCTTGAAATAGCATCAAGAAAAGTTTTAAGGGAGACTTGTGAGGCTGCAAACAGGGCAAATAATTTAAAAACTGAATTTTTGTCAAATATGTCACATGACATCCGTACTCCTATGAATGCAATAGTCGGAATGACGGCTATTGCGGGGGCAAATATTGACAACCAGGACAGAGTACTAGATTGTCTGGGTAAGATAACTAAGTCAAGCAGACATTTGCTGGGTCTTATCAATGAGGTATTAGATATGTCACGCATAGAAAGCGGAAAAATGACATTGTCAGAGGAAGAATTTAATCTCGCTGAGATGGTTGACAATCTAATTGTCATGACAAAAAATGATATAGAAACTCATCATCATGAGTTTGAGGTGCGTATTGGCAAAATAGACCATGAAAATGTAATAGGTGACAGTATGCGTGTGCAGCAGGTTATCACAAATGTGCTCAGCAACGCGATTAAATATACTCCTGATGGAGGAAAGATTATATTTTCGATAGACGAAAAGGATGACCGCTCAAAAAATGTTGGATGCTACGAATTTACAATAGAAGATAATGGTATAGGAATGACAAAAGAGTTTCAGAAGATACTTTTTGAGCCGTTCACGAGGGCTGATGATAAAAGAACTACGAAAGTTCAGGGTACAGGACTTGGGATGACTATTGTCAGAAATACCGTAAATATGATGAATGGCAGCATAAAAGTTGATAGTGAGCCGGGTAAGGGCAGCAGATTTAAGATAACAATCTTCCTTAAACTTCAGGAGAAAGAAAATGACAGGGTCGAGGAATTGATAGACCTTCCTGTTCTTGTGGTTGATGATGACAGAATATGCGGTGAGAATGCCATTAATATTCTTAATGACATTGGCATAAACGGTAAATATGCGTCATCTGGTGATGAAGCAGTAAGGCTGACAAGGAAAAAACATGAGACAGGGGAGGATTATTTTTCTGTAATTGTTGACTGGAAAATGCCGGGAATGGACGGAATTGAGACAACGAGACAGATAAGGAAGATTGTGGGGAGAGATGTTACCATAATCGTGCTCACGGCATATGATTATTCAGAGATAGAGGAAGAAGCAAGAATGGCGGGAGTGGATGAATTTATTACAAAGCCGCTGTTCCGCTCAAGAATCCAGGATTTGTTTATAAATATTCTTGAGGGCAAGCCAAATGACTCGGCAAAGAATTATCTTTCAGATATTATGAAGCTGAATTATAAGGACAAAAAGATTCTTGTTGCAGAAGACAATGATCTGAACCGTGAGATAGCAAAAGAGATAATTGAGATGGCAGGGGTAAAAGTGGATACGGCTTGTAACGGAAAAGAAGCTGTTGAAATGCTTAAAAACTCTGATGCCGGGACATATGATATTATATTTATGGATATACAGATGCCATTGATGAATGGATATGAGGCTGCTGCCGCCATAAGAAATCTTGACGATAATGTTAAAGCAGCTACGCCTATTATAGCTATGACTGCGAATGCGTTTGCAGAGGATGTTATTCTTGCAAAAAATGCAGGAATGAATGAGCATATGGCAAAGCCAATTGATATAAACAAGCTTAATGATATTCTGAAAAAGTGGCTGTAATCTTAAAAAGATAAGAATTAAAGGAAATAAAAAAGATGTTATACATAATGAGACATGGAAAAACAGATTGGAATGAGCAGCATAAACTTCAGGGAAGGACAGACATTCCTCTTAATGATGATGGTATAAAGATGGCTGAAGCGGCGGCATTAAAATATAAGGATGTGCATTTTGATATATGTTACTGTTCACCGCTTAAGAGGGCAAAAAAGACTGCAGAGATACTGCTTGCCGGGCGTGATATACCTATAATCAGCGATGACAGGCTTGTTGAGATGAGTTTTGGAAAATATGAGGGAGTTAAAAGCAGTTTTTCAACAGATGCAAATAAATTAAAGTCATCTGACAGTCAGGTCAACATTTTGTTTGAAGCACCTGAAAAATATCAGGCACCTGATGACGGGGAGACTTTTGAGGAGTTGTTTAAGAGGACAGGCAATTTTCTTGATGAAGTAGTCAGGCAAAAGCTTGATGAGGGGAAAGATGTTCTGATAGTGGGACACGGTGCGATGAATTCAAGTATTGTATGCCGCATAAAAAATATTGGACTTGACCGGTTTTGGAGTGCCGGAATAGAAAATTGTAAACTTATGAAACTGATGTAAAGGTTATTCAACGATAAAAAAAGAATAAATAGGCTTATTACATTGATAATTATCTTTTTTGTGGCTGGGTTGTTACAAATAATTTTAAAATATTTAAAAAATGCAACAAAACAAAAAAAGTTCTGTGTATATATATGAAAAGAAATCTGGCTGTTATATATAAACTAATATTGCCGGAAAGATCAGATATAACACAGGGCTTAGTTTTTTGCTTTGCGGATAATGGGTGTATTCCATTTTAAATCTGATTATGATATGGGAAGGAAAAACGGATGAGACAGGATGATGATATACAGATAGTAAATCTTTTATTTGCAAGACAGGAATCCGGATTGAAGAAACTAGAAGAAAAATATAATAAGTATTGTCTTACAATAGCAAATAGGATTTTGTTTGATAATGAAGATTCAAAGGAGTGTGTAAATGATGCATGGCTTAAAATATGGAATTCAATTCCACCTAACAGACCTGAAAATCTGGCGGGTTATCTTGCAAAGATTGTAAGAAACCTTGCATTGAACTGTTATGAAAAGAAGCACGCTGCAAAAAGAGGAGGCGGACAGGTAGAGATGTCTTATGATGAACTTTCAGAATGTCTGGCAGGCAAGGGCAGAGTTGATGAAAATCTTGAAAAAAATGAATTGTCATGTATTATTTCAAAATTTTTGAAACAAAAAGGTGAACAAAAACGGACAATTTTTATACAGCGATATTTTTATTTTGCTGAAGTTTCGGATATAGCAGACAGGATGGGGATGAAAGAAAGCTCAGTGCGTTCAGCATTATCGAGGATGAGAAAAGAATTGAAAAACTATTTAGAACAGGAGGGCATAGCTATATGAAGCAGTTAGATGATGAAAAGAGAGAAAAATCAAAGAAGATAATTGACGCTATTGGCGGACTTCAGGATGATATGATCTCGAAAGCCAATCCTGAGAACTGGGAACAAGGTGTGTATATCGGAGAAAAGTCAGGGGAAAATAACAGCAATGATAGTTATGAGGATAAAAATAAGGTTGTTCTTTTCGGTGAATGGCTTCTAAAGAGAAGAAAAGCTGTGGCATTTGTTGCAACACTTTTTGTCTGTGTTATCGTGTCGGGAGTATGGAAGCTAAATTCTATGGATTCTAAAATAGAGGAAAAAGCAAATGATGGTGATAACTATGTGACAGAACAGACCGCTGAGCCTGAGAGCACTTATTATGTATGGGATGGAAAAAAGAAAAAACATCCAAAGAAAAAGAAAACAGGTAAACATAAAAAGACGGTTAAAAAAGGAAACCGGAAAAATATTACCACAAATAAAAAACATCCCGGAAAAAAAGATGTTGTGCCGGATCAGGATGAAGAACCTGCACCTACGATGAAAAGTTACAGTGAAGATAATGACACAGATAGAAAAAGAATGGGTGATGGTGCAGATGATAATGCCCAGTCTGACAATGAGCAAAACAGTACTGCACCGGAACAGACACAACAGCCGGACTCAAAGAGTGACAAGCCTGATAAAACAGATACAACTGAGTCTGTAATTGTATATAAAAATGACAGTGATGGAAATAGGACTGCTATTAGTATATCCGGCCCAGAATCAAAAAAAATACAAAATTTAATTGACGGAAAGAAGTTTTCTTCTGACTCAGACACAGAGGGATATGATGCCGTCATAAAATATAATGGAAATGAGTATTACTATGTTTCAAAGACAAAGATGCTCATTACATCAGGAAAAGGTGCAAAGCTGTCTGACAGTGAAAATGCAGAGGTTAAAAAAATATTAAAGATTGATTAACCTGAAAGGGATGAGGAGGCAATGACAATGGATTTGTGATTGACCGGGTTCAAAATGATGGATGCATTTTAGCTTTAAACCATGGATATGAGATATGAAAAATACTGAATAATTTGATAACCTCAGATTATTCAGTATTTTTTTCAACGGAAAAAGAAAAAAGTAATTGACCGTAGATAAATATCTTAGTAAAATATTAGGGACAATTATCAACAAAAACAGGAGGATAATATTAGCAATGAAAGAGACAAATGAAAAAAAGTCAGCCGGATATTCAAGTCCTTATGAATTTGAGGGAAGAATTCCGCTCTCACAGGCAATCCCGCTCGGACTTCAGCATGTAATGGCGATGTTTATAGGAAACCTTACACCGCTCATTATCGTTATGGGTGTCTGTGGACTTACGGCAGATGCAGGTTTTTCTGAACTTAGAACGGCACTTTTACAGAATGCCATGATAATAGCCGGAATAGTAACACTTGTGCAGATGTTTTCGATAGGACCTGTCGGAGGAAAAGTGCCTATCGTCATGGGAACATCTTCGGGATTTTTAGGTGTGTTAAATAATACCGTGACAGCTTGCGGTGGAGGTATTATTGCATATGGGGCAATTATGGGAGCCTGTCTTATAGGAGGTATTTTCGAGGGAATATTAGGAGCATTTTTAAAACCACTCAGAAAGTTCTTTCCTCCTATAGTTACCGGTTCTGTCGTAATAGCGATAGGACTTTCACTTCTTGGTGTCGGAATAAATTATTTCTGCGGAGGAAGCGGTAAGGCTGATTACGGCTCACTTCCAAATCTTTTCTTGGGATTTGTTGTTTTGATAGTTATCGTATTATTAAAACATTTTGCACCACAGAACAGTATCTTTTCTTCTTCGGCAATCCTTTTTGGAATACTTGCAGGATATATAGTTGCGGTCATAATGACATTTGTACTTCCAAATACGGGTGTTGATGCTGACGGGGCTAAATACACATATTCATGGGTAGTAAATTTTTCACAGGTAAAAGATGCAGCATGGATAGCAATTCCAAGTTTTATGGGATTTGGTGCACTTTCAGATGTTAAAATGTCATTTCAGGCAAGTGCAATCATCCCGATAGGCATCATGTTCATAGTTACTGCGATAGAGACAGTTGGAGATATATCTGCCTGTATCGAGGGAGGAATGGACAGAGAAGCAACAGATACCGAACTTTCAGGCGGTGTTATATGTGACGGTCTTGGCTCAGCGTTTGCGGCATTTTTCGGTGTACTTCCTAATACATCATTTTCACAGAATGTCGGACTTGTTTCAATGACTAAAGTCGTAAATCGTTTTGCAATATCTATGGGAGCAATATTCCTTATACTCTGCGGCTTTTGCCCTAAGATAGGAGCTATCATGTCAATAATGCCACAGTCTGTTTTAGGCGGTGCGGCAGTTATGATGTTTGCGTCAATCCTTATTTCAGGTATCCAGCTTATCACAAAAGAGCCTATAGGCAGCCGTGAGATAACAATTATCTCGGTGGCGATAGGACTTGGTTATGGTCTTGGAGCAACTACGGGTGCGACAGCACATCTTCCATATTATATACAGCTTATATTTGGTGGTTCAGGAATAGTACCATGTTCACTTGCAGCGATAATATTAAACATCTTATTGCCAAAGGAATCAAAGTCAGTGCGTAAGATGTGGGATATAGATGAGGAAGACTAAAAAATACTACTGATACATTTCATGCCACAATTTGCTTCTGAGCAAAATAAATTTTCTGAATAAAAGTAAAGAAGATGAAGTTTTAGAAGAACTGTATAATAAACAAATTGCTCAGAAAAGAGGATTAAAGTGAAAAATATAATATCAGTGATAGGAGCAGGCGGTAAGACAAGCCTGCTCCATAAAATGTCAGATTATTATCTTGGAAAAAAAGAGACAGTACTTCTGACAACTACAACGCATATGATGCTTGAAAAAGATACCGATATTTCATGTGATATTTTTAGCATCATTGAGAGATTAAAAAATGATAAATACTGCATGGCAGGAAAAATATGTGATGGCAGCAATAAAAAAATTCAGGCACTTCCGCTTGAAATACTTAAAGGGATAATGCCGTATGCAGACAATATTCTGATAGAAGCTGACGGAGCAAAGCATTATTCACTTAAATATCCGTTAGAAAGTGAACCTGTTATTTTTGAGTTTACTACGGATGTTTATCTTGTTTTAGGGTTGTGGGATATAGGAAAATATTGCAAAGATGTTATTTTCAGATTTGAGGATATGAGTTTTGAATTAGGGACAAAAGCTGATGAAAAGGTTACTTTTGAACATATAAAACAAATTCAGAAAGTATATGAAAAAAGGCTTAGAAAATTGGGATTTAAAGGAAAAATGCATTATATTTATTCAAAAAAGACAGATGATGGAATTGTATTTTTAAAGGAATAGATTATGATTAAAGATATATTTATAGTGTGCCGTGGTGCGGGTGACCTTGCGACAGGCATTATTCACAGACTTCACAGGGCAGGGTTTAAAGTGCTGGCACTTGAAACTAAAAAGCCTGCAGCAATACGAAGGCAGGTTTCGTTCTGCGAGGCAGTCTACGACAAAGAGATAACAATAGAGGGAGTTAAGGCTAGACTTATAACATCATTAGATGAGGTGGATGAGGTTATTAAACAGGGAGTTGTGCCGGTTATCATTGACCCTAAAGGAGAGTCGATTGCAAAATTAAGACCTGACATCGTGGTAGATGCGATAATCGCAAAGAAAAATCTTGGAACTTTTATGGACATGGCACCGCTTGTTATAGGAGTTGGTCCGGGATTTACGGCTGGGGAAGATGTTGACATAGTTGTGGAAACTATGAGAGGTCACAATCTCGCAAGGATAATAGATAAAGGGCAGGCTCTTGCAAATACCGGAATACCGGGAAATATAGGCGGTTATACAAGTGAGCGTGTCATTCATGCGGCGGCTTATGGCTTTATAAAAAATATCCGCCACATAGGTGATGTTGTAAAAAAAGGTGATGAGATAGCAAGGATATACGAGAAATATGATAATAATACTTCCGAGTCAGGATTTCAAGGAGAGTATGTACCTGTAAATGCAACAATATCAGGCATTATCAGAGGTCTTATCAGAGACGGCTTTGAGGTGACTGAGGGATTTAAGATAGCAGATATAGATCCGAGAGAGGGCGAGTTAAAAAACTGCTTTACAATATCGGACAAATCGAGAAGTATAGGCGGCAGTGTGCTTGAAGCGGTATGCAGCTATGTGTCGGGTATGTAGTTTATTTATGTTTTTCAGGATGGTAATGTGCAGAAATTATAAAGTAGACATCATCTGCAATAGGTTTTGCAAATGAGCTATAATAATGAGGATAAAAATGGATAAGAAAGAACTTACACATTTTAATGAAGCAGGCGAAGCACATATGGTAGATGTTCACGAAAAAGAGGACACATACCGTGTAGCAAAAGCCTGTGGTGAGATAAAAATGAATGAGGATGCATTTAATGCCGTGGCAAACGGGACTGCCAAAAAAGGGGATGTGCTTGGAATAGCACGCATTGCAGGGATAATGGGGGCAAAAAATAATTCAATGCTCATTCCGCTCTGCCATCCCATTGCCATGACAAAATGCGATGTGGATTTTGAACTTGACGAAGACAATAAGACAATAACAGCAATATGTATAACTGCCTGCGTTGGAAAAACGGGTGTTGAGATGGAGGCTCTTACAGGTGTGAGCACGGCACTTTTGACTATATATGATATGTGCAAGGCGGTCTGCCGCTCAATGGAGATAAAAAATATTCATCTGCTCGAAAAAGCAGGTGGAAAAAGCGGTCATTATGTTGCTGACCGCAATACAGATGTGAATAGTAGTGACAATTAATATCAGACGAGGTGAGATAATCTTATGTTGTACAGCGTAGGGATAATCACATTAAGTGATAAAGGCTCAGAAGGGATTAGGGAGGACATGAGCGGACCCAAAATAAAAGAACTCCTCCCAAAAGATAAGTACGAGGTTGTATCATATAAACTGCTGCCTGATGATGAACAGATGCTTAAGAGTGAGCTTACAAGACTTTGCGATGAAGTAAAATGCAATCTTGTCCTAACAACAGGCGGGACCGGTTTTTCAAAAAGAGATATAACACCTGAGGTGACGTTTAGTGTGGCAGAAAAAAATGCACCGGGGATAGCAGAAGGACTTCGTGCCTATAGTATGCAGTTTACAAAAAGAGCAATTCTTTCAAGAGGAGCATCAGTTATAAGAAACAGGACACTTATAATAAATCTTCCGGGAAGTGTTAAAGCAGTATCAGAGAGTATGGAGTTTCTGATTGGAAATATAGAGCATGGGCTTGATATTCTGCTCGGATATGACAGTGAGTGCGGAGGGAAACTTAAATGAAACTTGTAAAAACAACTGAAGCGGTAGGGCAGGTGTTGTGCCATGACATAACACAGATAATTCCCGGTGTGAAAAAGGATGCCGTATTCCGCAAGGGACATATTATAACAGAAGAAGATATACCGGTACTTTTAAACGTCGGTAAAGATATGATATATATATGGGAAAATGATGAGACAATGCTTCATGAGAACGATGCGGCAGAGATACTTTATCATATGACGGCAGGGGAAAATATGCATCCGTCCGAGGTAAAAGAGGGAAAAATAGAAGTAATAGCAGATAGTGACGGACTCCTTAAGGTTGACAGAGAAAGATTAAAGAAAGTCAATTCTTTCGGTGAGCTTATGATAGCGACAAGACATGGAAATACCGCTGTAAAAAAAGGGGATAAACTTGCAGGAACAAGGATAATACCTCTTGTTATTAAAAAAGAGAAAATGGAAAAGGCTTCTGAGATATGTTCGGATGCTCCGATATTAAAGATACTTCCGTTTACGATGAAAAAAGCGGCTGTTATCACGACAGGCAACGAGGTATTTTATGGCAGGATAAAAGACGGATTTACACCTGTTATCGAAAAAAAGATAAATGAATTTGGTGTAGAAATGGCATTTCATGAGACTTTTAATGATGATGATAAAAAGATAACTAAGGGATGTCTTGATGCTGTCAATGCAGGCATTGACATAATATTTTGTACCGGTGGTATGAGTGTTGACCCCGACGATAAAACACCTCTTGCCATAAAAAATACGGGAGCGGATATAATATCATACGGTTCACCCGTTTTGCCGGGTGCAATGTTTTTATTGTCTTATTATAAAAAAGATGACAGGATAATACCGATATGCGGACTTCCGGGGTGTGCCATGTATAATAAAAGGACTATCTTTGACCTGGTTCTGCCGAGACTTCTTGCAAATGATATGATAACATCGGATGAACTCGCATCATTAGGTGAAGGTGGATTTTGCTTAAATTGTGATGTGTGCACATTTCCAAATTGCGGCTTTGGAAAAGGGTGGTAATGTGCTTTGCACAAACTTGATATTTAAATCGTACAATGGTGGTGAAAAGTATGACGGATGGCTATGGAAGAAAGATTGATTACATGAGGATTTCGCTGACTGATAATTGCAATCTCAGATGCAGTTATTGTATGCCTGAGGGAAAGATTTCCGATATACATTATCTCCCTGTGGAAACCGTATTAAAATGTGTTGAGAGTGCTGTCTGCCTTGGGATAACAAATTTCAGGCTGACAGGGGGTGAGCCGCTTATCTATCCGGATATTGAAAAACTTATCGCAAAAATGAGAAATGTGAGTGGAGTAAATTTTATCGGAATTACCACAAACGGAGTTTTTCTAAGTGAAAAGGCTGATGTATTAAAAATGGCAGGGACAGACAGCATAAATGTGAGTCTTGATACCGTAGATTCTGATGAGTTTAGGAAAATCACGGGGCGGAACTGCCTTAAGAATGTTATCGATGGGATAGATGCCGCTTTAGATAGCAGAATTAAACTAAAAATAAATACTGTTCTAAGAAGTGAAGTTGATGTGCTGAAAATGACAGAGTTTGCAAATGACAAAAATATTGATATAAGATTTATCGAGCTGATGCCTGTAGGAATAGGAGAGAAAAATGATATTATTCCGAGAAAAGCTGTTATTGAAAAACTTGAAAAGAAATACGGAAAAGTGTGTGGAGTATCAAAAATGCATGATGAAAACGGACCGGCAGAGTATTATGCTTTCCGGAAACTAGGTGTGCGTGTAGGTCTTATTCAGGCGGTTCACGGTAAATTTTGTGACAGATGCAACCGCATAAGAATAACATCAGATGCAGGTTTAAAGCCATGCCTTGCCGATAGCAGAATTATAGATTTGAAAGAAGCACTTGACATCGGAAAAGATGAACTTACAAAAATTATGAGAAAGGCTATATATGAAAAGCCAAAATCCCATCATTTTGAAGATATTTTATGTGAAAAAGAAACTAAAACAATGAATATGATAGGAGGTTAAAAAGTTTGGGAAAACTTATTGCAATAAACATAAGCAGGGAGCGTGGAACTGAAAAAAAGCAGATTCCAAAAGTCAGGCTTATCAGGAATTATGGGCTTGATGGAGATGCACACGCCGGAAGATGGCACAGACAGGTGAGTCTTTTGTCATATGAAAAAATAGAGGAGTTCAGGAAAAAAGGTGCTAAAGTAGAAAACGGTGCATTTGGAGAAAATCTGATAATCTCAGGATTTGATTTTAGGAGTCTGCCGCTTGGAACACGCTTTAAAATAGGTGATGCCGTTCTTGAAATGACGCAGATAGGCAAGGAGTGTCATTCGCATTGCAAGATATATGAGCGTATGGGTGAATGTATCATGCCAAAAGAGGGTGTATTTGCAGTTGTCATAAATGGAGGTATGATAAATGAGGGTGATGAAGTAAAAATGCTTGAAGCTGATATGTATTTAAGTATAAGAGACAGGGATCGAGCTGAAAAGTCATTTATTGCTACAGTTGTATCAGGTGAGGCAACAGGACAGAAGGCCTACATTACAGATGGCAGAATAAGGGTAAGCTATGGTGACTATTTTACCGGTGATATAGTAAAAAAATTGTGTAAGACTTTCTGCGGTATTGATGATAACGGAAATAACGATGGCAGCAGTCTGGTTAAGATAGGGGACAATACATTATTTATCCAAAACATCACCGGCAGACCTAATCTTGTAATATGCGGTGGAGGTCATGTGGCAGAGGCACTTGTGAAGATGGCTGAACTTGTGGATTTCGACATTACCGTGATAGAGGACAGACCCATATTTGCTCAGAAAATACGCAGTCTTGGGGTTGAAAATGTTATATGTGATGACTATGTAAATGCACTGAAAACTATAGACAAAAACCGTGACAACTATTTTGTGTGCATGACCAGAGGACACAGATTTGACGAACAGTGCATTTTTGAGATTTTTAAGATGCCATATGCATATGTAGGGATGATGGGTTCAAAAAGGAGGTCGGTAATGGTAAGAAAAGACCTTAAAGAACATGGTATTGAGATTGAAAAAATAAATGAACTTCATTCACCAATAGGTCTTTCAATATGTGCGGCTACACCACAGGAGATAGCGTTGTCAGTTATGAGTGAGATAGTATATTGTAAAAATAAACATTGCAATAACGGCTCTGTTGATGATAATATTATTGATGAACTTGCAAAACAGTCTGATGAGCAGAGGATTTTATGTACCATTATAAGAAAAAGCGGCAGTGCTCCAAGAAATGTCGGAACGCAGATGATAGTAACTTCGGACAACCGAATTATAGGAACTATCGGAGGAGGATGTGCGGAGGCTGAAATTATCACGAGATGCAGGGACATTTTTAACGGCTTTGCAATGCCAATGCAGGAAACAGCATCAAAAAATGATGAGAATAAAAATAAGGCTGTTTGTCAAAAAGACAATTTTGCAAATAAACATTTTATAGGCAAACCTGAGATAATGGAAGTAAGTATGAATACTGATGATACTGAAAAAGAGGGCATGGTGTGTGGTGGAAATATAAGTGTTATGCTGGAGAGAATGTAGATTGATTAAAGGAAAAAATGAGTGTGCAGAAAAGAGGTTTTTATGTTTGATGTAAAGGAGATAAGTAAAAAAATAAGTGTATGCTGTGTTATAGCGGCACTTGTTACAGTGATGCTCGCAGGCTGCGGAAAGAAAAACGAGAACAGCAAAAAAACAGATATAACCATATTTGCTGCAAAAAGTCTTAACAGTGTTATGGATGAACTATGCAAAGAATACAACAAAGAGCATCCTGATATAAATTTCCACACAAATTACGACAGTTCAGGAACACTTATGACACAGATAAAAGAGGGAGCAAAGTGCAATGTATTCTTTTCGGCAGGTGTAGAGCAGATGGACGAGCTTGAAAAGGGATATGATGGCGGCAGTGTAGATAAGGATAGCCGCAAAGACCTTTTAAACAATCAGGTGTGCCTTGTAACATGGAAAGGAAGTAATACAAAAGTTAAGAGTTTTAAAGATATGTCAAAAGCAAAAAACATGGCACTTGCAGATGAAACTGTTCCTGTAGGACAGTACACAAGAAAGGCTTTGATAAATGCAGGTCTGGTATCAGGCGATAAGGAAAAGGCTAATGACTTAAAAGATACAGATATATCAAACGCACTGGGAGGTCTTGAGATAAACAGTTGTGCAAATGTAGGTGCTGTTGCGGCAGCAGTTGCAGAGGGTGCAGAGGAGATTGGAACTGTTTATTATTCAGATACCTTTGGATATGAAGACAATTTAGAGATAATCGAAAAACTCCCAAACAGCCTTACAGGTGATGTTATCTACCCTGTTGCATCACTTAAAAGTGATGATATATCTGACGCTGAATTTAATGCTTCAAACGAATTTGTAAAGTTTATGAGCGAAGAAAAGGCTGTAAAATTATTTGAAAAATACCATTTTTCTATGTCTTAGAAATGAGGTTTATTATGGATTACTCCCAGATTGATTTTAGTCCGCTTTGGATAAGTCTTAAAACCGGTATTGTGGCTTCACTGGTATCTTTTGTGCTTGGCATACTGGCAGCTTGGTTTGTCGTGAGCAGGCGTGGAAGAACAAGAGGTATATGGGATGGTATTCTTACAATGCCTCTTGTTCTGCCGCCGACAGTTGCGGGATATATATTGCTCCGTATATTTAGTACCAGACACAGCTTTGGAAATTTTGTAGATAAGGGACTTTCAATTCATGTCATACATACATGGCTTGGCTGTATCATTGCGGCTACGGTTATTGCATTTCCTCTTATGTACCGAAATGCCAGAGCGGCATTTGAACAGGTAGACGAAAATGTGATATATGCGGCACAGACGCTTGGTCTTAGTGAGTGGACAATTTTCTTTAAAATCCGTATGCCAATGGCAAAACCCGGAATTTTATCGGGGATTACACTTACATTTACAAGAGCACTCGGAGAGTACGGTGCAACATCAATGCTTGCCGGAAACATTGCAGGAAAAACCTCAACAATATCTCAGCAGATAGCGATGGTGATTCAGAGCGGTGATTTTAAAACGGCAGGTTTCTGGTGTATTGTGATAACGGCAATTTCGTTTATCTGTCTTGTTATTATAAATTTTATTACGGGTGACAGATAAGAAATCTGCAAGAATGAGGATTGATATGGCTTTAATAGTAAAGATAAGAAAAAGGCTTGATAATTTTGAATTAAATACGGATATACAGACAGATGACGATATACTGGCACTAAGTGGTGCATCCGGTGCGGGAAAGACTATGATATTAAAATGTATTGCAGGGATAGCAACACCTGACAGCGGTTATATATCACTGAACGGTCGTGTCCTTTTTGACTCGGAAAAAAAGATAAATTTAAAAGCTTCACTTAGAAAAACAGGTTATCTCTTTCAGGATTATGCTTTATTTCCTACAATGACGGCAAGAGAAAATATAAATATTGTTATGAAAAAGAAAAACCATGAACTTGTAGATAAGTGGCTTAGTGCATATGGGCTTGAAAAAGTGGCAGACAATTATCCTAAAAAATTGTCAGGAGGACAGAAACAGCGTGTTGCAATGATTCGTATGCTTGCATCAGACCCGGAGTGTATATTGCTTGACGAACCATTTTCTGCACTTGATGAACATATCAAAAGAAAAATGGAAGTGGAACTTATGGAGATGCTTGAAAATTTCCATAAGCCGATAATTTTTGTTTCGCATAACCGGGAAGAAATCTACAGATTTGCAGATAAAGTATGTTCCGTGGAAGATGGAATTGTAAGCAGGATATATGATAAAAAATATTTTTATTATAAACCTGAGACAAAAGCACAGGCAAAACTTGCAGGATGTCTAAATTTCTCGAACATAAGCTGGATAGATGAAAGTCATGTGAAAGCGGTTGACTGGGGTGTTACGCTTAAAGTTAAGGCAACAAAAGAAAGTGACTGGGAAAAATATCATAGTATCTGTATTTTTCAAAATGATATAAATATTGGAAAACATTCCTTTACGCATCAGAAAAAATATATTAAAAATGAAAATATAAATTCTGAAACAACAGGAATGTTTGAAGATACGCTAAATACCTTAAAGATAAAAAGTATCTCGCTGTCAGAAGAACTTTATAATACCTGCTGCCTTTGTGAGCTTGAAAACGGTGAGGTTATAACAATGATAAAGCCAAAAGAGAATCAGTTGTTTTCGGATAAATTGCAGGATAAATATATTGACTTACTAAATAATGTTAAAAAAATTACGGTAGCAAAAGAATATATACATCTTCTTAAATAACAGTTCAGCCTTGCATTTCTTACATTCATAAACCTGCCAGCGAGCTGTCAGTCGCTGCTTTGCAGCTTTTGTTTATTTCATTTCAGAAATGAAAGGCTATTCTACCATAAAAAGGTACTTAACAATACAATGAACAAGCTCATTGTATTGCTAATTATCTTTTTATGGCTGAACTGTTACCTTCTTAAATAAATTGAAGATGATTTCTGTTGCTGATATCATGTCAGGGGGGAATATATTAATGATATATCTTGATAATGCGGCGACTACACTTTACAAACCGCAAGCTGTATATGATGCTGTTATGCACGCAATGAAAAATTATGGGAATTCAGGCAGGGGGTATGGAGAGACATCACTTGAAGCATCAAGGTGTATATTTGAAACAAGAAAGTGCCTTACTGAATTTTTTGGCGGTGACAATGTCTCAGGTCTTATATTTACATCAAATGCGACCGAGGCATTAAATACTGTTATTCATGGACTTTTTAATGAGGGTGACACGGTTATTACCACAAACCTTGAACATAATTCAGTGTTAAGACCTCTTTATTATGCCGGTGAAAGAGGAGTTAAGGCAGACATTGTATCGTGCAGTGGTAATGGGATTGTTGATGCCTCTGGTATAGAAGATATGATAACAAAAGCTACAAAAGCAATCATCTGTACTCACGCATCCAACCTTACGGGGAATGTTGTCGATATAAAAAAGATTGGAGAGATTGCAAAAAAACATAATCTTCTTTTTATAGTGGACGCATCACAGACTGCAGGTGTACTGCCTATAAATGTCAGGGATATGAATATAGACATACTCTGTTTTACAGGACATAAAAGTCTTATGGGACCGCAGGGAACAGGCGGGTTTTATATAAGAAACGGCATAGATATAAGACCTTTAAAAAGCGGTGGGACAGGCATAAAAAGTTTTTTAAGACAACAGCCTGAGCAACTTCCTGAACTGCTTGAAGCAGGGACATTAAACAGCCACGGGATAGCAGGGCTTCTTGCCGCTGTAAAGGAGATAAACACTGTTGGAATTGACAAGATATACAATAAAGAAAACAGACTTATGCAGATATTTTATTCGGGTATAAGCAGGGTAAAAGGCGTAAAAGTCTATGGTGATTTCAGACAGGATAGAGTCCGCTGTCCGATAGTTTCATTAAATATAGGAACGGCAGATTCTTCAGAGATAAGTATGCTCCTTGAAGATGAATTTGGAATAGTCACCAGAGCAGGGATTCATTGTGCTCCGCGTATGCACGAATATTTTGGCACAAAAACACAGGGTATGGTAAGATTTAGTTTTTCGTATTATAATACAGAGGAAGAAGTGACGGCGGCGGCAGATGCAGTAAAAGAAATTGCTAAAAAGGTGGTGGACATATAATTTATCATGGAAGATATAGTTTTTTGTAAAGGCGGCGGATGTACCGCAAAACTTGGAGCAGATGTACTGAAACATATACTGTCAAAAATACCTAAAGGTGAGAAAGATATTTCACTTCTTGTCGGTTATGACAGCAGTGACGATGCGGCAGTATATAGAATATCAGACGATATGGCAATTGTTCAGACACTTGATTTTTTTCCACCGATGGTCGATGACCCGTATATTTTCGGACAGATAGCGGCGGCAAATGCATTAAGTGATGTATATGCGATGGGCGGTGAGGTAAAGACTGCACTAAATATAGTCTGTTTTCCTGAAAAAATGGACCTAAACATTCTTGGAAAGATAATGCAGGGCGGTGCAAAAAAGGTGAATGAAGCAGGTGCGACACTTGCAGGAGGTCATTCTATAGCCGATGACAGTGTAAAATACGGTCTGTCTGTTATGGGACTTGTAAATCCTGACAAAATATATGAAAATAATAAGGCAGAACCGACTGACATACTTATACTTACAAAAAAACTCGGTGTAGGGCTTGTGTGCAATGCACAGCGTGTCGGACAGGCTTTTAAAGGTTCAATGGATGAAGCAATAGAGTCGATGACTACACTCAATAAAAAAGCGTCTGAGATAAGCAGAAATTATGAAATCCATGCATGTACTGATGTGACAGGATTTGGACTTTTAGGTCATTTAAACGAGATGATAAATAACAGTGTATCGGTGGAGATTGACTCAATATCCATACCTGTTATAAAAGGTGCACTTCATTATGCCGAAGAATTTCTGCTCACGGCAGCAGCACAGCGAAACAGAAATCATGTCGCAGATAATGTGGATTTTTCAGAAAACATAACATTTGCGATGGAAGAACTGTTATTTGATCCGCAGACATCGGGAGGTCTTTTGTTTGCCGTAAAGAAAGAAGATGCACTGCCATTTTTAAAGGAATTAAAAAATGAGGGATTTCCGGCGGCGATAGTTGGTCATTTTACGCAAAAAAAAGAAAAAAATATTTATATAAAGTAACAGGAGATTGCAAAACTAATAATATGTTGTATTAATTGTGTGAATATAACAAATACTATAGTTCTAAAGTTAAGGAGAAAAAAGATATTATGATAACAATAAATGCAATGGGTGATACCTGCCCGATACCAGTAGTTAAGACAAAAAAAGCGATTGAGAAACTTGAAAAACCGGATACGATTGAGACTCTTGTCGATAATGAGATTGCTGTTGAAAATCTTAAAAAGATGGCTTCACAGATGGGGTTTGCAGTTTCAGACAGCAAGACAAGTGACTCCGGGTACAGTGTGAAGATAACTATAGATGATATTGATAAAATAAATGACAATAAAATGTCGGCAGCAAATGATAAAGCAACATCAGTTGCCAAAGCAAATTCTATAAAGACAGGTGCGGATGAGATGGTTTCCTGCAATATCAAAAACAGCGGTGAAAAAGTTGTAGTCATCAAGTCTGAATTTATGGGTGAGGGTGATAACGAACTTGGAAAAGTGCTTATCAAAGGTTTTATATATGCACTCTCGCAGCAGGATGAATTGCCTCAGACAATGCTTTTTTATAACGGCGGTGCAAAGATTACAAGTGAAGGCTCTGAGTCGATAGAAGATTTAAAGGCTTTAGAGGAAAAGGGTGTAAAGATATTTACCTGTGGTACCTGTCTCAATTATTACGGACTTACCGAAAAGCTCTGTGTCGGTGAAGCCACAAATATGTATGAAATTACTAAAAAAATGACGGAAGCATCACTTATAGTCTGCCCATAATATTATGTGCGAAAATTGTAAGAGAGAAAGACATACACAGCTTGTGATTTCATTCAAAAATACAACTGCTGCAATGGAAATGGAGAGCCGGGCAAAGAGTGAAAATATTTACGGCAGGATAATACCGCTGCCGTCAAAAATATCGGCAGGGTGTGGTCTTGCTTGGAAGACAGAGCCTGATATGAGAAATGAGACAATAAACTTCATGCAGAAAGAAAAAATTCAGTGGGATGCGTTATATGAACTGGATTTGTTTTAACACTAAAATCATAAGAGAAAGGAAAGAGATATGTTCTATTATAATCAGTATATAAGGGCAAAAAGCCTCGAAGAAGCATATGAACTCTACCAGAAAAAACAAAATTTCATTGTCGGCGGAATGCTTTGGACAAAGATGAAAAATACAACTCTTGGAACAGCGATAGATCTCTGTAAACTGGGGCTTGACAGCATAGAAGAAAATGAAAATGAGTTTCGTATAGGTGCATATGTATCATTAAGGGACATAGAAACAAATAAATCATTAAATAAATATGCGGATAATGCCTTTGCCAACTCCGTAAAAGATATAGTCGGTGTCCAGTTTAGAAATGTTGCAACGGTCGGCGGAAGTATATGGGGGCGGTATGGCTTTTCAGATGTTATGACGATATTTAGGGCACTTGGTGCTAAAGTGGAGCTTTTCCATGAGGGTATCATGGAACTTGATGACTTTGTAAAGCTGCCACGCACGGTGAGAGATATACTTGTGTCAGTAATTGTGCCAAAGGAAACTGAAAAGGTAGTTTATCTGAGCCAGAGAAACCAGTCAACAGATTTCCCGGTGCTTACCTGTGCCGTTTCAAAGGGAAAAAGAGGTACTATGGCTGTTATCGGGGCAACTCCATATATGGCTGAGCCTGTATATGACAGTGAAAATATATTATCTGTACCTACAGATGAAAATATTGAAAGATTTGCAGAGTATGTGGCACAAAATATCCGTTTTGGCAGCAATATGCGTGCCAGTGCCGAGTATAGAAAGATAATATGCAATGTTCTTGTAAAAAGGGCATTAAAGACGATAGTATCAGAAAACGAAAAGGAGGAAATCTGCTGATGGAAGTAAAGATTACATTAAATGGAAAAATGATAAAAGATACCGTAGACGCAGATATGCTTCTTATAGATTTTTGCAGGAAACATAAATGTTATTCGGTAAAGAGAGGATGTGAAACAGGAAACTGTGGTCTTTGCACGGTGCTTATGGATGGAAAGCCGATGCTTTCGTGCAGTATTCCTGTCGGCAGGGCAGACGGAAGATGCGTTGATACACTTGAAGGACTGGAGGAAGAAGCTAAAAAATTTACCGGTTATTTTGCAATGCAGGGTGCTGACCAGTGCGGTTTTTGCAATCCGGGATATATAGTTAATATAGTGGCACTTCTCCGTGAAAATCCTGATCCGACTGACGAGGAGATACTTGAGTATCTTTCGGGCAATCTGTGCCGCTGCACGGGGTATCAGAGCCAGCTTCGTTCACTCAGGAATTATCTGAACAGCAAAAAGGAAAATGCACCTATGCAGCTTGAAGCAGAAGTTTTTGGGGCAGACATCGGAAAGGAGTGGAAGAATGAGTGAATTTAACCGTGAAAGAAAAGATTATCATGCAGTAGGAAAAAGTATTCCAAAGAAAGACTCATCACAGCTTCTCCTTGGAAAGCCGGTATTTACCGATGACATAACACCATCGGACTGCCTTGTGGTAAAGCTTCTCAGAAGCCCTCATGCTCATGCCTTAGTTGAGGATATAAACACTGATATTGCAATGAAAGTACCGGGGATAGAAGCTGTTTATACATGGAAAGATGTTCCTGACAAGCGTTTCAGCATTGCAGGCCAGACTTTTCCGGAGCCGTCACCGTATGACAGGCTTATACTTGACAGAAGGGTGAGAAGTGTAGGTGATCCTGTTGCGATAGTTGCGGGTGAGAGTGAGAAAGCTGTTGATAAAGCATTAAAACTTATAAAAGTAAAATATCAGGTACTCGAACCTGTACTTGATTTTCACAAGGCACTTGACAATCCCATACTTGTGCATCCGGAGGATAACTGGATGTCATATGGCAATACGGGTGATGTTAAGAGAAATCTTATACACCATGAGGAAGATGAACATGGTGATGTAAATGCAGTATTTAATGACTGTGAGGAGATAATAGAGCATACCTGGCATATAAAGGCGGCACAGCAGGCTTACATGGAAACGATAAGGGCGTACTGCGAGATTGACAGATACGGCAGACTTCATTGCATAAGTTCAACGCAGATAGTTTTTCATATCAGAAGAATACTTGCAAATGCACTCGATATTCCAAAATCGATGGTGCGTGCGGAAAAACCACGCATAGGCGGAGGTTTTGGGGCAAAACAGACAGCCGTATGTGAAGTCTATCCGGCTTTTGTTACATGGATGACAAAAAAGCCGAGCAAACTTATTTACAGCAGAAATGAATGTCAGATAATATCTTCACCCCGCCATGAAATGGAAGTGACGGTTCGTCTTGGTGCAATGAAAGACGGCAGGATAAGAGCGATAGACCTTTATACGCTGTCAAACGGAGGAGCATACGGTGAACACAGCACAACGACCGTTGGACTTTCAGGCCACAAATCACTGCCGCTTTATACGGGCGGATGTGAAGCGACAAAATTTTCATGTGATGTTGTCTACACGAATGTTCAGGCAGCAGGAGCATATAGAGGATATGGTGCAACGCAGGGGATTTTTGCACTCGAATCTGCCGTAAATGAACTTGCGGAAAAACTTCATATGGATCCGGTTGAGATAAGGATGAAAAACATTGTAAGAGAGGGAATGTTCATGCCGGCATACTTTGGCGAGACAGCGAATGCCTGTGCTTTGGATAGGTGTATAGAGCATTGTGCCGCAAATTTCAACTGGGCTGAGAAATATCCGGTCAGGGATATGGGAAACGGCAAAGTCAGGGCAGCAGGAATGGCACTTGCGATGCAGGGGTCGTGCATCTCAAATGTTGATGTGGGTTCATGCACATTAAAACTTTCAGACGATGGAACATATAATATGATGATAGGTGCGGCTGACATGGGAACAGGCTGTGATACCATTCTTTCGCAGATGGCAGCAGAAGTCCTAGACTGTGATGCAGATAAAATTTCAGTTTTTGGTGCAGACACAGACGCATCACCTTATGATTCAGGTTCTTATGCTTCATCAACAACTTACATCACGGGAATGGCTACACAAAATGCCGCTTTAAAACTTCGTGAAAACATAATGAAGATAGGTGCAGGGCTTCTCGGCTGTTCTCCTGAAGATGTAGATTTTGATGGCGAAAAAGTGTATATGACGGAAGATGAAAAATCGGTCAGCCTTGCGGATATTGCCACAAAATCACAGGTAAACAATACTATCCCTGTCGATGTGACCGAGACATATTCATCACCTGTATCACCGCCGCCGTATATGGTCGGAATGGTTGAGATAGAGCTTGACAAAGAAACAGGAAGCGTAAAGATACTTGATTATCAGGCGGTTGTCGACTGTGGAATACCAGTAAATCCAAACCTTGCAAGAGTTCAGACAGAGGGCGGTATAGTACAGGGGATAGGTATGGCACTCTATGAAAATGTCACATATAGTGCAGAGGGAAAGATTGCCGAGAACAGCCTTATGCAGTATAAAATTCCAACAAGACTTGATGTGGGAAATATAAATGTTGAGTTTGAAACAAGCTATGAACCGTCAGGACCTTTCGGGGTAAAGTCGATAGGAGAGATAGTTATAAATACTCCTGCACCAGCTCTTGCACACGCAATATACAGGGCAACCGGAGTGTGGCACAGAACAGTTCCGTTCACACCTGAAAAAATCCTTATGGGGATGATTGATCCTGAGTGGAAAGAGATTGACCACCGTATCATATAGTAGTCTGGCGGCTGAGGTGAAAAGCTTCGACGGATTAGTCTATATTGATTGAACAGGGATATAGATAATAGTATTGACACACTTTGCTTATATAAAATTAAGATTGTTTCGCAAATATATAAAATCAAAAAATATGATACACATTATATATATGGCGGCTGGGAACAGCCGCCGTTTTGGAAGTAATAAACTCTTACATATCTGGCAGGGAAAAATGCTTTACAGACATACGCTTGATATGTTATCAGATATTGTAAGCAGCAGAAAAATAAATGAAGATATAGATTATGACATAACACTTACTGTTGTAACACAATACGACAGGATAATAGCTGACCTTGATGGCAGAAAAGATATAAATACCGTGTTTTGCGGTGATAGCAGGCTAGGTGCATCATATACGATAAAAGCAGGGATAAACAGTTTGATGGGCAGGTTGAAAAAAGACGACTGGATTTTGTTTATCGTTGCAGACCAGCCGTATCTTAGCGAAAAGACGATACATAAATTTATCGAGGCGGTAGCGAAAAATAAGAAAGAATTTTCTTCGCAAGATAAAAAAAGCGAAGATTACAAATTGCTTTTGACGAATGGTAAAAAAAATAATAATGATTATGAAAATATTTTGTCAGAAGAAAAAAACAGCAAAGATTACAAGGTATTTTCAGCAAGATATATGGAAAAAGCAGGCAATCCATGTATGTTCTCCTGTGAACTTATCCCTGAACTGTTGGAGTTAAGCGGTGACAGCGGGGGCAGAAAAGTCGCAAAAAGACATGAATGTTTTTATATAGATGTTGAAGACGAGAAAGAATTGTTTGATATTGACAGCGAAAAAGATATTTATATTTATTCTCAGAATTGATGTTATCAGTCAGTTATACACCAATTAACAGATTTTATAAGATTACATTCATAAGTGTAATAGTTCGGCTTTACATTTCTTAAATTTGCAAACTTGACTTATTGTGCTGTTAGCATATATAATATTTAATAATTACGAGATTAATAGGAGGATTTTGATAATGATCAAGCTTTACGACAACGGTGTATATCTTGTAAACGGTTCTGAAATCGTTGAGGATAATGCACAGGCTTTAGATGCCGTTTTAGCAAAAACAGGCAAAAAAGTCACTAAGGAAGAGGCAGCTAAGGGTACTATGGCTTATGGTATTCTTGAAGCACACAATACTTCAGGCAACATGGAAAATCTTCAGATTAAGTTTGACAAGCTTACTTCGCATGATATTACATTTGTAGGTATCATCCAGACAGCTCGTGCGTCAGGACTTGAAAAGTTTCCTGTACCATATGTTCTCACAAACTGTCATAACAGTCTTTGTGCAGTAGGCGGAACTATCAATGAAGATGACCATATGTTTGGACTTACCTGTGCGAAGAAATATGGTGGAATGTATGTACCACCTCATCAGGCTGTCATACATCAGTTTGCAAGAGAGATGCTTGCAGGCGGCGGAAAGATGCTTCTTGGTTCTGATTCACATACACGCTATGGTGCACTTGGTACAATGGCTATGGGTGAGGGCGGACCTGAACTTGTAAAACAGCTTTTGAACCGTACATATGATATTCCTATGCCGGGTGTCGTAGCAGTTTATCTTACAGGAAAGCCAAATAAGGGCGTGGGTCCTCAGGATGTGGCTCTTGCCATTATAGGAGCAGTATTTGGAAACGGCTATGTAAACAATAAAGTCATGGAATTTGTTGGTGATGGTGTTGCAAATCTCAGTGCTGATTTTAGAATAGGTATAGATGTTATGACAACGGAAACAACTTGTCTTTCATCAATCTGGACAACAGATGACAAGATAAAGGATTTCTATGATATTCACAAGCGTCCGCAGGACTTTAAGGAACTTAAGCCGGATGCAGTTGCTTATTATGACGGTATGGTATATGTTGACCTCAGCAAGATTAAGCCTATGATAGCAATGCCTTTCCATCCAAGCAATGTCTATACTATTGATGAGCTTAACGCAAATCTTATGGATATTCTTGACGATGTTGAGAAGAAAGCACTTGTAAGTCTTGACAATAATAAGGTTAAATATACTCTTAAAGACAAGGTTCACAATGGCAGACTTTATGTAGAGCAGGGTGTCATTGCAGGATGTGCAGGCGGTGGATTTGAAAATATCTGTGATGCTGCTGATATTCTCCGTGGAAAATATATTGGTGCAGATGAGTTCTCTTTAAGTGTTTATCCGTCAAGCCAGCCTGTATTTATGGAACTTGTTAAAAACGGCAGGATTGCAGACCTTATGGAGACAGGTGCTACTATACGTTCGGCATTCTGTGGTCCTTGCTTTGGTGCAGGTGATGTTCCTCCAAACAATGGACTTTCTATCAGACATTCGACAAGAAACTTCCCTAACAGAGAGGGTTCTAAGGTCACAAGCGGTCAGATAGCATCAGTTGCACTTATGGATGCACGTTCTATTGCGGCAACAGCAGCAAACAAGGGTTATCTTACATCGGCAGAAAATGTGGATGTAGATTTCACAAAGCCGAAATACTTCTTTGACAGCACTATTTATGAGAACAGAGTTTACAATGGTGTTGGAAAACCGGATTCTAGTGTTGAGATAAAATTTGGTCCAAACATCAAAGACTGGCCTGCAATGTCAGCACTTACCGATGATATTGTTATCAAAGTCGTTTCAGAGATACATGACCCGGTAACTACAACGGATGAACTTATACCATCAGGAGAAACTTCATCATTCCGTTCAAATCCTTTAGGACTTGCCGAGTTTACACTTTCCCGTAAAGACCCTGAGTATGTAGGTCGTGCAAAAGCAGTTGCAAAAGCTGAAAAGGCAAGAGTTGCGGGCGAAGATATATTTGCGGCATGTCCTGAAGTAAAAGATGTATTTGAAAAGATAAATGCAAAATTTGATGTTAAGCCGGAAAATACACAGATTGGAAGTATGATATATGCCGTTAAGCCTGGTGATGGTTCTGCACGTGAGCAGGCAGCTTCATGTCAGAAAGTTCTCGGTGGTTTTGCAAATATTGCAAAAGAATATGCTACAAAGAGATACCGTTCAAATCTTATCAACTGGGGTATGCTCCCATTTATCTATGATGAGGACGAGCTTCCGTTCAAGAATGGAGACTACATCTTTGTAAAAGATATAAAGAAATCAGTTGAAGACAAGATTGACACTATCAAGGCATATGTTGTCGGTGATGAAATGAAAGAATTTGAGCTTCATCTTGGAAAACTTACAGATGCAGAGCGTGAGATAATCGTTAAGGGATGTCTTATCAATTACTACCGTTCGCAGATGTAATTGTATCTGAGCTATATATTGAAATATAAAGAATGTCTGTGATAAAAGATATTTTGTCACAAATTGATACCATACATTGTCTATAAATGTGTGATATATGACTTTTAGTTTCAATACAGATAAATTTATAAATATTTAAAACTGTCATCCGGGATATATCTGATATATTTTGGATGGCAGTTTGTTATTTAAAAAAACGGAGAATATAAAAGATGAACAATATGAAAGTTAAATTTAAGAGCAGGCTTCTTATAAGTTTTCTCTTAGTCTCGCTTGTATTTTCGGGATGTCAGAATTTATCCGAGATAAGTGATAAATACAGCACTTCATCAGCGGGGTATGAAAGTTCTGTGAAAGACGACAGTTCAGAAAGCAGCAGTAATTCTAAAAATAATGCAATGTCTGGCAAGAGTGGGCTTACACATACCTCGTATAATGGTGAGCCGTACGGAATAATTTCAAATAACAAACCTGATTTTACGAATAAGCAAAAGAAAAGCACGCAGATATTTGAAAATTACAGTGAACTTGACAGTCTTGGAAGATGTGGTGCTGCATTTGCCAATATATGTAAGGAACTTATGCCGGCTACAAAACGAACAGGTATAGGTATGATAAAACCGAGCGGCTGGCAGACTGCAAAATATGCAGGTATAGTTGATGGCAATTATCTCTATAACCGTTGCCATCTTATAGGTTTCCAGCTTGCAGGAGAAAATGCAAATGAGAAGAATCTCATTACCGGAACAAGATATATGAATGTGACGGGAATGCTGCCTTTTGAGGATGAAGTCGCAGATTATGTAAAGAGAACAAATAACCATGTTTTATATAGGGTTACTCCGGTATATAAGGGAAACAATCTTGTGGCTGAAGGAGTTAAGATGGAGGGTTACTCTGTTGAAGATAAAGGCAGGGGAGTATGCTTTAATGTCTTTGTGTATAATGTCCAGCCGAAGATAACTATAGATTATGCTACAGGAAAAAGCAGTCTGTCGGGAGATAAGAGCGAAAATAGTTCGGTGTCTGACAGAAAGAACAGTTATTCGTCAGCACGAAAAAAGGTTTCAAAAGTTCAAAGATATATATTAAATACAAATACGAAAAAATTTCATCTGCCATCATGCAGCAGTGTAAATGATACGCTGATAAAAAACAGAAAATCTTTTAAGGGTGATAGGGAAAAACTTATCAAGGAAGGATATGAACCTTGTAAGAGATGCAATCCGTAAGCGGTCTGTTATTTTAAACTTGCGTATTATCCTAAAAAAAGATATAATTAAAACTTAGAAATGTAATGTATTCTCGGAGTATTCTGAATGAAGAATTTCGAGATGGATTTTTGATATACAATAACATTTTCGCAATACATACAAAGTATGTATGCGTACAAGGTGTGTGCGACGAGAAAATGGAAACAGTATATCAGAAATCCAGCCGAAATGACTCGTTTTGAGAAGATTCTGAGAGTACATATGTATAAAAAAGGAGAAAATTAATGGCAGCGGCTTCAAATAAAAGAATGACAAAAGAAAAAATTGAGGTCAACGATAAAAATAAAAAAGAAAATGAAAGTGTTTTTGAAAGCAATGCTTCAGGAAAAAGCAGACAGAAAACTTCGAGAGCGGGAGCTTCAAAAAAGGCAGGGCATCAGACAGCCGCAAAAACTACAACCAGAAAGAAAACACCGGTAAAGATAGATATTACACATCAGCGTAAAATTCAGGATGTGACTGAATACAGGGACAGGCTTGCATTTGAGACAGGAATTACACTTATTGTTATAGGAATAGTGGCAGTCTTTTTATATATCAGTTTCTTTGGACTTGGCGGAGTGGTCGGAAGAGTTTTTGGTGGAATTTGCTTTGGATTTTTCGGCTGGGCGGCATGGTTTATTCCTCTGGGGATATTTATAGGTTATATATTTACGATGGTAAACAGGGGTGACAGACGAGTTCCCAGAAAAATGGGAGGCATTATTGGAGCCTTTGTATGTATGCTGGCAATAACTGACCTTTTGACCGGAAAAGAGATTATAACTGAATACTATACTTCAAACCATGTTTTACATCATGGTTATTTTGAGTGCATGAATCTTACACTTCAGGATGTTCTTGAGAGTGGAAAGAGCAACGGTGGTCTTATTGGAAGATGGATAAGTTCATTATTAACAAAAGTATGTGGTTCTGTCGGAGCGTGTATTTTGCTGTTTGCACTTTTGCTGCTAAGTGTTTTTGTCTTTGAGGGCATTGAGATTATGGCGGCACTTAGAAAAAGAAATGCATACAGAGAAGAAATGGAAAGATTGTATGGAGAAGTAAAAGATGAAATTGATTTTAGTGAGCCGTCATATACCGTGCTTAGAGGAAAAACAGCAATTAGTCCGCTTGGTGAGCGAAGCAGGTGTAAAGAGGAAAAACAGGAAGAAACAGACATACGCAAAAAGTACAGCCATGCAAGTGAAAATAATATAAAAAGCAAGAACAAATTTGATTATGTTGAGAGAGTACGGGAAAATTCAGATAATGTTATGCAGTCGGTTGATCTTAAAATGATGGGAAAGTTTCTTGATGAACAGAAAAAGAAGCAATCCATTAAAGAAAAAACAAAAAAAGAAAATAAAATAAACAAAGCTGCGGATGTAAGTGAGATTATAAAGGACAGTAACGAAACAGAAAGTATAAGTGAAAAAAGCAGTGCAGATACACAAAATCAAAAGAAAGATACGATTTTAAAAAGCGGTAGCACACTTAATGCTGCTGATTTAAAATCATATGAAAAAAAGCCTGATAAAGAACCGATTCCAATATTCAGGGAAGAGATGAACCAGAAATTTGGTAGAGGTTTTGGGAGTAGTTTAAAACAGCAGGATTCTCCAAAAAATGAGACAATAGTAAATGAGAGTACCGCATATGAGAACTCTGCTTTTTCTAAAGATTATAAACCTGAAATAATAAAGGCGGACAAAGAAGAGGAAGAACGCAGGAAAGCAGCAGAAGAAGCGTCGGCAGCTTCTATGCAGGATTTTGAAACTCAAAAATATGACGATACACAAGTAGAAAAGCATTTTAAAGACGAAAACGATAAAGAGACAGCAGTAGACATCAATGATACTGCGGTAGAAAAAACAGAAGTGAATATGAGTGATGCGGCTGAAAAAGATAAAATGGAAGTCGGTGAAAATCTGTATTCATATGATACCACACAGGTAGAAAGTTATGATACACAGACAGATGTTGAAGCCGAAAATGTGAGTGCAGAGGAAAATAACGATGGCGATGATAATTATAATGATAATGCACTGTTTATAGAACCGAAAGAAGCGGTTTCTTATAAAAAGCCTGAAAGAGCTGATAAACACGGAAAGTTTGGCGGTGATGACTATGTTTCGGCATCAGAGTCATTTAATGCACTGAACAAGACAAAGGTGGAAGAACCTGTTATAGAGAGGGCATATGCATTTCCGCCGATAGAGCTGCTCGGTGAGCCGGTACACAATAATGATTCATTAAGTGACACTGAACTTAGAGAGACTGCTCAAAAATTACAGGATACATTAAAAAGTTTTAATGTTGATGTAAAAATGGGTGCTGTTACCTGTGGGCCTACAGTAACGAGATATGAGCTTTTACCTGAACAGGGTGTGAGAGTAAACAAGATTACCAAGCTCACTGATGATATAAAGTTAAGCCTTGCGGCACAGAGCATCCGTATAGAAGCACCTATACCGGGCAAATCGGCAGTTGGCATCGAGGTTCCAAATCCTACACCAAGTTCTGTTTATTTCAGGGAACTTCTTGAAGGAGAGGCATTTGAAAAAGCTAAGTCACCGCTAACTTTTGCAGTAGGTAAGGACATATCAGGAAAACTTATCCTTACAGATATAGGTAAAATGCCGCATCTTCTTATTGCGGGTGCAACCGGTTCCGGAAAATCCGTCTGCATAAATACGCTTATAATGAGTATTTTATATAAATCCGATCCAAATGATGTTAAACTTATAATGATAGATCCTAAGGTTGTTGAGCTTAGCGTATATAATGGAATCCCTCATCTTATGTGTCCGGTAGTGACGGATGCAAAAGAGGCAGCTGCAACTCTTAACTGGGCAGTTAGAGAGATGAGTGACAGATATAATAAATTTACGGAGCTTGGTGTGAGAAATATTGCAGGATATAATGATAAGATAAAGAAAGTTGAAAATCCTGAAAAGGCGGGCTTTGCAAAGATGCCGTACATAGTTGTTATAGTTGACGAGTTTGCCGACCTTATGATGGTTGCATCAAAAGATGTTGAAGATGCAGTATGCCGTCTTGCACAGCTTGCCAGAGCCGCAGGTATTCATTTGGTGCTCGCAACACAGCGTCCGTCAGTAAATGTTATAACAGGTACGATTAAGGCAAATATACCGTCAAGAATAGCATTTTCGGTATCATCTGCTATAGATTCAAGAACAATACTTGACAGGGGTGGTGCGGAAAAACTGCTTGGAAAAGGTGATATGCTTTTCTTCCCATCGGGTTATTCAGAACCTATCAGAGTGCAGGGAGCATTTGTCACGGATGAGGAAGTCAGTGATGTAGTCGAGTTCCTTAAAAATAACAATGAAGAACCTCAGTATAACGACAAGGTTACTGAAATTGTTGAGGATGAAACAAATGATTCAAAAGACTCTGACAGGGATTCAAAATCTGACAGAGATGAATATTTTGAGGAGGCGGGCAGATTTGTCATAGAGTCTGACAGAGCCGCTGCCGGACAGCTTCAGAGAAAATTTTCAATTGGATTTAACAGGGCAGGAAGGATAATAGACCAGCTTCATGATGCGGGAGTTGTAGGCCCGGCAGAGGGAACAAAACCCCGTAAGGTGCTTATGAGCAAAAATGAATTTGAAATGATGCTTGGCAATGCACCGGAGCCGGTATCTGACGAGGAGATAGATGCTATCTCAGAAAAATTCGGACAGGATTCGGAGAGATTTGTGCAGCAGTAAAGAAAACAGCTATTTATTATAGTACAGTTTAGAAAAGAGGAAAAAATGGGAAACAACATAAATGATGGATATGCAGACAGTAACAGGCTTTCGGATAAAGCACTGCTTATCTATAATGATTTTTTGCACAGCGGCAAATTTCTAACGCATTATAAATGGCTTAAAAACGCCGCCGAGACTTACGATATAAAGCTTGAACTCATGGGAAATTCCGAATTTCTGTGTTCGTATGGAACTTCTTTTGACAAAGAGCTTATCGAAACTCTTGAAAAATACAGGTTTATCCTTTTCTGGGATAAAGACATAAGACTTGGAAAGAAGTTCACGAACATATGCAAAAAGATTAACATTCCTATCTATAACAATATCCGTGCGATAGCTGACTGTGATGATAAATCTGCAACATATGAAAAGATAGGGCAGTGGAATGACTTGCACGATACTTTGGAGCAGATAAAAATGATTCCGACGATAGTTGCACCTATGACATACGAAAATATAGGATATACGGACATGAATTTTTTGGATAAAGTTGCTGAAAAGTTTGGTTTTCCGCTTGTGATAAAAGAATGTTTTGGTTCATTTGGTATGCAGGTATATATGGCTCATGATATGGATGAACTTAAAAAGAGAGTCAGTGATATAGGCGGAAAACCTATGATATTTCAGAAGTTTATAGAAAAAAGCAGTGGATTTGATGTAAGACTTCAGGTCGTAGGTGATGAAGTGGTGGCTGCAATGTACCGATATACAGATGATGGAGATTTCAGAGCCAATATAACGCATGGCGGTAAGATGAAAAGTTATGAACCGGATGCAAGTGAGATAAAGCTTGCGACTGATACGGTAAAGTCGTTAGGACTTGATTTTGCCGGAGTTGACCTATTGTTTTCAAATGGTGCAGATATGCCTGCCGATATGGTATGTGAGGTAAACTCAAATGCTCATTTTAAAAATATATTTGAGTGCACAGGCGTAAATGTTGCTGATGAAATAATGAAATATATAATGTCACACTGAAAATGCACACAAAAACATAGGTTTGAGAGAGTTTTTGATAAATATTACATTTATAATTAGAAATTAAAATTGTTTATATAAACAGAATGGAGAACAAGTGAAAACAGCATATATTATTTATTATGATAAAGAAGCTCAGAAAAACAGCGGTTTTATAGAAATGCTTATGACAGAGTTTTTTAAATATGATATAGTTTTAGAATATGTATCTTACGAAGTCACGGCTGCAATGTCCGGCGATGTGTTTAAAAACAGTTTTAATGATGCTGTTTTTGTTATAAACCGCACAAGGGAGTACAGGCTAAGCAAAAGATTTGAAGATATAGATATAAAAGTTTTTCATTCCTCTAAGATAACTGAACTTGGAAATAACAAATACAAGACTTACTGTTATCTGAAAGATTATTTTAAAAGAAAAGGTTTTGAACCTGAAAATCAAAAAGAATGGATAGCAGATACGGTTTTTGTAAAAGCCGATGAGCTAAAACAGACAATAGATAAATACAACGGAAATGATTTTGTGATTAAATCTGTTGACGGACACGGCGGCAGTGAAGTTTTTCTGTTGGAAAGTTGTGTATATGAAAAGCTTAAGGGACATGACTGCATTTTGCAAAAACGCATAGACAGTGACAGCAACGATATAAGGGTTTATATACTATTTGGCGAGATATATGCGGCAGTATTAAGACATGGAAAAGACGGTTTCAAGTCAAATTTTTCTCTTGGTGGAAGTGTCTCAGAATATTTCCCGGATGAAAAACAGCGTAATTTTATCGAAAATTTTATTGAAGCTTTCGGAAAGGATGAGCTTAAAATGGCAGGAATAGATTTTATACTTACAAGAGACGGCAGACTTGTTTTTAATGAACTGGAAGAAATGGTCGGTTCACGAATGTTGTATAATTGTTCAAAACATGATATAGTAAAAGAATATGTAGAACTTGTACAACGAAAATTAAATCTTTAATAATTGATACTTCATGCTCAATGTATCAGAAATTTAATTTCTATTGTACTGATTTCAAAAAATGAAGTAAATATTCTGCGATAATTACAGAATATTTAAGAGACAAAAATTATTTACAAATAAAATTGCAATATCTTATAAAATACGATGCTTATGGTATCAGTGTATTTTATGTGAAGACTATGCAGGAAAGAGGTTACAGGATGAAAAGTGATATTGAAATCGCACAGGAAGCGGAACTTATTCATATTCGCGAGGTTGCAAAACAGCTTGGGATTGCAGAAGATGACTTAGAGCTTTATGGCAAATACAAAGCAAAAATTTCAGATGAGCTTTGGGAACAGGTAAAAGACAGGGAGGACGGTAAGCTTGTTCTTGTCACAGCCATAAATCCGACACCGGCAGGTGAGGGAAAGACAACAACATCTGTAGGTATCGGTCAGGCTATGGCAAAGCTTGGAAAGAAAGCAGCTATTGCACTTCGTGAGCCGTCACTTGGACCATGTTTTGGTATAAAAGGCGGGGCAGCCGGTGGCGGATATGCACAGGTTGTACCTATGGAAGACTTAAATCTTCATTTTACGGGAGATTTTCATGCGATAACATCGGCAAACAATCTTTTGGCAGCTATGCTTGATAATCATATCAAACAGGGCAATAAACTCGGGATTGATACAAACCAGATAGTATGGAAACGCTGTATGGATATGAATGACCGTGTTCTCAGAAATATTGTGGTAGGACTTGGAAGACCGGTGGACGGTGTTGTTAGAGAAGACCACTTTATCATATCTGTTGCTTCAGAGATTATGGCTATACTCTGTCTTGCCGACAATATGAAAGATTTAAAAGACAGACTTGGCAGAATGATAGTTGCATACAATTATGAGGGAAAGCCTGTTACGGCAGCCGAGTTAAATGCGGTCGGAGCTATGGCGGCACTTTTAAAAGATGCTATCAAACCAAATATGGTTCAGACATTGGAGCATACACCTGCATTTGTGCACGGAGGACCTTTTGCAAATATAGCACACGGATGTAACAGCGTGCGTGCAACAAAGACAGCACTTAAACTTGCAGACTATACTATTACTGAGGCCGGTTTTGGTGCAGACCTCGGTGCAGAAAAATTCTTTGACATAAAATGCCGTATGGCAGGTCTTAAACCTGATGCGGTTGTACTAGTGGCAACAGTAAGAGCATTAAAATACAATGGCGGAGTGCCAAAAGATAAACTTTCAGAAGAAAATCTTGACGCATTGAAGAAAGGTATCGTAAACCTTGAAAAACATATCGAAAATGTTGCTAAATTTGGAGTTCCTTGCGTTGTTACACTCAACAGATTTGTGACGGATTCAGATGCTGAACTTGAATATGTAAAGAATTTCTGTGAGGAGCGAAATTGTGACTTTGCACTCTCAGAAGTATGGGAGAAAGGCGGAGAAGGCGGAGTTGAACTTTGCAAGAAGATTATCAACACACTTGAGACAAAAGAAAGCCATTTCAAACCGCTCTATGATATAAATCTTTCTATCAGAGAAAAGATTGAGACTATTGCAAAAGAGATTTACGGTGCTGCTAGTGTTACCTATGACGCAGCCGCTGCAAAATCCATTGACAGACTTGAAGAACTCGGTTATGGAAATACACCTATTTGTATGGCAAAAAATCAGTATTCATTATCTGATGATGCAAAGAAGCTTGGAAGACCTGAAAACTTCAATATAAATATCCGTGAGGTTTATGTTTCAGCCGGTGCAGGTTTTGTGGTTGCAATCACTGGTACTGTCATGACAATGCCGGGACTTCCGCTTCATCCGGCCGCTGAGAGGATAGATGTAAATGATGATGGAGTTATTATCGGATTATCATAAGTCTGACAATGTTTAGACACAATAAAAATGTATAATATATAAAAAACAAAATAACAAAATTGTCAAATTTCAAAAAGGTTACTATTATACAGCTATGTATGTGGTAACGAAAGACGAAAAGGAGTGCAGGTCTTTTAGAACTGCACTCCTTGAGTTTATCATAGGGAGGTTTTAGATGAAGTTTATCATTTATATAAAAGAAAGGACCGGTTTATTTTTGATGCTTATGGTAATCGGTGTAATCCTTTCTTACAGTGGAACGGAACAAGCATCGGCACAGAATGTATATGTTGATGACCAGGGCTTTTATTATACGGAAAATACGGATGGAACATTTAATGTTGCGGCATATCAGGGAGAGGGAGGTTCGGTGACTATACCTGAGCGTATTAATGATGGACAGGTTGTTTCGATTCTTGATGGAGTGTTTTATAAGAATTCTACTATTACAAATGTTTATATTCCGGATACGATAACAACCATAGGAATAGATGCATTTGGTTATTGTACTAAATTAAAAAGTGTAAGACTTCCGCAAAAACTCACTGCCATTCCTATGGAGTGTTTTGTTTATTGCTCTTCATTGACAAAAATCACGCTGCCGTCATCATGCAGCCAGATAGGATATAATGCATTTTCAGCCTGCAAAAATCTTTATCAGGTAAATGTGACAAAAAATGTTAAGTCGATAACATCTTCATCATTTACTGATTGCAATAAAAAAAGACTTACGATAGTTGCACCTAAAAATTCATATGCGGTAAAATATGCAAAAAAATACAGTATAATGACAACCACTTCAAAGGCTACAAAGCTTTCAAATAAAAGTAAGAGTATGATAGCAAAAGAAAAGTTTCAGCTTTATTTGTATAATCCGTCAAAGAGCATAAAATGGAAAAGTAATCACTCGTCGATTGCATCTGTAAACAGCAGCGGAAAGATTACCGCAAAAAAGAATGGAAAGGTTACCATAACTGCGATTTGCAATGGTAAAAGTTACAGTTGTAAGATTACGGTTAAAGCTAAAACAAACAGTTCAACATTGCGTGTCATATATAAGCAGTATGTAAAACCGGGCATGAGTGATTATGAAAAGGTAGTTGCCGCACACAAGTGGCTTATACAGAATGTTAAGTATGACAAAAGACTTTATACGACCGGAACAGTCCCTTATGTAAGCCATACGGCAAAAGGTGCGTTTAAATACGGAGTAGCGGTTTGTGATGGTTATTCAAAGGCATTTATGACGATTATGGAGCATTATAATATTCCGTGCATGATGGTAACCGGAGGTCAGCACGCATGGAATCTCGTCAAGATAAAAAATAAATGGTATCATGTTGACTGTACCTATGATGATCCTATTGTAAACTGGAGTTTTAATAATACTCATGTATATAAGACATATTTTTTGAAAACAGATGCGTATATGGCAAAGGACCATACATGGCTTAAAAAGTATTTTCCTAAGGCAAAATCTACATCAGTTGATAAAAATTATAGGACAAAATAGATTTTTAATAGTATGTTAGCTGTTATTGAAGCATATCAGGAGTGGGACAAGCTGCTTTACTGACAGCGAAAAAAACACCCCAAAAAGCATTGTTTATATGTAATGTTTTTTGGGGTGTTTTAATAAAAATATGTTTTTAATAATACTACCTGTATAATGTGATAATAAGCACATAAATGTGGTGCAGTATTAAGAGTATCTAATTAGTTTCCTTTAAATTTGGACTCGCAGTAAACACATCTGTATATTCTGTGTTCACGGTTTGTAAGCTTAAATTTGTGTGGAAGTTCCTGCTCTATGGATGTTATGCAGCGTGGGTTTTTACATTTTATTATGTTTGTTACCGTTTCCGGTAATTCAAGCAAATGCTTTCCGACTATTTTATTATCTTTTATAATATTGATAGTAATCTTATGGTCAAGAACTCCTAATACATTCAGGTCTATATTGAGATTACCCTCAATTTTGATTATGTCTTTTTTGCCCATTTTATTGCTTTTGGCATTTTTAATGATAGCAACCTGGCAGTCCATTTTTTCGAGATTGAGATATTCATATATCTTCATGGCTCCGCCCGGCTGTATATGGTCTATAACGATTCCTTCTTTTAAACCGCTGATATTAAGCATGGTATAATTCCCCTTTCTTTATTTTCTGATATGGTTTAGCATTTATCTTTAAGACCGAGCAATGTAATGATAAGTGCCATTCTTGCATATACTCCATAGTGAACCTGTTCAAAATAAACAGCTCTCGGATCATCATCGACATCAGTAGATATTTCGTTTACACGCGGGAGAGGATGGAGAACATACATATCATCCCTTGCCAGTTTCATTTTTTCACGGTCAAGTATGAAGCTGTCTTTTAATCGTATGTAATCTTCCTCGTTGAAGAAGCGTTCACGCTGAACCCTTGTCATGTAGAGAATATCAAGTTCAGGCATATATTTTTCAAGCTCATTAGTCTCTATATATTCAATATTCTTTGCGTCTAAGACTTCCTGTCTGAGATAATCAGGTATCTTCAGTTCGTTTGGAGATATGAGAATAAAGCGTACATTTTCATATCTTACCATTGCATTGATAAGAGAGTGTACTGTACGGCCAAACTTAAGATCTCCGCACATACCTATAGTCATATTGTCAAGACGGCCTTTGAGGGATTTGATAGTAAGAAGATCTGTAAGTGTCTGGGTCGGATGATTGTGACCGCCGTCACCTGCGTTTATAACAGGAATTTTAGAGTACATTGATGCAACTGTAGGTGCACCCTCTTTAGGATGGCGCATGGCACATATGTCGGCAAATGACGAAATAACTCTGATAGTATCTGCGACACTCTCTCCTTTTGACGCTGAGCTTGAATCAGCCGAAGAAAAACCAAGTACCTTACCACCGAGATTAAGCATTGCTGATTCAAAACTAAGACGGGTTCTTGTACTTGGTTCGTAAAATAAAGTGGCTAATTTCTTTCCATCACATACATGGGAATATTTTTCAGGATTCTGCATAATAGCTTGTCCTAAGGATAAAATTTCATCTAATTCTTCAATAGATAGATCAAGTGGACTTATTAAATGTCTCATGGTTACCCCCTATAAAATGTATTTTTCTAATTTTACTACAATGATTAAAAGTATTCAATAGTGATAAATAAAAAAATGAAAAAAATTGTAACAGCTCAGCCATAAAAATTGAATTTAATTTATTGAAATGGGAAATCTTATCAATAGCAGATATTGATTTATCAGAATGGTTAGTGTAAGCTAACTATCGAAAAGACTTGTATCAGGCGTACATGAATATAAGTCGGTGTTTTAGTTGGTAAAGTCGTTGCGTGCAGATGGTTCAATATCTGCTGTAATATATTTGCGGTATCAATTATATTCTGTTACAAACTAATAGCTATAGTACGCAGAAAAGAGGTAATGATGACATATTTAGAGATTGAAAAGGTAGTAGGCAGAGAAATTCTTGATTCAAGAGGAAATCCGACAGTTGAGGCAGAGGTTCATCTTATTGATGGAACAGTAGGCAGGGGAACAGCACCGTCCGGGGCATCGACAGGTGAATTTGAGGCACTTGAATTAAGAGACGGAGATAAAGAAAGATATTTAGGCAAAGGTGTCACAAAGGCGGCAGCAAATATTAACACAACAATTAATGATGTGCTTACCGGAATGGACGCATCAGATATTTATGCCGTTGATGCCGCAATGATAAAGGCTGACGGAACAAAGGGAAAGACAAAACTTGGTGCAAATGCTATTTTGGCGGTATCTATCGCCTGCTGCCGTGCGGCAGGCACAGCACTTGAAATTCCTCTCTACAGATTTTTAGGTGGAATTTCAGGAAATAAACTTCCGGTTCCTATGATGAACATCGTAAACGGCGGCTGCCATGCACTTTCGTCAGGACTTGATGTTCAGGAATTTATGATAATGCCTGTCGGAGCACCTTCATTTAAAGAGTGTCTCCGCTGGTGTGCAGAGGTATTTCATGCGTTAGCAGCTATCCTTAAGGAGAGAGGACTTGCAACTTCAGTAGGTGATGAGGGAGGATTTGCTCCTGCTCTTAAATCTGATGAGGAAGCTATCGAGACTATTCTTGAAGCCGTTAAAAAAGCTGGTTATGAACCTGGAAAAGATTTCCGCATCGCAATGGATGCTGCTTCATCTGAGTGGAAAACAGGTACAGTCGGAGAATATAAACTTCCAAAGGCTGGAACTGTCTATACATCTGAACAGCTTATTGAGCATTGGAAATCTCTTGTGGAAAAATATCCTATTATCTCAATCGAGGATGCACTTGACGAAGAGGACTGGGAAGGCTGGCAGAAACTCACAAAAGAACTTGGTGACAAAGTTCAGCTTGTCGGTGATGACCTTTTTGTCACAAACACTGAAAGACTTTCAAAAGGTATTAAACTCGGCTGCGGAAATTCAATCCTTATCAAGCTAAATCAGATTGGTTCTGTTTCAGAGACGCTTGAAGCAATTAAGATGGCTCATAAAGCAGGATATACGGCTATAAGTTCACATCGTTCAGGTGAGACTGCCGACACGACTATTGCAGACCTTGCCGTGGCTTTAAATACCTGCCAGATAAAGACAGGCGCTCCAAGCAGAAGTGAGCGTGTCGCTAAGTATAACCAGCTTCTCCGTATTGAAGAAGAACTCGGCGAGAGTGCGGTATATCCGGGAATGGATGCGTTTAATGTAAAATAAAATGTAGTGTTTCCGTCATAAAAAGTGGCTGGAAATACAATAAACTTATATAAATCAAAATCCACTCTTGAAAAAACAAAATAAAAGTAATAAGATAGGCAGGGGCAAAAAGTTGATTTTTGCTCTTGTTTGTCTTTGTATAGAAAAAAGGAAGGATAAAAACTTGTATTTTCGGATAATTAAGTGTTGATTTTATATATTTTGAAAGGATTTTGATAAAAATGAGTAGTGTTACAGTTAAGAAAAATAAACAGATGGATATGTTAAATGGAAGTCTGACGGATAAGATACTTATATTTGCGATACCTATAGCACTTAGCAGTATATTACAGCAGATGTTTAATGCCGTTGATGTGGCGGTGGTCGGAAGATTTGCGAGTAGTACGGCACAGGCGGCAGTCGGCGGAAACGGAGCACTTATAAATCTGCTGTTAAATCTTTTTATAGGGATTTCAGTCGGTGCAAATGTTGTCATTGCAAAATACATAGGACAGGGCAGGACTAACAGGATAAAAGGTGCGGTGCATACGGCAATGCTCATTGCATTTTTTAGCGGTATCATATTGCTTGTACTTGGTATCTCAGTTGCAAAGCCGATACTTGAGCTTATGGGAACACCTTATGATGTTATAGACCAGGCGGTGCTTTATCTGAGGATATATTTTGCAGGAATGCCGTTTATAATGGTTTATAACTTTGGGGCTTCAATATTAAGAAGTATCGGGGATACCAAAAGACCGCTTATCTGTCTTGTTGTTGCAGGAGTGACAAATGCCGCAATAAACCTTATACTGGTAATCGTTTTTCACATGGGTGTTGCAGGTGTAGGTATAGGAACTGTTGTTTCCAATATGATAAGTTCTTCTATGATAGTCTATTTCCTCATAAAAGAAAAAGACCCTATAAAACTTTATCCGAGAGAACTTAAGATACATAAGATAGAACTTATAAGAATGTTAAAGATTGGTGTGCCGGCTGGACTTCAGTCAATGGTATTTTCATTTGCAAATGTGTTTATACAGGCAGAGTTAAACAAATACGGTTCAGATGCGGTTGCGGGTTCGGCAGCAGGTCTTAATTACGAATATATAGCGTACTTTGTGATTTCGGCTTTCAATCAGGCAACGATGACATTTACAAGCCAGAACTTTGGTGCGAAAAAATATGACAGGTGCAAGAAAATATACAGAATAACAATGACACTTGCGGTAGCCGTCACCATAATAATGTGCGGATGTTTTCTGTTGTGGAAAGGATTTTTTATAGGGATATTCACATCAGAGCCCAAAGTAGCACATTATGCGTCAGTAAGAATGATGCGTCTTTTAAGCTTTTATTTCCTTATCCCTACATATGAGATAGCAGGTTCAACATTAAGAGGAATGGGATACTCTATGACACCTGCTGTTATAACGGTGTTTGGAACATGTGTTTTCAGACTTGCATGGATTTATACCGTGTGCAGAAAGTTTAAAGGTTTTGAAGTCCTGATGAATGTTTATCCGGTTTCATGGGTTATAACAGGCTCACTGGTGCTTTTGAGTTATTATGTCATAAGAAGAAAGGTATTTAACAACAATACTGCAGGATAATAACTCAGATTTAGCGGTATTTCAGATATTCAATAAATTTCTTTGTTGCAAGTGATGCGTTTTTGCTGCTTTTTAGTGCAAGACCTATCTGTCTTTTTGCCGGGACATTAAGAGGTCTTGTCACGATATTAAAAGGTTTTTTTTGCAATATAAGCTCAGGCAGGATACTTACACCGAGTCCATGTTCGACCATTGACATGATGGCATAGTCATCCCATGTCGTAAATTGTGTATTCGGTGTAATATTATTTTCCTTAAAGATTTCAGAGATTTCAGTGTTTTTATCTTTTTCAAGCAGCATAAAGGGTTCCTTTGAAAGGTCTTTCAAAGGAATTTTATCATATTTTAGAAGTGGATGTTTATTTGGCAGTATCGCAAGAAAAGCATCCTCCTCAAGAAAAATTGTTTCGATTCCAGGAGAAGCGGGCAGACAGATAAAACCGCAATCGACACGACCGTCTGTTATCCAGCTCTCTATCTCATCGTAATCACCGATAAGAAGTTCATATTCAATATTCGGATAATCCTTTTTAAATTCCATTATGATATTTGGAAGCCAGTAGGTCGCGACACTTGAGAAGGTACCTATTCTTATAATGCCTGATGAGAGGTCATTTAAGTTGTCGGCTTCCATCTGTAATCTGTCAAAATCATCACACAGTTTCTTGGCAAAAGGAAGAAGTCTTAATCCGTCAGATGTAGGTTTTACACCGGAATGGTCTCTTTCAAGTAAACACATATTCCACTCCTTTTCAAGGTCCCCAATCATTCTGCTGATGCCCGACTGGGAATAATTTAAAATTTCCGATGCTTTAGTAAAACTTCCATATTCAACTGTTTTGACAAACGACATATATTTCTGAATGTTCATTTCCATAATGGTATTTCTCCGTTCGTATTTATTTAACACTATCAATAAAGCAGCAGAGTGAATTGCAAATATCCGCCTGACTATAAGCCACTCGCACCGCAGATGTGAACAGTAACACTTTTTATCATAGATAAATATATATTTTGGAGATAATGATTGTCAAGTCTTTATCATGATGATAAATCGTAACAGTTCAGCCATAAAAAGATAATTGGCAATACAATGAGCTTGTTCATTGTATTGTTAAGTACCTTTTTATGGTAGAACTGTTACGCAGAAGCAGAAAATAACAAACTTGACATATCAAAAAAATGGTGTATTATATAAAATGCAACTTGGTTGCAAATGCAAATAAATTGCAAATTTAAAATTAAGGAGTAAAAGATTATGTTTGAAGTAATAGAAGATACACTTATCGATGGTGTGAAACTTGTACCGTTTTTATTTATCACATATCTTTTTATGGAAATTCTTGAACATAAAATGAATAATAATCTCAAAGAAAAGATTGCGAAAGCCGGAAAGACCGGTCCCGTATGGGGAGGCATTTTAGGTGTGATACCACAGTGCGGATTTTCAACAGCGGCGGCGAGTCTTTATTCGGGAGGTATCATAACAGTCGGAACGCTTATTGCCGTATTTATGTCAACCTCTGATGAGATGTTACCTATACTTATATCGAGAGAAGTATCAGTCGCAACAATATTGAGAATATTAGGTACAAAAGTGGTTATTGCAGTAATCTCAGGCCTTGTGGCAGAATATTTTTATCTAAAGATATTTATGAAAAAAGAAAGAGAACCGGATATTCATATAGTATGTGAGGAAGAACACTGCCACTGTGAAGACGGCTCATTTATTTCGGCAGTAAAGCATACTGTTAAGATTGCAATATATATTATCCTTATTTCATTTGTGTTAAATCTGATAACACATTTCTGGGGGATTGAAAATATTAAAGGACTTTTTTCGGCAATGCCAATGTTAGAACAGTTTTTGTCTGCCCTTGTCGGTCTTATACCAAACTGTGCTTCGTCTGTCGTAATAACTGAATTTTATCTTGACGGAGTTATAAGTGCAGGTGCGATGATGGCAGGACTTCTTGTAAATGCAGGAGTCGGTATGCTGGTGCTTTTTAGATTGAACAGGCATATAAAACAAAATCTTAGTATAGTAGGAGTGATGTATATTCTCGGAGTATTCTGGGGAGTTTTCATACAGATTTTTGGAATAACATTCTGACATCTTTATTATGAACTTTTTATACAGAGGATAGTGTGAAAAATCCATATATGCAGGATTTTAGCGTGGATAATCCGATTTTTCACACTCAAGATTTGTGTCTGCACACACTTGACACAAACCTGATATGCACAAAAATGCGTGTGCAGAAATGAGGATTAATATGCAGGGATATTCAACACCAAGCAGAAAAAGAATATTAGAGTATCTTGAAAAAAATAAAAACAGGACGGTCACGGCGGCTGATATAGAAAATTATCTTATCGAAAAAGAATGTGCCGTAAATAAGACAACAATTTACAGATTTTTAGACAAACTGATAATTGAAAAAAAGATAGTAAAATATGCCGCCGAAAAAGGAAAAAAGGCTACATTCCAGTATATTGAGGACGGACACCATTGCGAAAAACATCTGCATCTTCAATGTATAAAATGCGGCAGGATATTTCATCTTGAATGTGAGTTTATGGATGAGATAGCTGCACATATACAGAGTGAGCACGGATTTTTTATAGAATGTAAAAGGTCGATAATATATGGAACCTGCAGAGAGTGTGCTAATGCTCAGTCGTAGGTGTGAACAAGCGTTGTGAGTATGCTTTACATTGGAACAGTTCAATGATAAAATATATTTAACGCTGTCAGGAAAGTGCCACACTTTTATTGTGCACATCAGCTTGACTTACATTTTAGAGCATTGGAGGAACAGACTTATGAAGAAATTTGAACAGTTTAAAAGTGCATATGAGTCTATTGTGCGAAATAATAAAATTGGTGATTTTTCAGAAGTATATGTTTCTGCCATAACATCTGATTTTGACAGGCTGTTTGAGCTTGCATGGAAAACAATGAAAGAATATATGTATAAAAATTTAGGGATGCAGGCGGCAAAAACAGGCTCTCCAAAGGAAATCTTAAGTCTGGCTCACAATCAGGGGATAATAAAAGATGGTGCCGTCTGGCTTGAGATGCTGCAAAACAGAAATGATGATGCCCATATATACAGATTGTCGGTTGCCGTAATATATAAAAGCAAGATAGAAGAAGTATATCTGGGATATATGAAAGAACTTATAGATTATTTTAAAGATGTAATACCTGACGAACAGATACAGGCAGCAAAAGTGTCGGAGGATTTGCTTGAAGAATCAAAAATAAAAGGTGTTCCATTATGGGAGTTAGCCGTAAAAGAAGCAAAAAAACAGGATGTGTCAGTTGATTATATTGTCGAGCATTGGAAAAAGCCATAAGTTAAATAAAGTGTTATTATCTGTACTTAAGTATGAGCAGTAATGATAAATTGGAGGTTAAAAATGTCGTTAGAAGATGTTGATTTAGAAGCAGGGATATTATCGGATTTACAAAAACTGGCGGCAAAGTTTCATTTGAAAGAACTTATTATTTTTGGTTCAAGGGCTGATGGAACTGCGAGTGATGTTTCTGATGTTGACCTTGCCGTAAAAGGTTATGGTTCGCCGATGGTGCGGGCAGACTTTGAGGAAGCGGTTAAAAATCTGCCGGTATTACTTATGTTTGATATTGTTGATTATGACAGTATATTAGTCAGTGATGTTTTGCGAAAAGAAATAGATGAAAAAGGGATATTATTGTATCAAAATACATTTTAGATAGATCAGGAGGAAAACAACAATGAATTTTTATATGCCTACACAGGTGTTTCAGGAAAAAAATGCAGTAAAGAACAATGGTGCAAAGATTGCATCGTTTGGTAAGAAAGCACTTATAGTAACAGGTAAGTCATCATCAAAAAAGAATCATTCACTTCAGGATGTTATAGATGTACTTAACGAAAATGCAACGGAGTATGTTATATTTGATGAAGTTCCACAAAATCCGTCTGTTGAGCTTATAATGAAAGCAAGCGAGTTCGGAAGAAATGAGGGGGCAGACTTTGTTATCGGAATAGGCGGCGGTTCGCCGATGGATTCTGCAAAGGCGATAGCACTTATGATACAGAACAGGGATACGACAGAGGAAGTGCTTTACCAGAATTTAGAACTGCGTGCGATTCCGGTTGTTGAAATTCCTACAACCTGCGGAACAGGTTCAGAAGTTACACCGTATGCGATACTTACAAGACATGACAAAAACACAAAACAGAGTATCAGCCATAAGATTTATCCGGAACTTGCCTGCATAGACCCTGAATATCTTGCGGCAGCACCGGAAAGTGTTATTAAAAATACTGCTGTAGATGCCCTCGGTCATATGGTGGAAAGTTATTTTAACTCAAAGGCAACTGATTTTAGCAAAATGCTCTGTCAGTATGGAATTTCAGTATGGGCAGAAAATATTCCGGTACTTCTCGGCGAGGAGGCAGACTTTGAAGCATATGATTCGCTTATGCTCGCATCATGTCTAGCAGGAATGGCTATAACCCACACCGGAACATCAATTCCACACGGACTCAGCTATTATCTTACATATAACAAAGACATACCACACGGAAAAGCAGTAGGTTTATTCCTGCCTGGCTATCTTAAAGTCATTCAGAAGGAAATGCCTGACGAGGTAGCAGATTTCCTTGCAGTGCTTGGATTTGATGAATTAGAGCAGTTTGCATTTCTTATAAAACAGCTTCTCGGTGATTATGAGATTACAAAAGAAGATATAGAGAAGATGACGGACGAGATAATGGCAACACCTAGAAAATTAAATGCCGTTCCGTTTAAGGTTACAAGGGAAGATGTAGAGGATATGGCGGCCTATCTGGCTTAAATTTTTGGAAATGGAGAGATACGATGCAGCAGGATGAAATTATTTTGAGAAAAGGGATAGTACATATTCTTGATGGTGAGCTTGGCTATCCCGTTTATTCGGAGCAGCAGCTTGACATTACACCGGATCTTAACGAATTTTTTACCGGGCATATTTTTAAGATAATGTCAGGTGACGATATGAAGAAATGCTATTTTGATGAGGAAAGTTCTGATATTTACAAGCTGCTTAAAGATTTTTCGGAGGACGATTTTATAGATTTCAGCAAGGATATTACAAAAAGATTATACGATATAATGAACAGCAACCTCGCTATCCCATCAGCTGATCTTGCCGTTTTGTCGTTCAGTCTACACAGCGTTATGTATCTTGCCATTTTAAAAATGAATTATAAAGAGAGTTTTGTCCATATGACGCAGGCAGAGGAGAGCGGTAATGTAAACAGTATTATTAAATACCGCTCGACGCTCCCTGCATCTTCATCAAAACTTTCAGAAGCGGTTATAATAAACCTTGGCGATTATACGGTAAATATAATAGAGAAAAAATATGAGGTAAACGGAGAAAAATGTAATTATCTTTCGGAGCTTTATCTTAACTGCCATGCAGCTATGTCGTCCAAGTCAAAACTTGCTATAGTCACAAAAGCTGTTGAGCAGGTCAATAAAAAGCATTTTGAGGAAGAACCTGTTAAGCAGATGGAGGCTAAACGCATTATAAAGGAGGAAATCGAGGAGACAGGTGCGGTCAATGTAGAAAAGATAAGCGAAAAGCTTTATGGCAAAACTCCTGATATAAAAGAAGAATTTGATGCAAAAATGGAAAAATATCATATGGAAAAAGCCGAAGTAAAACCACAGAGCAGTGCAACGACAAAGAAATTTGAAAAACAGTTTTTAAAGACAGATACCGGAATAGAGATAAATATTCCAATGGAACAGTATCAGGACATAAACCAGGTTGAATTTATATCAAATCCTGATGGAACTATATCGGTTATGATAAAGAATATCAATAAAATATCAACCAGATAAAAATATAGTGATATTGTTTAAATTATGGGGTGGCTGATAATTATAAAACAGGCTTGGCTAATTATAAAGAGGATTTAGTTTTAAGCGATAGAGGATTTTTATTTAAAAAAATGCAAAATGGATTATTAGAAGAAGATAAGCTAAAAAGAATGGAGAAAAATAATGTTTCGTTTGTGGGCAAAGAAATTTAAAGACAACAGGATGTTAGATGATATTACGATAACCGACCCGTCAAAAGAGAAAAACAGAACAAAAAAGGTGTTTGACAGTCTGGACGAGGTATGCTATACATTTGACCTCGGTCGTCCGATATGGCTTGATAAAAATATAAAAGAATTTAAAAAGATGGATAAAACACGCTTTGACAGTGATAATTTTATCGAGGGAATAGATTTTGACTATCTGGAAATTCATGTTATAGAGGAAGACGAGATTTGGGAGTAAATATTTTTGAAATCGAAAATATTGTAAAAAGAAAAATATCCAAAATAATAAGACACTTCCATATACTTTTGGTCTGATACGGTAGTATTTGAGCATAGTATGTGGAAGTGTCCTTTTTATTAACATAAAAAACACTCCGTGAGGATGTGCATTTTGCGGAAAAGAAGTAAATGCTACGAATTCTGCTCAGGCGTGAAAGAGTCACAAGCGACTCTTTTTTTTGTGGAAAAAGTTGACAAATATTCTTAACTGGCATAAAATATGCTTGTTAAGAATATTTTTATAATTTCATATCAAATTTTAAGAAATAATACCAATAGGTGATTGCGAAACTAATTATATTTGCACAATTTAATCGCAGATTATGATAGTTTCGCAATCACCTAAAAAATACCAACACAGAAAGGAGACAAAAAAGATGAAAAAACAAAAAAATTACAGAAAGGTGGCTGCTGTCGGCAGATATTTTGCGATGGCTTTTGCGGTGGTGCTTTTATGTATGGTATCGCAGAGCATATCAACGATACACGCCGATGCAAAAGTGACTTTTGACATCACGGCTGACGGTGTGTTAAAAGGGATTGACGGCACGGCGGCAGTGATAAAAGTGCCTGATGGGGTTAAGGAGATAGATAGTGATGCTTTTTCAGGAAATAAAACTATAGAACAGATTATACTGCCTGACTCTGTTCAGATATTGGATAGTTATTGTTTTAATGGTTGTGAAAATCTAGCAATTATAAATATGCCAAATAGTATCAAAGAGATAGGTGACGGTGCCTTTGGAGGGTGTCGTAGTCTGCAGATGATAGACCTTTCTAAGACAAAAATATCAAGTATTGGAAAGTCAATGTTTGCTGGTTGTAAAACATTGACGGAAGTTAAGCTGCCTGACAGTATAAAAGTGATTACAAGGGGAGCGTTTTCCGGTTGTGCCAAGCTTGGCAAGATTAATCTTCCAGAGGGGCTTTGTTATATAGGACATGGTGCCTTTGATGGTACAAGTGCATTGAATACCATTGAATTTCCGGAGAGTCTTCGCTATATAGGTGGAGGTGCATTTTATAGCAGCGGTTTAAAAGGAACACTTAAAATTCCGGCGGGAGTTACAAATTTACAAGGCAACGCATTTGGACATTGTGGAGGCGTAAGTGAAGTTAAAATTCCTGACACGGTTGAACAGATACATGGCTCAGCTTTAGATTTTAAATATGACGCATCTAATGCAAAAGACCAGACATTTTTTATACCACCGTCTGTGTATTATCTCACAAGAGATAGTCTGACACCAAGGTTTGCCAATCAGGTTGAATGGCCTGCACATACTATTCAGGGTATAAAAGGTTCATATGCTTCAAACGCCACAAAGATACAGAATACATGGAAGTTCGAGGAAGTAGCATATAATTCCAAAGCAGTATTTGATGCAAGCGGCGGTAAGGTTGATACGACTTCAAAAGAACTTGTTAAGGGACAGAGTTTTGGTCTGCTCCCTACACCAAAGCTTGCAGGCTGGACTTTTAAGGGATGGTATTCCGATGATAAATTTAAGAGAAAGGTCGTGAGCACAACAATAGTAAATAAAGACAATTATACACTTTATGCAAAGTGGGAGAGAGAAGAAAAGACAAAGCTTGTCTATCAGGGAGAGGACTCTGACTTTGTTATTGAGGACGGCGTGCTTGAAAAATATCAGGGAAATGAACCTGTTGTTATCATACCTGATACAGTAAAAGAGATAGGATATGGAGCATTTGAGAAAGATAAAACAGTATTAAAGGTTATTATGCCTGACAGCGTAGAAAAGATGGAAAATGCTGTATTTAACGAATGTGAAAATCTTATGGAAATCAGATTTTCACACAGTTTAAAGGAGATACCGGCACATACTTGTTCAGGCTGTTTGGCATTAGAAAAGGTAATCATTCCTGAGGGAGTTACAACTATAGGTGATTGTGCATTTAATTCCGGAGATAGTCCTATGAGTTATTCGGAGATTAAATTTCCAAAAACATTAAAATCCATTGAAGGAGAGGCATTTAGCAATAATGACAGTGTTACTGAGATAAGTCTTCCTGACGGGCTTGAGTCTATAGGAAAATATGCATTTGAAAAAAATACATCACTTGTAAAAGTGTCTTTTGGTGACGGTATTACAGAACTTCCAAATGGTGTATTTTCATTCGATACAATTTTAAAAAATATTTCATTACCATATGGTCTTAAAAGTATAGGAAGATTTGTTTTTGATACGGATAAAAATATTGAAGAACTTTATATTCCTGAGACAGTTGAAAACATCCAAAGTTCTATGCTTAGAAATGTAAAGTCAACCGTAACTATATATAGTTCAAGACATGATGCGTCAGGTGATAACAGTGCAGCATATGATTATGTTGAGTCTGTTAATTCACAGGGCGGCGATTTGAAATGCAAATTTTCAGAAGTTCAGAAGGGAACAGTTTCTTTTGACTTAACTACGGCTGGTACAGGCTATGCTGATAAAACTAAGGCGATAGGTCACGAGTACGGTTCACTTCCTGTGCCTGAAAAAGACGGATATGATTTTGTCGGCTGGAGTGAGAGTGCTGACGGCAATAATATTATTACTGCATTTGACAGGTTAAAGACTCCGACAGTTACGCTCTATGCCATCTGGAGTAAGCAGGTGACGGAACAGGAGGGAACACCGACGAGAATTCCTTTAAGCAAGGAGGAACAGGAAAAAGATATTGTTTATACAGAGATAAATTCTGTTGCAGATTTCATTAAGATAAGAGAAAATCTTAGCGGCAATTATAAACTTATGAGCGATATTGACCTTTCAAAAGTTACAAAAGATGATAAAAATGTAGGAAAACTTGGCTGGATTCCTTTTGGATATGGTACTGACGGAAAGTGGCAGGGCTCATTCAGCGGTATATTTGACGGAAACGGTCACAGTATTTTGGGACTTACAATGAAAGGAAATACTGACGGTTCAAAAAATGGCGAGACACCTTATACTTCAACTGGTCTGTTTGGCAGAGTTGAGGGTGGAAAGCTGAAAAATGTAAACATAAATGATGCAGATATCACAGTAAGCAATGCCGCTACAGGATGTTGTATCCACACGGGGATACTTGCCGGATTTGTTGACAGTGACGAGGAGACAGGTGCAAATGCTTCTGTAGAGAATGTAAGCGTAAGCGGAAAAGTTATCTTCTCATCACCGAAACAGACAGTCGAGGAAAACCTTGCAGTCGGCGGAATTTTAGGATATGCAGGAAAGGCGGACATAACAAATTGCACAAACAACGCATTTGTGGGATATGAGTCAAAAGAACAGGAGATGCCTGTAAATCCTACATCGAGATTTCTTGGTGGAATTACGGGATATTTGCAGCGTGGAAATATCACATCCTGTGTAAATAAGGGAAATGTTGTATCATACCGCTGTTATTATGGTAATTATAATGCAGGTGGAGATATTATAGACAGTGCGTTGAGCGGACTGAATTGTTACAATGCCTCAGGTGGAATATGCGGTGTTGCCGCACAGGATGGACTTATACAGAAATGTTACAATATTGCAAAGGTTGATACTTATACAAGCAATACATATAAATTGTTCGACCTTACGACAAATTCATATTCAAATACTATGTCAGGCGGAATATGCGGAGCATTATATCTCAGCACACAGATAAAAAACTGCTACAATGCAGGTGACATACACAGTTATGTAAACAGAGACATAACTATTATTTCACCTGATGCGGGGGATAGTATTTTTGACTCAATTATGAAGAAACTTGACGAGATGACACCGACAGTGCCGTTCCAGAACGCGATAGCATATGCAGCCGGAATTGTGGGCTACTCGACTGGTTCATCTTCCGGATCTGTTGCATATTGTTTTAACACAGGTAAGATACAGGGCGATAACAAGCATACATACCCTATACTCTGCGGTTCAGTGCCGGTATTCTACTCAGTATATGAACAGCAGAAGGATTTAGAGGGCAACGACCTCTATACAAGGGGAGCAGAGTCATGTGATGACAAGAACTCAACAACAACAGCAAGAACAACTGATGAGTTAAAATCAGAAGATGCGTTCAGAGGTTTTGATTTCACAAATGTGTGGGTATCTGCCGAGGAGACTGGACTTTCATATCCTCAGCTTTATGACAATATGGAAAATGCGATAACAGATGTGAAATATCAGGCAGACGGACTTAAGACAGAGTATAAATATGGTGAAAAACTTGACCTCTCAGGACTTAAGGTATCGTATAAATTAAACGGAAAGACCATCACAAAGACCGTTCCTGACGACAAGGAATGTGATTATGACAGATTTAAAGAGGGTACGCAGAAGATAACAATAAATTATTGCAATGTGCCATACACATTTAATGTAAAAGTGGCAGAGAAACTTTATAAGGTAATATTCACCGACAGTGACGGAAAGACAGTTATTGCCGAACAGGAATTAAAGAAAGGGCAGGATGCCACGGCTCCTGAAGCACCTGCAAAAGAAGGCTATGAATTTACCGGCTGGGATAGAAGCTTTACAAATGTGACAAGAGATATAGTTGTAAAAGCAGTCTATACAAAACTTTATAAAGTAACATTTAAGTCAAAAGACGGTCAGACGGAACTTAAGGTTCAGTATGTAAGAAGCGGTGAAGCGGCAGAGGCACCGGAAGCACCTGAAATAGAGGGTTATACATTCTCACGCTGGAGTGATGACTTTACAAGTGTTTATCGTGATATGGTGATAACAGCTTACTATGACATAATAGCCACACCGAAACCGACAAAAACACCTGCATCGACAAAGACACCAAAACCGACGAGTACACCAAAGCCTACGGCAACGGTGAAGCCAACTAAAACACCTAAACCGACGAAAACACCTAAACCGACGGCGACAGTAAAACCAACAGGTACAGCGTCACCAAATGAAAGCTCAAATCCGGATGAGACAGTAAAACCAACGGAAACACCGGCTCAGACGGTGACACCTACAAAAAATCCAAATGCCACGGCATCACCAACAAAAACACCGCTTAAGAAAAATCAGACAGTAACACCTGTCAAAAATAACAAAAAGTCGGATGCTGCATCTTACAAAGTAACAGATGTAAAGAAGAAAACCGTAACATACAGTAAGACAAAGACAACATCCAAAAAAGCGGTAGTACCTGATACGATAACCGTAAACGGCACAAAACTTAAAGTAACGGCGGTAGGTGCAAGTGCATTTGCAGGAAACAAAAAGATAAAAACCGTAACATTAGGAAAGAACATAACAAAGATTGGTACAAAGGCATTTTACAAAGCAAAAAATCTCAGTAAGATAACAGTAAACGGAAATACCATAAAATCAATCGGAAAGAATGCTTTCAGCGGAGTAAAGAAAAACTGTAAGATAACAGTTCGGGCAAAAGATAAGAAACAGTACAACAAAATTGTCAAGCTGATAAAGAAAGCAGGGGCAAAGAAAGTTAAGTTTGCTTACAAAAAGAAGAAATAGGGCTTCGCTGACAAAGATAAGGCTTTTGACACGGAAGTTAGAAATTGCGAAAAATAAACTTTGAGTGTTGAAAGCCGGAAGTTAGAATTTAAGACCAGGCTTTTGATGTTGAAGTCTGAAATCGCAAAAAGCAAACCTTGAATGTTAAATGCTGAAAGTTAGATTTTAAGACTGGACTTTTAATACGGGAGTCTGAAATCGCAAAAAATAAACTTTAAATGATTAAGCAAGGAGTAGCATACTAAGAAAATCAACAGTGTGCTGCTCCTTTACTAACGTATAGAAAAATGCTCGTAATGTAGTGTGGATGCCAAGACAAAATGCTGGTTTTGCCCTTTTATATTATGGGGAAGGTAAGATTGATACTGTCTGACAAATTATGCACTATAGACTGGCTGCTGTGTTTTACAGCATTAAAATTTTTAATATTTTATCTAAAATCACGAAAATGATAATGGAAAATAAACAAAATTTCGTCTAAAGTTTTCAAATCTTATCAAATCTCATTATTTTGGGATTTTTATTGTGAAAAGTATACAAAAAATAAGGGACAATATGTGAAAAATACAGATTGAAATAAGTAAATATAATTGTTATTATCTCAAAAAAGAAATATTGATTTATTAAATATCGTGATGATAGGGATAACAAATGAACTTCCGGAAAAAGACGAGCGATATGAACTGCATCGTTTGATTTGTGCATTGCTTTCAAATCAAGTACAAGGAAATCAAAAATTTGATATTCTTGAGAAAGAGTATAATATTCCGACCAATACAGAGTTAAGAGAGGATGTGAGTGTTATGTGTAATCTGAGTTTAGGAATAGAAGAAAGAGCCGAGGCAAGAGGTGAGAATAAAAAAAGTGAAAAGGTTGTTATGAATATGTATAAAAAAGGTTATACGACAGAACAGATAATGGATATTGTGGAGTTGGGTGAGGAAGAAATAAAGGATATTATAAAAGCTAATTTACAAGCTGTCAAATAAAAAATCATACCAGTCTTGACAACTTAATAGCACAGGTATATACTGTATTTAATTTCAAGGCGGGGTGCGATTCCCCACCGGCGGTATTTTCATATTTGATGGATAAGCCCGCAAGCCTTTACAGGCATGATTTGGTGAGATTCCAAAGCCGACAGTATAGTCTGGATGAGAGAAATTAGATATACAGTTTATGTATAATATTTATTTTGATAGTATCAGATTTGATTATATTAAAATATCTTATAGAATTTATCTTATAAAAACCTTGAAATTTTTCAGGGTTTTTCTTTTTTATGTATAGTAAAATGCTTGTTCAGAAAAACCCCGTAAAAATTACAAAAGTGTGCATACTTTTTGATACATAAATGGAGGTATATATGGATGAAAAGTATATGCGGCGTGCTATAGAACTTGCCGCAAAAGGTGTCGGAAAGGTTTCTCCTAATCCTCTTGTCGGAGCAGTTATAGTTAAGGACGGCAAAGTGATATCAGAAGGCTATCATGCAAAATACGGTGCTCTTCATGCAGAGAGAGATGCTTTTTCAAAGTTAAGAGAGAGTGCAAAGGGAGCGGATATGTATGTGACATTGGAACCGTGCTGTCACTATGGAAAACAGCCGCCCTGCACACAGGCGATTATCGAGAATGGCATTAAAAATGTTTATGTTGGTTCTGATGACCCAAACGAGCTTGTTGCGGGAAAAGGCATAAAGCAACTAGAAGATGCCGGTATAAATGTTGTGATAGGAGTTTTGAAATCAGAGTGTGATGCTCTAAATCCCGTGTTTTTCCACTACATAACCCATAAAACACCATATGTCGTGATGAAATATGCGATGACGCTCGATGGAAAAACGGCGTGTGACAATGGCGAAAGCAAGTGGATAACTTCAGAAACGGCTAGAGAAAATGTGCAATATACTAGAAATGCACTTAAAGGAATAATGGTGGGTGTAGGAACTGTTATCAATGATAACCCAAATCTTACCTGCCGTATTGATGGAGGTGTAAATCCCGTTCGTATAATATGTGACAGCAATTTGAGAACACCAAAAGATTGCAACATCGTTAGGACTGCATTTGAAGTTCCAACTATCATAGCCACTGTTTCAGAAGATGAAAAACTTATTAAATTTTTTGAACAGCAGGGGATAGAAGTCCTAAAGACAGCAAAACAGGATAACAGAGTTGACCTTTGTGACCTTATGTTAAAACTCGGTGAGAGAAAAATAGACGGCTTGCTGCTTGAGGGCGGTGGAACATTAAATATGAGTGCATTAAAAGCAGGAATAGTAAATCACATTCAGGCATATATAGCACCAAAAATATTTGGTGGGAGTGGCATATACAACCCGGTGAAAGGTGAAAGCGTGGCGGTTCCGTCAGAGGCATATATATGTAAAAATATGAATATTACGCATATAGGTGATGATATTCTTATAGACTGTGATATTTAAAAGGCTGTTATGAAAACAAAATAATGAGTTTTATAATAAAAGTATATATAAGATATGTTTTAATAGTTAAAAACAGAAAGAAGTGATTAAAATGTTTACCGGAATAATTGAGGAAACAGGGAAAATAGAATCGGTTGCAAATGGTAATAAATCTGCCATTATTACGATAATTGCAGACAAAGTGCTTAAAGGCACTAAAATCGGTGACAGCATAGCGGTGAACGGAGTGTGCCTGACGGTTACTTCAATAAGCGGAAATAAATTTACGGCTGATGTTATGGCTGAGACGATAAGACGAAGTTCTCTTGGTACTTTAAAACATGGAAGCAAAGTCAATCTTGAACGGGCGATGGCAGCTGACGGCAGATTTGGCGGTCATATAGTGTCGGGTCATATTGACGGCACAGGAGTTATACGCTCACTGGAGCGTGAGGATAATGCCGTATGGGTTGAGATAGAGACACCTGACAAACTGCTCAAATATATTGTTGAAAAGGGTTCTATTGCAATCGATGGCATAAGTCTCACGGTGGCAAAACTTACGGATGACAGTTTTTCGGTATCGGTAATACCACACACTGGTGAGGAGACAACACTTCTTGCCAAGAAACCGGGGGATATTGTAAATCTTGAGAATGATATAGTAGGAAAATATGTTGAGAGACTGATGAATTTTAACACTTCACAAAAATCACCGTTTGACAACAAAACTGCCACAAGTACAAAAAGTAATATAACAATGGATTTTCTTACTGAAAACGGTTTTTGACACTATGCATAAAAATGTATGCAGAAAGAGAGGTTTAAAATGGACAATAAATTTAATACTATTGACGAGATATTAGAGGATATAAAAAACGGCAAAATAGTAGTCATGATAGATGATGAGGACAGAGAAAATGAGGGCGATGTGATATGTGCCGCTGAGTTTGCCACAAATGAAAATGTAAACTTTATGGCAAGTTACGCAAAAGGGCTTATCTGTATGCCAATGTCTGAGGAATATACCGAAAAGTTTTTGCTGCCACAGATGTGTGAAGTAAACACGGATAATCACTGTACGGCATTTACTGTTTCAATAGACCATGTTGACACAAAAACCGGTATTTCGGCATATGAGCGTTCAATAACGGCAATGAAGTTTGTTGAGGATGATGCAAAGCCGTCTGATTTCAGAACACCGGGTCATATGTTCCCATTAAAAGCAAAGAAAGGCGGTGTTTTGGAGAGAAACGGTCATACCGAAGCTACGGTGGACATTGTAAGACTTGCGGGACTAAAGCCGGTCGGACTTTGCTGCGAGATAATGAAAGATGACGGAACAATGGCAAGAACACCTGACCTTGTGGAGTTTGCAAAAAAACATGAACTTAAAATAGGAACGATAGCAGATCTTGTGCAGTACAGAAAAGAACATGAAGTTCTTGTGGAATGTGTTGCAAAAGCAAAGATGCCTACAAGATACGGTGAATTTACAATTTATGGTTATGTAAATAAATTAAACGGTGAACATCATGTTGCCCTTGTAAAAGGTGACATAACGGACGGAAAACCTGTTCTTTGCAGAGTACATTCAGAGTGTCTTACGGGAGATGCTTTAGGCTCTGCAAGATGTGACTGCGGCCAGCAGTATGACGCTGCGATGAAGATGATAGCAAAAGAGGGCAGAGGAGTATTACTCTATATGCGTCAGGAGGGCAGAGGAATAGGACTTATAAATAAGATAAGAGCCTATGAACTTCAGGATAAAGGGCGTGATACGGTCGAGGCAAATCTTGAACTCGGCTTTCCGGAAGATGCGAGAGATTATACGATAGGAACACAGATACTTGTAGACCTCGGTATCCATGAACTTAAACTTATGACAAACAATCCGTTAAAGGTTTACGGACTTGCGGGTTACAACCTTAAGATAGTAGAAAGAGTCCCTATTGAAATGGAACCCGGCAAATATGATATGTTCTATCTTAAAACGAAAAAAGAGAAGATGGGACACCTGCTAAATATATGATATAAGTATTATCATTTCACTAAGAAAAAATTTGCGAAAGCGTGCCTGCGGGATTATTTCTAATAGCCTCGCAATCATCACAACATAATTAGTTTCGCAATCACTTAATCACCTATTATAAAAATTAAAGATAAGGAGATAAAAATTATGAGAACATTAGAGGGAAATTTAGTTGCAGCAGAAGGAATGAAAGTTGGTATTATTGGAGCGAGATTTAATGAATTTATCGTTTCCAAACTTATCTCAGGTGCAAGAGACGGTCTTGTGCGTCACGGTGTTGAGGATGACAATATCACATTTGCATGGGTACCGGGAGCTTTTGAAATTCCTGTTATTGCTAAGAAAATGGCTATGTCAGGAAAATATGATGCCGTTATATGTCTTGGTGCTGTTATAAGAGGTGCAACAAGCCACTATGACCTTGTGTGCAATGAAGCTGCAAAGGGAATTGCAAGTGTATCACTTGAATCAGGGATACCGGTACTTTTTGGTGTTGTCACAACAGACAATATTGAGCAGGCGATAGAGAGAGCCGGAACAAAGGCAGGAAACAAAGGCTATGACTGTGCGCTTAGTGCTATTGAAATGGCAAATTTGACAAAACAGTTATAATCATCTAAAATACCCATAGCTATTATTGTTTAAATTTTTCACACCAAAGATTTGTGTCTGTGCACACTTGACACAAACTTGATTAAAAAATATGTGCAGAAATGAGGAATAAAATGTTTCAAAATTTATATCCCAGTGAGGATTATGACTCGGCGTACCAAATAGACTATGAGGGTTTTTATGATAAGGGTTATCGAGGAATACTCTTTGATGTTGACAATACTCTGGTGGAGCATGACCAGCCGGTTACGCTTCCTGCTATCGAGTTGTTTGAAAATCTCAAGGAGATGGGTTTTAAAACATGTATCATATCAAATAATAAGGACTATAGGGTGAAGCCGCTTGCTGATGCATTAGAGTCTGAGTATGTATATAAAGCCGGAAAGCCATCAAAAGCAGGCTATGAAAAGGGTATGGAGATTATGGGAACAAACCGTGAAAATACTCTTTTTATAGGCGACCAGATTTTTACAGACATCTGGGGGGCAAATAAAGCAGGTATTCATTCAATACTTGTAAAACCGATAGCAAAGCATGAAGAAATTCAGATAGTGCTTAAACGCAAGTTAGAAAAGATAGTGCTTGGCGAATACAATAAGACAAAAAGAAAGGCTCAGGCTTAGCATAATAACTGTTTAAGACTTAATAAAAAAGAGCAAAACCAGCTTAACATACAAAAATATAAAGAGATAGAAAAACATAGTATAATATTGCTTTTCTATCTCTTTTTGCCTGCCATATATAAAGTATTATGCAAGATAGTATTCTGCGGTATCAGTTAAATACAAAATTTTTATATCAAACATAGTGAAAATATTTATATATATTATGTATTATACAATATGCAGAAATCTCTCTACTTTTGCTGATATTATCCACGGTGCCGGCTGCTGCTTGAACATATTATTACTTTCTAAGGTTGATACACTTACCTGTATTATCTCAGGATTTATTATGCCAAAGGGTTCTAAAGTATTTTTTATACCTGCTGCCACCGTAAAATCAAGTGTATAGATTACTATACGGACTTTTGGATTTACCCTTATAAAATAATCGAGTTCCTGATCCATGCTTGCAGATGCTACCATAAAAACAACATCCGGTACGGGACAGTCTTTCATGGTTTTCTCATCGACATGGTCGACAATATTTATATTGTGCAGACAGAAGTGTTCGATATTGTCCTCAAGAGTGTTTCTGTCTGCACTGCTGTACTCGACGGCTGTGACATTGCCCTCAGATGCGAGCATAGCTGCTTCTATGGCGATACTCTCTCCACTTATAACACAGATATTATCCTGTGGTGCTATAGTCATTTTATTTAGAATGATAGAACGTATCTCACTTCCTACATAATGTATAGAGCCTTTTTGGAAAAGCTCATTTGAAAGTCCTATCTTTGCCGTATTTCTTGCGGCTTTATTGATTATCAGCATACCTGCTGATGCATTTATGCCACGGTTTATCATATCGGAAACTTTTTTGTGATAGATTTTGCCAATGGGGACATTGCCCTCGTTAAACCATACCTCACAATCACCAAGTCCTGCGTTCCAAAGACGATAAAATATATCATCATCGCCAGCCTTTGTAAAGACGAGTGTTGTCTTGTGGGCTTCGACTGTTGGAACAACATTTTTATTTTTTCTTGTAATATCAAGAATTTTTACATGTTCAAGGTCGATAAGTGTACCGTTTGAAAAAAAGTTAAGCCATGCAAGAATCGTTTCATTTGAAAAAGTGTTATTATCCATACCTTAAATTCACCTCATTGATATTTAATTTGAAAATTCATATTTAATTTGTGACAATTTTATAGTATAATCATATGATGTTAGGGTCAAAGCCGGATAGCAAGGTATGTTTATGTACAAACCCATATCCGGGGGATGACTAAACATCATCATGTAATCATGAGAAAATATGAATAATATATAAATTTCTCATGATTGGTAAGCTTGATTATTTTACAAATCTATATAATATCTGTAAATTTAAGAACTATTATACCACAGATTTGTAATGCTATAAACCCTGTTTTTAGGGTTAATAATGAAATAAACAAAAGCTGCAAAGCAGCGACTGACAGCTCGCTGGCAGGTTTATGAATGTAAGAAATGCAAGGTTGAACTGTTACATAATGTTTAAAACATCTGCCAAAGCTGATGGAAAAATAGCCGGTGATTTAACATTAACCGGCATAAAATTAAAATAACCGGAGGAATACAGATAATGAGTGAAAAAGTTGAAATGTGGGATATTTATGATAAAGATAAGAAAAGAACCGGACGCACGATGAAAAGAAATGACTGGTGTCTTGAGGAGGGAGAATACCACCTTACGGTTCTCGGTGTCATAAAAAGACCTGACGGAAAGTTTCTTATAACAAAGCGTGCAATGGATAAGGCATGGGCACCGGGCTGGTGGGAAATATCAGGCGGAGCAGCTATGGCAGGAGAGGACTCAGAGGATGCAATAAAGAGAGAAATCCTTGAGGAAACGGGGCTTGATGTAAACGGTGCCAAAGGCGGCTTTTTATTCTCATACCACAGGGAAAATCCGTCGGAGGGTGATAATTATTTTGTAGATGTTTACAGATTTGAAATGGATTTTACTGATTCAGATATAAAACTTCAGGATGCAGAGACAAAAGATTTTATGATAACCGATGTAAATAAAATTAAAGAATTTGCAAATGAGGGAATATTTTTACATTATGACAGCATTAAGGAGGCTTTTGAGTAGATATGCGTTACTATTATCCTGATTATTTTAAAGATTTTGTCTGTATTGGAGGAAAAGCCTGTTCAGACAGTTGTTGTCATATATGGCAGATTACCGTTGATAAAAAAACACTTAGAAAGTATAAACATGTTACCGGTGAACTGGGAAAGCGTATGGCAGAAAAGATAGACCAAAAGACCGGAGATATATGTCCACACGGTGAGGAAAACAGATGCGAATTTTTAAACGAGGACAATCTCTGCGACATTGTTGCCGAGCTTGGTGAGGATTACCTTTGTGAGACTTGTTATACGCATCCGCGTCATGAAGAGGTATATCCTGATGTGAGAGAGCGTTCACTTGCGATAACCTGTCCGATAGCGTGCAGACAGCTTCTGGAGAGAAAAGAGCCGGTACGGATAATTTATGAAGACACTGATGAGCCGGGCGATAAAGACAAGAAATTTGACTATGAACTTTTTGATGTTTTACTTAAAACAAGAGACAATCTTTTGAAATTACAGCAGGACAGAGAACTTACAATTTCACAGAGGATGGCTCTCTCTCTCGGAATATCACATGATATAGAAAGACGCATAAGAGCAAAAAGTTTAAGGAATAAAAATACCGGATTTTTAGATAAGCTGTTTGCAAAGAAAAATAGTTTTACTGATGAGGAATTAGGGGATATTGAAAAAATATTAAAATATTATAAAAAATCAGATGCATTTGAAAAAATGTGCAAAAATATCGAAAAGAGCGAGGAGTCTGACTGGTTTATGTTAGATGACGAGGAGGATAAGAAAAAAATACTCAGCGATATGATATTTACGCTTTGTACTATGGAAGCATTAAAACCTACATGGATTCCGTATCTTCAGAGTGTCCTCAATATAAGGCAGCAGATGGATAACAAGGAATATCTTGAGTCATATAAAGAATTTGAAGCAGTCACGGATGATATTGAGATAGAGCAGTTACTTTTTTATTTCACATATGTTTACTGCTGTCAGTCAGCTTATGACGGAGCACTTCTTGCCAAGATAAAGATGGCTGTTGTCAACACGCTTATCATAAAGGAATTGTGGTTTATGTGCTGGCTTGAAAATGATAAGACTCTTACAATGGAGGACAAGGTTGAATATGCCCATTGGTTTGTGAGGGAGGTCGAAAACTCCGATGAAAATATGGAACAGTGGGACAGCCTTATGCAGAGAAATCCAAGATTTTCACTTGATAATATTTTTAAGCTGCTGTAAAAATGATAAATGCTATTATAAAAATAACAGTCAGATATAAGACTAAATATTTTTATAATGTTTATATTCGTTTGAAAAAGGTATGCAGACCAGGATTTGCATTTACCTGTCGGAAGTGGTAAATTTAACTGGTCAGTTTATGATGACTGGTGCAAAAGTTCAGATATTACCCCATCTGTTCTTGTTGAAGTCAGAGGGTATAAAGATTTGGCTGAATCGGTAGATTATATGGAAAAGAACCATATATATCCGTTCAAATAAAAAAGAGCAAAACCAGCATTTTGCTTTTTAATAAAAAATATGAGGTGAATTATGATTTCTAGTGGTATGGTTAATTTGATAATGCAGATGGCGGTTCTCGGTTTTGTGATACCGTTCGTCTTTATTCTGGCATGGAAAGTAAGGACTAAAAAAAGTATAGTTCCGTCATTTGTGGGCATGGGAGTATTTCTTTTGTTTACTTTCTGCTTTGAGTCTGTTCCTAATATGATATTTCTACATACTAAAAATCCAATTTCGGAGTTTATAACCGGAAATGCCATTGCTTATGCATTATATGTAAGTCTGATGGCAGCAGTTTTTGAGGAGGCGGGAAGATTTGTCGCTTTTAAATTTTTCCTTACTAAACACACAGACGATAATGAGACAGCTATATCATATGGTCTTGGACATGGAGGTATTGAGTGTATAATAGCACTTGGTATTACACAGCTTCAATACTATGCCTATGCTCAGCTTATAAATCAAAATAAAATTGACACAGTCATAAATACATTGCCTGACAAGGCTTCAAAGACCGCAATGACGGAACTTATAAATGCAATAAAGGATATGACTCTTAGTGAAAGCCTGCTTGCAGGTGGACAGAGATTTTTCATAATGTTTTTGCAGGTAGCACTGTCTGTCCTTGTGTTTAAAGCAGTCAGGGAAGTTAATAACAACCGTTATATCGCTATTGCGATAGTATTACATACGCTGGGAAATATACCGGCGGCACTTTACCAGAGGGATGTGTGTCCAAGACTCGGTTCTGAACTGTTTTCCATAGCATATTCTATCGTGGTATGCATTTTTGCTTACAATGTATATAAGAGTCTGCCGAAAAAGAAAACTGTAAGCAAAGAAAAAGATTTTGATATTGCAGGAAAGAAACTCGGATGAAATACCGTGAGCGGCATTAAAAATATCTGTAAAATATTTTTGAGAAGGTATGTCAAAATAGTTTGTTGGAAAACAGATGTCAAAAATTAAGAATTTTGTAAAAAACATGTAAGGTTCACACATTGACAAAAATGGCAGAATACAGTTATTATAGTAGCTGGTGCATATTGACTCTTTAAATTCAGATATTTAAGGCAGAAATATTTTGGTGCATTATTTTAAATCAAAAAAATTTGGAAGGTTTATAAGATGTTATATAGATATTTTAGATTTAACAAAAAAAGAGTGGTGGTATTTGCAATACTTCTTATAATTATATTGAGCATACAGGTATTTCTTACCGGTTCTCTTATGTCAGAACAGTCAGTTACTACTGAGGCTGGTAATACAAACAGTGCCGTTATAGGAATTATTGACAACGAAGAGATAATAAGGCAGAAATTTTCATTTAACAGAAAGGTTGTGCTTTCACGTTTTGTTTTAAGTTTTGGTTCATTTGAGAGAAATGATGTTGGGGATACACTCCATATCCAGATGACAGATGGAAATAATAATATTGTATATAATACAGATATTTCAGTTGATAAGATTAAGGCAAATCAGGACTATCCGATAAAGATGGATAATACAGTTACGATTCCTAAGGGTGTTACCTGCTGTATAAGAATAACTTGCAGCTCTAAGGGAAATTCATATGCGGCAATTCCTACATTAAATACGACAAATCGTACTAATCCAAATACTTATATGTCAACACTTAAAATGCAGACACATGCAAAATCACTTAACATCCGTTATACATACCGTTTCAGGCAGGTGTACCCGCTGATTGTTATGTTGATTGAAATATTGATATTGTTTGTATTATGTTTTGAACATATATCAGATATGGCTGCTGTTTACAGAAAGAGATATTTAAGAGAACTTAAAAAGAAAAAACAGCATGAAAATACAGCCGGGAACGGTGAGCAGAAAAATGACAAAACTAAAAGTCAGGATGCCAAGATTAAATATTCTAAAAAGGCAATGTTTGACAAGGAAAAGGATAAGAAGAAAAAGGCATATATTAAAAAGCATAATAAAAAACAGGAGTATGGCAAAAAACATACATTTAGTGTTAAAGGCATTGTAAAATGGTGTCTTGCACACAAAAAATTTATTGTCATTGTACGAAAAGCGGCATTTGTCTTAAATCCGCTTATCGTATTTTTAATGCTTGAGTCAATGAACGGTTCGCTTGAACTTATGCGTCCGGGTGTGTGGCCGTTTACATGGCTGTTACTGTTTTCAATCGAGCTTCTGATATATGGTATATGCCGCAGGGCATCACTTTCAATGCTCATACTTAACTTTGTGATGTTCCCTATCGGTCTTGCAAACCTGTTTATTATGAATGTACGAGGAACACCTTTTTTACCGGCTGATATACTTGGTGTGGCGACTGCAACAGAGGTTGCTGACCATTATACATTCAGCTTATCACCGGCACAGTTTATAATAGTTCCGGCATTCTTTATATGGAATTTGTTTGTTTTCAGGATAGCAATTAAAAAACAGCCGAAAGAAACTCTTAAGATTAATATAATAAGAAGAGCTGTTCCTGTTTTTGCCGGAATGATTTTGATAGGTATAATGTATAATACTCCTATTCTTGAGGCGTGTAAGATTACTGATGATGTCTGGAATAAAGTGGGTTCATGCCAGAAAAACGGATTTTACATGAATTATTTTATAAACCTGCATTATCTTAAGGTTTCAAAACCTGCCGGATATTCACAGGAAAAGGTAAAAAAGATAATAGCTGAAACAAAAAAAGATAATATTACATCGGTAGAGGAGACTTCATCGAGAAAGGTTATCTCAAACAGTGACTTTAAGATCAATACGACTCTTAATGGCAAAAAGCCTAACATTATCTATATAATGAATGAGAGTCTTGCGGATTTTTCAAAAATAGGAAAAGTTAATTATAACAGAGATCCATTAGAGTTTATACACAGCATGAAAGATAATACTATATCAGGTCTTGATTATGTATCTGTTTTTGGAGCTGGTACAAGCAACTCTGAATTTGAAGCCATGACGGGAAATACAATGAAATTTTTCCCAAGTGGATGTAATGTTTATCAGCAATTTATGCACGACTCAACATATTCGATTTCACAGTATTTAAAGACTCTCGGATATGATTGTGATGCGATACATCCAAGTAGTGCTAAGAACTGGAACAGAATAACGACCTACAACAGTATGAAGTTTGACAAGTTCATATCTATAGATGACTTTAAAAACCCTGAGTATATACGCTATATCAGTGATAAAGAAAGTTATAAAAAGTTGATAGAACTTTATAACAAGCGTGATAAGAGTAAGCCTTTATTCTTGTTTAATGTAACTATTCAGAATCATGGAGGTTATCTTACAAATACAAACTGGAAAGAACCGGTAGAGGTTGAAGGCAAGTATTATACGGAAACAAATGAATATCTTTCTTCGACGAAAGAGTCTGACAATGCTTTTAAGTATCTTATTGATTATTTCAAGAAGCAGGATGAGCCGACGATCATATGTATGTTCGGAGATCATCAGCCTTCTATCGAGACAGAATTTTACGAGGAGCTGTTAGGCAAAAAACAGGATGAGTGGGAGATTTCGGATATTCAGAAAAGATATGCGACACCTTTTGTACTGTGGGCAAATTATGATATAGGAAGTGCGTCAGATGTAGTTATTGGCAATAATACTCTTGAAAATATGCTTTTAAAGGCAGCTGGAATAGAGCTTCCGACATACAATAAATATGTTGAAAAAGTGTCTCAGACTATCCCTGTCGTGAATGTAAACGGTTATATGGATAATGACGGTAACTGGCACAATTATGGAAGTGATGAGCCAGACAATATAAAGAAACTGCTTGACGATTATGATATACTACAGTATGGTTATTATAGTGATACTGATAAAGAAAAATTGTTTGGCAAATAAAATAGAGGTTTAAAAGACTTAAGTGGAGGTAGAAATGGCAACTGACAACAGTAATATTGAAAAATTATTAGATGAAATGAAGAAAAAACAGTCAAATGAGCTGGCAGCACAACTTACTGAGGCACTAGGAAAGGCATTTGTATATGTACCTGCAACGATGCCAAAAGATACAGATCCTGCAATATTAAAGAAGATGATGGAAAATCCCGGTGTTGAATCACCTATACCTGATGGAGCACAGCCACAGCCTTGTGTTCTCCAGAATGACAATGGCTCAAAGTTCTTTCCGGTATTTACATCAGAGGAGGAGATGGAGAAAGGAAAGGGTGTACCTAAGTTCCCTATCACATTAAATCTTCCTTTTAAAGCATGTCTTGATATAATGTCATCAATAGAGGACATTACGGCAGCCGTTATAAACCCTTTTAATCAGAATATTGTTATGAATGTATCAAGAAATACACCCGAAGAACAGAAACCACAGCTTACGGAAGCACAGCTTCATGCCGTTATCAGACAGCAGATGGAGTCAAGAGTATTCCCTCATAAGATACATACAGAGGGTGAGACATATATAGAAGATCTTTGCAAAAGACAGGGCGAATGTATTGTAGAACTTTTTGAAGAACCATATGCAGAAGCAGAAAATTGCCCATATAGTGCAGATGATTATGACTTTATGATATTAAATATCAGTGATACATTAAGGCTTATAAGAATAACAACACCAACAGATAAACAGTATCCGGAAATGGCTATATCAATCTTTATAGCATGGAATCCTGCTGAAAAGAAATCAAGATATTTTGCAATCATAAAAAGCAGAGATGGTGAACCGAATAAACTTTATGAAGTAACTGATGAACAGAAAGTTGAATCTCTTGGGGATGCTCCAGACGAAGGAATGGAACTCCAGAGCATTATTGATATTGCGACTGCAGATTAACAGAACGGCAGGCGGCAATCAGAAATTTGTTTACATTTATCAGTAAAAAGGGTAAGGTATGTTCTCGTGAGATATTCGCTATGGGAACTATAGAAAGGAAAAAAAAACAGAATAAACTATGATTATATATTTGATACGCCATGGCAGACAAAACAGTACGGATTGTAATGTAAATGTGCCATTATCGGCAGAGGGTATAAGACAGGCTGAACTTCTCGGCGAACGCATGAAAAATTATAAGATAGATGCACTTTATTCAAGTGACCTAAAAAGAGCTGTCGAAACTGCACAGGTTGCTTTCAAAGATTGTCCGGAGTTAGCAGATAATATCAAGATACGCCCGGGTATTGCCGAGATAGATTTCGGAAGTCTTACCGGAGTTCATGATTCAGAGGTAAAGCGTTTTTATAAAGAATATTATGAAGAACAGCTTAATGACTTTATGGAGGGAAAGAGCCAGAAAGGAACAGCACTCGATGAGGTAAATGAGTATGTCGGCGAATTTTTTGTTCCAAATGCAGAGATGTGGTATCCTGACGGCGAGAATGGTCCTCAGGTTTTAGAGAGAGTAATGCCGGTTTTGCATGAGTGGATAGACAGCGGAAAACAAAACATTGCTGTAGTTACACATGGTGGAGTTATCAGGATATTATTATGTGCATTGTTTGGTGGTGATTTCGCAAAGCGTCTTATGTTTGGTACATCACTGGAAAATTGTAGTATAACACAGATTCATTTTGACGAGAAAAAGCACGGCTTTTATCTTGACAGATTTAACGATTTTGCTCATTTAGAGAAATATCCTGAGCTTATGAGAAGTACATTTCTTGCACCAAATGGTGATATGTAACAGAGTGTCAGAGCAGAAAAAATCATAAAGAACAGATAAGTATTGTGAAAGATACGGTACATAAAAAATTCCTTGAGTTTCCATTAAAAGAAACTCAAGGAATTTTTTTAATATTTTTAACTTTGGCTACATTATTTGTTATCAAATAAAATCAGCACAAGCTAAGTGATTTATTTATCGTCAAGTTTCTCATATGAACCCTGTTTCATGGCACGAACCTTGAGAGAGAGACCAAAGAGGTTGATAAATCCTTCGGCATCTTTGTGGTTGTAAAGTTCACCTGTTGTAAATGATGCAATAGACTCACTATACATAGAATATGGAGAAGTTGTACCCATTCTGATGATGTTACCCTTGTAAAGTTTAAACTTTACTTCACCTGTGACATATTCCTGTGTAACTTTTACAAACGCTTCTAAAGCTTCACGCAATGGTGTAAACCATTTTCCCTCGTAGACAACATCTGCAAATTTGTTTCCGAGATCTTTCTTTACTGTATATGTATCACGGTCAAGGATGAGTTCCTCAAGCTGCTGATGAGCTTCCATGAGGATTGTGCCGCCCGGAGTCTCATACACACCGCGTGATTTCATACCTACGACACGGTTCTCAACAATGTCAACGATACCGATACCGTGTTTTCCGCCGAGAGTGTTAAGTTCACGGATAATATCAGAAACTTTCATTTCTTTGCCGTTTACTGACTTTGGAACACCCTTTTCAAATGTCATTGTAACGACCTCGCCCTCATCAGGAGCTTTCTCAGGTGTAGTACCAAGCACGAGAAGATGATCGTAGTTTGGTGCATTTGAAGGATCTTCAAGTTCAAGTCCCTCATGGCTGATGTGCCAGAGGTTTCTGTCACGGCTATAGCTGCTGTCTGCAGCAAAAGGAAGGTCGATTCCATGTGCACGGCAGAAGTCAATTTCATCTTCACGGGACTGGAGTTTCCACTTGTCATCTCTCCACGGAGCGATAATCTTTAAGTCAGGGGCAAGTGCTTTGATACCAAGCTCAAAACGAACCTGATCGTTTCCTTTTCCGGTAGCACCGTGGCAGATAGCTGTAGCTCCCTCTTTGCGTGCAATCTCGACAAGTCTCTTTGCGATAAGAGGACGAGCCATAGATGTTCCGAGAAGATATTTGTTTTCATATACTGCATGTGCCTGAACACAAGGAACGATATAATCGTCACAGAACTCATCAATAACATCTTCTATATAAAGTTTTGCAGCACCGCAGACTTTAGCTCTCTCGTCAAGTCCATCAAGTTCGCTTTCCTGTCCGACATCTATACAAACGCAGACAACATCATAACCATAAGTCTCTTTTAACCAGGGGATGATAGCTGTAGTATCAAGACCACCTGAATAGGCAAGAATTACTTTTTCTTTCATAAATCAATTTCCTCCTAGAGTTTATTTTAAATTTCTTACTTTAATGTGGTGTGCAAAGCATCATCACATTTTTGGGCACAACGAAAATCAAATCTTTGATACATAAATTATTCGTTGTACTTGTACATATAAAGTATAATCTCAAAGTATGTACTGTGCAATCACTTTTTACAAAAAAATCAAAAAATGATTAGTAAGTTTTATCAGATTTAATATTATCAGGCAAATAGCAACGCAGATTATGAATATCCACCTGACTAAACATATCCTGATAATCTGATAAAAAACATATCATAAATGATATTCTGTTAATAAATATACATCTGTTTGAATAATTATGCAAGTGAAAATGTAAAGAAAATGATAAAAAACATAACAGTTCAATCTTTCATTTATTACGGTCCGTGTGAATATTTATAAATTAATGTTGCATTTTTATAATTAGGGGAGTATAATACGATAGCAGTTAGATTATATAAGGAAAGGCTGGTAATGATTTATGATCAAAGTTGGTATTATTGGTTCGACAGGATACGCAGGTCAGGAATTAGTTAGGATTCTCCTTCAACATCCTGATGCTGAGATAGTGTGGTATGGTTCGAGATCATATATAGATAAGAAGTACAGTGAAGTTTTTGGAAATATGTTTCAGCTTGTAGATGACAAATGTATGGGCGAGAACATGGATGAGCTTGCAAAGAAAGCAGATGTTATATTTACGGCTACACCGCAGGGGCTTTGTGGTTCACTTGTGAACGAAGAAATATTAAAAAATACAAAGATAATAGACCTTAGTGCTGATTTCAGAATAAAGGATGTCGCTAAATATGAAAAATGGTACGGCATCAAACATCAAAGTCCTGAGTTCATAAAAGAAGCCGTTTACGGACTCTGTGAAGTGAACAGGGAAGATGTTAAAAATGCAAGGCTTATTGCAAATCCGGGATGTTTTCCTACCTGTTCAACATTATCAATATATCCTATGGCAAAAGAGGGACTTATTGATATGAACAGCATCATCATTGATGCAAAGTCAGGAACATCAGGGGCAGGCAGAGGAGCAAAGGTTGCAAACCTTTATTGTGAGGTAAATGAAAGTATCAAGCCTTACGGTGTTGCATCACACAGGCACACACCGGAGATAGAGGATCAGCTCTCATATGCATCAGGTGAAGAGGTTCTCATAAACTTTACACCACACCTTGTGCCTATGAACAGGGGAATACTTGCTACTTCATACGCAGCTCTTAAAAAGAAAATGTCTTATGAGGAAGTAAAGGCTGTCTATGACAAGTATTATAAAGATGAATATTTCGTGAGAGTCCTTGAAAAAGATGTTTATCCTGAGACAAGATGGGTAGAGGGCAGCAACTTTGTAGATGTAAACTTTAAGATAGATGAGAGAACAGGCAGAATAATAATGATGGGTGCTATTGACAATGTTGTCAAAGGTGCCGCAGGACAGGCAGTCCAGAATATGAACATTATGTTCGGGCTTGAAGAAAACACGGGACTTAAGATGGTTCCTATGTTCCCATAATGTGCTCTGGGAATCTTCTGAACAAAGAATTTTGAGAGGGATTTTTGATATACAATGACATTTTCTCGGAAATCCAGCAGAAATAATTCGTTTTGAGAATATACCGGGCGTACATCACAATATCAGGAGGAAAAAAGATGAGCGAAGAAGAAAAGGAAAAATATATGGATCAGATTACGGTAAAAGCTGAGACTCTTATAGAGGCCCTTCCATATATCAGAGATTTTAATAATAAAATAGTAGTAGTAAAATATGGCGGCAGTGCGATGCTCGACAAAAAGCTTGAGGAGAGTGTTATAAAAGATGTTGCTCTCTTGAAGCTTGTAGGTATGCGTCCGATAATCGTTCACGGCGGTGGAAAAGAGATAAGCAAGTGGATAGGCAAAGTCGGAAAAGAGACTGAGTTCATAGAGGGATTCAGAAAGACAGATAGAGAGACTATGGAAGTCGCAGAGATGGTTCTTAACCGCCTTAACAAATATCTTGTTCAGATGGTCGAAAAGATTGGCGTAAAAGCTATCGGTATCTGTGGAAAAGATGGTGGAATGTTAAGGGTTGACAAGAAGATGCCAAACGGAAAAGATATTGGTTTTGTAGGTGATATAAAACATGTGAATACTGAAATTCTTGAGACACTTCTTGATAATGACTATATCCCTATTATTGCTCCTATAGGAATGGATGATGCAGGCGAGACTTATAACATAAATGCAGATGATGCAGCTTGTGCCATAGCAGGTGCAATAAAGGCTGAAAAACTTGCGTTCTTAACAGATGTAGAGGGTGTATGTATGAATCCTGAGGACAGCAGTTCGCTTATCTCGGTCCTTGACCTTAATGAAGCAAATAAACTTATCGAGGCAGGAGTTATCTCCGGCGGTATGCTTCCAAAGGTTACAAATTGCATCAGTGCCGTAAATGCAGGTGTAGGCAGAGTACATATCCTTGATGGAAGACGCGAGCATTGTCTGTTGCTTGAGTTCTTTACAAAGAAAGGTATCGGTACAGCTATCATTGGTGATGACAGCGGCTACTATTCAAATGAGATTGAGCAATAAAATCTGTTTGAATATTTGACAGCAGTTGTCAGGCTATGCAATGGGTGGATTATAAAAAGATTGCAAGCTGATTATAACAAAACAGGAGGTTAATTATGAATTTACAGGAAGCTGACAGGCATTTTATACATACATACAACAGAAGCGTTATTTTTGAAAAAGGCGAAGGAATGTATCTTTTTGACAACGAAGGCAATAAATATCTTGATATGGGTGCAGGTATCGCCGTTTCGGCATTAGGCTACAGTAATGACGAGTATAAACAGGCATTAAAAGACCAGATAGACAAACTTATCCATGTTTCAAACCTTTATTTTACAGAGCCGTCGATTAAGGCTGCCGAGTATCTGTCAAAAGCATCAGGGATGGATAAGGTATTCTTTACAAATTCAGGAACAGAAGCTATAGAGGGTGCGATAAAACTTGCAAGAAAATATGCTTACAACAAAGATAAAAACAGCAAGGGTGAGATAATAGCAATGAATCATTCTTTCCACGGAAGAAGTATGGGTGCACTTTCCGTTACAGGAACAAAACATTACCGTGAGCCTTTTGAGCCGCTTATCGGCGGAGTTTCATTTGCAAATTATAATGACCTTGAAAGCGTTAAGAAACTTGCAACAAAAGATACCTGTGCAGTTATCCTTGAGACACTTCAGGGAGAGGGTGGTATCTACCCTGCAACAGATGAATTTATTCACGGTCTCAGGAAATTCTGTGACGAGAATGATATATTACTTATATTTGATGAAATACAGTGTGGAATGGGAAGAACCGGAAAGATGTTTACATACCAGCATTATGGTGTAAAACCTGACATTATGACATCTGCGAAAGCTCTCGGATGCGGTGTGCCGGTAGGTGCATTTGCAGCGACAAAGGAAGTTGCTGATGCAATGTGTCCCGGAGATCACGGAACCACTTATGGTGGAAATCCTCTTGCAACTGCAGCAGTATGTAAGGTTTTTGAGATATTTGAAAAAGACGGCATACTTAACCATGTAAATGAGATTGCACCTTATCTTAAAGACAAACTTAATGTACTTAAAGATAAGTTTCCTGATAAGATTAAGGATGTGCGTGGAAAAGGTCTTATGATGGGCATGGAACTTTACGGACCGGCTGGGGATGTAGTTTCTGAATTGCTGAAAAAAGGTGTTATCCTTATTTCAGCCGGAACAAACATTATACGATTTGTACCACCTCTTGTTGTAGAAAAAGAGCATATAGATGTTATGTGTGAAAAACTTGAAGAAGTGTTTAGCACTAACGAGTAGTCCTATATGTTTATTGCTAATAGCTGCCTGACTACATAAAGAGACATAGTAATCAAAAAAAGTAAGAAAAATTTAATGATTTTTGTTCATTGTATCTATTGTAATAATGTTACAAATTGTTTAAAATATTGCTAGTGTGTTAAGGTTTTGCTTAGAATAATAAACTAATCAGCACACTGGCATTTTTTTACATAAAAACTTAAAACTCCTTTTGAAATTTTGGAATGTTATTTTTGATTTTGGTATGAACAGATACAATCTTAATATTCAGGAGGAAGTTTATGAAAAACAATAAAAAAATAATTATGATAATATGCGGACTTTTTATTTTAGTGTCAGGATTTGCATATATAAATTCCGATGCCATTGGAAAGTTTGTATATAAAGACGATACGGAGTATAGTTCTTCAGACGATACAAAATATGTTTCTTCAAAAAATACAGGCTGTATTTCTTCATCAGACCGAAAAAGTTATAACAAAATGTCTGGTAAAGATAATCTCAATGATAAAAAAAGTGACAGACAGTCACAGGTTGTCGTGTATATATGTGGTGCAGTAAAGCATCCGGGAGTGTATAAGTTTACAGCAGGAAGCCGTGTAAATGATGCAGTAAATGCGGCATCAGGCTTTAAAAAGGGGGCTGCAAGAACAGCGATAAACCAGGCAAGGGTTTTAGAGGATGGCGAGCAGATAACGATACCGACTTTAAAACAAGTTAAAAGAAAACAGCTTTCAAAGACAACTGACGGAGATAACTTTCAGGATAAAACTACAGATAATGAAAATACTGATAGTTCAGAAAGAGAAAGTCAGGATACTCTTATTAACATAAATACTGCATCGGCCGGCGAACTTACCTCCCTGTCAGGAATAGGTCAAAGCAGAGCAGATGCGATAATAGAATACCGACAGTCAAATGGAAAGTTTCAAAGTATAGAAGATATTATGAAAATACCAGGTATCAAGCAGGGGATTTTCAATAAGATAAAAAATAAAATATCTGTATAATAGATGGAAAGAAGGATGGATATGGCAAAGAAAGTATTGGTAGTAGATGATGAGAAACTCATTGTAAAAGGTATCAGATTCAGTCTTGAACAGGACGGAATGGATGTGGATTGTGCATATGACGGACAGGAGGCAATAGATCTTGCCACAAACAATAAATATGACATTATCCTGCTCGATGTTATGCTGCCAATACATGATGGCTTTGAAGTATGCCAGCACATAAGAGAATTTTCGGATGTCCCAATCATAATGCTTACTGCAAAAGGTGATGACATGGATAAAATACTTGGACTTGAGTACGGTGCTGACGATTATATCACGAAACCTTTCAACATTCTTGAAGTTAAGGCGAGGATAAAAGCAATAATAAGAAGAAGTGCATCAAAAGAGCAGCCGGAAGTTCAAAAGACGTATTCTTACAACGGACTTAGCATTGATCTTGACAGCAGACGAGGTTACATAAATGATGAAGAGGTAAACCTGACGGCAAAAGAATTTGATTTGCTTGAACTTCTCATGCTTCATCCAAACAAAGTTTATAGCCGTGAGGAACTGTTAAACACAGTATGGGGATATGATTATCCGGGTGATGTGCGTACTGTTGATGTTCATATAAGACGTCTCAGGGAAAAAATCGAAGATACACCTAGCAATCCTAAGTATATACATACTAAATGGGGAGTCGGTTATTATTTTCAAAAGTAATGCAATAAAATAAAAATTAAATACGGGGGCTGCAGTGAAAAAGTTATGGTCTGATTTTATATACAATCTGCGTGGGATGAGAACACAGATGTTTTTGATTTTATTATGCGTGGGAACTATACCCATTATTTTTCTTGTCAATTTAATAACAAATGAATATAACTCACAATTAATCTCCCAGCGTACAGACGAATTGCAGTCATACGGAACGGTAATATCAAATCTTGTCACATCATCAGGTTATCTGTCAACTCAGGAATCAAGTGATGTTGAAAATGAGACGGAGGAAATTGCCAATATCTACCAGGGGCGTATTATTATAGTTGACAAAGATTTAAAAGTTATAAGAGATACTTACAATATCGAAAACGGAAAAACCATAGTATCTACAGAGGTTGTAAAGTGTTTTTCAGATGACCAGAACAAGTATATAAACAACCTTGGCGAATATATGCAGCTTACCATGCCGATAGTAGATCCTGTTACAAATGAAACTACGGGAGCAATCATCATAAGCTACTCTACAAAGAATATACAACTTACTTCAAAAGCTGTAACAAGAAAAGTTATCTTTGCAGTCTGTGCAATAGTGCTTGTGATACTGCTTATCTCATTTGTGTATTCAATTTTCCTTACAAAACCGTTGAGTAAACTTACGGATTCTATCAATGAGATATCAAAGGGAAATATGGCTGTCAAACTTGATATGCATGGCTATTCAGAACTTCACAAAATAACTGATTCTTTCAACCAGATGATAGAAGTAATACAAAATCAGGAAAGCTCAAGACAGGAATTTGTATCAAATGTATCACATGAATTAAAGACTCCGCTTGCATCGATGAAGGTTCTGTCTGACTCTCTTCTTTCGCAGGAGGGAATGCCCGAAGAAATATACAGGGAATTTTTAGGTGACATAACGACAGAAATAGAGAGAATGACCCAGATAATCAACGATCTTCTTTCAATGGTTAAGCTGGATCAGAATACCGCAAATATAATTATAAGTAATATCAGCATCAATGATCTGATAGAGCAGCTTCTAAAACGCCTCAGACCTATTGCCGGAAAAAGAAATATTGAGCTTATTTTTGAGAGTTTCAGGCCGGTTATGGCAGATGTGGATGAAGTCAAGCTTTCAATGGCATTAAATAATCTTATTGAAAATGCCATAAAATACAATTACGATGATGGCTGGGTAAAGGTGACATTAAATGCCGACCACAAGTTTTTCTATGTCACGGTGCAGGACTCAGGTGTTGGAATTCCTGAAGATTCACTTGACAGTGTGTTTGAGAGATTTTTCAGGGTAGATAAGGCAAGGTCAAGGGCAACAGGTGGAACAGGACTTGGTCTTGCAATCACAAGGAGTGTAATACTTTTGCACAGAGGTTCTATTAAAGTTTACAGTAAAGAAAAAGAGGGTACTACATTTACCGTAAGGATTCCGTTGAATTATATACAATAAATGATAGTTTTCAGACTATGTTAATATCTTACAGCGAGATTTAGCGGTATTGCAGTCATAAAAAACGATGTATTCTGAGTGTAAGAAATGAAAGGCTGAACTGTTACAGTGTTAGCAAAACTTTAATCGTAAATACAATATATTTTGCTTTTGAAATTTGATTTAAGGAGAAGAAGTATGAATAATATGATTTTATCAAAAAGATTGTCCATATATGCCATGTGCATATGCATATGTACTGTGCTTATTTTTTCTCTGTCATCATGTGGAAAAAAAGAAGCATATAAAGGTTATTATGTTTACGGTCTTGATGCAAACGAAAAGAAAGTCATGTATGAAAAGTGTAATATTTCATCCGAAGATAAAACAGCTAAATCCATAAAAAAATTTATCAGAAAACTACAGCGTGAGCCGGATAATATTAATATGAAAAAAGCCATTCCTGATGATGTTAAAGTTGATAATTTTAATATAAGTCCGTCAGGAGAACTCTCATTATATTTTAATGCTGCGTACGGAAATTATACCGGTGTTTCAGAAATATTAAGAAGAGCTGCTATCGTAAAAACACTTTCGCAGATAAAAGGAATAAAAGGCATACAATTTTATGTTGCAGGACAGCCGATTACCGATTCAAATATGAAGCCGGTAGGTATTATGACAGCAGATTCATTTATTGATAACACAGGCGGTGTAAGTGATTATAAACAGAAAGCGATACTAAATATGTATTTTTCGGATGAAACGGGTAAATCGCTTGTTATCGTACCGGTCAATATAACTTATGATGCAACGATACCACTTGAACAATTAGCAATAGAACAGCTTATAAGCGGGCCATATACTATTGATGGAGTAAACAAAAATAAGGTATTGCCTACAGTTCCAAAAGGAACAGTATTAAATAAGGTTACTGTTAAAGAGAAAACCTGTTATGTGGATTTTTCAAAAGAATTTTTAAATAAACAGGATGATATAACTGATATGGTTGCTATTTATTCCGTCGTAAATACTCTTATAGAACTGCCAAATGTAAATAAAGTACAATTTAGTATTGATGGTGAGCAGGTACTTAAATATAATGAGAGTATGAGTTTCGGAGAACCGTTTGAAAGAAACCTCGACATTGTAAAAGAAAAAAAATAAAAATTATGTTATAAGTAAATAGCAAAGCGGATTGCGAATGTATGTTTAGCAATAAACATGTAAAAACGACAAAACAGGGAGGTGTTTGTTATAAGAAGACCGGCTGTGTGGACTGCCGTTATTCTTATTATAACAATATTAGCTTTTAATATCATTTCACAAAAAAGAATCTATAAAAAACAATATTATCTTGACGATATGTTCAAAAACAAAAGCAGGATAGAAACAATTATTTGCGGAGAGTTTGAGTCTGCAATTTCAAAAGAAAAAACAGTGAGCATAATATTAAAAAATGTAAGACTGAAATTTGATGGCAGGACGACGGAATATAAAGATTTGCCGTCAATCATCATTTATGCCAAAAAGTCGAATGTCAAAGAGAAACTTAAACTCAATCCCGAAAATAAGATAAAGTGCAATGCTTCTCTTATGGAATTAAAAAGTGCAACAAACCCTGGAGAATTTAATATGAAAGCGTATTACCGCGAGAAAAAAATCTTTTACTCTGCAGCTTGCGATATTGATGACATTGTTGTGTTGAACGGAAACTATAATCACCTGAAAAAATTATTGTATAATTTCAGGGACAGACTGAAAAATATCTATGCCGATTGTATGCCTGAGAGAGAAGCCGGAACGGTATCTGCTATGCTTCTTGGTGATAAGAGTATGCTCGACGAAGAGGTAAAAGAGTTATACCGTGAGAACGGGATGTCACATCTTCTCGCAATAAGCGGTGTTAAGACTCTAAAGTTGGGTATCCCCCTAATGCCTGAAACCCGCATAAACTGGGCATTTGTGTCACTGCATATCGCTATAATTTACATTCTAAAACTGTGCTTAGACGAGGAAATTATTCCCTGTTGTCGTTTCCCTTGTTCAAGGGGGTATCTCACAAAATGTATAAATTGGCAAAAGAAGTAATAATTCAGCGTAAGTTTAATCTTATGGCAGAAGTCTAAAAAATAGCAAAATGAGAAGAAGAATATGGCATATAAAAAATATAGAGAAATGAAAGTTTACGAGGCAAGTGGATATCAGTACAAACGAACACCAAGCATTGTTCTGAAAGGAAAATGGCTTTCAGAGCTGGGATTTGATATTGGAGAGCAGATTGAGGTGAAGTGTGAAGATGGTCGATTGATCATAACAAAAGCAAATGAAATATGGATTGCGTAAGTGTGATAAAGTGACTCAAATAAGATTATAAAGAGAAAGAAAAGCATATAAATTGTAAAATGTTTGTTTCAATGATAATATATACATGAGGAAAGCGATACATAATTGAGAGGTATCTGTAGTGGCGGATACCTTTTTGTGGAGGAAGATATATTATGACATTTACAAAAAATGAAGTATGGGAATGCTATCAGTTTGCACGCCAGATGAGAGGAAAGCACAACAGAAGCATGATAATGGATAGAGATGATTGGGAAATATTCAGAGATGATTTAAGAAGAAAACTGGGTGAGATAGCTCTTAGAAATTATATTATGAAGAACATTCCCAATACAAATATTGAAAGCAATATAGATTTTTCCGTTACACCTCTTGGACAATGGGATATTACAGATCTTATTGTTAATGGAAAATATATAAATGTAAAATCCGTCAAAGGTAATTCGCGTTTTTTGCTGATTGAAACTAAAAGATATGATCCTGATGGTAGTTATGCATATAGAAATAATGATGGTATGCCGGTTAGAGTAGATGCTTATGTGCTCGTAAGAGTGACAATTGAACCAGAAATTGATTGTATGGATATGAATTATAAAAATGTCGAAGAATTTAGAGACTCAAGGGGAGGACGTAGCATTAAAGCAGAAATTCTTGGTGGAATATCACATGAAGAATTTTGGAGAAAAAAACATTTTGCTCCTAAAAATATGAAATGTAATTATGCTAATTTAAGTGCTGTTTGTAAAGGTAAAACTGTTGAAATGATTTATGAAGGATCAAAAACAGCAAGACTTCAAAGAGATAATTATGTTTTGGATAGCCGGACAGAATTGAAAGATATAAGGGAAATTTTATAAAAATTTATATAATTAAATAAAGTAATAGCAAGAGTGGTAAATATGGATAATTTGACCAAAGAGCAAAGGCATAAGAATATGGTAAATATAAAAGGGAAAAATACATCTATTGAGGTATGCCTATGCAAAGCATTGTGGAATAAAGGTATTCGGTATAGAAAAAATTATAATAAGTTGCCGGGAAAACCAGATATTGCCATTACAAAATACAAAATTGCAGTATTTTGTGATAGCGAATTTTTTCATGGAAAAGACTGGGAGGTACTGAAACCTAGACTGGAAGCGGGAAATAATGCAGAATATTGGGTCCCTAAGATATCAAGAAACCGTGAGCGCGATGAAGAAGTGAATAAGGAGTTGTTGTTTTTGGGCTGGACGGTAATTAGATTTTGGGGAAAGGAGATAAAAAAGAATACGGATGAGTGCGTAAAAGTTATAGAGGAGGCTATATTTGATATAAAGATGGAATCTGATTTCGATTGACAGGGACATTGTAAAACAGATACATACTTGATATAATTTAAAAGTGAATATGTTTTATTGGGCGTCTATGTGTAAAACATGGGCGCCTGTGCTTTATAATTAAGAATTGGAGGAAATATTATGGCTATAGATTATACGCATAAAGATAATTTAGGGTTATATGTAAGTGATAATATTGAAGCAATAAATACTAAAATATCGGATTTCAAAAAAACTAATGCCACGCAGGCTGTTTATGATGATATTGACATCAAAGATTATTTGAAAAACAAATTAGCAGAGGAACTTCCAGCAGTAAAGAATTCTATGCTTGCCAAATTTGCGGGATATGGATTTCAAAAAAACAAGATTGTAGATGTGGCTAATGAGTTTGTTTTTTATAAGAAAGATATTGAAAATATTTTTGTATCATTAGTTTTTGAGGAACTTCAAAGCGATTATGGTGATGCAATGTGTAATGGAGTTACATCGGGCATACTGGATAATAGTACATTATCCGATGAAAAAAAGCGATTTTTAAAGAAAGATTTATCTGAAGTTGTTCGGAAGTCTACATATATGATTACTAAAAACGGGTTTCAGGTAAATCTGAACAACATAAATTCGGGAGTAATGACTGCTAATGCAGGAGATTCAGCACAATTTTTGTTTGTGTCGAGAGCTATTCTGGCAGGATATAACTGCTCGAATGTAGATGTAAGGTCTAGTAGATATGATGCAGTTATTGATTATAAGGGAATGATTTTTAAAGTACAGGTAAAAGGTATCAGTGGAAGCACAGTTAGCTTTAAGGATCGTGATAGAGGCGGAAGAGGTATAGATACTCATAATGATAGAAATATTGGTAAAAGGATAACATCTGCTGATTGTGATATATATGTAGCTGTGGATAAACAAGTAGGCTTATGTTATATTATTCCGATGGTGGATATTGATCGATGGGATGATGATGCAATAAAGTCTGTGAATGTGAAGCAACTCGAACAATATTTAGAAAACTGGAATGAGATAGAACGGTTGTATGAAATGAGAAGCTGAAAAATCTGTATGATGTGCTTTACCATACAATAATCGCAGATATCTGAAAATAAAGAGCGGCGAGCCGAAAAATAAAGATTGCGGCGCGCCGCTTTTTTTGGTATAATCAACATCGAAATACAAACACAAAGGAGACATCACAATGCTTAAATGTGCATCTTTTTTTGCCGGAGTCGGTGGAATTGATTTAGGCTTTAAACAAGCTGGATTTGAGACAATCTATGCGGATGAATTTGACGAATATGCTGCAGATACTTTTGAATGCAATTATAAAATAAAGGTGGATAGAAGAGATATTCATAATGTACCAGCTGATGAAATACCTGATTTTGATATTTTATTAGCTGGTTTTCCATGTCAGGCATTTTCAATTGCAGGATATAGACAAGGATTTGATGATGAAAAAGGACGGGGAGCACTTTTCTTTGAACTTATCCGTATTATGAAAGTGAAGAAACCAAGAGTTGCTTTTTTTGAAAATGTTAAAAATTTAGTAGGACATGATAACGGAAACACTTTTAGGGTAATATGTTCTGAGTTAGATAAATTAGGATATAAATACATTTCGCAGGTAATGAATGCATGTGAGTATGGAAATGTACCGCAGAACAGAGAAAGAATATATATTGTCGCTTTTAGGGATAAAGAAGATTATGCTAATTTTAGCATGCCATTATCAATACCGTTAAAAAAGACAATTCGAGACGTTATAGATTTTGATGCAGTACAGGATGAAAAATACTATTACTCTGATAAAAATTGTAAATTTTATGATCTGCTGAAGACGGATATGAAAAATAAAGATACCATTTATCAATGGAGAAGAGTATATGTACGTGAAAATAAGAGCAATCTTGTTCCTACCTTGACTGCCAATATGGGAACAGGAGGACATAACGTCCCATTAATATTATCTAATGATGGAAGAATAAGAAAATTGACTCCGAGAGAATGCTTTAATGTTCAGGGCTATCCAAAGAAATTTAAATTGCCAGAACAAAGCAATACACGGTTGTATAAGCAAGCGGGTAATAGTGTTGTAGTTCCGGTTATTAATAGAATTGCTGAAAAAATAAATGAGGCTATACAGGAAACAGATAATAACAAATAGAAAGCTAAGGAAGTGATTATGTGGAAAAATGTTATTTTAGTATAAAAACGAGAGATGCGGAAACTGTACCAAAGATTTTGGCTAAAGAAAGCGGTATTGTATTTGATGGAATAAATATTTTACAAGATGCACTTGTATTGGGATCTCCCGTATTTATTGTATTGGGAGGGGATCGTCCTAAATGGGATACAGGTTTAATTGGCATAGGTGTTGTATCAGGTACACCGTTTGACAAAGGATATGATGAAAAGAACAAAAACAATTTTAAAGTGAAAATTGATATGAAAGTTCTTCTTCATAGAACTATCAAAAGAGAAGATTTGATTCCATATAGGGACACCTATGGCATTATTGCAATCGGACCAGTACTCAAGGGAGAGCCGAATCAGGCTTTGACAACAGTGTCAGAAAAACAAGCGATTGCTTTAATGAGGGCTATGGCGGAGCTGAGTCCAGATGTAAAAACAGATATGGAATCATTGGCAGGAGAAGCTGTCAGTAATAAAATTTTTGGCGTTACTAATAAAATGGTTGAAATACCATTTGTCTATGGACAGACAGAAGAGAATGCTATTGAACAATATGTAAAAGCCAAGACAAATGTACTTGATGAAGATGCTGAAGAAAAAAATAAGATACGATTTAAGGAGTGGCTAGGAAAGCAGGTGAAGTCTGATGATGATTCAGATGAGACACAGACCTATTCCGATGGATCGGTATATGCCTATGTTACTGCGGTTGGAGCTGTGAAAGTCGAACTTGCCGGACAAGAAAGGTCTTTATATGCTTGCATTGACTATAATAAAGTAAAAGAAGTATATGAACAGGAATTGAAAAAGGAAAATACTGGTCATAGAAAAATAAGTTCAGCAATAAAAAAATATATGCAGTATTTAGGAGAAAATCAGGAGATGAGTCAGGAGAATCCATATGTACCGATTGTTTTTAATACAAGCATAAATTCAGAATATGAAAGAAACCGTATTGTTTTTGGTGCTCCGGGTACTGGAAAGAGTTATGAACTGAAAGAGGATTGTGAGGATTTACTGAAGGATGCAAAGGATAACTACGAGCGCGTTACATTCCATCCTGATTATTCATACTCACAGTTTGTCGGTACATATAAGCCGGTTATGGGAGCAGATGAAAAAATCAGATATGATTTTGTGCCGGGACCGTTCATGCGTGTTTATGTAGAAGCACTTAAGAGCGGAAGAACAGAAAATCCACAGCCACACCTTCTGCTTATTGAAGAGATAAACAGAGCAAAAGTGGCAGCAGTATTTGGTGATGTATTCCAGTTGCTCGACAGAGATGATGACGGAGTCAGTGAATATGAAATTCAGGCATCAGAGGATATAAGAAAATATCTTGCAAAACAACTGGGTGGAACTCCTGACAATTATCAGAAGATCCGAATTCCTAATAATATGTTTATCTGGTCTACAATGAACAGTGCAGATCAGGGAGTATTTCCGATGGATACTGCTTTTAAGAGAAGATGGAACTTTGAGTATCTTGGCATCAATGAAAACGAAGAGAAAATTTCAGGCATTGGAAAAATAGAGCTTGCCGGAAGTGATGAGCCTGTTGAATGGAATATCCTCCGCAGAGCCATTAATGCAAAAATGTCATCGGAGCAGTTTAAGATTAACGAGGACAAGCTGATGGGACCATTTTTCCTTTCAAAGAAAATTATTGCATCCGATGAAAACGGCATGATCATTGATACGGACAAATTTGTAGCAGCATTCAAGAGCAAGGTAATTATGTATCTGTATGAAGATGCAGTAAAACAGGGCAAGCACAGATTCTTTGATGGCTGTGATAACAGTAAATATTCGTCTGTGTGCGATGCTTTTGATGAACTGGGAATGGGAATCTTTGGACCTAATTTCAAGGAAAACTTTTATGATAAACAAAGGGATGAGGTATAATGAGAGTTGTTTCGCAGTATGTCAGGGAACAAAAGCGTTATACGAAAAATGACCTAAAAAGCAAGTTTTCCTTTGACGAAGACGGAGTAGAAAAATTTATAAAAAATCTCAAGGCATATGGGGTATTGAAGAGCGTAAAGAATACCGATGATCAGCTTGAAATGTCTGACCTTGTAGATGATGATATAGAAATCACCGATGAAACGGCTGAGAGTGGTGACTGCCTGTATGTATTTACTTATGTTGGAGTCATCACCTGTGGAAGCCGTGTCATAAAGGTGTATCCAAAATATCTGCTGTCAAAGAAAGATGATGATGTTCTGGATGAAATGAAACAGGTTGTTAAAGTTCTGGAGCGCTACAGCCGTTCCGAAGAGCAGATTATTAATGTGTTTAATGGTGATGGTGAGAATAGGAGTTTTAATATTCTTGCCGTCATACTGTTCCTCATTAATGACTATTATGAATATGGTATCTACACGAACAGCGAGGACATCATTGAAGTAAATGGAGAAGGAGAGATTCTCTGGGGAAAGACTATTGATGAGAGTTTTGCATTGATAGAGGATAATCGGCCATATTATATGGAATTGTATACAGAGAAATCTGTAGAAGATGATATGGATTATTTCAAAAGACTTCATGAGTGTGTGCTTACGGAATGTTCTAAACAGCTTCATGCAGCCCAGTTGGATGAACTCTTTGATATGGACAGAATAGAATTGTCAGAAGAAACCTTGGAGGATTTTGGAGACAAGGAGTACATACTTGAAAGGATTGTCAAAGAGCTGAATCTGCAGTTTAATACGCACAGGCAGATACTTCTTAAAACACTGTATGCTTACATATCACAAGACAGAAAGATACTTGATGAAAATGACGGTATCAGTATGTTTGGAACGACCGCATATCATGCAGTATGGGAAAAAGCCTGTGCGGAGGTGTTTGATAACAAACTCAATACTTCTCTTGGAAAACTGGGGATGTCTGTGCCGCTTGCCGAGAAATATCAGGGAAAAACAGAGCGAAAGCAAAAACTAATAGATATTATTGAAAAACCGATATGGCAGGGAGAAGATACAGAAGCAAAGGCAGCAGATACGCTGATTCCCGATTTGATTAGTATTCCGTCTATAGATGGCAAAGACTGGTTTATTATATTTGATGCAAAATATTATAACCTACAGTTAGAAAAAGGAAAGTCACTGCGTGGAAATCCGGGAGTAGGAGATATTACGAAACAGTATTTGTATCAATTAGCATATCAGGATTTCATTAAGGCACATCATATAACCGAGGTAAGAAACTGTTTTCTGATGCCGACAGAGAGTGAAAAGGTTGTGCCAAAGGGCGTAGCAAAAATGCAGATGCTAGAATCACTTGGATTGAAAAACATACAAATTAGATTGATTCCGGCAACAGAGTTATATGAGTATTATTTATCGGAAAAAAAGATGAATATTTCTCAGTTAAAGTTATAGGGGAGTGATATGGCATGAAAAATGCAGGATTGGATGAGAAAACCTATGAAAACTTAAAAAGGATACAGGAAAAAATGTCAGGTTATTCTATTCCACAAATTGATTTCAATAAGATGGAAAAAAGACTTACAGAGCTAAAGAAACTTGTACCATGTGACTTAACGACATTGCAAGAAAGACTTATAACAAATTCTAATATATTTTTAATGACGGATAAATTTAGAAAATATGTAAAGGTCGTACAGGAGTCAGAAGGAATTTCAGAAGCAGAATTTGAACAAAAGTTTTCAAAAGAAATAGAGCGAAGCCGTAAAATAGGGAGAAACGGCTGGATTCCATCGGAACATGGAAGACCAAAGGATATAGCGGAATGGAGTGAATATCTTCCAGATTCTCCTGAGAAAATAATGGAATTTTTTGAAAAAGATGATGAAAAAGTCATAAAACAAATAAAGAATATACTTAGTCGGGTATATACTCAAAAACCGTATATTACCTATTACCAGAATGGAATAAAAGCATTTGACAAGAAAGAGTATATGACGGCTGCTTTATACCTTACTATTTTATTTGAAGTGAGGATTTCTAATTTGGTGGAGTTTCCGAAGAAAAATGAAAAAAATGGCAAAATGACATATAAAGACAAGTATTCAAGTTATGGATATTCAATTCAGAAGAACAAGGACTATGAAAATGCATCGGGATTTTATGAAAAAAAATTTGACTTTCTCATTTTTTATCCGGCATTCGAGGAATATACAAATCGTTTATTTTGCTTTGGAAAACTTCCTTTAAATTTGAAAGAGAATTCTGAGCCAGAACCTGATTATTTGGATAGAACATGGCTTTTACATGGAAGATGCTGTAGGGAAATAACGAAGGTTGATTGTGTTCAGTTGTTAAATGCATTGGATGTCTGTGAGTTTATTTTCAGTAAATTTAAAGATGCCCTATCTGAGGATATTTCAGACAAAACTGTGATAAAAATTGAAACATAAATTTTTCTACTGCGGAAAGGAGACAGTTAGATGGATTGGAACTTGTTCTGGACAGCTTTTGGTGCGATAGGTGCTACACTGGGTGCAACAGCAACAACGGCAGCCGTTATTGTGGCACTGTGGCAGACAAAATATAGTCAGAAGAAAAAACTGAGTCTGGATTTTACTGATAATTTTCAATTGTACAATCCAAACACAGGAGCATCTTTAAAATTTGTTGGTCTAAGTGTTACAAATGTTGGAAATCGCAAAGTGATTATTCAGACATGGGGAGTGCATTTGAATGAGGGCAGTGCCATTGTAATGCCTCCGCCTGATGTGAAAGGAATGGAAAAATTAGCATATACGAAACTTCCACAGGTATTAGATGTCGAAGAATCAATTGATCTGCAGTGGCAGATAGACCGTTTTCAAACATTTTTGGAATCAAACAAAGATAATATTTGCAAGAATAAGCCGCTTGTATTTTTCGTAAAAGATAGCACAGGCAAACAGTATACAGTAAAAACAAGGAAAAATGCTTCGTGTTATTTCAAGTAGCAGGTGCTATTGACAAGCAGAACAAATGTTCGTATAATATAAACATCGCTACAGTAGGATTTATATCGCAGAGAATACATAGAGGTTGGTTCTCTTTCCCTTTATCAGCCGAATGATAGGAGGCGATGGTTACATGACATTTGATATTGGTTCGACAGTGTATAGTGTTGAAAATAACCGGATAGTCCGTGAGGCAACAGTAGTCAAGCGGAGTGGAAATTTTTACATTATCCGGTTTGGAACAGACGGAGGTATTCAGGTCAGAGGCAGCAGACTTTTTGCAAGTGAAGAAGATGCTCAAGCATCCATTCACAAAGAAAAAAATAATAAAACGGTACATCGTTCACCGTATAATTATTATCACTAGAGTGACAGAAGGGGATAATACTAAAAAATATGTTGACATTCCCCTTCAATTTTTATATACTGATATTAGCAAGTTAGCGAACAAGCAAGCGTGCTAAAAGATTAACACCTACTAAATGTAAAAGATTAAATGAAAAGTAGAATAGTTAAATAAGAGAAAAGGTGAGAATTATGATGTATGCGAATTTTGGAGAATTTATAAGTAAGAAGAGAGTTGAACAAAAACTCACATTGAGAAAGATGGCAGATTTACTTGGTGTATCAGCCCCTTTTTTAACAGATGTGGAAAAAGACAGACGCAACCCCTTCGATATGGAAAAACTCACACAACTTGCAAAAATACTCAATTTGTCAAAAGAAGAAAACGAGCAGATGCTTGACTTAGCTGGAAAGAAGAGAAATGCAGTAGCACCGGATCTTCCAGAGTATATTATGGAGAGGGACTATGTCAGTGCGGCACTCAGGACGGCTAGGGATCTGGATGCAGGAGAAGAAGAATGGAACCAGTTTGTGGAGGAACTGAGAAAGCGAAAGGGGTAAGAACCTATATATGTATAAACCTGATATTATTAGAAAGAAATCTGGGGCACCAGTCTTAAGTAAAAAAGAGATTGATACGATAGGAGAAAATATTGTCGGAGATTTTATGCCGGAAGCATTGAAATCACCACAAGAGATAGATATTGACCTGCTGGTACAGGATTATCTGGGAATGGAACAGGACTTTCAATACCTGTCTCATTGTGGTGTCTATCTGGGAATGACAGTATTTAATGATACGGATAAAGTACCTGTGTATGATCCTTCAACGAATCGTGCTGAATACATAAGTGCAAAAGCACATACGGTTATCATAGACAGAACTCTTTTGGAAAATAATCAGGAACACAGATATCGATTTACGATGGGACATGAAGCAGGACATGAGTTTCTACATAAGGAGTATTTTGCTTATGACCCAGACCAGCTTACTATATGGGATTTAAATGGGATGTCGCATCCGGCAATGGTGCAATGCAGGGTTGATACAAAGAAACTTGACTGTGCGCAGAATACAACTTGGACAGACAGGGACTGGATGGAATGGCAGGCTAATGCGTTATCATCTGCAATGCTCATGCCAGCATCAATGGTGGGGATGGTTGCGGATAATTATGTCCGGACTGATCTTGAGCATGATTTTTACTATTATGCTCTTGCAGACAAGGTGGCATCGGTATTTAATGTTTCATTTGAAGCAGCAGGATACAGACTTAAAAATCTCGGATATATACCAAGAGAATTTGTTTTAAGCACGGATGTTTTAAATGCTATCTATTGCGGATTTGTGTGTAATTATTAACAGGCTTAGAAAGTATGCGGATTACGCAGTCCGCATATTTTTTTATCCGAAGTGTTAGCAAATTAGCGAACAACCGAACTAATACGGCTCAATATGAAAAATTTGTCAGAAACGGTATATAATTCCTGAAACATGAATATTATAAAAATATAGGAAATTTTGTCGAATGGTGGAGGTGATTGTCGATGGAAACCATACATAGATGCACAAGGAAATGCCCGTATAACAAGCATTGCTTTGTATGTAAAACAAAAGAACCAGTGAAAGCAAGTATTACTGTGCTTCATAAATGCAAGGTTACGAAGGAAGAAATACCAATAGAGATTGGCGGCTATGACCAGTCAAAGCAGTAATAAAAATATAATATGGACGAGCTTGTAAAAACAGCCACTAAGATGTGCTGATATTACAGTTTCTTTTCAACAGAAATGTATGTGGAGAACACTGTCAAAATCAGAGATTTTAGTGGCTGTTTTTATTCTGCTTTGAATGTGCAAAACCATATTATTTTCACCAGATGATTTCAGAAAAATCTTTGATAAATAGATTTTTACAGAACTGATAACAGATTTATAAGCATCTGAATATCAGCTGACAGGATATCTCTGTAAAAAGAAGATAAAAAATATCTTTCATAATTAATATAGGAAATTTTTATTCGTGTTTGCAAAAAGCAGAAAAGTGTCAGATGAAAAAGCGAATAAAGAAATAGGGAAAAAAATTAGAGAAATATTTCAAATCGGAAATTAGTCTTCCTATTTGAAATTTATATTCATATCAGACGAGGACGAAAGGAGGTGAAAAGCCGTGAGTGCAAATGAGCGAAGAGCAGAGATTATGCGAATTATGGTCGCACGAAGACAGGAAAATATGCAGGTCTTGGCAGCAGAGCTTGGTGTTACGGATAGAACTATCCGAAATGACATTCTTATACTCACGGCTGAGTATCCTCTGGAAACGACTAGAGGTAACGGAGGCGGCGTCCGTATCGCTGACTGGTATCACCCACATAAAAATATTCTGTCCAAAGATCAGATGACTGTTTTGGAACAGTTGATGGACAAGGCAGATGATGAACAGAAAAAGGTGATTGACCAGATGCTCCGTGAATACGGCTCTAACAAATACAGTCCTGCAGTCTAGGACAAGTAGATGACGGTCTGCTGTCCATGAACAATATTGACGAGAACCCCACGGCCATGAGAGCCGAATGTAGAAAGGAAGAATTTATTATGATTAAAAAAGTATTTATCTGCAGCCCTTATCGGGGCAATATCGAGGAGAACAAAAAGAAGGCGGTAACCTATGCAAGGATTGCTGTTATGTCAGGGGATATTCCGATTGTCCCACATCTCTATTTTCCAGCATTCCTTGATGAAAAAATTCCAAATGAAAGAATGACAGGCATCGCAATGGGTCTTGAACTCATGGATATGTGCGATGAGGTATATGTATTCGGATTTGATATTACCGAAGGAATGAAGTTTGAACTTGACCATGCAAAAGAAACACGCAAGCCAGTCAGACTTTACGATGAGGACTTTAATCCCGTGAATATCAAGACCATTCCCGTAGATGAAAGGGCGGATGCCAGATACAGAAGCACTATCAGAAATCTGAGAGTGCTGAAATAGGAGGTCCGCCATGTCAGGAATAGTAAATGTCTGCTACGGACTTTATCAAGGGGACAGGCTTACAGTCATCTCCCAAAAAGGAAGAAAAATAGCAACAGTTGTAAAAGAATATCCGTACCACATTCTGATGGATTTTGGCGGATATCAGAGAAGCGTAAATAAGTCAGATATTTATACTGGCGATGTGAAAATTGAAAGGAGACAGCGATGAGCGAAGGATTATTACAGATGGCAGAAGGATATGAACAGATTGCAGCCGGAATCAGAAAGATGGTTGCTGCACAGGAAAAAGCACCTGAGAAAGAAGCAAAGCCTGTAAAGAAGGCAGAAAAGAAGAAAGAGAGCGTGCCGGATACACCAAATGAAGAAACACAGGTTGATTTAAAGACAGTCCGTGCATTCCTCACTGAAAGATCCAGAAAAGGAAAGACATCTGAAATCAAGCATCTAATCGAGCAGCTTGGATATGAAAAACTGTCGGATGTACCGCCCGAGAAACTGCCGGAACTCTATGAGAAAGCGCAGGTGCTTTAATGGGGGCGCACGCAAGATTCTCCCCATCTTCCGGAAAAAGATATTTGAACTGCCCTCCATCACTTCTTCTGGAGGAGCAGTTCCCGGATGAGCAGTCACCCTATGCATCAGAGGGTTCTGCAGGTCACACAATGGCGGAGCATCTGATTAATAAGTATCTGAAGAAGAGAACCAAGCGTCCGGTATCAGATTATTATTCGGACGAGCTTATGGAAGCAGTGGAAAGTTATGTTGAATATGTCATCAGCCAGATAGAACAGGCAAGAGCCGACTGTGACACACCGTTTTTCGGAGTAGAGCAGAAAGTCAGTCTGGCAGAGCGCGTGGAGGACTGTTTTGGAACGGCTGACATGGTTATTGCAGATTACCATAAGATTCACATTATTGACCTGAAACTTGGCAAGGGCGTGATGGTTGATGCAGAAAGCAATGTCCAGCTTATGATCTACGGACTGGGAGTCCTTGATATGCTTGGCTTTTTATATGACATCGATACCGTGGAACTTACCATTGTCCAGCCAAGAATCGAGCATTTTTCTACATGGGAGATATCGGCAGAAGACCTTTTTTCATGGGGAAAAGATGTATTCGAGCCGGGAGCAGCAAGGGCACTTGCCGGAGAGGGAGAGTTCAAAGCCGGAGACCACTGCAGATTCTGCAAGGCAAGATTTACCTGTCGTGCAAGGGCAGAGGAATATCTGAAACTTGCCCAGATGGAATTTAAGAATCCTGACCTTATGTCAGATGATGAGGTCGCAGAGGTGCTGTCCAAAGCGGATGCCCTCAAGAAATGGGCAGAGGAAGTTTATACCTATGCCCAGAATGAAGCAGTCACAAATCATAAGGAATGGCCGGGATTCAAACTGGTGCTTGGCAGGAGCAACCGTAAATATACGGATGAAACGGATGTCGCAGAGGCAGCCAAGAAAGCCGGATATACGGACATCTATAAACAGAGCCTTATCGGTATCACCGAGATGGAGAGACTGATGGGCAAGAAGAAATTTAATGAAATTCTGGGAGCCTTTGTGTATAAGCCGGATGGCAAGGTCACACTGGTGCCGGATTCAGATAAAAGAGAACCATATAAAACAGCAACCGCTGAGGCGGATTTTAAGGAGGAAACACTATGAGCAACACAAATCCAACAAAAGTAATCGTTCCATGCAGACTGAGCTATGCACACCTTTGGGAGCCGGATTCCATCAACGGAAGTGAACCGAAGTATTCCGTATCCTGCATTATAGACAAGGATAATACGGATGTTATTGCCAAGATTAAAAAGGCAATCGAGGTAGCAAAGGAAGAAGGTAAAGGCAAGTGGGGCGGCAAGATTCCGGCAAATTTAAAGACACCCCTTCGTGACGGTGATATCGACAGACCGGAGGATGAGGCATACGCAGACAGTATGTTTTTAAATGCCAATTCCAAACAGGCACCGCAGATTGTCGACAGACAGGTGCAGCCTATCCTTGACCAGAGTGAAGTGTATTCCGGTTGCTACGGAAATGTGTCCGTTACATTTTATGCCTACAATTCAAACGGCAATAAGGGTATCGCAGCAGGTCTCGGTAATGTGCAGAAATTAAGGGACGGAGAACCGCTTGGTTCCAGAACCAGTGCAAGTGATGACTTTGAAGCCGTGGATGGTGAGGATGATTTCCTTGCATAGAAAACACACAGATTTATTTACAGGGGGCGGAAGCATGGCTTCCGCTTCCCATATATGAAAGGATGGAACAATGTCAGATATAAGAAAAGAACTTGAGGATATAAAAGAATATATTCCGGTCAATACATATAAGACCATTATCGGTCAGATAAAAGCCGGACATGAGGATGCTGCAAGAGTCGGTATCGAAAGAATAAAGATAAAGGCAGGTGTTGGCAGATGCCCGGAGATGAAATAAAGGCGGTCCGTAAAAAGGCTGGTATAACACAGATTGAACTGGCAGAACGGCTCGGGGCGTCCAAAGGGACAGTGGCAATGTGGGAGTTAAACCAAAGAAGCCCGTCTTTGAAGATGCTGCGGAAAATCTGCGTAGTACTTGGAACAACACCTGACAGCATATTGGGATTCTGCGATTCCAAGAAAGGAGCAGAGAATGGAAACACTGGCAATTGATATAGAAACATATTCCGATGTGTCCCTGCCGGACTGCGGGGTACACAGATATACCGCATCCGACCAGTTTGAGATACTTCTGTTTGCATACAGCGTGGATGATGGAAATACACAGATTGTTGACCTCGCATCCGGGGAGAAACTGCCGGCCGATGTCATGGATGCACTTGTGGATGATTCCGTGATAAAGACAGCTTATAATGCCGTGTTCGAGAGAACGTGTATAAATAAATATTTTGGTCTTTCATTAAAGCCGGAAGCGTGGAGATGCACGCTTGTTCAGGCATCCATGTTGTCCCTGCCATTATCCCTAGAGGGAGTAGGGGCAGCACTCCATCTTGATAAGCAGAAGATGGGAGAGGGTAAAGACCTGATCCGTTATTTCTGTATGCCGTGCAAGGCAACAAAATCAAATGGTGGGCGAACAAGGAATCTTCCGGCGGATGCACCGGATAAATGGGAATTGTTTAAGACTTACTGCATCCGGGATGTGGATGTGGAAAAACAGGTAAGACAGAAACTATTGAAGTTTCCGATACCCGACAGGGAACAGGAACTTTACTGTATGGATCAGAGAATCAATGACCGTGGAATCATGGTGGATACAGAACTGGCAGAAAATGCCATAGCCTGTGACCTTTTGTATAAAGAGTCGGCTACAAAAAGGGCGTATGAACTATCAGGTCTTGAAAATCCAAACAGCGTATCACAGTTAAAGGGATGGCTTGCGGATAAGGGGATAGAGATTGATTCCCTTGCCAAAAAGACCGTAGAGGAATTGGTGGATAAGACGGACGGGGATGTAAAAAAGATGTTGAAACTCCGGCTTGCCATGTCAAAAACGTCCGTAAAAAAATACGAGGCAATGGAACGCTCCGTATGTCCTGACGGAAGGGTGCATGGACTTCTGCAGTTCTATGGCGCAAACAGAACCGGACGATGGGCCGGCAGACTGGTGCAGATACATAATCTTCCACAGAACCACATGGATGACCTTGAACTTGCCCGTTCCATTGTAAAGGAAGGCAGATTTGACCTGATAGAACTTTTCTATGATTCCACACCGGAAGTTTTGTCGGAACTGATCCGTACCGCATTTGTTGCAAAGCAGGGATGCAGATTTATCGTATCGGACTTTTCTGCCATTGAAGCAAGGGTAATGGGCTACCTTGCCGGGGAAGGATGGGTAATGGAAGAGTTCATGGGTGCCGGAAAGATATATGAACAGACGGCATCCAAGATGTTTCATATCCCGATTGAGAAAATTACCAAAGGAAGTCCGTACCGTGCAAGGGGGAAGGTGGCCTCGCTTGCCTGTCAGTATGGCGGAGCGGAAGGTGCGCTTATCAGCATGGGTGCATTGAACTTTGTTGAGGAAGACGAACTTCCCGGTCTGGTGCAGTCATGGAGAAGTGCCAATCCCCACATCGTAAATTACTGGTATGCAGTGGATGCTGCAGTTAAGGCTGCAGTGAAGGAGAAAAAGACAACAACGGTCGGTCTTATCACAGTCTTTTACCAGTCGGGAATGCTTATGATAAAACTTCCGTCCGGTAGGACACTTTCTTATGTCAGACCAAGAATGACCGTGAACCGCTTTGGTTCGGAGAGTGTCAGTTATGAAGGTGTCGGGACAAATAAGAAATGGGGACGCATTGAATCTTACGGTGCAAAATTCTGTGAGAATATCGTTCAGGCTACGGCAAGGGACATTCTGGCAGAAGCAATGCTCCGTCTGGAAAAGAACGGATTTGACATTGTCTGCCATATCCATGATGAAGTGGTGCTTGAAGTGCCGGAAGGGAAATCGTCTGTGGAAGAGGTAAATGAGATCATGGCGGTATGTCCTTCTTGGTGTAAGGGACTTCCGCTTAAGGCAGCCGGATTTGAAAGTCCGTTCTACAAGAAAGATTAGGTGGTGCTTAATGTATGGGAAGAAATAAGGAAGGTTATCCTGACCCGACTGCTTCAATAGCGGTCGGAAGGGCTGCAAAACAGGAAAAAAAGAAGGAGGGAAAGAAGAATGTTCGTATCAGTCGGAAATTCAAGAATGGACAAAAAGTTCAACTGCATGGAAATGTCAGAGGATGATTTCATTAAGAGATTATCACAGACAAAGCGTACTGCAGAGACAATGGCACAGTATAAGAAACTGCCAAAGGGGAAACAGGATGATATCAAGGATGTCGGAGGCTTTGTACTTGGAAAGTTAAAGGATGGCAGGAGAAAAAAGGACTGTGTTATATCACGGTCTGCCATAACCCTTGACATGGATTACGGAACGGAAAACATCTTGGACGAACTTGCCATGTTCTTTGACATGAAGATGGTGGTTTATTCCACGCATAAACACACACCGGAAAAGCCGAGATTGCGTCTTATCATATTTCTTACAAGGGATGTGACACCGGATGAATATGGTGCGGTTGCAAGGATGCTGGCAGATGACATCGGCATTGAATTATTCGATGATTCCACCTATGAACCGTCAAGGCTTATGTACTGGCCGTCAACTTCAAGTGACGGGGAATATGTGTTTCGGGAATTCGATGGCAGGAGGACAGACCCGGATGAGGTACTATCACGTTATAAGGACTGGCATGATGTATCTTCATGGCCGGTAAGCAACAGGCAGAGCACGGTTGTAGACCGTAACATAAAAAAACAGGCTGACCCGCTTTCAAAGGACGGTCTGATTGGAGCGTTCAACCGGACATACACGGTAACACAGGCAATCGGGAAGTTTCTGCCTGATGTATATAAACCATCAACAGCGATTTCCGGAAGATATGATTATATTCCGGCAGACTCAGCAGCAGGTGTTGTTATATATGATGATGTGTTTATGTACAGCCATCATGCCACGGATCCGTGCTGCGGGAAGCTGCTCTCGGCTTTTGATGCGGTAAGGCTGCATAAGTTCGGAGAGCTTGATGATAAGGCAAAGGAAGGAACTGCCCCCGGAAAGATGCCGTCCTTTATTGCCATGCAGGATTTTGTCATGAAAGATGATGAATCAAAGAAAACGCTCATGACAGATAAACAGAAGGCAGCCGAGGAAGAGTTCTCGGCACTGGATGATGACTGGCAGAGTAAGCTGGAGGTAAACCGCAGGGGAGACATTATTGATAATATCCGCAATGTCGGTCTTATCATAAAGCATGATGAAAATTTCAAAAATGTGGTCTACAACGAATTCACGGAGACACTTGACATCATTGGAGATGTTCCGTGGAAACAGGTAAAGGATGGATGGAACGATACGGATTTTGCAAACGCCAAGATGTACTTCGGTTCGAAATATGGTATCTGGTCACCGACCAAGTTTAAGGACGGTATCCTTGCCATTGCATCCTCAGAGCGTCCGTTCCACCCAGTAAAAAATTATCTGGAATCCCTTGAATGGGACGGAACAGAAAGATTAGATACACTTCTCATTGATTATTTCGGTGCAGATGATACGCCTTACACAAGGGCTGCCATCCGTAAGACCTTAGTGGCTGCGGTAGCCCGTATTTATAAGCCGGGAACCAAGTTTGACTCCATCCTCGTCCTTAATGGTCCGCAGGGTGTCGGCAAATCTACCTTCTTTGCAAGACTTGGACGGGAATGGTTTTCAGATTCACTCTCCATCTCGGACATGAAGGATAAGACCGCATCGGAGAAACTCATCAACTCATGGATACTTGAAATCAGCGAGATGAGCGGTATACGTAAGACGGAGGTCGAGGTTGTAAAGTCCTTTGTTTCCAGACAGAATGATAAGTTTCGTCAGGCATATGGTGTCAATGTGGAATCCCACCCAAGAAAATGTATCATCGTGGGAAGCACCAACTCCGAGGGCGGATTCCTTCGTGATGTAACAGGCAACCGAAGGTTCTGGCCTGTCCATGTGCCGGGAACAGGTACAAAGCATCCGTGGGATATGGACTGCGTGGATCAGATATGGGCAGAAGCCGTCCAGCTTTACCATGAAGGCGAGGATCTGGTACTGCGTGGGGCAGAAGCAGAAGAGGCCTATAAGATGCAGCAGGATGCGATGGAGTCGGATGACAGGGAAGGCATTATTGCAGATTACCTTGACAGACTGTTGCCAGATAACTGGGCGGACATGGATGTGTATCAGAGACGAGCCTTTCTCGGCGGAGGTGAGTTTGATGCACAGGGAGTGACGGGAATCGTGAAGCGTACCCGTGTATGTGTCATGGAAATCTGGGTGGAGTGCTTTGGAAAAGACCGTCCAAACATCAAAAAGGCAGACTCCTATGAGATAGAGGGCATATTAAACAAGATCGGCGGCTGGAAAAAATATGATCAGAACGCATCCGGCAAGACAAAATTCCCCTTGTACGGAGTGCAGAAAACATTTGTCCGTGAAGAGTAAAAGTTTCTGAAATGGTAATGGGAAACGCTAGTGGGAAACCGTTGTGACAGCAAGGAATATAAGGGGGTGGCGGTCTAGGTTTCCCAATTTCCTAACTTTTACTATTGATTTATGAGAATTAAAGAAAAACCAGACAGGTGCGAGAGCGCATATGTGTATATGCGCGTATAGGGATTTTAAGCAATCGGAAACCTGAATGGGAAACCGGAGGTATATAAAAATGCTTGAAAGCAAGGTAGAATCAGCGTTTCGTGAAGAAACAAAAAGAAGAGGCGGGGTTGCCCTTAAGTTCGTATCACCCGGAATGAATGGTGTGCCGGACAGAATCGTGCTTCTTCCCGGTGGGAGGATTGCATTTGTGGAATTAAAAGCACCGGGAAAAAAACTAAGACCTCTTCAGTTAAAAAGAAAGAGACAGATTGAGAGACTGGGATTTTCTGTATTTGTGGTAGATGAGATTGAAAAGATTGGAGGAGTTCTTGATGAAATACAGGGCACATGATTATCAGCAGTATGCAACAGATTTTATTATAAAACATCCGGTATGCTGCCTGATCCTTGATATGGGACTTGGAAAAACGGTCATCACCCTTACGGCACTCTGGAGTCTTATGTTTGATTATTTCGAAGTTGGCAGGGTTCTTGTAATAGCACCAAAGCGCGTGGCAGAAACAACATGGCCGGCAGAGATAAAGAAGTGGGAACATCTGACAGGCATGACATTTTCCGTGGCAATGGGAAGTGCAAAGCAGAGAAAGGATGCAATTATGTCCGGTGCGGATGTGACCATCATCGGAAGGGATAATGTTTCATGGATGACAAAAAATGTGTTTTTTGATTTTGACATGGTCATCATCGATGAGCTGTCGAGTTTTAAGTCACCAAAGGCACAGAGATTTAAAGACCTAAAGAAAGTAAGACCGATGGCAAAGCGTGTGGTAGGACTTACCGGAACACCCGGAAACCTGATGGAATTATGGGCAGAAATCGGAATCCTTGATATGGGGCAGAGGCTTGGAAGATATATAGGCGGTTACCGTGACAGGTTCTTTGTTCCCGATAAGAGAAACCGGGAGATTATATTTTCCTATAAGCCGAGGGATGGTGCGGAAGAAAAAATATATGAACTGATATCCGATATCAGCATTTCCATGAAGGCGGTGGATTATCTGGATATGCCGGAGTGTATCAGTAACCGCATTCCGGTTACTATGTCGGAATCTGAACAGGCACTATATAACAGGATGGAAGATGAGATGATTTTGGAATACGGAGAAGGACAGGATATTGATGCGGTAAATGCAGCAGCCCTTTCAAATAAACTTCAGCAGATGGCAAACGGTGCTGTCTATGATGAATCCGGCAATGTCCGTCTTATCCATGATAGAAAACTGGATGCCCTTGAGGATATGATAGAAGCTGCAAACGGAAAGCCGATTCTGGTGGCATACTGGTTTAAACATGACAGGGACAGGATCATGAAGCGTTTTCCAGCAAGGGACATCAACACCAAAAAGGACATCGAGGACTGGAATGCTGGGAAGATACCTGTTGCACTTATCCATCCGGCATCCGCAGGACACGGACTAAATCTTCAGGCAGGCGGTTCATCCATTGTCTGGTTTTCACTTACATGGTCTCTTGAGTTATATCAGCAGCTTAATGCAAGACTTTACAGACAGGGACAGAAACACACGGTTGTCATAGGACATCTGGTGACGGAAGGGACAGTGGATGAGGATATTCTTAAAGCCATCGGGCGGAAAGATAATATGCAGAGTGCAATGATAGATGCAGTAAAGGCAAGGATTGGAGGGAAGGCTTTTGACAGCAGAAGTGATGATGAATGAATACAGGAACATGAAACGGGAACTGACCGTGACGGAGTTCCAGCTCCGACAGTTTCAGGGAGTGAGCGAACAGGATATGATAGATTCCATGCTTTACTCCCATCAGGAAGGGGAAAGGGTGCAGACAAGCACTCTTTCCGATAAGACGGCAAACATAGCAATCAATCTGAAGTCAGCAGTCGAAAGGGAGAATGACGGATGGTATGACTACCTTTTCCAGAGATACAAATATCTGAAAGAGGAACTGGATTTTTTTGAATATGCCGTAAGCAGACTGAAATATAAAAACATAATCATGGATCTTTTGGACGAGGATGTAACTTGGGATACCATGATGGAAAAATACCATGTGAGCCATTCGATGATTGCAAAGTACAGAAAAAAGGCAATTAAGGAACTGAACATACAATATGAACTTAGGGACAGACAGGTGGAAGCCTTTGTGCTGGGTTAGGAGGCCGTATGTGTAAGCGTGGAGATATTTATTATGTGGACTTTGGAAAAAGGGAAGGCAGCAAGCAGGGCGGTATCCGTCCGGCACTTGTTGTAAGCAATAATAAGGCAAATAAGCATTCCCCTGTTATTACTGTAGTCCCGCTATCGGCAAGGGTGTGGAAGAAAAAGTATCTTCCTACCCATGTGCTGATACCAAGAAGCAGTGGATTAAACAGACCGAGCATGGCTCTTGCCGAACAGGTGGAAACGCTCGATAAAACAAGACTTGGGGACAGAATCGGGGAAGTACTGGATGAGATGGTCATGGAGCAGATCACCGTGGCACTTCAGATACAGATAGGTGCATATGAGGAGTACAATTAAGGCAGTCGGCGGGCTGTCTTTTTTGTTTGTGGTATGGTAAAATTAATCAGAGGAGATGATGTAATGCCGAATACTGAAAAATTGATTACTTTTGAACGCTATGAAGAACATAAAGGATTTTACAATTATTCTGATGGAGAAAAAGCGCTATGCAATGTTATGTATAGCGACTTTTTCGAATATCCTGAGGATGATGATGAATTTCCGTATACTTCAGCACACGAATTATTGTGTGGTTCCTGTAACCATTTTGCCATGTCGCTAAGTAAAACATTTAATTATAATCAATATATTATCGAAGGCAAAAATAAGAAGGGATTTCATGTTTTCTGTCAGATATACAAAAATAGAAGATGGTATTATGTTGATGCCAGAGGAGTAACTTCGAGTTTTGACGAATTTATGGATGTAGCGAAAATGTTTGTAACAGATGAATATATGATTAGACCTGTTACTTCTAAGGATATAGAAGAATGGGAAAACTATAGTGATTACAATGAGGAAGCATATGCGTTTGCAGAAGCAGTGATTAAAAAATATGAAAACTATTATGTTTTGAATTAATAGATTGGACTTTGGAAAGGGGCGTTATTATGGCAGCAACAAAAAATACAGGTCTTACCCGTGGAGACAAAGCGCATAAAAAATTTATGGATAAGCTGAATGTATTAAGGGATAATGTGAATCATGGATATGATTCATTGAAAGCAGTGCATAAACAGACTACAGATTCATCTGTCCGTTTTAAGGAAACTGTAGATAAAGGCCAAGAGACCGAACGTAAAGCACTTTATGATATTATAAAGACTTCAGAAGATGAAGGAAAAACTGAGTGGGCGAAAGAACGTATTCAGGAACTTGACCGTATTAAGGAAAAAGAAGTAAATGGGCATAATGAATTTTTGAAAGAAGAATATGAAAAGACTAATAAGAACATTATGGGCGGTATGCTGCTGATTGCTGTTTCGGCAGGACTGATTTCTAATAAACAGGTAAGGCAGATGGGCGGGAAAGCTATCAGCTCTGTAGGTAAAGGTCTGTTGCGGTTAAAGAAATAGAAGGTGGTGTACTAAGTGTGTACTAAAGGTGTACTGACTTTTTGTTTTACAGGTGATATGATTAAGATGGCAAAAGTGGAAGGGAGCAGAAATGCTCCTTTTCTTTGTGCCAAAAGGCGGTGTCTTTCCAATCCTTTCACACCGCCCGTGTTACATAGAAGGGAGGAATGGCAGATGCCAAGAAAACCAAAGAAACCATGCAGACATCCTGGATGTCCGAAGCTGACGGACGGACTGTACTGCGAGGAGCATGAAGCACTGCACCGTGGTGACAGGGCGAGCAGTAGCAAGCGTGGTTACAACAGGCGGTGGCAGAAGGCAAGGGCTGTGTACTTAAAAGCACATCCTTTTTGTGTTGCGTGCATGAAGGAAGGACGTGCTGTGACAGCAACTGTTGTCGACCATGTGAAACCGCACAGGGGTGACCCGGTGTTGTTCTGGGATGATAAGAACTGGCAGAGCCTATGCAAAGCCTGTCATGATAAAAAGACATGGAACGAGGATAACAATCCTGAGTATCGGTTTTAAAGCAGACGGTGGGGGTATCAAAATCTCTGTAAGTTGTTCTGCTGAAGACCGATGGCCCCCTTTGCGTGAATTTTCGCAGAATTAAATAGGGGGGATATACCGAGAGTATGGTATTTTTCGCAAAATAGGTTAATAACACGGCAAAAAGGGGTATTTCCTTTTGCCGGAATTTAAGAAAAACGCAGTATTTAAGGCTGGAAAATGATGTAAAAAACATCGTTTTCCGGTCTTTTTTTGTAAAGGAGCGTGAAAGGATGACAGATACACAGGCAGCCCGTATCAACAGGCTGAGGATGGAAGGAAAAGGATATAAGGCGATTGCTACGGAAACAGGGCTGTCCCGTGACATCGTAAGGAACTACTGCAAAAAGCATAATCTCTCCGGTTACGCTTCGGTTGTATCAAAGAATATGCACCTTATGACGGAGGGCAAAGAGGCGTGCAGTTTCTGCGGAAATACCATCGTCCAGCCGGCCACCGGAAGGAGAAAGCGGTTCTGCTGTGAAAAATGCAGACGCCAGTGGTGGAAGGCACACCCAGAAGCAGTCAAGAAGGGAACGAAAGCAACCTACGAACTGACCTGTAATCAGTGCGGTAAAACATTTCATTCCTATGGAAATAAAAACAGGAAGTACTGCAGTCGTGACTGCTACTTCAAACACAGATTTTTAGAGGAGGACACAGGATATGAAGTTCCAGAAGTATAAGATTGCAGAGCTTGTTCCGGCTGCCTACAATCCAAGAAAGAAATTGAAGCCGGGTGATAAGGAGTATGAGAAAATCAAAAACTCCATCACGGAGTTTGGATATGTCGAACCAATCATCGTCAACTCAGACCTGACCATCATCGGAGGACACCAGAGGGCAACGGTACTGTCCGACCTCGGGTATGATGAAGTGGAATGTATTGTTGTAGATATAGACAAGACGAAGGAAAAGGCACTCAACATTGCGCTTAATAAGATTACGGGCGAATGGAATAAGGAACTGTTAGCAGACCTTATTAAAGACCTTGAGGATTCAGACTTTGATGTAGGATTTACAGGATTTGAACCGCCTGAGATAGAGCAGCTTTTCAATTCCGTACACGATAAGAAAATTACGGAAGATGATTTTGATGTGGAGGCGGAACTGAAGAAGCCGAATGTTGCAAAGACAGGAGATGTGTGGCTGCTCGGCAGACACCGTGTCATCTGCGGAGATTCCATTCTGCCGGAAACATACGATGTATTGATGGACGGTAAGAAAGCAAATCTTGTTCTTACTGATCCACCATATAATGTAAATGTGGAAGAGACAGCTGGGAAAATCAAAAATGACAATATGCCGGACGAGGATTTTTATAAATTCCTGTTCGCAGCATTTGTGAACATGGAGCAGTCAATGGAGCAGGATGCATCCATTTATGTATTTCATGCTGATACGGAAGGTCTGAATTTCCGTAAGGCATTTAAGGATGCCGGATTTTATCTTTCCGGGTGCTGCATCTGGAAGAAGAATGCTCTGGTACTTGGAAGAAGCCCGTACCAGTGGCAGCACGAGCCTTGTCTGTTCGGATGGAAGAAGGGCGGTAAGCATCAGTGGTATTCCGACAGGAAGCAGACAACCATCTGGGAATATGACCGTCCGAAAGCAAGCAAGGATCATCCGACCATGAAGCCGGTGGCACTCATGGCATATCCGATACAGAATTCATGCATGAGCAACTGCATCGTGCTTGACCCGTTTCTTGGTTCCGGCTCTACGCTTGTTGCCTGTGAGCAGACAAACCGGATATGCTACGGCATTGAACTGGATGAAAAATTCATGGATGTAATCGTCAACCGCTATATCGAGCAGAAGGGTTCAGCGGATGATGTATATGTACTGCGTGATAATATGAAAATTTCATATCAGAAATTATGTGAGGGAGGGCTGTATAATGAAGCAGATGACCTTCCTTGATTTATGTTCGGGAATAGGCGGTTTCAGGTTAGGACTTGAAACTGCCGGACATAAATGTATCGGATACTGTGAATATGATAAATTTGCAAGAGCCTCCTATGAGGCCATGTATGACACAAAAGGAGAGTGGAAAGCAGATGATGTCACAAAACTTAAATCAGAAGATGTCCCGTATGCAGACATCTGGTGCTTCGGATTCCCATGTCAGGACATCTCCGTTGCAGGAAAACAGCGGGGACTGGTCGGAAAAAGAAGTGGAATATATTACAACATTATTGACCTCCTCAAAGGTAAAGAAGAAAGTGCTAAACCCACATACTTACTTGTTGAGAACGTTAAGAACCTGTTATCGATTAATGCAGGATTCGACTTTGCCTCAGTTTTGTCTGAAATGGACGAAGCGGGGTATGACTGTCGGTGGCAGGTGCTTAATTCAAAAAACTTTGGAGTCCCGCAAAATCGTGAACGAGTGTTCATTATCGCAAATCTTAGAAGCAGAGGTGGACGAGAAGTATTACCTCTCACCGGAGAAAACGCAGCAACTCTTAACCAGCTTGTAGGCGGAATGCAGGGATACCGTATATATGGTACGGATGGGATAAGTGCCACCTTAGTTGGCAATGCTGGAGGTGTCGGTGCAAAAACCGGACTTTACTTTATAGACCAGAGCAATCATGCGCCTAAAATCACGGGGATAGCAAGATGCCTGACTGCAAGATATACTGCCGGGATGACAAATCATACGGCAATGAATTCTGCGGTGCTTGAAGTTCATCCGGTACTGACACCGGAGAGGATGGAAAAAAGGCAGAACGGCAGACGGATGAAGGAAGACGGAGAACCGATGTTTACCCTGACTTCACAGGACAGACATGGCGTGTATCTCTGTGATAAAGCAGACTCCGTAAAAGTTAAGAACGGGACCAAGAAAGGCTACGATGTTGCAAGCGAGGGTGACGGAATCAACCTTGCATATCCTGACAGCAAAACAAGGCGGGGACGTGTCGGAAAGGGATGTTCCCAGACACTTGACTGTTCCGGTCAGATGGGAACGCTTATGAAAGGCGGTCGTGTCAGAAGGCTGACCCCGAGGGAGTGCTTCCGGCTTCAGGGATTTTCCGATGAACTGTTTGATAAGGCATCCAAAGTAAATTCTGATGCACAGTTATACAAACAGGCCGGAAATGCAGTAACCGCAACCGTGGCATACGCTGTTGCAATGTCACTTCCCGAGTCGAGGGAATAAAAATATATTTCTTTAAAATATCCATATATCTGCTTGACTATATGGGGCTTTAGAGTGATATATGTTACTACCAAAACGAAAGGAAGGTAACAGACATGGTAATTACAACGAATGCAGAAAACAGAAAAGAACTTGTAAAAGCCCTTGCAGAACATTTTGGAGAGCGTGCGGTTTATGTCGGACCACCGTCATTTGCCTACACGGTCGGAAGGGTAACGGTTGACCGGGAAGCAAAGGTGATTTTTGAGGATGAAGCGATGGCGGATGAAGTAAAGCGTGTGCTTGCGGATTCTGGTTTTACAGACAGAGCCGAAGAAGGGGAGTGCGTGGAAACAGAAGACACATCCGCCACACTTTCATTTCCGATGGAAGACACAAAACCACAGGGCATCATAAACCTCATCAATATGGTTCACGCCAAACAGTATCTTATCAATAAAGCGGTGCAGAGAAAGTGCATGGAAGTCAGTGATGAACTGGTCAATGCACTTTCGGAAAACACATTTGAAGATACAAAGGCGGTAACGGATTTTATTGCGGGGCATGGCGGATGCACGGGCATTGAGTTTGATGACGGAAAGGTATCCTTTACGGGATTTCCGGCAGAGGATGCAATGGAATATGCAAAACTGGTGTCGACCATGATAAAAACCGCCAAAGCAAAGAAAAGGGTGAGTTCAAAAGCAACCATCGAAGAAAATGAAAAATATTATATGAGGGCATGGCTTGTATCAATCGGGTTCGGAGGCAGCGAAGGAAAGGAAATAAGAAATTTTCTTCTAAAAAATCTGAACGGGCATACGGCATTCCGGACGAAAGCGGATGAAGAAAAGTGGAAGGAAGCAAGAAAAGCAGAGAGGGGGAGTGTTGTATGTTCGGAGTAGATGCAAAAATGCTAAAACAGCTTCGTGAAGAGTATCCCGAGGGGACAAGGGTGATCTTGGAATCCCTCGATGATCCATACAGAAAAATTCCCGAGGGAACAAGGGGAGTCGTTAAATTTGTAGATGACGCAGGACAGCTTCACACAGAATGGGAAGGCTACGGCACGCTTGCCCTTATCTGCGGAGTGGATTCTTGGCGAAAGGAATAAAATGGATAAGAAAGTAATCACCGTATGTTACGGCAAAAAAGATAAATGGAACTCAAGGGAAGAAGCAGAAGCCTTCTTCCTTGAAGCCATGATGGGTTCGGACGGAAGTGAAAGAGACCGATATACTAATATATACATAAAACTGCAGATGGGAATGGACTTCTGTACGGATGACGAATTTTAATAAAAAGGGGATGTGATGAGTTGGAAGACAACAGAAAGAAATTAGCAAAACTAAGCAGGGAAGAGTACCGCGGCATCGTGTCAGAAAGGCTTAAGGCTTTAGCAGAGCTGCATAATCTTGACACAAAGGGTTTTGCAGAAAAATGCGGAATCAGCACAAGACGAATGAGAAATCTGATGAATGGAACAGCCAATCTGAGGATTCCTGAAATGCTTGATATTTCGGATGCATTTAATGTCAGCATAGAGTTTATCATGGGATGTTACCCATATCCGCTGCCGGCACCGAAGGATGATACCGAGGTTGCTTTATACACATTGATAGGAAAGATGGATATGGACGAACTGAAGGAATTCAAAGACAGACTCGGTAAAAAACTGGAAGAGACAGAGTCATAAAATATACAATGCCAAGCGCGTATCACGGCAGAATTTTTGTGCAGTTTATGCCGCATATATAACTGGATATATGTGTGTTTTAGAGCGAATATGTACCTACCGAAAGGGAAAAATAAACGGAGGTACACGCCATGAACGAAAGGACAGCAAGACAGATAGAAGAAATGAAAAAACAGACCATCGGGATTGAGGTCGAGATGAATAACATTCGAAGGGATAAGGCAGCGGAAATCGCAGCAGCCTTTTTTGGAACAGGAAGATTTGAAAACACGGCTTCTAGAAACGGATATTATACATGGTCGGCATGGGATGCGGACGGAAGGGAATGGAAATTCCAAAAGGATGTCAGTATCTTTGGACCGGACGATAAGAAATGCGAACTGGTCACCCCGATACTTACCTACAGCGACATTGAAATACTGCAGGACCTGATAAGAAAATTACGGAAGGCGGGAGCCAAAAGTGATGCCACAAGGGGATGCGGAGTCCACATCCACATCGGGGCGAAGGGACACACGCCGCAGACGCTCAGAAACCTTGCAAACATCATGGCAAGCCATGAAAGCCTTATTACAGACGCATTAAACCTTGACAGAAGAAGGGTGACACGCTACTGCAGAACGGTAGACCCCCGCTTCTTAAAGGAAGTCAACAAAAAGAAACCAAAGACGATGGCAGCATTCGCAGACATCTGGTACACGGCAAACGGTGCAACCTACGGCAGAAGCCAGCATTACAACGACAGCCGATACCATATGCTAAACTACCATGCAACCTTTACAAAGGGGACCATCGAATTCAGGCTTTTCCAATTTGATGCCCCTGCAAATGGAAAACAGAATGGACTCCATGCCGGACAGCTTAAGAGTTACATTCAGCTCTGTCTTGCACTCAGCCAGATGGCAAAGGAAGTAAGAAGCGCAAGCCTGAAGCCGCAGCAGAACGAGAATCCGAAATACGCAATGAGAACTTGGCTTTTAAGACTTGGATTCATCGGGGACGAGTTCAAGACCGCAAGGGACATCCTTACAAGAAGGCTTGCGGGGGACACGGCTTTCAGAAACGGAAGGGCTACTTGAAGAGAACAGCCTTCTGACACCTTAAGGTAAATATTACCATTGACCGCTCGAGCGGTCTTAAGGTGGTAGAAGGGTATTCCCTTCGGAAAGGATGAATGCATTATGAAAAAACGATACTACATTGCCTATGGCAGTAACTTAAACATCAGACAGATGCGGATGCGGTGTCCGCAAGCAGGGGTGATCGGGACTGCGGTCATCAAGGATTACGAACTGCTTTTCAAGGGAAGCCTTACAGGTGCATACCTTACGATAGAACCTAAAAAGGGAAGCAGTGTTCCAGTGGCGGTATGGGAAGTGACTGAAACGGATGAAGCAGCACTTGACCGCTATGAAGGGTTCCCGACCTTTTATTACAAGAAGGAAATGGAACTTGATATCAGGGACATCCACACGGGGAAGATGCGGAGAGAAAAGTGCTTTGTGTATATCATGCACGAAGAACGGAAAATCGGGATACCTTTCCCAGCATATGTAAACACCTGCCTTCAGGGGTATAACAGCTTTGGATTTGATGAGCATTTTCTTTCCGAGGCGCAGATGAAAGCTGCGGAGGTGGCACGACATGAAGGGTGAATTATTCAGGACAAGGATATGCCCCCTCTGTGGGGCGAGATTTTGCAGACAGCCCGCTTTATCGAGGGCGGACGGGGTAACGCTTATCTGCCCCGACTGTGGCACACGTGAGGCACTTGCAAGCATTGGTGTGGGCTTAGAGGAACAGGAACAGATCCTTGCAGCCATCCACAGGTCAGAGCAGTAATATACACAATTCCTCCGGCAGATATTTGTGCATATTATGGTGCAGAAATATCTGGATATATGTATGGATTAGAGCGAATATGTACCTACCGAAAAGGAAAACAAAGAAAGTGGAGGAAGAAACGATGGAAACAAAAATCACAACAGCAGAAAACTTGGGAATGGAACTTTGCGGATGCTTAAACGCAGCGGTCCTTGATTACGGGGATTACACCATTGCAGTCTGGGACCACTGCTTCAAAGGAAGCATTGCAGAGGTTTACGAACTGGTCGATACACCGGAAGAAACCGGGCTTGGAAGATGCGAGTGCAGAATTTCAAGGATTGAAAGAAAAGAAGAATTTGAGGATGCAGGACACGCAATGGCATGGGCACTCACAAAAGTAAAATAACAGGAAGGGCAGGGCATAAAAACCCTGCCTTTTGGTTATGTACATTTACACAATAAAATGCCCGTAATTTTGTGTACATTATGATACCGAAATGACTGGATATAATCCCCGTTTAGAGCGAATATGTACCTACCGAAAGGGAAAACAAAGAAAAAACGGAGGAACAAAACCATGAAGAAGATTGAAATTTTTGAGAGAGCCATGAACGAGGGAGGAAGCCTTAAGGATTACGGGATCAACGCAACGCTGTTTGCAGCATACAGAAATCTTGAATATACCGGAAACGAAGAACTTGATTTTGCGGATGCCATTTGGGATCATGACATTGCAGAGATTGCGGAGACCTTAAGGGAAAACGGAATCACGGAATTCACGATAAGCAACACTTTTTCAGGGCTCATCGAGATACTTGCAGCCTTTGAAAAAGTAGGAATAAAGATGGCGGGGCTTACCGAGGTAAACGCTGGATACACGGATTTTATGACAAGGGAAAAAGCAAGAATCCCGGCAATCAGAATGACACTTTAAAAACACACGATAATAAAACAGAAGGCCTCTGCGGAGGTCTTTTATTATGCCCATTTTTACGAGGAGGTGAGGGCAGTGGCACAGAGAGGAAGAAAACCAAAGCCTACGGCAATGAAGGTGCTTGAGGGCAATCCGGGGAAGAGAAGCCTTAATACGGGCGAACCGAAGCCGGAGAAGAAAGCACCACGCTGCCCGGCATGGCTTGAGGATGAAGCAAAAAAGGAATGGAAGCGGATGGCAAAGCAACTGGAACATCTCGGCATCCTGACAGAAATAGATATGGCAGCATTCGCAGGATACTGTCAGGCGTATGCAAGGTGGAAGGAAGCAGAAGAATTTATCACGCAGCACGGTACAATCGTAAAAACACCAAGCGGATACTGGCAGCAGGTTCCACAGGTGTCCATTGCACAGACCTATCTTAAAATCATGAATAAATTCTGCGAGCAGTTTGGCCTTACACCATCTGCAAGAAGCCGTATCACTTCAGATATGGGCGAGGATAAGCAGAACGATGAAATGGAGCTTCTGCTTGTGAAGGGCGGTGGTAAATAATGTTTGATAAGGAAAAAGCAGATCACGCAGTCAATTTTATCAACTGCCTGAAACACACAAAGGGAAGATGGAGGGGAGTACCGTTTGAACTCCTCCCGTGGCAGGATGAAATTATCCGCACCATTTATGGAACGGTAAAGGAAAACGGGTACAGGCAGTACAACACCTGTTACTGCGAGATACCAAAGAAAAACGGAAAGTCGGAATTGGCGGCTGCCATAGCACTTTATATGACCTGCGGTGACGGTGAGTGGGGTGCGGAAGTATATGGATGTGCATCCGACAGACAGCAGGCTTCCATCGTATTTGATGTTGCGGTGGATATGGTAGACCAGTGTCCGGCGTTAAAGAAAAGGATAAAGCCTGTGATGTCCGTAAAAAGACTTGTATATAAACCGACCAATAGTTTTTATCAGGTGCTGTCAGCAGAGGCATACACAAAGCACGGATTAAATGTCCATGCGGTCATCTTTGATGAGCTGCACGCACAGCCGAACAGGGAACTTTTCGATGTCATGACAAAAGGAAGCGGTGATGCAAGAACCCAGCCATTGTTTTTCCTTATCACGACAGCCGGAACCGACAGGAATTCCGTGTGTTTTGAACAGCATCAGAAGGCGGTTGATATTATCGAGGGCAGAAAAATTGACCCGACATTTTATCCTGTCATATATGGTGCATCCGATGAGGATGACTGGACAAGCGAGGATGTGTGGTACAAGGCAAATCCGTCCCTCGGTTATACGATAGACATTGAAAAAGTACAGAATGCCTATATCAGTGCAAGGGAAAATGCTGCTGAAGAGAATGTGTTCCGGCAGCTAAGACTGAACCAGTGGGTAAAGCAGAGCACCAGATGGATGCAGATGGATAAATGGGATGCCTGTTCATTTGCCGTAAATGAGGAAGAACTTACAGGAAGGGAATGCTATGGCGGACTCGACCTTTCAAGTTCTACGGATATTACGGCATTCGTGCTTGTGTTCCCACCAAGAAATGATACGGAAAAATATATGATTTTACCTTATTTCTGGATACCGGAAGAAAATATGAGACTTCGTGTCAGAAGGGATCATGTCCCCTACGATGTGTGGGCGATGGAAGGATGTCTTCAGACAACGGAAGGAAATGTTATTCATTATGGATTTATCGAGCAGTTCATTGAAGAACTCGGCACGAAATACCATATAAAGGAAATTGCATTTGACCGCTGGGGTGCTGTGCAGATGGTACAGAACCTCGAGGGCATGGGATTTACTGTTGTTCCGTTTGGACAGGGATATAAGGACATGAGTCCTCCGACAAAGGAGCTGATGAAACTTACCCTTGAAGAACGCATCGCACATGGCGGACATAAGGTGCTGCGGTGGATGATGGATAATGTGTTTGTCCGTCAAGATCCGGCCGGCAACATCAAGATGGATAAGGAAAAATCTACGGAAAAGATAGATGGTGCTGTTGCAACAGTCATGGCACTTGACCGTGCAATCAGAAATGAAGGAAGTGACGGCAGTGTTTATGATGACCGCGGCATTCTTGTCTTTTAAGAATAAAAAATGACACACGGAGGTGTAGCAAGGAAACAGCAATAATAAATTATTCTGAATCACTCCGAGTGTCATAAGTGAATCATATCAGAAATGGGAGGTTAAGGCAATGGGAATAAAGAGTTTATTTGGTTTTGGACAGGCAAGGGATAAACCGCAGGATAAGGCTGCAGATGCCGGATATTCTTTCCTGTTTGGAAGAACGACAAGCGGAAAGCCTGTCAATGAAAGAACTGCCATGCAGACTACGGCAGTGTATGCGTGTGTGCGAATCCTTGCAGAAGCAATCGCATCGTTACCGCTTCACATTTATGAATATCAGGATGATGGTGGAAAGAAACTGGTGCATGAGCATCCCTTATATTTTCTGCTCCATGATGAACCAAACCCCGAGATGACTTCATTCGTGTTCCGTGAAACACTGATGAGTCATCTTTTAATATGGGGGAATGCCTATGCGCAGATCATAAGGGACGGAGCCGGAAGGGTGCTTGGGCTGTATCCGTTACTTCCTGACAAGATGGATGTGCAGAGGGATGACCGTGGGAACATCTATTATGTGTATTCCAGAAACAGTGATGAGAATCCCACTTTTAAGCAGTATGGGGATATTGTCCTGAAAGCAGACGATGTGCTTCATATTCCGGGACTTGGATTTGACGGACTGATCGGTTATTCCCCGATTGCAATGGCGAAAAATGCCGTGGGAATGACGCTTGCCTGTGAGGAGTATGGGGCTAGTTTCTTTGCCAATGGTGCGAATCCCGGCGGTGTGCTGGAACATCCCGGTGTATTAAAAGACCCGTCAAAAGTCAGGGAGTCTTGGAACTCTGTGTACAGGGGCGTGAATAATGCCCACAAGATAGCCGTGCTGGAAGAAGGAATGAAATACCAGCAGATAGGAATACCGCCGGAAGAAGCACAGTTCCTTGAGACGAGAAAATTCCAGATTAATGAGATAGCAAGGCTTTACAGAATACCGCCACACATGGTCGGAGATCTTGAAAAGTCAAGTTTCTCCAATATTGAACAGCAGTCACTTGAGTTTGTAAAATACACACTCGACCCGTGGGTGATCCGCTGGGAGCAGTCACTGCAGAAGGCATTACTGCTGCCGGACGAAAAGAGCAGATATTTTGTCAAGATGAATGTGGACGGTCTGTTGAGGGGGGACTATCAGTCAAGGATGAACGGTTATGCGGTCGGCAGACAGAACGGATGGTTCTCGGCAAACGATATCCGTGAAATGGAAAATATGAATCCAATACCGGACGAGGAGGGAGGCAACCTTTATTTGATAAATGGAGCAATGACAAAACTTGCGGATGCCGGAGCATTTGCAAAAACTGAAACACAGACAAAGGAGCAGCCTGATGAATCAGAACAACTGCCGGAACAGGAAAATAAGCGAAAGAGAGGTAAAAGATGAAGCGGAAATTTTGGAACTGGATACGGAATGAAGATGAGAGCGTGCCTGACCTTGAAAGGACGCTCTTTTTAAGTGGGGAAATCTCGGATGAAACATGGTATGGGGATGAGGTGACACCACAGTTATTCAAGGATGAATTAAATGCCGGAAGCGGAAACATTACGGTATGGATCAATTCACCGGGCGGTGATGTGTTCGCGGCAGCACAAATCTACAATATGCTCCGTGATTACAAGGGAAGCGTCACGGTAAAGATTGACGGCATTGCTGCATCGGCAGCCTCCGTGATTGCAATGGCCGGGGACACGGTCTGTGTATCTCCGGTGGCAATGATGATGATCCACAATCCTGCGACCATAGCGATGGGCGAAGCGAAGGATATGCAGAAGGCAATCGCAATGCTGAACGAGGTCAAGGAGTCTATTTTAAATGCCTATCAGTCAAAGACCGGACTTACCCGTGCAAAACTGTCACGCATGATGGATGAGGTGACTTGGTTCAATGCAAAAAAAGCGGTGGAACTCGGCTTTGCGGATTCGATGCTTTTTGATTCTGGGGAAGAAAAGAAGAAACCGCCGGAAGAGGAGGATAACCCCAAAGAGGATGAAGAAGGCAGCGGAGATGAGCCGGATAAGGAAGAGGATGAAAAGAAGAAATCCAAAACCATCCCGTTCCAGCAGGATTCCATGATGTTTTCCACCAAAGCCATGAATGATTCGTTCCTGTCAAAGGTAAAAGGACAGGAAAACATGATACCCGTAAACCAATTAGAAAAGAGACTGAGTCTCTTGACACATTAAGGAGGATTTGAACAATGAGTAAAGTATTGGAATTAAGAGAAAAGAGAGCAAAGGCATGGGAAGCTGCAAAAGCGTTTCTTGATGCCAAGAGAACGGATGAGGGATTTGTATCCGCAGAGGATGCAGCCACTTATGACAAGATGGAAGCCGATGTGGTAAATCTCGGTAAGGAAATCGAAAGACTGGAAAGACAGGCTTCGATTGATGCAGAACTTGCAAAGGCAACAAGCACTCCGATTACCAATAAGCCAAACGGCAGTACGAATGGAGAGACCAAGACCGGAAGGGCAACCGATGAGTACAAAAAAGCATTCTGGAACAATATGCGCAACAGAATGTCCTATGAGGTACAGAATGCACTTTCCATCGGTTCTGATTCAGAGGGCGGATATCTCGTGCCGGATGAATATGAGAAGAAACTGGTGGAATCTCTGGAAGATGAAGTATTCTTCAGAAGCCTTGCCACCGTAATCAAGACTTCCAGCGGAGACCGTAAGATTCCTATCGTAACCAGCAAGGGAGAAGCAGCATGGATTGATGAAGGCGGTCAGTTCCCAGAATCTGATGACAGCTTCGGACAGACTTCCATCAGTGCTTACAAGCTGGCTACCATGATCAAGGTATCCGATGAACTTTTAAATGACAGCGTGTTCAATATTGAACAGTACATTTCTAAGGAATTCGGAAGAAGAATCGGTACAAAAGAAGAAGAGGCATTCTTTATCGGGGACGGCACCGGAAAACCGACAGGAATCTTTCATACCACGGGCGGAGCAGAGACGGGTGTTACCGCTGCAAGTACAACCATTACATTTGATGATGTCATGGATCTGTATTATTCGCTTCGTGCTCCTTACCGTAACAAGGCAGTATGGCTCTTAAACGATTCCACCGTAAAGGCAATCAGAAAGTTGAAAGACAGCAACGGCAACTATATCTGGCAGCCATCCGTAAGGGACGGGGAGCCGGACAGAATCTTAAACCGTCCGTACCGCACATCCATCCATGTACCGGAACTTGCAGCAGGTAAGAGGGTCATGGCATTTGGCGACTACAGTTACTATTGGATTGCGGATCGTCAGGGCAGAAGTTTCAAGAGACTCAATGAACTTTACGCTACAACCGGACAGGTCGGATTCCTTGCATCCGAGAGGGTGGATGGAAAACTGATCCTTTCAGAGGCAGTTAAGACACTTGATATCAAGGCTGCCGGAAAGTAGGTGGCATAGATGTTTATCACGCTTGAGGAAGCAAAAGGGTATCTGCGTGTCGATTCATCAGACGAGGATGATTTCATCCTCGGTCTGGTGTCTGCTGCTGACAGCCTTATCACGGATATAAGCAGAATGAATGCAGATGAACTGAAGCAGTCAGAAACAATCGTGAGGACTGCGGAACTATATGTGACTGCGTATCTGTATGAACACCGGGAAGAAGCTGACCATAAGGCAATGACGGAAACCGTGAAATATCTTTTGTCGTCCGTCAGGAAGGAGGCTTTCTGATGATAGAACTCATGCGTGAGCGCATCACGATACAAAAAAGCATGGCAGACAACGACAGGAATGGAAACCATATCTTAACATGGGCTGATTTCTATTCCTGTGCTGCCTATGCAAACAATCTGTCGGGAAAAGAATACTGGGAGGCATCGCAGGTAAACGCCCAGACAGAACTGAATTTTGTAATCAGGTACTGCAGTGAGGTGAAAGACCTTGACAGTGAACATTACCGTATTATTTTCCGTGGGAAAATATATAATATTTCCTTCGTTGATAATGTGCAGTACAAAAATAAAACCTTAAAAATAAGGGCTGCCGAGGTAAAGAGGTGAGAAGATGGCAGGGAGGACAACTTCGATAGACGGACTTGCGGATGCGGTAATGGACGGACTTAAAGAATATGCGTCCCTTACAACGGATACGGTAAAGGATGCCGTAAATGCATCGGCAAAAACCGTGAAAAAGGATATTCAGACCAATGCACCGAAAAGGACAGGGCGTTATAAGAAAAGCTGGCGGACAAAGAAAACTGCGGAAACCAGCAATTCCCTGACGGTTACCGTGTATTCTAAAGACAGGTACCAGATTGCGCATCTTCTTGAACACGGTCATGCAAAGCGTGGCGGTGGCAGGGTGGCAGGAAAGGAACACATTGCTCCCGCTGAGAAGAATGGAGAAAAAGAACTGCTGCAGAGGATTGAGAGGGGGCTTTCCAAGTGACACATGAAGAAGTAATGGAAATAATGGACAAAATGGAACTTCCGTATGCTTATGACCATTTCGTTGAGGGAGAAGCACCGGAACCGCCCTTTGCAGTTTTTCTGTATCCGAACAGCAGTAACTTTTCTGCTGATGGGAGAGTGTATTTTAAGGTCAGTAAACTGAATATTGAGATTTACACGGGTGTAAAAGATATACAGTTGGAACTAAAGGTAGAAACCGTGCTTGACGGGTACGGCATTTTTTATGACAAAAGCGAAGTATGGATTGAAGAAGAAAATCTGTATGAAGTGCTTTATGAGATGGAGGTATAGAAGATGGCTGGAAAAAAGAATAAAGTCAAATTTAATATCTGCAATGTGCATTATGCGCTTCTGCAGAAAAGTGAAGCAGGAGAGGTCACATTCGGAACACCCGTTGCAATGCCGGGTGCCGTGTCGCTGTCCCTTGATCCGAACGGAGAACCGAGTGTTTTCTATGCAGACGGATATGCATATTACACGATCAATAACAATCAGGGTTATGAGGGAGATCTGGAACTTGCACTGGTGCCGGAGTCTTTCCGCACCGATGTCCTGAAGGAATCCTTAGACCAGAACAATGTTCTTGTCGAGGATGCAACCGTTGAAACAAGTGCATTTGCACTGCTATTTGAGTTTGACGGGGATGTAAAGAAAATCCGTCATGTACTGTATAACTGCACGGCGGCTAGACCGACCATCGAATCATCCACTAAAGAGGATGAAATCGAGGTAAAAACGGAAAGCCTGTCCATTACGGCATCACCGCTTGATGGAGGTTATGTAAAAGCAAGAACCTCTGACAGCACAACGGATACGGCATACAATAACTGGTACAAATCCGTATATATGCCATCTGCTGCGGTTCAGGCACAGTCCGTACAGAGTACAGGTAAGAGCAGTTCAAAGGAGGTTGTATCATGAGCCTGATAAAAAAGATAGATATTGATGGAAAGCAGGTGCCGTTTAAGGCATCTGCTGCCATTCCACGCATATACAGAATCAAGTTTAACAGGGATATTTACAAAGACCTCAGTGCTTTGGAAATATCCATCGGTAAGGGAAATGAAAAGGAATCCAATCTGGATCTGTTCTCACTTGAGATGTTTGAGAACATTGCTTATGTCATGGCCAAGCACGCAGACCCTGAAATTTCTGACAGCCCGGAGGAGTGGCTGGATGAATTTAACACCTTTTCGATATATCAGATTCTTCCACAGCTTATAGAACTGTGGGGACTGAATGTAAAAACCGATGTGGAAGCTAAAAAAAACTTCATCCAACAGAGCGCCAGATGACAACCCCGCTGTTTCTGCTCCGGTGTGTGCAGCTTGGCATTTCCATCAGCGAACTTGACCTTCTTACCATCGGTATGGTCAACGATATGTATGCCGAGAGCAGTAATGATGATTATAAGTATGCACAGATAGCCACACAGGAGGACTTTGACAGGTTCTGATATGGCAGCAAATAATTTCACGAAATGCATAAGCACTTCGCAGTTTGCTGCTTGCTTATATTCCAAGCATTCCCTTACAATTAATTTGCAAGAGGATGTTTGGAATGAACATAAAATTGGAAGAAGTAATAGAAACCTTAAAGGGAGTGACCGCTGTCCTTGCAGGAATGTCAGGCAATCACGAATTCATAAAATATCAGGAAGATGCAATGCTTCTTATGGCAGACCATCTGTATGAATGCATAGAAGTTTTGGAGCAGATGAAACCTTACTGATAGATTTTTGCCGGATTATAAATTGTGAGAAGTAAAATTTCCTGATATAATATATAAAGTCTAAGAGACAAATCGAAATTTATAAAGGAGAATATTGATGAAATTATTTTTATGTTCGCACTTTTCAAGTGTAGGAAGTCTGATAAAGGAAGAAATTGAAA